>OJDW01000005.1_pt1 | contig 583328 bp, 538 predicted proteins | sample 1593131 | NCBI WGS metagenome assembly OJDW01 (sample SAMN05416874, study PRJEB24817) | seawater metagenome | isolation source: Sea water | place: Canada:Atlantic | collected 2013-11 | reverse complement strand
GATCTACACGTAAGGAGTCGTCGGCAGCGTCAGATGTGTATAAGAGACAGGGAATTGACTGAGAACTGTCTCACATTTAGCGACTTAAATAGACTAGGAGACGATGAACTTCATCTTATCTTTAACTATGTTAAGCCTGCGATTTGGGGACTTGCCCTAAAAGACACGCCTAGAGACTTTCAAAGAAGAGTTTTAGCTCTTGCTGAGAGAGATTATGCTGAACAGGCTTATCAAGTCCTAACAACAACTCTTAAGAACGAAGAAAGAGATACCAAGAGAGCACAACAGAAGATTGTCTCGATCCTTGGAAACTTATTAAAAAGAAGACAGATTACAATCTAACTACTTTTTAAGTCCTCTTCTTTTCCTATAGTCTTGAATTAATTTATGAAATTTTTTCTCTGCCTTTGAATCGAGTTCATCACCTGCATTAGTGATGTCATCTACAATCCTATGCTCTCTAAGCATATCGATAGAGCCTCTCAGTCGATCTGAAAGGGTAACCATGATATTTGAAACCCAGTCCGGGCATTCTTTAATGACTTTTCTAATATCACTTTTCTTAAGCATGATCACAGTTGATGGTGAAACTGCGATGGCCGAGACACTCCTTGGCTCATCACTGAAGATTGAAAGTTCTCCAATAAAATTCTTGCTCTTAGCAATTGAAATTGGAATTAAACGGTCTTTATCTTCTTTGAAGATTCTAATCTCTCCAGAGACAACAATATACATATAACTACTAGGCTCACCTTCAGAAAAGATAACTGTGCCTTCTTTATAATCTACGGGTTTATCAAAGCTCGCCATATTTAGACTCTATCTTTCCAGAAAAAAGGGTTCCATAACGTAATCCAAAGGTTGAGATCTCAAAAGATTTGATTTCTAACCTCTTACCCATTTTAAGTCCAAGTCGGGCTCCAGCCAAAATACTTTTCGCTCTTTTTCCAAGAAAAGGAAACTTTTCCAGAAGATCTTCAGGTTTTAGCCCTTCAATTGATTCAAAAAACTGTAAATACTTTTCAAAACCAATAGCTGACCCATTTACTTCATTACTATCGTACTTCTTTAGACCTTTAATCATTCCACCTAAGCTGGTCATGCTTCCCGCAACACAAAGAAGGTAATCAGACTTGAAATGATCGAGTTCTTCATTATCGAGAAGGTTTTTCATCCGTGTTTCGAAACTTCCGTCTTCAATCCAATCCGTTCCACGAACTGAACCTACTGGTAAACTAATTGTTCTTATGATCTCAAAAGGCTCGATTTCTATTAGGATAAGCTCTGTGCTTGCACCGCCCACATCCATGATGACTGCGGTTTGCGAATCTAACTTATGACCTTTGATCACGCCAAGAGAAGTATAATATGCTTCCCCTAAAGCGCTAATGATTTGAACACTAAAGCCAAGTTCTGACTTAACTTTATCGAAGAATTCTTTTGAGTTCTTTGCCACTCTAGAAGCTTCTGTTGCCGTAACAATAACATCAGCAGGAGAGATTCCAATAGATTCTACTTTTTCCTTATAAACACTAAGAGCTTCATAACTGTCCTTAAGGGAGTTCTCACAAAAGACTCCAGACTTATCTAAGTCCTTTCCTAAACTTGTCACGAAGGTTTCATTTAAGATCTCTTTATAAGAGAAAGGAGTATCATTAACTTCTGCAGCTAATAATAAAATAGTATTTGATCCGATATCAATAGATGCTCGTTTTTCCACTAAGACTCCACTACCTTGAGAAGGCTTTCCGTTGAGATAGGATCTTGAATAAGACCTTTTTCACAAATGATCCCTGCAATATTTCGGGCTCTTGTTACATCAAAACTCGGATTAAGCGCCTTACTTTCTTTTGGAGCAATTCTTGAATCGAGAGCGCTTAAGATCTCTTCTTCCGGTCTTAATTCAATTTCAATTTCATCGCCAGTTCTAGAATCTAGATCAAAGGACGAAGTAGGGGCCACAACATAGAAAGGAACACCGTAATACTTAGCGACTATAGCTAAAGTGGAAGAACCAATCTTATTCGCCGTATCGCCATTTCTCACAATACGATCCGCACCAATGAAAATAGCGTCGACTAGTTTATTTTCTAAGATATAACTAAAAGCGCCTTCAACTGTAATTTTATGGGGAATATTTTCCTTACAAAGTTCATAGGCGGTTAGCCTTCCCCCCTGTAGATATGGCCTTGTTTCTGAAGCATAGACCATCTCAACCTTCCCTTGAGAGGCAAGGTGAGAGATGACGCCAAGAGCGGTACCCATTGGTCCACAGGCCAGAGCCCCTGTATTACAAAGAGTCATTAACCTAAGTTTCTTATCTCCGAATCTCGATTCTAAATCCTTTTGGGCGATTTTCGCCATTGTTAGATTGTTCTCATACAAAAGATCCATTTGATCTTGAGCAAATATTCTTAATCGTTGTTCATAAGTATCTAAAGAGTCTTTAGCCAGATCGACTGCCCGGTCAACTTCATAAGCGAGGTTAACTGCTGTCGGTCTTGCCGTCTTTAAATAATCTGCAGATTTAGTAATCTCATCAATTCCATAGTTAGGGTTATTCTTTATATCAAGAACCATTCCCCATAAGGCTGTAAAACCAATCAATGGCGCGCCTCTAACTATCATGTCTTTTATCGAATCGAAGCATTCTTCTAAGTTAGTAATATCAACGTACTCTTCACTAAGAGGTAATTTACGCTGATCTATTAGTTTAAGAATATCATTTTCCCAAATGAGTGGTTTTATCATTTAAAGAGGTCCTTTAATAAGTCTTTCGCTTTAGACTTTGCTTTTTCTTTAAGCTTATTAGTTTCTTTTTTAATTACTTTTTTAACAGCTGCTTTGGCTTTTTTCTTAATTCTTTTCTCAGCTTTTTTTAAAAATATTTTCGTTGTGTAGTTATAGTCTGGTTTTAGCTCATAACCTGTCCCGACCATTCTTGTGGGAAACGAGTTCATATCGACTTCTTTTAAAAATTTAAGATAGTTTTTCTTCTTATCAAAAAAGTTTATATAAACATCACTATTACCTTTTTCTTTTAACTGCCCTTCACTCTTTAATTCAATCTTCTTTTTAATCCCTATCATATGAATCTTTTTAATTTTCACTAATCCTTCTTTAACATGAAAATCGTAAGTGATTTTTTCATAGTCTTGAGGGATCTTTATTCTTTTTAGTGGTTTCTTATTAAAGTAAGGAAGCTCATTTATCTTATCAAGCCTTTCATTGATAACTTCTGAAAAGTCATAATTGATAACTTTCCCATCTTGGGCCTGCCCCTTAAGAAAAACACTATAGGTCATTCCTTTAACATCTGATTTTGCGTTACCAGCAATAGAACCACTAAGGATACCTGTGGCAAAAGGCATTTCTTTTGACGCCAAAGACTTAAAACTATTCAAGTTAATCTTTTCAAGATCGATACTAAATTTATGAGTAGAAGCATTCTTCAACATCTCTGTTGTAGAATTAACTAATAGGCTTCCACCGGCTAACTTAAGATCTAGGTTCTTAACAGCTATCTTTTCTTTAACAGCAGATATCTGAGCTTTTCCATTTAAGACCTCTTTTAAAAGAAGAATATTCTTAATTTTGAGGTCTAAAACAAATGGGATGATAGGCTTAATATCTTTAGATACTTCTTTTGACTCTGCCTTTTCTACTCTTGGTTCCATCAGTTTTCTAATTGATGACTCCTCGATGATAAGACCATTTAAATCTAATGATGCTTCAAATGGCTCTAGCCCTGCGAGATCTAACTTTTTGTTAAGATCAAACTCATTACTAAGTTTTAACTCTCCTCTTCCTTTCAAAGTAGAGAATGCTGTAGATAGATCAAATTTATTCTCTGTTAGGACTAAGACTCCGCTTTCAAGCTCAAGTTTGATTGGATCCACTTCATAAAAAAGAGACTTGATAAGTTTAGCTTTAAGATATGGTTTAAGATTGCCTTCTTTATTAATAATCACTTCACCATCTAAGCTAATAGAAGAATCTCCCAGATTGAGGCTTTCTGTTTTAAAAGGATATACTTTATTCAATCCAACGAGAGAGACAAGGAATTTATCAATCTTGAGTGTCCCCTCATCTTTAAGTATTAAGTACTCACCTTTTGTTTCTAATAAATTATCACTTTTAACCTCATATGAGATTCGTCCGGTTTTATCATTTCGAAACAATAGATTTGTATTTAAACTAATCTCTCCTAATTCAAGCGTTTTCTCACCTATAGAAAGATCTGAAATTTTAGAGATCGCCTTCGTTCTTATAACTCTGTCTTCTAAAAAGCTTTTTAGACTAAACTCTCCAATTGAATCTATTGAGAACTTAATTAATTGATTACTCGTAAATTCGATATTGGAGGTTAGCTTAATGGCCATTGGTCTTTTTATTCCAATGTCTTTTAATGATATTTCATTAAAGTTGTATCTATTTATTTTTCCTTCTTGCCCTACATGTTTAAAAAGTAAGTTCTGCATATAGGCATTTATTTGAGAGTTTGCTAAAAAGCCAGGTAGCTTTGGTTTCTTAGTTTGATCTACCTCTCCTTCACTATCAGGTCCCTCTAAAGTCTTCGACCAGTTGGTCCCTTTTTCAATTGATCTAAACTCTATTTCTGGTTTCTTAACTTCTAAAACAATCGTTCCGCCACCAGTAAGAATATTAAAAACCGGAATTTTAACATCGATTAGATCAAAGCTTGCTAGGCTTGCTTTATCTAACTCAAGAATCTTTGAGCTAAGTTTAATCTCTGAGATTTTAATATGACTATTCAGACCAAAGCCGACTTCTAGGCTCCCAAGATCAATCTTCAAGTTAGGATACAATTCACCCAAAGTAGTAATCAGCTCCGCTTTCAAGGACTCTGGGTTGAATTTTTGGCGAGCATAGAAAGTAACCGCCACTAAAGTAGAGATTAAGAGGATAACGCAGATCGAAATTATTTTGATTTTTTTGGAACTCTTCATTAGGGAGTCATTGTACTTTGATTCTTTAAGAAAGTAATTCCAAAGGAGCGAACTTTACCATAAATTTCTTGATAGCCCCGTCATTGAACTTGATGACAACTTTCTCTTGCTCACCAGCTCCGCTAGTTTCAGTCACTTTGCCTTCTCCATATAAAGAATGCACTACTGAAGATCCCTGTGGATACTTAGCCTGAATAACCGAGCTTTGCACTTGGTAGACGACTTCATCATCATAAGTTTCATCAGCAAAGAAATCATCACTAGAACTTGTACCATAGGTTTCAGATGAAGAAGTATCCCAACCTCCACGAGCACCAGTCTTTGCTTTTATCCAAGTGTAATACTTAGGAGGTATTTCAGAGATAAAGCGGCTTGGCCCATTAAAGCGTAATTGGCCATAGAGCATCCGCCCTTGGGCAAAACAAATGTAGAGCTTAACCATGGCTCTAGTCATGGCGACATAGAACAGCCTTCTCTCTTCTTCTAAACCCTTTTCACCGGCTTCGATACTTCTCATGCTCGGAAACATATTTTCTTCAGAGCCGACAATAAAGACGTACTTAAACTCAAGACCTTTTGAACCATGAATTGTCATCAGGCTTACTTCACCTTGGGTATCTTCTTCATCATTAGCTGTTCTATCTAAAGTGATTGTCTCGAGAAAGGAATCCATCGTTGCATTTTCATTATTTGATTCAAACTGGGCGATTGCATTACCAAGCTCTTCTAAATTCTCTAGTCTTGCTTCGGCTTCATAGGTCTTTGCCGCTTTTAAAAAACTCATATAACCAGTTTCATTAACTGTCTTTTCAAATAGAACAAGTGGCTTCTCACCAGAGTCTTTTAAGATGATAAGTTCTTCAATTAAACTTACAAAGTGATTGATGGCCGACTTAACTTTGGTTGTAATCCTAATATGTTTAAACTCTTCTGGGGCAGCCACCATCTGCTTTAATGTTTCTAAAAGTGACTGATTGTTTTTTATCGCTTCGTTTTCAAGTTTTCTTAAAGTCGTTGTTCCGATTCCTCTTGCAGGTACATTGATGATTCGGCTTAAAGCAAGATTATCTTTTTCATTAACCACTAACCTTAAATAGGCCAAGATATCCTTGATTTCTTTTCTGTCGTAGAACTTAATACCTCCGACAACTCTATAGTTAATGTTTGAGTTTCTTAGAGCATCTTCAACTTGTCTTGACTGAGAGTTAGTACGGTAAAAGACCGCCATCTCATTATAGGTATTTCCAGCTTTTTTTAGCTCTTTAACTTTCGAAGCGACAAATTCACATTCATCTTTATCACTATTGTTTTCGATGATTTCAATTTCTTCACCTTCTGGGTTATCAGTCCACATCGTCTTACCCTTTCGGTAAGAGTTTCTGGCAATAACGTGTGAGGCTGCTTCAATGATCTTTTTACTAGAGCGGTAATTCTGCTCTAACTTATATGTCTTTGCTTCTGGAAATTTCTTCTCAAAATCAAAGATATTGTTAATATCCGCTCCACGCCAACTATAGATGGACTGATCTTCATCCCCGACCACACAAACATTCTGAGTTTTCTCGGCTAAGTAACAGATCAGCTCAAATTGACATCTGTTGGTATCTTGATACTCGTCAACAAGAAGGTAGCGAAACCTTTCTTGGTAAGTTTTTAAAACAGTGGGGTGCTTTTCAAAAAGTTTTAGAACTCCTGTGATCAATCCGCCAAAATCGACAGCGTTTGATCTAGCCAGCTCTGATTCGTACTCGAGAAACATCTCGTAGAACATCTGATCATCTTCAAAGTTTTCAAACTCTGGGCCCATATCTCGACCAGGGTAATATCCTTTGTTTTTAAGATCATCAATAAAGCCTAAAACTTCATAAGGAGAAACCTCTTTAGTTGAAATTCCTCTTTTAGCTAATAAGCTTTTTGCAATTGTTTTGGATTCACTATCATCGTAAATGGTAAAGCTTTTACTAAGCCCTATATAGTTTGCCTGACTTCTAAGTACTCTTGCGCAAAAACTATGAAAGGTTGTTATCTGTAAGGCGCCGAGGTCAATATTAACAGTGCTGGCAATCCTCTCCCGCATTTCTCTTGCGGCTTTATTTGAAAAAGTAAGAGCTAGCACTTGAAAGGGACTAACTCCTTTAACTTCTAAGAGATGAGAGATCCTTGTTACCAATGTGCGGGTCTTTCCAGAGCCAGCACCAGCTAAGACCATCATGGGGCCTTCGCTGTTTAAGACAACTTCTTTTTGTGCTTTGTTTAAAGAGTCTAATTGCATTTAGCGATTCTATTCAACCGTCACAGACTTTGCCAAGTTCCTTGGCTTATCAATATCAGTTCCTTTAAATTTAGCCATATAGTAGGCTAAAAGCTGGTTCGCAACATTGACGTATAACGGTGAAAGCTCATCTAAGCCATCAAAGTTAAGATCAAACTTGAAATCACAAATATCATCAAGGTCTTGAGCGCCCTTAGGACCAAGACCAACAATGACTCCTCTTCTGGCCTTAATTTCTTGGATATTTGAAATAGTTTTATCAAAGAGAACCGGACCAACAATAGCAATATTAACCATTTGATCATCAATTAAGGCGATCGGACCGTGCTTTAACTCACCTGAGGCATAACCTTCAGCATGAACATAAGCGATTTCTTTTAACTTTAAGGCGCCTTCTAGGGCGACAGGAAAGAACTGTCCTCTTCCCGTAAAAAAGAAACCATTATAATTATAGATTTCTTCAGCAATTTGTTTAAGTTCATCTACGCGATCAAGAATATCATCTATCCTCTCGGCTAAAAGACTGTACTTATCTGATACTATTTTTCTTTTCGCTTCATCGCTTAAATCACCTGCTAAAGACAGAGAAAGAAGTCTTCCCGTTAAGGCCTGCTGAGTAAAAGCTTTTGTACTTGCAACACCAATCTCAATACCGGCACGGATCAAAAGATTTTCATCACAATCTCTATAGAGAGTTGAACCTTCTACGTTAACGATCGCCATCGTCTTCATCTTGTTTTCAACACAAAGACCTTGAGCCGCTAAAGTATCAGCGGTTTCACCAGATTGACTGATAAAAAGACCTACATCATCTTTATTAAGAAGTGGATCACGGTATCTAAACTCACTGGCCAGTTCTACAGCGCAAGGAATACGGTTAAACCTTTCAATAAAGTCTCTAATAACCATTCCCGCGTAAGCCGCTGTACCACAAGCAGAGATATGAAACTTCTTAGGCTTCCACTCAGAAACTCTTTTTAGGTACTCTGCTCCGTCCCCAGCTAGGTAGAACTGAACAAGGTCTCTAATTAGTCCTGGCTGCTCATAGATTTCTTTTAACATAAAATGCTCGAAGTCACCTTTATCAGTAGCCTCTAAAGACATCTCTTGTTTTTTAAATTTAAAATTTTTCGATTCAGAACCATCTAGCTCATAGAAAGAGATGATATTTGAATTCTTCTTAGAAAGAAGAACCAAAACATCGTCCCCTGGAAAGTAGATCGTATCCGAGCTACCAACAAGAGCATATGGGTCAGAACTAACTGAAGCGTCTGAGTTTGCTTCATGAAGACCAGCAACAAGAGGCGCTCCTCTTTTAACCGCAAGAATTTCACTTGTTTCGGCATTTAAAACAACAAAGGCTGAGTTTCCATCAGTTCTCCTAAAAGCTGCTGATACAGCAGGCATGAACTCCAAACCTTTTTCAAGGTTACTCGAAACTAGAGCTAGAAAAACCTCAGAGTCAGTATCTGATAAAAACTTAAAACCTTCTGAAGCTAGTTCATTTTTTAATGAAGGAGCATTTTCGATAATTCCATTATGAACAATAGAGATCTTTCCATGTGTATGAGGATGAGAATTAGCATCATTAACCTCACCGTGAGTCGCCCACCTAGTGTGCCCAATACAACCTACCGCCGTATGCTTTTTCTCACCTAGGAGGTTAACTAAATTAGCTAACTTACCCATCTTCTTATAAAAATGAAGTTCCGACTTATCATCAACATAGGCGACGCCCGCTGAATCATAACCACGATATTCTAGACGGCTTAAGCCCTCTAACACTGTTCCCATTGGGTTATTTGGCCCAAGGTGTCCGACGATTCCACACATATTTTCCTAACCTGTTATAATTTGGCTTATTTTTACCACTTTATAGGGATTTAAGGAAAGACCCATTGTGCATTTTACACGATGCAGAACCCGTTAAAATTATTACTTCTTCTTAATGAATTTTCGCGCCATTCCTTCTTTCGTGACCTGCCTTCCTCTTGCGATGGCAAAGCCTCCACTTGGGATGTCTTGATTAATCGTCGATCCACTGGCTACATAACATTCTTCACCTAGGGTCACAGGTGCGATCATCTGGGTGTCAGATCCGATAAAACTGCCTTTACCAATCTTTGTTATATGCTTATTGGCCCCGTCATAATTACAGGTAATAAAACCACAGCCAATATTTACGTCTTCTCCTATCTCAGCGTCCCCTACATAGGAGAGATGTGAGACCTTTACCCCTTCAGCTAGCTTAGATTTCTTAATTTCTACAAAGTTACCTATCTTAGACTTTGAACCTACATCCGCCTTTGGTCTCAATCTGGCATATGGTCCGATAGCTGCTTCATCTCCAACTATGGCCTCTTCTAAAGTTGAATAGGCCTTAATGACTGTATTGGCCCCAACTTTTGAATCAGTGAGAATTGAGCCTATTTCAATAATACTATCTTTTCCTATAACCGTAGAACCAAAGAGGTTAACACTTGGATAGATTAAACTGCCAAAACCAACCTCTACATCTTCATCAATATAGACATGCCTAGAATCAATAAACCTAACTCCAGCATCTCGAAGCGATCTTGCTTTTCTTCTTCTTAGAAGATTTTCGATTTGCTCGAGCTGAGCCAAGTCATTAACGCCCAAGAAAGTCTTCTCATTTTCAAAGACTCTTGGCTTAACATTGGAGTTCTCTTGAAAGAGATCAGTTAAGTAGAACTCACCTGCTGCGTTTTCACTTTTAATATTACTTAGATGCTTAGTGATATAAGAAGTCTTCACGATGTACATACCAGAATTAACTTCGTTGATAAGAAGTTCGTCTTTATTGGCATCTTTATGCTCGACGATTCTAAAGCCTTTATCACAGCGGATGATTCTTCCAAGGCCTGTAGGATCTTTTGTTTCAAAACTAGCGGCCACTCCGTCTAGGTTGTCTTTTTTAAGCGCTTCGTATAGTTCACTTAAGATTTCACCACTTATAAGTGGTGTATCAGCACACATGATAACTGTGTAATCAAACTTTGATGCCTTCTCGTTTTGATCAAAGTAACACTTAAGAGCATGAGCCGTTCCTAATTGTTTTTCTTGAATGGAAAAACCTACCTCGACATTAAATTTATTTGCACTTTTTTTTGAATGTTCCTGAACTTTTTCTTTTTCATGGCCAATAACAAGATTTACTTCGCCATTGCCGGCATTATCCACCATAAAATCACGCAAAGATTCAATTGCATAATCAACCAAACGCCTGCCCATCAGGGGGACTAGAGGCTTTGGATCGTTTAGTTTTAACCTTGTTCCTTTTCCTGCTGCTAAAATCACACAACCAAATGAGTCAGACATATTTTTTTTCCTTTCTTGATTAATTTACTTCAACTAGCTTAATCAGGTACTACCTTATTCCTAAGGCTTATCCATTGTAACCGATCAAAGCACTCAATATCACTAAACAATTTTAAAATTTATTATGCTTTACGACCACAAAAAGCTTAAAGAATCGGAAAGATTTTCCCGATTCGTATCATGCCTACCTGTAGAGGCATACCGTTACTTTAAGGAGAGAGTATGGTGACAAATTATGAGGGTGATAGCATTGAGTTTAAGGATAAACTTCCCCTCCTGCCAATTCGCGATATAGTTGTATACCCGTTCATGATCCTTCCGCTATTTGTTGGAAGAGAATCATCAATCCAAGCCGTCGAGCATGCACTTAATAGTTCAGACAGACTTATTTTCTTATCAAGTCAGAAAGATATTAAAGCTGAAACGCCGACCCCATCCGAAATTTTCGAAATGGGAACAGTGGCCATGATCATGAGAATGAGAAAGCTACCTGATGGCAGGATCAAGATTTTAGTTCAAGGCTTAACAAAAGCTAAGATCCAAAGTTTTGAGCAGAGCGAGCCTTACTTTGTAACAAAGCTTGAGAAAGTTGAAGACGTTGTTCCAGAGACTGAGAACGTAGCCGTCAGCGCTTTAATGAGATCTATCAGAGAACAACTTGAAAAAGTTATCTCGATGGGAAAAATTCTTTCCCCTGATATCTTAATGGTATTAGAAGATATTCAAGACCCTGGTCGTCTTGCTGATCTTGTTGCTTCAAATATGAATCTCCACGTAGCTGAAGCCCAAATGATTTTAGAAGTATTAGATCCAGTTGAAAGACTGCACAAAATAAATGAAATCCTATCTCGTGAACTTGAGATTCTAGGCATGCAAGCAAAGATCAATGGTGTTGCTGAAGATGACATGGCAAAGAATCAAAAAGAATTCTTTCTTCGTGAACAAATCCGCGCTATCAAGTCTGAACTTGGTGACGATGGTGGCGAACCCGCTGAAGATGAATTCCAAGAATTCAGAGATAAGATTGCAAAGGCAGGAATGCCTGAAGAAGTAGAAAAAGAAACAACAAAACAACTGGTCCGTCTTGAAAAGATGCATCCTGACTCTTCTGAATCTAGTATTCTTCGTACTTACTTAGAATGGATGACTGACCTACCTTGGGCCGTTGCTTCAGAAGAGACAGTAAATTTAGAGAAGTCTCTTGAGATTCTAGACGAAGATCACTTTGACCTCAAAAAGGTAAAAGAAAGAATATTAGAATACCTAGCGGTACGATCCCTTAAAGGTAATGGCATGAAAGGCCCTATCCTTTGCTTTAGTGGCCCTCCAGGAGTTGGTAAAACAAGTCTTGGTAAATCAATTGCTAAGGCCACAGGTAGAGAGTTCATTAGAATTTCCCTAGGTGGTGTTAAAGATGAGGCTGAAATAAGAGGTCATAGAAGAACTTATGTTGGTTCTATGCCAGGTCGTTTTATCCAAGCTCTTAAGCAAGCGAAAACGAATAACCCACTTATCCTTCTTGATGAAGTTGATAAACTAGGTGGCGACTTTAAGGGTGATCCTTCGAGTGCTCTTTTAGAGGTTCTTGATCCTGAGCAAAACCATAATTTTAGGGATCACTATCTAAACGTACCTTTTGATCTTTCAAACGTAATGTTTATTGCGACTTCGAATGTCCTTCAAGATATTCCAGGTCCTCTTAGAGATAGAATGGAAGTTATCAATCTTTCTGGTTATACCCAAGAAGAGAAGCTTGCCATTAGTAAGAAGTACTTAGTTCCAAAGCAATTAGAAGAAAATGGAATTACAGAAGAGCATGTTGAATTTCACGATGAAGCTCTTAAGAATGTAATTAGGTCCTTTACTTCTGAAGCCGGATTAAGAAATCTTGAAAGACAGATTGGCGCTCTTTGTAGAAAAGTGGCCATGAAGATCGCTCAAGGTGAACAAAATAAAACGCACTTATTCTCAGATACAGTCTTCAAACTTCTAGGACCACCGGTCTATACGAAAGATGATGAAAAAGAAGAGGATGAAGTTGGAGTTGCAACAGGTTTGGCCTGGACTTCAGCTGGTGGACAAGTTCTTTATATTGAAACAACAAAAATGAAAGGATCTGGCGTTACACTTACCGGTCAACTCGGTGATGTTATGAAAGAGTCTGCTCAAACAGCTATTGGCTTTATAAGAAGTAGAGCTGAGGACTTTGGTCTTCAGGAAGATTTCTTTGAAAACCATGAAGTACATATTCACCTTCCAGCGGGGGCAACCCCAAAAGATGGGCCAAGTGCAGGGATCACTCTTGCCACGGCGATTATGTCTCTTATCACAGGACTTCCTATTGATAAGTCTGTTGCCATGACTGGCGAGATAACGCTTACCGGAAAAGTTCTGCCAATTGGTGGGCTTAAAGAGAAGTCTCTCGCTGCCATGAGAATGAATATTAAGACTGTTGTGATGCCATGGAAGAACCGTAAAGACCTTGAGGATATTCCAGATGAATACCGCGAGACCTTAAAGTTCGTACCAGTAAAGAATTTCGATCAAGTTCTAGAGGTTGCTCTAGTCGGTTGGAAAGAATACATCGCAAAGAGTAAGAAAAAGGCCAAAAGAGGATCCGAACTTCCTCCAATGGCCGCTTAATATTTAAACTTGAGTAAAAACCTTCCGGGCTTTTGATATGCTCTATTTCTGATAGAATAGATCCATGTCAAAAGATCCAAAAAGTATTGTAAAGATAGCCGTTGTAGATGATGCCGAATTCACCAGAAAGACTGTCGTAGATATTCTTGAAAAAAGTGAGTTCGATGTCGTCGGTCAAGCCGGTAACGCTGAAGAAGCCATCGCCCTCATCGCTAGTACAAAAGCCAATCTGTTCTTGATTGACGTAGTCATGCCAAATATTAGTGGAATGGAGCTCGCAAAGAAACTTAACGAAGTTTCAAACAGACCTATCTCTATTATAATGATGTCTAGCTTAGACTTAGAAAATATAATCATTGAATCTATTTCTAATGGAGCTATTGATTTTTTAGCTAAGCCTTTTGATGCAGAAACCTTAAACAGGTCAGTGTTAAAAGTAGCTAGTAATATGTTAAAAGATTCTCTCTAAGGATACTTTATGTTTGTTATTAAATTTATGATCTATTTTTCACTAAGCTTCTTTATCCTTACAATTCCAATGAGTGGCAATCCACTTTTCTATAGCCTTGAGAAAGTCGCAAGACCCATCACCAAGAATCTTTTCTCTTATGTTAGGGAAGGATCTAAAGAAGGCATTGCCAAATCTAAGAAGTTCTTCTCAAATACGGTTCCACCTAAGAAAGACGTTGTTAAGACAAAGTCTAGTAGCACCAAAAAACCTATGGGAAAATACACTGAAGAAGAAAAAGAGTTTTTAGAGAATATATTAAAAAAGGCCCAATAAGTGGGCCCTCTTTAATTACCAGAATTTATTTATGTATTACTTAGATTTTGATTTAGCTTCTTTTGATTCTGAAGAAGAAGATGAAGAACCTGAAGTAACAACTTCTTGAGCTCTTGTAGAATCTTTTCCTTTTGTACATTCACCTTTCATGTCTTCTCCGTATCCTGCGTAAGAAACGTTAATGGCCATAAAAGCTAGCATAAGTATAAATAGTGTTTTCATATGACTCCTCCTAAAAGAGTTAATTTTTAAGTTTTATATACTATTTATAATGCAGGTATGATGCCAAGTTTTCCCCTACAGATAAGGGGTACTTAGGAGGAGTGGCTGTCTAATTAAGTTAAAACTTGTCTAATCTTTAGACAATTACCCAAGAAGCTTGAAAATTTTTCTTATGATAGAAAGCTTTCCCGTATAAGGAGGATAGCGCAGAGGTAGGTCCCAAAAGAGATACCTCTTCATGACACTCTTAAGATGGCTAAAGGTATCGAAGCTATCCCTACCGTGATAAGAGCCCATACCACTAGGACCGACTCCACCAAAAGGAAGTGTCTCGGTACTCATATGAACTACAGTATCGTTTATGCACATTCCCCCAGAGGAGATATAGGATTGCCAATCTTCGATATTATTATCGTTATCACTAAAGATATAAGAAGCTAGAGGCTTAGGTCTTTGCCTTACGAACTCAACGGCTTCAGAGAAGTCCTCAAATTCTAAGATAGGTAAAAGAGGTCCAAAGATCTCCCCACTCATAGAAGAGGAGAATTCATTTGCATCTATAAGAATAGGCCCCATATAGAGAGATTCCTTATCTGAGCCGTATTCAAGAAGAACTTTTTCTTCTTCAATCAACCCTTCTAGTCTTTCAAAATGACTTCTATTAATAATCCTGCCGTAATCTCCTGATTGCTTCGGATCTTTATAATACTCTTCAATAGTTTTCTTAATTGCTGAAACCAGCTCTTCTTTCTTGCCTCTTTTAATAAGTAAGTAATCTGGAGCTACACATGTTTGACCACTGTTAAAATACTTCCCCCAAACAATCCTCTTTGCCACTAATTCGAGATCGTGCACTTCGAAGATGGCGCAAGGGCTCTTACCACCAAGCTCCAAGGTTACTGGGGTTAAGAATTCTGCAGCGGCTTTCATCACAACCTTTCCAACAAACTCATTGCCTGTGAAAAAGATATGATCAAATCTCAGTTTTAATAACGAAGTAGTCTCAGGGATGGCTCCCTCCACAACAGTCACTAGTTTTTTATCAAAGTATTTAGGCACCAATTCAGCTACAAGTTTTGAAATATTTGGGGCCATTTCACTTGGCTTTAACATGGCCGTATTACCCGCACTCAAGGCTCCTATAAGTGGCGAGAACAAGAGCTGAAAAGGATAGTTCCAAGGAGAGATAATAAGAGCTACTCCAAGAGGTTCAGGGACTATGTAGCTTCTAGCGGGGAATTGAACTAATGGTGTCTTGACCCGTCTTTTATTCATCCAGGATTTAAGCTTCTTTTTAGCATGCTTAGCTTCGTTAACAATAAAGCCAGTTTCACCAATAAAGGACTCAAAATGAGACTTCCCAAGGTCGAGTTTAAGCGCTTCAAAGATCCTAGGCTCATTATCTAAAACAAGGCTTATTAAGGCGTCTAAAGCGGCTTTTCGAGCCTCTAAGGAGTAGGTTTCTTTAGTAGAGAAGAACTCTCTCTGCCCCTGATGGAGCTCAATTATCGTGTTTTCTTGCATTTAGGTATTATAGGCCCACCAGCGAAAATTAAAAAGCCCGGCATTAGGGGTACCGGGCTTTTTTCTGACTTTCATCGCTCTAGGGGGAGAGGCGAATCTTTATTTATTTTGACTTAGATTTTGATTGAACAGCTTCTTTTGAAGCAGAAGATCCTGAGGCAATTACTTCTTGAGCTCTAGTAGAATCTTTACCTTTAGTACATTCACCTTTCATGTCTTCACCGTAACCAGCAAATCCAACGTTTGTGAAACTTAGTCCTAGTAATAATGTGATAATTAGCTTTTTCATTTATTCTCTCCTGGTAATTTAATTACTGTTTACATTGCACTAGGCGTGCCAACTTTGAGGAGACTAATATTGGGAAGTTAGGGATATGCTTTGGTTAGGAATATGATGATTGTTTAAATTTTAGACAAAAAAAGGGCCTACAAAAGAGGCCCCTTTTTGGAAATTTATGAATATCATTTAAATTATATTATTTATTTTTACCAGTTGCTGTACCAGATTCGGAAGAACCACTACCGTCAATATTACCAGGTTCAGAACCTTCGCCATTAACAATACACTCACAATTCTCCATCGCCTTAGCGCTGGTGCAGCCGTCAGTTTCTCCAAGCTTGGAGCCCGCTTCTTCTGCAAATATTGTCATTGAAAATGTTAATCCTAAAATCAGTAATAGTGCTTTCATAATTTCCTCTCTCATTTGTTTAACTTAAATCTATTATATTATGTTTCTATTATTCTCTTTAATCTTTTGATAAGTGCCTGAAATCAAGTTCAAGCACCTGCCTCAAAAGTTAGGCTAAATTACATATTTAAATTAACCCCTGCTGGCTTAACGATGCTCAGTAGTGATTGAAAGGCTTGAGTTACTTGGAGGGCCATCTTATGACCTGCCTTAGACTCAACCTTCTTAATCTCACCGTAGTTATCGTAAGCTACATGGATCTTACCAACCTTCTCCATAGCGATCTCAACAGGCTTCCCTAGTGAGTTGTACTTGAAGCTAAGTGTTCTTCTTTTCTTTGAGTTACCATTTTTATCGATCATCTTAGTAATACGACCTTTGTGATCATAGAAAAGCAAAACCGCTTTTCCTTTATTACTAACAGCTTTCTTCAAGTTACCTTTCTTGTCGTACTCAAAGGCCGTTGTCCCTTTCTGGTTGGTCACTTTAGTGATCTTATTAAAGCTTTTGTGGTACTCAAGCTGAACAAAGTCACCTTTAGTAGAACTCTTTTTAACAAGAAGACCTCTATCGTTGTAATCAAAAGTAGTCACATGCTTACCTCTGCTAATCTTAAGAGGCAGTGAACAACACTCTGAATAAACAGTCTCAGTGCTTAGACCATTAATGACAGTAGCAATTCTATAAGTGTACTGACTTCCGTCAGGTCTAGTTTTGATTTCGTATTCATACTTATTCGTTACTTCCTTACCTAGAGAATTCTTCTTAGTAACAAGTGTCCAGTAATGAAATCTAGGATTCTTAGGATTTGATTCATACTTGTACTTAGTTGAATCTGAATTTCTTCCTACAACCTCTTTAACAAATTGTGTTTTCTTAGTGTAGTTAACTTTGAACTTTGACCCATCAGAGTATCCAACAGCAACCATATTATGCTTTTGATCGTAATCGTACTTAAAGACGTTTCCGACAACATCTTTAGACTCTACTAAGTTGTCACCTTGATACTTATAAAAAGACTTCTTATCTCCGGCTGACCAGATATTCTTAATCTTTCCATCAGCATACCAATCAAAGAATAACTGCTTTGCTTGAGAATCCTTTATTGATTTAAGTGATCCATTTTTGTAATCAAGAGCTACAAAATATCCATTCTTATCCATCATCTTAACAAGCTTTCCTTCTTTACTAAAGAATTCGACCTTGCCATCGTTGAAGACACGTTTGAAGCCTGTACCTACTTTATGTACTTGTTGTAATCCTCTTGTGTTTGAATAAAGAATTGTACCCGTTGCTAATTTAGCGCGAACATTAAACTTCTTGGCATAAGCTTGTCTTAGTTCTGCGTCGTTAACAAATTTCTTTAGGTAACTATTGGCAACTGATTCTGAAAGACTACTTTTCTTTCTCATCGCTGCTACGATTTTTTGAGCTGCTGCTTTTGGATCTACCGCCGTCTTAGGAGTAAATCTCGTTAGAGCACCAGAACCGTTCTCATGAATAACAACCGAACCATCAGCAGAAACTGAAAGATAAGTTTCGTAATCACTACCCCATCCAAAACCGAACCAACCTCTATCTGTTGATTTAGAGTTATATGTTCTTACGATTTCTAAATCGTGACCACCGCCAGGAACGATAATATCTGTATAAGAGATATAAAAATTTCCGTTTTTCAGGTTCACACCCGAGAAAGCGAGTAGCGGAAAAAGAAAAGTAATAATGCCAAGTAATTTTAATGTCTTCATTTCATCCTGTCCTTTAGAAGAATTTCCTCTATTTTCTCAACGTATTTATCGGTCATCCCCAAAAAAATCTTAATACTTTTCTTAATTTTAAACCTTAATCTTTACAACTTTCATAATTACCCATAATCCAACAAAATCTAGGGCAATTGCGAGAATTAACATAATGATTCCAATAGGTTCCGTAAAAAGGGGCATCATACTAGCTGGGTCAGATATTGTGTAAACAGCGCCCAATAACCAAGGCATAGCAAAAATTGTATATCCCTGGAACATTCCCTGGGCCACGTAAGTATCGATTTTTTGTTGCAGCCTTACTCTTTCCCTAATCACATCTACAATCGTGTCAAAGGTCTCAGCTAAGTTACCACCGGTCTCTCTAAGGATATTAACACTGGCCACAAACATATCATTATCTTCTGTCGGCATCCTTTTAGTAAGGCCTTCGAAGCATTCATCTAAGGGAACACCAATTCTATTTTGCTGTAAGATCATATTAAATTCTTGTGAAAGAGGTGGTGGTAATTCATCCACAACCATTCCAAGAGACTGTGGAACGCTTAACCCTGCTCTTAACCCATTGGCCAATAATTGAAGCCCATCAACCATTTGAAGACTATAGGCCTTCATTCTTTTTTGAACCATATGATTTATAATAGGTTTAGGCAGTTTGAATCCTAGAAAGGAAAAGAGACAACCGACAACAAAACCAAGTGTCCAATTAACAGCTGCGCCAATGATGAAGAAAAAAACTAGGCCTGAACCAATAGAAGCCCCTAAGAGAATATAAGTTAACTTCTTCTCATCAAACTCAATAAAGAGAAGTTCTAATTGTTCCATTATATAAGAACGTGTTCCAAAGGTTTGATCTTCAACCCATTTAAAGATTCCGACACTGTATTTAAAGCAATAAAGAAAGGTAACAATAGCAACGATGGCTATAACCATCGGCTTTGTTAATAAACCTGAATCAGCCTCTGCAAACATTACTTAGCCTTCTTTACTTGTTTAGGGTTCTTGCTTTGTGGTTTTTTATCAACAGGCTCGGGTCTCTTACCAACTGGAGGAAGATCTTTTTTTACTACTGGCTCTTCATTTCTAAAAAGCCCTCTAGGGATCTTATAACCTCGTTTTTCAAGCACCTCGATAAACTTAGGAATGAATCCAGTCGCCTGAAACTCTCCTTCGATCTTACCTTGCTTATTGATTCCTTTTTGATTGAACAAAAAGATATCTTGTAGGGTGACGACATCACCCTGCATTCCACCGATCTCAGTAATATGGGTCATTCTTCTTGAACCATCATCGAGTCTTGATTGCTGAATTATTAAATGCACAGAAGCAGCGATCATTTCTCTAATGGCCTTAGGACTAAGGCCAGCTCCGGCATATTGAACAAGTGTTTCAAGCCTACCGATGCATTCTCTTGGATTATTTGAATGGACTGTGGTCATAGAGCCATCATGCCCTGTACCCATGGCCTGAAGCATATCAAGGGTTTCCCCGCCTCTACACTCTCCAACCACAATTCTATCTGGTCTCATTCTTAGGGTTTGTTTAACTAGACAACGAATATCAATCTCACCATCCCCTTCTAGAGAGGGTGGTCTTGTTTCAAGCCTTACGACGTGATCTTGTGGGAAATCGAGTTCCGCTGAATCTTCGCAGGTAATGATCCTTTCATTTGCCTGAATAAAACTCCCGAGAATATTAATCAAAGTCGTCTTACCAGAACCAGTACCACCGGAGACAACAATATTTCTATGTCCCTCAACAGCAATCCGAAGGAAATCGGCCATGTTCTGAGTTATCGATCCAAATTTCACATAGTCTTTATAGGTAAGTCTATTTTCAGGGAACTTTCTAATAGTAATTGTGCAACCATCTAAGGCAGACGGTGGAATAATAGCATGAACCCTTGAACCATCATGAAGCCTAGCATCCACATACGGAGTTTTTTCATCAATCCGTCTGCCAATGGGGGCTACAATCCTCTCGATGACGTTAAGAACCTGACGATCATTTGTAAAAGTAACAGTAGATTTCTTAACCTTTCCGTCGTGCTCATAAAAGATCTTATCAGGACCAACAACCATGATTTCTGAAATACTCACATCACTAAGTAAATCTTCTAGTGGACCAAGACCAAGAGCTTCGTCGAGAACCTCTTTCACAATTTGGTTCATATCTTCTCTGGTATTAAGAATACCTTTTGTATCTTCCTTATTAAGTATCTCAACAACAACTTTCTTAGTTTGTTCCCTCAAAATAACTTGAGCTTTAGGATCATTGTCATCAGATTTCTTTAAATCCATTTCTTCAACAAGAGACCTATGGATACGAGACTTTAAGTCGGTCCAAACATTCTTACCAGAACCTGCCGTGGCAGCTCCACCACTGGCTTCCTTCTTAGCTCCTACACCGGCTGGCTTATTTAGCTTCGCGAGTGATTTTAGAACACTTTTCTGAATCAACTTTCTTACTGTATCTTGGACCCCTCGAGCGAAGCCTCCATTTTTTCCTGCAATCATCGCTACAGTTTTTTTCTGAAGAGCGTTTACAAGAACCGTGTCATCTTTGGCGATAACATTAAAAACGGGCTTGCCTAACTGCTTACCAATAACTTCTGGTGTTACCGGATGACCTTTTTGATATTGATTAAGGACTAACTGAATCATATCTCTTGGAAAGAGCATGGTTGTTAATTCTGAATTTAGTCTTCTTGTTTGATTAACAGCCAAAATATCAGGGGTTACGACTAAGAAGATCAAGGTTGAAAACTCTAACCCCTTTAGGGCAAGTTCTGTTAACTCACATCCACCATCGATGATTATAACAGGGTATAGATTGGGCAGTGCCTTTAAGGCCTTCCCTATTCCTTCGGCATTAACATTCGCCGCTGCAGTGGGGTCTGAAGGCATACCAATATAGTGAACATTCTGAGGGTGAACACCAATAAATTGCTGAATCGATCTTGGGTCAATAGCACCATTGAATTCGGCTAGGTCCTTAACCGATTTCTTAGACTTCATACCAGTAATAATGTCTTGATCCCCACCAGCTCTTTGATCAAAGTCCATGAGAAGTACTTTCTGACGGAGTTCTTGAGCATAAGCGAATGCGAGGTTTGCGGCGACTTGAGATTTACCAAGACCACCTTTACCACCGATAATAGAGATTATATGCCCAGCCATCTATCTTCTTCTCCTTCTAAACTTTCGCTTAATTTCTTGTGTACCAGCAGAGGCTGATTCCAGAATTTCAGGAGTAACGAAGACAGCGAACTGACTACGATTTGTTGTATAAGTTTTTGATCTTAAAAAAGAAAACAGTGCGCTTGATCCTTCTTCTGCTTCTTCATCCGCAAAAGGAGGATTCCTATCAAAGTCTGTATTGGTTCTATTGATGACGATACCACCAATAACAGCAGACTCTTTAGATTTCACAACAACATTCGTTTTAATTTGATTACTTAAGGTTTCAGGAGCCGAAGCATCCCCTTGAGTATTACTAACATTAAGACCAATACTTAATTCTACTTTTTCTTCCGCTAAGATCTTCGGGGTCACATTAAGATCAAAACCACCAGTTGTAGTCACAACCCTTTGAGTTTCACCATTTCCAACGGCAGTATTCTTATTAAGTTTTTTATTTATATTAGCAGCAAAATTATTCTTTACGATAACCACACCAGATTGAATGATCCTAGCAAACCCTGCGTTCTTAGCAGAAGCTAACTTCGGAAACAAATTAGAGATAGTTCCGGACAAGGTGCCTTCAGATCTCGTTGTGACTTGGCCATTGCCAGTCTTTCCGAATGAGATTGAACCGCCTCCACCAGAGAGGAGCGGGGCCCATTTAAAACCAAAGATCTTATTATAATCTTTTGTCAGCTCAACAAACTGAGTTGTTACCTTAATAAGCTTAGGAATCGGCGGTGGCTGCTTCTTTGGGTTAATTTGAATAAAGTTTTGAATGATTGATCGTGATGCTTTTTGAACAGCGTCTGTTCTTCGGGCTAAACTTTCAAGACGATCTGGAATATAAGCCGCCGAGATGGCCTCTGCCCTGTCTCTATCTTGCTTTGAAGTCACAATTCCCTCTAGCCAGAAGAGCCCATTGATGACACGAACAGTTACATCTCGTAGCTGATTCTTTTGAATCTCTTCTTGCATCTTCTGAGCAATAACTCTTTGCGTATGCGGACTTAACTCAACTAATCTTAAAACATCTTTATACTTATCTTTCTCTAGGACTACGACAACTCGGCCGATATCCCCTGGAACTACAATTTTTCCACCTACGAAGACATTATCTCCTGCGATTCCTATTTCTAACCCTTCAACATTTCCTAGCAACTGAGGATCTTTAAGTTCTTGAACTGTTGTTGAAAGATCACTCGCTGTAATATTAACAATATAAACCTGCTTTAGATCTCCAACAGTGTTTCTAAGAGAAACTGTTGTCTTTCCAGGCTTTAACCCTTTTAAGATAATCTCTCTTTTACTAGGGACAAGGACATAGTCTAAAAAGCTAGCATTACCAATACCTACATTCCTATCCACAGGGAAGTCGTACTTCTCCACCTTATCGATTCCAAGAACGATATCAATATTTTTCTCTGGTACCTTTTCCTCTTCAGCTTGAGCCCAAAGAAAACCAGGTATCAAAAAAGCTAAAAGTATAAGTGTCTTAGCGACCACTGACGCCCCTTCCTTTATTTTTCTCATTAAAGAATGATTTTGCTTCTGCAGTATCTTCAGCACCAAGAACGTCGAAGATCTTAATTCCTCTAATTCTTTCTACTTTCTTATCGTTATTATTTCTAAGTGTTAAATAGGGAGGCACACCAGAGTAAGTTAAAAGATAAACTAGTTTTTGAGCCTCATAAGGATCAAGTTCTAGGGTGACCGTATTATATTTTGTATAGGTTGCGACCTTCATGGTTTTAATAACACCTGGAACTTTAACTCCATAAATAGGAATAGAATTAGTCATACTCATTCCCGTGGATAAAACTAAAACATCTTGAAGAATTGTTTTAATCTTTTGAAGATCTTTTCTCCCTGGAGCGTAGTTAATAGAAGCTAAAACATCGACTCTATCACCTGGCTTAAGTAACTTACTCACTGCTTGATTTTCCGTAATCTGAATAGCAACGGCCCTCTTACCAACAGAGACCTGTCTAGCCAAACCGGTTCTTGCACCTGGGTGAGTAATTCTAGGCTTAGTGATTTGCTCCCCTTTCAAAATAGGAACAGTTGCAACTGTATTTTCTACTTCAGTCATTTTAGAAAAGGCACCTGGCATTTTAAAATTCTTTGGGACTGATTTAATTGTGACTTTTGAATCATCAATAAGTTCGAGTTCACCAATATCTTCTTTGGCGATAATTACTGTCGTTTTTGTTCCATACTTTCCAGTCATTTCTGATTCTTTATCACCAATATAAGTGTGGACCATAAAGGCCGCGATAGATGCGATGATAAGAGCTAAAGTAAACGCACGCGTATTCATAAGGAACCACCGTTAGTTATTGGATTTATTAAATTTTATCAGGGTTTTCGATTAGATTAATGCGCGGAAACTTATTCCTGCTATTTAGAGGGTTTTTAGGACTTTTCTCACATAACCATCCTACAGTTTTCTGAGGCAGCTACGGTTAAATCGAGGTAATACTCGCCATCTGCCTGCATTACATAGGTAGCGCTACAAACTCCGTAAAAAGTGAAAGGCCTGACAAAAATAGTCGTGTTTGGTTCTGGAGCTTTTTCGTCGCATAATTCCTCTGACGCAGAATAGAGAGTGCTGAATTTGTAGCAGGTCCCATAGTTTAGATCATCAGGACGTTTTGAGGCCCAACCTAGAGACGCGGCACTAACCGCTGTGATCCCACTCGCTTTAAAGGCATTTAAATCCGAGCGAACGGGAAGAAGAGAGTTTCCTTTTAAAATATGATAAAAATATCCTCTTGTAGATTTCTGCTGATTGATCGATCCGTTAATGGCATTCCCTGCTGTAAAAAGAAGAGTCACAAAATAAACAAGAAAAGGCATAAAGAGAATCAACTCAAAGATCGCCTGCCCTTCTTCATTTTCTAGAATGTCTTTTTTATCAGCAGCCATTATCACTCACTGTTGTATTCTTTCCGCAGCTTATTCCAAGTTCTTTAAAGGATTCACAGGTTCTCTCAACACATTCAGCGATACTAGGCTCACGGCCTAAGAAAGATTCAGATTTAAAAGTTAGTTTTTCTGTACTGCCGACATTTCCAAAGATGGTAAATCGATCTTGATAAGTCGCAACCGTTCCTACAAACAATGTATTTGCCACAGAACCAGGAAGTCTCTGCTCTAATGAAAGGCTCCCTGCTGCATTTCCAAGGACTCCTTCAATATTATAATTTTTCCAGACTTCAAGGGCCCTAGCTTTCGCTGCGCCATCGCCTCCATCAGGAGTGTTATTATTCCCTTCATAAACAAGCATAGCCCTACTTGCCATAAAATTTGCGTAATGAACCACGTAGCCATTGGTAAAATTCATAGCAACTTTTACATACATAAAAACAAAGCCCACTACGACAATAAAACTAATAATGAATTCTACTGAGGATTGACCTTCATCGCCTAAGATCTTTTTGCTACTTCTCATGGGGGATAAGCCTCAATAGGAGTGAAGAAGCGCGATCGCCCTTCATCTCTATTATAATAAGTATCATGGTCAGTAGAGTAGTTCGAAAGATCGTCCTCACCTCTACCCTGCCTACCATGTCTATAAGCATAAGACATTTGCTTAACTAATCTTTGCATGAGCAAAGAGTCTTTTCCGACAAACTTTTTATAAGTATCACTATTCATGAAGGCCGCTGCTAATGACAAAACAACCACTAGCAGAAGTACGTATTCAATCATTGTTTGTCCACGCTGGTTTAAAACCTTCATTCCCAAACTCTCACTAAGTAGCCAAACCAAATCCAAGAAAGAAGGATTACCGGTGCATAGGTAAACTTTTTTCCAAAGATCCCTTTGATCAATTCTACATTTTTATTTTCAAAAGCGAGTTTTAGTTTTTGAATATTCTGGTAAATATTAATAAAAAACGACATACCCCCGACAACAACAGTCGAGTATATCAATGTATAAAGCATATAATCTTGAGATTCATAAGGGATCAAGATAAACAGCGAAAATAAATACTTTGAATCCCCGGCTCCCATAATATTTAAAGTAAACAACATATAGCCTACAAAAATAAAAGCTAAGGGAAGAAAGAAGTTCTTAATACCAAATACATAAACATCAGGGAGAAAAATTGAGAAGAGAACAAAAGCCAGAACGTTTACTAGAAACCAATAATTTGAGATTATAGATGTTTTAAAATCAATCCAGGCCACGAAAGCCAATTCGAGAAAAACTAAAGAGTAGATATACCAAGGCACTACTGTGCGCCTTTGTTCTGATATCCATCATAGTAGCAATACTGGGCACAGACACCGACCGACAGTTGCTGGGTTAAGGCATAGCCTAAACTTCCCACAGAGGTCCCCACCATCTTTCCTAGGGAGTTAACGAAGTTCACTAATATAAAAGCGAGAAAACTAAAAAGTAGAATATACTCAATAGTCGCCTGCCCCTTATTTCGAAGTTGCTTTAGCATAGTTTTAGATTAGTAAATGCGCGAAAATACTCAAGAGGGGAAAGAAATTCCCCTCCAATTAGATCGGATATTATTTTATTGGCTAAATTATCGAAAAAGCTACGATTACTCTTCTAAGAGACCATCAGCCTTATCAAAAACTTTTCCTACAAGCCCGTTGTCACCAACTAGCTTTTCCATAATGACGCCTTTGAACTTGAAAACAACTGCCGCCACAACTGCTACTAACAGAATGTACTCAGTAGAAGTCTGCCCACTTTCGTCTTTAAGATAAGTCATAAAATTTTTCATACTATTCTCCCTAATTAGTCACCAGTATTTATCGGCTCTTTACTCAATTACTTGAGGAAAAAAGCAAAACCTTATCTAACTGCTCGGTTAACTAATTATTATTCTCTTATTTTACTATTTTTCGTGATGCGATGCAATATTTATTATATAAACCCCTGTTTTTACGTGATTTTGGTAGTTTACCTAGTTTTTCCTCTTGCCTTGAGTGGTTGCCACGAAGGCCGCTATAATGGATGTGGGTCTTGTAGTTGGCAAACTAAGTTTCGCCCTACAAATTTTATTAATGGGAGCGGTCCCTGGTCACGGTGTGCAAGCTCAGACGGTTAATCCCGGATTGAGAAGCCTAAAGTGATTACTAACTGCAGCCACCTTTCGATTGACGGGCGGAACCATGAAAAGCCTTCCAAGACCCACCTTTTTTTTCTTCAAAGCTCTTAGCCGCTTCGAACCTAATTCAAGAGCTCTTTGTTAACTCTCCATTGACACATCACCCTCACAAATTCATCATTAAAGTATGGAAACTACTACATTCGAAAACATTGATACGACCTGGATTGAAAACATAGCTCTCGAAGAGATAAATATGGATGAGTCTGGTGTTATCAATATGGACTCACACTTAGATACTTATCAACTTCTTGAAGAAGCCAGTATTGAGTTCCTTGATCAAATTCGAGATCGAGTTGAACTCTTCGTTTGTAAGTTTAATCAGTACAGATCAAGTATGAACTCTGGTCATCAAGTTAAGATCTTTAAGATCTCAAATACTGTTAATGACTTTATGCTTTTCAGAAATAGCCTTCGTATTATTTTTTCTAGAAAAGCGAATGATCTTATCACTATCGGATTTCTTTCTAATGGTAACGATCTTCTGAGCCCTCGCTTAAATTCTCAACAAAACCCTGGTGCTGAAACAGCTCACGAAGTTCGTGCCCACGTTGGTGCTTTCAATAAGATCACTTGGAACTTTCAAGGTGAGGCGGTTGATGTTGATGCTATGGTTAAGCATTATATTGCTGAGTTTTTGAAGCAGTCTGCGCGTTAGAAGTTTTGGTTTATAAGAGAGATACTCCGCGTGTCTCGGCGGGCGCTAACGCTTCCTTGAGTCATTAAATAAACTGAATTCCCTCACCCTTACTCTCTTTCTTATTCTCTTTAGAAACAGAACCATTAAGCCTCTTAAACGTGAACGCCAATGATTCCTCAATAGAAGGAAGCTTAATGCTAAGAAACCCTTCAAGATTAGAGATATCCATCTGAAGAAAGAACTTATCAACACCCGTGGCACCGCTCATTCCTTTCATAAGAGGATAGTTCCATTTTCCCTTAGAAATATTTGATTTATCTTGATGAAAGACTTCGCAATAAGCGTTAGCAAATTCGAAAGGGGTCATAATATCTTTTGTGCTAACTTGAAAAAGCCTATTCTTAACTTCTTTTTCAAAGCAGATCTTAATCATGGCCGCCATATAGTAAATATCTAAATAGCCTGTCGCCACGTGATTATCACAAGTAACAGAATTTCCTTGATGAAATTCTTTTTGAAAGTTTTCAAAAACATTAGGATTGGACATCTTTAAGCTTCGTCCATAAAGCTTACAAGTTCTAAAGATAATATAGTTTAGACTTGTTTTCTGAATATAGAACTCCGCGGCTGCCTGAGACTTTCCGTAAGCAGTATTTGAATCTGGAATATCCATTTCAATATATTTCTTTTCTTCACCTGAAAAAACATGACTCGATGATAAGTAGCAAATTTGAGATTTATACCTCTGACAATATTCAGAAACTGTAATCAATCCATTTGTATTTAGTGAATCACTTCGATCAGAGTTTAATGCGCATTCCGAGATACTGTTCACCCCTGCGCAATAGATTGTATAGTCTGGTTTAAAAGAGAAGATAACTCTTTGAACTTCATCTTTATTTTTAATATTCATGGGTAAAGTTAGGATGCCCTCTACTTTTACTGGGTTTTGGTAGTAGGTTCCTATGATTTTGTAATATTTTTTTAAATACTGGGCCAGGTTGCTTCCTACGAAGGAGCTAATCCCTATTATTAGGATTGTTTTCTCTGTGACTTCTTCATTTTCTTGTTCGTTTGGCATGGGTTTATTTTAGCAGATTTTTTTGGGTTTTGTTGTTGGGTGGGGGATAAAGTCGATTCTTTCTTCGTCTGCTTCGGCTCCTGCCTTACTGACGATCTTTCCATTCCATCTTAGATTCTTTCTTCGCCGGCTTCGGCTCCTGCCTTCGCTCGGCATACGTTCACCGCCTACGGCTTCCTAAACGCAAAAATGCCCATGCTTCATACAAAGCAATGGGCATTAAAAACTTATTGTGTCTTCTATCCGAGTAACTTTAACGCTAAATTAGGCGCCTGATTTGCTTGCGATAGTACTGACGTTCCCGACTGAACAAGGATGTTGTTTCGAGTGAGATCAGCTGTTTCAGCTGCCACATCGACATCTCTAATTCTTGACTTTGCTGCACTAAGGTTCTCATCACTAATGCCCAAAGTATTGATAATCGAAGAAAGTCTGTTCTGGGTCGCACCCAATTCTGACCTAGTTCCGTTAATATTGACCAAAGCATCATCCAGTTTCTTAAGAGAAAGCTGGGCACCATCTTTAGTCGCAACAGACTCTGCTGAAAGCCCAAGGGCTGCAAGCGTTGCCGTGTTCTGTGTGCCATCGTAGCGCAATCGATCGAGAAGTGGGTCGTTATGAATTCCGACTTGAAACTCGAGTAGTCCGGTAGAACCATCAAGCAACTTAGTTCCATTGAACTCTGATGACTTTGAGATTCTGTCGATTTCCTCTTTAAGTTTCTGAAATTCGATATCAGTAAATCCACGTTCTGTTTCTCCAACAGTATCCGAAGCTGCTTGAATGGATAGTTCCCTAAGTCTGATAATAATATTGGAAACTTCATTCAATCCACCTTCTGCTGTTTGTATAAGTGAGATTGCATCACCGGCATTTCTCTTTGCCTGTCTGCCGCCTCTTATTTGCGCTCTTAAGTTTTCACTAATTGCTAATCCTGCTGCATCATCAGCTGCCTGGGTAATTCTCTCCCCGGAAGATAATTTTCTAAAGTTATCTTGTAAATTCCGAGAACTAATTCCCAAATTTCTCTGTGCTGCTAGCGAGCTAACATTCGTGTTAATTCGTAGTCCCATAGTTAATCTCCTTCAAACATACCTTACCTCCTGTAAAAACTGCCGGACTCCTGTCCTTTCAATCATTAATATTAGTTTTTCTTTTTTTTCTCGTTTAGTTACACAATGTTTTTATAGTTAATTTTTTTTAGAACAATCGACCATTGCAGTGTAATCAACTGTTCTCGTATATTTATCCGTCTGTTTCGTAATCCAACATAGTACTCTCCTGTAAATAAAAGTTTGCAACTGGCGCATTCGCCTTAACCATTCCCAATAACTACCTATTAACCCTGAGCCGCGGCTTGGATTAGTGATAGGGCGTTCTTGGTTGAAGAGTTCGCTTGCGCTAATACCGATGTACCGGCCGACATGAGAATATTATTCTTAGTCAGATTGGCAGTCTCAGCAGCGACGTCAGTGTCTCTTACCCTAGAGTTTGCTGCAGATAAGTTTTCAATACTTACAGCAATGTTATTAATGGTTGATTGCAAACGGTTTTGGAGTGCACCAAAGTCGGCACGAATTCCGGAAACCGAAATAATAGACTGGTCAATTGAGGCCAAAGAGTTCTGTGCAGAAATCTTATCGGCAACTGAAGCCAGGTTTAATCCAAGAGCAGCAACGTTAACATCAGCGCTTGAAGCATCGAATGTTAAACGGTCAGCGATAGGATCGTTACGTGTACCAATTTGAATATCAAATACAGCACCAGTACCATTTAGAAGAGGAACGCGGTTGAACTCAGTTGAGTTAGCAATCCTGTCTACTTCTGAAGTAAGTTGTTCAAATTCAACATTAAGAAACTTTCTTTCTGTTGGCCCGATGGTATCCGAGGCGGCCTGTACGGCGAGTTCTCGAAGTCTGATCAGAATGTTTGAAACCTCACTAAGGGCACCCTCAGCAATTTGAACTAATGAGATGCCATCCTCTGCGTTTCTTTCAGCTTGTCCTAAACCTCTCACTTGAGCTTTAAGATTCTCTGAAATGGCCAAACCAGCAGCATCGTCGCCGGCACGATTGATTCTTTGTCCTGAAGACAATTTCTCAAGCGATTTGTTTAATTGCAGTCGTGTTCCTCTCAGATTTCTCTGAGCGTTTAACGAGGCAACGTTCGTATTAATACGAAGTCCCATGGTATCCTCCTTGATATTTGGGTTCCAACAACGTCCTGTCACTGGTGAACTACATTTGCCCGAGGGGCTAATGAAATTCCTTCATCTACCTTTTCGCCCTCCCAGCAAATTTCTTTAAATTTATTGTCTAATATTCAGACAGGAAAGAAGTTCCAATGTAGGCTTTAATCTATTGAAATGGCGTTCAATACTTTAGTAATTTAATACGCTAATGGCCTATATCGACTAATTATTATTCAATTTAGTAAGTATGAAATACGTAAACCTAAGAGAAAAACCTAATTACTTTGAAGATCTCATGAAACTTATTGAGTCTGGCTTCGGTTATGAAGAACAGTACTCTTATAAAGAGGACTTCTATCTCTTAGTAGAAGAGTCGAACTGGGAAAACCTTCATTTACTTATCTCTGATGAAGACGAAATCATTGCCCATGTAGGCACTAGGCTTCTTAAGCTTACTAACGGCTGCCCTATTCTCTTTATAGGTGGAATCGTCGTTAACCCAATCTATAAAAGCCAAGGCCATTTCAAAGAATTATTTTCCCGGGTTATTAACAACTATAAAGATAAAGTTGCCCTCATGGTCTTATGGTCTGATCTTGATGGGCTCTATAAGAAATTTTGTTTCCACGAAGCTGGAGAGATCATTCAAACAGGATCTACTAGAGCCACTGATAAGGATCTTATAGCAATAGGATACAAACTGTCGGATTTATCAAAGTATATAGGCACCAAGGAACTAGAGACCTGTTACCAAAGTCCTTTCGGAAAAGACATCCTTCTTATAAAGAGGGATCAAGAGCACTGGAACAAGATTCTTAATATAAAGAGTGCCAAGTTTTATACATACTCAAAGGATGATCAATTAGTTTCCTATCTCTTTTTAGGTAAAGGAATGGATATGCCCACTGTTATCCATGAGATCGGGTTTTCCAACTTAAAGGATCAAGAAGAGATCCTTTCCAAGCTTTACCCTTCAAAGCTTTGGCTTCCTTCTATAGAGGAAATAATTCCCGCTACTGTAGAGAATAGCTTCTTTTTAGGTATCTTTAGAATTTCTGATAAAGCACTCTTTAAGAAATTAGTAAGAGATATAAGCAATGATCAAATCGAAGTTGTAAAAATAGATGAAGAAGAAGTTAGCTTCACCCAAAACGAAAAGAAGATTGCTCTTGGGCACCAAGACTTCTTAAACCTCATCTTGCTACCAAGTGATTTGATGACGCCTACTCCCCTGTGGATCACAGGGATAGAAAGTATTTAAAGTTTTCGAACAGTTAAGCTTCCCTTAAGTAGTGAGAGCAATCCAATCACCCAAAAGATCCAGCATAAAGTAGGGATATGAGACCAGTGAGTTATATTCATTCCTGAAATTAAGGAAACACCACTAACAAAGAAAACTGCTCCTAAAAGAATATAGCCCAAGAAGATTATCGAACTTGTAATATCTTTGACTTGCTTTTCATGCCCTTTATGAATAATCTCAAAAGCATAACCCTTTCTGGACCATTCTCTTAAGAACCATCTAAGGTGCCTTGGAAACATTCTACTTGAAGACAAGAAATCTCTTCCTGTCCAGATAGCTTCTTCTATAATCTCTTCTTTGTTATAGCTCTCTTTAATAATTTCTTGTAGATCATCTTCAACCATAGAGAAGATATCAAAATCTATTTCCATATCCTTCCCAACTCCATCAAGAGTCATCAAAGATCTAAAAACAACAAACCATTCCCTAGGAAGAAATAGCTTATGCCTTCTAAGGGTTTCAATAATAACCTGAAACAGATGAGTATAATTGGTCTGCTGTACGGTAAGACCTATAAAAGGAGAGATACCGTCTCTAACATCGGCTATTAGTTCATCTACATCTGGAATCTTTTCGTAGTCAGCGACGTCTAAGAATTCATAAACAAGATTTTCAAAGTTATAAGTGATAAGAGAGTAAAGGATCGCAACAAAATTCTTTCTCCCCTTCTTACTCAATCTTCCCATTAGACCAAAATCAATAATTCCAATCTGATCATTCTTCATCAGAAAGAAATTCCCACCATGGAGATCTCCATGAAAGAAACCATCCATCAAAAACGTCTTAATAAAGATCTGTAGGGCATCAGTAAGATTACTTTTTAGTTCGTCTAGTCTTGGAGAAATTCCCGCTTTATTACTAAATGGGATTCCATCTAAGAGTTCCATAACTAAGAATCTTTCTGAACAAAGCTCTGTGTACATCTTAGGAATATAAAGAATTTTTTTCGTATCATGGACTTCAACATTCTTCTTAAATCTTTCACAATTTAAAGCTTCAATATGAAAATCAAGCTCAGTCTGAAGAGTGATACTAAAGTCATTAACTAGTCTTGAAATTCCAAGGTACCTTAACTCTTCACTCGCTCTTTCGACTTGTGTGGCCAAGAAAAGAAGGATTGAAAAATCAGTATTCATCTCTTTTACAATATTTGGTCTTCTAACTTTTAAAACTACCTTTTCACCAGTTTTCAAAGTCCCTTTATAAACAACGCCAATAGAGGCGGTACCAATAGGGCTTTCATCCACTGATTCAAAGACTTCACTAATGGGCCTTCCAAGTGATTGCTCAACTTCCTCTCGAACATCAGAGAATTCAATCGGTTTAACCCTATCGCGGAGAATCTTCATCTCTTCAATAAAGGAAGCATCAAATATATCTTCGCGAGAACTTAGCAGTTGACCGAATTTAATAAAGGCAGGACCTAGCTCTTCAAAGCATTTTCTAAGCCTAAAACCGATTACTTGAGACCAGTCTTTTTCTTCGACTTCGCTCATCTCTTTCTTAATTGAACGCCTGGACTTTGGTAGAACAAAGTTAGGGATCTTAGAAGTAACTCCTAGCGTAATAAATTCATCAAAGCCGTGCCTTGTGAAGATAAGTACAATTTCTTTGAGTCGATTAACATTTCGTATCGTATTAGTGATTCCGCGTCCGGTTTTTACAATGTCCATTCCTTAATTGTAGTCCTTCTCTCAATTGTTTGGAAATCCTCATTGCGCTTTTTGTCAAACAGGCTGAATTAATTGTGGTAAACATATTGGGTGAAAAAACTTGTAATCTCTTTGATATTTATCGTTATGCACAACTCGGCCTTTGCGGCGGAGTCCTGTTCAAGGATTGCTATTATTAATTACCAAGAGGTATTAGTTGATACTAATTCAACTCAGCGTGGAGAAGGGCTTAGGTATCACTTAGAGAAAGATGAAGTCGCAAAAGAGTTTTTAGATAAATACCAAGAAAGCTCTCAAATTAGATGGCAAAACTCTTTATTAGGAAGTGTTGGTACTGGACTGGTCCTATCAAGTTTCTTAATTAATAGTAATGATAAATCTAAAGAGTCTCTGCTCATTGGCGGGGCTACTTTAATCGCTATCAATTTCTTAGTGGCAAAAACCTTGGCCTCAGCAAACGAAAAGAATTTATCTAACGCGATCGATGAATATAATAAAAGGAATCTTCCAAAGATCTATTTCTCTCCTAAAGGACGAGAGGGACGGAACCCATCTGGCTACGAAGTCGGACTTGGGAAAAGCTGGAGCTATTAAATGGAAATTTTTAACAATAAGATCAAATGTTTCAATTGCTCCAAAGAACTTGACCTAAGTCCTGGCGATAAGGTCATGAGAAGTGAAGAATGTCCTGATTGCTACGGAAGCGTCCACTCATGTAAGATGTGCCACTTCTATGACAAAAATGCTTATAACGAATGCAAAGAACCATCTGCCGATAGAATCGTAGACAAAGAGATGGCCAACTTTTGCGACTACTTTGTTTTAAAAGGTAGTGATGATAATAGCGGATCTGGTAACGAAGCAGATGCTGCCAATGCTCTTTTTAAAAGTTAAGGAATAATTATGAATCAAGAATCTCCCATTACTCCACAAGGCTACAAAAGACTTAGTGAAGAACTTGAACAATTAATAAAAGTTGAACGTGAAGAAATCAAGATTGCTATTTCTGAAGCAAGAGAGCTCGGCGACTTAAAAGAAAATGCTGAATATCATTCCGCTAAGGAAAAGCAGGCCCTGATCGAAGGACGCGTTTCACAACTCCAAGCAATCGTTGCCAGCGCAAAGATAATCGACCCCTCTACAATTGAGAGCGACAAGGTTGTATTTGGTGCCAAAGTTAATCTTCTCGATGTGGATAAAGACGTTAAAGTGACCTATCAGATTGTAGGTGAAGATGAGTCAGACACTAAAAAGGGAAAGATTTCATTTAAAAGCCCTTTAGGCAGAGCTCTTATTGGTAAAGAAGAAGGTGATACAGTTCTATTTAACGCTCCTAAAGGAGAAGTAGAGTACGAAATTGAATCTTTCGAGTTCCCAAAAAATTAACTTAGACTCTTCAATTGAAGTTCTTTTTAAAACAAAGAAGAACAAGACGCTAGAGAACTTAAAGCAAGCGGGAATAAAAACGGTCTATGACCTTCTTTGGGTCCTACCTCTTCATGTTGAAAAGATTCCCGCATTAGATAATTTTTCAAAGATTAACGTTGGTGGCTACTTTAGAGGATTCGCCACGATTAGAGATGTTCAAAGTAGAATAAATCCAAAACTCAAAGGCAAAGGCCAAGCCCCCTTAATGAACCTTACGGTTCATATTAAAGATTTTTACTCAGACCGCTTCCTCTCACTTAAATGGTTTAATACTTATCCTTCTACGATTAAAAAGGTTCAGCAATCTGAGTTTCTTCTCTTCTTTGGTAAGGTCCAAACATTTAATAATGAACTACAGATAGTGAACCCTGAGTTTCAGATGATCCATGAATCTGAAGTCGACAAAGTGAAGGTTGGCGGAGAGAGTGATCTAAAGGTTGGCTACCCTACTGTAAATAAAACAAAAAATGGTACTATAAAGAAACTATTAGAAGGTCTTCCAGAAGAACTCTGGGATCAAGTTAACGACCTTTTAAGTGATGCAGATCTTTCGAGCAACTCCTTTTTGAATCTTTCAGAGAGTTTTAAGGTGCTTCATGGCAGGTCGTCAACAAATGAAGCTGATTTTAAGAAGGCCAAGGATAGGTTGATATTTGAAGAGTTCTTCTTCGAGCAAACAAAGCTCTTAATAAGGAGAAAGAACTTTAAGACCCCTACAGCCCTCATTATTCAAAACAATGAGCACCAGATTTCTTCCCTCTTTCCTTTTGAGTTTACTGAAGATCAGGGATCAGTCTTTGAAGAAATTAAGAACGATCTTTGCTCCGGACATCCTATGATGAGGATGGTTCAAGGTGATGTTGGATGTGGAAAAACCTGGGTGGCCTTTGCTTCTTGTATACACTCAATTAAAGAGGGTTATCAAAGCGCCATTATGTGCCCTACAGAAAGTTTAGCTAGACAGCATTATACTGAAGCCGAAAGCCTCTTTTCAGAAAAGGGTATCAAGGTAGCCCTTCTTTTAGGTGGGATGAAGGCATCTGAGAAGAAAAAAATTTATGAGTCCATCTCAATCGGAGATGTTCATCTTGTTATTGGAACTCACGCCCTTATTCAAAAAGAACTTTCTTTTAAGAAACTAGGTCTAGCTGTTATTGATGAACAACATAAATTTGGTGTTGAACAAAGAATTAAGCTTGTTGAAAAAGGTGATGGAGCTCACTGTCTTATCATGACTGCTACGCCAATACCGAGAAGCTTAAGTTTATCTCAATATGGAGATTTAGATATCTCTACTATAAAGTCTTTACCTAAAAATAGAAGTGGTTATAAAACAAGAATTGTATCTGAAGAAACTTTTTCAAAGTTCCTCTCATTTGTTAAAACCAGGCTAAGTTTAAACGAACAGGTCTATATTGTTGTCCCGGCCATAGAAGAGAGTGAACTAGACATAAATAATTTGAAGGAAGTCTTTGAAAAATTTAAGAAGTTCTTTCCTGATTCAGTAATTTGCCCTCTTCATGGAAAACTATCTCCCGAAGAAAAAGAAAGCTCTTTCTTAAAGTTCAAAGAAGGCAAGATTGATGTTCTTATAGCCACAAGTGTTGTTGAGGTAGGGATTAATGTTACAAATGCTACAATTATGGCGATCCTAAACCCAGAACGCTTCGGGCTTAGCTCTCTTCATCAATTAAGAGGCCGCGTCGGTAGAGGTGAAAAAACGGGGTTTTGTTTTCTCGTTGCAGAAAATAAAATCTCCAAAGAGGCTATGGCACGCCTTGAGTTCATTGAACAAACCTCAGATGGTTTTTCTATTGCTGAAGAAGACTTAAGAATCAGAGGCCAAGGCGATCTACTTGGTAAGAATCAATCGGGTTCAGATGGTTTTAAGAAGATTGCCAATCCTATCATCCATTACCCACTCTTAGTAAAAGCAAGAGAAGTGCTGCTTAAAATGTCTGAGTCCAATACAATGGAATTTCAGGAATACCTTAAAATGGCTTCTCAAGACACCCTGGTACACACCACAATTTAACCTATTTCACATTTTCCATAAGAATGGTAAATTTAGGTATGATAATCTTTGAAATAAAGTCATCCCCAGACGTTGAAAGAATTGGAGAAATTAAGGTCTTCTATGAAAACTTCACGTTAGGGAGCAATAGAAAAACAGACATCCTAATCGAAGACAATGCTATTGATGATCTTCACTTAGTTTTTGTTCATAATAAAGATGGTCTCTTATCTAAATCAACCAATTCAAATTTTTACTTTACTAACGGAAAGAAGATTAAAGGGGCCAAGCTCCATAAGATTGGCGATGAGTTAAAAGTTGGCGAGACAACTATAGAAATTAAGAACCTAGAATTTAAGAATCTTTCACGAAGTTTTGGCGAGCTATACCAAGAAACGACAAAAGCGAGACCTGATGTTGAATCATTAATAGTTCAACTTCAAAAAGAACTTATTCATCTAGAAAGTCAGAAAGATGTTTAAAAAGAATTCTGTAAAGTCACTAGACGGCTATAATATCTCTTTCTCACTCAACAAAGATATTGAAGAGATCAAAGACTGCAAATTACCATTATTAGTCTTTAATTATGGACTCGTTTGCAACAATGCACACTGGCAAGAACAACTACCTTTCTTTAACGATCTTGGTTACCCAATATTGATTCATGATTATAGATTGCATTATGAATCAGCACTCAATGCGCCTATAGACTCTTTAACTTTTGAAAATATTGCTCAGGACTTACACGAGATCCTTAAAGAGCTCGGGCTTCCAAGAATGTACATGCTCGGTCACAGTATGGGCGTTAATGTCACCCTTGAATATGCACATCGATTTGATAACTCCCCTCTTGGTATGGTTCTTATCTCTGGAACAGTTATTCCTCCACACGATATTATGTTTGATACAAACCTAATGGAGCTAGCAACGCCAACAATTCAGTGGGTAACAAGAGCTTTTCCAAGTCTTTTTTCTGAAGTATGGAAAAAAAGTCACAAGAACCCTATTCTTCAAGATTTGATTCACAGGGGAGGATTTAATACAAAAACCGTTCCTAAAGAGTTTGTTGAACATTATTTAAAGAAGATTGGTGAGTTAGAGCCTGAAGTTTTTCACCAACTATTTAATGAAATGAAAAAACATAATATCATTGGGAATCTAGAATCTATTTCCTCTCCATCCCTAGTCATTGGTGGCGATAAAGATAAAGTCATCCCCAATTACTTACAAGAGATTCTTCATTCAAGGCTTAAAGATTCAAAGCTCTATATAATAAAAGATGGAAGCCATGTTCCACAGGTCGATTTTCCTAAGAATATTAATGAAAGAATTCAATTATTTTTTAGTAATATTATGACCGCTTAGATTCTTGTATTCAATTAAGGTTTTAAAGACTCTATTCATCGCGCTTATGACTTGTGATTTTTTGTATTCTATATGAGAAGCTTCACCACTAGTGTTGTTATCATGGGACTCTAGGTCAACGATTTGCAGTTCGTACGGGTAAAAGAACCTGATATCTCTAGCAATAAGAGAAACATCAAGGGCCAAGATCTTCTTAGCTAAACTCTCATCACTAGTCCCTTCTTTAGCCTGTTTTCTTAAATCATTAAATTCATTTAGAAATGGATTCTTATATTTAATCAACTGACGACAGGTAAACTGCATCGATTGATAGTCAGCTAGAGAATGTTCATTCTTTTCATCGCCATCTTTAAACTTTCGGCATTCATTAGCTTCTCTTTCAATTGCCTGTAAGAATCTATCTTCAGATAAGTTATTCCGGATAGCCATTTTAATTAAGTTATTATGCTTAACTTTGAATTTTTCAGTATCAATAATTGTATTAACAGAACGACTCGGTTTTATATTATGGGGAATAACAATATTATTTTCTAATAAAAACTTAATAACTCTTAAAGAATCAAATTTGTTTCCCGTAATAAACCTAACACCAACTCTATCAAAAAGTTCTTCTGCTACATTCTCGGCTTTATGAAGAAGCTTGATGATTGTGGAATCTCTAGTCTTCTTTGACTTTGTTTCAAATTCAACTAGTGGAAGTCCACTTTTCTTACCTTTTACACCTAAGAATAATTTATTGTCTTTATCTCTATAGAGATATTTATAGAACCTATCAAAGATTTGAGTTTGCACTATATTAAAATAGTTTGATCTTAAATCTTTATCAGTATGAAGAATTGTATGAATGACTTTTAAAATAACTTCGGCCCAAAGCGTGTCTTCAACATTAGCGCCTTCTTTATTTCCAGTGGCCATAAGAAACAAGTCAGTTATATCGGTGATCATATAAATGCTATTAGGAATCGATATATCTAAACCTTCAGAGTTTCCTTCTTTTAAAAAATATCTTTTTATGAATTGTAACGCTTCTTGAAAGTTACCAAAAAGCTCTGCTCTACTGACAGGGTCACTCGCATCAAGGCCATAACCCTTAAGGAATTGATTTACTTGCTCTATATCGTACATCTGCCCGACAAAGAACTTAGAGTCTAATGCCGACTTCCCACCGATCACTACATCTAGTAGTTCCCAGTCGAAAAGATATTTTGATAAATAAGTTGGTCTATCCATTAATTTTTTATAGCCTATGAGAAACAATCAGATCAAGTTTTATAGCAAATGGTAGTTGAACAGAAAAATGCACTAAGTCTAAAAAATCCAGAGGTCTTATTCTTGAGCTTCTTTGGCGTGGGCTTTGCCCCCAAAGCTCCGGGGACTTTTGGAACAATCGCAACGCTTCCCTTTCTTTACGCTGCCGGTCAAATGCAAGCCCCGTTTATTATCTTTATCCCCCTGATCGTCGTCTTCACTTTCATCTCATGCTTTATAGCGGACTATACGCAGCGCAAATATAAGACCCATGACCCAGGCTGGATCGTCATAGACGAAGTCCTTGGTATGAGCGTTACTTGGCTCTTTCTACAGGAGCAAAATCTCCTCCATTTAGGCCTAGCCTTTATTTTGTTTAGGGTATTCGACATTTTCAAAATATGGCCTGCGACCTATTTCGATCAAAAAGTTCATCACGGATCTGGCACTATATTAGACGACATAATAAGTGGAGTTTATGCCGGAGTCGTTTACTTGGGTATTAACGCAACAGGTATCCTGTCATAAAGTTATCCCCCATTTTGCCATAGTTATCCACATTCTTCCCGCAATTCTAGCCCTGACATAGTCCGACATACAGTACGCAAATGACTAGAAAACCTAGGGAAAAATTTTTTACCAAATATTAAATTTTCGATTAAGCACATTTTTTACACAAATAGGGCTTGACTTGCGCACAACTTACGCAGAAACTAAACTTACGCAAATATGATTAAAACTTACGCTTCATTGTTCAGTTTTTTCATTTAGCAGACAAACGCTGTCTAAGTTTAAAACCACTTATGACCGCGTCAATGGAAACAGTAATTGGATAAACAATGTGCCAAGACTGAATGGAAATGATATTTTTTAATTAGTTTTCATCATTCATGGCACACACCATAAATACGTCTTTATAAGAGGGAGAAGAAAATGGCAGCTTCAAAAACAGTAACAAAAGTAGTATCCACCGAAACAAACAAAACTAAAGCATTAGACATGGCTCTATCATCTATCGAAAAACAATTCGGTAAGGGTGCCATTATGAAGCTAGATGGTTCAAAAAAGGGTGACAAGATCCCTGCAATCTCAACCGGATCTCTTGGAATTGACCTCGCCCTAGGCGTTGGCGGTATCCCAAAGGGAAGAATAATTGAGATTTATGGTCCAGAATCTTCAGGTAAGACAACACTAACTCTTCATATTGCGGCTGAATGCCAAAAAGATGGCGGAACAGTTGCTTTCGTTGATGCTGAACATGCTCTTGATACAGCCTATGCTCAACACCTTGGTGTTGATATCCCTAATACTCTTATCTCTCAACCAGACAGTGGTGAGCAGGCCCTAGAGATCACTGACATGCTTGTTCGTTCAGGCGCTGTTGATCTTCTTATTGTCGACTCTGTTGCGGCACTAACACCTAGAGCAGAACTAGAAGGAGACATGGGCGATAGCCATATGGGTCTTCAAGCAAGACTTATGTCTCAAGCTCTAAGAAAACTTACAGGGTCAATTTCAAGATCAAACACAACAGTTATCTTTATCAACCAACTAAGAATGAAGATCGGAGTTATGTTTGGAAACCCTGAAACAACTACAGGTGGTAACGCTCTTAAATTCTATTCTTCAGTTAGATTAGATATTAGAAGAATCGGGGCCATCAAAGATGGTGACCAATTCATCGGCAACAGAACAAAAGTTAAAGTCGTTAAAAACAAAGTGGCTCCTCCTTTTAAAACAATTGAATTTGATATTATGTATGGTGAAGGTATTTCTAAAGAAGGAGATATTCTAGACCTAGCAGTTACTCATGGTATCGTTGAAAAGGCTGGTGCTTGGTTCTCATACAACAATGCAAAAGTAGGACAAGGAAGAGAAAATTCTAAGACTTTCCTTAAGGAAAACCCCGAAATTTGCGATGAGATTCGTAATAAAGTGCTAGCAAAAAATGGCCTTGGTGATAACCCAGAAGTTATCAACGAAGAGACTGGTGAGATCAAGATGGATGCAGCTGAAATGGCCACTCCAGAGGCAGCTCCCGCTAAGACAACTAGAAAAAAGAAAACAATCCAATAAGATTTTTAAATGCCCTCTCTTTCTAAGAGAGGGCTTTATTTATGGAAGACCACCCCGCCTATAAATATTCAATAAGAATCCTTTCAAAAAAGGATTACTCGAGAGCAAAGCTAAGATTAAAGTTAGTCGCCCGCGATTATGAAGATATTGCTGACGAACTCATCGATCTTCTTGTCCAAAAGAAGTTCTTAAGAGAAGAATATTATATTGAGGCTCGCATTAAGGGGATGATGAAGAAAAACTACTCCCCTAGCTATATCAAGTCGAAGCTCAACGAAGAAGAAGCCTACGCCTCAGAAGAGTTGATTAACTCAATCTTTGAAGAGTGGGGCTTTAATAAGTTTGATCAAATTGAAAACCTTATTAGAAAGAAGTCTATTTCTCACAACTGGCAAGACGAAGACTATAAGCTCCCAGAAAATAAGGCGAAATTGATTCGTTTTGTTCACTCAAAGGGGCATAACTGGGAAGATTTAAAAGAATTCCTCTAAAACGAATAACTGCCTGCATCAAACAAGAATTCTTAAAACTCTAAATTCAAATTAAAGGCTATTTATGCTAGTTTTAGTCCGTTATTGACGTGAAAGGTATTCAGATGAAAGCAAACGACATTAGAGAAAAATTTACTAAATTCTTTGAAGATAAAGGTCATGTAAAAATGGCTTCAAGTCCTCTTGTTCCTCAAAATGATGACACGCTTCTTTTTGCAAATGCAGGGATGAACCAATTCAAAGATTTTTTTACTGGGCAAGCAAAAGCCGTTGATACGAAAGCAGTCACAATTCAAAAAGTTGTTAGAGCTGGTGGAAAACATAACGATTTAGAAAATGTTGGCTTCACGGCCAGGCATCATACTTTCTTTGAAATGCTTGGAAACTTTTCTTTCGGCGATTACTTTAAAGAGGATGCCATTAATTATGCTTGGGAATTCTTAACGGTTGAATTAAAGATTCCAAAAGAAAAGTTATTCGTGACGGTCCATGATTCGGACGATGAAGCTCTAAAGATATGGAATGAAAAAGTTGGAATTCCACTTGAAAAGATTTTTAAGAAGGGAGATAAAGACAACTTTTGGGAGATGGGTGAATTTGGTCCATGTGGTCCTTGCAGTGAAATCTTCTTTGACCACGGTGAAGCTTTTTCAACTCCAGGGTTTACACCTACAAAAGATCAAGATCTTCTTGATGATGAAAGTCGATACGTAGAAATATGGAACCTCGTTTTCATGCAATATGAAAAGACTGCTAAAGGCAGATTAGATCTACCTAAACCATCAATTGATACTGGTGCTGGTTTAGAGAGAATCGCTGCGGCCCTTCAGGGGAAGTACTGGAATTACGATAGTGATATCTTCGAGCCTATATTAAATGCAATCGAAGGCTTAACCGGAAAGAAATATAGCGATAAGAAATATGAAGGACCTTTCAGAGTCATAGCTGATCATATAAGAAGTTGTACTATGTTAATCACTGATGGGGTTATTCCTTCAAATGAAGGAAGAGGCTACGTCCTTAGAAGGATTATCAGAAGGGCCATTAGAAACCTTAAAGAGCTCGGTGCACCTCCTTCATCTTTTTACAAACTCATTCCTTCAGTCTTTGAATCACTAGGAAAAGAGTATCCTCAGAATGCAGTTAACAGCTCTCTTGCTGAAGAATTTTTAAAGCTTGAAGAAGAGAAATTCCTAGAGACTCTTGATCAAGGTTTAAAGTTCTTAAAGGATGCTATAAAAAAGGAAGTTAAGGATAATGTCTTCTCTGGTGAAGCAGCTTTTAAGCTTTATGATACTTATGGGTTCCCTTTTGATTTAACCGAAGTAATTCTCAGAGAAAAAGGCATTGAGTTGGATACGAATGGTTTTGAAGAAGCTCTAAATAGACAAAAGGAACTATCAAAGAAATCATGGAAAGGTGGTCAAGGAATTGACCTTAGTCTTTATCATAAAGAAAAAGAAACTCATGGAAAGACAAAGTTCACTGGATATACAACCCTTGAATCAGACTCAAAACTTTTAAGTAAGATAGACTTAGAGGGTGGGCTCTCAGCCTTAATCTTTAATACGACTCCTTTTTATGGAGAATCTGGTGGTCAAGCTGGCGACCAAGGAGAAGTTTGGGTTGATGGTCAAAAGTTAGCAACGATAGAAGATACTCAGAAGCCTGTTGAAGATCTATTTGTTCACTTTTCTAAAGATGCTGAATCTCTAAAGATAGGACAGTCCTACCAACTTAAGGTTTCTTCTAGTGCAAGAAAGTTAACAACAAGAAGTCATTCAGCGACTCACCTATTACAAGCCGCCCTTATTGAAGTCCTCGGAAGCCATGTTAAACAAGCTGGCTCGCATGTTGACTCCGAAAGGTTACGTTTTGATTTTACTCATATGAAGGGGTTAACACCTGCTGAACTTACTCAGGTAGAGTTCATAGTTAATCAAAAAATAAATGAAGAGTTAGAAGTAACAGCCACTCAGATGAACATGGATCAGGCCATTAAAGCTGGAGCCCTTGCTTTATTTGGTGAAAAGTATGGAGATGATGTAAGAGTTCTTCAAATGGGTTCTTTTTCTACAGAACTTTGTGGAGGAACTCATGTTCAGAATACTTCAGAGATTGGTCTCTTTAATATTACTTCAGAAGCTTCACTCTCTTCAGGAGTAAGAAGAATAGAGGCCGTAACTTCAGATAATGCTATCGATCGTTTAGTGCAAAGAAGTGCAACTCTTGAAGGTATAGAAAAAACGCTTAAAACCAAAGGCAGTGATTTAGTCTTGAGAGTTGAGTCTCTCTTACAAGAAGTAAAAGAGAAATCAAAAGAATTGCAAAAGCTTAACGACAAGATTCAATCTTCTCAAAGCCAAAACCTTTTTGAAAACACTATCCCTTTAAAGGGCTTCCAATACTTATTTCTCACAGCTCCAAAGGGTTCAGACCTCCGTAAGATGAGTGATACATTTGTAGCGAAATATCCAAGTGGGATTCTTACAGCTGTTCTAGAAAATGGACCAAAGACAACAGTTCTTATTAGAAAAGGTAAGGAAGTAAAAGATTTCAATTGCTCTAATAGCTTAAAGTCAGTCTTAGAGTTAATCAACGGACGTGGTGGTGGAAAGCCAGACATGGCCCAAGGTTCGGGAGAAACAGGTATAGACCTCTCCCTTCTCGATAAAAAAGTACAGGAACTTATATGAAAAACTTTGGATCTATAACATTAGTTATTATCTCTATTCTCTTCGCAGTTAGCAGCTGCAAGAAACCTAAAACAAATGGAGATGGCATCCTTAATGTTCCACTCTCAGGGGAAGTATCAACTCTTGATCCTGCCAATTCTTACGACACAATATCGGCCTCAATTGTATATCAATGCTATGAGCAGTTGTTTGAGTATCATTATCTTAAAAGACCTTATACGCTTCAACCTCTTCTTTCTGATGGAATGCCTAAAGTTGAAAACAATGGAAAACGCTATATTATTAAGATCAAGAAAGGCGTCTCTTATCATGATGATCCTGCCTTCGGTGGCAAAGAGAGATTTGTTAAAGCCCAAGACTTTATCACTCAAATTAAAAGGCTTGCTTTTCTTCCCACAAGAAGTAATGGCTGGTGGCTCTTTGATGGAAAGATTAAAGGACTAAATGATTTTAGAAAGACAGTCGGGAGCGATTTTGAAAAGTTTAAAACAACTAAGATTGAAGGCCTTACAGCTAAAGACGATCACACTCTTGTTATTGATTTAATAGAAGCTTACCCACAAATGATCTATACATTGGCTATGTCATTTACTTCTCCAGTTCCTTTGGAAGTGGTAGAGAAATATGAGAATAGATTAAATACAAAGATCGTCGGAACCGGTCCATTTCGCTTAGATGAATGGAAAGCTAGTTCAAGGCTAACTCTAAAAAGATATCCAAAATACCGAGAGGCCTTTTATCCGAGACAGGGTGATAGAATGGCAAACTCAAGAAATCTTCTTGAAGATGCCGGGAAACAAATACCTTTCTTAGATACAGTTCAATATCACGTTATAAAAGAAGCCCAGACGAGATGGCTTAATTTTCGCTCAAAAAAGATCGATCTACTGATAGTTCCAAAAGATAACTTTAGAACGGCGATTGATCCTTCTGGAAAGATTACGAGTGACCTCTCAAAAGAGGGTATAAAATTACAAACCTTCCCTACCTTAACCTACTGGTGGCTTTCATTTAATATGAAAGATCCAATCTTAGGTAAGAACCGTAACCTAAGATTGGCGATCGCTCATGCTATTGATGTGGACCGTTATATCGAATTATTTACAAACAATACGGGCCAAAGGGCTAACTCAATCTACCCTCCAGGTATTCCAGGATATGATGCAGCTGCAGAACTTCCTTATGAGTATAACTTAGAAAAAGCTAGAAAGTTTTTAGCTGAAGCGGGTTACCCAGAAGGAAAAGGATTAGAAGTTCTAACTTATGATGTTAGAGGAAACTCCGCTACTAATAGACAGCAAGCTGACTTTGTTAAAAGTGAGTTAGCTAAGATTGGTATCAAAATTACAGAAGCACTTAATACTTTCCCTGGTTTCTTAGAAAAAGCCAGAAAAGGAACCCTTCAATTTTGGCAAGATGGTTGGGCGATGGATTATCCGGATGCTGAAAACAGCCTTCAACTTCTTGTAACTAAAAACCATAGCCCTGGACCAAACTCAACCTTCTATGCAAACGAGGAATTTGATAAGCTCTTTGCTAAACTTAAGCTTCTTCAAGATGGACCAGAAAAATTTGAACTCATGAAAAAAATGGAAGCTATAATACACAAGGATTTACCTTGGGTAATGCAGTACTACTCTAGAAACTATATCCTCTTTAATGAAAGACTTAGAAATTATAGACATTCAGATTTGATCTATAACAATCTTAAGTATCTAAATATTCAATAACCACACCCTCAACCACTAGGCAGATCTTGCCTAGTGGTTCTCCAAAAATCAAGTTAGCCTGTTTTTATGACGATTGGTCTATTGACGAGCCTTTTAGGAAGCTCAACCTGCAACAATGGATTACTTATGAAAACAAACCGCTCTATGCATATTCTGGTCATGGGACTTTTCTTGCTAACGGCATCTATGGCCTTTGCGAGGGACTATATCATTTATAGTATTGTACAAGAACTCCCTATGGGTGAGCCAAATGAGCTTGTTAAAAAGAACTACTACATAAATATGGGTAAAGAGCAGGGAATTGATAAGGGCGCTACTCTAGACGTTTACCGCACAATTTCACGAGTCGATCCTTACGCTACAAAGAAGCGCTACAACTATAAAGTTAAGGTTGGACAATTAAAGGTTGTTCACTCTGAAGATAATGCAGCAATTGGTGCCATGGAATTGATTCAAGATGGGAAAGATGATGCTCTCTTAGAAATCGAGAACCTTATGATAGGCGACGAAGTTAGCGTGCACCTTAACTAGGTATCCATTGAAGCGTGAACAGCGTCTCTTCTCTCTTTAACCATTTCAATAATCTTATTGATAGCAATCATAGTTTTTTCAGAACGCTGAAACTCTTTTGAGTCTTCAGCATATGCTTCTTTTAAAACCTTATTCACATAAGTTCCCATTCCATGAGCAACTAAAAGCTGATTACTTATATCATGAAGAAATTTTCTTTCCTCATCATTTCCCATTTTTTCATCCATCAGAAGCAAACCTCTTGAAGCTTTTTTATTTTTAGAAGTTCTCCATAGAGAACCCTTTCCTTTATTCTAGCCCTTTTTAAAGTAACAAGATATATTGCATCTTTTTCAATAGTTTCAAAGATTTCAAGTACTACGATTTTCTTAATCTTCACTCCACAAATAAAACCAGAGTAGCTTAAAACACCTTCATTTTCGCATCGCCCAATCCGCATAAATTTACTAATAATGATAACCAAACCCATTGCTTAGTATTGCAACCCTAGTCATCAGCCAAAAAGCTAACTATCTAGAATAATGGGAATTCAAAAAGACTTTAGCCCTCTAAGATACTGAAATTTTGACATTCCATGCCTTAAAACTTATAAAAATCATTCCTATCATTTATCGGAGTAAATTATGGCCAGAATTACCATAGAAGATTGTCTTGAAAGAGTTGATAACAGATATGAACTAGTTCATTTAGCTACTAAGAGAGTTAAGCAACTTCGTGACGGTGCCGACAGACTAGTCAGCAGCAAGAATAAAGATATCGTAACGGCTCTAAGAGAAATTGCTGACGGAAAGGTTAAGCATGCTCCTGTTTCTGAGTACGATTCAGACGAATTCTAGAATTTTAAATACATTTTGAAATATAAAGGCCCTCTTTCGAGGGCCTTTTTTTATTTTGAAAGGGCTATTTTTAGAACTTCATCAAAGTGCGAGACAGGGAAGAACTTCATACCTCTTCTATGCCTCTCTGGTACTTCTTGTAGGTCTTTTTCATTTTGAGCTGGAAGCATGATTGTCTTAATCCCTGCTCTCTTAGCAGCTAAAACTTTTTCTTTTATCCCTCCAACAGGTAATACCTTTCCAGTTAAACTAAGCTCACCGGTCATGGCCAAGCTTGATTTAACTTTCTTATTGCTAGCTAAACTATAAAGGGCCAAGGCCATTGTAATCCCAGCACTTGGTCCATCTTTAGGTGTAGCTCCTGCAGGTAAATGAAGGTGAACCTCATGGTTTGATAAGAATTCATCTTCAACTGTCTTACCTGTTTTCTGAAGAAGGCTTCTAACATAACTATAGGCTAAGTTAGCAGACTCATTCATTACGTCCCCTAGCTGGCCAGTTAACTTGAGACCTTTTCCTTTTAAAGGAAGTGTTTCAATAAAGAGTATTTCACCTCCAAAAGAAGTCCAAGCTAATCCTGTAACTATGCCGGGATTGAAAGCTTTCCCTGCTAATTCACTTTGAAACCTTGCTGGACCTAAAAGATCTTCAAGCTGCTCAACACCAGGAGAGAATTTCTTCTTTCTTTTTGTTGAAACTTTTTCAAGCGCTGCTTTTCTACAAAGTTTAGCAAGGAATTGCTCCATTACTCTTACACCTGGTTCTCTAGCGTAATCAGTAATTATCTTTTTTAACACTTTTGCTGATAAAGAAAATTCTTTCTTATCAATCCCATGTTTTTCTAATTGTTTTGGGACAACCCATTTATTAGCAATCGATACCTTCTCTTCAATTGTATAACCACTAAGTTCGATAACTTCCATACGATCCATTAAGGGCTCTGGAATATTACCAATATAATTAGCTGTAGCTATAAAGAGAACTTTCGATAAATCAAAAGGAACATCTAAATAACTATCAATAAATGTTGAGTTTTGTTCAGGGTCTAAGACTTCAAGTAAAGCAGAAGCAGGATCACCTTGATGAGATGAACCTAGCTTATCTATTTCATCTAGCATGATAACAGGATTGTTAACTTCCACTCTCTTTAGAGCTTGGATTATCTTTCCAGGCATAGCACCGACATATGTTCGTCTGTGGCCTTTGATCTCAGCCTCATCTCTCATACCACCTAGACTGAACCTATAAAATTCTCTACCTAAGGACTTAGCAATACTTTTCCCCATAGATGTCTTACCAACACCAGGAGGCCCACTAAGACAAAGAATAGTACCATCGAAATTTGGCTTCAATTTTCTTACTGCAAGAAACTCTAAGATCCTTTCTTTAGCTTTTTCTAATCCGTAATGATCCTTCTCTAATATCTTTCTCGCAATATCAATATTCACTTTGTCTTCAGACGACTTAGCCCATGGAAGGTCTAACATCCAATTCAAATAAGTTCTGGCGACATTGTACTCTGGACTAGAGTCAGGAATAACCTCAAGTCTTTCCATTTCCTCTTTTGCAGATTTCAAGGCCGCTTCAGGCATCCCACAGTTTTCTAACTTCTCTTGCATTTTATTTAGATCACGAGACTTCTCATCATCATCCATTCCAAGTTCAGTTCTAATAACTTTCAATTGTTCACGAAGGAAATATTCTCTCTGGTACTTATTAACTTTATCATTAACTTCATCAGATATTTTTTTCTGAATATCAGCTACGTCTTTTTCTCGCTTCAAATAAACAAGAAGTTTTGCAAAACGCTTTTTCACAACAAGAGTCTCTAAGAAGTCCTGTGCTTCAGGTATATCTAGTGAAATAGCAAATGCTACTAAGTCTGCAAGAGCTCCTGGAGATGGCGAATTTAGCATTGCAAGCTTCATCTCTTCGTTAAAATATGGATTAATTTCACTTAAGCGCTTAACTTGATTGATAACACTTCTCGTATAAGCATCAAGCTCTGCGTCTGCTTCTAAAATATCATCGAAGACCTCAAATTTGGCTCTTAGAAGTGGAGTGTCTTGAATGTATTCAAAAGCACGGTATCTCTTCACTCCATGTACAAGAACATTTACAGATCCATCAGGAAGTTTAAGTTTTTTTACAACCTTGCAAAGAACACCTACTTTATAAATATCAGCAGGCTTAATCTCTCTATTCTCAAGATCGATAGCTTCTTCATCAAGAAACTTTCCATTTTCATCTTTAAGATCAGACTTAACTAAGTTTAAAGCGACATAACCACTAGTCATAAGAAAGTTATCTAACTCAGGAGTAAATTTCTCTTCAGTCAGAATGATTGGTGCAATCATCCCTGGGAAAATCGGGGAGTTCATAATAGGAATAATGACTACTTCGTCTGGAATATCTGACGTGTCTTCACTATCGTTTGTTTTAATTTGTACTTGATATTCGCCCTCTAGATCGGACATAAGAAACCTCTTTTTTTATTATCTTTTGATATCGATTACTAATCTACCAGGGTTCTCCAAGTAAAATATATCGACGCTAACTTTTTCTTTAAATTTTAATTCAACTGAAAGTGTATCTCTTGAAATCGGAAAGAAGTTTATTGAATCAACAAACTGAGTTTTCCCAAATGAACCAACAGTTTTTTCTATTTGAGTATCAAAGAGATCTACATAGAGGTTCTTATTTGAAGAGTTAATATGCCCATAAACTTTTGGAATCTTAGGTGTTTTAAAATCAAAGACAATTCTCTCGTAGCCCAGTCTTTTATTATAATTATGCCTAACGGTTTTAAGAGTACTTTGAACTGTCGGCCCACCATTATGGAAGATTCCTTTATCAAGGTATATCGATTTTTTTCTTGAAGTAATTCTTCTTATTCTTTCACCGAGTAGATCCTGCGCACTGACTTGGTTGAACCCAATTGATAGAAGCATTAATGTAATAATAATTCTCATGACGCAAGACTCCATTCTCGTTTATGATAACTATCTAATTATGTGATTTCAGTAAGGGATTTCCAAGCAGAAAGCTCGATTTTGCTAAAAATCTTGTGACTTAAAACCTCTTAAGACAGATGCGGCCATAAGTCCGATAGCAAAAGCGAAGATAAAGCTCATTCCGCCAGAACCAGGACCTTTTGGGTACTCTACTGTGCCGCAGCTTAAAACTGTTGGATCCTCTTTATTCTTTCTCTTTTCCAATTCTTGAAGAGCAGTAGATTTTGTCTGAGTACCTTGTGCAACAGAATATGAAGCTGGTCCATCAAGACAGGTGTCATTGCTTTGATAGTTGTATTTTTTTTCAGAAACCTTCGTAAAGACCCCTAACTCTTTTTTACTAACAGTCATGATCATCATATAGAAATTCAGATCGTCCTTATAAAAACTACTTGTTGGTAAAAAACTATCAACTGAGTATGGTTTTCCAACAATAAAGTCAGATAAAGCTTCAGGAGTAATTTTGAATCGAAATATGTTGTTAGCTGACACTGCTGAGAGCTTTATTCTTCCAACAATATCAAGATCAATATTTCCATCGCTATCAAACCTTAACCCATTACCATCAGCAACCGTTTCATATTCAATTGTTTCTGTAACCGATGACAAGCTTACTCGTACTGGCGAGTAAAGCTTTTGAGACACCAACTTTATATCTAGGTAAATGTCACCTGTTGGGACTGCGTAGTTTGATAAATCTATTTCGTATTCATCAAATTCGTTGTTAGTCGCTTGAGTTGAAGTAAAGTATCCAGTCGTAGCTTCACCTGTATTTCCAAAGACATCTACAATATTAAGTTGATTAAGAGTACTCGGTTTATTTTGCATGTAGGAAACGGGAACAGAAAGGTCACAACCAATAGTGATTGTTCCTACATTTCGGCTTGTTCCGTTCATGACAACACCTTGAGGCTTTCCTTCTTCGGATTTTCTACAAGACTCTAGAAAAGAACCTCTATAACTTGTTTGAGAAACGCAAAAGTTTCTTCTTGCTGTACTATAAAAACTCGAATGATTTTCTATGGCCTCAAGTGGTTCAACGTATACGTAATAGGTATCAGTATTTGATAAGCCGGAAATCACAAATGATCCATCTGCTTCACTTACAGTAGATGCTTTTACTTCACCATCTGTAGATGAAATAGCTTGAACATGAGCACCAAAGATTCCAATTCCTGCGCCACCGGCAACCGTTCCAGAGAGCTCAGTTGTTGATGAATAAATATGTTTAACTGCTGCTTCATCATCTGAATGCAAAGTGTCCTGGCCATTAAATATTGAGAAAAACATTGTTGATCCATGGACCTGACTGTGACCTAGTCCTACAAAATGCCCAAGCTCATGACTAATTAAGTCGCCTAGATAGTTCCCAGAACCTTTTGTTGAGCTAAAGAAAATAGCATCATTTATCAAGATATCAGCTTCTTGGATAATACCTGTACTCTCAGCGAAAGATACTTTAGTCAAAGCAAGAACACTATTTCCACCAAAGGCGGAACTACTATTGGTAAAATAGATATCATTTCGACCATTAGACGGACCAGAGCTAGTCTCTACTTTCGTTATATTAATTCCCGTCGAAGCATATTCACTTGCTGATGCTGTAACAATTGCATTCATATTAGTGCTGGTAACTAAACTTGAGTTTGCGGTATTTAGATAGACGATTTGATTTGTATTACTCCAATAAAGTTCTTCGCCAAAGCTACCTCTACTAATTGTGTAAGCAAATAGTTCCGTAGTTAGAAAGAAAAGAAGAGTAATAATATATTTCATAAAGAAAACTATCCCTTCCTATTAAAGAGTCGATAAGAAAGAGTTCCTAGGCCTGATAAAATTAACATTAACCAAAACATTGTTCTATTTCTCGAAGGGATTTCATCTTCAGAACCTGTATCATCAATCGAAGCTGGAGACCTGGAGAATTTCTTCTGATCTTTTACTCTTGAAGGAGTGTAAACAAACTTATCACCTTTATTCTGACTTAAGGGATGTCCAAATTTACTAGAAACGATTTTTTGAAAATCTTTAAGACGTATTCCACTAATCTTAGAGTTTTTCGGAAAGATGCTACTTTGAAGTACGTATTCATTATCTTTTTTAACAACACTGTACTTACCAAGTCCAAAGTTTAAAAGATGAAAACCATTTGGCCCTCTATGAATAAGAAGTACGACATCTTCATTATCTTTGAATTCTGGTGACCCTGAATACTTATGATTTATCCCCTGCCAAATGCCGCCAGGAAAAGTCACTTTAAAGTTATTTTTATTAATTATATCTCCTGGCTTTAATCCAGAAGTTTCCTGTAAGGAGAAAGATGCTTCAGTGATAATTTCACCGGTACTATTTTTTTTGTAATCTTTGCCTTTATAAATTCCTCTAACTACTCCATAAGAATCTTCAATTTGATCGGCAAGTGGAGTAGGAATATATATTGTAGAGAATGCTTGAGTAGCAAAAAGTGTAAAGACGAGAATAGCTAGTTTCAGTAGTTGATTTTTCATATCCTACTGTTCTTATCGGATAAAAATAAGATAACTTTACTAAAAAGATAGGGTATTCAAAGGGTGGCACAGCTATAAGTTATTGAAATTTATAGTATTATCCGACAGGCTAGAGAAATAGGGGTTTGAATCTATAATCACAACGGTATTTCTTTTCTTCTTTAACTCTTCAATGATTTCGCAAATACCACGTAACTCATGAGAGGAAAGGCCAATCGATAAGTTATCAAAGATGAAGATTTCACCATTAGCTTTTAGATTTAAGTTTTTTAAAAACTGGAGCCTTAGCCTCTCTCCACCAGAGAGGCTTTTTAAAGTTCTAGATAACGATAAGTGAGAAAGATTTAGTGTCTTGGTATATTCAAAAAGTTTAAAAAACTTTGGTGTTAGTTTGTAGTTCTTAAGCACATCGATAAGAGGGAGGTTGTAAGCCTCATCTACCATAAATATTCCGTCACTAATATTAGAGACTTCACGCTTTAGTTTCTTTCCATCACAGTCTTCGCAAATAATCTTTAAGTTCTCTAAGAATTGCATATCAACTTCAAGCATTCCTCGACCATCACAAGTTGTACATTTACCTAGCTCAGAATTTGGAGAGAAATGACCTGTTCCAAGCCCAAGGGCTTTAGAAATCGGTAATAAGGAGTAATGCTTTCTGATTATTTCAGAAAAACCGAGATAGGTACCTACCGTTGACCTAGAACTTGAAGTCCTTAACTCAGGATCAAAGTAGTTTACTTTCTTGACCACACTAGTTGAATGGAACTTTCTATAACTATAAGGCAGATCAAAGAGTCTAATGCCAGTATGCTTTAATTCAAGATCATTATAGAGAAGATGTTTAAAAAAGAGGGACTTTCCTGATCCGGAATCACCTAAGACCCATGTAACTGCATTTAGAGGTAAACGGATATTTCCAAACTCTCTATCAAGTACTTTTCCATTTATAACTTCAAGATAAGTTTTAGAATTAAGTTTTACCTCTATAATCTTAGGTAATTTAAGATTCTTTTTTGTATTCTTTTCTATAGACTCAACTTGGCCACCTAGGTTTCCTGCACCAGGTCCCATTTTGACTAAGTAGTCGCTAGCTTTTTGAACAAATTCAGAGTGATCCACTAGAGCTATAGTATTTCCTTGATCTTTGAGAGCATTAATCTTTTCCATTAATTTTTTTTGCTCTTCATAAGATAACCCTCTTGAAGGTTCGTCTAGAACAAATAACATTCCCGTTCCTTGTTGAGCCAGTATTTTAACAAGAAGTAGTCTTTGATATTCCCCTGAAGAGAGAGACTTAACCTTTCGGCTAAGAACTAAGTTACCAAGCCCCAGTTCACAGGCGACCTCTAAAGTGAAAACTAATTTATTAAATGAAAGATCTGGGGCAATTCCATAACCTTTTACGAGTTCTAAAATATCTCTAACCTTCCCCTTTAAAACCTCTTTAAAGGGTACGTCATTCACAAGTAGAGCAATTTTATTGGAAGCTAATCGTGAACCATGACAAGTTGTGCACTCGCTTTCTGTTTTAAGTCTTCTTGAAAGTATTCTGATACTTCTCTTATATTTTTTTCTCTCAAAGTAAGAATAAATTTCACCAAGGCCACAAAAGTGTTTCCCACCTTTCTCGAGTAACTCCCATTTTAATTTAGGCATACTTGAAAAGGTTTGATCAGGGTCAATCTTCTTTTGTTTTAGATCTTTCTTATAGTCCCCTAATAAATGTGAAAACTGCTTATAAGTTAGAAGTGGGATCGCTCCCTCCTCTAATGTGAGAGTTTCATTTTTAACAATCTTACTTAAGTCATATTCCAACTTTTGGCCGAAACCATCGCAGTCAGAACAAGCCCCAGAGGCCAATAAAGGATTAAAATTCTCTGTTCTAAAGTCTCCAATATCAAAGGTCGTTTCACAGTTTGAGCAAAAACTACCTGAAGCCTGATACTTAAAAGCCGACCTACTGTTACCCGATTTTATAACAATAAGAGGTTTATGGGCGCCTAAGAACTCTTCTAATTTCTTAATACCTTTTAAGTAGCTTTTCTTTTTCGCTCTATTTACTTCCCAAAACTCAAAATCTTCTTCAAATTCCTTAACCATTCCTTTTTCGGACTTCGCCCCTCTAACCGGATGAGCAATTGGAGCGATAGCCTCATAGATACTCTTTTGAATAAGAAAGTGAATGACCGCTTCTTCAGGCTGTTTCTTTACCCACTTTTCCATTGATTCTTGTAAAGAAGACTTAATGATCTTCCCATGACAGACAGAGCAGCGCTTTTCGCCAAATAAATAAAAGACTCTAGAAAGTAATTCTGTAGCTCCAAGTAAATCGCCGACTACAGGTCTTGAGCCTATAACCGGATTGATTTGTGAAAGAGACCAAACAGGGAGAACCGGCTCAATAAGATCCACATCTGCTGAAGGTGGAATATTCCACAAGAATTTAATGTCATTGGGGAGGCTGTTTATAAATCTTCTTTTAGATTCGTCGACTAGGGTGCCGAAAGCTAAGGAAGACTTTCCAGATCCTGATGGACCATAAATACAGGTAATTTTATTTAAGGGGATATTGAGATTGATATTTTTGAGATTATTTGTCCTCGCACCCTCAATAGTAATCTTATTGAATTTAGCTTTTGACACAAATATTCCCCTAATAATGAAAAGCCCATCCTATCGGATGGGCTCTCATAATAAAGAATTTTATAAGTTGTCTAACGTTTAGAGAATTGAAACTTCTTACGAGCACCGGCAAGACCAGCTTTCTTTCTTTCAACTTTTCTAGAATCTCTAGTAAGAAAACCAGCTTTTTTAAGCTCGCCTCTTAGAGTTGGGTCAAGTTTAAGTATTGCTCTAGCAATTCCTAAACGACATGCACCAGCCTGACCTGTTGTACCGCCACCCTTAACGTTAATATTGATATCGTACTTATCAGTAAGTTTTAAAAGACTTAGTGGTTGGTTTACCACATAACGACTAGTTCCTTTTGGGAAGTAATCCTTAATCTCTCTTTTATTGATAGTGATAGTACCTTTTCCACTTGCAAGATAAATTCTGGCTACAGAACTCTTTCTTCTTCCTACAGCTTGTGAATCGTATGTTTTACCTTTTGCCATAACTTCTTCCTACCTAATTATAACTCTAGCGCTACTGGCTTTTGGGCTTCATGCTCATGATTTGAACCTGTGAAGACCTTTAGTTTTGTTAATTGTTTTCTACCTAAACTTGTTTTAGGAAGCATCCCTTTTACAGCATTCATAAGAATGAGTTCCGGATGTCTCTGTAACTGCTCTTTAGCAGTTCTTTGACTCATTCCACCCATATAACCTGAGTGAGAATAATATATCTTATCGTCCCACTTGGCTCCAGTGAACTTCACCTTGTCAGCATTTACGACAACAACGAAATCACCTGAATCAGTGTTTGGAGTATATTTAGGATTCTTTTTTCCTCTAAGTACGTCTGCTAATTCAGTAGCAAGTCGTCCAACTACTTTATCAGTAGCATCGACTATGAACCATTTTTTATCAGCGTCAGCGGGCTTGAGAGCGAAAGTTTTTTGCGTGTACATTTAATCACCAACCAAATTGTTAAATTTTAAGCTTTTTCACGTTTTTAGTGAGGTTCCTTATAACGGATTATTGGGCCCATAGTCAAGCTGTTAGACAAGCTTAAATGTGGATAACTAAAAGAAGCCAATCGAGAGATGGAATCGCCCAAAGCCTTCCTTACCTCCGTCAGACAATTTTCGACCCTTCAACTTTAGGCCGTAGTCGAAGTCCAATGTCCCCGCAGGAGTTACAAATTTCAAGGTAAGCCCAGCTGAAGTTCTCAGTTCCAAAGGCTTAAAATTATTAACATAGAGACGCCCAGCATCAAAAAAGGGGCCTATCATTACTGAATCACTCAATATGTATCTTGGCTCAAATTTGATGTTACTAAAGTAGACTCGATCCTGGATTCTAACCTGAGAGATATCGCTTTCATTATCAAGCCTGTTAATTTCACTAGTCGCAAATCCACGCACAGCATCAGGACCATCGAGACGAAATACCTTAATACTAGGAATAAATCCCAAGGTCTGATTGATTCCATTCTCGTTTTGAACCGGGGATCCTGAACTATCGAGAATCACTGTTTTCTCAAGATTTTTCTGGATACCAGTTGAGATTGATAGAGCAAGTGTCCAGTTTCTAGTTAGAGGATAGTAAAACTTATTTCTAGATACAATCTTCCAGAAATTTATTTCTAAATCATCTCTAGCTAATGATCCTAAGGTTGGGTTCGCAAACTCCATGCTTAGCCCAAAGAATGCTCCACTAGTCGGACTATAAGAATTGTTTCTCTTCCTTAAGTCTAGATTCAGTGAAGGCGTAAGGCCTCCAATAATAAAAGTTCCGTCATTATCAATAGTACTGGAATCAAACTGAGATATCCTTTCATATTGGTATTTTAAAGACGCGCTTAATTTATCAGTAATATCTTTGCTTAAAGTAAGGGAGACCTTTTGAATTTTCGCATCGAAACTAAATAGCCTTCTTTGCTCGATTGAAGTCGAAAATGAGAGTTCAGTATTGTGCAAAGCCTTCCATCTACTTGGGAAAGCAAAAGGCCATGTATAGTTTAGTCTTAGTAGGTATTCTTGAAGGTTCCGGTTCTCTGTTTTTCGTCTAGCATCTAAACTATTTAAGTTATCTCTTAGATTGGTTTGAGCTTTAACTGAAGCGGAGTGGTTCAACCCTAAAAGGTTGTTATAAGCGATCTTCGTTGACACCTTAAAGCCAATATCGGTTCGATAACCAGGAGCCACTTCCCCGCTTCCGAAGTCTTTTTCAGAGATTTGAATAAGTAAGTTTACGAAGTAGTTTTCATCATTTGAATCTCTATTGGTTACAAAAGGTGTAATTTTAACTTGAGAGAATAGCCCAAGTGCGATGATCCTCTCTTTAATTTCCTGAATCTTCCTTGGGGTAATGATGTCATTCTTTTCTAGGCGTAGCTCGCGAGCTATTACTTTTTGAAGAGTAACAACCTGTCCGGTGGCTAAAACAGATTCAAATAAAGTTTTCTTGCCTAAATCGATATCAATGACGATCTTTGATCTATTATAATTATTTTGATGCTCAATTATCGTAGTAGGGTCACTAGAATTTAATCTAGCAAAATAATACCCCTCATCTTTAATCTCAGCTAAGGCCGAATTTAAATCTTCTTCTAAGTTTACAATATTTAGTGGTTTGCCCACTTTGTTTACAAGCTTTTTAGCAATTTTTTTATAGAGCTCTTTAGGTATCCCTGGTATTTCAATGTCATTTAAGATGCTTTGCTGCCTTTCATTAAGTTGAAAAGTCACATTACAAAAGCTCCTATCAGGAGAATAAGTTATAATTGGTTCACTTGATTCAATGAAGAGAAAACCTTTTTGTAAATAAATTCTTTTAACGAGCGCGGGAAACTCTTTAAGATACTTTTCATCTAAATAGTTTCTTGAAGCTAAAGTAGATGCATTTTCATAAAAATATTCAAGTATCTTTGCCTTTGAGATACCTTCGGCACCTTTAATGACGAGTTTTCGAACTGGAATTTTCTGGCCTTCTTCTACTTCGAAATAAATATTTCTAAATTTTTCACCGGTTTTAGTTTTCCCATCAAATTGTCTAAATGAGACTTTAGTTTTATATACCCCTCGATCTAGATAACTTTTCTCAATAGATTTTACTATTAATTCAGGAGTTACTTTCTCAAAGTTATTTAAAAGAAATTCTTTAAGCTCATTTAAGAATTCTCCCCGAGTAATGATCAGGTTTCCTCTAAAGTTAAAATTATAGAGCATACCCAAACTTAGTCCAACTCTTAAATCTCTAAAGCCATCTTTGGCTGGTGTTTCTATGAGTTTAATATTTGAAAAGAAATAGCCTCTACTAAAAAGCTCTCTATTTAAAGCATCTAGCAGTATCTTAATCTCGACTAAATTCCATGGCTTTTTCTTAAACTTTCTAAGCTTAGATTGAACATAATCTACAACATAGTTATCTTCTGAGACGACTTCGACTTCTTTAACTATAATTGATGCTCCAGTATCAATGTCAAAACTTAACACAACCCCATTTTCAAGATTCTTTATACTCGGCTTTATAACTACTTCTTCGAAACCTCTATCTTTATAATATTGCTTAAGCCTAGAAATTCCTTTTTCTAGCATTTCAGGATTAAAGTATCCCCCTTCAGCAAGCCTAAGAGTTTTCTTAACTATATTTTCATTGAAATTTATGTCACCTGTTAGATCAACATCCTTAATAATTGGTTTCTGAGAAAACTTAACGACTAACTTAGATTCAATAAACTCAAACTCTAGGTCCTTGATGCTCTCATCTAAAAGAAAGAATCTAATGTTTTCAACAATTTCTTCTTTACGATTTTTAGTTTTTAATGATTTTTTAAGTTTTTCAGAAAATGTATCACAATTGAATCCATCGCGGCACTCCACTACGACATCAAAAGCATGAAGACGAGGAGAGATTATAAATAGTAAAAATAGGCCTAAATATTTTATCAAAATGAAAACTTCCATTTAAAGTCGGCACCAATTGAATCAGGATTTTCTTCGGTGTCTTCTTCCGCTGATCTTAATTCGTAAACCCCTTCTAAACTCAAATTCTTATTTATATTATAGTTCACATTCATCTCTTTAGTCTCCTCTACCGTTCCACCAACTGTACTTGAGAAACTAACATCTACTTTTTTGAGGATCTTTTTTTGGACCTTTATTTTAGTACCTGATTTGTAACGACTTGCACCAGCATCACCAGAATTTAATCGTCCCTCTAGCAAACTAGAGTCATCTTCTTGGAATTCAGGGCTTACGCTAAACTTTAAACCAAGCATAGAATCTATGGGCTTCACCAACTTAAAACGCTCAACTATTAGCCCAACTCCGCCTTGAACTGCGATTTGCTCTCTTTCAGAGTCATTCAATTCTTTATTTATATCCTCTGGAACCCCAAGGACTAATAACGATAGGATCTGCCCTTGATCGAGAGTAGGATTTGATGTGAGTTTGAGCCCAAATTTATCAACTCGTCCATCTACGGCGAGACCAACTTCATAACGATCAATCTGAGCCAGACCAGCCAGTTTTATCTCTGGTACCTCTTTCTTATTAACATCAAGGAATGACATTCGTCCTTCTGATAAAACAAATTCATTTCCTTTAAAGAAAATCTTTGAAACATTGGGCAAGACATTTAAGTCGCCTGAAATTAACGGTTTTAGAAGGCCACCTCGAATTTTCAAACTACCATCTAATTTTAAATCTGATATCGAGTTTCGAACTTGAATAGGATTAAAAATATCGAAATCTAAATCATAGTTAAGTAGGTCCAGTTTACTTAATCTTCCAGAGTTCGGGATATATCTGAGATATCCTTCAGATAGACCAATCATTTTAGAAAAGTCTTCATATTCATTAAGAACCTCACCATGTAGTACTGATATGCCTCCATCGAGAGTATAAGGTAGACTATTTCCTTTTAAAGTAGCATTGCCACTAATAACAAGATAAGTCTTATCAGTTATAGCTACTTGAGAGCTATTTATACTTCCGTTAAGATTTACGATTGGAAAGGGAATGTTTAACTTAATATTACCATCAGCACTAATTGTCCCTTTTCCATAAGTTCCTTTTAGTTTCTCTAGTAATACATCTTGGCCTTCGCTGACTATTTTGAAATCAATATCTCTCAAAGCTCCGGGAATCTTATCTAACTTAAGATCAATGTCACTGCCTATTGTTTCTGAGTGAAATGAGAACTCATCTTTTTCTCGAAGTAAAATACTACTCGCTTCAATACTACCTGTCGCTGATAGGACTTTAGGAGTAACTAATTTCGAAAAGATGGGGTTTATTTTCAGCTTTGAGTTAACTTGGAAGCTTTTAGAAATATCCCCTTTACCTAAGGACTCGAGATATCCTTTTTCACCGATATCTACATATAGATTCCAATCCTGAATAATTCCCTTTCTCACTCTTAATATGTTTTTATTTTCATTCACCGTTACTTTTTCATTAAGAAATTCTAATTCCAATTTTGAAAGAGAAAGGTCAAAGTCAAAATCCTCTAATTCATACAGATAAAATCCAAGTTCTGCCCGAAGATCCAAATTTCCCATTAACGATTGGGATATATAGTTATGTTCGGAAAGAACGCCAGCGAGAAGCGATGGTTTAGTGGAATATAAACGAGTATTTATATAAGATTTTTTTCGAGTTTTCTTATCGGTTGAAATATAGCCTTCTGAAATAGAAACTCCTTCAAAGATATTAGCGCTCAGGAAAACTTCTGAGCCCTTATTATAAATAGTCAAAATTGAGTCTGGTACCGATCGACTACCAATCTCAGATTTCTCTAGGCGAAACTGATTCCTTGAAGTGAAGTCCGAAAATTTTCCTTCACCATAGAAATCTCCCCTAACCTTTCCATTCAACCCCATATTAAGAGCACTATAAGAGTCAAAATCCTTTAGTCCAAGATTGGTTAAGTTTCCTTTGTATTTAAACTCATTCTTTTTAATATTAATACTTCCACTGGCATTAAGGTCACCTTGACCTTTCTTTATTCTAAAGTTTGGAACCTTAAGATCATGTTCTATTAGTGAAATTGAACCACTAAATGAATCAATTCTTTCTCCTAAAAAATTAACATTCTCTCCTTTAAAATTGCTTTTCATAAAAATATTTTTTGAACTAAAGTCACTCTTGTACTTTAAGTCTCCAGAGAGATTAAAGTCGAGCTCAATATCTTCCTTGTAAATCATTCCTATTAGAGTTGGTATCATAGCTCTAGCATCCAAAAAGGTAGCTCTAGGGACATTGATATCTAAAGAATATTCATCTTTTTCAAATTTAAACTCTGCTCCACCTGAATATTCTGTACTCTCATACTTCCCCTTAGTCTTAGTTATATCCAAGATTAAATCTTTCAAGTAAAAATCAACTTCTCCCTTTATTTTTCCTAGGTTGAAATCAAGGATTTTTAGATCATTTAACTCTGGAGAAAAAGAGAATTTAATATCTTCATACTTTCCTTTAACTGAACCTTTCAAAGTCCCCTTAGCCTTAATACCAAGACCTACAATTGGGCCGATCTCTTCTAGATTAACAAATGAGTCGAATATATTTATATCCATTCGGTTTGGTCCAAAAACACCTTCGCCAAAAAGATTAGTTTCGCCCATTTTTAAATGGGTCTTAAACTTGAACTTTAAGTCATATGTTAAAAGCATAAAAGCCTTACTAAACGTAAAACCATTGTTACTTAAAATATGCCCGCTATAGTCTGGACTGAATAATTTCAAGTTTCTTACTTCAAAACCACGAGACGGCACAAAGTATATTCCTTTCTTATTCCAACCAATCTTAAGCTCTCCACTTAGCTTAGCCTTTAAGATATCCAAATATTCCCTTAGGATATAAAGTGCATCATTGGTGTGTACTTCTTTTGCGATAAAGAATGCTTCATTTGAAACGATTTGATCTTTTTCAATATTGTAGAATGGTAGCTTATTCTTCAAAGTAACTTCTGAATCGCCTTTAAATAACTGTAAACTATCAAGCCAGATTTGATCCTTAATTTTACTCAACTCTAAATTAACGAGATCAGCTTTTGCGTACTCTGATACGATATCCTCTATAAAACTTTTCAATTTGAACTCGGGCTTTTTGAATGTTCCCGTTATTCCTAGATCAAAATTTGTGAATCCATCAACTGGGTATTCATCGATCTCTTTTTGATAACCTAGCTTTGCTGCAAGGGAACGTATCCCAGCTTTTAACTTTACCGTTAAGTTGAGTTCTTCTTCATCTCCAGAATAATTAATTCTTCCTGATGTAGCAATCTGATCAAGTTTTGAACGAATATTTACTTTCTTTACGTTTAACATAGTTTTAGAACTATGAATTAAGAACTCTAAAGAATCTAAGTCAAAAGTATTCAATTTTTTTGTGATTTCTTCTGATGAGAGTTTTCTAATATTACCTTGAAAAACTAATAAGCTTTTATGGAAGCTAGTTTTAATATTACCTACGTCGAGTTCTATATCATCAAGAGCTAAATCAACATTCGATAATTCAACATTCTTCACGATAAAATTGAGCTCTTTTCTTATTTTTTGATAGCTAGAAAAACTCTCTTTGTAGTTAAATGGTTTATTCTTCTCTCTGCCTGTTTTTATAATAACTTCTGAAGAATTAAGCTTTACAGTATCTACTTGAAATTTTCTCGAGAAAAAGTCAAAAAAACTAAAATAAAGCCCAAGCTCCTCGCCAAACATAGAAATAGATATTGATTTGCTAGGATACTCAAGACTAACATTTTTCAATAATGTTGCCGGAGGGAACAACTTAACTTCAATTCTTTGAAAGCTTAACTTTAATCCTAATTCCTGATGAGCTCTTTTTTTAATTTTTTCCGAAACGATAGATGCAAACTTTTCTGTTTGAATCAAATGAATGACTCCACCCAAACTAAAAGCGAGTAGAGTAAAAAACAATATCAGGATTCGGTTTAATCTATCCAAAGCTATTTAGTCTCTGTTTCACTAATCGATAATTGGGATTTATCTCTTTAACGATCATATAACTTTTTATTGCATCCTTAACTCTTCCAAGCTTTCTGGCAACCTCACCTTGAAGATAGAGAAATTCTATCCTATTTTCATTTTGTAAAGGTAGCGCACCATTTATATTTGTAACTAAGTCATAAGCCTTGAAATAGTCCTTTGCTGAAATCATCGTTTTAAGTTTTAGATAAAGTGAATCAAGATCTAATTCTAGATCATCTAATTTGACTAAGTTATTTAAACGTTTAAAAACCTGATAGCTCGCATCATAAAGTTCCATCATATTAAAACAAACAACTAAGTCTTTATAACTATTTAAGAAGTCCTCGTCACTAAGACTAACTATTGTCATTTTAGCTTTCGTCTCTAATCTACTTTGATCACTCTCTTCTTGGAAACGATGAGAACTCCACTCCTCCTCAAGATCATCAATTGTAATTTGCTTTTTCTTTAATTTAGTTCCAGTTACCTCTTTGGCAAACAGTCTATGATCCGGCGCAAGCTTTTTAATCTTAAGGAGAAGCTTTTCAGCATCTTTATCTTCTCCAAGGTTATTAAGTAGTTCGTACTCTCTTAAGAGGCTATTCAATTCAGAGTTTTCGATAGAACCGTCATCTGAAAAGAGGTCGTCTCCCATGTCCAGATCGGTATCAATTTCATTATCTTCAGGTAGAGAATCAATTCTATAGGATATGGCCTCATCTATTTCAATTGAAATCGATTCCGCATAATTACATAGGAGTCTCGATATGGTCTTACGGCTCTGTTTAATGAAGAATAGTAGAAGGAACTCAATGTCCGTTTTGTTCAAATCCTTTGATAGAACTAAGAGTTCTAAAGTGAGTTTTACGGCAAGTTTGTTTAAAACATAATTACCCGGAACCAAGCAATTAAAGTATACAAGTTCTTTAAAAGTCGAACTATGCCTCCAGTGATTAAAATTCGTAGATAAAAGAGATTCGAAAACTATTTGATTATCGTTTTTTACCTTTAAGGCTTCTAACTCCTTTATGTTTCCTGTTTGAATTAGGCTTAAAAGATTAAAGGCTTCAAATTTTGAATTCTCTGGAAAGACACTTGTAACAAACGAATAGAATGTAGATGTCTTGGAGTAATTCTTCTTTCTATAGAGATATTTAAATAACTTAATGGCTCTTACTTCAGCTTCTCTCAAGTCTCCTTGCTTAACTAAAGTCTCAACTAATTTAAAACAAAGTTCATAGTTTTCATTTCTTTCAACTAAGTTCTTTAAAACAATTGAGGCATTATTAAATTCTTCTTTTTGAATGAGAAAATTTGCTAGGTCAATTTCAACTTGGACTGAATCATGAGTTTTATTCAAGATTTTTTGTATTTTTATGATCTGATTTAAGCAATCTATCTTTTCATTTTCATTCAAGACTTCATTATTAAATGAGTCTTTGAAGTACTGAATTGCTGAGTCGAACTTGTTTTCAGAATAAAGAATTTTAGCTGTTCTATATTTTTCCATAGTACATAGCCCTAAAGGCAAAAAGCCTTTATTTTTAAGGAGTTATATACTTAAATTTTACTTTATTTTCTTAAAAGGAAATTAGTTGAGTAATTATTTCCCCTAAAATCTGGGTCCTTAATTATGCTTAAATGGAGGTCCTTATTAGTCTTGATTCCTTCGATTACTGTTTCCTCAAGGGCCCTTTCCATACGAGCAAGAGTAGCCTCTCTCGTAGGGGCATGGACTAGTACTTTCGCTAACATAGAGTCGTAAAAAGGTGGAACTGTATAGCCAGAATAGATAAAGTCATCAACACGTACACCAATTCCACCTGGTCTGTGGTAATGGACTATTTCACCCGGGCATGGAGCTGATGTAATAGGATCTTCAGCATTAATTCTACATTCCATAGAATGACCATAAAAACTAATATCATCTTGTTTAATTTCTAATTCAAAGTTGGCTGCAGATTTAATTTGCTCACTAATTAAGTCAATTCCGGTTCTTAATTCGGAGACAGGATGCTCTACTTGAATACGAGTATTCATTTCCATGAAGTAAAACTTCTCAGTATCTTGATCGTATAAGTATTCAACTGTTCCAACTGAGTCATATTTAACATGCTTAGCAAGCCTAACGGCGGAAGCACATACTTCTATTCTTTTCTCTTCGCTTAAGACAGGACAGGGTGATTCTTCAATAACTTTCTGAAAGCGCCTTTGAATGGTGCAGTCTCTTTCACCCAAATGAACAACATTACCATGCTTATCAGATAATATTTGAACCTCAACATGGCGTGGGTTCGTTATATACTTCTCAATAAAAAGCGTATCATCCCCAAAGCCTAACTTAGCCTCAGTCTTTAAACGTGAAATTGAAGGTAATACATCTTCCATTTCATCTATTCTTTTCATTCCTCTACCACCACCCCCTGCAGAAGCTTTTATTAAAACAGGAAAACCCATTTCTTTAACTTCTCTGATGATTTCATTATCGGAAAGTGTATTAACTTCTATTGGCTCTAAGACAGGAAGCCCAGCTTCCTTAGCTATAATTTTGGATTGAATCTTATCGCCCATACTTCTGATACATTCTACAGAAGGGCCTATGAATTCAATCTTCCATTTCTCGCACATTGAGGCAAATTCTGAATTTTCAGACAAGAACCCAAAACCAGGATGAATGGCTTCAGCCCCAGTTATCTCAGCTGCAGACAGGATAGCGGGAATATTTAAGTAACTTAATGCTGGCTTAGGCGGGCCAATACAAACAGATTCATCTGCTAATTTAACATGAAGACTGCTTTCGTCTGCTGTCGAATGGACGCAAACTGTCTGAATTCCAAGCTCTCTACAAGACCTCATTATCCTAACGGCAATCTCACCTCTATTAGCTATTAATAATTTTTTAAATGGTTTTTTATTTCCCATCTTAGGCTCGGATTCTAAATAAAACTTGCCCAAATTCGACGTAAGTTTCATTCTCAACACAAACTTCTACGATTTCGCCAGAAAAGTCTGATTCGATTTCGTTCATAATTTTCATAGCTTCAACAATACAAAGAACTTGGCCACTACTTACTTTTTGTCCTTCTTTTGCATAAACTTCTGACTCTGGAGAAGCTGATCTATAGAATGTTCCCACAAATGGAGATGTGATTTCTTTTAGGTTCGGATCAACTTTTGTTTCTTTAGCTGCCTCTGAAACAGAATTTTTATTCATTTCAACTGGAGCACTAAAGTTAGTAACAACTGGCTGCGAAGAATTAATCATCTTCACTTTAATCTCTGAACCATCTTTTGATTTATAACTAAGTTCAGCAAGGCCATTGTCTTTTACTAGTGAAATAAAATTTTCAACGTCTTTGATTTCCATTATTTTATCCTTTATCTCTTTCAACATAATCGCCTGTTCTCGTGTCAATCTTTAACACTTCCCCCACTTTGATAAATAGTGGAACATTTATTTGAACACCCGTTTCCATGATTGCTTTCTTCATCCCGCCGGCTGCTGTATCACCTTTTAGGCCAGGATCGGTTTCTGTCACTGCTAGAGTGACAAAATTCGGTAATTCTATAGAGATAGGCTTACCTTTATAATAAAGAATGAATAACTTAATTCCTTCTTGAAGAAAATCCTTCGAGTCACCAACATGATCTGTATTGACATGGATCGTTTCGAAATTATCTTGATCCATAAAATTAAAACCATCTGGATCTGAATACATATATTCTACTTCTCTAGAGTCTAAATCTGGTTTTGATGCATTGGTTGTTACACCTGACTTAAATGTTCTCTCTATCACTTGACCTGTTTCTAAATTCTTAATTCTACATTTTACAAATGCAGATCCTTTCCCAGGGTTTGTATGATCAGCTTTTAGAATTACCCAAGCTTTGTCATCTAATTCAATCTTTAAGTTCTTTTTTAAATCTGTAGTTTGAAACATAATTTCCTCTTATAAAAACGACTCAATCGCTAGAATATATCCTTTTTTACCAAAACCTTCCAATAAAGAAGTTGATGCTCTAGCGGTCAATTTGGTTTTCCTAAATTCTTCTCTATTATTTGTATTAGAAATATGAACTTCAATTATCGGTTTTTCAAATAAAGTTAGGGCATCTAAAATGGCCACACTCGTATGTGAATAGGCCGCTGGGTTAATGATCAAACCATCAAAGTTAGCTTCTCTTGCCTCTTGAATCTTAGAGACAATTTCACCTTCGATATTTGATTGATACCATTCAGTAGCTACGTTCTTAGCTTTTGCCCAAGATGTAGTTTCATTCTGAATGACTTCCAATGTATCAGAACCGTAAACTTCGGGTTCTCTCGAACCCAGTAAATTTAAATTTGGTCCATTGATAATCAATAGTTTAAGTGAAGACATTGTTAACCACCTCGGTGCGTCAAAATACCAATGCAATATTGAATTGTAAAGATTTTACTATAATGAAGAGGGGCTATAACAGTTGATTTTTCTTCAACTCAGAGCGCTCTTGTATCGCATCAAGAAAGCTTTGAAGACCAATGATAGGGTCTGGTTTTGCTACTTTATGAAGCCTTCCAAGTTTCGCATCCAGAGAATCTTTTAGTCTTTGATGACCATCTTCTTCATCCTCTGCTTCAAGACGTACTTTCCCTTCAAGACCTAAAACTTCTTGAAGTTTCTTTTGAGAAGCTTCCTCAGTGGGGTTTAGCTCTATAATCTTTAAAAGTAGTTCTTTGGCTTTTGTTAGGTAGCCCTGATTGATATAAAGATCTACAAGGCTATGAGTTATAACGGGTGCTTCATCGTTCTCATTATTACTAGCCTCTTTAGCCTCTACTTCCTCAATCTCAGATTCATGTTCAGGATCTAGAACTAATGTCGGCCCTAGCTTCTCTATTTTTTCAACCTTCCAGTCGTCATTATCGTCACTTGATATCTCTTCTGAAATTGATTCTTTTTTTAGATCAACTTTTATCCATTCATCCAAACTATTCTTAGATCTCTCGGGTAGAACATCGATCTCATCTATTTCAAAGAGTTCATTTTCAATTATTTGAGGTTCTACAGTTGGTAAATAACTATCTTCAATCTTAGAGACCATTTTTGAAACTTCTTGGTCTTTTGGGTTCAGAAAAAGAAGGTATTTATAACTTTCTAATGCCTCTTCATGATGGCCTAACTCTACACAATTTTCTCCGAAGAGCTTTTGTAGACGAATATTATCTCTATTTTCTGATATTAGTGGTCTTAAAGTCGTGTAGGCGAGGTTGTATTCGCCAAGATCGGTATAGCAACTTGCTAATGAAATATAGCCTTGTAGATAACTTGGGTTATTTCTAATCCCTATCTTAAGTATCTCCATCGCTTTTGTCGCGAGCCCTGCTTTCCTATAACCTTCTGCCAAAGGAGCAAACACCCTTGAGGTAGGGTCTTTTTCAAAGGCACTACTATACTTTTCAATTAATGGAGACATTCCTACATCGCTCAAATCAATTAACTCCTATCCGATAGGCCAGCACTTTCTTGATTGATAATTCTTGGAGTAAGAAAGATCACTAATTCTTCTTTAGTAGTCGCTGGATTATAAACTGTTCTAAAAAGCCAACCGACTAATGGTAAATCTTTTAAAAAGGGAACACCCGAGTGGTTTTCTTGTTTCGTGTATTGATAAAGACCACCTAAAACAACTGTTGAACCATTTTCAACTAAAACATTAGTTTTGACAGATCTTTCAGTGATATTTGGTGGAGCATCAGGTTGTGGTCTCTGTCCAAAGACTTCTCTTCTTAAATCAATCTGCAAGGCTATTGAGCCCTCGTTTGTCACTTGTGGAGTTACTTTAAGAGAAAGTTCAGCTTGAATAGTTTCGAAAGATAATTCTCTATCTTCACCTGTACCAGTTACTTTTGCATAAGAACTGGTAAGTTTACTTCCCAAGGTTGCTTCTTTTTTGTTCTGTGTAATGACTTTCGGACTTGAGACAACCTTCCCTTTTGATTCACTTTCCATTAATTGAAGTTGAAAATTTAAATTGAGGAGTCTATTAAACCTAGCGACTGTTACTCCAAAGATATTTCCACCTTGTGTTGGTGCAGAACTAAATGTGAACCCTGTTCCTACATCAGTCGTTCCATCAGTTGAGCCGATAGGGTCGTACCCGAAACTGATTCCTTCTCTAAGTCCTATTTCTTTTGAATAACTTTCATTAACCTCTACAATTTTAGATTCAATAAGTACTTGTGGTGTTTGAGTATCAAGAACTTCAATGATTTTTCTCATTTTTTCAATGACATCAGCAGTATCCTTAATGATCAGAGAGTTGGTTCTTTCGTCCAATGAAATTTTCCCTCTACCTACAGTTACATACTCTTTAAGAATATTATTCATCTCAATTGTAGTTGCATAACTAATAGGAAACACTTTTGTAACTAAAGGTTCCTCTTTTTGAGCTAGTTGCTTAGCGTCTACTTCAATCCGTTTGTCCTCAGTAGCTTTCTTTAATGTTTGAACCATTAAAATAATTCCATTTTTAGTTGCTACTAACTTATTAAGACCAAGAATTGTATCTAGGGCTTGATCCCATGGAACACTAGTTAGGTTAAGCGTTAAGCTCTTTAATTCTCTTATTTCATCAGTAATAATAATATTAAAGCCTGAAGAGTCTGCAATCATCTTAAGAAGGTCTTCAACTGATACATCTTTTACGTTGAAAGATATTTTTCTCCCAATATATTTTTTACGTCCGCTTAATGTTAAATTCTCTAGAATATCTTCAACTGATTCAGACTTTGGTACTAGAAGTTTTCCTACTGCTTTAACAGCTTCTTCTGTTTTTTCTTCAAAGCTTTGGTTTTCGTTAACTGTTTTCTGAGTAAATACTCCAAATCTGTTTTCTACTTCAACAATAACTCTGTTTGGCAGTCTCTTCAGAAAGCTTCGTACATTATCTCTGAGCTGAAGAGCAATTCTTAATGATTTTGGATCATTTGGCTTCTTGTAAGACGATACAAAAACTATACTTCCTGAAAACTCAGAGGTATCGAAGGCCCTCATCACTCTTTCGGTTGATGTTACATTTTTGAGATCAATTATAATTTGTTTATCTTCAGTTACATGAAACTTACTGGCTTGAACTTCGTTAGAGTCAAAAGTTAAGAAAAGTTGAGAGACTTCTCCTGCTTGCTTAAATTCAATTGATTTTAATTCAGAAAGTTTTCCTTCTTGAGCATAAGCGAAGCTTGAGAAAACCGCACTGTAGATCAAGAGCCTTTTAAATATTTGAAAAAATCCTTTTTTCATATTGATACCTATCTTGGGAGTTAATTTATTATACCATTTTTTTACAGTTTTTTACCTGAGTGTTTTACTTAAAAACGATTAACCACAGGCAATACAGTTTCTAAATATTCGTCTTGATCATAAACATTTCTAATCTTTTCAACCAGTACAACTCCACCAGGAAGAATTGCCTTTATTTCAGCATTATTCTCTCCTAACGTCATACCTTCCTTGAGAATATAACTTTCTTCACTAAGAATATCCCCAACAAAAAGTTTTGCAATTGCCCTTCTCTCTTTCCCAATAAGGACACCTACTATCCGGATAGAATCAAGCGGTTGATCATCGATTGTTTGGGCGTTAGAAAAGAAACCATCTCTTAATTTCTTACTATTACCCTTTGTTCTTGAACCCGTTCTTTTATTTTTCCTTTTAAATGGGTCTCTGAGTTCAAGTGGTTTCGAGATCTTTGTTTTTGCTGTTTGAAAAATTTTTGGGCCCTTCACTTTCGAGGTAACTTCTTCACGCTTATCCTCCTGAGCATTTAGCCCAACCGAGGTTAGCATTGTAAGAAATAGGATAAGAGTTTTAAAGTTTTTCATATTTTTTTACTTCTTTTTGGCTCGTTTCTTACGCTTCCTCTTTAGAGGAGCTTTTTTTCCATCGAATTCTTTTTCGATTAAGTCTATTCCGCGATCTTCTTTATGATTTGGATTATACCTATAAGCGATAATACTCGCCTTACAGTTTACTAACTGGAATCGGCCTCTTTGCTTTTTATCAGTCTTAGACATTTCTAAAGAAGTTACATTCAAGAGCCTATCACTCTCAGCAACTTTTTCGAAAAAAATCAAAAACTGTAAGAAGGTACCAGTCCCAGCGAATTCATACCTTTTAACCATATAAAAACCTTTATTCTCCTCAGTACCAGGAGTTAGGAATACATTCTTTATATTAAGGCCCTCAGCTAATCCTTTTATTAATGTAAGGTTCTCAGTATCTGAAATACGATTTGGGAGTTGTTTCTGCAACGATTCTACTTCCGCAGCCACTCTTTCAATCTTTTGCTTTGCATTTTCAATATCCTTAAAATATTGCTTAAGTTGTTTTTTCTCTTTACGCTTTTTTGCAATCTGCATTCTAATAGCAGGAATACTAGATTTTTTAATTTCAATAGCTTCCATCTTTTCTTCATAGTTCAAATATAGATTGAAAGAAATATAGAGAATGATAAACCAATGGAGATTTGCAGCAATTTTACTCACTATTTCGTCTCCGGATCAAAAGTTAAAACTTTACCTTTTATGGTAAATGTCTCGATTCTAGTTTCACGAGACCCATTCTTTTCTGTTTCTGTTTTGGAGTCAGCCATGGTTAAAGAAGCTCCAAAAAAAACTGCATTGTTAGCTAATGAAATAAAGTTACCAATGCTTTTATAAGAATTTGCCCCGCCTTGGATAGAAAAGCTCTTGTCTTCCCCAATCGACATCTTCGTAAACCAGAGATCCTCCGGGACACTTCGGGCTACTTTTTCTAGAATTTTCTTAGGATTAGTTTTCTGCTTAATAATCTTATCCACTTGCTCAGATCTCTTCTTAAGTTTCTCAACCTGTCTGCCGAATGCTAGGAGCTGATCCTTTATCTTTCCATTGCCTTTTAAATCTTTTCTGAGTTTCGTCAATGTAGTATTCACGGTTTTTAACTCTTCGGCTAATTTCTTATTTTCATCTTCAAAATGTTTTTCTAGAAAAATTTCTGGTATATAAGCGAAGAGTATTGCCACAAATAACATTTTAAAATTAATCGTGTTAAAATCGATCCCCAAAACTGGCGGCATCTTAAACTGTTTTTTCTGTTCAAGAAGATTGATTTCAATCATTTATAATTCTCTCATTGCAAGACCTAGCACCGTAACTCCACGATAAGCTATTTCGCTAATCTCTTGTTCGGTAAACTTCTTTTCATTGTAGCCAATCCCATCAAATGGATTTAAAACTCCAACGTCAACACCAAGCAGCGCCTCAAGACCTTCGATAATACCCGGGATAAGAGAGCTGCCACCTGTTACATAACATGCAACTAAAGACTCATCAGAAGTTGAACTGACATAAAAGTCGATCGTCTTCTTAATCTCTGAAAAGAAGGCCTCAATCACATCGTCTATAATTTCTAATATCTCTTCAGGGAGATTACCATTTTCATCCCCTGTAATCTTTAAATCTTCAGCTTCGTAATAATTAACACCCATCTGTCTCTGAATCTCTTCCGTAATCATGATTCCACCGACAGCGATTTCTTTTGAAAAAACAATCATGTTATTTTTATAAATAATGAATTCTGTTTTCTGTGCACCTAAATCAACAACAAGGAAGGACTGACCGGGTTCATCTAATTTATCCCCCATGCATAGTTCAAATACATTGATTACTGAAATTATACCGAGGTCTATAATTTTGATTCGGAGTCCAGCCTTTTCCATAATGGCTTTATATTGTTCAAGGACTGTGTTTTTTGCAGCAGCGACAAGAACATCTACCCCGCCCCCCTCATTTTCACCCATGATATGAAATGAAACAGATGATTCTTCAATTTCAAAAGGTAGGTATTGTTCTGCTTCCCAAATAACCTGATCTTCAATTTCCTCTACAGTACCACCGGCCAATTGCAATCTTCTAACAACCGTATTTGGTCCGGATACACCAAGGCATACTAGATCTGTTGGAGACTTAATCTTTGCCAAACCTTTATTTAAAGCATCAATAATCTCTTCTTCATTTTGAATTTCATCTTCAATGATAGCTCCTTCCGGAAGCGGAATAGAAGCATAACTCAAGAGTTTAAATTCATTACTTTCTTTATTGCCTTCGATCTGTGCAATCTTAATGGCAGATAAACCCACATCAATACCAACGATTGTGCGGTTTCCTATTTTAAGCGTGTCCTTCATTGAATTAATAAAGCCACTCAAAAATTTTTTACTATCCATTTCCATTGATGCTTACCGACCTCAGAATTAAACCTCTGCAAGGTAAATTATACCTAGTCTAAGTAGTTAAATTCAAGGAATTAATGCACCAAACAAGTAGGTTTAAAGAATTATGTTTTTTATCTGATTAAATAACTCGGGAAAGAAAATTTGGATAGCCGCAACTATTAAAATAAAAGGACCGAACGGGATTGGATTGTTTCTGTCTAAAAACTTCGTGGCGATAAGGAAAACACCCACAACAGCACCAAGAAAGCAGCTCAAAAAAATTGTTAACATAATATCCAAAGGGCCTAAGTACAGACCCAGTACCGCATAGAGCTTTATGTCTCCTCCGCCTAATCCAATTTGACCTCTAATTTTATAAAAGAGCCAAGTTATAAGATAAGGAAACCCGCCACCTATCAGGAAGCCTAACCCAATATGAATATAGTTAAATTGAAAGAAGGAATAAATCAGCAATACAAAACCTAAATAAATATTCAGAGAATCTGGCAGTATCTTGTGCTTAAGGTCTATGACAAAGTGAGCCAGAAATATGTAAAAGATTGTTGTTCTAAAAAATGCATAGTGAAAGTGATTCAAATCTAACAGGTCTTTGAAGAAGAACAATGTCACAAAACCGCATAGGCTCTCAACAATTGGATACTCTGATGAAATTTTCACTTTGCAGTTGGCGCACTTTGCTCTGAGAAGGATCCAACTAAAAATGGGAATGTTTTCATACCAATAGATTGGTTTTTCACACTTAGGGCATTGGGATCGAGGCTTTATAACAGACTTCCCTAGAGGAACTCTATAAATGACAACATTCAAAAAGCTACCAAAAGATGCTCCTATCATAAATATCAAAAAATAGAGAAGAAAGATCAATCTAAATCCTTTTGGTTAAGAATTATTATAGCTCCACAAACGACAAAGGAACTATAAACCAGGGAATAGACCAAACTTTTCATAATGTAAGTTGGAGGTAAAGCTTGTTGATAGAGTACCTCATTCTTTAAATTGAATAGAGAAAAGTTAGGTATTATATATGATATGTAGCTCAAGGATTTACTTAGAATTGGACTACTTTTTACAAGACCTATTTCCTGGACACCTCTTATTGCATAACCTGAAATATAAGTGCTTATAGAAAAAATAATCGCTAGATTAAGATTAGTAATTAATGAAAAGAAAAGGACAATTACTAATATTAAAATTGATTCTAAAAATATATGAACTCCTGACCAGAAGATCAAATCACTCCAAACACCATCCCAATAGTAATAAAAAATTGTAGTAAAAACACCGAGAATAACTGTATTTAAAAGTAATATCATAAAGAGACCTAGTGTTTTTCCGACAAAAAACTCAGGCCTCGAAATAGGGTTTGATAAAATTAAATATATGGTTCTCGATTCAATTTCTTTTTTTAGTAAGTTAGCACCGAAAAAAATGGCTATCGCCTTAGTTGTTAACGAAAGTAGCCCGAGGCCTACATCTAATGCGACTTTAGAGGGATTACCAAAAGAAAACTCCGAAACAATATAACAAAGTATTGCAAGGACTGCTCCTGATAAAAAAATGTTTATCATTATTTTGGATTTATAAATTTCCAGAAAGGTAAATTTACTGACTATTAAAATCTTAGATATTTTCATATTCCGATCCTATAAATAATATCTTCTAACGACGGGGTTTGCCTACGGATGTTCTCTATTTTTATATTGTTAGATGCTAATCTATTTAGCATTTCTTGTAATTGATCTTCCTCTATACTGATCTTTTTGAAACCACCTTGCTCTATTGATTCAAAGTCGCTTAACAATTCTGAGTTATATGGCTCTACAAGCAGGTCGAATTTGTTACTAGATTTGTTTTTAATTAATTCCAAAACGTTTCCAGAATATATCAGTTTTCCAGTTTTAAGAATAACAACATCCTTACTCACTTCTTCAACATCATTTAAAATGTGACTACTAAAGAATATTGTTTTTCCTTCTTTTACTAGAATATTCATAGCATCTTTAAATTCTTTCCTACCCATAGGATCAAGACCCGCCAATGGCTCGTCTAGAATAAGAAGTTTAGGGTTTTTTATTAAAGCAGATACAAATCCTATTCTTTGAAGCATTCCTTTTGAGTAAAACCTAAGTTTTCTATCTAGGGCAAAATCAATCTTCAGAAACTCAGACCACTTAAGGGACTCTGACTTTATAACCGATTTTTGAATGGAATTGATTTGTCCAACATAAGTAAGTAACTCTCTACCTGTAAGGTCGGGATAAAAATATGGTCTCTCGGGCAAGTATCCTATATTTTTAAAAACCTCTCTATCGTTTTTCCCGAGTACCTGGTGATAGTCAATAGATCCAGAAGTTGGTTTAATAAATTTAAGTAGAGTCTTAATACCTGTTGTTTTACCAGCACCATTGGCACCTAAAAAACCTACGATATTGCCTTGTTTTAATTCAAACGATAGCTTATCTAGGGCCCTAAAAGGTTTTTCCCAAAAGTCCGTCTTAAAGTCTTTTGTAACTTCGTTAAAAATTATCACTATAGCTTCTCCTGCAATTTGTACTATAATTATACTTGCAAATGAAAATAATCAACAGACTTCAATTTCTCTTATTAGTGACTCTCTTTTTTGCTCAAGCATTTATTGGGGCTTCTTTTATTAAGCCCAAGATAAAAATATCAAAGCAAGATTCATCTATCAATTTCAATGAGTCTTTCTCAAGACTTGCAACTTTTGGTCATGGGCGCTTTATTGGGGCCATAACATGGGTCTTAACCTTACTAGAAGGTGATATTGAACATTATAAATCAAAAGATGGTAACTCTTGGATGTTCCATAGGTTTAACTCCATTACTATCTATGATCCCCTTTTTTATGAAAACTATCGCTTCGGCGGACAATACTTGAGCATTATAAAAGATGATATCAGTGGAGCGACTTTTATTTACGATAAAGGTTTAAAGCTTTACCCAGATGATTTTGAATTAAATTATCACGCCGGCTTTCATTATTACTTTGAGGCTAATCATATAAGTAAGGCTATTTCTTCATATGAAAAGCTGTCTCAGAATAAAGAGATACTTAGTCGATTTCCCTTATTACCTTCAATTCTAGCGAAGTTAAGAGTAGAGAATGGAGACTTAAACTCAGCATTCTCTGGTCTAAAAGATGTATATGATAGTCTAGCAGATGACTCTAAGTTTAAACTACGCTTCTTTAATACACTCTACACTCTTAAAGCGAAACGAGACCTTAAATGCCTTAATGGACCTAATCCAGTTAATTGTGAAAGAAATGATTTTTCTGGAGAGCCTTATCAAAAGAAAAAAGGCTCTTACCTAACAAGCAAGAGCCTTTCTAAGATTATGTTAAAAAAGAAAAATTAGTATCCAATTTGCTGTGGCCCCAATGTTTTATTTTCATCAATATGCCAAACATCATTATCTGTGGCTGTAGCAGCAACCTTATCTGGAGATATATGACCCCTGGCTTGAGCTATAAATGTAGAGCCGTCTGCTGCAACAATTGGGTTATCGCCAGCGGCAGTAGCAATATTTGTAGCTGCTAGACCTGTACTTTTCACCTGCACAACAAGAGCTGGTTGAACTTGAAAAGTAGAAGCACATACAGTCACCCCAGCGTTAGTATTAATATCTGCGTTTACTGCTGCAACTGCTGAAAAACCTACCATATAATAGCCTCTCGCTGCGACAACATAACCAGCATCAACAAGGCATGATCCAAAGGAATCCCAATCACTCATTAGAGCTGTCTCTGCAGAATAAACAGAGGCCAGTTGTAGCTTAGCTTCAGATGTTTTTGATTTTGCTTGATACTTTTTAAAATTAGGAATTGCTACAGCTGAAAGAATGCCGATAATCGCAACAACAACCATCAGTTCCACTAACGTGAAACCGTCACTTTTTAAGTACTTCTTCATTACTACTCCTTTTGCTCATTAAGAGAGCTTTTGTTTAAAACCATTGAAAGGTTTTCTTTACTAGTTACTAGAACGTTGAGAGCTCCATTTACTAGCTTACGCATAAAAAAATAACCTAAACCCACCCCTCCATAAAACTGTTAAGAAGCTCTATTTATTGGTTGGTCTAAACTAAATTAATTATAACACGTTTCGAACTTCTTCCTTTTTAACTTGAGTTATTTAACTAGCTACTTAATTTATTTTACTATATGCTCAATAATTTCAATATATTAAGCCTTACTATCCACCTGCTGACATAAACATTGGAAGATACATTGCGACTAGGATGCCGGCGATGAGACCCCCTAAAACGACAATAATTATAGGCTCTATGAGCTTAGTAGCACCTTCAATCAAGGTGTTAACATCATCTTCGAAAACATCAGCTACCTTCTCTAACATCCCATCAACTTCACCGGTCTGTTCACCAACTCGAATCATCTGAGAAACCATATCTGGAAAATATTCAATCTTAGAAAGAGGCTCTGTTAACGTTGAACCTTCTACCACCTTCTTCTTTACTACTTTGAGATCTTCAGAGATGACTTGATTATCTAGTGTTTCAATACAGATATCCAACGCATCGATTAACGAGACCCCTGACGTAAGCATAGTTGCAAGTGTTCTTGAAAAAGAACTCAGATTTCCCTTTATGACAATTCCACCAAAGATTGGCATCCTCATCGTAATAATATCAAATTGCTTTTTCCCAGTAGGTGTCTTTATATAACTTTGTATAAAGATAGCCGATATAAAGACTATAGGAATTGTCATTAAAGTGTATTCAGACAGAAAATTGGAAATATCAATTACAAGTTGAGTAATATAAGGAGGATCTTGACCTGTATCTGCAAGCATACCAATAAATTGAGGTACAACAAAAACCATCATTCCCCAAATAACACCTGCCCCAACCATACAAACAATAAAAGGATAAGAAAGAGCACTTTTGATCTGCTTCTTTGTTTTTTCTTGTTTATCCATATGTATAGATAGCTTCGATAGAATAATGTCCAGGATACCACCGGCTTCCCCTGCTTTTACAAGACTACAATAAAGCTTATCAAAACCTTTTTGAGTCGACATAGCTTCTGAAACTGTCTTACCTTCACCTACACTACTAGCAATCTTTTTGATCGACTTTTTAAGAAGGGGATGTTTTTCCGATTTATACTGAATTTCTAGAGCTTGAATGATCGGAACCCCAGCATTGATCATAATAGATAGTTGTTTTGTAAAATTAGCTAATTCTTTAGGACCAAACGGAGCAGCAATACCCTTATCCACCATCCATTCGCCAATATCAAATTCAAGAAGGGAGGGCGGACTAATCTTTTTAGGTCTTACACCTAAAGTTCTCAATATACGGCGGGCCTCTTTTTCATTAGAAGCTTCTACTTTACCACTGTCTCGTTTACCGTCTTTGTTAAGACCTTCCCATGTATAAAATGCCATAATTTATTATAACCTAATATCCTTTTCCTTTTACGCCTAATTGCTTCGCTAGTTCTTCTGGAGCCGTTGAGTAACTCATTGCTGTATCTGTATTAATCAGCCCTGAATCTACATGACGCCTAATGCTTTGGTTCATCGTCATCATACCTGATTTTTCTTGACCAATTTGCATTTGAGAATAGATCTGGTGAATCTTATCTTCCCTAATTAAGTTTCTTATCGCAGGAGTAGGGATTAAAATCTCCATTCCCAAACAACGACCTGATTCAAAAGATTTCGGCAGTAGTTGTTGAGAAACAACACCCTGAAGAACGAAACTAAGAAGTGTTCGAATTTGAGACTGTTGATCAGCCGGAAAAACGTTAACAATTCTATTAATCGTCTGAACGCAAGAGTTAGTATGGAGTGTACCAAAAACAAGGTGACCTGTTTCTGCCACAGTCAGTGCAGCCTCAATTGTTTCCACGTCCCTTAGTTCACCAACAAGAACGATATCAGGATCCTGACGTAGTAAACTTTTCAGAGCATTATGAAAACTAAGTGAATCTGTTCCAATCTCCCTCTGATTAACAATACAAGATTTATGTGGGTGAACAAATTCTACTGGATCCTCTAATGTTATAATATGCCCCGATTCATTTTCATTTAATCTATCAATAAGAGAAGCTAGGGTTGTTGATTTACCTGAACCAGTTGGTCCTGTAACAAGAATTAAACCATTTGAAACATCACACATCTCCATAAGAACATTTGGAAGATTTAGTGACTTAAAATCTGGAATGATACTTGGAATCTGACGAAATACTGCTGCTACCCCACCTTTTGAATAAAAGACATTCGCTCTAAAGCGAGCAAGCCCTTTAATCCCAAAAGAGAAATCTAGTTCCAAGTTTTTTTCAAATTCGTTTTTCTGCTCTTCTGTTAAGATTTGATAAACCAATCTTTTTGCATCTGAAGCATTGAGTGCGGGGATCTTCACCCGTACGATTTCACCACTAACTCTTAAACCTGGAGGCGAACCTACAGTAAGATGTAAATCAGAACCACCACTATCAACCATAAGCTTAAAGAGTTGTTGAATCTTTACATTCTCTCCAACTCCAGCCTGTTTAGTTTTAGTAACCGTTTTTTCCGACATGTATCTCTCCTATAACTTATCAGAGCTTGAATTCATCACAGCTTCGTCTAGAGTAGTAAGTCCTTGCGCGACTTTTGTAAGTGCGCACATCCGAAGCGTCTTCATTCCATCTTTAATGGCCTGCCTTTTTATATCGTCAGCAGAGCCTTCTCTAAGAATAACTTCCTTAAGCATTGTGCTCATTCCCATCACTTCGTAGATTGCAACCCTGCCTTTATAACCAGTGTTATTACAATATTCACAACCAGTACCCTTATAAACTTTTATTTTCTCTGCTGAACTAGGTGCTATTCCACAGGCAACCAACTCTTCTATCGAAGTTTCAGCTTGAACCTTACATTCAATGCAAATTCGTCTACAGAGTCTTTGGGCAACAACTACATTAAGAGAACCAACCACTAGAAAAGGCTCTATTCCCATATTTAATAATCTCGTTACAGTTGCTGGAGCATCGTTGGTATGAAGTGTAGAGAGAACCATATGGCCGGTAAGTGCGGCCTCAACTGCAATCTCTCCAACTTCAAGGTCTCTAATTTCCCCAACCATAATAATATCTGGATCTTGTCTCAAAAAAGCCTTTAGCGCGCTTGCAAAAGTAAGCCCTACGTCTTTTTTTACGTTAACCTGATTAATACCTTCGAGGTTAAATTCAACCGGATCTTCAGCTGTCGAAATATTTGTCCCAATTTGGTTCAATTCTGCCATGGCAGAGTAAAGAGTTGTCGTTTTACCAGAACCCGTAGGGCCCGTTACTAGACACATGCCATAAGGCTGATGAATACCATCTTGGAAAACCTTTAACTGCTTTGCTTCAAAGCCTAGCTTTGTCATGTCCAATTCGAGGTTAGAAGAATCGAGAAGCCGGAGAACAATTTTTTCACCAAAGAGAGTTGGAAGGGAAGAAACTCTATAATCAATTGGCTTTCCCCCTACCGATAACTTAATCCTACCGTCTTGAGGTTTCCTTTTCTCGGAGATATCCATTTGCGCTAGGATTTTCATCCTTGATGCCAAAGGTAGGAAGAGTTTCTTCGGTGGTCTTTCCATTTCAACGAGTGTTCCGTCAATTCTAAATCGGATTCTTGCTGAATTTTCATATGGTTCAATATGGATATCACTCGCTTTTTTAATAAATGCTTCAGCAAGAACTTTATTCACATACTTAATTATATCTTCACCGATTTCATCTTCTTTTATATTTTCGTCATTTCCTGCATCAGATCTAACTTCATGAATCGTATCTAATAATTCATCAATGGATTCTTCTACACGACCATAGATTTTTTTCCAAGAAGCAAGGTTGGTGAGAATAAATTCTACCGGATGCTGAAATGTTGTTTGAAGTTCACTTCTAAGCTCCACTACAGTTGGATCGAATATGGCCACACTTACAGCTTTTGCTGTTTTCTGAATAGGAAGGACACGGTACTTAATGACATCACTTTTCTTAATAAGTTTTATTGTCTTTTCTTTAATCTTGGCTTTAGATAAATCAATAAATGTTAGTTTATTTTTTTCAGCGACTTGCTTTGCGAACTTAATATCATCAAAGAAATCAAATTCAAGCAAGCCTAGCTCGGATACTGTATTTGGATCTTTATCCAATAAAAGAGGCCTTAGATCCTTAATTGGAACCATACCTGTTTTACTAATGACATCAGAAAATTGTTTTCTAAACATATTAAAATCCTATTTCACTTGCTATGTTATCGGATTTATTGAGCAGAAGGTTTAGAAAAGCTTTGATATTAAATTTTTATATCCCAAAACTTTAAGGCAAAGGAGGCCTGACTCTTCAAGAGGTCGATCCCATCGATGTATTGAATATTGGACAGACTAAAACGGTTAAAGTGAAAATCGTGGCCATAATTGTAATCCCAAAAGATCAAATCATCAGAAGTCTCACCTTTATAGCCAAATTCTCTAGAACAAGAATTGATAACGAGTAACTTTTTACCTACATCTTTTTGAATATCTTTTAGGTTTAAGCTCTCAAAGTCTTTAGTTATAGACCTTGCAAACTGAAGGAGATCTATATTATTAACTTTGGCTGAATACTTTGTTATCTCGGCCATTGATCCATTTCCAAGAAGAACGACTTTCCTGTCATCTAATAATTTGGATGTTTTGAAGAAGTTATCAACAACTAAGAAATCTGTATTAGTCGCTTCGTAAATTCCTTTCGACTTTCTAATGCAGTTTATGATTCCAAGTTCACTAATTTCACTGACAATACTAACTTTATCCGTGAAAAACTTCTTATAAGGAGCTGTTATACTTATGCCTTCAACTTGCTTGAAGAGCTCATCTAGACTGGGTATTTCATTTTCATTATTATAATCGAATAAGCTATAGTCTATTTCTCTACCTAAAAGATCTTGGTACATCTGTTGGGATTTCGAGTGAGATATGTCTTTTCCGATCAATCCAAGTTTAAGCATTTTTTCTTCTTATATCGACATCCTTGCCTATTTGAATAATGAGGTCGTTAACTGAGGAAAACTTTTTCTCATCTCTCTGTTTTTTATGAAAAACTAGATTAAAGGATTCTCCATAAATGTCTTTATCAAAATCAAGTATAAATGTTTCAACAGTGAGCTCGGCCTCATCTTCAAAAGTAGGTTTAACTCCAATATTGGTTATACTCTTGTAAACTCCACCCTGATATAAAGTACTCGTTTCGTAGACACCCTTAGAAGGCACGAGATTAGTCATTTTATATTTTAGATTAGCTGTGGGAAACCCTATTTGCTTTCCTCTTCCTTCGCCCTTTACAATCACTCCAGACATGGCAAAATCACGCCCAAGCAACCTATTCGCCTCTTCAACTTTTCCAGTGAGGACACACTCCCTTATCTGGCTTGAGCTAATAGAGAGCTCACTTACTTCTTTTCTCTCTAAAACAAGAAAATCATAACCATTCTGAAGGCAAAACTTCTCTATTATCTCTACTCCATCTTTCTTATTGGCCCCAAAGGAAAAGTCATACCCAAGATAAAAGCTTTTATGCATATTTTCTGTGGAGAAATACCTCTCTAGAAATTCCTCACCTGACAGTGTACTTAAATCTCTCGTAAACTCAATTTCGAATAGGTAATCAACTCCTAGAGCTTCTAGCATACGAAATTTTTCAGAATTATCATTTATAAGGTAATTCTCCCTAGGTGAAAGAACTTCAGTAGGATGTGGATTAAAAGTAACAACGACTAGATTACTATTGGCTTCTTTGTTTTCCTTTATCTTATTAATAACGTACTGATGACCAATATGAACACCATCAAAGTTCCCGATGGTAATAGCGACTTTCTCTTCATCAATTTCTTCTAAACTAGATATTTTTTTCAATTCCATTCTCTTTTACGGCTTTTGCCAGCTCGCCAAAAAACCTGTTCTGAAACTTTTTCTTTTGCGTGCCGTTTATACCAGAAAAATCTTCTTTTTCACAACTCTCTAAACTGGCTTTAAAGTAATCCTGGGCCTCTTTAGAGAGGGAACTCTGTTCTAATTTTTTATAGATATCAAACTCTTCATTCTCTGAGGGTAGCTTCGAGAGAACTGTATAAAGGCCATGATAACTAAACCCAGACTTCTTTAAGGTTTGTATTTCATGCTCAATTTCAGTTTTTTCAAATGATTCCTTCACCTTTTTTCCAAGAGGTACAAAAACAAGCAACAGAGCTAAAATCCCAAGTATGTAATTTAAGATTCTAAATATATTTATTCTTTTAAAAAATGAATCCGAAATAAAAGTCGGTGCGACTAGTCCAACTGTTTTAATAGAAAGGATTTTTTGTTCTTGTGGCTTGTTTTCTCCTGCATTGCCACCCGTATTGGGTTTAACAATACCACCCTGAACTTCTAAAGAAGGCAATTGTATCCTCTTAGTGACAAAGCTTTTAGAATTAGGATCAAAGATTGAAAACGACATCTCTCTCTCTGGTATTAGAAAATTGTCTCGGGCTAAGAAAGTATAATCAAATACTTTTTTTCCAAGTACTTTTGATAATTCTGAAAATTCGGCTTTAGTATCGAATGCTTCTAAATTTGGATGTGTGAAGACTTTAGGAGCAGCATAGTTCTCTAGAGCACCTGGACCAGATACCTCAAGCCTACCTTCAACTACTTCATTTACTAAGTACTTTTTCTTGTTTAGAGAAAACTCAAAATCATGATCCCCAATAAGCCCAGTGAAGTCCTTAGGTACACCTTCAGTAGGTATTGGAATGATCTTGATTTCGATCTTTTTAGATTGAATGGACCTTGTTTTATATTGCCTCATCCTAAGACCAAAGGCTCCAAATGGGCTATTTCGAGTAGAGTCAGAGTATTGGACTCTTAACTTTAATGGATCTATATAGGCTTTTCCAACCTTTTCAGGGTAAACCCTAGCGGAGTACTTAAGAACTTTTTTATAAATCTCTCCCATGTACTCTACAGTTGTGGTCACTTCTCTGTTAATCATATGAAAGCGCTTAATAAATCTTCCAAGCTTAGGGAAGGCCTTAACCTCCTGACTCACAATAGGCACCTTTGTATAGAGGTAATACCTAACATCAATGCCCTGACCTAAGTACACTTCCGTTTTTGATGGCTCCGCTTGAAGGAAAAAATCTTTCGCCCGAACAGCCTCTCTTAATATATTGATAGTTTTAGATTTAACTTTATATTCTTTTCCACCAATCTCAACCTTAATATTGCTTATCCTTAAAGGCCCTTGCCTTGTGGCAACCAATTCATAAACATAAGTTAAAGTTCTCGTTGTACTAAATTTTCCATTGATGATTCTCGTATTTATACTTACACCACGGTTTGATTTGCCAATAACATCAGCCGTACCCCTATCAAAGCTAATATAAGGGTCTTCACTATCTGATGTGCTTATTTTAAAAATTAATTGAAAAGTCTCCCCTACAACAGGTCTATTAGGGGCAACCTCTAGGCTAACAATCTCAGCCAAACCAAGGGATGAATATAGGATAAAAAATAAAATTAGAATACTTTTCATGTAATCACCAATCTTTAACTTCATTATCATTGTTTCTTTTTCTTTTTTGATTCGTCTTATAATACTGTTCTTGTAAATTTCTGTCTTGATCCATAATCTGCTTTAACATCGCCGGAATTTTAACAAGCTTTCTTTTCTTCTTTATATCTGCTTCTTTTTGCTCAAGGGTAGAAGGTCTTTGGTCTTGCTCAGATTGTTTCTGGTCCTCTTCCTTCTTCTTTTTATCTTTCTCTTTATCATTTTTTTTCTCATCTTCTTTTTTATCATTATTCTTCTTTTCTTTTTCTTTCTGATCTTTGCTCTTATTATTTTGATCATCCTTCTTCTTTTCATCTCCAGAGGAACCTTCCCCTGACTTATCTTTCTTATCCTTCTTGTCTTTTTTATCCTTCTTTTTATCTTTATCTTTATTTTTCTTATCTTTCTTTTTCTGTTGATCTTTCTTTTTTTGTTTTTCCTTTTTGAGGGCCATAAGAATATTACTTCTCATGGTATCCTGTAATCTTCTTTTTGGTTCACCCTCTGGCATTATCTGGACAGCACTATCATAAGAATCTAATGCTTTTTTAATATTTCCAGCACTAGCGTATGCTGTTCCCATATTAACCATAGAGTTGATATCTTTCGCTTGTGTCACGTTAATCTCTTCATAAAGAGTACTTGCTTCTTTAGGTTTCCCAATTTTTAGATACTCTTGAGCCAGGAATTTTTTTTCATCCGCAGTTGCGACTCCCGCCTTCAAATTCTCCTGTCTCTTAGCTACTATGGGAGAAACCTTTTCTTCTTTTATTTTATTTTCTTCACCTACCTCTGAGTCATTGGCTTTCACTTCATTCATGCCAAAAAAACTCATAAATAAAATCATAAGAACTGTAGGTTTTTGGAATGATTTACCTAAACCAAGTAAACTAGAGAGGAAATAGAGAATAGTCCCAAGAATAACTATATAATGACCAAAAACAGGCCTGATCCTAATATCTGTCTCCCCCAATTTCTTCTTATAAATTCCTCTAAAAAACTGAAGGATGTCATCTGTCGGGATTATATAAGAAGTAGCAATCCAATATTTAAAATTCTTAAAGTCTTTCCCCATTCCTTTGATTATACTTTCATTTAGTTTAGTTGTTACTTTTTGCCCCTTATGAGTCTTATAATTAAGAAACACACCGGACTTAGACCTTAGGGGGATAGGTGCACCAGCCGCTGTTCCCACTCCTACGACTGCCATATTAACATCGGTCCCTTCGTCTAAAGGAAAATTCCCTCCGTGTTCCTCGCTGTCAGTAAAGAGCAATATGTTTCCAGTTATTTTTTCAGAATCATTATCAATCTTAAAATACTGAAGGGATTCCTTAACGGCTTGGTTAATATTTGAATTACCATCAGCTAAACTTATTTTTTCAAGAGCAGCAACTCTTGCGTCGAGAAGGTCTATGTCATCAGTAAAGGGCACTAACCTTTTTTGAGTATCAGAAAAAAGAACAACTGCAATTTGATGTCCCGCCGCTCTTTTTATAAAATGCCTTGCTAAGAAAAGAGATCTTTGGAACCTATTAGGCTTTACGTCCTCGGCTAACATACTGGCAGAAGAGTCTATGATTATGATTGTTTTTTGATCTGGTATCGTTGCTTTTATTCTCTCCTCAGGTCCACGTAAATCAAGTGTTGAAATACCAAGAATTAGGAAAGCTAACAGAAATGTTTGAAGTCTATATTTCAGCAAAATGGAAGGAACAAAAAACCAGTATTTCTCTACGGTTCCAACATAGCTCTTAAAGGCCCTAACGACCAAGAAGCTAAAAATAACAAAGAGTAGAATAACTACCGGGAGATACTTATAATGTTCAAAACTCATAACTCCTCCTTTAGTATCTTTATTCTTGAAAATTCTGAAAGCAACAGAAGGAGAATTCCTATTAATAGAAAGTCTAAATAAAGTTCTTTATACAATATCCTAGATGAAGCATCTATCTCAGTTCTCTCTAAGCTGTTTATCTCTGAAAGAACGTCTTTAAGGGCATCGGAATCTTGGGCGATAAAATCTTTTCCACCAGTTAATTTCGCTATATTTTTTAAGGTTTTTGTATCAATACTTCCACCCGGAATAGTTTGATATCGCTTTCTTCCAAAAGAAGAACCACCAAGAGGAATCTTTGCGTCCCGGCTTCCTCCTATGCCAATGGTATAAACACGGATGCCTTTCTCAGCAGCTTCCTGTGCAGCTTGGGTTGGAGTCATTGAGCCTACATTACTTACACCATCAGTAAGTAAAACAATGGCTTTATTATCAGCGAGAGACTGAGCTCCCCTTGCAACAGCAAGAGCTAAGGCATCACCAATATTAGTTCCCATTCCTAGAAATCCTACTTTAATTTCTTCGACTATACGCTTAATTAACTCTAGATCTGTAGAGAGTGGTAGTAATGTAAAGGCCCTTTCGGAAAACATAATGATACCAATTCTATCAGCTGGCTTTAAGCTCACAAACTCTAATATTTTTTGTTTTGCTGCTTCTAAACGGTTAGGTCTAAAATCTTCAGCAAGCATAGATCTTGATACATCAACGACGAAAAAAATATCATTCACTTTTATTTTATTATTCGAAAGACCAATTGGTTTTCTAGGTAATGTTAATGAAATAGAAATTAGAATCCATCCAATAAAACCAACCAAGGCAATAAGATGTTTTCCTGCGATACTGCTATATTCATCCTTAGGATTAGAGTAATATATCTGTGCTTTCTTTCTTGGGCGATAGAGAGTCAGGTACCAACCTATTAGCCCTAAAACTCCAAAGATTAAAAAATATGGTTTAGCAAATTCCATCTACCTAACTACCTCAATAAGGTTATCTCTAACCATAGTCAGTTGTTCGAGTTCATAGTCTTGAACTTCTTTTTTAAAGAGATAATCACTGCACAGCTTAGAAAACTCTGATTCATCTGATGTTTTATTAGGCATCCAAGACTTTCTGTTCATATACAATATTAAAAAATCATCCCTCGTAGTAGCTTTCCTAAGCTTATCATTCCAATCAATGACTATTTCATCATGAGCCTTGCTAACTTTTTTATTTCTCAATTTTACCACTGCAATAAAAATGATTAATAAAACTAGAGTTAGCCCAAGGTACCAATAGATTAGATTTTCATTATCATTGAAATGGTAATCTTCTTCTAAAATTAAGAATTTATCGTGTTTTCTTGAAATAGGTGTTGTTCCTATTTCCTTTATCTTAATGGGTATCTTCAAGCCTCCGAGGTTCCATAGCTTCTCATTCTCTTTAAGTGCATTTTGAAGGATAAAGACTCCCTCAATAAGGATTACTTCAGGATTATTTTCAGACCATATTGGTTTTTTGAGGCTAACTACATAAAAGTCTTCTAAAAACGAAGTACCCTTAATGTCATGGATCATTTCAGAGGATACATTCTTAATATTCCAAAGTTCTATAACTCCATTAAAAGAATCACCTTCTTTTATTTCAATTCTAGTTCTCGATTGAGGACGAAAAAAAGCCTCTTCTGCAGAGAAAGCAAACAGTGGTGTAAGGATCAATATGAAGACTATTAAATTATTCAAACCATTTCTCTTATAAAGTTTTCTAAATACCTCTCAGAGATATCGATTTTTTTTACTTTCTTCCCTAGTTCCCTTTCAATATCTTTTTCTTCACTTGTTCTTATCTTTTGGAAGCGAGCACCTTTTGTCTCACCTATTGGGAAACTAAAAAGAGAGATGGGTGAGGAGGCTTTTCTATCGAGAGGGCTCTCCATGTAGAAGCAATGGAGGTTCTTTCTAAAAATGAGACGTTTTAAGGATTTTGCGTCTATAAAATCTACAAAATCAGACAGAATAACAACTTCTCTTCTTTTACCTATATGCTTCATGATACTTCGCATTTTTTTATCTTCTTCAATAAGCTTATTAACCATCGGTCTTTCAATATTTACAATTCCTGTTTCATCAAGAACTCCATACTTCTCTAGGTTACTAATAAGATAAGTAATTCCTTTATCTCCTTGAGACTTAGGAATATCAATTAATTCGTCACCGATAACGAGAACGTGAACATAATCACTTGTTTCTTTAGCTAATAAAAAAAGTAAACAAGTAATTTCAATTGATGCTTGTAGCTTTGAAACTCCATCAACACCAGAGAGCATGCTTCTAGATGCGTCTAAGACTACAGTTATCTCAATATTTCTTTCTTCTTCAAAGGTTTTAACAAAAGCTTCATTAGTTTTCGCCAACATGTTCCAGTCGATAAACCTAATATCATCACCAAAGGTATATACTTGATGCTCTTTAAACTGAAGTCCACTTCCTTTAAAGTGAGATTTAAGCATTCCGATTGAAAATGAGTTAGAGTTCTTAAACAAACTCGCTTTTATTCGACCTACTGTTTTTCTAACCTCATTTAACTTCACTATATAACCTTGCTCGCAATCTTTATGGCCGCATCTCGCCCTGTAATTCCATCAATCTCTGCTTCATAAGTCATAATAATTCTATGGCCAAGGACATCTGGAATAACCCTCATTAAATGCTCTGGGGATACATAGTCCTTACCATCCATATAGGCGATAAACTTTCCAACTCTTTGTAGCCAGATACAGGCCCTAGGCGATGCGCCTGCCAAGATGCCCCCTTCAAATTCCTTCGGGAAAAACTCACTACTAGGTCTAGTAGCCGAGACAATCTTAACGATTAGATCTTTTAATTTGTCATCAACATATATTTCATCAACACATTTTTGTATAGCGAGTAGAGAGTCTGTCGTCAGGAGTGCTTCAATACTTTCTAAAGGAGTCTTTGATAGATCTAAGATTCTTTTCTCTGCCTCAAAATCTGGATATTCGACATTGACCTTCATCATAAATCTATCAAGTTGCGCTTCAGGAAGAGTATAAGTTCCTTCTTGGTCAATGGGGTTTTGCGTTGCCAAAACAACAAATGGTGATGACAACTTATGAGTCTTATCTCCAATAGTAACTTGTTTTTCTGCCATAGCTTCTAAAAGAGCCGACTGTACTTTAGCTGGACTTCTATTTATCTCATCAGCTAAAAGTAGCTGAGTAAAGATCGGACCAAACTTAGTATTAAACTCTTCAGATCTCTGGCTATAAATCATTGTACCAATCAGATCACTTGGTAGAAGATCGGGAGTGAATTGAATTCTTTGAAAAGATAGATCACACAGTTTACTTATAACCGATACACTTAAAGTTTTACCAAGGCCTGGCATTCCTTCAATTAATAAGTGACCTTCGCAAACCAAGGCGGCAATAATAGAATCAAGCAGTACATCTTGCCCAAAGATTATCTTCTTCGCTTGATCTAAGGTCTCTATTACAGTGTCTCTTTTAACAAAATCCATTTCTACTCCTAAAATTATTAAGATACTCTTTAGGAATATTATAAGTGGTTAAATTTACACGTAAAGTAGGGAAAGTTTAGCTTAATGGTGCAGCTGAACTCTTATGAGGGGAAGAAGGTTTTCAAATAAGCTCGTATAGTCATTTATATGCTCTTTGAAGATAGTTTCTAGCAAGATCACTAGGTTCGTCTTCTTACTTCCTTGCTTTTGGTTAGCATAGACTAGTAACTTAGAGGGTTCATCGTAATGGCCGTTAACTTTACAGTCATGAGCATTCCCATTTGTTGATAGGCATCGTCTGGTACTAGTACTTCTAAGTAAGTAACCCTTGATATTACTCAAGCTGAACCGTTGGTCATTCACCACCTGCGCCATATTAGAAGAGAGTACTTCAAACCCATTTGTAGAAGCGACCTCTTTTTCCAGGAAAGAATTATATTTTTCAACAGAATAAAGTGCACTTAAAAGCTGAGCTCTTTTGGTTTTTTCTTTCAAATACTCAGCTAAGTATAAACTTCCCGATACCGTTTCCTTTTGGCCAAAATATTTTCCAAAAGCAATATAAGCTTCATTTATCAATTTATAGGTAATATTTATATTCAGGTTCTTCTCACTAGGTAGCTTTCTAGAAATAAAACTTAATGGCTTAGATAATAGTTTAATGACCTTCATCACATTGAAATTCAATGGCCAATCCGACTTAAAGGAAGAAATAAGAGGTGCAATATTTTTAAGAGTTGTTAACACAGATTTCACATTGTTATTTTGGTATCTTTTGATACTCCTCTCTTCTAAGTTATAGCCTTGCTCAGTTAACCCTGTACCTAAGAATGTAGAAATATAAGTCAGGTCAACAAGGAAGTCTTCAAACTCCCTCTGTTCTTGGTAATCAAGATCTGCAATCCAATCTACGGCATTATCAATTGCACTTCTTCCCTCTACTTTCTTGTTTAGGGAGATGAGGAGTTCTTGAACTGTTGGTTCAATTTCTTGAGGATCTAATCCCATCAAGAGAAGTTCATTGATATGATTAAGTTTTTCAGAGTTAATATTCTTTTCAAATTCATCAGGTGTTCTGCCAATTCGATCTCTAACTATTCTAGACAGGTGAGAGAATCCAGCATGCATTGAAATCTTTGTTAGTATCTTTCCATTATGCTTCTTAAGTTGATTCTTAGTTTGAACCCATGGAACCTGAATACTTCTTCCAAAAACCTTTACTTTTACAAGAGCGCTTTTCTGAGATGCTTTACTGCTACTTCCTACAAAAGTAGAAAGAAGGGCTTGCATATAATCGCCAAATGAAAATTCTTTCACTTTATTAGCATCAAGCAAACCGGGATAAGCTGCCACTGCATTCTTTGCCATTCTAATCTGTTGCTTACTAAAAAACTTCCCGCAAAACCTTATACCAACACACCTTTCAAACATCTTAAGTTTGTTCTCAACCATGAAGTTATAATCATCAGCCTTTGCTACTGAGTTCATATAATGTGCACCTAAATAACTCATGTCGAAACGAACATCTTTTACTGAGATTTCAATTCTCTCCAAAGTATTAAGCCTCACATTAGCTTCTTTGAATAAAAGTTCATCCTCAGGTTTTACAAATTCTTCTTCTGTTTCCTTTCTTTCTTTGCGTAAGCCTTTTTCTAAAGCCTTAGACCCCGTCCAGTTTTCAACATCGAAGAGGGAATCATAAGCATCATCCTCCCTAAACTTGATTCTTAGAAGGTTGTGATCATACTTAGAGTCGGTTAATTTATAAACCATCTCGAATGTTTCTTTAATCGTTAATCTCTTTAACCTAGGTTCTTTTGAGTCAAAAGGAATTGGTAACCCATAACCTGGAATTAATCCCTGCAGGAAAAGACTTAATGCAGTTGGTTCATTTGGATCATTCTTAGCTACTAAATCATCAACAATTGAAGAAATAGCTTTTTTGATTCTATCCCTACCAGGACATGGAAGCCCACCGATACTTGGGTTAGTATAATTTTCACAGGAGTAGTCGAGGTTCTCTACATAGTTTTCACTAACGAGTGCTCCACTTCTAACATCTCTTCCATATTCACCAAGAAGCTTAGAGGTCCAAGATAGAACCTCTTCTAACTCTGGTCCCTGTTCTACAATAAGCTCTTTTAGAGCTTTATTTCTTAAATACCTATGCTCAGCTCCACCTGTTTCGAGAAGGCCTGAAGAGAACGATAAAACATTTAATAAATCTTCAATGTAGTTTTCAGAAAAAAGATGCTTTTGGGAAACATCCATTACGTACTTCATACCACCACTAGAAGGTCCATCTTTAAGACGAAAGGCTAGCTTTTCATCGATGATTCGTATTAGGGCTATCGAGTTGTTCAATACGTCTGGTGCCATTATTCCAGTATCATCAAAGAGAATATTGGACTGACCTCTGGCGCTATAAAATCTTTGATAATTCTCTTCTATCGTAGAGAGCCATGAAAATGTTTGAAGAGTAATCTCTTTATTTTTAAAGAAAGAGCAGTTCTCCGGAAATGCACTAATGATAGAGTAAAGATCTTGCCCCTCAGTCATAGAATCAATACATTTCTTTGCCTGAATAGAGTATTCATCACCTTCTTTTGTAAAATCAATCCTGTAAGGGTTAGAAGGTATCTTTGTTATATAATCCGTAATTAAATTTGAGTTCAGTTGATTAAGAGCAACTCTTCTTATTTCAGGTCCGCGAGTTATAACCTTCATAATCGTAACAATATGATCTCTTGAGAAAAAATTATCAAAGTCAGAGAGAACGTTTTTTCCAGAGAAATTCTTAACGATATCAAACAATGAATCATATGACCTCTCTAGCTTCTCTTCATCACCAGTCCATGAACTTGAGAATTGGGAAGAAACAGTGGCATACTCATCTAGCATCTTGGCATAAAACCTAAAAAGAAGTTTAAAATTTGTATCATCAGCTAAATGACGATCAATAAAATTGAAAAGGAAGTTTTGTTCTTCTTCATTAAGAAAAAGCCAAGATCTAGCGAGAGCATCGATTTTTGAATTATTCTGAATTAATAACGATTCGTTTAGAAGGACACCGATTGACTCGAAAGTAAGTTTATTGGTTTTCTTCATAAACTTAAACATAAGGTCAAAGTAACTGTCAGTACTTGTATGAACAACCTTAGTCATCTCGATTAACCATTCCACATATTCTTCAGTTATTATATCGAGTAAAAAACCAGGATTAGGAGGTATATTCCCCATATTTCTTGTCGCTAGGAAAGTTACAAACTTAGAGAAGTCGAATACTGGTATTTCTGAATTTAAATCTACTAAGTCTTTTTCAAGGTTCACAAAATTTATACTATGAGTACCTCTAACAACCTCGCCATTTTCTATAAATACAATATCACCTGAATATTTTTGTAGATCAGGACAAAAACTTAAGGCCAACTGCAAACTAGCGACATTTTGAATAACAAATTCATGGAATTCACGGTAGTCATTTTCATGGACGTAGTTCAAGAACTGGTCCACATGGGTCTTAAGATCAATATCAATTTTGGCAGAATTCGAATAGGGCTTACAATAAACTGGGTAGTGATAACCTTTCTTAAGTAGCTTAACGTCTTTAACAAGTTCCGGATTTTCAACGACGGCATACTTAGTTAATCGATGAAAAAGACCACTTGTAAAACTGGGTTGTTGAATCCAATGAAAAACATAAGGATTTTCACTTCCTTGCCATTTAGTGATTGTTAATTTCTTAAAGAACTCTCGTTCTAATGGCGTGATCCCTTGTACAAATTTCTGAGCAAAACTACTCACTAATTTAAGCCTGATTTTGATAAACCTTTCATCATAGAAGAATTTCTTTATTTCAACTCTTAAAGCTTCATCATCCGTATCAATTGTATCCATCGAATTATTAATTAATACGGACAAGGCCTTAATAAACACAGGCTTTAGTTCAACAAGCTTAATAAGGTCTTTAATTTGTTTCTTACTTAGATGACGACCGTCTCTATCCTTGCACTCTTTCCTATTTGGATTCTCTGAGCAATTAAAAAGATTAAGGAGGCCATCATAGAAATTCGTTTCGTTAAGAGCTGTAAGCACTCTCGATAAATCATCGAGACCCCTCTTAGAGTCAAGATCTCGAATATGATCAAATATTCTATCTCGCCTTTCTCTGTCATTTAAAAAAACATCATTAACAGGACCAAAGAAGTGATTCCATGAGATGGGGTCAATATTTAAGATTCCCCTATAAAAACTAGGAAATGCTTCATCCCAGTCAGTACATTTAAAGAGGTAGATAGTATTTTGGTGTTTTAGTAGATCAGTAGAAAAATTAACATTTGAACAAGCTTCGAGTCTTTCTCGATCAGTAATTTCCCAGGCAGCTTCGGGTAACACCTCTGGTGCCTCTTGCTTAGAACAACTTATCACTAAAAAGAGCGATAAGAAGAGTAGGAATATTTTCTTACTGTTTTTTAGCACTCTGATCCAATATCCTTTTTCTCGCAATACCTTTATTGACTTGGTAATTGGAAAAAGTAATTTCTGAGACTACTTTTCGTTTCTTTTTTTCTTTATTATTCACTTGTAACTCTTGAGTGGTTTCAACAGTTACCTTTTCAGGAAAACCAAAACCATCAACTTTTTTATATTTGAATGTATTCTTCATCTCAGTAAACTGTACACCTTGTGTAGAGGTAACAATGATCGAATCAACAACCCACTTGTTATTACTCCAGGATTTACTACTCATCTTCATTTCTGATTTTTGAGAACCCATAGGACTTTTAGTAACAAAAGAGCGAAGCATTCCTTTCTTATTAAACTTTATCTCTATTTCATTTATTCCACGCTGATGTGTTTCATCAGTACCTATAACAGTGCTTAAATTATTCTTTGTCTCACCAGCTTTTAGAGAATAACTTCTAACTTTAGGGGCTAGCTTTTGAGGTAACACATAATCTAGGCGGTTTCTAATAAGAGCCTTTAGTTCATTTTTTAGTTCAACATATCCTCTAGGTAATCCATGGACTTCTATTAAGTATTTTCCTGGAGCTATCCAAAATACAGAATAATAAAGATCATCTAGCTTACTAAGTGGGATACTTTTAAGAACGCTTTCTTTTAAGTTTGATACCCTAATTTCAAATGAGAGGTCTTTCAAACTAAGAAGCTGGGGATGATAGTAGCGAAGATCAAAGTTCTCAACGATCTCGGCTGGCTTCATTGCTGCATTTCCTAAACAAATAGAAAAAAGCAAAACGACTAAAATTTGAAAACTTTTCGTAAATGAAAACATGGCTTCTATTCCTCGATAAAATTGTACAATCTTTAGAGTTTAGATCAATCGATTGAAATTATTTCCTTCCAGGCACTATTATATAACACATCGAAATAATTAGGGTTACTGACAGTTACTGCCCCTGCTTTTCCCTTAAGCCCCTTAATATTCTTTATACTAGAGCCTATAAGCTTAATTCTCTCCACTGAAAGGTGCATATGATCCCTTAGTAATGAACCAATTTGCTCAACATCAATATCAGTTAAATCACCTAGCTTGGCCTTCAAAACGATATGAGAGCTTTTCTCTCCTTCGAGATGAAACCAGCTGTCATCGGCACTTGAACTAAACTTATTTCTTAAGTAGTCGTTACCTCTAACATTTTTACCGACAGCTCCTTTTATTTTACCCATCGTAAAACTGACTATATCTTTGTTCTTATTTATTTTTTGAGGAGCCGCCCAAACCGGAAACTTTGTTTTTTGTAAAAAGATTGTTTTTTCACAGCTTTTCATTTCACTCGTTAGGGTTTTTAGCTTTTCTTCTGAGAACTTCCTAGAAGTCTTAAAGTTCTTAATTTTGGTGAAAGCCCTATCTCGAAACTTATGTTCATTTTCACCATACTTTTCTTTGATTGAAAGCCCAATTTTTTTAAACCTTTCCCTAATCTCACTGGAATTAAGAGAGTACATCTCACTTTGCAAAGGTAGAGCAAGTTCAATATTTTCAAGTTTTTTAGTTTCGGTTTGAATTTTTCTATTGAGAAGCTTCTTCTTTTTTGTATCTTCTTTGTAGGTTACTAAAGACTTATAGATGGACTCGATATCCCCTGTAGATATATCTCCCATTTTATCTTCAGGCCCGTCATATATATCTTCAAACAATCCTTCGGTAATATTCTCTTCGCTACCTAGTCTCCAAGATTTAAAGATTGAACCTTCAACACCTAAGGTTCTGTAGGAAAAGTAAAGCTTCCTTCCCTTATAAAAGAGCCCTAACCTACCTTCTCCATACTTAGAGACTAATTCAAAGGTGAGGATTCGATATTTCTTATCTATCGTTATTTGAGTTATCTTTTGCCCTACAATGTATTTCTTTATCCACTCTTGAAACTTATCCCGGATGCGAATTTCAGCAACAGGAGCACTTTCACCTAACCAAAGCCCCTCTGTACCCCTTCCTCTTCCGAGATGAAGAAAGATAGATTTCCCTGGTAACCTGACTCTAAGAACAACAGAAACAGGTGTGCTCTGCACTTTCTGAATAAAGGCAGAGTCATTTAGAATTTCATTAACTTTTTTGGATTGATCGGCCAAAGTGGCCATGTTTTGAATCATTACTTGATAAGACTACCAATTCGCCATGGTCTAAACTTAAAGGCATCATCTCCGAATGGAAAAATCATTGAAAACCAAACAAATAAGGCTCTACCCTTTACTTGTTCACGCTTAACAAAACCCCAAAACCGCGAATCATAGGAGAAGTCTCTGTTATCACCCATGACAAAAAACTTATCCTTTGGAATAGTTTTTGGTTGGTAATCAGTCTTGTAATAGTTATCGCTATCTTGCTGAACAATATGCTCAGCGTTTCCTGTTTTTACTTTATAGAATTTGAGTTTATAGTTTTTAAACTTGTCGTCCATGTCATCCATGATTGGCTTACCATCAACTTCATTAGCCTTGATCGCTACACCATTGATATAAACAACCTTGTTCCGAATCTCAATCTTATCTCCGGGAACTCCAACAACTCGTTTAATATAATTTATGCTTGGGTCTTGAGGGTATTTAAAAACAATTACATCCCCTCGTTCAGGATTGCTTTCACCAAAGATATAGATTGGGTTTAGATTGATTCCAAATAAACTGAGATCAGAAAATGGAACTTTAAATCCATAAGAAAACTTATTAACTAAAATAAAATCACCAATCATTAATGTGGGAATCATAGACCCAGATGGGATTCTAAAAGGCTCGAAAAAGACAGATCTAAAAACCAAAACCACTGTTAAGATAAGCCCAATAGACTTAATCTCTTTGATTACTTTCGATTTCTTCGAAAGCTCTCCCTGAGGTGCTTCGGTATCTTTAGCTGTTTCAATATTTTCTGTGATTTCGTTATCGGCCATATTATTTCTTCGCAAATACTCTTTTAGTAAGGTCTTCTTTTTTTATCCGCTTATAGTAATACTCAATGATGTTCTTTGCCAAATAAGATGACTTAGCGCGCCACTTATCACCTTGAATACTCATCACAGTAACAGAAATTCCTGAGTTTTCACTATCTTTTAATTTTGAATAAGAAGTAAACCAATCTCTTTTTCCTGCAGGTATTCCACCTGTAATGCTTCCTGTTTTCCCGCCAATCTCTAATTTTTTCTTAAGGTCTCTTCTCATGCCCCTAAAGCTTTTTTTCGCGGTGCCATATTTAATCGTCTTACCCATAAGTTGTTTCAATTGGATTGCAGTCTCTTCATCTAAGACCTTAACACCCCTTTTTTTATTATCTGGGATTTCATCAATTAATGAATGTTCATTAACAGCTAGTTCTTTAACAATTCTAGGCTTTATTAAGACGCCATTATTGGCAACGATTGAAGCAAAGACAGCAGCATGAAGAGGACTAATCATTGTCTCAGTATTAAAGCCAGAAGCCAGTTCAGCTAAATTGAATTCACTAGTAGGCATTCTGAAAGTAGATTTTGGTAATTTTAAAAACTTTGCAATTGAACTATTAAATCCAAAACTCTTTGCCATATCAAATAATGAAGATGCGTTAGAGTTTAAGATAACAGCTTTTCCAAATGCCGCATTATTAGAGTAAGCAAATGCTTTTTCTAATGAAATATTCCTATTCCATCTATGCTCTTTCTTTAATTGATATTTATAAAGAGTTGTTCCTTTTCCTCTCGTCTTGATATTCGTCCAAGGAAAGTAACCTGCATTCTCTATTAGATCAGCAGCTGCGACAATTTTAGATAAGCTAGCTGAAGGATTAGTCGCCATGAGTGCCAAAGAGCGCCCGAATACATTTTTCTCTTTGTCGTAACTCAATAAACTTAAAACTTCTCCAGTACTATTATTCATAACAACAACTGCTGTTGCTTTAGAGGTGTAAAGTTTCATTTGTTTAATAATATAAGATTCAAGTTCTTCATTAAAATAGAAACTTGTAGAGATCTCTTTATCGCCAAATGAGAAGTTTTTAACTTCTTCATCATGAAGGAGCCTCGAGCTTACCTCAGAAATAACTTCACTTATCTCTTTTAGCTGATTTAACTCCATTCTTTCTTTAACTTTATAATAGGAAAAAGGAAGGATGATTAAAACAAGAAGAACAACTAGTTTACGCATTGTACTCCTTGCAAATAACAAAGATTTCTTTACTTACACTTCTCGTAGAATCAGGCCTAAAGATCTTAACTTGTTTAAATATTTTTCTCAGGTTTCTGATTTCCATTTGAGCATCATTGCTATCGAATATTTTAAAAACTAATGAACCTTCATCTTTTAAAAAAACTGGTAATTCATAAATTATTTTTTCAATTAAACCTAAGCTTCGAGCTTGGTCGACATCTTTTATACCAGTAGTATTTGGGGCCATATCTGAGAGGACAACATCAAACTTCCCGTCTGGAGTTAAACTCTTCCAATCCGAGAATTCTAAATAGTCTGATTCAAGTAAAACAACATTCTTGATATTAGTTAGCTTTTTATTCACTGGTTTAATATCAATCCCTACAACTTGGCCTTTCTCACCAACTTTCTCACAGGTATACTGAACCCATGAACCAGGAAAATAACCTAAATCTAGGACATTATCTCCCTTAGAGAGGACATTGAATTTATCATCAATCTCTTTGAGTTTATAAATACTTCTCGCTAAGTAATTCTCTTGCTTAGCTTTCTTAAAATAATGGTCTTTCACTTTAAAAGTCATCTTATTCAAATATCCTTAAGAAAATTTTAACTCTACCTTCGAAATGCGAATCTAATAAGCATATCAAGATATAGATTAAATATATCATGTTCCTGCTAGACCTTAACCTACTTATACTCTGAAAAACTAGTTCCAGTGGAATTAAACTAAAAAAGACAAAAATCCACATTAAAGAAAAGGATCTAACAAGGTAAGCATCTAAAAATAGGGAACTTACAAAGATTGTCGCAATCATAATAAAAATATCTATGACATTTTCTCTATTTACTTTGAACTCTGTAATTAGTGGAATCTTAACGTTTATGGCCTTCATGAACAGGAAAATTATTCCAAAGTATGAAAGAGAGAAGAAAGCTTTTCTATTTAAGATTCTAACAAATTCACTCCCGTAATTAGATCCTATTGGCATCAAGTTTTGTAGGACTTCAAGGTTTGAGAATAGAACAACAAGAGAGAGGATTATTCCAAATGATGAATACTTTAGAGTCTGTCTCTTGTACCAAAGCGTCTTATCTTTAAAGAAAATAAAATAAAGCAAGATAGACTGGGGGATTATGAGAAGAGCAAAACTTTGATTAATAATTGTCCCTAAATAAGAAACTAGCCCCAAAAATAAACCAGCTCTATAAGTTGCACTCTTAACAACCCAAAGAAGTGTCCAAACCCATAACAAAGAATAAGTTGTTGTTATTGCATCACCAAAGTTACTTGCTAAAACTTTGGTGAATGACCAAGAACTAAGAAGGGCGAAAACTCCAAGAAGCGATAAGCGGCGCGATACAAAAAACCTAAGCATGGCATAAAAAGTCATACAGAAAAGACCTAAGCCAACTACATAAAAATGGATACACCAAGCTAGTTTAAATAGGTTCGGGTACTTAAAAAATGGATAATAGTTAACTAACAAAAAGTTCCAATATTGGTTTCCAAATTTTTCAAATGGATCAAAATAGAGCTTAAGAGCTTCGACATTCGTTAAGCTCGGTAATTCTGGAACAGAAAAAACAAACATTAAAAGTGATAAGAAAACTAAGGTTTTTTCAAATGAATCAAGATACTTAAACTCATTAAAGTTTGTCGTAACAGATTCCTTAATAATCTTCCCTCGAGTAGGCCATGAATAAAAAAGGCCCAGCAATACCCAGACAACCCAAAAGGAATTATAGATCCACTTATGCGGGAGAAAACTTATGGCATTGAAGATTAGAACAAAAAGAGACATCCCTAGAAAGAGCCTATAGACGACCCTGTCGATGGATGAGTTCACTCGAAAGTAGATCTTTAACCTATGATCAACTTCTTTTCCTAACATAAACCATTGAGAACACATGAACAGTGTGTAGAAAAGAAGCATAAGTAGCTGTAATGGCGTATTCAAGTGAATTGTCTTAGGAAGCCAAATAGGGATTAAAAGAAAACCAAAATAGGTAAGTGCCCGAATTAAGAAAAATTTAGACTTTAAGAACCAAATATTTGAGCTTTTCTCTAAAGTATTATCAAGAATATCCGACAAGTTTAGTATCCTATTCTGGGTAGTAATGCCCAAATCTCTTTAATTATTAGGGCCGGCTCCCAACCGGTCCTACTAATTTAATGCTCTTTACCTCTAAATTCAAAAAACCTTTTTATTTAAGTTTATAGAGGGGTGCAATTAATTCCTTCCAGCTTAGTCTCGTTGCATCAAATCTTCCATATGATAAGCTAAACTTAGGATTAATGGGCTTTTTGAGCCTTTTATCTATTTACTCAGGATGAGTGAATACCTAGTCAGGAGGATAATTTGGGAATTTCTTTTGGATCCATTAATACGGGCCTACCAAAAGATATTGTTAAACAAATCATTGAAGCCGAGAAGATTCCAATTAAGAAAATGGAAGGCAGAAAGGGCAAGATCAACTCAAAGAAAGAACTGGTCGGTGATTTGGTTAAGCGCATGGAAGACATGCGTGGGCTTCTTAACGCAAACTCAGATGACAGATCCCTTAAAGAACTTAGTGCTGCTTACGACGACAAGATTGTTGGCGTAACCATGGATAAGAATGCTGCAAAGCCTGGTAGTCATCAGATTGAAGTTCTCCAACTAGCACAAAAAAGTTCCGCTATGACTTCAGCATTTGAAAGTAAGGATGAAAGCTATATTGGTGTAGGTTATATTCAATACCAACTTCCTAACGGCGATTCTAAAGAAATCTATATTGACCCTGACAATTCAAGCCTTGAAGGTGTTGCTAAGCTCATCAACAATACGCCTGACGCAGGAATGTCTGCGAAGGTAATTGATGATGGTACTGGCGGGGATGCCCCCTACAGAATGATTATAAGCTTAGAGGGCAGTGGCGATGGAAATATCGCAGAGTTCCCTTATATGTACTTTGTCGATGGAGAGAATGACTTCTTTCTAGAAAAAGAAAGGCCTGCTCAAGATGCGATTATCAAAGTAGATGGTTTCGAGGTCCAGTTACCAGAAAACAAAGCAAAAGATATTATTGAAGGTGTCACAATTGATCTTAAAAAAGCTGTTCCAGGAGAAGAGTTTTCATTAAGTGTGACTGAGGATATTCAAAAAATCTCAGAGAAGATTCAAGGAATAGTAGAGAAGATTAACTCTGTCCTATCATTCATCAAAGAACAAAACACTCTAGATGAAAACTCTGATACATCAAGAACTCTTGGTGGTGATTTTATCCTCCAGACCCTAGAGAGTAGACTTAGAAGCGCACTCTTTAAAAACATCTTAACTGAGGATGGGTTTAAGCGAGCTGGGGATATCGGAATTACTTTTCAAAGAGATGGTCTCTTAAAATTAGATACCAAGAAATTCGATAACGAATTAAGTTCAAACTATAAAAAAGTTAGTCAGATCCTAACAGGCTATGCCAACGCGGAAGTAGGGAATAATCCAGGCTTTGTGGATAACTTAAAAGAGACTGTAAATAATACTCTTAGATCTCCAAGTGGGATTCTTAGATCAAGACAAAGAAGTTTAAAGAATAGTATTAGCCAAATTGATCGTAGGATACAGCAGAAACAAAGAACGATAGAGCGTAAAGAAAAAAACTTAAAAGATAAATTTGCAAGATTAGAAGGAACAATATCACAAATACAAAACCAAGGTGCTGGGATCGCTGCTTTAGGCGCCCAGACCAATCCGGTTACCCAACTCGGATAAATTAGGAGGCGTCCATGAACTATGGATTAGGGGCTTATAAGAAAACATCAATTCATACAGCTAGTAAGGAACAAATCTTACTTATGCTTTACCAAGCTGCAATTAAAAATTGCAAAAAAGCTATTGAGGCTATTGAAGCTAAAGACATTGCTAAAAAAGGTGAGTTTATTGGAAAGCTTCAGGACATTGTCATTGAACTGAACAATAGCTTGGATTTTAAAATTGGTGGTGATGTTGCAGAAGAACTTAGCAGTCTTTACGACTATGTTCTTTTTGCAAGCACACAGGCCAATATTAAGATTGAAACTGAGCCACTAACGGGCTGTCTTCAAGTTTTAACGACTCTTTATGAAGGCTGGAGTGATGCTATTAAAGGTTTAAGAAAAGAAAATGCTGTAAAAAAAGAACCTGAAGCAGAGGCTTAAGATTTGATCAATAAAGCAGAGAAATTTGAAATCAGTTACGATTTTATGAATAAAGTCTCTGCTTTATCACATCTTATTTATGAAGAACTTTTAGAAGACTCTCTCGATAGTGCTCTTGATAAGATCACAAATAGAGAAAGGCTTCTAAACATTGTATTTAAGACAAATGATTCAATCCTCCTAAAGACCGACTTAAACATTCAAGAATTTGATGAGTGGAAGGTCTTCACTTACAAATGGGCTCAAAAAGAAGAGGAAATTAATAGGTTAATTGAAGCTAAGCTTCTGGAGCTAAAGACAAATACGACAAACGAAATTGCGACTATGTTTAATAACAAAAGTCGCCATAAGGGTTACGATCTCTCAAGCCTCAAGTAGCTGACTAAAGGGGTACGGTTTCATTGACCCATAATCATAAAAATGGTCAAATTTTATAACTAAATTCATGCTAAACTAGAAGTCGGATCTAATGATGAACTACGAAAAACAAAACCAAATTGAAATAAGAGAATCAAAAACTGGATACCCTGTCCCAGTCGTTAATGGCGTCCATTTACATTCAAGCTATAACCCAACAAAAGAGGCTGAATCTTTTGTTGAAAAATTTGATTTGGTCATTCAGGAAAATAGAAATATTTTAGTCCTAGGTTTGGGCTTTGCTTACCATATTGATCGAATCGTTTATCAAATGAAAAGATTCTGGGGAGATGATTTTCAAATTATGGTTATTGATCCATTGAATGAGACAGAAGAACTATTATTAGAAAATCGTCATCTTGAATATGGCGACAATGTAATACTTCACTCAGGCTTAACTGTAAGTGAAGTTTACGACAATAGAGATATCGTAGACTTTTTATCTACAAAACCAGCGGTTGTTCCACATACTGCTTCTTTTAATTTATTTCAGGACTACTTCAAAACACTTATGTCATTTTCGGCTAAAACTGATCTGAATTCAATTTCAAATCATATTAGTAATCCTGAGTTAAAGAAATACATCTTAAATCATGAATCTAAAGGATATTTTGAATTGGTTAATTCTATTAACAGCAAGAAGAGTAAATGGAATAAGTGGGACTATTTGACCTTGGCCCTAAATTCGATAAATAGCCCTGAGAACACAACCAGTAGAGAAGAAAAATGAGTAATGTTTTATTTGTAAATTTAAAAAGAAATGGCGATATTTTTAATACTGCGAAGCTAGCTGAATCCTATCTTAAGGAACACCCGCATGCTTCAGCTTATATATTAACCTATAACGAGTTTAGTAAAGCCACAAAACCCCTATCAATCTTTAAGGGTGTCTTCACGGTTGATCGAAAGAAAATCAGTACATTTAGCAATCACAATCTATATTCAAATGGGTTTGCTCTAGATGAACTTGTAGAAGAATTAAAACCAATAGAGTCCATGGTTTGGTCAAATATTATTAACTATTCAAGTGACAAGGCAACAACCTTTCTTTGTAATTACCTTGCCGATGCTGAAGATACTCTGATTTCCGGTGTAAAGTTTGGTAATCAAAACAATGTTAAATATGATTCTCCTTGGGAAATTATTTTCAACGAGTTAATGACTACATCTGACTATTCCCCTGTCCATTTCTCAACTGCATATCATGGAATGTGTAATATAAATGAATACAAGGGCGTCAATAAAATTAGAAAAATTAAGAAGCATGACTTAACTGTCGAGAATAATTTTCAAAACCTAAGAAGGCTTAACTCTCAAGATGGATCAACATGTAGCCTTATAGGTCTGCACCTTTTTACTAGCGTCGCGAATAAGAACTGGTCTGAAGAAAAAGTCGTGGAGATTATCGAAAATCTTCTTAGTGATTCAGAATTGTTTCCTATTCTTCTTATTGCTCCAACAAAAGAAGAAAGAGAAAGATCAAAATTAATAAATGAGCAATTTAATAACAAACTAATCATAGTAGAGTCAGACTTCCTGGCCCTCACTTCTGTTTTATCGGGACTAGATATTCTCATTACACCTGATACTTCTGTGAAGCATCTAGCTGATCTTGTCGACTGTAGAGTGGTTGAATATGCGACTAACCTTGAAATGACCCTCAAGCAAGGAACTTCTAATACTGGGAATGTGATCGTTTTAGGTCCTAATAATATGGAAAGCCTAATTGTTGATTCAGTTAAATTCTTACTAAGCCCTAATGAAGACACTTATACTAAAATTATGTGCAGCTCGGTTTATATTACGTTTCGTGACAAAATGGGTTGGAACTTAAAACCGGCAGATGGACATTTTTCAGTCGCTCTTTTAAAAAGGCAAATTCAAAGAAGCTATATTTCAAAATGGGTCGGAACAGATCTTAACTGGGATATTAAAACTTATTTTTCAGACTATAAGTATTCACAAGTTCAATCCGTTTTAGATACAGAAAAGACGGCTATTAGTGAAGTTAGCAAAGACCTACTTGGAACTTTAAGAAGCCTTAACAATGCATCTGATTCAAACAGTGAAGTAAATAATTTTATTGTGGCCCTTGATCGATTACTTAATAGATCAGAGGACAAGTTTGTTAGCTCAATCTCAGTCATCGAGTTCAAAGCAAGGCTGGAGAACCTTCAATGCAGTTCTCAGGAAGAACAGTTACGCTCTGTTGAAGATCTATTATATAAACTTAAGAAGAACTTACAGGTTGCTCTCGATTGTCTAAATCAAATTGAAAAAGACGCAAGATCTATGCCTGTTACTAAGAAAAAGAAGAACGATTCCACCGAAGCAAGAAGCTTCGCTTAATTATTGATTACTTAAACTAGGATGGTTTATGGAAGATTTCAGGAAGAAACTCCATGAAGAGGTTGATAGCCTTAACAAAAAAATTGAAAATGGAACTCCTCTTAATGAAGAGGATCATAAAATACTGTTTTTGAATTCCTTTTTAAACGAGGAAGCCAGTGAGCAATAAAAACAGTTCTATCACAGTCATTCAACTAACTCGGATCGGGGATATCCTTCAAACGATATGGGCCGTTAAAGACATCAAGACATCTAACCCAGGTCTAAAGCTAAACTTCATTGCAAGAGATAGATTTGCTAGTGGTCTTATGTTTTTACTGGATAAGTACTTTGATAATATTTACCTAATCAAAGAGGACGAATTCCAGGGCGAAGACCTAAAAGAGGGATTAGACAACTTACTCCTAAAAGTAAAAAGCTGGGAAACTAGTGTTATTGTTAATCTTTCCTTTTCCAAGACATCTGGTTTTTTAACACGCCTCATAGAAGCTGACTTCAAACTAGGCCTTTGCGCTAACGAAGTCGGAGGCATGGATGTAAATGGTTCATGGTCCGAATACGTTTACAGTACCGTAATGAGAGGGCCTTTAAATGCCTTCTCTCTTGTTGATATTTTTCGATTTATTCTCGGATCAAAAGAGAAAGCATCTATTCCTGAGAGAAATCTAGGCGGAAGCGAGGTTATAGTTCATCCATTTGCTTCCCAAGAAAGGAAGATGTGGTCATCTTCAAAATGGTCAGAGATTATCTTCAAAATATTAAAAAAGAATGAATCAGTATCAGTTGTTGTTGTTGGAGGAAAGTCAGATACGGATAGAGCAAAGCAAATCCTCTCTAACCCTCTCCTAGAAAAATACTCCAATAGAATAAATATTGAGTGTGGAAGCCTAAGCTTCGAAGAGCTTTATAATAGATTGGGAAAAGCCTTTCTTTTTTGTGGCCATGACTCAATGGTAGGACATTTGGCATCCCTAGCGGGAACTCAAACATTAACACTGTCACTTGGCTCAGTAAGACCGATTGAGTCTAGCCCTTATGGAATAAATAACTATGTTCTTTCACCGAAAACAAGTTGTTTTCCATGTTTCCCAACAGATGCTTGCGATAGTTATAAATGCCATAACGATCTAAGTTATCAACTTGTAAGTGAGTGCTTACAACAGCTCATAGATACAAGCTCTATAGATTTTTCTGAAATTAAGCAGAATATCTCACCGATGCACTTATCAACAGCCGACCTTTTTCAATCGAGCTTTTCAAGCAACGGTATCTATCAATTAGATAGAGTTTCTAATGAGAATCAAAGTACACAAGACTTCTACAAAGTTTTTTACAAGATAGTATGGCTATTTATGCTTGAAGATATTGAGCAAATTGCCGGATACCCAAGTCTTAATAAGAACTTAGAAGAATCTATCAACTCTGTTAAACCCAATATCAGACAACTATTTGAGTTAGCAGAATTTGGTAAGAAGTATTCTAAATTTATCCTAGAAGAACTATCTAAAGATAAGCCAGATATAGAATATATTAAAAGCTGTGGTGATAAAATTGCAGAAATTGATGAGATGCAAGTCCTAGTAGGTAAAGCATGTCCAATCTTAAACCCTATTATAGATTTTTATAACCTAAAAAAATCTAAAATGAACGGTGGGAATCTAGTAGAGTTATGCTCTTCTTCTTATGAAATCTATCAGAGCATTGCCAGTTTTGCGGATATTTTCCACGAACTCATCGAAAAAACTTTAAATGAAAACAAGATAAAAATTAGAACTACTTCCATGAAGGAAGCAAAGGAGTAAGTAATGGCACTCATTACAGTAAATCATGAAGATATAAGCTCAAAGTTTGATTCAAATCAGACTGTAAATGAAGTTATGGACCGATTATTAGGTGGAATCATAAAAGATTCAGAAGTCATTACATCAATAAGTATTAATGGTGTCGAACTAACTGAAGCTCAAGAAGGCGAGTGCATGCCTAACCCTGTCAGTGGTTTTGAGAAGATCGACTTCACCGTTAAATCAAGTGTCGAGCTTGCATTCGAAGCCTTAGATAGCTGCAATTCATATATCGACGTTGTCATAACAAAAATCCAAGAACTCAATGTTCTTTACACTTCTGGCGAATATGAGAAAGCCAACTACCTATTTGCTGAAGTTATCGAGATTATGGACCTATTTGTTCAGTTAATGTCTAAGATTCACAGTACTTTAAGAACAAATCTCAAAGAAAAGTTTGTAAAGACTGAAACTCTTCAGAATTTAGAGATTCATCTTCTATCTGTTCTTAAGGGGTTAGTTCCAGCAAAAGAGAAAAATGACGTAATTATGCTTTGCGACTTACTCGAGTACGAACTGATTGATAACTTAACACAATGGAAGATCAAGGCAATCCCAGAACTAAAAAAACTAAAAGAGAAGAAATAAGCTCTAATGACGGTCCATTGTTTGATGGACCGTCGTTTAATTCCGCTGAGTTTCCTGAAGATCAATATTTTAGTTTTTCCGCAGCTAATAATAATCACTTAACACTTCCTTCAATTCCGGCAAATAAAAGAATCGTAGATAGACTTGTTAGTTTAGATTCAAATAACGAAGTTCTTACTTCCGAGTCAGAAATTAAGATTCAAAGATCTCTCTTCTCATTTAACAAGAGTCTTGATCGTTTAAACTCTATCTTTATAAAAAGAGAAACAGAGCTCAAGCAAACCTTATTGAGAAAATCCACCATAGATCAGTTACATTCAGAGCTTTACTCCTGGCATACATTATTAAGAAACTTAGTAAATATGCCTACATTCTCAGGTTTTGAAATCTGTCAGGTACTTAGTCACGAAAAAGGAACAACAAATGTTTTCAGCTATACTTTTGGTACTGATAAACAACTTCTAGAAGAAAAATCTGAGATCAAAGCATTCAATCAAGTTTTCACTCAGATCAAAAAATCTAAGAGTACTCAATTCTCTCAAACCTCCCTCTCAATTCCTGAGTTTAATTTTGTAGGAAGCTTTTTAGCTTCAACTCACCAGCTCAAAACACATAATATTATCTTTCTTTTGTCTGAAAATAGCTTCTTTCCTATTTCAGAATCTAATATAGAAGAGGTAAATTTAATCACTCCTCAAATTGAAAGGGTTATTGAGAATGTCATTTTAAAAGACCTCTCAGACAGTAAAGTATCTAACCTCTTTCGCCTTTTTGAAGTGCTTACGATTCCAATCTCTATTCAAAATTCATTTGGTAGCTCTATCTTTCAAAATGATTCTTTTACCTCTTACTCAAGGCAAGAAACTCAAGGTTCTATAAATACTTTTGAAGCTAAGATCTCGGATGGATTTAAGATGATTATGATTTTAAATTCAGAGTTAACTAAGTCTGATGTTCAACACTTTCAAAGAGTTGGACTACTCGGCGAACTTCTTAACACTCTTCAACATGAACTCTCAAATCCATTATTTGGTATTCAACTGGCTACAGACTTTCTTTCAATGCAGGCGGAAGATGAATCAGTGAAGGAGTCTTTAGGTGAGATTTCTGAATACTGTAAGCGTTGTCAAAATATCCTCAGAGACTTTAAATTTATCTATCAAGGTGGAGACAAGATTCTAGAAGTAAGTCTAAAGAAGATTATCAAAGAAACCCTAACCCTTACAAAGTCTGCAAGTAGAGGAATCTCTAGAAATCTACAAATAGATTCGAATGTTGATATTCTCAATACAAATCCGACATGGTTGTCTCAAATTATTTTCAACCTGATCATAAACTCTTCACAGGCCATAAACTCTACAGGAATTGACGACGGCTCAGGACAGATTGATATCCTAGTTGAAAACAAAGATGAAAGCTTCCTTATGATCACCATTTCAGATAATGGTCCAGGTATTAACAAGGACCTAGAAGCATCAATCTTTGATCCCTTTTACACCACAAAGGAAAAGGGGACAGGCTTAGGACTAGCAATCTGCCAAAGCTTAGCCCAAAAACTAGAAGGCACCATGTCTTATAAAAAATCAGCAAATGGCGGTGCATCATTTTCGCTTTTATTACCAATAAATGAGATACCTAGTAGGTGAAAAAAATACTCCTAATAGAAGATGAAATCCTAATCCAAAAGAGCCTTAAAAAGCTTCTAGAAGCTCGTGGTGCCGTTGTATCAGTAGAGTCATCAGGAAAGGAAGCTATTGAAACTATCTTTCAAAATGAATTCGACAAGATCATTTGTGACCTTATGCTTAAAGACATAACAGGTTTCGATGTAATCGAAGAGTCCAAAAAGAAATACACTATTGAAGAGATAGGAAACTTATTTGTCATCATTACGGCCTATAGTTCACAACAAGTTCTAGATAAAGCAAAATCATATGGGTGTTCAGTACTTAGCAAACCATTCGAGGACATGAATACCGCTCTCGAAACTTTTTTAGGATAGATGTGGGAAAGAAAGCAAAACTTAAAAATGTTTGTATAATTTTAAAGCCAAAATTAACTAGTGAGTTCCACAACACAATACCCACTCTTGTTTCATGGTTAAGAAGAAGATCTGTAAAAGTATTCTTCAAAGAAAGCCAAATGGAATTGATAAACAAGATTGTTGATAAGAATCATGCTAGCAGCCTAAGCACTGATAACCATTATTCAGAAGTTGACTTAATTATCACTCTTGGTGGTGATGGAACATTGATTGGTCTATCTAGACAAGCTAATAAGAAAACGCCCCCTGTTTTTGGTGTTAATATGGGACACTTAGGTTTCATCACAGAATTTTCAAAGTCAGAACTTTACGACGAGTTAGAAAATGTATTGATGGGTAATTTTCAGATCATCAAAGTAAACCTTTTCAAAGTTGAGATCAGCAATAGAAAAAATAAAACTAAAAAGTATCATTTCATTAATGATGCCGTTTTTAATCAAAGTAATATCTCAAGATTAGTTACAGTTCGTGTAAAGGCCAATGACGAGCCAGTATACTCACTTTCAGGTGATGGGCTTATTATAAGCTCACCGATAGGATCAACCGCTTATAGTTTAGCAGCAGGCGGGCCAATTATTTTTCCTGATGTTAAATCAGTAGTTCTCACGCCAATTTGTCCGCATAGTTTAAATCACAGGCCACTGGTTCTACCTCCAACGACAAATATTGAAGTACGTCCTGGTGGGAGAAATGAGCAGATCAATCTTACTCTCGACGGGCAAGAAGCTGTTTCACTGTCTCCTTCAGACATAGTGAACATCAAGGTAAATCCATCAAAATATATTAGGTTTGTTAAGAACGAAAACAAGACCTATTTTCATACTTTAAAAACAAAATTCACACACGGAAGAAGAGAGGGTTAAATGGATAGCAGCCTTAGAATAGAAGCTCTTACGATTAATAACTTCGCTACTATAAAGAATCAAGAAGTGGCCTTCAGTGAAGGCTTCAATGTAATAGTAGGGGAAACTGGTAGTGGGAAGAGTCTAATTCTAGACGCGCTTCAATTAGCCTTAGGTGCTAGAGCCGATAAAAAGCTAGTCCGCAAAGGAAGTAACTTTGCTACTGTAGAAGTCTCTTTCAAGATCAATCTAGAAAACAGTGAAAAAGTTCAAACCTATTGTAATGAAATCGGATTTCCTTTCGAAGATAATATACATATAAAACGAGTCATTTACAAAGAAGGTAATTCAAAGGCTTTCTTAAACCATCAGTCTTGCCCTATTGGAATGCTTTCATCCTTTACTAGAAAGTTCGTAGACTTAGTTGGACAATTTGAAAACCAAAAGCTTCTAAGCCCTGAGTATCAATTAAGACTACTTGATTCATATTCTAGCCTAGGTGGTAAATTTAATGAGTACACCACTCTCTACTCTTTGCTAAAGAACCTAAAATCAGATTTAGAGCTTCTTGAAGATAAAGTCTCAAATAGAGAGAGAGAAATCGATTATCTTCAATTCCAATTAGACGAGTTCAGTCTCCTTAATCCAACAATCGAAGGTGAGAATGAATTAGTCAAAGAGAAAAACCTAATCCTAAACTCCGAAAAGATTTTAAAACTGAATAAGGAATTTAAATATTTCCTCTTTGAACAGAACGAAGGTGGAATATTATCAAACTTAAAAAGTTTTGCTAACCAATTCTGTATATCAAGCTTAGATGGTGATAATGAGTTAATTGAAAAATTTAACCTCATTGAAAGTACTCTTTATGAGATTGAAGAAGCCACTAAAGGTGAATCTCTCCTTGCTGATGATTCAGAACAAAGACTTGAAGAAGTTCTCGATGTACTTGACCGATATCAAAAATTGAAAAGAAAATTCTCACTCCCTACGGAGGCTCTTCAGGAAAAACAAGAGTCATTAAATGGAGAGCTTAGAAAACTTCTTGATATTGAAACGGAGATTGATGCTATAAAAGAAAAGTTAAGTAATACTAAATCTCTTTGCTTAAGTCTTGCTACTGATTTACATAAAAAAAGAACTAAGAGTGCTAAGAAACTTTCAACAGAGCTAACCAATACGATCCAAAAACTAAATATGGAAGGCGCCAAGATCAAGTTCCTGCTTAGTGAAAAGCCAGAACTCTCTTCGACAGGGTTGAGTGACTTAGAACTTACAGCTGAGACCAATCCAGGTGAAGGCTTTTTCAAGTTAGGAAAGATCGCTTCAGGTGGAGAACTCTCAAGAATCCTCCTCTCTCTACGTCATTTAATGACTACCCAAGACTCTATTTCAGTCTTTCTCTTTGATGAGATTGATACAGGAATAGGTGGGAAAACAGCAATTAAAATCGGAAACATGCTTAGAGAGATAAGCACAAACTCACAAGTCATAGCCATTACTCATCTACCTCAGATTGCTAGTTTTTCAAATAACCTAGTCGTTGTTGAGAAGTCGACTATCGACTCTAGAACGGAATCTAAAGTATTCAATTACACAAACGAAGAGAGAAGTAGTTATATCAATGAGATGGCTCAGCTAACTCATTAAATCGAACTTGGTCTTTCTCAATGGAAATAAAAGTTTTTTCATTGGGAAAGTATCCATTGTTTATATAGATAAATCCTAAAGTAGACTCATATTTATCTTTAACATGTGAATGACCACAGACAATTATCTGACTTGGAACTTCTTGGTACGCAGCCTCGGAAGAAGACCGAAATTTTTCTTTAATAAGATCACTCTTACTTTCATATTGAGCGATATTTTTCTTTCTAGATTTAGCTGAAGCCCAATTCCCAATCATCCTTGTAAAAGGAAAGGGGACTATCCACTCGGCCAAAACCTGAATTGGTTTTGATCTAATAATTCTTGAGTACTTTTTATACGAAGGGTTATCTAATTCAATATCATCTCCATGGCAGAGCGTAATATTAGTCCCTTGATGAGTTAAATGAATTCTTTCTTTTGAAAAAATAAAATTATCATCAGGAAAAGTCTCTTTAAAGAGTTTACCTACATGGAAATCATGATTTCCTTCAATAAAGTAAACTTGCTTTCCTTCTCTAAGAAGACTCTTAATCTCATCAAAGACTTCCTGAAATTCTTTAATAAACCCTTGATCGCCACCTACGACAAAGTCAAAGATATCTCCAAGAAGAACAACTTTTTCGGACTTTTTAACTATGGGATCACGAAGAAAGCTTAAAAAAAGCTTATAAGCTTTATCACCAGGTACTTTAATATGAACATCTGAAATGGTTGTGATCATGGATTAATTTTAATTTATTTGGGAATCAATGTATATGGAGACCCCCTTGGCGTTAACCAAGGGGGTTGGGCTTAAAGGGAGGATACAATACATTGCTCAATTTCTTGTAAAATCCCAATTTCTTATTGTTTTATACTAGTTTTAGAGCACTTCTACTTAGGCCATTAGCCTGGGACAAAGTACTGATACCTGCACTTTTAACAATTGAAGCTGAAGCCAGTTTTGATGACTCACTTGCTACATCAGCATCTTGAATGACTGATCTAGCTTGCTCTAAGTTAACAGTTTGGTTTTCTAAGTTATTTACTGATGTTTGAAGCCTGCCTTGGATTGCACCGAGATTTGCCCGTTGACCCGAAACTTGGTTGATGGCCTCATCTATACTAGAGAGTGATCCTAAAGCATCACCTTTTTCCATTACACCTGTTCCACTAATTCCTAGATTTGATGAAGTCGCATTTGTCGTGCTTGTATCAAACTGAATAGTGTTTTCTTCGTTTGCATTTGTTCCGATATGAAAGTCTAAGACTCCATCTCCCTCACCATTTAATAGATCTTTTCCATTAAACTTAGTTGAGCTTGCGATTCTATCTACCTCAGCTGTTAGCTGTTGATATTCGAGATCCATAAACTGTCTTTCTTCTGAGCCGACTGTGTCTGATGCCGACTGTATACCTAACTCTCTTAAACGAATTAAGATGTTAGATACTTCTCCAAGCCCACCTTCAGCGGATTGAACGAAACTAATTCCGTCATTCGCATTTCGAGTTGCTTGTCTCATACTTGTTGTTTCAGCTTTCAATTTTGTAGCAATGGCTAACCCTGCAGCATCGTCTGAAGCTGAATTAATTCTAGAACCAGAGGATAATCTCTCTAGTGATTTAGTTTCATCTTTAGATACATCTTTTAAGTTCTTTTGAACCATTTCTGAAGCAATGTTCGTTGAAATTCTTAAGCCCATTTTATTCTCCTAATAAGTAATCGTTTATGACCGAGCAATTAGGTCAGTTAATAAACTTATCGGGAGATCTAAACAAAACTTTAGTATTTTTATCAAGTATTATAAAATAGGCAAAAAAAAACGGAAGCCGAAGCTTCCGTTTGTATTCGAAGGGTATCGAATATTGGGTTTAGACTAGTTTTAAGGCACTGTTCATTGAGCTGTTAGTTTGGCTGAGGATTGATGTTCCTGCCTCAGAAAGAATCCTATGCTTGGCCAGCTCTGCTGACTGAGTCGCAATATCAGCGTCTCTGATCCTAGAATTAGCTGCTGATAGGTTCTCATTTTGAACTTCTAAGTTATTAACAGTACTTTGAAGTCTATTCTGTAGGGCACCTAGATTTGCTCGGCTTCCATTAACAGTCATCATCGCTTTATCAATTGTTTCTAGGTTAGATCTGGCTCCATCTTTCGAGGCAACCGAAACTCCATCGATTCCCAAGTTTGATAGTGTCAGATTTGCATCTTCAACTTTATAAGTGATTCTATCGTTTGCTTCATTATTATTAATACCAACCTGTAAGTCTGCCTGTCCGCCTTCACCTGACAGGAGCTTCCTACCATTGAATTCAGTTGAAGAGGCAATCCTATCTACTTCGCTCATTAGTTGTTGAGCCTCTAGATCACTAAATTTTCTTTCATCATCCCCAACAGTATCTGAAGCTGCTTGGATTGATAATTCTCGAAGTCTAATTAGAATGTTGGAGACCTCATTCATTCCACCTTCAGCAGTTTGAATCATAGAGATACCGTCATTTGAGTTTCTTACAGCTTGTCTTGTTGATGTAATTTGAGATTTTAACTTCTCTGATATGGCTAAACCTGCAGCATCATCTGAGGCTGAGTTAATCCTACTACCAGAAGATAATTTTTGGAGTGTTTTAGATTCTTCTCTTTTTGTTTTTTCTAAACTGTTTGTTGCTTTTAATGATTGAACATTAGTTCTTATACGTAGTCCCATTCTAATCCCCTCGGAAAAATATAATCATCCGTAATGAAATTTCGTTTGGACTACCATGTTCAAACTAATTAACAAGACTCCCATAGCCTTGGTGTTAATAACCATATCGGGGCATTCTAGGAATACTTGAGTAAAAAATGAATAATATCAGGTATTTATACTTGATCAAAAGACTCGGGTATTATTTAAACTAGGTCTTTGATCTTATCGATGATGGAAGTTGTTGAGTGACCTTCCTTAAAAGGGAGGCTTTTTACAATGCCACCTGAAGCAATAACTAATTCATGACCGACTATCTTCTCTACTGCCCAATCTCCACCCTTAACTAAAAAGGCTGGAGAAACTTCTTTTATTAAATCTATCGGTGTCTCTTCACTAAAGACTTCTACGAAGTCTACTGACTTTAAGTTCTCTAGAATGAACTTTCTTTCAACTTGATTATTAATAGGTCTCTCATCACCCTTCAAACCCTTAACGCTTGAATCAGAATTCATCCCTATAAATAAGACATCACCTAATTCTTTAGCATCGTTTAAATAACTAATATGCCCAGAGTGAAGGATGTCAAAGCATCCATTTGTAAAAACTATCTTCTTATCTTTATTATCTAAAATAAATTGTTCTGCATCAGCTGATAACTTATGCATTCTCAATCACTCTTGTATCACTTAGCTTTCCTTGGAAATCAAAGAGCAATGGCATACCTGCCGTTAAGAATGAAAGAAGTGTTACAACTGACCTAATTAATGTTTGATCAATAGTTAATTTCTTACCAACTGTCGTATCAAGCTTTAAATCAAAGATCCTTTTACCTGGGGTAGAGGCTAGCTCTAATATGGTAAAATAGAAAAGAAAGAGAAATGAGAAAAATAATGATTGCTCTTTCCAAGTAAACTCTAGAAATTTTGAAAAACTATCTAGCTGAACAAGCTTTAAGAAAGCAAAGTTCAAACCTAACTGAATAGAACAAATTAAAACAAAATCAAAAACAAAGCTTGTAAACTGAAGACCCATTCTCGCATTCTTAACTTTCGCTATTCTTTTAGGTGCCAGTTCTTCTTTAATAATTGGTTTATTAATTTCAACGACGGGACTATTGATTGTAATTGAGCGCTCTTCGTATTTGATGCGTTCTTTTTGAGCAATCGTTTGAGTTCTTTTAAATTTCCTAGTGCTACTTTCTTTGATCTTGTCTTGGTGAAAACCCAATCCTTTAGTAACCGGCTTAAAGTCGAAGCTATCAATATCAAAATCCATTGTTGGTGGATTGTTAGATTTTGACTTTTGAGTTTGATTTAAAAATTCCTGCATAAGTCCCCCTGTCTATAGAATCTCACAAGAGAGTAGAGCCTTCAATTAATTAGATTCTAGAAAGCGCCCAAGAGAACGCTGCGCACAATGCGGTTGGAGTCCTCAAGATAGGTGTCTTTAGCATGACAGTTTCTAGATCCGGGAAGGTTTCTTTGAAACTACTTATGTCACCGTCAGAAAAGCCACCCTCAGGTCCAATAGCCAGTAATAGGTCTTCCTTTAAAGGACTGCCCTCGCATCCCTCTTTACTAAGATGAAAGGCCCTAACTGAATGGTAGTCAGCTTCAATTTCAGAGAGTGAGCTTATAATATAGAGTTTAGGGACAAATAAGTTATTCGACTGAATTACGGCTGAATGAAGGACTTTATTCATCCTTTGGAGGTCTAGCTTTTTATTTTGGGTATATTCAGTTGGAAAAAGGTAGATATTCCGAACACCTAGCTCACAGGCCATTCTTAAGCTGTCATTTAAAGCATCTCTTTTTGGAGGAGAAAGTAGAATATCTATCGCAGATAAGCGCGAGCATTGTTCAACCTGCCCTTCACCTAAGCTAAGATTCTTTTTCCCTACTTCTAAAACTACCGTTAATCTTTTTTTTCCTGATCCATTGATCGCCAAAACTGAATCTCCAGCTTTAACTCGTAAAGCTGACCTAAGGTGAGTAAAGGACTCACCATCGACAACTATCTCTTCATCATCAATATTATTTACTATAACTGATATCATATCTTTCTAAAGCTCAAAGCGGCCCAGTCTCCTTCGTTCTTTTCTTTTTCTAGAACAAAATGAGTGGAGAACTTATTGATAATATTATCCCTTTGCTCCAAAAGAATTCCTGAAACAATCAAAGTATTTCCTGAGACTAAACTGTCCCTCAAAAGGTCGAATTCTTCAATCAAGACATGTTCTAGAATATTGGCAAAAACTAAATCATAAGTTTTGTTAAGCTTAAATTCATCTCGTAAATAAAACTCCGATATTGGTAGTTCTTTTAGAAAATTAAGTTTTAGGTTTTCAAGGTTATTATCAAGAGCCCTCTGGTCAATATCAACATAATCGACTTCACCGTTACAAAATTTTTGAAATCCGATACCTAGAATTCCAGAACCTGATCCAAAGTCTAAGCATGTTTTAAAGGTATTTTCACAATAGAGCTCCTCTAAAATCTCTAAACAAAGCCTTGTCGTTTCATGAGTACCGGTTCCGAAGCCCATTCCAGGGTTTATAATTATCTTTTCTTTTATTGTTTCATGATCTTTTTCCCAAACAGGAAGGATCATAAATTTGTTTAACTCAATAGGACTATAATGCTTCTTCCAAGTTTCAATCCAATCTTCTTCTTCTAGTTCTACTAAACTAACTTTTTCCCCTCCAATTTCTTTTAGATAGTCTCTAAAAGATTCGGCACTAGGTTTTGCTAATTCATCGATAAAGAAAAATTTGTACCTCTTTCCCGCTTCGGTTTCTAGATGATTAAGCAGGCCATCGGACAAGTCACCGCCACAAAAAGCCTCTTTTCCTAAGATCTTATCTACTTCGCTTTCATTTAAAGAGAACTCTTCATAACCTGAACTATTAAAGTCATTTGAAGATATTTGAATAAGGGCAGAGATTTCTTCTTCAGAAAGATCATCTTCAATAGTCACAACATAATATGTAGAATTCATATTCTTACCTGCAGGTATTTTTAAGGTTCTTAAGCCCTAAAAAACCACCATTTGGGTACAATTTCAATCCTGTAATACATTTTTTCTTAATCCAGCTGATATTAGGATGCCAAAGCCCCAAGTAGACGAAGTCATTCTCAGCCATTAGCTGAGCTTCTTTGTAGATGGCATTTCTCGATACTTCATTCAGCTCTTCTCTAGCTTTATCCAAAAGGGCGTCAAAGGCAGGATTCAGATAGTATCCTCTATTTGCTCCATTAGGAGGTACACTCTCACTATGCCAAATAAACCTCATCATATCGGGACCTACAAAACCTATCCACTGACCCATTATGATATCAAAACGTCCTTTTTTAACATTCTTCATAAAGGTGCCCCATTCTTGAACGGTGATATTAACCTCTACTCCAAAGTCTTTTAGCTGGTCTCTAATGAGTTTAACAATCTCAATTGCAGCTTTATTATTTGAAACCTTCCAATCAAAGGACAAAGTATTTTCGCCCTTTTTCCACAAACCCTTAACTTTTTTAAATCCTTCTTTTACTAAAATTTCTTTTGCTAGGACTAAGTTCTTTTCATAATTCTGAGACTTAACAAAGAACTTTGAGAATGATGGTGAAAAGAGGCCATGTGAGAGTACTGAAGTTCCATGAAGTTTGTACTTTAGAATGTCTTTACGTGGAATAATGAGAGAAAAAACTTCTCTAATCTCTCTCTTTCCTAAAAGAGGGTTCTTGTGATTGAAGCTAATATATTTGTAGTTTGTTCCGGGAATCATAGGGAATTCTAAAAAATTGGTATTATTCTTTAACCAATTAACTTTACGTGGTGAAATTCCACCAAGAAGTAGGTCTAATTCTTTATTGATCAACTTTAGTGAAAGGGTTGTTTCATCTTTAACAACTTTAAAGACAAGTGTTTCTTTATTCTTATCAAAAACGGGAACAAGAATAGTTTCTAAAGGTTTTTGAGAAGTTATCCTATAAGCTCCCGCCCCAATGAATTCATTTTCATCTACCTTCTTCTGTATCTTTAAGAGTGCTAGGTTACTTATATTTTCTACAGAGAAAATCTTAAAGACTATTCTAAATTCTAAGTCGCTTTTGCTCTTTATTTCACTAATATTTTGAAAGGCTCTGACATGAGAGGACTTCCTTTTTTTATCGATAAAGTATTCCCATGATTTCTTAATATCACTAGAGGTGACCCGAGACCCATCCCAGAATCTTTGGTCCTTCTTGAGCTTAAAGCTAACAATATGCTCATCTTTGCCAATCTTCTCTGTATAGGACTCACAGGCCATACAAACCAGGTTCATCCTTTCGTCAAAATCTATAAGGGAAAGTTGGGTCAATCGATTAATATTTTGAGAGTTGGCATCAGTAGCAAAGAAAGGGTTTGTATTTAGAGGTGGGGAAGTAATACCTAAAGTCACTATCGCAACTAGCCGTTGACTGAAAACCAGCATAAGGAACATCAATATCATTCTTTTTTTATAACCCATAGCACCACTTCATTTTAATAGCTTTGAACATTATCTCTATCTTTCTATAATGTGAAAATGTTTAAGTTTTTGCCTATTGGCGGAGTCGGATATATTGGAGGGAACATCTCCTATTTAGAGCTCGACTCAACAACCATTCTTATAGATACAGGTATCCTATTCCCTAGAGAGGATTCACTAGGTATCAATTATCTATATCCAAATACTGGCCTCCTTAAAGGTCCAAGTTTTAAAAAGATCGATTATTTATTTCTTACACATGCTCATGAGGATCATATTGGTGGAATCAAGCACTTGCTGAAGGATTTCCCAACCCTTCCTATTGTGGCCACTGACTATACGAGGTCTTTCTTTAATAAGAAATTTCCCAAATTAAAAGCAAACTTTATATCTATTAAAGAGTTTTGTGATCGCAAGACTGGAGACTTCGAGTTCTTTAAGATTCGTCATTCTATTCCAGGAGTCTTTGGCTTCTTTTACAAGTCAAAAGCTATTGATTCTGGTCTCTTATTCTGCACAGATTTTCGTTATATTAAAGATGATACAGGTGAAGGTTATTTATGCTCAAAACTACTTTCTAAGTTTTCAGATTCTACAAAAGACATCTCTCTTTTCGTAGACAGCACAAATATAGCCTCAAGTAATAATAGTGGAGTTTTTGAAAACGAAATTCGAAAAAATCTAGACTCGGATATTGTGGCAAAAGATGATTCTGATATCTTCATGACTTTCTTCCCTTCAAATATTGAGAGGTTTTCAACCATTGTAGAGATTGCCAATGAAAAAGATATCCCTGTCGCTCTGGTTGGGCGATCAGTAGAGTTTTCTTATTCTCTCGGAATAGAAACTGGCAGGATCCCTCCTATTAAAAGTAGCAAATACGTAAAAGGAAGAAGCGTTGTTTTGCTTTCAGGGAGCCAGGGAGACATAAGAGGAGCTTTTCGAAGAGTTTTTACTGGTAACGATAAAAACTATAAACCTTCTGAAGGTGACCGTTTACTTTTTTCAAGTAAGACTATTCCTGGGAATGAAAAATCAGTTGGAGAAATATTTAACTTAGCATCAAAACTTGGTGTCTATATTAATAAGGGTAATGCCCCTTTAATCCATTCATCAGGTCATGCTTATAAAGACGAGATTTCTGATATAATCGATACCCTTAAGCCTACCTTAGTAATTCCAATTCATTTAGAGAGCTCTTTTTTTCAAGATTTTTATCAAAAGCTACAGAAAATAGATGGTCCGGATATTATCCGTTTAGAAAACTATACTTCATTAGAGATTGCTCAAGATTCCGAATATAAAACGACTGTACAAGAACCTGCTGACTTAAAGATCTATCTAGATGGTGGAGCTTGTACTGACAAGACCACCATCAATTCACGAAGACGCTTAGGGATCCATGGGGCTATCTTTATTTCATTAACAAAAGATGATTCAAGAAAGGTGAAGATAAATCACTATGGTATACCTCTCTTTTCTGAAAATCTTCTTAAGAATGAAGTCCTCAGAATCTTTCTTGAGGAATGGAACAATAATGATGCGGCTGAAGCCATTAGAGTTAAAACACGTCACTTCTTGAGTAAAGAAATAGGTTATAAGCCCTTAGTCTTTGTTCATATACTCTAGTAAATTTTTACTTTTCCGATAAGATAAATACATGAACAACTCAAATGAACTCGTATTTCTTATTCTACTGGCCTTCTCTTTTCTCTTTATAGGAATTCTTAGTGGTGTAGTCGTATATCTCTATCTAAAATCTAAGAATTCATCTTCTCAAGATCAGGCTCTAGATACTCATAAGGCGGAAGAAGTTTTAAGCACAGAGCACTCTTATTGTGAGAACCACTCAAACGAGGCAAGTAAAGGCTCCTGTGCCATTTGTGAGAAGGGGTTTTGTGAGACATGTTTAAGAGACTGGGAGGGTGTTAACTTTTGTCCCGAGCATTTAAAATTGGTTTCCGAGAATAAATGGGTAGGAATTACTAATATAAGAACTACACCTAGTGACCCTGAAGCAGCAATGTATATTTATAATTTCAAAAAAGAACAATGGAAAACGGAGAAGACCCCAACCTATATTGTTACACACTACAAAATTAATTTTGAAGGTGATCATATTGAATCTTATGTAATGTTATATGTTCGATCTCAAGATGAAGACTATCTTAAAGATAAGATAGTAAAAATAAACTAGGGCAACTTTCGCTGCCCTAGATATTTATTACACTCTTGGTGTTGGTTCTGGTTTCTTTCTTAACTCTTCATCTCTTCTTAAATAAGATGGTGTATCAAGCTCTTCTTCATCAAAGTTAATAAACCCTAATTTTTCAGCAATTGATCTAGCTCTACCATTGCTTGAAGCATCACGACTTTCCTTTACAGGCGCCGCTGGAGTGCTTTCAACTTTACTCGCTTCATATCTAGTTGCTGCCTCTTTAATAGACTTTACTAGACTAGAGTCTTCTTCTTTTTCATTCATTTGCATCTTTTCAATCGGAGCTTCAGTCATAAGTTGGACTTCTTCTCTAACTTCTTCAGTTACCTCAGGTGTGCTCATCTCAACAGTAGCTATGTCTGAAATAGTATCTTCAGTTATCGTATTAGTACGAGGTCTTGAAAGAACTCTTTCTTGTCCACCTAATCCAGTCGCTATGACTGTAACTTTAATATCATCTTCCATTGTGTCATCAATTACTGTACCAAAGATAATTTCAGCATCGTCATCCGCAGCTTCCATAATTAAAGTTACGGCTTCATTGGTTTCGTGCATTGTTAATGTATCACTACCAGTAATATTAATAATAATACCCGTTGCTCCATCGATTGAAATATCTTCAAGTAATGGTGAACTAATTGCTTCAGTAGCAGCTTTAATAGCACGATCAGGTCCAGAGCAAAGCCCCGTACCCATAAGAGATAGACCCTTATTGGCCATTACAGTACTAACATCAGCGAAGTCAGCATTGATATGTCCTGTATTATTAATGAGATCAGATATACCTCTAACAGCATTTAATAAAACTTCATCAGCTTTCTTAAAAGTATCTACTAAAGATAAACTATCCCCAGCGATATAAAGTAGTCTTTGATTTGGAATAGTAATAAGTGAATCAACACTTTCCTCTAAGACTTGAATTCCAGATTCAGCTTGTCTAAATCTCTTCTTACCTTCGAATAAGAATGGTTTAGTTACAACACCAACTGTTAGAGCTCCCAGCTCTTTTGCCAATTTTGCAACAACTGGCGCAGCACCTGTACCAGTTCCACCACCCATTCCGGCAGTAATAAAAACCATGTCAGCGCCATCTAGGACCTCTGATAGTTTTTCATATTCATCTAAAGCAGCTTTTCTACCCACTTCTGGGTTTGCTCCTGCTCCTAAACCTTTAGTTACGTCAGCACCTAACTGAACTTTTGTTGGCGCTAAACTAGCATTAAGCGACTGAGAGTCCGTATTACATACGATATATTCAACTCCACTTAATCCTGCCTTGATCATGGTATTTACAGCATTACTACCGCCACCGCCGATACCAACTACTCTAATCTTCGCTCCTTGCTGCATTTCAACTCCTTCATTACTACTTATTTCAAACATAAGGGCCCCTTTATTAAAAAATTTCTTTAAAAACTGATTTTAGTGAATCACTAAATTTACTTATCAAATCAACATTCTCTAATTGGTTTTCAACTGGACTACCACTACTGCTTCTAGCAGCTTCAAGAAGTAACCCGAGAACCGTTGAGAATTTTGGATTTTGCATTATATTTGTCATTCCACCAAATGGTATTGGATAACCAATCTTAGTAGGATGCTCAAGAGAGTATTCTCCTAGCTCTGGCATACCTTTTATCAAAGCACCGCCACCAGTTAGAACAACTCCACCTGTAATTTCATTCTTTAAGTCTTTGTCCGCTATAATATTTTTAATGAATGTAAAAAGTTCCTCACCTCTAGCCCCTAGAACATCCGCAATTTGTCCTAACGGTACCTCTCTTGAGGGTGTTCCAGAAATCCCTTGAACTGTAATATGTGCCGATTGATTTAATTGTTCAGCAAGTACACATCCATGATTTATTTTAATTCTTTCTGCTTCATCATGAGGGATTTTCAAAGCAACGGCTAAGTCATTTGTAAAATGGTTACCACCCACAGGAATAATCTGTGAATGAATAAGACTACCATGTTTCCATATGGCGATATCAGTTGTTCCGCCTCCGATATCAACAAGAACGACACCCAAGTCTTTCTCTTCAGAGCTTAAAACAGATTCAGAAGATGCTATTGGCTGAAGAATAACATTCTCAGCTTCTACTCCAGTTTGTTCTACACACTTAACTAAGTTTTGAATTAATGAAACTGTTCCAGTAACAATATGTACGTGAGCCTCTAAACGAACTCCGCACATTCCTAGAGGGTTCTTGATTCCACCAGTATTATCGACTCTAAACTCTTGAGGGATAACGTGAAGGATTTCTCTATCTGCTGGAATGACTACGGCTTTGGCAGCTTCGAGTACTCTATCGATATCTTCTTCTGTTATCTCATTTCCCTTGATAGCAACAACACCGGAGCTATTGAAACTATAAACATGACTACCAGCAATTCCGATTGTTGCAGAATGAATTTCTACACCAGCCATCAAACGTGCCTCTTCTAAAGAGCACTGAATTGATTTAACAGTTTTATCAATGTTTACGACTGAGCCTTTCTTAAGCCCATGTGAAGGGTGAGTTCCTATACCAATAATTTCTAGCTCACCTAAAGAATTCTTAGAGCCAACTATGGTGCAGACTTTAGTGGTGCCTATGTCTAGGCCAACAATAATACTTTTTTCGTTCATGAGAATCCTTTCTCAGCTCAAAACAGAGTCCATTCTGAATTATAGAAACCTTATCTATTTTATAAGGCATCACATAAAATTTTAGAATTTGTCGCTAAACTTGACAACCACTTTCTTAGAATTGGTTAGATTGATAATGGCGGGGATCTTTCTTTTCTTATCCAAGTATTTTACTACCCTTTCCATTTTCTTGACTTTTTCAGTCCAGTTATCTTTCCCTAAAAACACACTAGAGGGCGTGTTTCTTAAAGAAAGGATGATTGTGAGGTTCTTTTCTTCACTTAGGATCATTTCACTTACTGATCTAGAGATAATTGGATCCATATTCTTGATTAAACTTGTCAGGCTAAGCTGAACACCTTTATCCATTTTTTGAATAGGTAACGCTAAGAAAGGAAGAGTCTTTTTTAACTTTTTCTCACTTCTAAGCAGAACTTCATAAGTTGGGTCAATTAGTTCGCCAGTATCAACAAGAATCGCCTCGTAAGACTCCAAGCCGTTCTCTTTATAAAGTTGGACCTTCATCAAAGGTTTAGGGCATTCAAAGCTTAAAAATAGTGAATTCTTAAGTGGATTAAAGTTAACCTTATAACTAGAAACATAATGCTTAGAATCTAGTTTTTCTTTAGTGATCCTTTCCTTAAGCTTTTTTAAAGACTTCTCTTCTTCGAAGATCTTCATTAACTGAAAAGCAAAGCTTCCTGCTGTTCGGGAAGGGCAAGTGCCAAAACTAGTTCTATACTTATACTTATTTTCTTTAGATAGGCTCTTGAAGTCTGCTTTAGTCGCAAACGATAGTGAAGGTATTAGTAATAAAAAGAAAAAGAATGTTTTTATCATTATTCTAACTTTACCTCTGTTTCGAACTCTACACCATATTGTAGCATAAGTTCTTTTTTAACTATATCTATCGTTTTACCAATGTCATCTAGGTTAGAGTCGCCTAGATTTACCATAAAGTTTGCATGCTTTGGACTAATCTGAATATCTTTATGAGTAAAACCTTTCAAGCCAATTATATCTATAAACATTCCTGCACGGCAAATCTCAGAAGTTTTGTTGTAGTTCTTAAAAATACATCCGCAAGTAGACTCTTTTAAGGGTTGAGTTCTATTTCTTAAGGCCAAATATTCTTTGATTTGATTTGTGATTTCAGGTAATTGTCCTAGGTGAATCAATTTAGCACTAACAATGACATCGCCCGGTTTAACAAAATAGTTCTTCCTATAACTAAAAGAATCATCATCTATCTTTTCTACTTTTAGATTCCCATTAGAATCCACCAACGTAACTTCTTTAACAATTGAACAAATTTCTCCTAAATTTGTCCCAGCATTCATAAAGATTGCCCCACCAAGAGAAGCAGGTATCCCAGTAAAGACTTCCCATCCTTTTAAGCCATTTTTAACTGCATGAGAGGACATAATTGAAAGTGAGACAGAAGCCGGTAGGTCATATTCTTCGCGCACTTCACTAAAGTAGTTTTTATCAAAGGGAAGTGCCAACGTTATGTAAGGAACATTGCTTTCTTTTGGTAGTAATTGATTTGCTCCCCATCCAAGTAGCCTATACTTTATATTTTCTTTTTTTAGTAAAGGAAGAACAAGCTTAACATCGTCGACAGAGCTAATAGTAATCAAGTTACCAATTGCTTTAAGTCTCATCGTAGATAGTTTAGTTAGATCTCTGCCTTCTTCTAAAAGAACAGAAGGATAAGGCTTTAAAAGTTCTTTTAATCTACTTTCTGCCACTGGCCCACTCTTTCGCTTTTCTGCCTATAGCACCTGCTCCTAAACACAAGAATGCTATCTTTTTATCAAGGAAGGGCTCAATCAGGTCACCTATTTTTTCTATTGAAGGTGCTTCCTCACAAAGCCCAGGATGAAGCTTATTTATATCTTTGATTAGTCTTTCTGTAGTAATTCCTTCTATAGCTTTTTCACTCGCTGGATAGATAGGAGCGATAAAAACCCTATCCGCATCGTTAAAACTATGAAGAAACTCATTCCAGCAATCTCTTGTTCTTGTATATCTATGTGGTTCAAAGAAAACGACTACTTCTTTGTCTGGTCTTGTGTCTTTCATTGTTTTTATCGTTGTTTTTATTTCAGTAGGGTGATGTCCATAATCATCAACTAACTCAAAGTCATCTTTCTTATAAAGTTTTTGAAGTCTTCGGCCAACACCTTTAAATTTTTGGATTGAAGAAAGAATCAATTCTTCCTTAACACCCATAGCAAAGGCCATACTTATGGCACCAAGAGCATTGAGGATATTATGTCTTCCGGGTAGACCTAGTTTGACTTGACCTAACTCTCGTCCATCAATAACTAATTCAAACACAGCACCTTCTGGTGACATTGTTATAGACCTTGCTCCAATATTTGCACTAACTCCCTCATCTAAGATTCCAAAAGTTAAATGTGGTTTCTTCATCTTAGGTATTAGAGAAAGAACTATTTCATCATGAACATTTAAAGCGCAACAACCATAGAAAGGAACTTTGTTAGAGAACTCTTCAAATGCTTTTATAAGGTTTTCACGGGTTTTATAATGGTCGAGATGATCAAAGTCGATATTCGTGATAACTGACATAATGGGATTTAATAACAAGAAAGAACCATCAGACTCATCGGCTTCAGCTACTAGGAATTCACCTTTCCCAACTTTAGCATGTCCATCTAGGTTTTCTACGATTCCGCCAATGACATAAGTGGGTTCGAACCGACTCTCTTCAAGGATCGTAGCAAGTATAGAAGTCGTAGTGGTTTTTCCATGAGTCCCTGCAACGGCAACACCTTTCTTAAGCCTCATAAGTTCTGCAAGCATTTCTGCTCGTCTCATGATGGGGATATTTTCTTCGTAAGCACGCTTAAACTCAGGATTGGTATCATCAATCGCAGAACTGTAGACAACGACAGTTACCTCTTCAAGGTTTTCCCTAGAGTGTCCTATATGAACTTCGGCACCTAGTGTTTTAAGCTTTTCAGTATTCGCTGATGATGACATGTCTGAACCTGATACTTTATATCCAAGACTAAGTAGTATTTCCGCAATACCGCTCATTCCGATACCGCCAATACCAATGAAGTGAACCTTCACTGCCTCATTTAGATTAAACAAAACTAACTCCTTTATCTTGGAAGTCTACTCGCCGAAAAACTTTTTTCTATTGGGGGAGAGCTTGGACTTAATGGGTTTTCATATGTTTGATTATTAGGAAAGAAAGAACTTTGAGAAATCATGTTCTTTCTATAAGAATTTAGAGCACTTAAAACAAGACCTATCCCAAAAGCATTCGCTAATAAGCTTGAACCACCAGAGCTTATAAATGGTAAATTAAGTCCTTTAGTAGGTAGAAGTCCTAAAACAACTCCCATATTGAGAGAGGCCTGAAGAGTTATCAAAAAGATAACACAAGATATAACCATTGATTCTTTTCTATTAGAAATTAACAGCGCTAACTTCTGCCCAAACACAGTAAAGGCAAAGAAGAGAATAACGATAGTCGAAACCCCTATAAACCCTAGTTCTTCACCAATAACACTAAAGATAAAATCATTATGTGCTTCAGGTAAATAGAATAATTTCTCATTACTATTTCCTAGTCCGACACCAAAGATCGATCCATTAGCGAACCCTAAATAGGATTGAATAATTTGAAACCCTGATGTTTGTGGATTCTTCCAAGGGTCTAAGAAGGTGAACAGTCTCTTAACTCTATAGGGTTGTGAAATTAAGATTGGAATCACGGCAGTTACAGCAAAACCGAAGCCGTAATAGAAAATTTTACGCGGAAAATCACTTAAGAAGCAAGCATAAGCAATAATGATAAGGCAGATTGAAAATGATCCAAAATCGGGTTGTAATAAAAGTAATAAGAGGGGAGCCAATAAACCTACAACTCTATTGATCTTTTCTCTTTTATCTAACATAACAAAATTATCGAACAAGCTTACTGAGCTTAATAAAATTGTATACTTCACTAACTCACCTGGTTGAAATCCAAAGAATCCTAAGTCGATCCATCTCTTTGCACCTTTAACGGATTTACCAATTCCAGGAAAAAATGTTGCGAGTAAAAGGGCTGCGAAGAACCAATTAATATAGTGACTATATTTTACCCAAAAACTAATCTTCGTTTTTGAAACAATAAAAGCGATCAACGTTCCAACAGATAAAAAAGTAACTTGTTTGAAGAAATAGTAATTACTATTTCCGAATAATTCTTGAGCTAAAATATAACTAGAGGAGTACACCATAATGACTCCAATCACTGAAAGAATCAGAGTCGTAATGATAAAAAGTTTTGATGTTTGATTAATTTCTTCTAGCGATTCTTCCATGGTTCTATTTTAACAAACCTTGTAAAAACCGCTAGTTGTATTTTGACTACAATTGGTAGACTAATTTCTTAAAGTAATTACCTCTTTCTTCAAAATCTCTGAAAAAGTCACTACTCCCATTACCCGGGGAAAGAAGTATAGTATCTCCGGTTCTACTTTTTTGGTAAGCAAATAAGACAGATTCTTCGAAGCTACCTACGATATAAGTCTGAGGATGTTCACCGAGAGCCCTATTCAGACGCTCTTTACACTCACCGACCAAAACGAGAACTCTTGCATACTTGATAATTTCATCTGCATAAGGCTCGAATTCAATCTCTTCATTATCTTTACCACCAGCAACTAGAATTACCGGATTCTTAAAAGCTGCGATACTTTTAAGCATATCTTCCATTTTTTCAGCTTTTGAATCGTTATAAAAAGAAACTCCGTTTTTTTCCATAAGGAATTCGATTCTATGAGGAATTCCTGGAAACTTCTCAATACAGCTCTGAATAGCCTTATCTGAAGCATCTAATGCCTTACAAGCAGTGATGGCAGCAAGTAGATTCTCTCTATTATCCTGACCAACAATTCTCATCTTATTAACTTTAAATTCTGAGTGATAATTTATATTGCTGTGAATTCTTCTCTCATGAAAATGAGTTCCTTGGATCTCATTCATAACTCCCATCTTTTGGAAGCTTCTTCTTGAATACCAATATGTTTGGCAGTTAGCGTTTCTAAAAAAAGTATTATTCGCTAATGTATCAAAGTTAACAACAAGAAGATCATCAGGAGAAAGTGATTTAATAATTGAAAGCTTAGTTTCAATGTATTCACCCACAGACCTAAAATGGCTCTCAGGGTATTTCTCACTAATATTTGTAAAGACTACTAATTTAGGATGAAAGTTCTGTAAGCTTCTCATCTGAATTGCTGATACTTCAACAATTACATAATCAATTTCATCTTGATTCGGAAGCATGCAATATTCAATAAATGGACTTTCACTAGTTCCACCAACAAAGACATTTTTACCATCAAGCTTTAATGTAAAACCAATCATATGGGCGACGGTTGTTCTACCCTGACTTCCACAAACTGCAATAATTGGTTTACGGCATAGTTTATTGGCCAAACCAAATTCACTATAAACTTCTTTACCATTCTGACGTGCAAACTCTAACTGTGGAAGAGTGGGTTCTACTGATGAAGAATAAACGATTACATCAGCTTCAAGAAAATCATCTTCTCTATGTTCACCAAAAGTCATTTCAGGAGCAGGGGAGATCTTCTTAAGTTTTTTAACAGCTTTGTTTAAGTCAAAGATTGGCTTTATATCTGTTACGCGAATTAAACACTCTAACTTGTTAAAAAAGTTAATGAGAGTAAATCCCGTTTTACCGATGCCAACAATTAGTATTTTTTTATTCTTGAATCTTTCCATTCAATTTACCTCATCTTCAATGTAGCTATAGCGACTAGTGCCAAGAAAATACTAATAATCCAAAAACGGACTATCACTTTTGGCTCCGGCCAACCTTTGAGCTCAAAATGATGATGTATAGGAGCCATTTTAAAAATTCTTTTTCCCCGAAGCTTAAAAGATCCTACTTGCAGAATTACCGAGACGGCTTCAACTACAAATACTCCACCAATTAAAACGAACAAAATCTCATTCTTAGTAATCACCGCTAGAGTACCTAAAGTACCGCCTAGAGATAATGAACCCACATCACCCATAAATATTTGAGCTGGATAAGAGTTGTACCATAAAAAGCCAACGCCAGCACCTATTATGGCAGTAGCTAAAATGCTTAACTCACCGACTCCATCGATATATGGGATGAATAAGTATGCACTAATTTCGCGATGCCCTGACACATATGCTAACAAAGCTAGGGAGACAGAACTGGTTATGATAGGGCCGATCGCAAGCCCATCCAATCCATCAGTCAGGTTAACCGCATTACTCGAACCAACAATTACGATACTGGCAAAAACGATATAAAACATTCCAAGGTCAACAACTGGGCCCTTTACGAAAGGCATATACAATTGTGTATCGATAACACCCTGATAATATAGATACCAACAAGCTGCTATTGCTGTGGCAAACTGCCAAACCAGTTTTCCCTTAGCAGACACTCCATCAGAGTTACCCTTAAGCACTTTTAGATAATCGTCTCTAAAGCCTAAAGCAAAATATGAAATCATAACGAATAGAGTTACAAGAAAAGGTGCTGATAAAAAGTTTCCACAAAATAAGAGAGCAAAGCCGATGCTACCTAGTATCACCACTCCACCCATTGTCGGGGTACCAGCTTTCTTTAAATGACTCTGCGGTCCATCCTCTCTAATGACCTGGCCGAATTGCTTCTTCTTCATAAACTTGATGAACGCTTTCCCCCAAATAATAGAGATAGCTGATGCAATAAGAAAAGCTACGATTGCGCGAAACGTTATGTAGCGAAAAATATTGAAGGCCGATACTGATTGACTGAGAGGATAGAGAAAATGATAGAGCATAGAGACCCGTTGAATTTTGAATACTTAGGTACCTAAAAATGTCATGAGTGACTCTAATTGTAAAGTCCTGCTCCCCTTTAGAAAGACGCTTGAGAAGCTTCTAGATATATTAGCCCAATCATTCCTTAGCTCTATTGTGCTCCCATAGATTTTAGATTCATTTTCAAAGCCAGTTGCGTAATCCTTAGCAAAGCGACCAACGAAGATAGCATTAGATACCATCATACCCTTTAATATTGCACCGAGCTCTTGATGATACTCGGTAGATTTGTCACCTAGCTCATTCATATCGCCAAGAACAAAAAGGGAGTCCTTTAAGTCTAATCGATTATCTTCTAAATAATTCTTAAAACTCTCTAAGGCTGCCTTCATTGAAGAAGGATTTGCATTATAAGCATCTAGAAAAATAATTTGATCCTTAATTTTTATATATTGAGATCTATTATTATCCGGTAGCTTAATTGATTTAGCTGACTCAAAAATTTCATTTTTCTTTGTAGGAAACAGATTCACCAGTAATTCCAAGACAACTGAAAGGTTTTTAAAGTTATGCTTTCCTAGTAAAAAAGGACAAGAGATTTCAACATCGTGATTTAGAAAATTTAATTTTTGTCCTTCATAAATGATGCTTCCATCTTCAAAGCTAACTTTTAAAAGTTTTTCTTGATCTTCCATTTTCTTTAAAAAGTGATTGTCTGAATCAATAGAAAAATATCCCGATTTATTTTTAACATATTCATACAAACTTCTCTTTTCTTTAAAAACATTCTCTTCGTTATAAAAGAATTCCAGATGTGACTGACCAATGCTGGTTATTATTCCGGCGTCAGGATCACCTAAATTACAAAGAAAAGGTATTTCTCCGGGATGATTTGTTCCCATTTCAAGAATACAAATATTGTGAGATTCGTTAAGCCTTAAAAGCGTCATTGGAACGCCTAAATGATTATTGAGATTTCCTTCGGTAAACAAAGTTTTTCCAGGAAAAACCTTTTCGAGTACTCCGGCCATAAGTTCTTTAGTCGTCGTTTTACCATTACTACCCGTGATTCCTATGGTAATGCTACTTGTTCCTAGACGCCACTCTGAGTGGTGAAAGGACGCTAATGCTTGAAAATATTTTTCGGTGCATGAAGTTCCAATGAAAAAAACTTCTGGGAACTGTGTATAGAGTTCTTTTACTATCTCTTCGTTTTCATCAGAATATTTAAAAAGGCATCCCTTTGCGCCTTTCTCGATTGCTTCTTTTAAGTATTTATTTCCATCAAAATTCTCCCCAGTAAGCGCAACAAAAAGGTCGCCCTCTTGAATGGCTCTCGTATCTGTTGATACTCTTCCTATAGCCTTTACTTTACCAAGGGTTACCTCTGAAAGTTTAGTTATACTGTTATTGAATTTATCTAGCGCTATCATTCTCAACTTCCTCTTCAACAATAACAAAATCACTAAAAAATATCTTCTGTCCTTTTATCTCTTGATACTCCTCATGACCTTTACCAGCTATTATAAGAACATCACCTTTACCTAATTTAGATAAGCCTAGCTTTATAGCTTTGGCTCTATCTATTTCAACTGAATAATCGGTCTTCTCTAATCCAGGTAGGATGTCGTCAATTATAGTCTGAGGTTCTTCACTTCTGGGATTATCACTCGTTACTATGACAAAATCGCTTTCTTTTTCAGCAGCTTTTGCCATAAGAGGTCTCTTTGAACTATCCCTATCTCCACCACATCCAAATACAGTTATTACTTTAGAGTTAGGAAAAGCCCTCTTTGTCGCAGATACTAGATTTAAGATTGCGTCCGGAGTATGGGCGTAATCAACAATTGCAAATGAATCTTTATATTCAATAATACTAAAACGACCCTTTGGAGTTTTAATATCTTCAAGCTTGATCTTATCTATTTCGATATAATCTTTTAACATCTCTAATGATAGATTGAGGTTGTCTCGGTTATAATGAACTTTGAAAAAATTAGGATAAACTTTAAAAGTACTTCTATAATCTTTTGCAATTAATAGTTCAGTATCTTTCTCATGTTTAATTAAACTGTCTTTTATATCTTCTACTAGCTTTTTATCACTATCAGGAACAATCAGCTTTCGTCCTTTTTTTAGATAGTTAACAACTCCCAGTTTAGCTTCAAAGTATTCTTCCATGGTGTTGTGAAAATCTAAATGATCTTGGCTAAACGATGTCCAACCAGATCCCTCAAGCTCAATCTTTCCAAGTCTCGACTGCGAAATAGCATGACTACTTACTTCCATGAAAAGAAACTCTACCTTTCCCTCGATTTCATTTAAAACCCTTCTTAGATCAATATAAGATGGAGTTGTCCCACTTATACCTAGTTCAACAAATTCACCATTTAAACTAATACCTACAGTTCCTAAAGAACCTGCCTTTAGTCCTGCTTGAAATGCGATCTGTTCACATAAACTCACTGACGTTGATTTGCCGTTGGTACCAGTTATTCCAAATACTTTTATCTTAGATTCACCTAGAGGGTATAATTCATCTAGAACTTCCTCAAAAAATGACTCTGCCTTTTCATCTGGAACAATCACAAAAGGGTTCTTAATTTTTTCTTTTGGGGATTTGTTTAAAAAAAGGATTGAAGGGTTTGCCTGACTCAGCCTATCTTGAAAAGTTTGCTCTGCAGCCTCACTCACGATTCGATAATAGACTCCAGTTTTGGAATCAGAATATTGAATATTTGTAGTAAGAGCCTCTATAAAGCTAAAATCATCTATGTTTTCTGATTGAAAACCATAGTTATTTATAATCTTTAGTATGTTCTTTATTTTATTCATATTCCGGTGGTGAAAACTTCAACGTAATTTCAGTTGATTCATTTGCTGCGGCACCAGCCTCAGGAGACTGGGAAGAGACGACTCCCATTCCCGAAGGGATAACCTTAATATTCATCTTAGTTGCTAATTTTTGACTAGATTTCTTATCAAGACCTATAAAGTTTGGAACTAATGCTTTGCTAACAAATCTCTTGGCCGACGACTGCTTAAAAGTAACTCTATCAATATCGTTACTAGACTTAGTTTTCTTAATCGCCATTTGATCGAACTCTTTAGTTTTATAGAGCATGTACTCTGCGATCTTTCTAAAGATTGGTGCCGCGATTTGATTACCATAGTATCTTTTTTCGTTAGGTTCATCTACATAGGCGAATATTACAAAAGGATTCTTGATATTTACTGGGTAACCAATAAACCCAGGAATATATCCTTTATAGCCACCACTCTCACTAGCTTTTTGAGCTGTACTAGTTTTTCCAGCAATCTTAAAATAAGGAATCTTCGCTTCAGAGCCAGTTCCATCTTCAACCGCTCGAACAAGGATGTTTGTTATTTGGTCAGCGGTAGATTTTTCAATAATTCTTTTTGGTTTAATATTTTTATTAGCCCCTTTGATTATTGTTGGAGGTAAGTAGTATCCACCATTAGCAAGAGCCGAGTAAGCAGAAAGCATTTGAACACCTGTTACGGCCACACCTTGGCCAAAAGAGATATTACTCAAAGTTAAAGGTGAGACATTTTCATTTTCATTATAGATTCCACGTGATTCACCAGGAAGCTGTACACCACTCTTTTTACCAAAACCAAAATCCCTTAGTGTTTCATTTAATCTTGGATAGGTTAGGTCAAACGCCATCTTAGTCGTACCTATATTTGAGCTGTACATGATGATTTCTTCTACAGATAGCCATTCATATTTCTTTCTAGATTCTGCTTCAGTTATAACGTGATCACCCACTTTCAACTGACCTCTCTCGCAGTAATAATTAGTGTCGATTCTAGCAATCTTATTCTCAAGGGCAGAAGCAACTGTAAATACTTTAAAAGTACTTCCTGGTTCGAAAGGATCTGACACAAATGATAGTTTTCGAAAGTCTTTTTGAGCTCGCTTTAAACTATTAGGATCATAGGTTGGATAATTAGCTACGGCCAAGATCTCTCCGGTCCTGGCATCCATAACACCAACGCCTCCCTTCTTTCCGCCTGATTCTACAACAGCGTCCCGCAATGCTTTTTCAGATATCGCTTGCAGATCTTTATCAATAGTAAGAACTAGCTCACTCGAAGGCCCTTCTATCTTAGAGCTTTCCATTTTAATAGCTCTGCCCTTAGCGTCCTTAATATATCTAATATTTCTAGGCTCACCTTTTAATTCTTTATCAAAAGAGTACTCAAGACCAGAAAGTCCAATATTATCAATTCCTACAAAACCTAAGGTTTGAGATAGAAGCTCATGATTTGGATAAATCCTTTTTGGAACAGTCTCAATATAAATACCTGGAATTTTTTTAATACCTTTGGCTTGGGCCTTAGTTAAAGAAATCTTTCGAGCAAGCCATGTATATCTCTCTCTGTCTTTTATTTTTTTAAGTATATTATTGTAAGTTAAACGTTTAACGACTTTAGACAGTTTACGATAACTTGTTTTGTCTGCCTTGAGATTCTTTGGGATAGTAAAGATACTATAGGTTTGAACGTTAAGAGCGAGGGGATTTTTATTTCGGTCATAAATGATTCCTCTTTTAGGATAAACCTTTCTTTCTCTTAGAAATTGACTCTTGCTTCTTGAGATCAATTCTTCTTTATCAATAACCTGTAATTTTAAAGCTTTTGCCAAAATTAAAACAAACCCTAATAAGAAGATCGATAGGGCGAAGTAAATCCGGTGCTTGAACGTTTTTTTTTCCATTCTACGGTACTACTATTATTTGCTTTTGAGTTGGTTGCTTTAAGCTATGTTTACTCGCCATATTTCTTAAATTCTTTGTAGACAACATTTTTGCTTTCTTCGCCTTGAGCTCTTTATTTTCAAGAAGATGTTTTTCAATCTTTGAATTAACGGCATTCACTTTGTAATCAAGTTCAACACCTTTCATTCTAAATAAGACAAAAAGGATTGAAATTATAATGAAGGCTAATGAAAGTGGTAAACCCTGACTACTTAAGAAGGTTTCTTTAAGCTTGTTTGATATTTGAATTTTTCTTTTGGTAGCCATACTAAACTCAACTAGTAATTTTTTTTATTACTCTTAGTTTAGCACTTCTCGCTCTAGGATTGTTTAAAATTTCAGTTTGGGTTGGTAAAACTGGCTTTTTAGTCAATATTTTTAATTGATCATCTTCTTTAGCAGCATCTTTAAACGACCATTTTACTATCCTATCTTCTAAAGAGTGGAAGCTTATAATTTGAATAATTCCCCCATCATTTAGTAGTGGATATAACAGTGGGATAACGTCGGATACAACATCTAACTCCCTGTTAACAGCGATCCTTAAGGCTTGAAAAGTCCTAGTGGCTGGGTGAGGTCTTTTATGTCTTTGTCTCGCTGGATAAGAGAGAAAGACTGTCTCTTCTAATTCTTTCGTTGTTAAGAAGGGTTTTTCAGCTCTTTTTTCAACTATGTTTTTAGCGATTCTACGGCTTAATCTTTCTTCACCATATTTAAAAATTAAGTTTGCAAGATCCTCTTCTTCAAAAGTATTTACTATATCAGAGGCCGTTAAAACCTCGTCATCCTTGTAATTCATTCTCATATCAAGGGGACCATCTTCTCTATATGAAAACCCTCTTTCGAACTTATCAAACTGATGGCTTGAAACTCCTAAATCAAGGGTAATAAAGTCGAGACCTTCATGTTTCTTGAGATCACTAAAAATCTTTGGAAAATTAACAAAATTTGAATAGATCAATTCAATCTGTTCTTTATAAGGACTGCTCTCTATTTTCTTTTTACCGTTTTCAATAGCGTCTGGATCTTGATCGACTCCATAAACATATGTATTAGGAAGTTCTTCAAGAATTGAAAAGACATGGCCACCACCACCAAAAGTGAGATCTGCACCTATAATAAGATCTTTGGTTGAAAAATTATCTTTGATATTTTCAACGATCTCATTTCTCATGACGGAAATATGTTTTTCAAATTCGAAGGTCATTACTTTACAAGAACCTCTACGATTTCTTTTTGAGCTTCACTTAAGCTTTCCATAGGAGACATTATGCCAACTCTATTTTCCTTATTCACTTCAAACTTATTTTGGCTCAAAAAACTGATGATAGAAGGTAGTACTTTATTGGCGTTGATGTTATTTTCTTTCATAACTCGTAATATTTCATCAACAGCGCAATGCTCTTCTTTCCAGCAATCATAATCTGTAACCATGGCCATTGTTGCATAAGCCATACCGGCTTCTTTTGCTAAATAAGATTCTGGTACATTTGTCATACCAATAATGCTCGCCCCAAATCCTCGGTAAATTTCTGATTCAGCTCTAGAAGAAAACTGTGGCCCTTCAATACAAATATATGAACCACCATCTGAACATTTTATATCCGCTGAGACGCAGCAGTTATGTATTATTTTTCTTAGCTTTTCTTCAACTGCATAAGCAGTAGAGACATGCGCCACTATACCATTCCCAAAGAATGTTCTCTCTCGTTTGCCTTTAGTCCAGTCTATAAAATTATCTGGAGTTACAAATGTCTTAGGTGGAAGTTCTTCTTTTAAACTTCCTACGGCAGAAACAGATATTAAATACTCAACGCCTAACTTCTTTAAGGCAAAGATATTGGCCCTATAATTAACTTCATGTGGCAAAACACTATGACTTCTTCCATGCCTAGGTAAAAAGAACACTTTTACACCATTTAATTCAGCCTCGATTATCTTATCACTTGGGTTTCCAAAAGGAGTTTGGACTTCATGCTCTTTCTTAATTTCAATACCTTCGAGGGCGTAAATTCCACTACCTCCAATTATACCAATTTCAGACATCTTTGCTCCTTTTCCCTTATTTGACTCGATTCTTCCGCAGTGCCAAAATATCATCTTAGCTATGAAAATTGAAATCAAATCTTATATTGAAAGTTATATCAAAAAGAGCACTAATAAGCGCCAACGCCTCAAAAAGGCTGCCGCGGTAGGTAGCGACGAAATAGTATCTAGAATAGAAGACTTCAGTGCAGATCCAAGTGTAAAGAACTTAGTAATCTTAACAAGAGGACTTACAACCTCTGGTGTTTTTATCAGCCGTTCCTTTCTTCGATACTTAACGTCACATATTGATTTTTCTAAAACAGAGACCAGTAAGCTCTCAGAAGCCGATCTTTCTATTCTAGAGTTAGTGTCAAAAAAGCTGCCAATTGATTCCTTTAAAGCTTCACCTAAGGAAATATTTTCAGCAATCTTTCGCGAGAGAGTGATCAATCACGATAATCCTAATCACCACTCGTCTCTGAAGCTTACTCCTGCGCCTTTCAAAACAACACTTGTTTTAGTTTCTGGTGTTCTCAATGAAATTTTCTCAAATGCAGCCTTTGAAAGAGGAGCACAGCACCTTTCTCAAAATCTAGGTATTCATTATATTTGTCCGAAAGTGGATGGTACTAAAAGTGTTGAATTTAATTCGAATTTACTTAAAGAACAGCTTACGGACTACACCAATGAGAATCCTGAAGAAAAACTATGGTTATTAGGATTCTCGAAAGGCGGGGTAGATTGTTTACACTTTCTAGCTGACAACCCTGATCTCGCAAACGAAAAAATTGTTGGTCTTTCAACGATAGCCAGTCCGATACTTGGAGCTAATCATCTTAATCATAAATTTTTAAAGATTATAAACTCTCTTCATAATTATTCAGAAAATCAGATCTATAAGTTTTTTGAGAAACAAACTGACTTATTATTTAAGGAGTTCCAAGAATCTCTTTCTCAAGAACAACAGAAGTTATGGTTTGCGGATAATCATCAACTTTTACCAAAATTAAACTTCTATACATCATTAGCAATGGAATCCAACTGGAAGGAAAGTCACTTTTGGATGATTCTAACCAAAGCCTTCTTTCAAAACGAAAAATTAAATGATGGTGTTGTTGTAGCCGAGAATGCTCTTTTTCCAAGTTATTTTGATTCTCATAATTTTGGAATTATGAAAGGTCATCATTTGATTGGAACACGATCAAGTACTTATAATCAAGAAGCCCTTCTAGAGGCCCATGTCATATATTTGCAGTACATCGATAAATTAACTTAGAGCCCAGACTTTAGATTCATTAAGACCAGTTTGCTTATATTTTTCAAAGTCTCAAACACGCCTTTTCCTTCAACTGCAACTGATTCAAAAGAAGGTAAGTTCCGTGGATTTAATTTAGTCTCGAGTTCTTCAATTGAAACTACATTTGGAAGATCTCTCTTGTTCCATTGCATGACAATAGGTAGCTGTCCTAAATCATAACCTTGCTCTTTAAGGTTTTGCTCCATGCCTTTTAAACTTTCAATATTCGCTTCCATTCTTTCAACTTGAGAATCTGCAACGAAAACAATCCCATCGACACCTCTTAAAATAAGTTTCCTACTAGCTTCATAGAAGACTTGTCCTGGAACGGTATATAAATGGAACCTTGTTTTAAAGCCTCTAATTTCTCCAAGGTCTAATGGTAGGAAATCAAAAAAGAGAGTTCTTTCGTTCTCTGTACTTAAACTAATCATATCACCGCGAGAGTCGCCGGCTGTTTTTTTATAAACGAATTGAATATTAGTTGTTTTTCCACCCATACCTGGACCGTAGAAAACAATCTTACAATTTACTTCCTTCGTTTGATAATTTACAAAGGACATATCTATACTCCTGCCACTGAAAATATATTTTCAATTTCATCATCAGTTATATTTTCAAAAAGTGGTTTATTTAAATTTTCTCTAGCACTAAAATACACACTCAATTCCTGTAATATTTGATGCGATAAAGATCTAAGCTTATTTTTTAGTACTGCAGGGTTTAATTCGTTCTTATAGAACAGACCTACATAAAAAACTTCTTCACTCGTTTCGATAGGAAGAACATAGATCCCAGAATCAGATGTATCAAATCCTAACCGAAAAAAGCTGCTTCCTTCAGTGGGAAAGAAGTCGGCCATCGCTTCTGCTGCCTGCCACGCTCCTGCCATCAATGCGCCCAAAGCCTGTTTTTTTTGCATGCTAAGGTTTTCGTCTTGTTCAAAGACGATAATCCCATCCTGACGAGCTAGAATAAGAGTGCTGTCAAAAGAGTTTTTCTTTAAAATCTTATCTAATGACTCTCTTAGGGTTGTTTTATCTATCATAATGTCTTTCTATTTTTTAAAGCTTGAGAAATAGTCATCGAATCTAAATACTCTAAACTACCACCCATTGGTACACCAAATCCTATTCTATCTACTATAATACCATCTGGTAATACTTCATTTAAGTATGAGCATGTCGCATCACCTTCGATAGATGGATTAACTGCTAAGACAATATTACTGATCTTCCTATTGATAGCGGCCTTACAAAGATTTGGGACTCCAATTTCATCCGGCCCAATACCTTTCAAAGGATTAAGCACACCAGAGAGAACAAAGTAAGAACCAGCGAACTCACCACTATTCTCAATGGCCAATAAATCACTCATTGATTCAACTACACACATAATTGGTTTATCTATTCGGTTTGGATCATTACAGAGACTACAAACCTCATTATCACAAAGTGCGTTGCAACTTATGCAATTCTTAATATCTAAAAGCCCACTAAGACTCGAGCTTAAATTTTTGATATTCTCTTGATCCCAGCTAAGTATTGAAAGAGCCAACCTTATAGCAGACCTCTCACCAATTCCTGGCAAGCGCTTGAGCTGAGTGACCGCTTCATTTAATGTGCCAGGAAGTTCCATTATTAAAAGAGTCCAGGTATCGAGAGACCGCCAGTTACTTTAGACATGGCTTTTGAAACCATATCTTGAGACTCTTTGACTGCTTGATTAACAGCAGTCTTAACCATCTCTTCAAGCATATCAACATCATTAGGATCGACACATTCCTTATCTATACTAAAATCTATAATCTCTTGTTTTCCATTGATCTTGATCTTGATCATTCCGCCACCAGATGAAAAATCCATTTCTCTAGTCTCTAGCTCTTTTTGCAGAGTCGACATTTTTTGTTGCATCTGTTGAGCTTGCTTCATTAAGTTATTCATATTTTTTGCCATATCAACCTCACTTACCTTGTTTGTTAACGACTACTTTATCTACTTTCGTATTAAAAAGAGTCTCTGCCATCCTTAGATTAGGATTATTTAAGAGATTTTCTTCTTTTTTCTTTATTTTTTCTTCATGCTCTTCATCTTTAATATTAGCCACCGACCTAAAGCTATCTTCTTGGCCTTTTAAATCAAAATTTAGGACAACTTTATCAACCTCAACAAGGTAGTACTCACTGAATTCTTTTGAAAGCTTCTTTTGTATTTCAAGTTGAGATAGATATTCAAAGAAGACCTTTGCAGATTTTGGAAAACCGATCTCAACAATAAGGTTCCCAGATATTATCTTGGGTTCAGAATTAATATTTCCTTGCTCTAAATTGTGACCAGTGACAGGTGAAATTTCATGAACATGAGCCAAGAAGCCTTTCCATGTTTTCTCAGAATTTTCATTAGAAACTTTCTTTTCTTCTACGACTAATTCTTCTTCAACAATTACTGGCTCTTGTTCATTAACATTTGATTCTTCAACAACTAATGCCTCAGGTTCAATGACAACTGGTTCTTTCACAATTGCTGGCTCAGGACTTTTCTCGACCATGATTTTAACAGGTGTTTCTTTTTTTTCAGTTACGGTCTTTTTTTTTACCTGAAGATCTGAGTTACTCGATAATGACTCTCTTCTTAACGAAATCTTTTGTAAAATTATCTCTAAAGACTTCCCAACATCATAAGACTTCAAGGCCCAATCAAGATCTCTAGATAGGGTTTCATAGATCCACATCAACTCTTGCGGACCATAACCTTCTATAGAGTGGGGGTAATTAGTATCTCCACCCATCAAAGAATTTATTAGTTCATAGAATGTATCTATAAGGCCGTGATAGATCTTCTCTGATGATATATTTTCAAGTTGAAGGTTTCTATAGAGGTTAACCATTTCTTGATGTTCATTTCTTAAAATAAAATTAACGAGGTCATACAGACTTGATTGTTTCGCTAATCCGAGTCCTAGAAAAAGAGTATTCTCATCAATATAGTTATTTTCTGAGAAAGTTAGTAACTGATCAAGAATACTAAGCGAGTCTCTAACCGAACCATTTCCAAAAAAACTGATCTTATCGACAATATTATTATTCTCAAATTTAATATCTTCTTTCTCAGCTATCTTATTTATTAAGTTACTTAGCTTTTCTTTGTTAGGACTTCTAAAGTCGAATCTCTGACATCTTGAAAGAACAGTGTCCAAGATCTTTTCAGGTTCAGTTGTAGCAAAGATAAAGATCACATGCTCAGGCGGTTCTTCTAATGTTTTCAATAAGGCATTAAATGCACTTGTCGAAAGCATATGAACTTCATCAATAATATAAACTCTATACTTTCCCGAAGTGGGTAAGAACTGAACATTACTTATAAGCTCGCGAATATTATCAACAGAATTATTAGATGCTCCATCAATTTCAATTACATCTAATGTTTGGTTATCTCCAAAGCTTTTACAGCTTTCACAAACTTCACATGGGTTTCCTGTCTCTAAAAGACTTTCACACCTAATGGCCTTGGAGAATATTCTTGCAACTGAAGTTTTTCCAACACCTCTTGTTCCCGTAAACAAATAGGCATGCCCCGTTCGATTTCTTTTCAACGAATTAACCAAAGAGGTCGTTATATGTTCTTGTCCAATGACATCTTCAAATGTCTTTGGTCTCCATTTTCTTGAAAGAACTTGATAGCTCATTAAAGGTTAGCCTTAGTTTGTATTAGAATGTTGATGAATGAGTTTACCGAGGAAAAAAAAGGGTGGCAAAATTAAAGATAAGCGGCAATAAGGCTAAATGCACAGCGGCGCTTTGGCTACCGTTGCTTCCTTCCGGACCTGGCGGAGTTCACCCAGCAACCGCTTGCATCGCCCTATTACCGCCTGTATTTAATGGCCAACAGGGGCAATTGTCAAGGTGACTCGTGGCGTAACCGAGAATCATTATATAAATGGGTTTTAAGTAAAAGATGGCGGAGAACATGGGATTCGAACCCACGAAGCGTTGCCGCTTACCCGCTTTCCAAGCGAGCGCCTTCGACCACTCGGCCAATTCTCCGCAAAATGAGAGTTAAAATTACACAAAATAAAGATAAGTGTCTACGAGTGAAACTTTCTCTTTTCTCGAAAAAAGTTGGAAAGAATATTGGAGCATTTATAATGCAGCACACCGCCCATTATGGAGCAGTTATGATTTAGCCTTTGATCTTTATACAAATTATAACCCAAGCTCAACGCTCCACCTTTTAAGTCATAAGCTCCAAAAACAATGGCGCCAACTCGGGCATGGAGAGCAGCCGATAAACACATAGGGCAGGGCTCTAGAGTGACAAATAAAGTCGTATCTTGAAGCCTCCAATTCTTAGTTAGTGCAGCAGCTTTTTTAAGGGCCAAGACTTCAGCATGACCACAAGGATCAAATACACTTTCTTTTTCATTATGGGCTTTGCTAAGAATAGTTCCAGACTTATCAACCACAACGGCTCCAACGGGAACCTCATTACTCTTATAAGCTAGCTCTGCTTCAAGCAATGCCGACTGCATATTCCATTCAATATCGCTAAACTTTTTCATTCGTTATCTTCGGTGTGAATTTTCTTTGACGTCTTTCTATTGATTCATTCTTCCAAATATTTAAAAGATCATTATAAGCTGATACCTCTTCATGATTATTTAAGCAAAATTTAACACCATAGCTGTAGGGTCTTCCGAGTGAGTAGATTCGTTTTGAAACAATTTCTACTTCAAGTATCCCTTTAAAGTAGCGAGAAGATTCAATCTTAATTGTTGTCCCTGGTTTTATTTCTTCAAAGGAGGCAATACAGCCAGCATTTCTTCTTAAGTCAGTAATCCTAGATTCACTTTTTTCTAAGCTTTCATCAAAGATTTCAACTTTTAGGTCCGTTCTATATCTAAAGTCATATTCCCACCACATTACCCTTGGGTAATAAATGGGAGATGAAAGAATATAAACCTCAACTCCTAATAGAGATAGGCCAGTTAAATAAAGCAGTGATGATTCAAGAGATGTGTAATCAGAGAAAAGAACTTTGTAAGATACATAAAGAGCTAAGGCTGCACTAAAAGTCCAAAAGGAATAAAAGAGTTCCTTTTTTGTAATGAAAAAAGATCTATAAAAGATTGAAAGAAGAGAAACTGAAACTAACCAGCTTATAATCCCAAGACCATTTGTTAATTCAAAGGTTAAGCCTAATAAGACAAACGCAAAGTGACCCCAATGGAGTACCTCTAACCTATTAAAATCATCTTTTAACTTTAGATAGTTAAATACTATTCTCATGCTTCTATTGTCTTTTTAAATGGGATGAAAAGAAACTAGGAATAAATGGCGCAGCTGGCAGGAGTCGAACCTGCGACCACCTGATTCGTAGTCAGGTACTCTATCCAGCTGAGCTACAGCTGCGCATTTAAGATATTAATAGCAAAAAAAAAGACCAAAAAATAGCCCAATTAGAGCAATTTATCGATTTTTACTCACCCTAAATCCTTAATTTTTCAATTTAAGTAAGATTTTGATGAGATTCTTAATATTTTGGAGAGAAGATTATAAATGGCGGAGACGGTGAGATTCGAACTCACGGAACCGCAAGCGGTTCGACACCTTAGCAAGGTGCTCCCTTCGGCCACTCGGGCACGTCTCCACAAGTATAAAAATGGCGGAGGACACAGGATTCGAACCTGCGGAACCTTACGGCTCAACGGTTTTCAAAACCGCCGCTTTCGACCACTCAGCCAATCCTCCACACAGTGGCGTGATAATACGGAAAAGTAATCTTTATGACAATATGAGATCGTAAAAAATTAACGTAAAGCTCTGATATATCTTTCTATTTCTGCCTTATCTGATGCACCTGGATCTAGTCTTAGGTAGGTTTCGAAGCTTTCAGCGGCTAATGACGCCTGACCTGAAGCATTATAAATATAACCAAGCTGCTTATGTATTTCAGGATTATTAGGCTCTTCCTTCAGTGCTCTTTTATAGAACTCCCTAGCTGGCTCTAGCAGATTTCTCTTATATTTAATAAAGCCAAGCCCCATTAGGGCCGGAACTAGCTTAGAGTTCTTAGAGATGGCCGTCTCGAAGTACGGAAGGGCCTTATTATTGTCACCTGTTAATCTATGAATCTCACCGGCTATGTAGTGACCAAAAGGAAGGGTTGGGTTTTGTTTAATTTCTTCTTTTGCACTCTTTAATGCCAGATCGTACTGCCTTAGGTTTATGTAAGCTCGGGCGATATTAAAATGCACCTTAGGATAAGTTCTTAACCTTTTTGAAATTTCTAAGAATTCCGACAACGCCTCTTTGTTTTTTTTAGTTTTTAAATAGTACTCACCTAACTTTATCCTCGTTTTAAGATTGCCAGGATCAGTTGAGATAAGTTTCTTACTATAAAATATTACGTCTTCGTCGTTATCTTCAATTTCACTCGATCGAATCATGAACTCGTAAAAGTCACCATCCTTACGAGGAAGTTTCTCAATAATTTTTTTATACTCTTTGAATTCATTAGATTTTCCACTTCTATAGTAGTACATCGCAATATCACCTAAGAGTTTAGGATGATCTGGGAATTCTTTTAAGACATCCCTAAGATAACCTATTGCTGTATCAGCATCTTCCAACTCATATAGGATTGCTCCCTGTAAAGATAAGTAAAAGACATTATCAGGATCTAAATCTAAACACTTCGAAAGAAATTGCTTAGCATCTTTAAAGCGTTTTTTTCTAAAGAATTCCTTTGCCAAGATATAATAATATTCGTCATTAAGAGGGTCTTTCTTAATCGCCATTTGAAAGTATTGAATAGCAAATGAGAAATTATTCTTCTTTAGCCAATACTTTCCTAACAATGCCTGAAACTTAGGAAGTAGAAAAAACTTAGTTTCGTTTGAAATAAAACTAATTTGTTGATTCGCTACATCCATCTTTTCAACTTTCATTAGGGCCGAAATATAAGAATAAGCAACATCAGCATTTGCTGGAAACTCTTTTTTTAGATAAGAAGTCGTCTCAAGTGCTGCTTGATAATAGCCTCGTTGAGTTTGAATATCAGCAAGTAAAAGCTGACTAGGGATGTAGTTTTCGTTTAAGTCCACAGCCTCGATAGCAAATCTAAATGCTTTTTCCCAATTCTTCTTCCGTTGAAACTCTCTCGCTTTTCTCATTGAATCCCTAATCTTACTTTCTTGGATTAGGATCTGAACTGATTCAATACCTACTTGATCTAAACTAGCGAGCTTAGATCTCAGAGCATTACTTTCTCTATATTTGAGTGCCTTTTTTAAGTACTTTACGCCAAGTTCAATCTCTCCATTAAGCGCCTTTAGCATTCCTCTGTATTCGAGATATCTAGAATAGTAATGAGGAGACCTCTCCATGTTTAAGTTCTTAATCTTCTCTAGGCATTTATCTAATAAGGCATATTCACCTTCTGCGAATAAATTTTCACCAAGAGCTAACCAAAGCTTTACCGACCTTGGCTCTATCTCTACAGCCTTTTTAAGAAGTTCTCTCTGCTTTTGGAAGTTATCATTTGCTCGAAGATAATGAGCCATATAAAAATAGGTTTCTGCCGTTTTTCCTTTTAAGTCTTCAAGTATTTTATAAATTCTTTTAGCCTTAACGAATTCTCCATTTTCGACAAGAATATAAAGATAATATGTGAAGATCTGCAGATTCTTTTTATTTATCCTAAGGTAACTTTCAATAACCCTCTCTGCACTTGAATATTTTTCTAAGTGAGCATAAAACTTCGCAACCCCAATTGTTAGATCACTATCCTTTAGCCTTTTATTTTGTGAAACTTGGATCAATCTAAATAAAGTATTCTTTGCCTTTTTTGGGTTTTTTGCTTCAGGTAATAGCTCAGCGTAAGTCCTTACCAACATCCCTAGGGCGGGATTTCCATCATACTTATTTTCTAAGGATCTTAAAAAAAGTTTTGAAGCTTTTATTTTAGAAACATAATTGTCTTTCAAATAAAAGACTAATGCCTCTTTGAACTGTTGTTTACTTAGTTCTTCATTAGCGTTCTTTTTCGTCACTGGGAATTTGTAAGTAACGTAAATTGGTTTTGGTGTTTTATCTTTCGAACTATCATCTGTTCCGAACATGAAAGCCAGTAGGAGGAGGGCCAATACGCCTACAATAACTGTCCGTTTATTGTCCTTTTTTGGCTCTTTTTTCTTTTCTACTTTTTCTTCAACGACTTCTTCTACAGGTTTTTCTTTCTGAGCCGCTCTCTCAAGCTCCTCTTCAGCTACTTGAGCTATAGATTTAATATCACTCATTATTTCATTGAGATCTACAAAACCTGTTTTCTCATCAACACTTATCTGCTCTTCAACTGGTTCTTCCTCAACAACTTCATCTTCAGTTTCTTCTATCGCTTCCTCTGCAAATATATGCTTAGGATTAACCACTCTTGTTTTATCAATATTTTCTTGTTTAGGTGGAATTCTAATAAGCCTCGTTTTTTCAACGCCTTCGTCAGAATTGTCATTCTCGTCTTCCTCTACATCAGAATATTTTTCCTCTAATTCCTTGTAGTTTATTTTGGTTGAAGTTTTTTTCTCGAACTGAAATTCACTAAAACCATCGTCGGAACTTTTAGGGATTTCCTTTTCTAAAGTAGATTCTTCTTTGGGTTTTAGTTTTTTTGGAATCTTGATTCTTGCGATTGTATTATCACCAGAGTCTTTCTTAACTGTAGCTTCTTTTTTATTTATTATTTGGGCTTTTAGGGACTTTTTAAGTTCATCAAAGTTATTAAGCGAGCCCCAATCACCTGCTGGAAAAACTTGAAAGTTCTCTTTACCGTCGACATGACCCTTTGCGAAGAGTTCGCCAACCTGCTTAGGTGTGACCGGCCCTACGATCCTTCCACTATGTAGTTTTACTCTATACTTATTCACTAACTATATTCTAGCTGTTTTCAGTAATTTTAAAACGTTAGGAAGCTTTGGACTCTTTAAAGTAGTTTTGTCGGATATACTTAATAAGTAAGACAACATTCTGCCTATAACGTACTCCCAAAAAGAGAAGAGCACTTAAGTAAAGAAAGGGGGTGTTTGTCTCTTTTAAGTGCTTTAGGAGTGCTAAATTACTATCAAACCATGGTGTGAACGGCATACCTAATAGTAATATGACCGTCATTATTTGAGTAAAGAACTTGAGTTTATTTCGGTTAGAGCGAAGATTATTTATATTTTCACCTTTAAAAAAGGCCATCATTAATATTAAACAAGAGTTAGTGTAAATAAGCCAACTCAAATAGATTTCTGAGTGATCTATAATTAAAAAAGATATAATTGTTGCCTGTGTAATTATTGTAAATGAAATCTGCTTTGAAATAGTTTTTACATTTTCAATCTTGAGAAACAGTAGAACCAGGATCAAGAGAAATATAACTGATCCAGCACTGGTTATAATATTCGCATTTTCTTTAAGAATACCTAGATCATTGAAAAGGAGAATGAAAAAATTGTTAAAAATACCAATCCATACCCAAGTAGAATAATTAAGTTTATGACTAATTGAATTGTCTGAATCCTCTGGCAAGGTTACTTCGTAAAAACACCTACATAGTCCGTAAATAAGAAAGAAGAATAAAAATGCCACTAAGAATAACCTCTCATTAATAATTGTCTTAATTGAGGCAATATCAAAATCAGGGGACCAAGAAGATACCAATAACGAAAAGACTATTAACCAAATCGTTAATCCAGAGTTAAGGACGAATTCCTTTTTTCGGTCAATATTTCTTCCGAATGAAAACAGAATTATTATTAAACCCAGGAAGGAAAGGACTATATTAGGAAGAGAAATCAACAAGGTTCCCAATTGAAGCTTGAGTGAAACTAATGACCATAGTTTGTCATTGAATTTGAAGTTCTGCCTTACCACTAATAGGTTTCCAGCAATTAAACTAATTATGAAAATAAACCGTTCAAATCCTAAGCTGTCCCTAAATTGGTGAAATATTAATGCCCCAAAAAGGATATTTGATAGGGTGACAAAAGTTAAATTTAGCCTCCTACCAACGAACGAATACATAAACTGATACATAAAAAGATAGAAGACAAAATAGTAAATAAACCAGGAGTTAATAAGCATAAACAAAAACTCCTATCAAATAGGCTATCATGGCCAAAAGTGTCTTAGTCGAATTTATTTTTTTTGATGAATGCTCTTTATCCCTTGCAACAAGACTTTGAGCACAAAGGAGAGGTAGTAATAAGAATAAAACAGGGTATATGCTTTCAAGTTTCTCAAAAGATTTAAAGTAGCTCTTCGAGAAGAGAATAATTGAGAATATATAAATACTTTGCAATAGGCTAGGTCGTACTTTCTTTGATCTTGATAGATACTCGAAAGCAATAGAAGAGATGATGAAAGAAAAAACTTTCTCATTAGAAAAAGACAGTGAAACCATTCCTAAGCTGGAGAAGCCGATATAATTGAAAAATATATCCTGCCGCTTTATAAGCTTACCTATAACAATAAATATTAAATACGTTATCAAAATCCATAAAGTTGAATAACTCAGAACCGTCAAATTACTACCAACGGCAAAATAGAGAATCGCCGCCAATGAAGGCCAATCTCTAGATCCTCTAATTGATTCAATGGATATTAGAAAAAATGAAATTCCAAAATAATAAACTAAATAATTGAGTTCGACGTTCTTAAGACTAAGGCTGGCGAAAACTAGGGTTACTATTGGGACAAGAGTGAAGAGGCCTTTATCTAAACTTTTGTACCCTTTATTAAAAATTCTAGCTAACTCAAAGAGTAAGAGTGCAGCTATAGGTAAAAAAGAAAATATAATGACAGAGGTAAAGATTCCAATAGTAAAAATTGAATTCTTATAGAGCTCTTTTTCGTCATCATTATGTAGAAGGGAAATAAGCAGTGTAAAAATAAAGATTATTTCTGGCTTCCCATAGAACAGGTATGACAAGACCGTAATTAAACTCATCACAACGATAGATAATTTATTTAAAGAAAATTTACTCAAATTAAACCTGCCAATAGTAAACCCATTACCATTAACATCATCAAACTAAAATATTGAGCAGGAAGTCTATTCCTTCCTATCTCAAGAGAAGAAACAGTATTTCTTAAGGTTAATTTATTATCTTTTAAAGGTGGCCCTATGTTTTTCTTTAGCTTTTTTGGGCTACCAGAATTTTTTTGAGAGACTAAAGAAATACTTTTAAAATAAATTTTCTCAAAAAAACCAGGGCTAGTTTTATAGAAAAGAACTATCGTTGAGAACCATATTACTAATTCAGCCCAAAATAGATAGTAACCAACACCATATCTCTTTATCTCAACTTCTGCTTTAGGTAGAAAATTACTGTTAAAGATATTTCCATAATCATCTATCCAATTATCAGGTAAAAAAAGAAAGGAAAGTAATATACTGATGATAATAAAGATTGATCCCTTAAGATCAGCGCTAATTTTAAATTTTTTCAAGGAATCTAAAAAATTGAGTTTAGACTTAGTAGAAATGAGAATAACAAATAACTGGAGGATTAAAATTGTTATACTGACAGCAATCAAAAGAAACCAAGATTTTGAAATTAGACTTTCAAATATTTCAGATTTTGACATATAGCCAATTCCGAATGGAGGAGAAAAGAAAAAGAGCATAAAAAAGAGGTTCCAATGAAAACTCTCATGCTTCTCATTTTTCCTAATCAATTCTGCTATAAAAAGAATTATCCCAACAAAATAAAACAATTGACTCAAACCTACTAAGGCCAAGATGGACAGATAAAGTAAGGATAGAGTCAGATAACTTGAAAAGGTCTCTAAATTATCGCTAAGAAGTCTTCTTCCAAAACTGTAAAGATAGAGAGTACTAACTAGAGCTAAGGGAATTAGAAATATAATTGATGGGTTATTTTTGCTAAAAACCAATATAACAATACTATAAAATACCGCCTTAGTGGGGGAAGGAACAAAAACCTTTCCACGTTCTTTTGACAATAGTTTAATTGAGAAGATAAGGGCCATAATACCGGTTCCATAGCCTTTAAAAACGCCAGTCAGTGAACATAAAACTATCAATATGAATAAAGCATTTACCTTATGATTACTCTTTTTTAAGAATAAAATTTCCTCAACAATAAGAGAGGCCAAGAGAAAGCTAGCTTGAAATTCAATATTGTTGGAAGCTAAGAGGAATACACCGACAACCTTCTTGAATATATCTTCTTTATTACTAGAGAAAAGAATAGAGCTGAATAAAACAAAAATAAATAATGTCTTTAAGATATTAAATTCTTCATACTCAATAAATCCACTAAGGTTTATACTCTGAGTCGAAGAAAATAAACTAAGTCCTAATGCCACAACTGAGGCTATCAGGGCAGCTTCTTTAGATTTTTTATTAAAACTATCTCTAAAGAAACTATCTATGATTGCAATTAGAAATAAGAGTGTGAGAGTTAAGATCACTTACACTCCTCGCTTTCTCTGAAAAATAAGTACTGGATTATAAACACCACAATTAAGATCAAAGCACGAGTGTCTCCTGTCTTAAATACTATTAAGTAATAATAAAGAGGACTAAAAAGAAAAACAATAACTGCGGAATTAGAGATCCTTCCAAATAAGAAAGAAGCTAATACAATAAATGAAGTGCACCATAATACTAACTCCACTTTCTATCCTTCTTAGTATTTATTGAACTAAAAAGAACTAAAACTAACAAAAGAAGAACTATATAAATATCTCCCTCGGCTCTAAGAGTATTCTTAATGTTATTTGTTATTGAGTTTATTGAATCGACATTTTTTATATCAAGGTAGATTATCATTGAAAAAATGCTCATGATAAATATAGCTAGCGGAATAATCTTAAAAGTCTTGATTTTACTTTTGGTTTTTTCTGGCAAGCTTAAACTCAAAAAGATTTGAAGGATGAAGAAAATAGTAATAAAGAAAGTTTCTGATTGATTTACTGTTTCAGTGATAAACGTAACCCCTATCAATAAAAAAGGGATTCCCATTTTTATGAAATTATCTAGTTTGTATATAAAAGTTAAAACAACTAGAAATAACACTATGCCGAAATAAAGTGATGAAGCCATTAGATTATCCCCTTCAATGAACCGAGCATAACTAATGTCCACATAATACTATCAACCTTAAAGGGTTTTAAGGTGGGTGATGACCTTACAAGGTGAAGAATTATTAAGTAGATAAGTGGAAAGGTTATAAAAATAAAAGATTTAGTAAAAACAAGATATTCAGCTGAAACATTTAGGCTAAGCAAACAACTCAGAAAAAAGACTAAGTGAGAAGCTACTGAAACTAGTTTCAAATCTTTTCCTTTGTTGATTGCATAAAATATAAAAAAGATGAGTTGAACAATAAGTAAACTCACAGGGGCTACATTATTCAGTCCTATAAAGACACAAATCAGTAATGTGTTAGATAGGTGGGCTAATGAGGTCTGCTTCTGGTTAATCAAGAGATCCGCTATAGAAAAGAGTAAGAGGACTTGTTGTAGCTTTCCATCTTGATTTAATAAAAATGTGGAGCTCAATGCAATAAAGATAAAGACAAGTGCATCTATAATATATTTCTTTGGTGTAAGAATCAGGCTTAGATTGTTTCCGAAAGTCTTCTTTAGAGAATATAAAGAGTTACCTTTAAAATCGATTACTTTGTTTAAGAATCCTATTTCTAAAAATAGAAACAGCGATCCAAATAATATTTCGATAAATAGATTAAGTTCAATTTTCATTAAAGATCCCTTGTGCGAGAGGCAACAAAAGAATGGCTATGAGTATTGCTTTAAATTCAGATAAGTTACTAAATTTAGACCCATACATAGAAATTGAAATAATGAGGGTGAGTAATGTAAATTTTCGATAACTAAGCTTTTTACTTAGAGATGGTTTATTGGCAAGTTTCTTACTTATTCGAGGAATAAAAATAAAACTTACCAATAACAATATAACTAGAATATTTTCATTAGTTATTAACATTCATTTACTGAATCAGAATCTTCGCTGATTCTGCCAGGACAATCAATTTAGACCAGAAGATACCTAAAAGTACTACTGGGACCGTTAGGGCCACTACAATCGCCTGATTCATAAATCCAAGACCTTCGATCTTTTCTGATGACTCGGACTCCTTGAAAACCATTAATCTAACTATTTTTAGATAGTAATAAAGGGAGACGACAGAGTTAAGACCACCAATAAGGGCCAACATATAGTACTTCTTCTCAACCACCGCTGACAGGATGTTAAACTTTGCGACAAATCCACTTAATGGAGGAACGCCCGCTAATGAAAACATTACTAAGGCCATAGCAATGGCCATCATTGGGTACCTATAGATGAATCCGTTAAACCTTTCAAAGTGGTCATTTCCGTATTTATCATTAACAAATGAAGTGATTAAGAAGGCTACTAACGTCATAAATAAGTAGGTTGATCCATAAAAAAGAATGGCACGTGCGCCAACTTCATTTATAACTACAACGCCCATTATCATCATACCAGCGTGACCAATTGAAGAGTACGCTAACATTCTTTTAACAGATCGCTGTCCGATAGCACCTACATTTCCAACAGTCATAGTAAGGGCTGCAATCACTTGCATAATACCTACCCAGCTTTCTTGTAGTAAGCCTGGTTCTTGAAAAAAGACAAAGGTCACTCTTGTTAAAGCCCCTAGAGCAGCCATTTTTGGAACAATGGCAAAGAAAGCTGTAACGGGTAATGGAGATCCCTCATACACATCTGGAGTCCACATATGAAAAGGAGCGCATGCTAACTTATAACCAAGTCCAGCAAAGAACATTAGAAAAGAAGGTATTAAAATTGATAACTGAGTTGCCGTTAAGTTATTTAGTACTGGTCCAATCTCACTGAATTGAATAGTCCCCAAAACTCCAAAGATATGACTCATTCCAAAGAGCATGATTCCTGCAGAAACACCGCCATAAAGAGCATATTTTAATCCAGCTTCACTTGAACGTTCGTCTGTTTTTCTAAAAGAGGCAAGGGCATAACTTAAGATAGAAAGTGTTTCGATTCCCAAATAAAGGATTAGCATATTATTTGCCGAAGCCAATAACATCCCACCCATAAGGACACCAGTCGCCATAATGACAAACTCTGCCTTTAAGTTATTATAAATATCTTTAGATTGAGAAGATAAGTAAATAGCTCCCATTGTTCCAAGAATCATAATACATTTTAAAAATCCGCTAAAAGGATCGATTACAACTGAATTTGTAAAAATAGGAAGAGGGAGATCTGTTAATGATCCTGCAGATACACAAAAGGCGATAAATAAACCAATCATCGCACCAGAGTATAATAGCCCTCTACCATGCTCATCTTTACTATAGGTGGCTTCCAAAACTAATAATCCTACCATAGTGATACAAACTATTAACTCTGGAATGTAATGACCTAATGCTGCTAAATATGACATTTGCATAAAGTTTCCTATTGAAATTGAGCTAATAGACTAACGAGTTGTCCTACGCTTGATTTCATAATATCTAAAACTGGAGTTGGATAAATTCCAAAAACAATCACGGCAACACAAAGTGGGGCCATATAAAAAATCTCTCTGGCATTCATATCCGTATAAGACTTACATTCTTCGATAACTTCTCCAAAAAACATTCTCTTAAACATCCAAAGAAGGTAAGCAGCACCGATCAGTAGTCCAAAAAGAGCTAACACAGTAATCGTTGTGTACTTCTGGTAAATCCCTAGGAAGATTAATGCTTCAGAGATAAATCCTGAAAGTCCTGGAAGTCCCATTGATGCGAACATAGCAATGATAAAGACAATCGAATATTTTGGTAATTGAGTATAAAGACCACCGAAACCTTTAGTTCCATCAGGTCTAACAATCCATCTGTGATGTGATCTTTCATAAAGAATACCGATCAATAAGAACATCATAGCTGTTGAAGTACCGTGGTTAAACATCTGAAGAACAGCACCGTTCATTCCATGTACTGTCATTGCAGCAAGCCCAAGCATTACAAAACCCATATGGGATACTGAAGAGTATGCAACGAGCTTTTTAACATCCGTTTGAGCCATGGCGCAAAGTGCTCCATAGATAACGTTAATCAATCCTAAGACCGCGATCCAATCAGCGAACTGAACTGAAGCTTGTGGAAAGATAGGATAAGCAATTCTTAGAAATCCATAAGTACCCATCTTAAGAAGAACACCTGCGAGGATAACGGAAACTGCAGTAGGGGCTTGAACGTGAGCATGTGGCAACCAAGTATGGAACGGGAAGACCGGAACCTTAATGGCAAAACCTATAAACATGGCCCAAAAGAAAACTTTTGAAAAGGACCAGACCGTACCAAACATATGAACCTGATTATCAATAAACTTACCACCAGATAAGGCCAGGATATTGAAACTATCAACACCTTTTCCAGATGCATAATAAAGAGCAATGATACCAACTAACATTAAGATTGATCCAAAGAATGTATAAAGGAAAAACTTAACAGCAGCATACTCTCTATTCTCTCCACCCCAAATTCCAATTAAGAAAAACATAGGGAGAAGCATTACTTCCCAGTAAACATAAAAGAGGAAGAAGTCTAAGGCTAAGAAGACTCCATAAACAGTACCTTGGAGCATTAGAAAAAGAGCGAAGTAGCCTTTTACTGACTTGGTTATTGTCCAAGAGCTTAAGATACATAAGAAGAACAAGAGGGCCGCAAGCATAATCATTGGCAGACTAATTCCATCTACACCTAAAGAGTAGAAGATATTAAATTGCTTAATCCATGCGATATTAACAGCGAATTGTTCCTGCATTCCAGGGACGCTAGTATCGAACTTCATATACAAGACAACAGCTAAAATCATCGAACCGATAGTGTTTAACAAACTCCACCAGCGGACGACATTATCCTGCTTATCTTTTGAAAATAGGTATGGAAGTAGAATTACTCCTACTACTCCTATAAACGGTGTCCAAAGAATCCAATTTAACAATGTTGATGTACCGTGCACAGCACTACTCCTTTATATTAATAAAACTAAGCTAATGACCAAATATAACTAGAAAGAACCAGAATAATCATAATGATATAAAACTGAATCTTCCCTGACTGAAAAGTTCTTAAAATAACGTTGAATGCTCTAACGCTCGCCCCTGTACCATCTACTGCAATAGTGTCGACGAAGATATTGTCGAACCATTTTGAGACAGTGAAGGCACACCGGTTAACCTTTTCCCAACCATCAATAGCGTATTTGTCATAAATACCCATATCAACCCAGGCTAAAAAGTTATTCACTGGAATCAATCCTTTTTGGATAATTCCCTTGATGTACATATCATCAAAGTAATACTTATTCTGAAGAGCTCTGTACCAAGTAGAGAAAGTATTTACCCACCAGCCTGGATTCCAACTCTTTCTGATGTACATCATGAAAGCTATAAAGATACCGCTGAAAGCAATAATGATTGAAGCGATGGCGCCAATGCTGTGAACACTATGCACATGATGTGCCTCTTCTTCACTAAGACCATGGTTTGAATCATATTTTGAAACTGGAAAACTGATAGTACTTTTAATATCAACGGGTCCCCAGTTCTGTTTTTGGTAGTTTTTAAAATTCTCTGTTTTTGGCTTAACAATTAATGTGTCGAACCATTCAACTTTATCAGAAGCTACTTTTACTAGTTTCTGACCCGTTAAAGATCCTGAAAACCAAACACCTAAGGTGAAAAGAGCTAAAATAAGAAGAGGAAGGTTTCTGTTCCAAGAAAACTTTTCCTCATGAATATGATCATAAAGATCCTTATCTCTTGGCTCACCATGAAAGGCTAAGAACATCATTCTACACATGTAAAAAGCAGTTAATAGAGCTCCGATAAAGCCTAAAGTCGCAGGGAACCAGTAGTAAGGATTATGCATGGCCATAACCAAAGCATCACCTAGAATTCTATCTTTTGAAACAAACCCTGAGAAAAATGGAACTCCTGCAATAGCAAAAGTACAACACCACATAGCAAACCATGTGAATTTCATTTTATTCTTCAAGCCACCCATTCGAGGCATTTCTTGAACATGTTGATGAGTATGGTGATCATGTAACGAATGAATTACTGATCCAGCCGCTAGAAAAAGACATGCTTTAAAGATTGCGTGAGTAATTAGGTGCATAAACGCAGCATTATAAGCACCAACTCCAACTCCAAGAACCATATATCCAAGTTGAGAAATAGTTGAATACGCTAAAACTGCTTTGAAGTCTGTTTGAACCAAAGCAATTGTAGCCGCTCCAAGAGCTGTTATTCCGCCTATTGTTGCTATAAAAGGAAGCATAAAAGGATGAATCTCATATAAAGGAAACATTCTTAAAGATAAATAAACTCCTGCTGCAACCATTGTCGCTGCATGAATCAACGCTGAACAAGGAGTTGGCCCCATCATCGCGTCTGGCAACCAAACTTGAAGAGGAAATTGAGCTGACTTTCCGATTGTTCCCATAAATATCGCTAAGCTCGCGATTAAGGCTAACGGAAGTCCAAAGCCAAAGATAGTAACTGTAGCATCGGTAAACATACCTGAAGATATAGCTGCGTAGATATCTACAAAGGTAAAAGATCCTACCTGAAAGTAGATAGCCAAAATACCGAGTAAGAAGAAGACATCGCCAATCCTTGTCGTCATAAAGGCCTTGATGTTGGCGTTTCCAGCATCTTCTTTTTCGTAATAGAAACCAATAAGACTGTATGAACAAAATCCCATTAATTCCCAAAAGATAAAGAATGAAATCAGGTTATCACTTAGAACTAGCCCAAGCATAGCTGAAGTAAAGAGAGACATGTAAACGAAGAAACGTCCGTATCTTGTGTCTTCCTTCATGTAATAAGTTGAAAAGATATGAATCAAAAATGCTACACCAGTAACCATAAAAAGCATCATGGCCGTCATATTATCGATGTAAATTCCCATCTTCATTACAAATTCTTGGCCACCACCATTAAGATCAAACCAATTGAATACTTTATGAACATGATAATCAGCAGAATACTTTCCAAAAACAAAATCAAAAAAGATTCTTCCAGAAAGTAAGAAAGAACCAAAAATAGCAGCACAACTTATTCCGACTGCAACATTGGGTACCTTTTTTACGATAAAGGCGTTAATCACAAATGCAAAGAATGGTAGTAAAACGATCCATGCAACAGTTGTTATTGTATAATCCATAAAATCCTTCTATGCCTGTAGTTGAGCTGCATCATCAATGTGAATACTTTCTCTAACTTGAAAAAATCTAATAACAATTGCTAACCCTACTGCTGCTTCAGCTGCAGCAATAATGATTATAAAGAGGGACATTATATGTCCGTCTAAGTTTTGATTTACAAATCTTGTATAAGTTACAAAATTAAGAGCCGACGCATTTAAGATCAATTCAATTCCTAAAAGCATTGCGATAATATTTTTTCTTGCGATCATGACACCTAGGCCAATCACAAACATAAAAAATGATAAGAATAAAAATGGGTACATTGAATTCATTATTTAGTACTCCCTATTGGTCTTGCAATCACAGCCGCTCCAACAAGAGCGCCTAGTAAAAGAATCGAAGATACTTCAAAAGCCAAAACATGATCAGTTACTAATAGTGTTCCAAGCTTTTCAACAGTTGATTCATAAGCTGGAAGAGCAACTGCTTTATAGTCCTGCATTACATTGGCCATTATTTTTATAACGACTAATGAAATAACCAAAACATTTACACCGGCAATTATATAAGTTTTCACGTTACCCATAGCAGGGATCTTCTCTATTCCAAACTTATTCTCGTTAGCCGCTCCGCCACCAGTTAACATAACAGCGAAAAGCATCAAGATTACGACACCACCGACATAAACAACCAATTGAGTTGCAGCAAGAAAGTCCGCTCCTAAAACAGCGTAAGCCCCAGCTACTCCAAAGAGTGCTGTTAAAAGAGCAACGCAGGCATGCATGATATTCTCCTTTATAAAGAGAACACCTAAGCTACCTACTACAATGAGGATCGCTGATAATAAAAATAAAACTGAATCAAACACAAAATACCTCTAAATTAATGTCCACCAGTGGAACCAGAACCCATTGCAGTAAAAAGCTCAAACATACTTTTTCCGTCAAATGCGTAGGCCCAAACTGCAATCATTATTAAATTAAATAAAGCGATAGGAGTTAAATACTTCCAGCAAAGAGTCATAAGCTGATCCACTCTTAACCTTGGTAAAGTCCATCTAATCCAAATCACAACATAATAAAGGAGAAGTGTTTTAGTAAAAAATGAGCCTAACTGAAGAATTTGTCCGATATTTTTAGCAATAATTGGAGGAAGAGCTGAGAATGCTTCCCCAGTTCCTAAGTCAAAAGGAACTTTCCATCCACCAAAGAATAATGCCGCTGCAACACCACAAACAACAAAGACTTCGATGTATTCGGCTAATGCAAAGAATGCAAAACGCATTCCGGTATATTCAGTATGGTAACCAGAAACTAATTCTGATTCCGCTTCTGGTAAATCAAATGGAGCTCTGTTCGTTTCTGCGAGAGCTCCAATAAAATAGACAAAGAACGCTATAAAGGTAAAAGGATTGTGAAGGATGTACCACTCGTGAGGAAAACCACCTTGTCCACCGATTAATGTACCAAAACTCATTCCACCTGATAGAACAACAATAGCAATAATAGATAGTGTAACTGGTATTTCATAACTGATAATCTGAGAGGCTCCTCTCATCCCACCAAGCATTGACCACTTAGAGTTAGAACTATAACCACCAATAAAGATACCTACGCCCACAAGACTAGATATTCCTAATAGATAGAAAACACCCACATTTAAATCTGAAAGGATAAATCCACTTGAAAAGGGAACAACAGCCAAACTTCCAAAAACACCAACAATACAAAGCATAGGTGCCATAATAAACATCGGCTTATCTGCAGCGGAAGGAATGATGTCTTCCTTAAGAATCATCTTCACACCATCAGCTAACATTTGAAGAAGACCAAAAGGACCAACTCTGTTCGGTCCTTGCCTTGCTTGTAAATCTGCTGAAATCTTTCTTTCAGCATAAGTCCCAAGCCCACCGATTGTTGCCATAACACCGACAACTGCTAAACAAGCTGCTAAGTATATAAAAAATGAGATTGTAGAAGTTGCATCTGTCCCAGCAAAATCGGAAATCATTTTTACAAATGCTTTATGTCCATCAAACTGAGAAAGAAAAGAAATTAAGCCTTCGTTCATGAAGCCTCCTGAGTATTTTTCTCACTGCTCTCATCAAGGTTGAGATGAAAACTCTTGACCCAATCGAGGTCACCTTTTCTCCAGCAATAAATTACGCCCGAAACAAGAATCATTACGAATACGATAAAAGTGCAAAGTATAATTCCACCTCTTCCTATTTCGTTAAATTTCTTGAAGACACTTGCGACTGGAAACATTAGCGCACTCTCAACATCAAAGATGATGAAGATTAGTGAAACTACATAAAAGCGCACATTAAAGTTAGACCAGGCAACACCTACCGGATCCTCTCCACATTCATAAGCTTGTTCTTTAAGCCTACTCGGGTTGTGGGGTCTAATTAGTTTGCCAAATAAAATGGCGCCAAATACCAACGCAATACCAATTCCAATTAAAATTAGAATCGGCATATACACGTCGAGGTTATGAGATGACATCTCAGTTCTCTCCTCTATAAAAGTCGTATACAATTAAGTGGTCTAAGATTACAAAAATGACAACCACTTGAAAACATTTTGAATTAATCTTTTTTAAGCTTATAAAGATTTATTTTTGGGAAAAAAAGTTAAACTGCTATGACACACTTCGTTCACATCAATGAAAAAATTTCTCAATGGGTCAATTCTCAGAACGAAAATCTAAGGATTAGCGGTCTAAATGAATCTCAGTTTAGTTTTATTCTTGGCGATATCAAGCAAGAGGGGGCATTAAAAGGCTTTCCGGGCATTTTGATTTGCCCCACCCAAGATTGTGCAGAGCAAGTTGGTGAAGCTTTAGAAGATTCAAATCCGGCTCTCAATATTGAAGTTTTCCCAGAAGATGAACTTAGCCCATATCAGCAATTTATTTCTTCGGACTTTATGCTTCGCAGAAAATTTTCAATCTTAGAGAAATTAGTTTCAAAGAATTCTCCAGATCTTGTGGTTTGTAGTGTGCGCGGAGCGCTATCAAAGCTTCCTCCTAAAACATTTTTTATTGAAAATCAGTTCCTCATCCAAAAAGAAGACATCATTTCGCCCCATGAGTTGTCTAAAAAACTAGTATCCCTCGGCTATAGCTCATCAATTACTGTAGAAGAACCTGGAACATTTTCAAAAAAAGGTGAAGTTTTTGATATTTTTACATCATCAGGGTTAGCCGTAAGATTTAATTACTTTGATGAACTCATTGAAAAAATCTCTCAGATTGATTTAGAAACTCAAAAAAGTATAAAAGACATTGAGCTTGATGAAATTCTAATTGGCCCTTCAACAGGTATTCTTTCGAAGACTCCTTATTCAACTAATTTAAGAAATAACGTTCCAATGCCAGGCCCAAAATTCAAACTACGTTTTGAATATAGGAAGAATATTTTTCAAGAGTTAAATGATGGAAACCTTTTTAATAATTACTCAAGGTTTTTTCCGTTGTTTTTCAACGAAGATGAAACATGCTCACTATTTGACTACTTTAATTCAAACTTTATTCCTATATTTTATAAAAGTAGGGAGATTGATCTAAACCAATCAGAACTAGCAGAATCACTTAGAGTTGAATATGACTCTCAATTAAATGACCTTGAAAGTGATAATATTTCACCTGCTCCTCATTGTTTTTATTTCGAAGACCTAGCAAACCTCTCTAATAAGAAGGCTATCCTTGCGGAAGACTTAGAGTTCAGTGAGATCGAAGACATCTCGAATAAGATGTCCCTAAGCATTGAACCCACACCAATGTATCTAAAAAGATCAATTGGTCTAAAAGATAGTAAGAAAGAAAACCTAAAACTTATTTTTGAGTTTCTATCAGATGAGTTTAAACATAGTGGTAAAATTCTCATCTCTACAAAAACGAAAAGTGCAAAGAAAGAAATTGATTACCTCATAGAGACTTTTGATCTTAATAGAAATCTATTAGAGCGCGTTAGTTTTATAGACTCTTATATTAGTAACGGTTTCTTTTATAGCTCCGAAAAACTCCTCGTTTTAAGTGAGGGTGATCTTTTTTCAGTAAAAAGAAAGAAGACACAGAAGCAGACAAACTTTAATCCCGACTTATTCGCGGAACAGATTGCTACTTTAAAGAAGAATGATTATGTCATTCACTCTGAGCATGGCTTAGGTAAGTACCTAGGCCTCGAGTCGATGGAAGCTGGCGGCATTAAGAATGATTTCTTAGTTATTGAATACGCAAGTAAAGATAAGGTTTACGTCCCTGTATACAAGATTAGCCTTATCCAAAAACATGCTGATTCAACAGCGGGCTGTTCGCTTGGAAACCTTAGATCTGCCAAGTTTAGTCAGACCAAAAAACGAGCAAAGGAATCAGCTAAAAGATTAGCCTTTGACCTGCTTAAACTACAAGCTGAAAGACAAACACAAAAAGCTCATTCATACTCTGAGCCAGATCATTATTATAATGAATTCGAACTAGCATTTCCTTTTGAAGAAACTCCTGATCAACGTTCGGCAACTGATGCCGTTATAACCTCTATGAGAAAACCTGCACCAATGGATCACCTAGTTTGTGGTGATGTGGGATTTGGAAAAACAGAGATTGCCATGAGAGCGGCTTTCCTCGCTGCTCTCGATAAAAAACAAGTTGCAGTACTTGTTCCTACAACAATTTTGGCGCTCCAACATTTTAATAGTTTCGTAAAACGTTTTTCCGAGTTTCCTCTTCGAATAGATTTTTTGTCTAGATTTAAGACACCCAAAGAAGTTAAGGAGATTAAAGAGAAACTAAAAACGGGAAAGATTGACATAATAATTGGGACTCATAAACTTCTCTCATCGACAATTGAGTATAAAGATCTTGGGTTAGTCATTGTCGATGAAGAGCAAAGGTTTGGTGTTGGGCATAAAGAAAAATTAAAAACGCTTAAAGCAACTGTTGATTTTTTAACACTTACTGCAACGCCAATTCCAAGAACATTACAGATGGCTTTTCTCGGTCTGAGAGATCTTTCGTTAATTAAGACACCTCCACCAAAAAGACAATCCATCAAGACCTATATTATTAAAGATGATACGCAAACGATTCAAGCAGCTATCAAGAAAGAGTTATCTAGAGGTGGTCAGGTTTTTATCGTACACAATAAAGTTCACGATATAGAACAGTTCACTGCAAAGATTCGCGAACTCGTGCCCGAGGCTAAGATTATGTTTGCTCATGGCCAAATGAGTGAAAAAGATCTTGAAAGTAGAATAACCAGTTTTTATGAGGGTAAATATCAAATTCTCATTTCCACTACCATTATTGAGTCTGGTATCGACATTCCAAACGCAAATACAATGATTATTGATAGAGCCGATACTTTTGGGTTAAGTCAGCTTCATCAATTAAGGGGAAGAATCGGACGCTCAGAGAAAAAAGCTTATGCTTATTTTCTTGTACCTCAAGACAGAGCTTTAACACCTGTTGCAGAAAAAAGACTGAAAGCTATGCAAACCTATGCTGACATTGGCTCTGGTTTTCATATAGCTTCTGCGGATTTAGAGATTAGAGGAGCTGGTGAAGTTCTAGGTGCAAATCAAAGTGGACACCTCGAGGCCGTTGGTCTTGAGCTTTATATGGAACTCCTTAAAGAGGCTATAGGTGAACTAAAAGGTGAAGAGAGTTCTGTTCACTCTAAAGTTGAAGTTTCAACTCCATTCTCCTGCTATATTCCAAACTTTTATATTGAAGATGGGCCGACAAGACTTAAGTACTACAAGCTTTTATCAAATTCCAATAGTGAAGAAGAACTCACCGATCTTGTCGATGAAGTTCAAGAACTCTTTGGGCCATCACCCGCCGAGTTTGAGAACCTGGGTCTTCTTTTGAAATCTAGAATTGTCCTAAAGGGCTTTGGGATTAAATCGATCAACGTAGCTGGTTTTGATATTAATATAACTTTTGAAAAGAGTTTCCTAGATAAGGAAAGCAGCATTAAGACTAAAATGCTAGACTACTTTTTAAGTAGGCCAAAGACCTATAAATTTAGTCCAGATTATAAAGTTTTCTATCAGGCAAAAGAAAAAGTCAGTCTTGAAGGGCTTTACGAGTTCTCTAAAAATATTGCTGAGCAAATTCTTCCATCCTAGCGTTTTTACGTAGCACCTTTTGCGTAAAATGGTATAATTTTTAAAAAGAACTAATAGAGGAATTTTTTATGAATACCAAGTCCGGAATAATACTTACATTTCTAATGCTTTCTTTAACTGCTGTTGCCGCTAAGGATCCAGTCATTGCAACCGTAAATGGAACTAAGATTCTTAAAAGTCTATTTGATCAAGAATTTAGACAAAACCTTCTCTTTGTTAGTGATAAACCAGTAACAAAAGAAAAGGTACTTAATGATATAATTAACCGTGAACTCGGAATTAGAAAAGCAAAGAAAGCAAAGTTAGATAATGACCCTGTTGTAAGGCGTAAGATGGAAGAAGTGCTTTATCATGCGCAAATTTCAATGGACCTAGAGGGAAAACTTGCTGAGATTAAAGTTTCGGATTCGGAAGTTGAATCTTACTACAAGAGTAACCCTGAATACAGAACAGCTCATATCCTTTTTAGAACTAAAGCAGCTCCTGAAAAAGATGAAGTGATGGCTGCACAACAAAAAGCTTTAGAAAAATATACTATTCTAAAAAAGACTCCTGAGAAATTCTCAGAGTTTGCCAATAAATACTCTCAAAGTAGTACAGCTCCAAACGGGGGAGACATGGGATTTCAACCTGCAATCCGTTTAGCTCCTGAGTATTTCGAAGCAATTAAAGGTAAGAGGCCTAATACTATTACGCCACCTGTTAGAACTCAATTTGGTTACCATATTATCAAGATCTTGGCGGTTAAGGACATCAAGTCAATTAACACGGCCCTCTATAAGAAAGTTGTTTATGATCAAAAGAGAGATAAGATCCTAGAAGATTACTTCTCAGGTATGAGAAAAAGCGCCAAAATTGATATAAATAAGAAAGTTCTCAACGATTACTCGGTTATTAAGAAATAGCCTTGTAAAACCTAGTCTTTTATAGAAAAGTTGTCTCTAAGCAATGCTTTGGAGGTATTCTTGAATTTCAAGACTTTATTAATTTTTACTCTCATTTTAAATTTTAATGTTGAAGCAAAACTGCTCGATAAAATTATTGCAGTGGTCGACAATAAAATCATAACTCTCTCTCAAGTTAAAAGAGTTAAGGGTAGTCTTGGTCCAAGACGAAATATCTCTCCATTGATTTTTTATAAAGAAAAATTTTCTGACGAAGAAGTAGTACAGCTCTTAATTCAAAGACAAATTATTAGAGATAAGCTCGGCGAAATGGGTTATGTCGTTTCTGATGAACAAGTAGAAGCACAAATTAAAGAGACAGAAAGAAGGTTAGGTTTAAATCGTGATCGATTATTAGAGTTTCTAAATTCTAACAATGTTACTTTTGACGAGTATTTTGAACTTGTTAGAGAAACTTATGAGTTTAACATTTTTAACGAAAGGGTTATTCGTCCCCTTATTAGTGTAACAGAGCAAGAAGTTAAGAATGCTTTTTACAAAGAAAATCGAAATAATAAAACTCTCTCATTTAAATACTCACTAGTAGATTTTTCTTTAAATAAGAAATTTTTTAAAAAAGGTATGCTAAGGAAATTCCCTTCCGTCTTGAAGACTTTTCAAGCTGACGGTAATTTACCTAATGAGTACTCTAAAGTTTCTACCGAAATGTTTGCAGACATCTCTCAAGATAGCTTGAGCAAAAAGATAAAATCCGCTCTTAAAGATACAAATGAAGGTGAGTTCACAAAACCGGTTCTTATTGGATCTGAATATCATTCTTTCTTTGTAAAAAAGAAAGATGTGATCGAATCTGAAATATACCAAAGATCAAAACCAAGAATTCAGAACCGCCTCTTTTCTAAGTTAGCAGGCGGAATTAGAGAACTTTGGTTTAAGCGTGAAGTAAATAAGCATTACGTTAAGTATTTTTTCTAATGAATATTATTAATGTTTCTCAAGGTCATGAAGATTCTATTGGCCTTGAAGTTTTCATCAAGTCATTTTTAACCTTAGAAAAGAAAGATCAAAGCAAAATTCGATTGTTCACTTATAAAGAAACGCTCGAAAAATTCTTATCTTTGATGAAAATGAATTACTCTTTCAGTACAGATACAATAAAAATATCTAACTCTATTTTGAAAATTACTCTCTTAAATATCAAGGAATGTAGTAGTCAGTCTTTTAACTCCTTAGTAGAAGCTGAAAAATGTACCAAGGCAGGTGATGTCTTACTAACTCTACCTACAACCAAAAATTCATTAAAAAATAATGGTATTACATTTACTGGCCACACTGACTATTTTAGAAAGAAATATATAGACCGAACACCTGTTATGCTTTTTAAGTCTGAAAATCGTTTTATGGCCCTTCTGACAGAGCATATTCAGCTTGAAGAGGTTGAGAAAAGTATTGATTCAGAACTTATTACAAGCAAGGTAGAAGTGCTCTCTAAGAACCCTTTTTTTAGGTTCAAAGAATTCCTATTTTCTGGAGTCAATCCCCATTGTGGTGAAGATGGACTTTTAGGGAATGCAGACAGCCTTCTGAGAGATACAATACAAGCGCTTCGAGAGAAATCATCCCTAGAATTTAAAGGTCCTATATCTGGAGATACATTATTCTTAGACTCTAGAGATAGACCTATGACAACTTGTCTTATTTGTTCTCAACATGATCAAGGTCTAGCTCCTTTTAAAGCCCTTTCAGGCTTACAAGCTGTGAACATAACTTTAGGCTTACCTTTCCTTAGACTAAGCCCTGACCATGGGACGGCGTTTGATTTATATGGTAAAGATAAGGCTAACTATCTAGGCACACTTTATACGTTAAAACTTGCCTTAGAAAATGTTGGTTTGAAATGAGTATAGATAAAATAATAGTAACTAAAGCGAATGTTCATAATTTAAAAGCTGTTAATTGCATAATTCCAAAGGGGGAATTGATTGTTGTTACTGGTCCATCCGGTAGTGGTAAATCCTCTCTAGCATTTGATACTTTATATGTTGAGAGCCAAAGAAGATATATAGAATCCCTTTCCTCATATGCGAGACAATTTTTAGGGCAGCAACAACCACCCGACGTTGAATCTATTACAGGCCTTTCACCCAGCATTGCTATTGATCAAAAAACCAGCTCTAGAAATCCAAGATCAACAGTTGGAACAATAACCGAAATCTACGACTACCTAAGGGTCTTGTATGCTAGAGTAGGTACACTTCTTGATCCTTCTACTGGAAAAGAGGTTAGGTCATATTCTCCAACCCAAATATCAAATGAAGTCTTTAAAGAGAAAGCTGGATCAAAGGTCCAAATTCTTTTTAAACTTCCATCTAGCCTTACAAAACAAGGTTTTAAGGCGGAACAGTCAAAACTCCTCTCAATGGGTTTTTCTAAGATTTTTACAAAAGATGAAGTCTTCTCCTTAGAGGACTTTGAATTCAGCGCCATAGGGGAAGAGTCCTATATAATAGTAGATCGAGTTTTACTAAAACCAGATTCAAGAAAACGAATCAGTGATTCTGTCGAATTAGTTTTAAAACTAGGAAATGGAACTTCATTTTTTATCATTAACGAAAATAAGATGGTTTCTTACTCAGAAAAAAATATTTCATCAACAGGTGAAGTTTTTCCTGATCTTGAACCTAGGCTTTTTTCATTCAACAGCCCTATTGGAGCCTGTGAAGACTGTAACGGTTTAGGTGAATCTAAAACATTCGATTTTGATAAGATTATTTTTGATGAAAACCTGCCTGTTTTAAAAGGTGCCATAAGTCCATTAGCAAAGAAGAATAAGTTCCTGTTAAAGATGGTTGAAAGTATCTTTAAAGAAGAAGGAATTGAAACAGGAACAACATTAAAAGAACTTAAAAAAAAGCATAGAGATATTCTTTTTGAAGGAACTTCCAAGATTTATAAATATTCATTCAAAAGTGAAAATTCACATTTTGAATTTAGTAAACCCTTTCCTGGAATTATTGAATGGCTTAATAAGAAATACAGAGAGACTACATCTGAGAAAGTTAGAAAAGATCTAGAGGAATTCATGTCCATTGATTGTTGCCCGACTTGCAAAGGGAAACGATTAAATCAATTTGCATTGAACACTTTTATTGATAATCGAACAATTATGGACCTCTCTGAACTCTCTTTAGCAGAGTCTGTAGCTTTCTTCTCTCAACTAAAGTTAGATAAGAATAAAAAAATTATTGCTGAAAAGTTATTGAAAGAGATTTCAAATCGATTAGCTTTCCTAAACGATGTAGGCCTTGGTTATTTAAATCTTAACCGAGGTGCTACTACACTGTCTGGTGGAGAAGGACAGAGGATTAGATTAGCTACTCAAATAGGCTCATCATTGTCTGGCGTCCTATATATCTTAGATGAACCCAGTATCGGACTCCATCAAAGAGATAACCAAAAGCTAATAAAAACTTTAATGGAGTTAAAAAAGCTAGGAAATACTGTCATCGTTGTAGAACACGATGAAGAAACCATGATGGCCTGTGATTACTTAATAGATATGGGCCCTGGCGCAGGAGTCCATGGGGGAGAAATTGTCTCCGAAGGTAAACTTAAAGATGTTTTAAAAAGTTCAAAATCACTAACGGCAAAGTATTTGAATAAGGAATTAGAAATTGAAATTCCTGAATTTCGAAGAGAAAGTGAAGAAATCTTATTTCTAAAAAAAGCAACGGCAAATAACCTTAAGGAAATTGATCTTAGTATACCTCTAGGCACCTTAACTTGTATTACAGGTGTAAGTGGTAGTGGAAAATCAACCTTAGTCCATTCAGTACTAGTTCCAGCAGTTAAAAAAGCTTTAACTAAGAACTCCGCTGCCAACTATAAAAAGCAAAATTATCATTCAATAAAAGGGTTATCCGACATTAAGTCAGTCATACAACTTGATCAGTCTCCAATCGGAAGAACTCCTCACTCAAACCCAGCGACCTACACTGGACTATTTGATAGTATTAGAACTTTGTTCTCAAAAACTCAAGAGTCACAGATAAGAGGTTATAAACCCGGACGTTTTTCTTTCAATGTAAAAGGTGGACGTTGCGAAGAGTGTGAAGGAAATGGTGTTAAGAAGATAGAAATGCATTTCTTACCAGACGTATATATTACGTGTAATGAATGTAACGGAAGTCGGTACAATCTCGAAACCTTATCGGTTCTCTATAAAGGTAAGAATATTTCTGACATTTTAGGAATGAGTATTGAAGAGGGCTCAGATTTTTTTAAAAATCATACTTCTATCAAAAGAACATTAGATGTCTTAAATGATGTTGGTCTCGGATATATTAAACTCGGGCAACCGGCTACTACCTTATCTGGAGGAGAAGCCCAAAGACTTAAGCTTTCCAGAGAACTTTCAAAAAGACCACGTGGAAAGTGCCTTTATGTTTTAGACGAACCTACTACAGGCCTTCATTTCCAAGATATTAAGATACTTTTAAAAGCGATAAATAGATTAGTAGAAGACGGCCATACCGTTGTCGTTATTGAACATAACCTAGATGTTGTAAAATCTTGTGACTATGTTGTGGACCTAGGACCTGAAGGAGGAGACGAAGGCGGTTATATTGTTGCTGAAGGTACTCCTGAAGAGGTCTCAAAGAATAAGAAAAGTATAACGGGGAAATTCTTAAAAAAATGCCTGAATTAATTACGGATCATACAGATATTCGCATTAGAAAATTTCTTGGTCTAAAAGGAATTGATAAGGACGACTATATTATTGGAGAAGGCTATAAAATTGTTCAAAAGATGAACTCTATTCTCGAAATTTCAGAGCTTTTAACCTCAGAAACTATTTTTAAACAGAACCCCACCTTCTTTCAAGATATTCCTGGAACTATATATCTTGCAGACAATAAGTTTATTTCTGAACATGTCGGATATAAATTTCATCAAGGCGTCTTCGCAATTGCCTCTCATCCAGGATACAAATCATTAGAGTCGATTTCCGGTGAAACACTTATTCTGAATAACTTAGATAATGCAGAAAATGTAGGGGCTATCATCCGTAGTGCAACTGGCCTTGGATTTAAAAATATACTAATGGATATGAGGTCTTGTTCTCCATTTTTAAAAAGAAGTATCCGTGTTTCTATGGGAAATGTCTTTTTTGCGAATCTATTCAGAGAAGAGTCTTTAATCGACTCTTTTGAAGTTATGAAAAAGAAAGGATATCAAATTTTAAGTGCAGCTAACGAAGCTGGAGCCGTTGACTATCGCTCAATTAAAAAAGTAGATGGAAATATTGCTGTAGTAATTGGTAATGAAGGCAACGGTATTGAAGAAAATATTAAAAAAGCATCAACTGGACTAATTAAAATTCCCGTTTTAGAAAACGTAGAACATATCAATGCAGCCGCAGCTGGTGCTATTTTAATGAGCGAGTATAGTCCTAACTAAACTTCTATTTTTCCTAGTAAATTAGCCATTTCAATTGCTGAAAGTGCTGTTTCCCAGCCCTTATTCCCAGCTTTTGTACCAGCTCTTTCAATGGCCTGCTCAATTGTGTTAGTCGTTAAGACACCAAAAATAACCGGAATCTGCTCGTCTAAACTAACTTTTGAAACGCCCTTAGCTGCTTCGCTACAAACATAGTCAAAGTGAGGTGTACTTCCTCTAATTACTGCTCCTAAAGTTAAGATCGCATCATAATTTTTTGTCTTGGCCATTCTTGAGGCAATTAATGGTAATTCAAAAGCACCAGGCGCCCATACAATATCAATATCTTCAGCTTCGTGTCTTTTAAAGCAATCTAAAGAGCCTTCAAGTAATTTTGAAGTAATAAAATCATTAAATCGACTTACAACAATCGCAAATTTCTTACCTGATCCATTTAAGTTAGCTTCTATTTTATTAATCATCATCTACTCCTAAATTTGACCATCATAAAGATGGCCCATTTTTTCTATCTTAGTATTTATGTAATTTTTGTTATGTTTATTTGGAACAAAGGTTAAAGGAAGTCTTTTATTAACCTTCACTCCTGATTCCTCAAGCCCAGTAAGCTTTAATGGATTGTTAGTTAAGAGATCAACAGATAATACACCCAAACTTAGTAGCATCTTGCCTGCAATATCATAGGATCTTTCATCCGCATTAAAACCAAGTTCAACATTAGCCGAGATGGTATCTAATCCACTCTCTTGTAACTTATAGGCCTTAATCTTATTTTTAAGACCAATTCCTCTTCCTTCTTGCTTTAAGTAAACGAGAATACCTGAGCCATTTTCACTAATCAATTTCATTGATTCTTTTAGTTGATCTCCGCAATCACATTTCTTCGAACCAAAAACATCTCCAGTCAAACATTCGCTATGAACTCTTGTTAATGAAGTTGTTTCCTTAGCGACATCTCCCATAACTAGGGCGATATGATTGTCTTCAAATAAATGAAGATTAAAGTCTCCAAACTCAGTAGGAAAGTTAATGACTTCTTCTTGTTTTACTTCTTTCGAGGCTAGGATGTACTTCTTTAGATCATCTATTGTTATAATCTTTAGATCATGTCTCTTCGCAATTTCAAAGAGCTCATCTCGTCTCGCCATGCTCCCATCTTCTGCCATAACTTCACAAATAATACCCATAGGATGAAGTCCAGCTAGTTTTGCTAAATCAACTGCAGCTTCCGTGTGACCGTCACGCTCAAGTACACCACCATCTTTTGCTATCAAAGGAAAAACATGACCAGGTCTTAAAAATGTCGAGGCTGGAACAGAAATATCTACCATTTCTTTTATTGTTATTGATCTATCAAAAGCTGAAATACCAGTTCCACTATTTTTGCTATCAATACTCACTGTAAAAGCTGTTTCATGACAGGAGTTGTTTTGCTCGACCATCATAGGGAGCTCCAATCTCTTTGCATCAGCACTTGTGAGGGGAGTACAAATCAAACCTCTTCCTATTTTTGCCATGAAATTTATCATCTCCGGCGTTACTAGTTCAGCAGCAGCTATGAAGTCACCTTCGTTCTCACGATCTTCATCATCAAGAACAATAACCATCTTACCCTTTTTAATTTCTTCAATAGCATCTTCAATCTTATCAAAATTATTCATATTAAAATCCTGTCTCATTCAAGAATTTTTGAGTGAGCTTGTTTTCTCTTTTCTCTAGTAAGTTTTCTATGTATTTAGCAAGGATATCTACTTCAATATTCACTTTGCTACCTATGTTCTTAGTATGAAAGATTGTATTGGCCCACGTATGTGGGATTAAAGAGACCGCAAATCTATTTGAAGAGTCTTCAACCTCCGCAATGGTGAGACTTACACCATCAATAGATACACTACCTTCTTGGACTATATATTTTTGAAGTTCAACTGGTGTTTTAAACCAAGTAAAATAATTCTTTCCAAAGTTTTGTATTTCATTTATCTCTGCAACACCATTAACATGGCCCATTACAAAGTGCCCCCCCATAGGATCAGAAGGAGTTAAAGAACACTCTAGGTTTACAGAATCACCAATCTTAAAGTCTGAAAAATTCGTTTTTTCCAAAGTAACTTTTACTGCTTGAAAGCCTAAAACTTCTCCTTCTTTTAAAACTACAGTCTGACAAACACCATTAATACAAACGGAGTCGTCAATATTTGCTTTTTTTGCTAATTCACCAGCATTCACTTTTAAAAAGATACCTTCAGCATTTGATTCAATACTATCGATCTTTCCAATTTTTTTAACGATTCCTGTGAACATTATAATCCCAATTCAATTTTAAGGTTTCCATTAACATTTTCAATTTTTTTATAGTTGAACTTAAGCGCTTCAGAGATTGTATCTGTTTCACTATTAAAAAAGGATTTACCATTTCCGACTAGAATAGGAGCTTGAAAAAGAGTTATCTTATTATAAATCTTTTCATTGAGAAAACTTGATAAAACCTCGCTTCCACCTTCAACAAGGTAAGAGCTTATGCCAATTTCATAAAGAGAATCTTGAAGCTTATCCAATGATTCAAAAAATATAATATTGCCTTTATTAATGATCTCTTTTTTGGCTTCTTCTAGACTTTCATAATCTTTTAATTGAGTTACATAGATATTAAGTTCAATATTGTTGTTTAATAAATAAGAATCCCAAGCGTATTTTTGAGGGTTTCCTAAGATAATCCTCTTAGGAATTTTACTCTTATTTTTGATGCCCATTCTAATGTTCAATTTAGGATTATCTTCATTAAGGGTATTTCTACCAATCAAGACAGCATCATAAGTCATCCTAAGAAAGTGTGACTCAGTTCTGCTTTCTTCATTCGTTATCCATTTACTATCACCAGTTTTCGTACAAATTTTTCCATCAATTGATACAGCAGCTTTTAAATGAACAAACGGCTTTTTACTAACAATATGATAAAAAAAGACTTCATTAAGCTTTAGACATTCCTCTTCTAAAACTTCAGTCACGACCTCAATTCCAGCTGATCTTAGAAGCTCAATACCTCTACCTTTAACTTCTGGATTTACATCTAGGTTTGCGATTACAACTCTAGCAATCTTAGATTTAATTATCAGAGGAACACATGGAGGTGTTCTTTTAGACTGATGACAACATGGCTCAAGAGTACAGTAGAGAGTCGATCCCTCAAGAGAAGTTTTACAGCTTTTTATGGCCTCAACTTCTGCATGATCCATTCCGCTTTTACTATGAAAACCACTTCCTATAATCTTTTCTTCTTTAACAATAATCGAACCAACGAGTGGATTGGGCGAAGTCCTACCAAAACCTTTTTCAGCTTCTCTAAGAGCTAAGCGCATATAATAAATGTCTTTTTCGCCTTGCGTTGTTGAATTATCCATCAAGCTAGAAATATCGCTAAATCCCCCTAAGGACAAGTAAATTGGGCCCTGTGCTAAAAAAGGCCACTTAGACACTGGTGGCATTTAATTATTTTAGGCATTTAGCTAAGTTGTTATTTTTTCAGTAAAGGTGAAACTCTGTGTCATGGTTGCTAATTTGCACGTGATAACGTGAAAACAATTAAAGTTAATTATAAGGGAGAGAAAATGGTCAAATTGATTCCAGTACTACTTTTACTTTTAAGTTTTACTGCAAGTGCTGAGAGCACTAAAGAGATTCTTTATGAAGGGCAGCAGTTTGAGTCCTTAGAGCTTGATAATAAGAAGATGGAGACTCGCTATCGGCAAGAAGAGGTAGATGATACCTGTACTCGTGAGATCCCTTACACGGAAAATGTTTGCGGCAATGAGACGCGTTATAGAACTCAATGTAGATCTGTCCCTGGTTACAATGACTGCCGAAACGTGAACGATCGAGTTTGTCGTAATGTCACTAGATACCGTGAAGAGTGTAGCAATTCAGGTGGCGGCCGATCTTGCAGAACAGTACCTGGCCGTCGTCAGTGTCGTACCCTTCCAAATGGAACTGAAAGATGTAGAAATCTTCCTTCACGTGAAGTCTGCAGAGACAAGCCTCCAGTAAGAAGATGTAGAAATGTTCCTTACAACGATCGTGTGTGTCACAATACAACAAGAAGACAATGCGACTGGGTTCCTAGCAGACAAGTCTGTGAAGACATTCCTTATCAAGAATACGTTTGTAGAGACGTAACTAGATATAGAACAGAAAGCTATGCCTGTACTAGAACAATACAAATTCCTTATGAAGTCGTGGCAAAACTATTTGAAAGTAAGATTGATGTGCAATTTAGAGATACAAATGAAAGTTCTAAGGCAAACCTAATCTTCGATCTAGACACTGAAGGTAAGGTTTCACTTAAAGCAGAAGACCTCTCTGAGCTACCTGCTCTTATTCTAGCTAAAAAGAAAGTTGAAGCTACAGATAGTGGAGACACCCTAAACATCAATGCTCTTTATAAGCTTAACTTCCTGGACATGAATTCAATTTTAGCTCCAGTAAAGCAACCTCTTTCAAAGTTCTATCTTAATGAAACGCATCTAGCTTTCGTAATGGGGACTGTCTTAAAGCCAGAAGGTATCAAAGTTACAGTCTTAATTAAGAGAAAAGATAAAACAGTTCTCTCTAAGGTACTAGAGGCAAATCAGTATCGTTTAAAAACAGTAGATACTGGAACAAAACTAGACCTTGGTTTAAAGCAATTTGATATTGATCTAAGAAGAAGAGATCACAAGGTAACTGTAAAGATAGAAATGAGTTTTAATGACTTAATTCTCAATCTACCAACACCATCACTAGTTAACGAAAAGACGATTACTATAAAAGCACTTAAAGATTAGGCATAAAAAAAGGGCTCCAGTCGGAGCCCTTCTCTTTTCTTCTGAACTGAAGATTTTTATTAGATTAGGTAAACAGAAATCAGTGTAAAAATAACAAGTGATTCCATAAGAGCTAGACCAAGGATCATTGGTACAAATAGCTTATCAGCAGCAGCTGGGTTACGAGCCATACCGTCAAGAGCTACAGATGCAGCAGCAGACTGAGCACGAGTACCACCAATAGCAGCCATTGCAACAGCAAGAAAATAGAATGCCGCTTTTGTGTATTCATTAAAAAATGGAGTACTTCCGTCTTGAGCCATAGCTGCAGATGAAGCAAGGAAAACTGTAAGAACTAATAATAATTTTTTCATGTAAATCTCCTATAGATTAGTGGGCATGCTCTTCATCATGATCGTGATGAGTTGCAAGCGATATATAAACCATTGATAAAACTGTAAAAACATAAGCCTGGATAAAGCTAACTAAGATTCCAAGAATCATAAAAACAATTGGAACAAGTATTGGAACAAGATCAGAGAAGACAGAAAGAACTAAGTGATCTCCCATCATATTCGATCTAAGCCTTAGTGCTAAAGAAAGAGGTCTAATAAAATTAGAAATAATCTCAATTGGAAAAATCAAGATTGCTAAGTACCAAAGTGGGCCAGCAAAATGCTTTAAGTAATTAACAACTCCCTGCTCTTTCATTCCTTTGATATTGTAATAAAGGAAAGAGAAGATACCTAAAGCCAGAGTAGTTGATAAGTTCTCTGTCGGTGGAAGAAAGCCTGGAATTAAACCAATTAAGTTACAAATTAAAATAACCAAAAACGTTGTTGCGATAAAGCTAAAATACTTGTGTGCCTGATCTTCACCGAGAATTGCTTTACACTGTCCGTATATAAAATTTCCATAAAGCTCAGACATATTTCTAAATGTGATGCCTTTGTCAGGAATAACCACATTAGAGACTTTTGAAATCTTAGAGCGATAAATAAAACCACCAACAACTAACATGAATGAAACAAAGATCATTGTCGAAACATGTTCTGCTAGGGGTAAGTGTAACGAGCTAATCCAAGTGAAGGCTCCACTTGAAGCGACAGCTGTTTGTGTATTTAGAAGTAGTATTAGTGCTAATAATTTTTTCATAATTACCTGTTTTACTTCGATCGCCTCAAAGAAACGCCGAGCACAAAAATCTGAATAACATAGTTAAGTAACGGAATTATTATCCTTTTTTCCATAAAATGTACACCCAAACTTAGGGCCAAAAAGATGACAGCCATTTTTCCGATAAAAGTTATCGCCAGCATAATCTTAGAATACTTAACAGGCTCAACAGAAGTGCCGATTAAAATTATTTTTGAGATAACGCTTAGTAACATTCCAAGATTTAAAAGTGTAGCACCGTAAACTCCGAGTATTACATAGATCTCCAATTGGCTCTGTGCAAAAAACAATGCCACACATGTAAAGCCAAGAGTGAGAGGAATAAATAATTTGAGATTAATTTTTTTTGTTAATTGCATATCGAATCATTAAATAGAACGTATTAAAAATTACGGCAAGGAAAAGTATTAGTCCCACAGGTTTAGAGACATATCCATGACTAGTTGCATAATGCATAAGCCAGCCACAAAAAAATATCAAGCTTGGAAGGCTTAGGCTTAGGCCCAAGATCTTAAGCCAGGAGTCTTTTATCTTTGGCTGTCTCATCTATCTCTTTCTCGCAATTCTTCTTGAGTAGATACTATTGAGCCTATTTTGGACTACCTGTGTATTGGGATACTTTCCTAAAATAGAATAGTACAAATCGTATGCAGTCTTTAATTCTTCCATGGACTCATAAATATTGGCTAAGATGAACTTTGCTTGGACCACAAGTTCTCTTCTATTCTCTCTTTTTATGTATTCTTTTAAATAGATAAGTGATCTCTTCCATTTTTTTTCCTGAAAGAAAACCAGTCCGAGGTAATAAAAGGAATCCACAAAGAACTTATGATTTCTATTTTTTTGTATCTGTTCAAAAATTGTTTTGGCATCTTGTCGATTACTCAACTTAAATGCTGAGATGGCCATACGGAATTGATAGAGATCAAAGTTAGTTAATTTAGGAGTGAATTTAGATAAGTTTTTATAAGAATCGAAACTTGTCTTAAAGTTCTTAGAGAAGTTAAAGGCTATTTCACCAATTCTTTCTTCAGATTTAACCAAGAAAAGCGGATCTTCAGTTAAGTCTTTTACTTTATTAAAAAAATCAATAGCCAGTTTATTTTGACCTAAATTGGTACTGTATATTTCGCCAAGCTGATAATATATCTTAACCTTCAATTCATTATTGGGGTTTTTTTCTATAATCTGCTTATATTTTGCAATAGATTTTTCGTACTTCTGAACAAGAAGGTACTCCTGAGCTTCAACGATCTCTTTATTGATCGTTGGTGTAAAATCACAGGAGCAAAGTAGAAGTAAGCTTCCTAATAAAAGAAGCTTACTCTTCAGTAGATACATCCACTTCATCATCTGGGTCGACTATCTTTTCAACAGCAACAACTTTTTCACCAGTCTTGAGCTTGATAATTCTGACACCTTGAGTAGCTCTACCCATTAAGGAAATGCCCGAAATTTTAGTACGGATAACTTGCCCTTGATCAGTAATGATCATGAGATCATCTTTATCAGAAACAGGTTTAATATCTCTAATCTCTCCGTTCTTTTCAGTTAAGCGCATAGCGAGAATACCTTTTCCGCCTCTCGTCTGCTTTCTGTATTGTGAAGAACTTGTTCTTTTCCCGTAACCATTTTCAGTGATTGATAGAATTTCAACATTATCATCGATAATTTCCATACCGATAATTCTCTCATCAGCACCGATATTAATCCCTTTAACACCTTGAGAGACTCTTCCCATAGGGCGGCAATCAGTTTCTGCAAACCTGATGATCTTTCCACCATTTGAGCAAAGAAGAACATCTTTAGATCCGTCGGTAACTCTAACAGTAAGAAGCGAATCTCCATCAACAATCTTGATAGATTTAAGACCACTTTGTTTTATCTTTTTATAATCAGAGAGGTTAGTCTTCTTAACAATTCCGCCTTCAGTAGCGAACATCAAATATTTACCTTCTAATTGGTCATCGGAAGGAATGCATAAGATCTCTTTAATCTTCTCACCTGAAGGAATCTGGATAAGGTTCGCAACATTACGTCCCTTATTGGTTCTTGTCCCTTCTGGAATTGTATAAACTTTCTTAGAGAAAACAGTTCCCCTACTAGTAAAAAAGAGAAGTGTTGAATGCGTATTAGCTGTAAAGATAGAAGTAAAGAAGTCATCATCAGCTGAAGCTGCACCTTTAACACCGGTACCACCACGCTTCTGAGTCTTGTAAGTATCAAGGGCCATACGTTTGATATAACCCTTGTGAGTTACAGTAACGATAACTTCTTCTTGTTTAACAAGATCTTCAATTTGAATCTCATCAGCCGCTGCAACGATCTGAGTTCTTCTCTCATCTCCATAAGCTTCTAAGATCTCATTGAACTCATCTCTAATAATTCCAATAATTAAATCTTCAGAATCTAAAATACCTTGTAAGCGAGTAATTTCTGCCATGATCTCAGCATGATCTTTAATAATTTTATCACGCTCAAGACCCGTTAATCTTTGTAGACGCATGTCCAAGATTGCTTGAGCTTGAATAGCTGAGAGTGTGTACTTACTTATTAGTGAAGCTTTAGCTTGTTGAGGACCTTCTGATTTCTTGATCAACTCAACAATTGCATCAATATTTTCAACAGCTGTTTTTAAGCCTTCTAAAATATGTGCTCTTTCTTTTGCTTTCTTTAATTCATAAACAGTTCTACGAATAACAACTTCACGCCTGTGATCGATAAAAGAATCAAGTTGTTCTCTTAGATCCATTACTTTTGGTGAACTATTCTTAATTGATAAGAAGATAATCCCAAAAGATGTTTGGAGCTGAGTTTGTTTATAGAGTCTATTTAAAATAACGTTAGCTATTTCACCTTTCTTAAGATCAATGGCCACGCGAATACCAAGATGACTTGACTCATCTCTAATATCTGAAATTCCTGTTAGAGCTTTTCCATTAACTAGATCAGCAACTTTCTCAATTAGTTTTGCTTTATTAACTTGGTATGGAAGTTCAGTAATAACAATTCTTTCTCTGTCTCTACCAAATTCTTCAATATCAGTTTTTGCTCTGATCTGAATAATACCTCTACCTGTTTTATAGGCAGATTTAATTCCTTCTGTTCCATGAATAAATCCTGCAGTAGGAAAATCAGGGCCCGTTACAATTTTCATTAAATCATCAACAGATGTATTACGATCATCTAAAAGAACTAGAAGAGCATTCATAATCTCAGTTAAGTTGTGAGGAGGTATGTTTGTGGCCATACCAACAGCAATACCTGCAGTTCCGTTAATCAATAAGTTTGGAACTCTTGAAGGTAGCACTTTTGGTTCTTTTAAAGATTCATCAAAGTTTGGCTGCCAATCAACAGTTTCCTTATCAAGATCCTTCATCATCTCTTCAGAGAGTTTCTTTAATCGAATTTCTGTATATCTCATGGCGGCAGCACTATCACCATCGATAGAACCAAAGTTACCCTGACCATCAACTAGCGGATACCTCATTGAGAACGGCTGAGCTAGTCTAACAATTGTACCGTAAACAGCAGTATCACCGTGTGGGTGATACTTACCAATTACATCACCAACAATTCTGGCTGATTTTAAATATGGTTTATTATGATAGTTACCATTGGCATGCATGGCATAGAGAGATCTTCTATGCACTGGCTTCATTCCATCTCTAACATCAGGAAGAGCGCGGCCAATAATAACCGACATAGCATAATCTAAATAACAGTTACGCATTTCATCCTGAATCGCTACAGGTTCAATATTTCCGTGATCAACAGGTGTATTATCGTCAGCCATCTATTCTTCCTTAAACGTCTAAGTTTCTAACATTAAGAGCATTCTTCTCAACAAATTCACGACGTGGTTCAACCTGATCTCCCATGAGAACAGAAAAAACTTGATCGGCTTCGATTGTGTCTTCAATAGTCACTTGTAGAAGTGTTCTATTTTTACGAGACATTGTTGTATCGAGAAGCTGCTCAGGATTCATTTCACCTAGTCCCTTATAACGTTGAATATAAGCGCCTTGACGACCCTCAGTTACAACGAATTCAGCAAATTCTTCAAGGTTTTCAAAATCCCTTTTTTCCATCTTATCTTTTTCAATATCAAATTTTGCATAATAGTACTTTTTAATACCATCGTAGTTATTATGAAGATCAGCATACTCAGGTGAAGAAAAGAAATAACTCGTAAGTTTAAATTTCTTAGTTCTCGCAGCAGTCTTAACAACAACTCTTATCAATTTACACTGGTGTTCAAGATCATCTTCAATTTCAAATGAATAAGACCTAAGTGTTTCAGCTTCTAGTTTCTTAAAATGTTCAGATAAAGTAGCTAGTTCTGTCTTTAATTTACTTTCGTCTTTTAGAACTTCGGTAGTTAAATTTGAATGTTCAATAATTCTTCTTAATAAATGAAGGTCAAAATGAACATCATAAGACTTAAGAATATTAAAATAACTAGAATATCTGTTAACAATCTGTTTTGCCGTTTCAGCGTCAATAGAATCACCATCAACATTTATTTTTGCTTCACTAACAGTATTAGTTACCAAGAATGCTTCAAGTTCAGCATCGTCTTTTAAGTACTTTTCAGTCTTACCTTTCTTGTATCTATAGAGAGGTGGCTGAGCGATATAAACAAAACCCTGCTCAATAAGATCAGGAAATTGTCTGTAAAATAAAGTTAAGAGTAGGGTACGAATATGCGACCCATCGACGTCCGCATCGGTCATGATGATGACTTTATGATAACGAAGCTTAGAGATATCAAAATTGGCTTTACCAATACTTGTACCTAAAGCCTGCGTAAGCATCTTGATTTCGTTGTTAGCTAACATTTTATCGTAACGAGCTTTTTCAACGTTTAAGACTTTACCACGAAGAGGAAGAATAGCCTGTGTCTTACGATCACGACCCTGCTTGGCGGAACCTCCCGCCGAGTCACCTTCCACAATATAGATTTCGCATTTTGCTGGATCTTTTTCCTGGCAATCAGCCATTTTACCCGGAAGACCACCACTATCAAGAACTGATTTACGTCTTGTTAATTCTCTGGCTCTACGAGCTGCTTCTCTTGCCGCAGCTGCATCTAATGACTTTCTAACAATGACTTTTGCCGTATCAGGATTTTCTTCTAAATAAGTTTTAAGTCCATCGCCTACGAGTGAATTAACAATACCTTCAACTTCAGAGTTACCAAGTTTAGATTTTGTTTGCCCTTCAAATTGAAGTTCAGGAAGCTTTACTGAGATAATGGCCGTTAAACCTTCTCTCATATCGTCACCTGTTAAACTAAGTTTAACATTCTTAGTTAATCCACTATCTTTAGCCCAAGAGTTTAATTGTCTCGTAATAGCAGTTTTAAAACCTGAAATATGTGTTCCACCTTCAGGTGTCGAAATGGCATTAGCATACCCAGACAAAACCTCGTTATACGAGTCAGTCCACTGCATAGCTATTTCAACTTCATAGTCTTCTTTCGAAGAAAAAATATAAATAGGCTTCTTATGTATTGGTGTTTTAGCTCTGTTTAAATATTCTACGAATTCAACAAGTCCACCTTCGTAATGAAAGGTATCTTTTTTATCATCGCCTCTTTCGTCTTTAAGAGTAATTTTCAACCCTTTATTCAAGTAGGCCATTTCTCTAAAACGTTTTGCTAAAGTGTCATAGTTAAATTCATGAACTTCGAAGATTTCATTATCTGGTTTAAATGTAACTGCAGTTCCATTTTTTTCGGCTTTGTCTAACGTTCCTGTTTGTTTTAAAGGTTCGACAGTTACACCGTGCTTAAAATTAACCTCATATAACTTTCCATCTTTTTTAATTTCTAGTTTTACATATTTGGAAAGAGCATTAACAACAGCAGCCCCAACCCCATGTAATCCACCAGAAACTTTATAAGCAGAACCTTCTTCGTTAAATTTTCCACCAGCATGAAGCTTTGTGTAAACAAGTTCAGCTGCAGAGATTTTCTCAGTGGGGTGCATACCAACAGGAATTCCTCGACCGTCATCTACAACAGTGACTGAGTTATCCACGTGAATAATCACTTTAATTTCGCTACAGAAACCGGCAAGTGCTTCATCAACTGCATTATCTACAATCTCATAAACACAATGATGAAGACCACGGTTAGAAGTATCACCGATATACATACCAGGACGTTTTCTAACGGCTTCTAAACCTTCTAAAACTTTAATTTGATCGGCTTCATATTTTGCGCCGACTTTTGAAATCGATTCTTGATTTTCCAAAAGAACTCCCATAGTCCGTTAGTAATTCTTTCGCTAGGAAGATTAAGAAATCCTTCCGGACTCCACATAGATCTTCTTGGCATTTTGAATTTGTTCTAATTCTTCTTTGAATTTTTCGTTGGCAGTCGTTATCAGAACTTGGAATTCGCTATGCTCCAAAAACTCTACTAACTTCTTCCAACGGAACTTATCCAGCTCCCCTGAAACGTCGTCTATCAACACAATAGGGTATGCCATGAATTTATACCTAAAGAGCTCTATATAGGCAAACAAGAGGCTCAAATAGCTCATTTTTTGTTGGCCTAAAGAACAGTAATCAAATGAGTTTAAACCATTAAAGAGAAGCACATAGTCATCTTTGTGAACACCATAAGATGTAACGCATCTCACCTCATCTTTTTCTAAATTATTTTGCAGTAGTTCAAATATCTGATTCTGATCAAGACCTACAACTTGGGAGCTAATTTCAATTTCTAGTTGATGTTCTTCAGCAAATATCTTTTTAAAAATGCCATTTGTGAAAGGTGCCATCTCTTTAATAAAAGCAACGCGCTTCTCAGTAAGATAAACAGAATTTGCAGCTAGCTCTACATCAAAAGCTTTAATTTGCTCTCTAAAGGCAGGTGGTTTTTTTGAAAGTAAGACATTCCGTGACCTTAGAGCAGAAGTGTATTTGTTTAGTGCTTTTTTATAATCTTTATCTAAGAGAGAGATATGTTGATCAAACCAGGTTCTTCTATGAGAAGGAATATTATGAAAGCCATATGAATCAAACGGATTAATAAAAACCAATTTAATTTCAGGCTTCTTTTTAGCCGGTTTACCTTCTAGAAAAAACTGTGATTGTTTTTCTTCAATCTTAGCTGAGTAACTAACAATCTCAGATTCTACTTCGAAGACACTGGATAATATTATCTCGGGTTTTTCACCATCAATACCCAAGTATTGTGGAAAACTTGTGTTTTTACGGAAGGATTTTTTATTGGCCAAGACAAAGATGGCTTCTAAGATATTTGTTTTCCCGTTTCCATTTTCCCCTAAGATACAATTGATATTAGGTCCAAACTCAATCACATCAGGCATTAGGTTACGAAAATTAGTTGCCTGAAATTTTTGAAGCTTATAGGGAAGCATTTAGCCTAGAGCTTTAAAGGCATAATAATGCCCATATGGCTTGGTGAATTAGATGACCTGATAATGACAGGGCTTAATTCATTATTTAGTTCCATAAGAACTTCACCATTGTCGAAGATAGATAAAGTATCAATAAGGTACTTAGCATTGAAGCCAATTTCCATATCTTTTCCATTATAATCAACAGGTAGTTTTTCTGAAGCATCACCAAGGCTTGGATGGTTAGCTGTGATTGTCATTTCTTTATCTTTTAAATGAATTCTAACACCATTTGATTTCTCATTAGACATGATCTTAATTCTTCTAATTGCATCAAAGAGTAGATCTTTATCTGCTGTTAAAAGAAAAGAAGTCTTTGAAGGAATGACTGCTTGGTACTTAGGATATTCTCTTGCGATCAGTCTAACTGATAGATAATAATTATTTTCTGAGTTTGCATACAAGAAGGAATCATCTAGTGAGATCTTTATCTCAGCTCCAGGATTAGCTTCAGCTAGCTTTTTCAGCTCATAGACACCTTTCTTAGGAATGATAATTCCATTTGTAAGTGAATCTATTCCGTTAACATCAACCTCAGTATCAACCATTGATAATCGATGTCCATCGGTGGCTACAGCTCTTAACTTAGAATCTCTCTCTTGGAGATAAATACCATTTAGGTACAATCTAGTTTCATCAGTTGAGATTGCGTAACTAGTTTTACTAATAACATCTAATAAACCTTGAGAGTTCATTTGTACTTGGTTGTTCTCGTTGTGGAATACTAGTTGTGGAAAATCTTCATTCTTATAAACTAAGAGTGAATAGTGAATATCTTTGAAAAATAATTTTAAAGTATTTTCACCTTCGATTATTTCTAGGTGAACTTCTCCGTCAGGTAGTTCTCTGAGAATATCAAATATATTCTTAGCATTTACACAGAATGTTCCTGATTCATTAACATTTGCTTGAACACAAACCTTTGCTGAAACTTCAAGATCTGTTGCTGATATCTGAAGAGTATCTCCTTCGGCCTTAATCAAAGCATAAGTTAAGATAGGTCTAGAATTTCTTTTATCAACAACAGTTAAGATTTTGTTGATGGCAGATCTAAATGTGTCAGTGTCTAAACAAACTTTCATAGTTGTCCTTAAAAGATTTATTTAGAATTTTTATAATCTATCTGTAGGTTCTGCAAGGGCGTTAGCTCTTCATTTTCTAATCTCTATATTTATTTAATATATATTATACTGTGTGGATAAGTGGGAAAGTCCTTTTTTGGCGTGATTACGTGTACTTATCTTGAGTACCTATGTGAGTAGAAGTTGATAACTAATTAAAAAAATTATAATTGATTCGGATATTCTTTAATTGTTCACATTTATACCAGTTTATTAAGGTTTGTTTCCACAGTTTATCCACAGCTTTTTCTTTAGCTTTGCGTTGTACGAAAATAGGGCCATTTTTCTAAAAGTTATTCACAATTTTATCCACATGTTAATTACTCTTATTCTTATCAAGGTATATAAGCCGATGAAGTAATTAACATGTGTACGAAAATGTGAATTGGGAATCAACTGTTCAATTTTGCTAGATCTTTAAACTGTCTTGAATGTTAACAAAGTTGAATAAAGTATGGAAAAACTTGTGAAGGAAACTTCACATAATAGTTATCCACATAAACTAAATTTTATCAACTTAGTTTATGCGGAATGTTGGCCTATAAATTGTTTTCGATGGCAAAAAGATCACGAGATAAATTAAGGTCTGTTCTTAATTGGCCAGTCACTTTATTGACGGCGTGGATAACTGAAGTGTGATCGCGGCCCCCGTAAAACTGTCCAATTTCTTTTTGAGTAGTGTTTAAGATCTTTCTAGAAAGGTACATACCAACGTGTCTAGCAGTTGTTATGTGCTGACCTCTAGCTTTCGATTTTATATCCGCTAAAGGGATTTTAAAGTGTTGTGAAACGGCTCTAGCAAGTGTGTCTAGAGTGATGATCTTTGCATCTTCACGGTTCTCTAGTCCTAGTAGGTCACGTACTTGTTCTATTTCTAAGTCTACATTCATTAAATCAGCATAGGCTTGTAGCTTAATAAGTGAACCTTCAAGCTCTCGAATGTTAGCCGTAATATTGCTAGCTATAAGCGTATAGACTTCATCTTGTAAAAAGAGATCTAGTTCAAAAGCTTTTCTTTTTAGAATAGCAATTCTAGTTTCAAGATTAGGGCTACCAATATCAACTACAAGTCCCCAACCAAGTCTGCTTCTTACTCTTTCTTCAATACCATCAATATCTTTTGGTGGTTTATCTGAAGTAAAGATCAGTTGCTTGCCCTTATTATGGAGTTCATTAAAGATGTGAAAGAATTCGTTTTGAGTTCCTTCTTTGTTCTTGAGTTCATGAATATCATCAATCATTAAAACATCTATTTTTTCTAAATATTTCTTTTGAAATTCATCAATATTCTTTTCTTTAATTGAGTTGATCATCTCTTTTAGAAATTCTCTTGCTGTAATCAAGCAGATAACTAGCTGAGGATGATTGGCCTGGATTTCATTTGCAACTGCATGGAGAAGGTGAGTCTTTCCAAGCCCCGGAGAACTATGAAGATATAAAGAGGGATATTTTCCACTTTTTCCTGGTCGCTTTGCAACGCTATGTGCTGTTGCATTGGCCATATTATTTTCTGGTCCAACAATGAAGTTATCAAAAGTCTTGGTCGGATCGAAAAGGATACTGTTTGTATTTGGTCTTACATGGTCCATGTACTTGGATTCTGCGGACTTAATCTTCTCGTCTTGTGTTTGGTTAAGGTCTAGGCTGAATTTCACTTCTTTAGCTGATTTAGCTCCAGGTCCAGCAATTGCCCTTTGTCTCTTCAATGAATTCAGGATGCTATCTTTATTAGAGCTTAGGCTTTCCGTATTTGTGACAACTTCAATTGATATCTGAAAAACCTGACCAAGAGTATTCTGGATGGCTTCTGAAATAAAAGGTAAGTAGCTGTTATTAATAACATTTTTGATAAATTCAGTGGTCACAGAGAAGTGAGCATGAGTATCTTCAAGTTTTTGTAAATAAAATGTATTTTCAAAATAAGTACTGTATTTCTGGATAGTTACACTATCTTTTAGGTAGTTAAGAACCTCTTTATTGATGGCTATTAGTTCATCTTGAGAGAAGTTTTCATTGGGGTTTTGTACTATATTAGTCTCTTTTTGTGGCTTTAAGTCATTGTTTTTACTGTTTAAATTCAATGGATTGAAGCTGGTTTCATTGGATAAAAAGTGCTCAAAAGGAAATTGTTCACTCATTCCTGCGGACTCCCTACTAGCGAAAACTAGTTGTTGTTGTGTGTATGAAAGCGGACCGAGAAATTAACATGGCCGAAACATTTAAAGCAATCCTGTTTTTGAGCAGGGCCCAAAAGTTTTCCACATTTTGTTTAAAAAGGGGTATTTAGGCCGGTGATTATCAATTGAGCAGCTTGACCTTTCATTGTCCGGTGTGTAAATCATACCTTCGAAACGAAATCAGTTATGTAGAAGAGGTTATAGCGATGAGCAAGATCAAAAGAACTTGGCAGCCAAAAAGAAAGAAAAGACTTAGAGTTCACGGGTTTCTAAAAAGAATGTCTACTCCTGGTGGGAAGAAAGTGATCAACGCCCGTAGAAGAAAGGGACGTAAGAATCTTACAGTTTCTACTGGTACTAAATAAGTCTGATGAACTCTGAAATTTTTCCGAAAGAAGTCCGCCTTTTAAATAAGGCAGACTTTACTTTCCTTAAGTCAGGAAGCACTTCTAATAAAGCGAAGTGGTTAATGGCTTATTCCAAAAAAACTACAAACAAACAGACACGTATTGGTATTAGTGCTTCTAAGAAAGTAGGGAATGCTGTTAAGAGAAATAAAGTTAAGCGCTGTCTTAGAGAGGCTTTTAGAAAGTCTGAATTTAAGGACCTTGGTAAAGACGTGCTTCTAGTGGTTCATCCACAATTCTTTAAAGATAACTCAGTAAGTCCAATGGTGAAGATCGAAGATTCCTTTAACGGTATCTTCAAAGCTATCGCAGCAAAATGAACTTCCTTTTTAAACTCTTGATTAAATTTTATCAAAAACTAATCTCGCCTTTTTTGGCGCCTCGCTGCAGGTTTTATCCAACTTGCTCTGAGTATTCTAAAATATGTTTTGAGAAGCTTCCTTTCCATTTAGCGTTATGGTATTCCATTTCACGAATAGTTAAATGTCATCCCTATAATGATGGTGGTTTCGATCCACCTCCTGTGGAGAGGCGTTGTTGCTAACAACCAGGTAAAAATATGAATAATGATCAAAGAAGAATGTTTATGGCCATCGCTCTGTCAGCGGTAGTCTTGTTTGTATGGCAATCTTATTTTGCTCCAAAGCAACCTTTTGAAGATAAGAATAAAGTAGCAAAGGTTAAAGATACTCCTGTTTCAAAAGAAGGTACTTCTACTGAGCCAGCTAAAGAGAATAAAATCTTAGTTGATAATGTTCCTGTAAGTACGGAAGTTGAATATACTGATTTAGAAGGTTCTCAAGGAGCAGCTAGAATTGGTAGTGATCTTAGCATTACTAATTTTTCAAATTCAGATTCAAAATATTTATTTAAAGATGTCTTAGAGAGCAAAGGTTCTCCTTTTAAGATCTTTATTAAGAAAGATGGAAAGTTCCACCCAATCTTTATGGCTCTTCAGGAAGATGGAGGAGTTTTAAAGGGAACTAATAGTGAGTTCGGTATTACCTTTACGGGAAGTTTAAGTGAAGATGATAAATTAACTTATAACTTAGTTTCAGCAACAGCTTATCAATATAGAGTTGTTTTTGAGTCTAGCGAGAAGACACTGGATAACCGTCAAATAAGAAATTTTACTTTTCTTGGTGCTAAAGACGTTGATACTTTTGAAGTAGGCGATGAAGACTCTTACGATGGATTGATTAAATGGGCCGGCGTAGATTTTAACTTTCATCTTTTTGCTCTAGTTATGGACAAAAAGGTTGCAGCTAAAGCTAGCAATGCAGGTAGTAAGTTTGTTATTGATTTCATTGAACCTACGCAAAACTTCAATTCATACTTAGTTTTCGTTAAGAAGAACTACGATATTTTAGCTAAATTAGGGGATAACCTACAGTTAAGTGTCGATTTTGGTATCTTTGGCATTATTGCAGTTCCTATCCTTAGAGGAATTCAATTTGTTTATAAGTATATTCCTAATTATGGAATTGCGATTATCCTTCTTACCATCCTTTTAAGATTCTTAACTTTCCCTCTCTACTATAAGTCTATTATAAGTATGAAGAAGATGCAGAAGGTTCAACCAGAACTAACTAAACTTCGTGAAAAATTTAAAGACGATCCGCAAAGAATGCAAAAAGAGACGATGGAATTATTCAAAAGAGCAGGAGCTAATCCATTAGGTGGATGTCTTCCAATGCTTCTTCAGATGCCAGTGTTTTTTGCCTTTTATCAAGTACTTTATAATTCAGTTGAATTAGTAAACGCTCCTTTCATGGGTTGGATTACGGATCTAAGTATTAAAGATCCTCTTTATGTACTTCCTGTTGTCATGGCGATTGCGATGTTTGGTCAACAAAAGCTAACTCCAACAACAACTGCGGATCCAACACAGGCTAAGGTGATGATGGCGATGCCACTAATCTTTGGTTTCATCATGAAGGATTTACCGTCAGGTTTAGTACTTTATATTTTCGTTTCAACCTTGTTTGGTATTATTCAACAATTGGTTGTTTATAAATATACAGATTAATTATGGAATGGCTGATTTCAGAAGATCCTATTATTGCTTGTAGTAGCGGGAACAATGAAAATACGGCCATTTCTCTTCTAAGAATTTCTGGTCTTAAAAATTTTAAGTTATTAAATAGTCTTTTCAATAAGGACCTGAATAACCTCGTTCCAAGAAAAGCTAGCTTTATAAAGATTGTCGATAAATCACATGTCATTGATGAAGTCGTCTTAACTTTTTTTAAAGGACCGCATTCTTATAATGGAGAAAATATTCTAGAGCTTGCGGTTCATGGGAATCCAATTAATGTTCGTAGGATTATAGAACTTTTTAAAAAGCATGGGGTAAGGGAAGCAAACCCTGGGGAAATTACCTATAGAGCACTAAGAAATAACAAGATGACCCTTACTCAGGTAGAAGGTCTCGATACTTTGTTAAATGCTGGATCGATCGATCTCTTTGACAACGGAATGTCTCACCTTAGTGGCGAATTACAAAAAGAATACTTGAACCTAAGAGACTCTTATTTGAATCTAAGAGGTGCCATTGAAATCTTGATTGATTTTTCTGAAGACGTCGGAGAAGAACAGTCGAGTAAACTCTTTAAGGATCACTTTGAAAACTTCAAAAGCCTAATTCATATTTTAAAAAGAAGAACACGATCACCAAGATCCCATTTGCTAAAACCCAAAGTGGTTTTATTAGGGGTTACTAATGCTGGAAAGAGTACTTTATTTAATAAATTACTTGAGGAAAAAAGATCGATCGTCTCAGAGATCAAGGGAACAACAAGAGATTATATTTCTGAGTATTTTTCACATGAAGGGGCAGAGTTTCAGGTAGTAGACACGGCTGGGCTTCGAGAAAGTGAAGATGAGATTGAAGTAGAGGGGATCAAGTTATCAAAAGAGTTATATTCCGATGCCTTTTATAAGATCTTAGTTATTAATCCATTCTTAAGTGACGAATTAGGAGTAGATTCTTTAGAAGCCGATGCTGTCGTCTTTACTCATTCAGACCTAAAGGGTTTTGATGATAAAGTCCGCGATTTTGATAACTTATCTGGTAATTCTAAGCGTTTTAGCCTTGGTCCTATAGGACCATTGTTAGAACTTGGTCCTATAGGACCGGAATCAAAAACTGGTCCTATAGGACCGGAATCAAAACTTGGTCCTATAGGACCAGAGTCAGAAATTGGTCCTATAGGACCGCAAGAGGGTGGTCCTATAGAACCACTAGGTCTCCTTAAAAATCATATTTATCGTAAATACAGTGACTTAATGGCTGAAAAACCCATATTACCAGATAGACAACGTAATATAATCAATAGCTTAGCTACCATGGTTGACGGTATTAGTCAGTTAATTGATGGAGTCAATGACCCAGCCATTTTATCTAATGAAATCAATATGTTAGATGCAGAAGTAAACGGGCTACTTGGGATAACAACTTCAGACGATGTTCTCAATAATATTTTCAGTAATTTTTGCATTGGGAAGTAGTTAAATAGACAGTGTGGTTACTTTTCTCATATGTTCCACGTGGAACTTTAAATTATGAATAAAAACTTCTATGACATTTTAATTATCGGTGGTGGGCATGCTGGCGCAGAAGCAGCCTGGGCAGCATCCGAATTTAATCTTCGAGTTGGCCTAGTAACTATGCCATCGATCCCGATCGCCTCGGCTCCATGTAATCCAGCTGTAGGCGGAGTAGGTAAGGGCCAGGTCGTTAGAGAGCTTGATGCTCTTGGCGGACTTATGCCGATACTTGCGGACTATGCAGGTATCCAGTTTCGAATCTTGAATGAATCCAAGGGTGCAGCCGTCCGCTCAACAAGAGTGCAAATAGATAAGGAGCTTTATGCAGAAAAAGCAGAAGAGCTTCTATCAGAAAGAAAAAACCTTTCCGTTATAAGAGAGTCCATTGTAGATATTTCCCTCAATGAGAACTACTTGGTTACAGCTAAGTCCGGTGAGCTTTTTAGCGCTACAAAAATAATCATTACTACTGGTACGTTTTTGAATGGAAAGCTCCATACAGGGGAAGTTCAGAACGCTGGTGGGCGCTTTGATTGTGGTCCATCTGTTTCTCTGCAGACACTTGTAAAGGAAACGGGAAATATAAAGCGCTTCAAGACAGGGACTCCCGCGAGGCTTCTTCGCGACAGTATTAACTTCGAAGTGATGGATCCACAGCCAAGTGATCCCTTGGCCTTTAACTTTCATTTTAAAAATAGAGACAATAAAAGAGCCCAAAGACAGCTAGACTGTTACCTAACAAGGACTCAGCCAGCTACTTTAGAGTTAATCAGAGAAAATAAAGAGAAATCTCCTATATTTAACGGTCAGATCGAGGGCGTTGGGCCAAGGTACTGCCCATCAATTGAAGATAAAGCGTTTCGATACCCTGATAAAGACGGGCATCATGTATTCGTTGAACCAGAAGGCTTAAATCTAGATACTTTTTATCCCAATGGAATCTCTACCAGTTTACCAGTTGAGATTCAGGAAGAGTTTATTAGAACTATTCCTGGACTAGAAAAAGCAGTGATAGCTGTTCCAGGTTATGCGGTTGAGTACGATGTTGTAGATACTACAGAGCTAAATATTGCTCTCGAACACAAGAAACTACCTGGATTATACTTCGCAGGACAGTTAAATGGCACTTCAGGCTACGAAGAAGCTGCTGGACAGGGTTTTATTGCTGGAATTAACGCTGGATTGGCTGTTTTAGATAAAGAAAGATTCATTCTCAATAGAGAAGAGAGCTACATAGGCGTGATGGTAGAAGACTTAGTAAGCAATGAAAGAGATGAGCCTTATAGACTTTTTACAGCTCGTTCAGAAAGCCGTCTTTTTACCCGCGAGGATAATAGTTATTTTAGAATCGGTCCTTACAGAAAGAAGCTAGGGTTAGATAAAGAAATAGATGCTTTTATTGATGGTTACTTTCTTGAGAGGGAGATACTTATAAAACTTGTTAAGAAAACAGGTTTCCGTGCTACAAAAAAGTGGTCAAAACACTTCGAAGAACAGAAATACGGTAAAATCCAAGAGAATATAACCTTAGAGGAGCTAGTTAAGAGATCTCACCTAGACCCAGAAGTAACTCTCGCCTATGAGCTTAAGCGGATGGGGGTAAATTTTCTGCCTCAGGTAGTTTGCGATATAGCCAATTCTTTAAAATATGAAGGTTACCTGGAGCGGTCAATTAATCAGCAGAAAAAGCTCTCTAAGTTAAAAGAGAAAAAGGTCTCGTGGACTGTTCTTAGTGAGAACGTAAATATTAGTTTTGAGTGCCGTCAGCGAATAAAGAAGATTCAACCAGAAACATTTCAGCAGCTTTCTATGATCAATGGAATTAGGCCTGCCACCCTAGCCTATGTGGCTTCAAATAGAGTTTAAATGAGAGATTTTGCTAAGCGATACCTGGAAGTTTTAGAGGGCCCTTTGAAAGGCATCAACCTAACTAGAATTCTAAACGAAGAAGACTTTTATATTAAACAGATCTACGACTCTGTTCATCCTTTAGAGATTTCTCCAAAATTTAAAAAAGCTCTCGAGTCCTGTTCGGTTGTTATCGATGTTGGTTTCGGGGGTGGGTTTCCACTAGTGCCGTTAGCGAGCTTGATACCCCAGAAGAATTTTATAGGAATTGAATCTAAGAACAAGAAGGCCGAAGCAGTTAAAGTGATTTGCCAGGAGCTTGGAATAAGTAATGTAGCCCCTATGCATGGTCGTATTGAAACTTTTCTTATCGATGAAGAGGCCGTGATTATTTTTAAAGCAGTAGGTAAGATAAAGGACTGTTTTAATCTTTTAAGGTTTGAAAGCAAGTGCACGGTGTTTTTCTACAAGGGTCCAGGCCTCTACGAGCAAGAAGATTTAAAGCAATTGGGCTCCGGTATTAGTAAGATTGAAGAAGTTTCTTTTGAACTACCAGATGGCTCTCAAAGAATATTAATGGGTTACAGTGTTTTACCTGTTCCACGTGGAACAAAAAAAGAAAAGAAAAGCCTTGTCAGAATCTCGGCTCTTAAGTCAAAATTATTCCCACACAAATAGTTCTCCCGGAGACGTAAATGGCTAAAATTATTGCATTGGCTAACCAAAAGGGTGGCGTTGGTAAAACAACTTCATCTATCAATATTGCAGCGTGTCTAGCAATAGCTGAGAAAAAGACTCTACTAATAGACCTAGACCCCCAAGGAAACGCTTCTGTTGGCCTTGGACTATCAAAAGAAAGTCACCAAGATCAAAATATTTATCATGTCATCATTGGGCAATCCTCTTTAAAGGATGCAACTTATGAAACTGCTCTTCCTTATCTTCACATCTGCCCATCAGATGGGAACTTAATAGGTGCTGAGATCGAACTCGTTAGTGAAATGGCGAGAGAGCAAAAACTTAAGAATGCGTTTGCTACTGTTGCTGATGATTACGATTATATTTTAATCGACTGCCCACCCTCATTAGGCCTTCTTACCTTGAATGCTTTGAATGCGGCTAACAAGTACATAGTTCCATTGCAAACTGAGTACTATGCAATGGAAGGCTTCGCTCAATTACAAAATACAATTAGATTGGTTCGCTCATCATTAAATCCAAATTTAGAAATGGAAGGCATCCTTTTAACTATGTTTGATAAGAGAACTTCTCTTCACCGCCAAGTAAGCGATGAGATGAGAAGCGCGTTTGGAGAGAAGGTTTTTAAGACTGTTATTCCAAGAGACGTAAAACTTTCTGAATGTCCTTCTTTTGGTCAACCAATCATTCTTTATAATGTTGAATCTAAAGGGGCCGAAGCTTATTTAAATGTAGCTAAGGAAATCTTAATTAAGAATCGTATTCAACAAGAAAAAGAAATTAAAGAATACGGCTTTGAAGAAATTCCTGCGATCCCAGAAGAGCTTTTACAAAAAGCTCAAGAGGGACAAGAACCAACTCAAACTTTAAATTAATCAGAGGGAACCATGGCAAAAAAAATAGCACTAGGAAAAGGTATAGCATCACTTATTCAAGAAACTCCCAATGAGATTCTATCGCAGTCCCTTAAGGACCTAGACAAGCAAACTGAGAAAAAAGAAACAAAATCAAATAACGTTACTGAAGATAGTTCACCTTTGTTGATTGATATTAACACTATTGTGGCTAACCCAGGTCAACCAAGAAAAATCTTTAAAGAAAAAGATCTTGAAGAACTTGCTGAATCAATTAAGCAAAATGGAATCATTCAGCCGATCTTAGTTAGTAAGGCTGAAAAAGGTTTTGAACTAATTGCTGGTGAGAGAAGACTTCGTGCTGCTAAAAAGGCTGGGCTTGAAAAAGTACCTGCTATTATTAAGCGTGGAACAGATAAAGAAAAAATGGTCATGTCCATTATTGAAAATGTTCAAAGATCAGACCTTAATTGTGTTGAAGAAGCACTAGCTTATTACAACCTAATGGATGACTTTAAACTTTCTCAAGAAGAAGTGGCTAAGAGAGTAGGGAAAGAAAGATCAACAGTAGCTAACTTTTTAAGAATCCTAAAATTACCAAGACCAGTCTTAGAGATGGTTCAAAAAGATCTTCTCTCTTTTGGTCACGCAAAAGTATTAGCTAGTATTCAAGAGAGAGAGAAATCTTTAAGGCTTGCTGAGATGGCCGTTGCTGAACAATGGTCAATTAGAGAATTAGAAAAGAAAATGAAATCAAATCCTGTTGTTGAGAAAACTAAACCTGAAGGCAATAAGGAACTTGAAAATAAGCTTGATGATCTTAGAACTAAGTTAGAACAAAGAACTGGTTTTCATTTTCAAATAAAAGGCAAAAAAGTTGGAAACGGCCAAATTGTATTAAAGTATACGAATGAAGCTGAGTTCAATGATATTTTCGAATACTTGATGAAGTCGTAATTGGTCCTATAGGACCACACTGGATTTATAATGCGAAATGTTAAAGGTGAAATATCAGCGATCATTGAAGAGGGCTGTAAATTCGAAGGGAATTTGAGTTTTAACGGTGTTGCCAGAATTGCCGGCATTGTTAACGGTTCAGTCTTTTCAAACGATACAGTCATTGTTTCTGAAGGTGCTATCGTTAATGCTGATATCAATGCCAATATTATATTAATATCAGGAACGGTTAAGGGAAACGTTAAAGCGACTTCCCGCGTTGAAATTATTAAACCTGCGAGATTTGAAGGTACCATTACAACTCCAAGCTTAATTGTGGAAGAGGGCGTCATTTTTCACGGGACGACAAAAATGGCCGATAATAAACAACTATAAAACAGAGCGTAAAAATCCAACTTGTTTAATCTTAATTACAAGGGCAAAACGTCCTTGACGTTACTCTAGCTAGGCTTTATTAATTAACTTCAATTTCAAGAACTTACTGAGTAATCTGGTCGACCGAGGATGATTATGGACCAAATTAATGCATTTTTTGAAAGCGTCGATGTCTTTAGGAAACTAGGCATTGATTCTACAATTATTTTTCAATTCATTATCTTTCTTGCGACTTTTTTCATTTTAAAAGTCCTCTTCTTTAATAAGTTACTCTTTGTAATAGAGCAACGTGAAGGAAAGACAACTAAGCTTGAAAGTTCAGCCAATGATAAATTTGCTGAAGCGGAAAGATTAGCGAGCAAGTATAGCGATGAAGTTCGTGAGACTAATACCAAGGCTCAGGGAATTTATAGTGAAAAGAAAACTCTTACTATTGATAAAGAGAGAGCTCGCTTTAAGTCTGTAGAGGCTGAAGTTAATAAAGAACTTGATGTAAAGAGAACAGAGATAGAAAAAGAATTCCAAATTAAAAAGGAAGCTCTAATGAAAAATGCTGATTCACTTGCTGATGATCTCTCTAACCGTTTAACAACTTAGGCTAAGGGAATAAATGAAATTTTCAATAATTTTTCTAAGCACATTATTAATTTCTTCTGAAGCCTTTGCGGCAAGTAAGGGTACAGGGACAATAGTAGATCTAATTTATCCTGCGATTAATTTTATCCTTCTTTTTGGACCACTGGCACTTATTCTACGTAAGCCTGTTAAGGCCATGTTTGATAAGAATGCTGAAGATGTAACAGCACTATTTGGTTTAGCAGAAGAAAAAAGTAAAGAAGCTCAAATCAGATTAGATGAATACAATAAGAAGATGGACAACCTAGAGTCTGAAAAGAATAAGATCCTTAAAGAAGCCGATCAAAATGCAAATGTTTTTTCAAAAGAGCATGCAGCTGAAACTGATGGCCTGATCGACTCTCTTCATGCTGATGCAAAAACAAGAATAGAAAGTGAAAAAATACAAATGGGTAGGAATTTAAACTCAGGTCTTTTGGATGAAGTTATCTCAAGAGTTAAGAGTAAAGTTTCTAGCGATAAGACAATGCAAGACAAAGCAACTAACAAGTTAGTCTCTCAAATATAATTGGTGATTTAGATGAAAGAATTACAAGTAAGTAAAGCCTACGCAAGAGCATTTATTGAATTGGCAGAGCCAAAGAATGTAAATACAGCAAAAGAGCTTACTACTCTGACTGAAATTATTAATAGTTCAAACAATCTTGAAAACCTACTTTTCTTAGATGTTTTTACTGTTGAAGAAAAAATGTCAGTTCTTAATGAAATCACTTCTAAGTTGAACCTTTCTCCAATTACTGTTCACTTTCTAACTTTCTTAGTTCAAGAAAAAAGAATTGGAATCTTACCCCTTATCTTTAAAGAAGTTGTTGTGATCGATGATCATAAGAGCGGCTTCCTTAGAGGAACAATTGAAGGTGCTGAGACTGATTGCACTGACGAATTTAAAAATAAAATGAAAACATACTTAAAAGAAAAATTAGGGCTTACTGCCGAACTAACATATAAGCAAAATTCTAAGATCTCAGCAGGATATAAAATATCTGTTGATGACCTTCAGTTAGATGCTTCATTAGATAATCAACTTAATAGATTTAAAGAATCTGTTCTTAATTCATAAATATAATAGAGGTTTAAAATGTCGATGAATCCTGAAGAAATTACCAGCATCATTAAAGACAGAATTTCAAACTTTGAAACTCGTCTTCAAGTAGATGAAGTAGGTACCGTACTAACAATTGGTGACGGTGTTGCTCGTGTCTTTGGTCTTAAAAATGTTATGGCCGGTGAACTAGTTGAATTTGAAACTGGTACAAAAGGTATGGTTCTTAACCTTGAATCAAACAACGTTGGTGTTGCTGTTCTTGGTGATGATGTTCAAATTAGAGAAGGTAGTACTGTTAAGAGAACTGAGAAGATTGTTGAAGTTCCTGTTGGTGACGCTCTTCTTGGTAGAGTTGTGAACGCAATTGGTGAGCCAATTGATGGTCAGGGCGAAATTAAAGCTGAAAAGTCTTCAAGAGTTGAAGTTAAAGCTCCTGGTATTCTAGGGAGAAAATCAGTTCATGAGCCACTTCAAACTGGTATTAAAGCGATTGATTCAATGATTCCAATTGGACGTGGTCAACGTGAGCTTATTATTGGTGACCGTAAGACAGGTAAGACTGCTGTTGCAATCGACACTATTATTAATCAAAAAGGTAAAGACGTTGTTTGTATCTACGTAGCTATTGGGCAAAAAAACTCAACAGTTCGTCAGGTACATCAGAAGCTTAAAGAATCAGGGGCGATGGATTATACAATCATCGTTTCTGCAACCGCTTCAAACCCAGCGCCTCTACAATTTCTTGCTCCATATACTGGTTGTACAATGGGTGAGTTTTATAGAGACCAAGGTAAGCATGCTCTTATCGTATATGATGATCTAACAAAACAAGCACAAGCTTATCGTCAGATGTCACTTCTTCTTCGTCGTCCTCCAGGACGTGAAGCTTTCCCTGGGGATGTTTTCTATCTTCACTCTAGATTATTAGAAAGGGCCTGTAAGGTTTCTGACGATCTAGGTGCTGGATCAATGACTGCACTTCCTATTATTGAAACTCAAGAAGGTGACGTTTCTGCCTATATTCCGACTAACGTGATTTCAATTACTGATGGTCAGATTTATCTTGAAGCTGATCTTTTTAATTCTGGTATTCGTCCGGCGGTTAACGTTGGTCTTTCAGTATCAAGAGTTGGTGGTGCCGCTCAGATTAAAGCAATGAAAAAAGTTGCTGGTACTCTTCGTCTTGATCTTGCTCAGTTTCGTGAATTAGCAGCCTTTGCAGCTTTTGGATCAGACTTAGATGAAGCTACTCAAGCTCAGCTATCAAGAGGTGAAAGACTTGTCGAACTTCTTAAGCAAGCTCAGTACTCACCACTAGAAGTTATTGACCAAGTTATGGGTCTCTTTGCTGCAACTAAGGGTCTCTTTGATAGAGTTCCTGTTAATAAAGTTGGGGAAGTTGAATCTGATCTACTTGATCATGTTAAAAATAAGCATTCAGAACTTGTTAACGCTATCACTAATGATGGTGCAATCTCTGATGATAGTGCTTCGAAGTTAACATCTGTCGTAAATGACTTTGTTTCTTCTAAAGGATTCTAAGTAAGGACTAGAAATGGCCAATATAAAGGACCTAAAAAAGAAAATTAAAAGTACCAAAGGAACGCTGAAAATTACTTCGGCTATGAAATTGGTATCTGCAGCGAAGCTGGCTAGAGCCCAGTTCGCTATTACTAGCTCACGGCCATATGCCGCTGAGTTAGAAAGCTCTATTAAAACAATTTCTGCCCTAGTTCAGAATTACTCACATCCTTATTTAGAAGGTAATGATAATAAAAGATGCGCAGTCTTAGTTGTCTCTTCAAATAAAGGTTTATGTGCTGGTTTCAACTCACAACTTGTTAAAGAAGTTAGAAAGTGGACTGGAAGTACTGAACTAGATCCAAAACTTTATTTCATTGGGAAAAAAGTAATGGATGTTATTAAGAAAGAAGTTAACGTAGGCAAGAAGTATGAGTTTGCAAAAGCTGATCCTACTTTGCAAGAAATTACGCAAATCGGTAATGAGTTAGCTGCCATGTTTAAGACTGGTGAAATTGGGAAAGTATTCGTTGCTTACAATGTTTTTAATTCAGCTATTAGTTTTACTCCGACAATTAAGCAACTGCTTCCTATGTCATTAGATGAAGAAACTAAGAATGCTGTTAAAGATGAATTTCCTTTTGATTTTAAGTATGAGCCAACACCAGAGGTTATTTTAGATGACCTCATCCCACAGGCTTTTATAACTACGCTTTATACTTCTGTACTAGATAGTGCAGCAGCAGAGCATGGTTCAAGAATGAGTGCGATGGATTCTGCCTCATCAAATTGTAAGGAAGCAGTAAGATCACTATCAATTAAAATGAACAAACTTAGACAAGCAGCTATTACAACTGAATTAATTGAAGTTGTATCAGGTGCTGAATCGCTAAACGGTTAAGGAGTATATTGCAATGTCAGAAACAAACGTAGGTATTGTGAAACAAGTTTTAGGTCCTGTTGTGGATGTGGAATTTCCAAGTGGAAATCTTCCAGCTATTTACAACGCTCTTAGAATGACAAACACAAATATTTCAGACGAAAAAAACAATCTAGTTGTTGAAGTCGCTTCACATCTTGGTGACAACCTAGTTCGTTGTATCGCTATGGATGCAACTGAAGGACTAAGCCGTGGTATCGATGTTTTAGATACGGGTAAGCCTATTCAAGCACCAGTTGGTGAAGGTTGTTTAGGAAGAATTATTAATGTTATTGGAGAGCCAATCGATGAAGCTGGTCCAATCAAGTCTGATAAGACTTATGATATCCACAGACCAGCTCCTACTTTTGAAGTTCAATCGACAAAGTTAGAGCCATTCTTTACTGGTATTAAAGTTATCGACCTTCTTGCTCCTTACTTAAAAGGTGGAAAGATTGGTCTCTTCGGTGGTGCCGGTGTTGGTAAAACAGTTCTTATTATGGAATTGATTAACAATATTGCTACTAACCACGGTGGTTTCTCAGTATTTGCTGGTGTTGGTGAAAGAACACGTGAAGGAAACGATCTTTACGAAGAAATGAAAGAGTCTGGAGTTATTAGTAAGACTGCTCTAGTTTACGGTCAAATGAATGAGCCTCCAGGGGCTCGTGCAAGAGTTGCACTTACTGGTCTTTCTATTGCTGAATATTTTAGAGATGAACAAAAGCAAGATGTTCTTTTCTTTGTTGATAATATCTTCCGTTTTACTCAAGCTGGTTCAGAAGTTTCTGCCCTTCTTGGTCGTATTCCTTCTGCTGTTGGTTACCAACCAACACTAGGTACGGAAATGGGTGCCATGCAAGAGCGTATTACTTCAACTAACGATGGTTCGATTACATCTATTCAGGCCGTTTATGTTCCTGCAGATGATTATACCGATCCAGCTCCTGCTACTACCTTTGCTCACTTGGACGCGACTACAGAATTATCTCGTCCGATTGCTGAACTTGGTATTTACCCAGCGGTTGATCCACTTACTTCATCTTCAACTATTCTTAGCCCAGATATTCTTGGAAAAGAACATTATGAAACAGCTCGTGCTGTTCAACAGATTCTTCAAAAATATAAAGAACTTCAAGATATTATCGCGATTCTTGGTATGGATGAATTATCTGAAGAAGATAAGATTCTTGTTGCTCGTGCTAGAAAGGTTCAGAAGTTTCTTTCTCAACCATTTCATGTTGCTGAAATTTTTACTGGTACTCCTGGTAAATTTGTTGAGATCGCAGATACGATTTCTTCATTTAAGGCAATCTTAAGTGGTGAATGTGATGATCTTCCTGAGCAAGCCTTCTACCTAGTTGGTGGAATGGACATGGTTAAAGAAAAGGCCAAAACACTTTAAGGAATTATTATGTCTAATCATTATACTGTAGATATTCTTACACCTAATAAAGTAGTCGCTAAAAATCTTCCTGCGGAGTCATTGTTGATTCCAACGGAAGGTGGACAGATTAACGTTCTAGAAAACCATACTCATATCGTAACTAAGTTAGCTACAGGTGAGCTTAGTGTCTTCGGTGGATCAGGTGATGCGGATCGTTTCTTCACAATTACTGCAGGTGTTTGTAAGGTTTTAAACGATAAAGTAGTTATTTTGAGTCAAGTATCTGAAGAAAATAAAGATATTGATGTAGAAAGAGCTAAGAAGTCGCAAAAGAATGCAGAAGAGATGCTGTCTAAAGATTCTCTGACTGATGAAGAACGTACTAAGTATTTTAGAAAGATTGAGAGATCAAAGCTTAGAGTTCAACTTGGTTCTGCTAAGTAAAATTACTGTTAAATTTTTGAAATATTTAGGGGACCTTTTTGGTCCCCTTTTTTTTACCTATTGAAAAATTGCTAAGCTCAGGCACAATAGATGTATGCATAAGTATTTGAAAAAATTGATCTTAGCATTCATTAGTTTCATGGCCGTCTATTTAGTTGGCCTAGGTTTCTTAGGTTACTTTTCATTGAACTGGGAAGTCTCAATTGGTAATACCCCGGTTGCATCAGTATTTAAAAAGTTCAAGCATATAAAATATCCACTCCTTTTCAGTAGGCCAAATAGAAGCTTAAATCTCTTAGGTGGATCTTTAAAACTGAGTAACGATATTAAAAAATTTGAAAATAGTATCGAGAGAGTTTATTCAAATGCTTCTTCTCTTTTTTATCTAGATTATTTGCCTATTGAGCCAATCGAAAAAGACTTTCAGGGAGTAGATCCTGTTCTTTTAGCTGAAAACCTTAAAGTTAAGGAACTAAGTTTTGGGTTGGTTCTAGAAGATAAATCTTCATTGAGCCTTCAATCAGACTTCTATACACCAGAAATTGTAGTTGAAAGAAAAGAAGAGGCCATTAATTGGAGCAGCTTCTATGATGAAATTGGTATTGGGGAGGAGATCCTCGCATACGCCGACTTTTTTAAAGATGAGAATAAAGTAAAGGTCGCCGAGCAACCTGAAGTAGATCTAGTAAAACTAGTACAATCTTCCACTGAACGCGCATCTAAGAAACCAGAAGCTAACAAATCAGGAACAGAAGACCTCGTCTTCTTTAGTTATCAAGAAGAAGAAAAAGAAGATGATATTAGTAATGCAGTCTTAAAAGCAATTGAAAGGGAGATGAAGTCTGCTCCCAAAAAGGTCGCGAGAACAGAACCTAAGACAGTTGGTGGTTATTCAGTAATTACACCACCAGAACCAGAGAAGAACGAGAACCCTACTAAATACAAGGCCAAATCAATTATGATGGAGGCTGAGGTTATCACCTTAGGTGTTAAGTTAGATAAGGGATTAATGGATTCTGTAAGTGGCATCGAATTTGTTCCTCATTACGATAAGAATGAAAGAATTTACGATGAAGCTGAAGGTGTTCTTAGATTAACCTCCAATCTTGAGCAATCAAATTACATTCACGGAACTCTCTTAAGCGAACATTTCGTAAACACAAGAACTTCAATTCCCCTCTATCTTGGAGGAGGTTTATTCGAAGTTCCTTTATTAGAAAGAGAGTCCCTGCATGCCCTTCTTGATAAAGAAGAATTGAAAGGCCTTGGATCATTCCTTCTTTTAGACTTAGGCGAAAAAGGAATAGATGTTGATATTGACAAGAAATCTGAAGCTCGAACTTTTTTGAGTGAAGATTTTAAAGTAACTACCCAAGAGGGTTCATATAAATATGTTCTTTATGTAGGTGTAGAACCAGGTAACGCCGTTGTTCGATTCTTGGACTCTAATGGAGCTACTCATGAAAAACTAGCCTTTCTTGCAGAAAACGAAGTTACATTTGAATACTTTCAAGTAAGAGATCCCTTTGCTTTTAGATTTGAAGCCTTTGAGATCAATCCATTATCGAAAAAAGCAAAAGAGCTTACAATTTCAGCTTCTCAAATTAATATCTTTGGGACTGAGCAAAAACCTAAACAGTTAGGGATTAATACCTTTGAATTCCCTAAGTATACTGGTGTCGCTAGTTCAAATACATATCTTGCCTTTGATCATCTTGGAGATACGATCTTCGCAGGTATGAGGCTTTCAAATTACGTAATTCTTCCAAGTAATAGCTTTGTTGAATCAATCCTAAGAGCTGAGGGTATTGGTAACCTTGAATATCAATGCGTGATTCAATTAAATCTGTCTGAACCTGTTTTAGAGATCTTATACGATGGTGAAGATAGCGTGGGTCCAATGGAAGTTAAGCTTCATTACTTAGATGAAGATGGTGTTCTTTCAGAAGAGCCTTCTATTCTTACTAAGCATGCTTTCTTTATCGGCACCGGTCAGGGTGTTATAAATATGCGAGTAGAGTTTCTTGATGGTCGAAGATTGGTTGCTCAAAGTTTTTGTTCAGAAGGAACTTACTTAGTTGAACAACTATGACCCTTTAAATAATCTTTATAATTCTTAGGATATTTTCTTCTTAACTGTTTTTTTGTTAATTTAAGATATTTCTTACTCGTTAGATTAATATCACTAAAGAGAATGGTTCCTCTTTTATACCAATGCTTCTTATATTTTAAATGTTTATTCATATCACGGGTATGAGGCGTCCTTTTTATTACCTTTCGATTAAAATCTCTTGCTCTGATCTTACACTTTGTTAAGAAGACGTTGATCTTTCTTTTAGACGTTTTTAGGTTCTTAACATTATAAAAGAGGTCTCTATAGGCCATAGCATGAGTAAGGGCTAGGAACTCACTATAGAAGTTCTTGCTAGCGAAACCCATATGAGGATGGTCATACTTTTCTAAGATCTCTTCTAAAGAAGGGCGTTTCTTTTTTAATTTTCGTCTGGCTTTAACAAGATGTTTTGTTCCGGAGTTATAAGCAGGAATGGCTAAATCCCATCCCTTTAAGATCTTCTTATTCTGATGGAGAAGGTGAAAAGCAGCTAAGGTACTCATGACTGGACTTAACCTTCCATCTTTACGTTTATCATAAGGCATAAAGTACTTACCAATTCTTCTCATGAATTGCCAAACACCAGTCGCTCCAACCTTAGATTTGGCTTTTACATTAAAACTTGATTCAAGAAAGCTGATCCAAACGAGCTCTTTAGGAAGTTTGAAATAAGTAAGCCATTCAAAGAATGTTTCTTTATAGATTTCAAAAGAGTTTATTCCTGTTTGAATACTATCTTTCTGACCGGTTTGAGTCCTAAGATTTTTGGCCAGACCTTTAAAAAGCTTAGTTCTTTTCTTAGATGGTTTAGGAATCTTAAAGCCTACTTTCTTTAGAGCCTCTATGATTTTTTTCTGACTATTTGTTTTGGCTTTGTTCTTTCGTAAGTAAACAAAGTCTTTTCTAATCGTTTTAATTCGCTCGTCAGTCAGTCGAGACTGTAGGGCAAATTTTGTGTAATGACTTAGATCGCTATTACGGAGTTCTTCATATTCAATAACATCATAGACTAAGGCTAAGTTTTCTTTGTCATGCATAACAACATGATGAGAATGAAAGACAGTATAAATATAGAACCAAAACTTCACGTCCTTGTAAAAGTAGTCCTTAATTTTAAAATCTTTATACACCAGTGATTTTGGATCATTAAGAATAGCATCCACCTCTTTAATAGAAAAAGGAATGGCCTTATTATTCTTTGCTACATTGATCTTGTTTCCAAGAAGCTCGATGATTTCTAAATCATTTTGAAAGAAATTCTCTGGTGTTAAAGAGAATGAAACTGTTGAATATAAAAGAGCGACTATTAATACTATTCTTCCCATTCTTTATTTTTAAAAACCTCTAGTGTTCTTTTATAGCCACCTGTAACTAAATGACTCATCTTCTCTGGATTTAGAGAAAATGAATTTTGAAAGAATATCTTATAATTATTATGCTTTGGATAAATATCGATAAACTTAACATTTGGGTTGTAGTTCATTTTACGTTCCAAGATGCTTATAAGTTGTTTTCGTTGAATATTTTCAAACTTCTCTTTCTTTAGATAATCGTTCACCGTATCAATAATATCCTTTGAAGAGTCGTGCCTGGCTCTAGCCGAGACTATCTTCTTTTGAATCATTAAATAAATCGATTGAGTACAAATGGCGGGAAGACCGTAGTTGATGAGTGAGCCTACTTCATCAAAGAAATGATAAGGAGTGTGAGTCCATGAACTAATAAGGTACTCGCAATTATTATCCACCCCAACATGAGTCGATAAAGTTTCTCTAATTTCGCCATCGATATAGTAGTCAGTCTTTCCTGTATGCGGATTAACTACAGGATAAGGGCTATAGAAAGGCGGAACGCTCATACTCGCAGCAACACTTTCTACAACTGGAATATCAGTATAATAAGTGGCTGTGTTGTCATGTGTAGGATTTGGGTAGTTATACTTACTAAAGATAACCTTACGAGAGTGATCTAACTGTGTAGCCACTATGAATAAATCACTTTTATAATCATCAAATGAGTTCGAAATAATAACGTTCTCTTCAATATAGTTTCTTAGACCAGTCGTAGAGAATAAGCCTGAGACACCCATAAGAGGCGACAAAAGCCTCTTTATCATGGTTGGGAATCCTTCAAAGGGATCGTAATTCTTTCCCTTTGGAGGGTTTTTCATAGGCCTTTTAAGGGCTAGCATGTCTCTATAGGTAATAGGACGGATCTTACTGTTGCTTCCATCGAGATGAGCTTCGATAAGATCCATCGGAGTTAAGCCACTTGCAAAAAATAAACTTATCAAGGCTCCAGCAGAGGAGCCTACGTATGTTCCAATCTCAAACTCACTAGGCTTTGAGTCATTATTCTTCAAGGTAAAGCCTAGTTCTGTTAATGCTAACGCGACGCCCAGATGCCAGGCGGCAGCTTTAGCGACACCACCCGAGAGAACTAGGGCGACTTTTTTATTTGAAAATGAATCTAACGAGATACTGGACACTAAGTTATTATAATCAATATAGATAATTGAACAATGTTGCGGTGCGTGTATAGACTTAATTTCCAGTCCATGTTTCCCGTAATAAAATAAAAGAGAATTCTATAAAGGAAACATTCTATATGAATAACTTCAAATACTTATTAACAATTACTCTTATGTTGGCTTCACTCAAGGTTAGCGCCGGCCAGAGCATGAGACGGTGTATGCTTCTACCGATTAAGGACACTGTTGGTGGAGCAGTTGCTTATAAAGTTTTTGAAGACTTAGAAAAATATCTAAAAAATGGGGACTGGTGTTACTACCAAAGTAACTCTGAAATCTTAGACATCCTTGGAAATTTTAAAAAGAACTTAGACACCTACCTTGATAACCCAGAAGTTTTAAAAATCCTTTCCGAAAAAACTAAAGCTGGGAGTCTTATTAAGATTAGGATTGATACAAAATCTAGAGGTACCGAGCTTCAGATTAAAGTCATTGGCGAAAATGGAGATGATATTTATTTCAGTGAGAAAACAATCCTTAAGACTGACGACATAACAGTTATCGTTCAGACCTTAAAGAATTGGTTAGCCTTGTTTGAGAAGACTATTCCTTATGATGCAAGAGTAGTTGGAGTTTTAGGGAATCAATTTACGATAGACCTTGGAAAAGCTTCTGGGATAAGACCAGGAGATAAACTCTTTATAGAAAGACCAACTAGAAAAAAAAGACACCCTCTCTTAAAAGAAATCGTGGACTGGGAAAAAGAAAAGATTGCTGAAGGAAAGATCTTTCATGTTGCTGAAAATCAGGCTCAAGGAAAGGTGACAATTTATGAAGGTAATAAAAGATTAGCTTTAGAAGACTGGATTAACTTTGACCAAAAAGAAACGAAAGAAGTTGTAAAACAAGAAACCTATAATGATACCTCCGAATATGAATTTGGAAAGATGGGGAGAATGGGTCTTTTCTTTCACTTAGGTACAGGTTCTGCCACTGCAATCTCTACTCAACAAAATAAAATAAAAGGCTTCCTATTAGGTATAGATCTCTTTGGTGAGATTTGGGCAACTCGAAACTATTGGGCCTCTTTAGAAATTGGAAGAAAACTAGGCAGTTTGAAAAAAGAAGAAGGAACTCTAGTTAATAATAGTAACTCTGCAACAATTTCTAAGTATGAAGTTAGAATGGGATATAAGTATTTACCAATGGGGTATTTCTATGGACCTCAGGTAGATGGTTTTATTGGTTATGGAAGTTATTCTTATGGCCTTGATACTCAAATTGCCGATGGTTTTACAGAGTTTGGCTTTAAAGGTCTTCTAATGGGCGCAAGAGGTAGCATGCCTCTTCAGAAACAATATCGTATTCATATGGAACTATCTTTTCTCTTTAATGCAGGCTTTGAAGAAGACGTTACTGTTTATGGGCCTGCTGATTCAGCCTCTAGTTACGGTATGGAGTTTGGTGGAAGTTTTGCTTATAGCCCGAATATTTCACTGCTAGGTGCCTATGAAGTTACTTCAAATAAAGCTAAGTTCAACACCACAGCCCAGTCTTTAAAGCTAAAAGAGAATACTTTTAAAGTTGGAGCGACTTTTACATTTTAGTCGGAGTATTAAGTGGAAAAAACTAAGGAACTAGAATCCCTTATAATGCATCATAAAGCTTTGTATTATCAGGGGCGCCCTGAAATTAAAGATTCTGAATACGATAAACTCGAAGAAAAATTAAGAGAGATAGATCCTGAGAATGCTGCCCTTGAAATAGTAGGTTCGACACAAACTGGTAATAAGGTTCAGCATAAAACGAAGATGCTCTCTTTAAATAAAACCTATAAGGTTGAAGACCTTGAAAAATGGATCGAAGACAGGCCAGTTGTAAGTACATTGAAGATTGATGGAGTTAGTTGTTCGATTGAGTATGAAGATGGAAAACTTTTAATTGCTAAGACTAGAGGCGATGGATCTTTTGGTGAGGACATTACTGAAAAAGTTAAATGGATCTCTACGGTTCCAAAAACAATTCCCAATAAAAATAAACTTGAAATCCGAGGTGAACTCTTTTGTGATGAAAAGAGTTTTTACACCCTATCAGAAGAAATGGTCACCATTGGACAAGAAAAACCTACATCTCAGAGAAATATAGTAGCAGGCCTTATTTCTAGGAAAGAAAGCATAGAGCTATGCCGCTATATCGAATTTCGAGCCTTTGATTTAATTGATGATAAACAAGTCCTTAAATTTGAACTTGAAAAAGAGAATATCCTAAAGAAATATGGTTTTACTCCTGAAGAATTTAAATTGCATAAGAAGTTTAGTTCCCTCAAGAAAGAACTAGATTTTGCAGCAGAATTTATGTCGACTGGAGAATATCAAATAGATGGCCTTGTTATAAGTCTGAATGAAGTAGCTCTTCACGAAGAATTAGGGGCCACAGCCCATCATCCTAGATTCAAGATGGCCTTCAAGTATCAAGGCGACACTAAGAAAACGAAAATTAATGAAATAAAATGGTCTGTCTCTAGAAATGGAATCTTAACTCCTGTAGCTGAAGTCGAACCAGTGGAATTAAGTGGCGCAAAGATCTCTAGAGTGACTCTTCATAATTATGGCATGGTTAAACAAAATGATTTGAAAGTCGGTGATGAAATTGAAATAGTTCGTTCTGGTGAAGTGATTCCAAAGTTCTTATCAGTTTCTAAAGATGGCAAAGGAGCCTTTTCTGTTCCTTCAAGCTGTCCTTCTTGTTCAGAGAAAACCGAAATCGTTGATATTCGTATCCTTTGCGTAAATGAAAACTGTCCCGGAAAGAATAAAGAATCAATCCTAAATTTTATTCAAAAAATTGGAATTGATGACCTAAGTTCAAAAAGATTAGATGAAATGATTTTAAAAGGCTTGGTTAATAAGATCGAAGACCTTTATAGCATCAAGAAAGGACAGCTTCTTGAGTTAGATAAAGTGAAAGATAAGTTAGAAGAAAAACTTCTTCAGAATATAGACAAATCTAAATCAGTCGATTTCACAACTTTTCTAAGTTCTTTAGGGATTCAAGGTGGAGCCTATAATAAATGTGAAAAAGTTGTCTCTAGTGGATTTAACACCATTGAAAAAATACTTAAGATTAAGTTAGAAGAACTTATGAATATTGATGGTTTTGCTGAAAAATCATCGGTCGAATTCTTAAACTCAATTCATGAGAAAGAAGGGTTGATTAAGGCTTTAGGAAAATTAGGCTTTAAATTTGAAGCCCCTAAAGAAATTGCTGGTTCTCTAAGTGGAAAGAAGGTCGCCATTACAGGAAGCCTCTCAGAAAAAAGAACCTTAGTGGAAGCTAAGATTAGATCAATAGGAGGAACTGTCGTCAGTTCGATCTCCAAAAACACTGATATCTTGCTAACAAATCAGCAAACTTCAGCATCAAGTAAGTTCAAAAAAGCCACAGAGCTTGGAATAGAAATAATTTCAGAGGATGATCTTAATAGTCTCCTCTAGGGGACAAAAAGATGGCCAAAAAAGATACTATATTTATTTGTGAGAACTGCGGTTTGAATAGCCCTAAGTGGTCTGGTCAGTGCCGTGAATGTAATTCCTGGAACTCTTTCGTTGAGGAAAAGAAGAAGAACGAAAAGGCAAAGCACAAAGGTGTAAACACTGGAAACGGAAGAAACACCGCTCAATTAATTGAAGATATCACTTCAGAGTCTTATAAAAGAATTAACACAGGTATATCCGAATTTGACCGTGTATTAGGTGGAGGAATTGCTAGTGGAAGTCTTATTCTGGTTGGAGGTGAGCCTGGAATTGGTAAATCTACTTTATTAACCAAGGTGATGGATAATCTTGCTAAGAAAAACTTAGGTAATGTCCTCTATATTAGTGGTGAAGAAAGTGTCGGGCAGATTGCCAATAGGGCAAGAAGGTTAGGGATTAAAGAAGGATCATTTTTTGTTCTTAATGAAACCTCCTGGCAATCAATCCTTGAAGAAATAAGCAGAATTAAACCTCAATTTGTAGTTATAGACTCAATTCAAACTACAGTGTCTGAAGACATAACATCTCCTCCTGGGACAGTTTCACAAATCAGAGAAGTTACTTATGAGATCATGAACCAAGTAAAGGCCCGTGGGATCAACTGCTTTATAGTGGGTCATATTACAAAAGATGGTCATATCGCCGGTCCAAAGATCTTAGAGCATATGGTTGATACGGTTCTCTATTTTGAAGGTGATCAGTTTGGTCAGTACCGGATTGTAAGGGCCATAAAGAATAGATTTGGAAATACCAATGAGGTTGGCCTTTTTGAAATGAAAGAAACCGGACTTGAAGAAGTTAAGAACCCATCAGAATACTTTGTGGATGGTTTAACAAAAGATGCTTATGGGAGAAGCTTGACCTGTGTTCTAGAAGGAAGCAGACCTCTTTTTGTTGAGATTCAGGCTTTAGTTGTCGAAAATAAATTTGGTTCAGGAAGAAGGACAACCCATGGGCTCGATGCAAATAGGGTCGCAATGATTGTTGCCGTTCTTGAAAAGTACTTAGATATAAATCTTATTACGAGTGATATTTATGTGAATATCGCAGGTGGAATAAAATTAACACAAAGAGAATCTGATCTCAGTGTCTTAGCTTCAATAATCTCATCATTTAAAAAGTCTGAAATACCTGAAGGAACTGTCTTTATTGGTGAGGTAGGGTTAACCGGAGAGATTAGAAAGATTCCTCAGATGGAAAAACGCTTGAATGAAATGGCCCACCTTAACTTTAAGACCGTGATTACTAGTCAGAAAGTTAAGGAAGAATTTCAAAAAAAGAAATTCTCATTTGAAATGATAGGCCTTAGTTCAGTCAAAGAGATTACTAATTATTTATAGATAGAGCTTCTGTATTGTATTTGTCCATTGAACCTTTTTTTTATCATAATGCTTGATCTTATCTTCACAAGGATCAAAGACACGGTCTTCTTTCCAGAGATTATTAAGTGAATCGATATCTATGATCTTTGCACCAATGGCTGCGGCCAAACAAGCACCAAAAGCGGTAGTTTCAATTACTTGAGGCCTAATTATTTGAGTATTTGATATTGTAGCCTGAGTCTCCATTAATAGATTATTAGATACTGCCCCACCATCAACCTTTAAAGTCTTTATTTCTAATCCAGAGTCAGATCTCATAGAGCGGATCAAGTCTTCAATTGAAAGACAGATACCATCTAAGCAAGCAAGAGAGAGGTGATGGTTATTCGTATCTCTTGTAAGACCTACAATAGCCGCCTTTGCTTCGCTTTCCCAATAGGGAGATCCAATTCCTGTGAAGAAGGGGAAGAAGAGTATATTTTCCATCTCTTTTAGGTTTTTCACTTTTAGCGCCATATCTTCAACATCAGGACTGCTTGGAAAAAGATTTAGATTATCACGAAGCCATTGAACAGCGGCACCGGCAATATAGGAGGACCCTTCTAGAGCATAGTATGTTTTACCAGCTCGCTGATAGGCGATAGTGGTAATAAGGCCATTCTTAGATTCAAAAGGCTCTTCCCCAGTATTGAGAAGAATAAAGGCTCCGGTACCATAGGTGCATTTTAGATCACCCTTGCTGATACCAGCTTGTCCAAAAAGAGCTGATTGTTGATCACCTAAGATTCCAGTAATAGGTATGCCATCTGGTAGGAAACTTAGTCCTTTAGTGATTCCAAATTGATCAAAACTATTTTTAACTTCAGGTAGAATAGATTTAGGAACACCCATTAATTCGCAAAGCTCATCATCCCATTGCCCATCATTAATATTATAAAGCATGGTCCTTGAGGCATTTGACCCTTCTGTATAAAAGCTTACGCAACCAGAGAGTTTATAGAGGAGAAATGAATCAATATTCCCCATAAGGAGGTCATCTTTTTTCAATGCCTCTTTAACACTTTCACTATTATTCAATAACCAGTTTACCTTACTGCCAGAGAAGTAGGGATCAACGGGAAGTCCCGTTTTTGATTTAATAAGTGATTCTGCTCCCTTTTTCTTTAAGTTTTCACAAAACTCACCAGTCCTACGGTCCTGCCAAACAATCGCATTATGAAGTGGCTTTCCATGTTTGTTAAAAGGGCAAATAGTTTCCCTCTGATTTGTAATCCCGATGGCGGCAATATCTGTGGCCTTAATCTTTGCCGTAGATAGTACTTCCTTTACGGTGAACTCAACTGTTCTCCAAATATCATTCAAGTCATGCTCAACTAAACCTGGTGATGGAAAGATCTGTGGGAACTCTTGGTTTTCTTTGGCAATAATCTTATAGTTTTCAGTATCAACAAGAACAGCAGTTGTTCCTGTAGTCCCTTGATCAATAGCAAGTAGGTATTTCATTAATGTCCTAGATTATTCGCCTCTGAGGGCTAGTGAAGAGTCTGTAGGCTTTACAATGATAGAGACCAGAGCCTTCCATCGTTTCGCGACGTTTCCATTGATACCAGCTAAAAGCCCATAGCTTATACCAATAAGCATCACCAAAAGGAGGACAAATTCAATGAATGACTGACCTTTCTGGTTGGTAAGCAGTAATTTAGGGTCGTTATCGTTTTTCATAGGTAAAGCTTTCTTCCTAATAAAATTTCTAGACTCTTTATATAATAAGAATATTATGCGTCTAACTATGACATCAATAAAGAAATATATTCCCGTTTTAGCAACTCTTTCTCTAGGGCTAGTCGTACTTATTAGTCAGGTATTCTTAAAATCAAAAGAGATCAATGCATCACCCGGGAAGGTTCAGAATAAATTAAACCTTCACTATCAGAATAATCTTAAAGACGTCTTTATTGAAAAGAATGGAAAAATGACGTCTTTAAAAGAATTAGACTCCAAGATTATTATCGTAAACTTTTGGGCTAGCTGGTGCGTCCCTTGTTTGGAAGAGTTCCCTTCTTTAGTCACTTTAAAGAATAAATACAAGGAAAAGGATATTGAGATTGTAGGTATTAATACAGATGATAAACGCTCAATAAAAGATGCTAGGAAAGTATTAGAAAAATATAAGATCAATTTCCCCATTGTTTTTGATGAGGATAGTAAATTGGTTTCTAAGTTTAAGGTTTCAGCCATACCAATTACTATAATCTTCAATCAAGGAAAGGTTCTTGAGATTAGTAATGGAGCGAAAGATTTTGTTTCAGGTGAATTCTTAGAGACAGTAGATTCAATAATCAAATAGAGTCTAAATTAACAGAAAAGTTTCTTCCCCAATTATAAGTAATCTCATCAATTGAATTTAACTTAAATAAAGAAAACCTTGGCTTCTTTCCAATAGATATTGAACCTTGGTCTTTGAGGCCTAGCGCATGTGAGGCATTTAAAGTTATAGCTGTCCAAAGTTCGGCCATATTCATTCTATAGTTAGGAGCGGCAATGGAGGCAAGAAGAAGAACATTGTCACAGTGACAGCTACCAGGATTGTAATCAGAGGCAATAGCGACTTTTACTCCAGCATCTAGGAAATCGCGTGCGTTAGCCTGTTCTTTACCTAAAAAATATCCTGTTCCTGGAAGTAGAGTGGCAACTGTTGAAGAGCTAGAAAGAGCTTTAATACTTTCAATTGAAGTATTGAGTAGATGATCTGTTGATAAAGACTTTAGATTTGAAGCAAGTAGAGCGCCTTTGTTATCTTTGAATTCATCAGCATGTGTTTTCACGGGAAGATTTAAACTAGTAGCATGTTCTAAAAGCTTAGTTACATCTTCGCTATCAAAATAACCTTCTTCATGAAAGATATCTACAGCATCGATTATTTTTTCACTTGAGAGTTTGTCGAGTAAAGGGATACAGACTTCATCGATATACTTCTTAGAAGTAGATTCTTTAGGAACGGCATGGGCCGCCATATAGGTGTTTTTAATTTGTATTTTAGGAGAGAACTTATTCCTTAACTTATTTATAATATTTGAAAGTCGATACTCTTCATTAAAACCTAGCCCATATCCACTTTTAATTTCTATTGTCCCAACACCATAAGAGTTCAGTCGGTGTACTCGTTCACAGCATAACTCAAAGAGCTCTTCATCACTTAGAGCATTTGTTCCTCTAGAGGACTCTAAGATACCTCCACCAGCTTTTGCGATCTCTTGGTAGTCTGCACCGTTTAGTCTCATGGAGTATTCTTTTGCTCGATTTCCACCAAAGATAAGATGAGTATGTGAATCTACTAACTCTGGAGTTAAAACATAATTTTTAAGGTCTTTTTCATTTGTAATACTTTTAAGCATTGAATCAGGTATATCGGAATATTTCCCTACGAACCTAATTTGATCATCAAAGACTATCGAACAATCTTTTAAGATAGAGAGGTCTGATGGAAGAAGATTTCTTCCATCTTTTTTATCTGAGCCCTCTAAAGTAAGCACTTCTCGTATATTCTTTAATAGAAACATCATTATCCTTTTGAAGGAAATTTAATATTTGTTTTACTCATTACTCTTTCAGCTTCTTCGTAGCCAGCATCAGCATGCCTAATGATTCCCATTCCCGGGTCAGCATTTAAGACGAGGCTAAGTCTAGTATCCATCTCTTCTGATCCATCAGCTACAATAACCATTCCAGCATGTTGAGAGTATCCGATCCCTACTCCACCACCATGATGAAAACTAGTCCAAGAAGCGCCATTCATTGTATTGATGGCCATATTAAGGATGGGCCAATCACTAATAGCATCTGAGCCATCTTTCATTGCTTCTGTTTCTCTATTTGGAGAAGCTACTGAACCACAATCTAGATGGTCTCTTCCAATAACGATAGGAGCTTTAACTTTTCCATCTCTTACTAATTTATTAAAGAGCAAACCGGCTTTCTCTCTCTCGCCATATTTAAGCCAACAGATTCTACTAGGGAGCCCTTGAAAGCTGATCATTTCATTGGCTTTTTCTAACCAATTGATTAGTTTTTTATTTTCAGGAAAAGCTTCTTTAAGAGCTTCATCAGTAACTCTAATATCTTCGGGGTCTCCACTTAAGGCGATCCATCTAAAGGGACCTGAGCCTTCACAAAAAAGAGGTCTAATATAAGCAGGTACGAAGCCAGGGAAATCAAAGGCATTCTTAACACCTGAGATTCGAGCGCCTTCTCTAAGATTATTTCCATAATCAAAGACGTGGCTTCCCTTCTTTTGAAACTCAAGCATTGCTAAAACTTGATCACCCATTGTTTTATAACTTTCTTTTGAAAACCTTTCTTGGTCTTCTTCTTTTAACTTCATGGCCTCTTCAAATTTATATCCCCTAGGGACATAACCATTTAAAGGATCATGAGCAGATGTTTGATCAGTCACTAAGTCTGGTAATAAGTCGGAATTTAAAACAAACTCAAAAAAGTCAGCAGCATTTCCAACAACACCAACACTATAGGCTTCGCCTTTTTCTTTCTTCTCTTTGGCTACCTTAATGGCGTCATCATATGTTTCAACTAATTCATCTAGATACTTCGTTTTGATTCTTTTTTCGATGCGTGATCTATCAATATCACAACCTATAAACACACCACCGGCCATCTTTACTGCTAGTGGTTGAGCTCCACCCATTCCACCAATTCCAGCAGTTAGAACAATCTTCGATTTTAGGTTTGAATTTACACCATAATGCTTTTCAGCTGCAGCCATAAAGGTTTCGTATGTTCCCTGAAGGATGCCTTGGCTTCCAATATAAATCCATGAACCAGCTGTCATTTGACCATACATAATTAAGCCATCTTTTTTTAGCTTATTAAAGTAATCCCAATTAGCCCATTCAGGAACCAAGTTAGAATTTGCAATCAAAACTCTAGGCCCATTAGGATTAGAAGGAATAACGGCAACTGGCTTACCAGATTGAACCAATAAGGTTTCGTTATTTTCTAAATCTTTAAGAGAACTTATTATATCGTTTAGAGCTTTGTGATTTCTAGCAGCCTGACCGTTTCCACCATAGACAATGAGATTGTCTCTATCTTCGGCAACATCCGGGTGTAGATTATTTAATAAACATCTTAATGCGGCTTCTTGGTGCCAGCCCTTACAAACAAGTTTCGACCCCGTCGGAGGTAATGGAATATTTGTGTTCATTAGAATAATTCTCCTGTTTCTTCTTCAGCGGCGGCAACTAGCTCACCTGATCTTAGTAGAGATTCAATATTATTAATATCTGGTTGAAAGACCCTATCCTGGGTAATCTTCGGAACATGTTTACGAATAAGAGCATGAACATTCTCTAATGCTTTTGAAGTTTTCTTTGGCCTTTGAAAATCTAATGCCTGTGAAGAGCAAAGGAACTCAATAGCTAAGATATAATAAAGGTTATCTATTAATTCAATAAGCATACGACCACTGGTCACACCCATAGAAACATGATCTTCTTTATCGGTTGAGGTCGGAATACTGTCGACAGAGGCAGGAGTGCATAAGGCTTTATTTTCTGAAGCTAGAGCTGCCGCTGTAACATGAGCAATCATGAGTCCACTATTTAACCCACTTTTTTCGATAAGAAACGGTGGAAGGTCGCTAAAAGTAGGATTCATCATCTTTTCAATTCTTCTTTCTGAAATATTACCAAACTCAGAAAGTCCCATCGTCATATAATCCATTCCTAGGGCCATAGCCTCACCGTGGAAATTCCCCCCAGAAATAATAAGATCTTCATCTGGGAAAACTAGAGGGTTATCTGTGACTGAATTAATTTCGACATCAAGAAGAGTCTTGAAATGATCTATCGTCATTCTTGAAGCCCCATGAACTTGAGGAATACAACGAAGACTGTAAGGGTCTTGAACCTTGCCACAATCTTCATGGGATTCAATAATCTCAGATCCCTTTAGAAGGACAGCTAAGTTATCACAGACATTAAGTTGTCCTTTATGTGGTTTAAGCTCAGAGATTCTTCGAGAAAAGGCAACCGAAGTTCCTTGCACGCCATCTAGAGTAAGTGCGCCTGCAATATCAGCAATCTTAGCAATATTGATGGCCCTATGAATACCTACGCAGCCAAGGGCGGCCATAACGGCTGTTCCATTAATAAGGGCCAGTCCATCTTTAGGACCTAATGTGATAGCTTCTTTTTTAATTTCATGAAGAGCAAACTTAGAGCTTATTTCTTTTCCATTATAAATAACTTGTCCTTCACCAATGAGGCAAAGAGCTACATGGGCCAAAGGAGCTAAATCTCCGGAGGCGCCGACACTTCCTTTTTTAGGAACCAAAGGATTTACGTCTTCATTGATAAAATCTAGAAGCAGATTGATCGCCGAGATTGAAACTCCAGAGTAACCACTAATTAAACAATTGGCCCTAAGGAGCATAATGGCTCGAGTTGTTTCTCTGTCAAAATTTGGACCAACCCCCGTACAGTGAGATCTAATTAAGTTTAATTGAAGTTGTTCGAGGTTTTCTTCCTCAATTTTCATAGAGCTTAAAGCACCAAACCCTGTATTAATTCCATAAATGGCTTCGTCAGACTTTGATTTACCAATTACATATTCATTACTTTTTAATACTTTCTTTATCGAATCTTTGGATAAAACTAATTCGTATTCACCTTTTTTCGCATGAGAAACTTTGTAAACATCAAGAGAGGTAAGAGATTTACCATCTAGGATCAACTGCTTTGTCATTTATAACCTCAAAGAATTAACTTTATTAATATATTCACCTTCATTTGCAGAAAAAACATAAGATCCTGCAACAAGGTTATCGGCGCCAGCTTCTAATAATTCTTTAGCATTAGAATCTTTTACACCACCATCTATTTGAATTTGAAAACTAAGAGAATGTTTTTCCCTTAAACCTTTGAAGAACTTAATACGACTATAAGTTTCTTCAATGAACTTTTGCCCGCCAAAGCCTGGCTCAACACTCATAATGAGTAGAAGGTCTATATTTTTTAAAATCTCTAATGAGACCGATTCTATTTTAGTTTTTGGCTTTATAGAAATACCCACGGAAGAATAATTCTTCTTCGCTTTTTCAATGAGAGAAAGAGTGTTTTCTATACTAGCTTCATAGTGCCAAGTTAAGTTATGAATTCCGAGATCTGAAAAAGTATCGATATAGAACTCAGGGTTTGAAACCATTAAGTGGGCATCTAAAGGAATAGTCGTCTTCTTATTTATTAAAGAAATTATAGGATGACCAAAAGTTAAATTTGGGACGAAATGCCCATCCATAATGTCGAGATGAAACCAGAAGTCATCTTGACCCTCAAAATGCTTTAGTTCCGATTCGATATTTAAGAAATCACAGGCCAATAAGCTAGGTGCTATAATTGTCTTCATTTTTTTTCCTTGGTACTAGTGAGAGTAAAATTATCAAATGAGTTTTTAAGGCCATTAAGAAGTTCGTTGTCTTTGCATTTACCCTTGCCTTCGATCTGAACTGTTTTCAACCTTAGGGCTCCCTCTTTAGTCCCAATCAATAATGAGTTGAAGCTAACTGAGGTCTCGCCAGGCTTGAGATTAACTTCACTAAGTTCGCCCTCGAATACCTTTAAACGCTTATTATTCAGAAAACAATAAGCAGCAGGAATAGGAGAAATCCCCCTTATTAAATTCAGGAGGTCTTTTGAGTTATTATTTAGGAAATTTAGAACTGTTTTCTCTTTAGGGATTGATGGTGCAAAAGAAATCTTACTCTCATCTTGCTTAGTTAATACGACAGAATCCGATTGAACTTGAGAGATAAAATTCTCTAATAGATTTGGAGCAATAGATTGAAACTGGTCATGTAAGGTGCCTAGGTTATCATGCTCATGTATTGGAACCTTGATATCAAGGGCAATATCACCAGCATCCATCTTACTAACCATCTTTTGAATACAGATACCTGTTTCGGTGTCACCATTAAATAGGGCGTACTGCATAGGAGCGGCACCTCTATATTTTGGCAGTAAAGATGTGTGAATATTAAAGCAGCCTATTTTTGGATACTCTAAGATGCTTTTTCCAAGGAATTGAGCAAAAGCAAAGACGATGAAGAGGTCAACCTGATTTTCACTACGCCATTTCTTAAAAGCTTCATCTTTGTTTAAGTTTTCACTTTGGAAAGTATCAATTCCTAATTCTTTGGCCTTTGAAATGACAGCCGGACTTCTTAATTCCTTGCCTCTTCCTGCCGGTCGATCTGGCATTGAGACGGCTAGCTTCAAATCAACACCTTGGCATTCATTTAAGAAGACTAAGCAATTATTTGCTATTTCTGGGGTAGCGCAAAAAACTACAGAAAGTTTCTTCACTAAGACTTCCTAGGTTTCTTCTTTTTAAATTTCTTTAAAAGGAAAGTTCGTTTTAATTGGCTGAGCCTTTCAATAAAGACAATTCCATCTAGATGATCTAACTCGTGTTGGATACAGATAGCTTGAACACCTTCTGCTTCAAGAACCTGTAGTTCTCCCTCTGTGTTCTGATATTCAACAGTAACTTTCTCGGCTCTCTTAACATCCTCAAAGACACCAGGAAATGAAAGGCAGCCTTCTTGATAGACCATTTCACCAATCTTCTCTTTAATAACTGGATTGATAAGGACTATTGGATTAAAGCTTGAATAACGAAAAGAGTCTCTACCATCTGAATCGGTAACCCTCTCTCTTTCAAAGTCGGTATCAATACAAAAGATTCTAATTGAGTGGCCAACTTGAGGAGCGGCAAGACCGATACCTGGCGCTCTATACATAGTGAAGAGCATGTTCTTTGATAACTCTGCTATTTCCTCATTGAAGTTTACGACTGGTTCAGCGATTTTCTTTAGAATTGCGGAAGGGTAAGTTAGAACCTTAAGCGGCTCACCCTCAAGCTTATATTGTTCACCAAGAGTTAGTTTAGTCATGCCGGTTGTATAGCACGCGAGCACTGCACAAGTCTATTAAATGCAAGTGCTTGCCTCATGGATTTGTAATAATAAGCATATTAGATTTTAATTTTGATAGCTCTTTATTTTTTAAGCTTCTTATAATTTCACCAGGCTTTATTCCTCTTCTCCAAACTTTCCAAACCTGCAATTTCTTATACTTAGAACTTGAGTCGATAAGGGGAAAGATATCGCCGTCTATTATAACGGCTGTGCCTTCTTTTTCTAGGAATGCTGCAATGCCATCAAGACCCAAAACAGTTACCTCTCTACCCAAGGATTCAGAAATAAAATATGGTTTACGATGAACTGCGCCAATAGATTTGAACACTTTTGTGTTTTCTATCGCTTTGTCTGGGACTAGCGGAAGAAGAAAGTTAGGAACGAGAACCGACCAAAAAACGGTCACGATTATGACATGTGAATAGGCCATGAATATATTTCTATTCTTTCCAAAAAAGGTCAAAGAAATAGCCCCAAGCAATAAGAAGACTCCAAGCGAGAGAATATAGATGTTTGAGTTAGGAAACTGGTCGTGAAAAGAAATGGGAAAGATTGAAAGAAAAATCCCTAGTGAGCATAGTACTAATAGATAAGTTTTAAATAGAGTAGAGATTTTTGAAGAAAATTGAGCGTCTTTAAAGAACTCAAAATATATTATTGTTAGCAAAAAGGGTAGAGAAGGGATGGCATAGTGATGACTTCTCTGTGAAGGAATCAGCCAAATAATAAAAAAGACTAAAAAGCATGACCAAAGGAAAACTGTGAATTTATTCTTAGATCTCGTTAGTTCTTCAATTCCTTTTTTCTTTATATTCCAAATGAGAGTAGGAATCAAAATAGTCCAAGGAAGGCCATACAAAACCAGCCCTTGAAATACATTTAGGATTGGATAAGACTTCGAAGAAAACTTTCCTAAATTCTCACGTAGGAAAAAGTAGTCAATAAAATCTTGCCCGAAATTTATATACTGATGTAAAAACCAAAAAGTTGATAAAAATAAAGAGCTTAAGGCCCAAACAGCTATTTCTTTCCAGTAGAGCTTTCTGAAAACTAAATAATGGTAACAAGCATATAGAGTGAAAGCTGGGCCAAGCATTGCCAATGAAACAGGGCCTTTGACCTGTACGCTTAGAATACTAAAAAGAATGGATAGGAGAAAATCTCTTTTATTTTTAGTTTGAAGATAAGAGAAAAAATAAATACTAGCGAGAAAGCAAAGAATTAGGAGGGGAAACTCCATCATAAAGATTCTTGAGTACTTGAAAAACCCTAAAGTCGCGAAGAGAAAAAAGAAAATCTTATAAGACCTCTCTCCTGTTATTTTACCAATTTTTCTAGCAGCAACAAAGCTTAGTCCTATAGAAAGGAGTAGGACTGATAAACGGCTCAAGAACAGTGAAGATTCACCTTGAATAAAGTAGAATATCTGAGGAAGTAAAAAAAGAAAGGGTGGCTTAGACCAGTGCGGTTGTCCTAGATAATACGGAGTTAGAAAACTTCCTTTTTGGAACATCTCCTCTGTTACCTTAAGATAGAAGCCCTCAGTCCCTTGCCTTAAAGCATCAGGGTTCCCAAGATCAAGTAGGAGGCAAATGAAAATTAGAATAGCCGCAATTATTAATTTCTTCATTTTAGTTTTTGATTGGTCTTAAATTGATAAATTACATAAAGCATAAAGAGAGAAGGCAGAGAAAAACATGCTAAATAAGGGTTAACTTTTGAGCTTCTCCCTAGTTCGAGGGAATAATCATAAGCTAACCAATAAATTAATGTCAGCAAGAAAACCATTCCTAAATTCTTCCCAAAACTACTAGTTCTTCTATTCGGACTGTAAATTGCCACAGCGGCGACTAGGGCCAAAATAATGCAAACTAGACTAGAGGCAATCTTGTCTAGAAACATAACTAAATATTCATTAGTATTAATGCCACTCTCGCTAAGGCGATTGATGTACAAGTAGAGACTAACCAATCCGAGTGTGGTGATATCTGATTCAATCTTTTTGAAGTCACTTAGATCTTCTTTAATGTCTATATGATGAAAGTCTTTCTTTTCGACGTGAGGAAAACTTCCCTTCTTATCTGCCTCTTTAAAAATAGTGGGAGAAGTAGCGAGCCAACCACCTGCTTCTTGATAGGTAAGTTTAGGGGAATCTATCTTGCTAACTAACTTGAATGAATCATTAAAGAAGTAGAGAGTTACATTATTTAAGACACCCTTAACTTTATCGAAACTAGAGAACGAAAAGAAATAATTTCCACTTTTAAACCAAATTTTTCCAGAGCCAATGGTTGATGTTCTAAGGCCTTTAGCTTTTAGGTTTCTAAACTTATTATCACTATTTTCAATCAAAGAATCTCGGTATGATCTAGTTTTAGGTTGAATCAAGCCACCCATTAGTAACTGAGCTAGTGCAACTACTGCAGAGGCTTGGACCAATGTTATAAAGTATTTCTTAGTACTAAATCCACTAGCGAAGATTGCTGTAAGTTCATTTCTATTCTTTAATTTATTGATACTGAAAAGGCTTGCAGTCAGGCAACTGACTGGAAATATTTTTAATAGAAACCCAGGAATCTCAATGATGTAGTTGAATAAAACTTCTACAGGAGTAACATTACCCCTTAGAAAACCACTGATAAGATTTGCAACTGTTAAAAGTAAAAAGAGAACAGCAACGGAAGATAGAAAAAACCGAAACCATTCTTTAAGAATTAGTTTTTTTAACAACCCAGTCTCCGCGCTTCACCAAAAAATGAAGTGTATTTATTAATGGCTTAAAGAAAAAAGTTGTTACTAGGGCTCCAGTTGCCTTATATCTATCACAAAATTCGATTAACTTAGGTGAATATTGATAGTATTGATCAATAAAAAGACGCCCAGCCTTACTATTGTTAAGTGCTTTTTCTTTGAATACTCTAAGGTCACTTGTTATCAAACTATCCTCACCATAAGCAAAGGTAGCGATATAACATTTTTTAGACTCTACAAGAATCTTTGACTGTGCTGACTTAAAGGCCGCTTGATTAACGGTTCTATTCTGTCGTAAATATTTTTTTAGTAATTGTGCATTGATATGTTGATGCCTAAAACCAATGGTGAATTTCACAAATTGTCCTAGACACCTAATACATTCAGACTGAAGACCTGGACTCCTGTCATAAGCTTTAGCTAAATCCCAATAAACTTGAGAAATTAATAACAGCTCTGCTTTATCTTGTCTTGGATCGAAAAACTTTGGATCTAGTTGAGTTTCAGTAACCTCAAAATACTCCGCAAGCGACTTTAAGTAAGTTGCATAATACTGAACAGCTTTACTTATTTCTTTTCCTTGATAGGATTCTTGTCCTTTACGGAGGTATTTTAATCTATCTCTATAATTTTTCTTAGCACTCTCTGATGGGTCGTTTGCCAAAACTTAAAACCTGTAAGAAAGGCTGAATGAGGTTTCAGAAACTTCCTTTCCTTGTTTATCTTCAGAGTTTTTTAGAGCAGCTTCTAAAACTAGTCTAGGTTGAACCCAGCCTAGTCCAGCACCAGTTCCAGTCTCTTCTGTTCCACGGTCTCTAAAATAACCAAAGCGAGCATAAAAATCATCGAGAAGCTTAAACTGAATAGCTGACTTATAAAGAAAGGTTTCCCCTAGCCCTTTGTAGTAATTTGCACCTGCATCAAGCATGACACTTATGAAATCTTTGAAAACATATTGCATGCCAAAAGTACCCTTTGAATCATCAATATTTTGCTTAAGAGGATCGACAACAACAAAACCAATAGTAAACTCTTGATTAACAGCATGAGTTACACCAACGATGGTTTGAAGAACGTTGAGAGTTTCATTTCCAGAAGTCTCTTCTGTTGTCTTGCGGAGCGAAACACCCATAGCACTTTTTTCTTTTATAAGACGAGACATCGCCGCGGCCATCAAAGTTTTTTTAGTCTCACCGACTTTTTGAATCTGATAAGAGAGAGAACCTGCAGTGGCCCCTTTCGAGTCAGAAACTATGACACCCATATGGTCTGTTTCTCCTAAAGGAGTATTTTCTGAAGTGGCAGTAGAGCTACCTTTATTCAGGTAAATAGATCCTACGTTGTAAAAAGCAATTGGTGCAGGGTTCAAGATTGTAGCTTCATCCATTAGGATTGAGCCCACACCAGCGCCGGCAGTAGATTTTAATCGAGTCGTTTCAAAGTCTCGAATAGAGGCTAGAGAAATACTCTGAGAAAAAAGAAAAAGAATAGGAATTATTTTTAAGTGTCTTAAGGTAAAATTAGTCATAATATTCACACCGGAAATTAATATTATATTAAGGTAAGTATAATGAAGATTAAAAAGGCCGTCATCCCTGTTGCAGGTAAAGGTACCAGATTTCTCCCAGTAACTAAGGAAATCCCGAAAGAGATGATCCCTATTCTCAATAAACCTATGATTTCGCTCGTAGTTGAAGAAGCAATTGCTTCAGGGATAACAGAGATCATCTTTGTTACAGCTAGAGGTAAGGAATCAATAGCCGACTACTTTGATCGGAATCAGGCTCTCGAGACATTTTTGGAATTAGCCGACAAAAAAAGTCAAGCAAGTCAGATTAGAGAAATCGGTGAAAAGGTTGAGATCTTTACGGTAAGGCAAAAAGAACAGTTAGGTTTAGGGCATGCTATAAAATGTGCTGAGTCCTTAGTTGGAGATGAGCCTTTTGTTGTTTTGCTAGGTGATGACTTAATGGAAAATAGTTATCCCGCTACAAAGCAACTGATAGATGTTCATGAAGAAAAGAAAGGTTCAGCAGTAATTGGGTTGATACAAGTTCCCCAAGAAGAAACTTCAAAGTATGGAATAATTGATGGAGTCGATCTAGGAGATGATCTATATGAATTAAAGTCAATGGTTGAAAAACCAAACCCTGCAGATGCTCCTTCGGATCTAGCAGTACCTGGTCGTTATGTTTTTACCCCAGAGATCTTTAAGTATCTCGAAAAAATTGAAAAAGGGAAAGGCGGCGAATATCAACTAACTGATGCTATTAAATTAATGGCGGAAGAGAAAAAAGTCTTTGGTAAAAAAATGGAAGGACAAAGATTTGATACGGGTAGTATGGAAGGTTATATAGAAGCAACAGTTGCCTTCTCTATGCGAGATAAGAGTTTAAAAGAAGCTTTATTAAATGCAGTTGAAAAATACAAATAGGTAATAATATGAAATTAGTAACTTCGTTAGCATTTTTACTTTTCACCCAAGCAGTGGCTCTAGGATCTGTTCCGACCGTCGAAGGTCTTTTTAGGAACTCTTCGAATAAAGATGTAACTGCTGAAGCTGTCATTGTCTCTTACTCAATAGAAGAGCAGCAAAATGAGATGATTATGCAGAAAACTGAAAGTGAGGTTATCAATAACGAACTTGAAACAGAAATGTTGAAAGAAAAAACTAAACCAATATTTGTTAAAGAAACCCTCTATAAACAAACTGACTCCAACACAATCCAGTCAATTAAGTATCTATATAACTCTGGTGAGATGAAGAAGAAGGACCTAATTAAATTTAAGTACAGCCCTAACTATAAAGCTAAGATTATAAATGAGTTTAATATAAATAAGAGATTGTTAAGCTCACTCTCATTGATGTACCTCAGAAATAACTCAGAAATAATAGGAAATCTCTTAAAAGATAAAGGAAATAACTATTTATCAAACAAAGAAATTCTTAATTCCGAAAAAACAAAACTATTAGAAACTTACAAAGAATATCTTATTGCTACAAAGGAAGATCCTGATTTACGTGCAGAACTATCATCTCCGTTAAACCCGACGGATCTAGAAGAAAAGGGTAAAGTATTAGACTTAATGAAAAAGAATATCTATCAGAAAACGAATCAAGTTAGCTTAGTTAAGGTTCAAGATGAGTTTCGGTGGAAAGTGGATTTAGGAACAATCAATGCTGAATTTACAAATGAGGGGCATCGTCTTAAAAACCTAAACCTTCAATCAAATGGAACAATAGAAGTTACAACAGGGGATCATGTTCTATTCAATGGTATACATGAACTTCCAAAGATTATAATTTTCAAATCAAGTAATGATAGAGTCTATAAAATAAGGTTCTTAAGTTTGAAGCATTATCAGTCTTATAAAAAATCTTTTTCTAAAGCCATTAAAAACCTAAGTAAGAGTGAAAAAGAAGTTCGAGAAAGTGGCGAACTGTATAGTGAGCATCCCTTAGTATTATGAGCGAAAGGTTCTACCAAGTAGCGGTAAACACACCCTTTAATAATTCACTCTTGACCTATGCTAGTGAAGTTGAATTTAATAAAGGTGACTTAGTTGAAGTCCCTCTTGGAAAGAGGTTTGTTACTGGTTGTATTATTGATCTAGTCGATTCAATTGATGATAAATTTAAAATAAAAAAAATCCGAGCAATTCTCGATGACAATCTTACTCTAGGAGATGAGGTTGATTTCTATAGATGGACCGCCAACTACTATCATTATCCACTTGGTCAATTTGTTAAAGATATTCTACCGAAGTTAATGAAAAGACCTAAAGACTTAAAGGCCTATTCTTCTCCAGGTACAGAGATCGAGGTTGTTCTCGAAGAGGAACAAGCAAAGGTTTGGGAAACGCTATCAAAGGTAGAGCTAAATAAGTTCTCCAAGAAACTAATTCATGGAATTACCGGAAGTGGTAAATCAATCCTCTATTTAGAGTTTATAAAGAGGGTCTTCTCTGAAGATAAAACGGTTCTCTTCTTAGTTCCGGAAATTAACCTAACACCTCAGTTTATTTCTTTTTTTACAAGTCACTTAAATGTTCCTGTCTTTTTATACCATAGTGATATTTCAAACTCAGATAGGTATAATTTGTGGATAAAGATGATTAATAATACTGAGAAAGCTTTAATCATCGGAGTCAGAAGCAGTATTTTTATCCCTATTAAGAACTTAGGCTGCATAGTTGTAGACGAAGAACATGATAACTCTTTTAAGCAAGACGATCGTTGTCCATATAATGCTAGAGATATAGCGATTAAAAAAGCTCATATGAAGAGTGTTCCAATCATTTTAGGGAGTGCTACTCCTGCTATGGAGACATACTCAAATTTTCAAAAGAATGACGACTACTTAACATTGAAAACGAGATATTCAACAGGAGCACCACCTAATATTGAAATGGTTGACCTCAGAAATTCAAGTTACGGAACAGATTTTGAAAAATGGCCTGTTCCAGAAGACACACTAGAAAGAGTTAAGGAAAGGTTGGATCGTGGTGAGCAAGTCATCTTTTTTGTTAATAAGCTAGGCTTCGCAAGTTTTGTACAATGCCGCTCTTGTGGACATACATTTGATTGTCCGAACTGCTCAGTTAGCCTGACTATGTTTAAAGGAAGAAAAGAGCTCGTATGTCACTCCTGTACATATTGTGAGCCGATGCCAGACCTTTGCCCAAAATGCCAAAATATGCAGCTTCTTAATAAAGGCTTTGGGACCGAAAAAGTTAAAGAAGTTTTAGAGCAGCATTTTGGTGATAAGAGGATAGAACGATTTGATAGAGACGAAATCAAAACTAGTAAGAAACTCGAAGAAGTACTTAATAAATTTCACGACGGGACAACTGATATACTAGTTGGAACCCAAATGATCTCTAAAGGTCATAACTTTAAAAGAGTTAACTTGGTAGTTGTCTTAGGTATAGACTCTCAAATGAATTATCCAGACTACCGCTCTAACGAAAGAACCTTTCAATTGCTAACTCAAATATCAGGACGTTCAGGTAGATTTGGAAAAGACAGTTCTGTTTTAATTCACACTCATTCACCAGAGAATCAGATATTCTCGTATATAACTAGTGCTTCATTCGATGGGTTCTATAAAGATGAGATTGAGGTTCGCCAACTATGTTCGTGCCCGCCTTTCTATAAGTTGGCGGTTGTTTACTTTAACGGAAAGAATAGAGATCAATTAGTAACCTATTCAGAAAACTGTACAGCAGTTCTAAAGAAGCTTTCATCAACTCACTTCAAAGGCGTACAGATTTTTGGTCCGAGGCCGAGCGTAATAGAGAAGCGAGCTAATAAATTTACTTGGGTAGTGCTTTTAAAGTCTAGCGAAGTAAATAGTCTTCATAACCTTCTTAGAACGTGGAAAGAAGGAATACCAAAGCAGAGTCAAGCTACTATAAAGATAGATATAGATCCTCAATTTATCATTTAATCTAGTAATAACAGCCATTTAACTAGTTAAGCAAAAAGCTTAAGTTTGTACCAAAACTTCCGATAAGTTAGGAGTAAAGGGCCCCTTTGGGCATGAATTAATAAGGAATTTGTTATGAAAAAGGTGCAAGCTTTTAAGTGTTTCTGCCTCATTGCTTCTCTAAGTATGACTCCCGTTTATGCTGAGTTCGAAATGTCCGGATCCGATGGAATTTCGGGACAAGGATCAGCAAGTGATGGAACCATCGTAGTAGATTCAAACTCTCAGGGTGATACCGAGATAGCCTATAATGTTCCAACAACAAGTTGTGAAAAGGCGGATCAATATGCTCCTTACAGACTGATTCAAAAACTAATGATTAAACCTTCTGACTTTAAAGTTGAAATGGTAAAGAATGTTGATTCAAATGATAGATCAACTTCAAAGTTACAAGTTAAAGTAACTCTTCCACCTTTTTATAATGCTTGTCTTGAAGACCTTAAGTTTGTTCCTGTTAAAGCAAAAAATCAAACTCTACATGTAAGAATGAAAATGGGTAAAACCTATGACGAATACCTAACATGTCTGAAAGGTAAAACTGAAGGTGGAACGGCATTATTTGATGGTGGAAAATATGACAAGTCCCACCCACAAGCAACTATTAGCAGTGTCCAGCATATGTTATTTGATATTGATGTAGATCCAGGAAAGAATGTAGATGTTTATTTTGATAGCCCTACACCAACTCCAAAAAATGGAAGTCACCGTTTTGTTAATGGTGAACCTAAAGATATCGTAAGTTGCTTTAAGTCTGAAAATTTTAAGAAAGATGGATATGTTCTTTATAAGTCACCTGAAACTACGGCTGCAGAAAGGGCCTATGAAGCTTGTACGAGTAAAGACCATAGAGAAATTTTAAGCGAATTAGAACGCTTAAGAACAGCAGGAAATGCAAACCAACTTTTAAGAAATGCCGGTAAACTTGAAAAAATCCTGAATAGTGCTTTAGAAGAAGCAAGAGGTTCAAGAGTAACAACTATCTTTGAAGAAATGGAAGGGATCACTAATGAATTTAAAGAATTCAAAAAAGAAGGATTCAAAGAAGAAGATGAAGAAATAGTAAAAGACAGTGCTAAAAAATATGTGAAGCTATTAGAAGAGTTAGATGAGATCTCTATACATCCTTCTATTAAGATGGTTGAGGCACTATTGGAAGCTAGAAAGAAGAAAGGAATTACATCGGAAGCAAGAGAAGTTATTGACGATGAAATTAAAAGGCTTAATGGAGTTATTGGGCAATTTGATTCTAAAAATAGAACAGACTTAAAGGTTATATTTGAAGGACTGAAAGAATATTCTCTAGTTGATCAAGCTTATAATATTGAAGGCTTTAGATTGAAGTCGGATCTGTATAACAAAGTTCATAAAGACAGAAGAACGGGTGATAGAGAAAGAAAGCCTATGATGACTCTTGATAGTGCTGCCTCTAAAATTAAATCTAACTTAAGAAAGTTTGAAACTAGAACTACCGATTGGGAAGATGCTTACCTCGCTAAGCGTGGTTACAACGAGCCAATTGGAAGAACTCAAAAGCAATATCAATTCGCCTTATCAAGATTCAAAAAAGATGAACAAACCTACAAAAGTAATGAGGCTAAGCTCTATAAGAAATACTGCCAGCCAAGCTTTGTTATGTTTAACCAACAATACCATCAACGAAGATGCCAGAAGCATCAGCAGGGTAGCCAAGGTAGAATGCAAAAATACCTTAAGATTAGAGAGAACCAGTTAGGTTATATAGCTAGTCGAAAAGGAAAGTATGACGAGCTTAACGGCTGGTATTCTGCAGCGATTCAAAGACAATCAGCCGAGTATGGCGATGATAATGACCCATTTGGTTTTTACTCATATAACCCAGGTGGCGAAACAGATTATAGTTCTGATTTCTCAATGGGAATGCCAACTACTCCAAATTTTGGAGGAATGGGTAGGCAGCCAGCTGGAATTCAGCAACAAGGGCAAGGTCAAGGAGTTCCTGGTTATCCAATCATGGGACCTATGACTGGGCAAAACCCATATGCTGTCCCTTATGGACAGACACCAGGTTTTGTTCCTCAGCAAGGCTATTTCAACGGTGGATACCGCGGATATTAGAAGTCTATAGAAGTTCTTAACTGTAATAGAAATGAATTATCGGCCACATTTTTTGTGGTCGAATTCGTATAGGCCCAGTAATCGCCAGTGAATAAATAAGCTGCCGAAGAGCCGACTGTGATCTCATTGTTCCACTTATAATCAATAGAAAAATCTAATTCATAACCAAGTTGATCATCTTGATTAGTTACTGCTGTAAAGGTTTGGTTCTTAGTATGATTAAAAGCAGTTTGACCAGCTGAGGCTGTTTCTTGAGCAACGGCCCATATGAAAGCAGTTCTTAGAACCCAGCTTTCACTTGAATAATCCATTCCTAGCTTGGCAAAAAGAGCATTGGTTATATAGCTATCGTAAATATTCTTAGTAGTGTCGCTTACTGCTCTTCTGTTATATCTAAAAAGTAATTTTGCAACTTGGTAATTAGGGTTTAAGTACATGGCATCGTAACTATTTGTTTGGCCATTTTCACCACTAACTGTCCCCGCATCAACTCCAAATGACCAGCTATCACTAGCTTGGTATTCACCTTTGAAGATAACCGCTTTAGCTTTGTATTTTGCTTCTTGTCCAGCAGCAAAGGCAAAACCCAAGTCACCACTAATAATAGGAACTTCAAGAGCAAGGCTTATGTCGCCGAAACCTTTTTTGAAATAAAGATCGGTAATCTTAACATCCGTTTCTCCTAGTGAAGAAGCAGGCGTTGAAAGATCTCTCGTGATTGATGTATCGAACTTTGAACTAGCTTTTTTCCCAAAGAGAATACCTAAAGCAAGGTCACTATCGTTGTTATCATAAAGAAGTGAGAATCCGTATTCTTTAACTTTAGTCGCACGAGTTAAACTACTGTTGCTAGATACTTTTGACCAATAAGGCTCGATCTTGAAATTTCCGATCTTAAACTTAAGAGTAACACCGTCTCTAACAAACGTATGTCTATCCCAAGTATCGTCTCCAGAGTTTACAAGAGCACCAAGGCCCCAGTGAGCAGAATGTCGTCCAATTACATAAGTTGCTGTGTCGGAATATAGTTCAACATAAAGCTTATTAATGATGAGTGAGTTATTTCCTGTAGCTGTATTGTTTAAAAATAGAGCGTTCCCCATATCATCATCAAATGATCTAGTTGAATCATCCCCAAGTCTTCCGCCTCTTCCGTAACCAGAAGTTAGCTCACCTTTGAAAGTGGCTGCGTCATTAATGATCATTGTTGGGTTAAGCCTAAAAAGGTAGCTCTGAAATGAAGCATTTGCATGAGCACCATTGGCCAGGGCAACTTCCTGAGTCCCTGCAGTAGCGCTATTGTCTACTTTGCTCTCTACTCGCCTAAAGTTGTCTATTAGGGTTGTATCAACTCCGAAAACTCCATGCCAATCAATAGGAACCGCATGTGCGTAAATAGGAAAAACTAACAATAACAAGATTATTTTTTGCATAACACAAAACTCCAGGATTTTACTCGCCCTTTAATCCTGTTAATATAGAATTTGGTAGACTTGAAGTCAAAGTAACCCCCGATTGTTATTGAGTTTTTTGAATATGGCCATAAGCATTAAAAAATTAACAGTTTTCTTTATTACTCTCATAGGAGTCTTCCTTGTAGGTATCCTGGCATTTTCGACTTATACGATTATGACTGCGCCCATGGAAATATTTGAAAACATTGCAATAAGCGAAGAGTCTGGGAATGAGTCAGCAGATAAGTTTTCTTTAGAAACGGGAACAGTAACAGATAAGGCCCTCTTAGAAGACTATATTTTATTCTCACGCTATGAGTTTGGAGCGGATCATTGGTTTAAATCTAATGCGGATAAGATTGAAATTAAAAATAACAAAGTTGTTATAAAAGATACGATCGAAATGCCTCTTCCTCTCAATAATGAATGTAATTTAGTTTACTGTTTTCAGAAAAGATTAAGATTTGAAAAGATCCCCCCTATCTTTTGGAAGGGTCTTATTGGAATTGAGGATGAGCGATTCCTTCTTCATCAAGGAATTGATTTTAAGTCACTTCTTCGTGCCTTTATCCATGATGTAATGGTGATGCGCTTAGAGCAAGGTGGTTCAACTTTAACCCAGCAAATTGTTAAGAACCTTTTTTACACAAACGAAAAAAAGTTTTCTCGAAAGATTAAAGAAATGATCATTGCTGTTTATCTAGAGTCAAAATTTGAAAAAGATGCCATTCTGCAGGCTTATTTTAATGAAGTCATTTGGGGTGGAAAGCAGGGAATAAAAATAAAAGGTCTCTATTCAGCGTCTTTATTCTACTTTAATAAAAAACCACAAAAGGTTACTCCCTATGAAGCAGCAATCTTAATATCTCTTTTAAAAGGCCCTAATTTCTATAATCCCTTAGGAAAATCAAACCGATTGAGAAAGAGGGCTAACTTGGTCTTTGAAAAATTGGTCCGGATGAATTTGTTTCCGTCTGGTTTAAGTGAGAAGTGGAATGATAAGACTTGGGAGAAGTGGTTAGCGGAGCTTAAGGACAGGCAGGTCATAAAGCCTTTTCGTAATAATTGGTGGCTGAGTAAGAATTTGAATAAAGGCGAACTTGGAATTTATGAAAGGTACGTCTTTCATAATTCAGTAAGAAAGACCCTAAAAGGTATTAAAAAACGCCTTCCTGATAAAGACATTGCTGTTAAAGCATTTTTTGGAGACTTAAAGAAGAAGACCCAAAACTATTTTTACTACTCAAAGTACGAAAGAAGTTGGGAGCAAGCAGAGAAAGTTGAAAAACATACTTTAGGAAGCACTATAAAACCGCTTATTTACTCTATGCTGATTGAATTAGGAACAGAGATGGAATCAGAGGTTGAAACTGGCCCTCTAACCGTAAAGATCAAGTCAGGTGAATGGAAACCAAGAGAAGCGCATAAGATAGCAGAGCCTTTTATTAGCTTATCCCAAGCCCTAAAACTTTCCTACAATAGGCCGCTTATTCGTGAGTCCATTAATAGAGGTTTAGATAATGTAGAAAAAGAAATGCTTAAGCTTTTTCCAAATCTAATGGTACCCCTACGAGAATACCCTGCTCAATTATTGGGAACAGTTGAAGTCACTATGGAAGAGCTATTCAATATCTATAGAAAGTTTATCATTAGAGATTGTACGAGAGATAAGCAAAGTGTTGTTAAGATTTTATCTGACCCGAAAGAAACGACAATCCGAAGATTAGTAGGAAGTGATTTTGGGAATTTAAGATTCTTTGGTAAAACAGGAACATCTAATAATGGCTTCGATAATTGGTTTGTCTTTTATGAAGGTACTCGTCTTGGGGTATTATGGGTTGGTCTCGAAGGGGCTAGATCTGGCAAAGATCTTAAACTTTACGGGGGAACGACCTCTTTTCAGATTTTTAAAGATTTCTATTTAAATTCAGGAAAGAGGTTTGGTGAGTTCACATGTACAAATCTTGAGCTAACTAACTGAAATTATGCTAAATTTTCTTGTGATTCATTCTCAGGATCCTATTGCAAATTAAAATGAGCTTGTGTATATTCAACCCACTGAAATTGTTGGGGTGTCGACAAGTGGTAAGTCAACAGATTTTGATTCTGTCATGCCTAGGTTCGAGTCCTAGCACCCCAACCAATTTCCTTCTCTAGATTTTGGGAGTTATTGTGAAGCGAATCGTCCTTGTCTCAGGCTCATCCAATATAGATTTATCTCGTAGAATATCAGATTTTTTAGATGTCTCTTTAGTTGATCCACAGCTTGTTAAGTTTGCTAACGGTGAAATTTTTTGTGAGATAGAAAAAAATGTTAGAGGGGCAGATGTCTTTGTCATTCAATCTACTTGTACACCAGTGAATGATAACTTGATGGAACTTTTAATAACTGTAGATGCCTTAAAGAGAGCATCAGCAGCAAGTATCACTGCGGTTATTCCTCACTATGGTTATTCAAGGCAAGATAGAAAGGTAAGTCCACGAACTCCAATTTCAGCAAAGTTAGTAGCTGATCTTTTAACAGTAGCTGGAACTTCGAGAGTCATCACAATGGATCTTCACGCAGGACAGATTCAGGGTTTCTTTAATATTCCTTTCGATAATATTTATGCTTCACCTATCCTAGTTAATTATATTAAAAATGAACTCTTCACTGAAAACTCGATATTCGTCTCGCCAGATGCAGGTGGAGTTGAAAGAGTTAGAGCCTATGCCAAAAAGCTTAAGGCCGATATCGCTATGATTGATAAAAGAAGAACAGGAAAGAACGTAGCTAAGGCCATGAATATTATTGGGGATGTAAGTGGTAAAGAATGTATTATCATCGATGACATGGTCGATACTGCTGGCACGTTGATTGAAGCTTGCCGAGCCCTTAAAGAAAATGGAGCTACAAAAGTTTACTGCTGTACGACTCACCCTGTTTTTTCAGCCCCTGCAATCGATAGAATCAATGCATCTGAAGATTTAGATAGAATAATAGTTACAGATACAATTCCCCTCAGTGAAGAAGCTAAGAAAGTTGATAAAATTGTAGTTCTATCAACAGCTGAGCTTTTATCAAAAGCAATCCACAGAACATTTAATAATGACTCTGTTAGTTCGCTCTTTATTTAGATTTATATGTCATTATTAATAGTCGGACTCGGTAATCCAGGAAATGAATATAGAGAAACTAGGCACAATATAGGCTTTATGGTTCTTGATAGTCTCCTTGAAGTTGTAGGTTCTAGTTGGAAAGAGAAATTCAAGGGCGAGTATACTAGTTTTTCTGATGGATACTTATTGAAGCCTATGACCTTTATGAACTTAAGTGGCGAAAGTGTTCAAAAAGCTGCGCAGTTTTTTAAGGTAAAGCCTGATATGACTTTAGTCATCCACGATGAGCTTGATCTGCCCTTTGGCACTATAGCTCTAAAAAATGGCGGCGGTTTGGCAGGTCATAATGGTTTAAAATCCATTGCACAACATTATGGAACAAATGACTTTCTTAGATTACGCATAGGAATCGGAAGGCCTGTTCATGGTGATGTTTCAAATTATGTACTTTCGAGGTTTGGAACTGACGATCAAATAATTTTAGATAAAGTAGTTAAAGGATCAGCAGACGCTGTGAAAGATGTAATCAATAATGGATTTGAAAAAGTGGCTAAAAAATATAAAAAAGCCTCTTTAATTTCTTAGGATAATATATGGGCTTAAATTGTGGAATTGTAGGACTACCTAATGTTGGAAAATCAACGATTTTTCAGGCAATAACATCAGCACCAGCTGAGGCGGCAAATTATCCATTCTGCACAATCGAGCCTAATGTTGGCATTGTAAATGTTGTTGATAGTCGAATGGAAAAGATTTCAAAGTTGGTTGGACCTGAGAAAGAAATTCCAGCCATTATAGAATTTGTCGATATTGCGGGACTTGTAAAAGGTGCCAGCCAAGGTGAAGGACTAGGTAACCAGTTTTTAGGCCATATTAGGCAAGTTAATGCCATTGTTCACGTAGTTCGCTGCTTTGTTGACCCAGACATTATTCATGTCTCCGGAGAGGTAGACCCTACTGAAGATGTTAATGTAATTAATATCGAATTAGCCCTGGCTGATTTGGATTCTGTAGAAAAAAGAATTCAGAACCTACCTAGGCTAATGAAGAATCAAAATAAAGATATAAGCAGCAAAGCTAAGATGCAGCTGCCTGTTCTTGAAAAACTAAAAGAAAGTCTTTCTGAAGGTATTCAAGCAAGGTCACTGGATTTCAGTGCAGAAGACTTAGAACTTATTAGTGATCTTAACCTAATAACTTTAAAGAAAGTTCTCTACGCCTGTAATATTGATGAAGAAGCCTTAGAAGAAGATAACGACTTAGTTAAGAAGGTTAGAGAAATGGCTGCTAAGGAAAACGGTCAAGTCATAAAGATCTGCGGAAAATTAGAATCAGAAATCTCTGCTTTAGAGACTGAAGAAGAAAAAGAAGAGTTCTTAGACGCTGCTGGTATTGAAACTTCTGGTTTAGAAATCTTAACCAAAGCTGCTTATAATATGCTTGGGCTTAGAACATATTTTACTGCCGGAGTTCAAGAAGTAAGAGCATGGACGTTTAAAGAGGGTGATAAAGCTCCTCAAGCAGCTGGAGTTATCCATACTGACTTTGAAAAGGGATTTATTAAAGCCGAAGTCTATGCTTGTGAAGACCTATTCACTTTTGGAAGCGAAGCTAAAGTAAAAGAGAACGGTAAATTCAGAGTTGAAGGGAAAGAGTATCTTGTAAAAGATGGTGATGTTATGCACTTTAGATTTAACGTTTAAATCGACTTTGTAACCCACTCTAGTCCAGATAACATTGGTTTGCCGAAGATCATCTTATAGAAAAAAAGATTTCTGGTAATATACTTTACGTAGGCTTCAGTTTCTTCAAAGGGTATGGACTCTACATTTATTAATTCATTAGTATTGGTAATGTATTTGCCCTGCCACCTTCTAACATTTGTCTCACCGGCGTTATAAGCTGAGAGAGTTGAAACGAAAGATCCATCATATTTTTTCTTTAGGTATTTTAAGTACTTTGTCCCAAGCTTAACGTTTAACTTTGGTCTATAGAGATCAGACTTTCGAAGCTTTTTTCTATACATTCTTGCAGTATTTGGCATGAGTTGCATAAGCCCTCTGGCTCCTGCATGAGACTTGGCCCTTGGGTCAAAGGCACTTTCTTGGCGAATTAAAGATAAGACAAATTCTGGCTCAAGTTCTTTAGTTGCCTTTTTTATTTCTCCTACAAAAGGTGTTGGAAAAAGAATCTTTGTTGCGGTTGGTAAAAACTCAAAATTACTGAGCAGGTTGTTTCGACTAAAAAATCTAAATGAGCTTAAATAGTCATCTTCTTCTTGGAAGAGTCTCAGGATTTCAAAAGAGGTTTTATAACTTTCAGAGTTTGAAGCAATCTTTCTCATCGATTGTGGCTTACTAGAATTTTCTAAGAGATTCCTAATTTCTAGTTTGGCGATCTTTCTTGTTTGGGTTTTTAACCATAGCCTAAGCCTAGTGAAATTCTCTTTACTAGCCTCTTCTTTATGAGGAAAAAGGTTTAGTGGCTGTTGGTTCTTGTACAGGTAACTTTTTTCTAGAAACTTTGTTTCACCCATATCTCTTAAATGAGCAGAGCTTAAAACGGAGTAATAATTTAATGGCTTCTTGGTTACTTGAGCTTTAAACAAAAATTCTGAGATCGATCTTTCCTTGTTTAAGTAGAAAATACGACCAATCCAGAATCTTAGCTTTGAATCATAGATATTTTCTAAACCTAAAAGTCCTGAGCGATTTATAAATTTTAATGCAGATTCATGATCATTAACTTTGAGATCGATATAAAGCCTTTCAAAATAAAGAGGGGCTTTATGTTTATCATTTTGTGTTGAAATAGCTTTTACGATAAACCTTTTAGCTTCAGTTGACTGCTTAGCCCGTAGTAAGTTTCGAGTGAGTTGCCTAAATTTTTTATTGCTATATCTGTGACCTATAAGTCGTTTGTTTTCTGAATAAAAAGAGAGAATTTGTTCTAGGAGTCTGTTTTTTAGGACTGGGTCTTTTTCATCGAGGGCGAGCCTTGATAAGTCTTTAAATTCTTTTTTGAATAATTTACTTTCTTTAGTGGGAAATAATCCTATCTTTTGTAAATGCGTTGTTAAGCTCGTGCCGTAATGAATATGCTTTCCAGCATAGGTTTTTCTAAAAAGCTCTGTTAGTTCATCGATATTGAGTTTCTTTAAACTAAGTTCTTCGGCTAAGATACGCGGATAAACAGAAGCAGATGACCTAAGTTTAATGAGGCCAAGATTTTCAGTTTCGATAAGAAGATCATAGTATCTTTTTACAAAAACCGACTCTTCTTTAGTTAAGTTTTCTTCCTTTGTTTTCTTGACCAGTTTATCATGACAAAACCTAATGACCTGCAAATAATGGTAGTTGCTAACTTCATTAGAATTCGGTTTGAAAGAGTTCTTACAGTTTGTGAACCTAAATGGTTTTTCATTGATCTTGTTTTGTAACCTGATAAGGCTAATCTCACCGTCAAAGTGTGGTTTTAGATCTTGGAATAGAGAGATAACCTTTTTGTTCAATCTCGACTTGTGAACACCAGATTCAAGGTATTTGAAATAATGCTTTATTTTTTGACCATCCCTATCCCTTAATTTACTAATTGAAGCATAGAGGCTGTTGCTCGCAAGGATAGCAAGAAGTCCAACTAGGAATAAAGCCTTTGTGTACTTAAATATCATTAATTAAATCTATTTTGAATATCAGAAAGTTTCTGATTAATTTCTTGAAGAACAACTTTTTTGTCCTCAGGTAATACAACTTCTAGATTCTTTAAGTATGAATTAACTTCAGATAGATACATAAAATCTTGTTTTCTTTCTTCTTGAATCACGTCTAAAGTTTCATTGAGAGAGTCTGCAACTTCTTGAAAAGCATCACCTTGTCTAAAAAAGAGCTTTGAAATAGGCGCCCCGTTTTTAATTTCCTCTAAAAAGTTTTGCATCTTAAACATAGGGCCTGCAATCTTGTGGGTTACTCTGATAAAATAAATGAAGATAAATCCATTAAAACCAATCTGCCATAGAACTAAAAAAGACATGAGATTAGTTTTCTTGGCAGCAATATTCTTAGCGGCTTCGGGATTAGTTGATTGTAAAAAGTTTGCAAAATCAGTCAGCAGGTCTGAAATAGTCCAGGGGTAGATCAGCGAAGAAGCAACCGCAAGTAAACAAACTAGTCCACTAATTTTTAGTTGAAACTTTGGATTAATGAGTAAAATAGATCTTTTATAGGCCAATGTGATTTCCGAATTTTAAATAACCTCTATTAATGATAATATCTATTTGAATTAGTATCTACATAAATAAAAAACGGCAGAATTGAGTTCGAGATGAGTATTTTTAAAATCCTACGGGAACAGTCAGCTATAGGCTTTGATGGAAGAATCGTTTTTCAAGGAAATGATTCAGGTCAATTGAAGGGTGAGGTATTAGTTCATAGTGGTGACATTGTGGGATGTAACTACAATGGATCTTCAGGAAAGAAGGCCTTGCTCAATTTAGCTTATGAAGACTTTGCTGAGGTAGCTGAGTTTAACTATACTGTAGAGCCTGAGGTTATTAGTCAGGATAAGATTCAATTTGAATCTACACTAACAGACTTTGAAGATTCTTTTCGAGAAGTATACGAAAAGATCAAATCGAGCAAAAAACTTAAACCGCCACCAGGAAAACGTTTGGTAATCAATTCCGACTTTGTTTGCAGAGGTGATAAGATTTCAGCTACTGAATTTGATATCTTATGCACTATTAGCGACTTTGGAAAAGTAGCAGATATCTACAAGAACTCACCTTTGCTGGATTTTGAGGTCACATTAGGCCTTGTTTCCCTTAGGAAAAAGGGAGCCTTAAAGGTCGTCTCCTAAGCTTCTATAATGTAATAATTTATATAGCCGTCTAAACTTTAGACAACTCCTCTTCCTAAGCGCCTAGAATACCTACATATTTCCTACGTATTTTCAATAAGTTAACACCACAATAGAGTCAATACACTCTTTTATTACGATTTTAACGCATGGCACGACTGTTGCATTAAATTGGGTAGGAGTAGTTATGAAAAGAACAATATCGACATTTAAAACTTATTTTCTAAGCACCTTATTAGGGAGTGCTGTTTTGGCCGGAACTTATGCAGATCTTAAGCTCAAGTCAAATGCTTTTATGTTTGAAAACAAAATAGATATCGTCTCTTTTACTCCTGAGCAGACAAAAAGGATTGTAGCCTCAAGGGTTCACGACTTTAATTTACCAGCTGTGAGTTATTTAGGTGTAAATGAAGAAAATAAAAAGAAGATCAATGGTAAGTGGGAAGTTACTAGAGTTTTAGATACTAAAGGTAACGCTATTTATGATTCATATAAGAATGCCAACGATAAGAAATCAATCGTTATAGTAAAGATGGAAATGGTATCAACGAGTACAGTCGTTCTAGATAAAGATAAGAATCAGACATTTAAGATTTCTTTATTAACAGATAAGAACACAATTGCTCTCTTTAAGGTTGTTAATGGTGGTTACGAAATTCTTGAAGCAAAGAAACTAATAGAAAAACCAAGATTTAAGAGACCAACTCTAGCTGCAGCCCCGGTAATTCAACCAACTAATAAGGCTAAAGAGTCTAAGAAAGGGATCAGAATCAATGATATGGACCTTCTTTTAGAGAGTGCTCTTAATCCATTACAATCGAGAAATATCCTTAATGTTACACAAGTAAATGGAAGTTTAAGTGTCTTCGATGGCAGCATCCAAGACTTTAGAGCATCGTTAAACTCAGGCTCTAATAAAGAAGTAAATTTAGATTTTTCCTTCGCAGAAATTAAAGATGGCGGTCAATTTGAAACTGACATTGCCGGACAAATTGCAACTGGAATAATTTCAAATAACGGTGAGAATAGTTACAAGATTAGATTTGCAACAGGCCCACTTCAAGGAGCAATCTTAACTTTCGTTACAAGAGAGAAGTATGACCAAACTCAAGAAAAATTTGCTAACTTCGAAGAAGTTCAGCAACCTGCACCAGCTCAAAATGCTAGACCAGTAAGACCTATGAATTCAGAAAGAAACGAAGGTGAGCCAGGAATAGAAAGAGTACCAGCTGAGGAACTTGATAATGATGAAGACGTAGTTCTCTTCATCGATAACGAGAAGAAATTAGATCATGTAAAAAAATATGGGTTTTCATTTGGTAACAGTGAAAGAAAGCCGGCTAGCGTAAAATAAAAAAAAGGGGACCAATCGGTCCCCCTTCTATTTCTTAAGACAATAAAGCCTTTAATTCTTCTTTTAAAATAGGAACGATTTGAAATAAATCCCCTACGATTCCATAATCAGCCTTAGTAAAGATAGGTGCATCTGGATCAGTATTGATGGCAACAATAACTTTAGAAGTTCTCATACCAGCTAGATGCTGGATCGCTCCAGAGATTCCGCATGCAATATATAATGTTGGAGCAACTGTTTTACCAGTTTGTCCTACCTGCATTGAGTGAGGAGCATAACCAGAATCAACAGCAGCTCTTGAAGCACCAACTGTGGCCCCTAGAACTTCGGCTAACTCATCAAGAATCTTAAAGTTCTCAGCGTTCTTCATTGCTCTACCACCTGAAACAATAATATTGGCTTCAGATAGATCGACTTTTTCAGAAGCCCCTTTGATAATTTCTTTAATAGTAGCTCTAATCTCACCTGCATTAGCAGCAACATCAGCTTTGTTCCCAGCTCCAGCCGTAGGTGACTCTGTAAGTCCTAAAGCATTTGGTCTAACTGTTACAAAATGAGGCTTAGGACCTTGGATCCTTACTTTGCAAAGACATTTCCCTGCAAACATTGGTCTAGTTCCTTGGAATTCATCACCTTCAAACTGAAAGTTAGTTACTTCACTGGCCATACCTGCATCAAGCATACCGGCTAGTCGTGGCATTAGATCTTTACCTGTAGGAGTTGAACCGGCAAAGACATAGTCATAAGAGTTTGAAGAAATAAACTCTTTTAGTGCATTTGCATATCCTTCAGGAGAATACTGATCAAGCTTATCGCCTTTGAGGCAATGAATATTAGCAGCTCCGTTCTTGGCGAGCTCTTGTGTACCTTCTGCGCCGATATCACCAATTGTAGCGACATCAACTTCATGACCGGCTAGCTTACCTAGAATTTCTAAACTAACAGTCTTAACATTTTCTTTATTTGTTTCTGTAAATACGAGTATTTTTGCCATAATAAATCCTTATAAAACTTTAGCTTCAGTTCTGAGTAAACCCACAACTTCTTTAACAATTCCTGCTTGCGCAGCTTCATCCATAGCATCAAACTTTTTCCCAGCTGGTTTCTCAGGTGGTAAGTGAAAGTCTGAATAAACAATTCGTCTGTCATCAGCTGATACACCGACATCAGCTAAAGAGTGTTGAGCGAGTGGCTTTTTCTTCGCTTTCATGATCCCAGGAAGTGAAGCATATCTAGGAGTGTTGATTCCTTTATTACATGCGATAAGAGCAGGAGATGAGCAGTTATAAACTTCTAAGGCTCCACCTTCAATTTCTCTTTTTAAAACAATATTAGATGAATCACCCTCATAACCTACAACTACTGATACAGATGGCAGGTTAAGCATCTGAGCTAGCAGTTGAGGAACCTGTAAACAATCGCTATCAATTGATTGTTTACCGGAAAAGATAAGATCAGCAGAGTTCCCTGATTTTTCAATAGCGCCTTTAAGGGCCTTTGCTGTCATGTATGAATCGATATTATCATCAGCTTCAACAAGAATTGCATCATCAGCACCCATAGCTAAAGCTGTTCTTAAAGCTTCAGTATCATGAACTGCACCTACTCTTAGAACAGTTACTGTTGATCCAGCATTACTGGCTTTTACGAGTAAGGCTTGCTCTACAGCAAATTCATCATAAGGATTCATGATCCATTTGATTGAGTTTGTTTCGATGAATGAACCGTCACCATTCGGTATTACTTTAGTTTCCGTATCTGGAACTTGCTTTACGCATACAAAAATATTCATATTGGAATTCTCCTTATTCAATGCCTAGAAAAAATTTCTTTAGCTATAACCATTCGTTGTATTTGAGAAGTGCCTTCATAGATTTGAATCAGTTTAGCATCTCTCATTAATTTTTCTACAGGGTATTCAATTGAATAACCATATCCACCAAAAATTTGAACTGCATCAGTTGTAATTTCCATGCATGAGTCAGCAGCAAAAGCTTTTGCATAACTAGCAATCTTTGTATTTGGGATATCGTTATCCAGCATCCATGCAGCCTTATTAATTAAAAGCCTAGATGCTTCAATCTTCATTGCCATATTTGCGATCATAAACTGAATTGCCTGAAAGCTTGAAATTGGTTTTCCAAACTGATTTCTTTCAGTGGCGTATTTAACAGAGTGATCGTAAGCACAAAGGGCTCCGCCTAATGCACTTGCAGCGACCATTGGTCTGCTATGGTCTAATGTTTTCATAGCGATCTTCCAGCCATCACCGGGAGCGCCTATCATGTTCTCTTTTGGAACTCGTACATTATTGAATCTCATTCCTCTTGTATCGGAGCATCTATGACCCATCTTCTTTTCTGCTTTTCCAATCTCGATACCAGCTGTTTTACCGTCGACAATTAAACAAGAGATACCCTTGTGCTTAAGACTTGAATCGATAGTTCCATAGACAACGAAGAGGTCAGCAAAGCCAGCGTTTGTGATCCACATCTTATCGCCATTAATAACCCAATCATCACCATCTTCTTTAAAATTTGTCTTAATACCAGCAGCATCAGATCCATTACCAGGTTCTGTTAAGCAAAATGAAGCGATCTTATAGTCTTCAGTAAATGGTCTTAAGAATTTTTCTTTTTGTTCGTGAGTACCGCCAATTACAATAGGAAGTAAGGCGAGATCATTTGCCATCAAAACAGTATTCATTCCCATACAACCGTAGGCGAGTCCTTCAGTGATATTGACTGTATCTTGTGAAGTGAATCCGACTCCGCCATATTCGACAGGGATGCATGTATTTACGAAGCCTAACTCCCATGCCTTTTTAAGGATAGTAAGAGGCATCTCGCCAGATTGATCAAATTCTGAAGCGAAAGGTAGCATTTCGTTACGGGCAAACTTGAATGTTTGTTCCTTGATTTCTTGCTGTTCTGTTGTGTAGTTAAATTCCATATAATTCCTAGTGACTAGAATTATATGGACGAGAGTGATTAGGGTCAATCTAGTAAATTTTAGATGCCCTCTAAAGGAAAGGCTTCGTTACAAAAAACTTGAGGAAAAGAGAATTTTTGCTGTAACGTATTATAAAAAGCGAGCTCTTTTAAAGGTAAAACAATAAAACTTCTTTCAAAAAGTCTTGGGTGAGGAACATTTAAGTCAGGCATATCAATTATGTCGAGTCCCCAGAAAAGAATATCAATGTCTATAGTTCTAGGACCTTTTGGGATATCACGACGGCGGCCAAGTCTTTTTTCAATCTCTAACGCAATGTTTAATACCGAAATAGGTTTTAACTCTGGCAATTCAAATTCGAGGATTTGATTTAAGAAGCTAGGTTGTTCGGTATAATCGACAGCCTTTGATTGATAAATTGTGCTTTCTTGTTTTAGTACGAAATTTTTTTGAAGTTCCAGTTTTGCTAGATTTAAATTCTCTGACTTGTTACCGAGGTTAGTTCCAAGAGAGATGATTAAACTCATTTCTTTTTCTTTATCTTTTGCTCTACTTCTTCAATCTGTTGAGTGAATTGGTCTGGATAAGATGGTAAGAGACTGCCTTCCGGGGCTATTGGTTCAGATTTTACACCACAAGAATTAAGAATGAAGAAGAACATAAGGGAAACAAGTGATTTAAAACTCAAGACTAAACCCACCAGAGATAATATCTGTTCCAAGATCAAGCCTAACAAACCAGCCTGGAACTAATCTCTTTAAGGCCGTAACGCCAAATATGATTGCTTTCTTTTTAACGTCTTCAAGCTTTTGAAGTTCTAGCTGTAATTCAGCTTCATCTCTAGTATCAACAGGGTCTTGTTGGCCGGCTCCTGGGCTATCTGCTCCTAATATCTGGAAGCCAATATAAGGCTGAATATAACTGAACATAGGGCCAGCGAAAGTGTATTTCCCCCTAACAACAATATTTGTGAGTTTTGTATCAAGGCCTTGGCTTGGGTAATCATTTATCAAGTTTTGACCGTAACCAGCTTCTACATAGACGTTATCGTCAACTTGAAATGCCCAATAGAGATTAAGCTGAGTGTATCTTTGGGGGCTACCATCGTTATTAAGCGCTTCAATCTTCCCGATGCCGAGGCTAATGAGATTATCAGTTTTTATGATCCTTTTCTTATTATCTTCAACATTAAGATCATCTTCTAGGATAGCCGTTTCATTGAAAAGGTCTGCTTCATCGTCAATCTTGGACTCAGCGACACTGTTATTTTTATCTTTTCTATAATAGCTATCATCGCCACGGAGTACTTTTACGGCTGAGCCTTTTTTAAGTGTATTCCATAGGTCTAGATTATAAATTTTCACAATCTTAACACCTGCTTGGCTATTGATGTTTTTAGCAGCAATCGCTCTACAAACTAATTCTCCATTGAGAATCAAACTAATAAAGTCACCTTTATCAAAGGATCTCTCATTATTAGAGAGGATAAATATTCTTTTAGAAATCGAAACTTTCTCAATCTTTTCATTCGCAAGCGTAGAGCTGTTGAAGCTATCATCCCCACCAGTAAGGTCATCGAGCACAGACTGTGAATGGGCCGGATTAGATATGAGAAAAAGGAATGTTAAGAAAAAAACTTTCATCAAGTAATAGTACCTAACCATATTATGCTGTGTCTAGCGGTGAGCGGCAAAAATTCCCTACCTCACCTATCAAGTAGTGAAATTTATTAAAGGTTAAAATAGAACTAGCCGATAATTTGTAAAAGCCAAACAAACTCAAGGAGAGAGCCATGAAGCTTTTAAAAGTGCTATTTTTTATTTCAATTTTCGCTTTGGTCTCTTGTTCAAATAACAAGAAGAAAGCGGCCGCTAATAAGGCTGAAGATGCAGCTCTAGAGATGGAGGATGAATCTGATTTTATCGTCGACTCTGATGAGGAAGATCTCGAATTATCTGTAGAATCCGCAGATTCTGAAGCAACAGAGATGCTGGCGACAGATGAAACAGTGATTATGGATGGAGCTGATAACGCGACAAGTATATCGATGACTGACGCTGTAGGTGATTATACAGTTCAAAGAGGCGATACCATGATGCTAATTGCTTTTAAGATTTATGGTGATTACAGAAAGTGGAAAACACTAAAAGATATGAATCCATCTATGGATAGCTTAGTTGAAGGTGCTTCACTTAAGTATAGTGAGCCTTCAGAGAAGTTTGTTTGGAGTCCAGCTGGTCTTCCTCATTTAATTCAAAATGGTGAAACACTTGGGACAATCTCAAATGATAAGTATGGAACTGCCACAAAATGGAAGTTACTATATGAAAACAACCGTCCAATGATTCACGATGCGAATTTGATCTTTGCAGGGTTTACTCTATACTATGTGCCTGAAAGAGATGTAGCTTCTGAATAATTATGAATACCTTTAACTTATATAGAGCCCTCAACAAGAGGGCTTTTTTATTCCTACTAATAATCACAATGTCCTTTAATGGATGTGCGAGTAAGAATAGCCGCTATCTTGAAATCCAGGATAATTTCTCTGTTAATCGTATAGATTATATAAATCACTTCGAACATTTAGCGAAAGATTACTTGAAAAGCCCCAAAATTCAGGAAAGAAGAATTTCGAAAAAGAACCAAGACTATTTAAGAGAAATCTACAAAAGAATTGTTGTAAATAATGAATTGATTCTTAAGAAAGATATAAAACCGATTTTTCATATAATCAAATCCCCCCTACCTTTTTATTTTAGTTTACCAAGTGGGAGGTTTTTCTTTAGTGATACCTTGATTAAAAAATATCTAAAAAGTGAAAACCTTTTTGTCTCACTTATTGCTACTGAAATCTATAGAGTTCATAAAGAACTATATGAGAAAAAAATTCTAATACCTGTAGGTTATTTGAATACAAAGAAAATGCTCTCTTTATATAAGCTCCCTATAGAAGTAAGAGTTGAATCTTTGAAATGGACCTACTTTCTTTTAAAGAGATCCGGTTATGATCCGTATGCAGTTTTAAACTGGCTTCAGATGCAAAACAAAAACAGCCTTGAGTTCTCTATTCAATTAGGAACATCTCATGCAAGGATTAGGGAGGAGTTTTTATTTAAAAGCTTTCTAGCTTTAGAGGTAGGAAAGAAACAAATAGACTCTGAGAATACAGAAACAAATTCCTCACGAGGTTTTTATCTATTACAAAGGTCACTTTTATGAAACCAGAAGAAACAGAAAGGCTATTCATAGAAAGTTTATTTAAAGACTCGGGCCTTTCCAAAGAAACAATAGATGTTGAAAAGCTAACAGGTGATGCTTCAACGAGAAGGTATTTTAGAGTTAAACAAGAAAATGAATCCTTTGTTATTTGCTTAGATGACCCTACTCAAAATAATGAAAAATATACTTTCGAGATAGTTCAAGAAGCCTTTAGTAATGAATGCATTAGAGTTCCAGAAATCAATTACCTAGATAGGAATAAAGGGTTTATCGTTCAAGAAGACCTTGGGAATATGACTTTCTTAGAAGAGCTAGGCCAAGCCAGGTCAAATGAAGATGTAAAAAACTTATATCTTCCAGTTATGGATGAACTTTTAAAGATTCACAATATCAAATTTGATGAATCCAAGGATGCGCCTTTTTCAAAACTTAGATTTGATACGGCTAAGTTACTAGATGAAACTAGGGTAACGAACGCCAATTTTTTGATTAAGCTCCTGGGCGTGTCACCAGAAGATCAAAGAGTTAATTTAGTGGATCAGTCCTTTACTAGTATTTGTAAGTATCTTGATAGAGGGCCTTGGTGTGTAACACATAGAGACTTTCATAGTCGGAATATTATGATGAAAAATGGCAAGCCCGTTATCATCGACTTTCAAGATGCAAGGCTTGGTATTCCTCAATATGATTTAGTAAGCCTTCTTGAAGATTGCTATTTCTTTGTTGAAACAGACGTTAAAGATGAGCTTATTAAATATTATAAATCGAATTCTAGTATATCGTTAGAAAATTTTGAAAAGAACTATGATTTTATGGCCATTCAAAGACTCTACAAAGCAATAGGCAGCTTCTCTATGATCTATAATGTGAGAGGAGATAGTCGATACTTGAAATTCATTGGGAGGTCTTTTGAAAGAATACTGTCCCTCTTATCTAAGTATGATCAATACATGGAACTAAAGTTAACCCTCGCAAAATTCTATTATGCTAGTTAAAAAAGCAATTGTACTAGCCGCTGGTAAAGGAACTCGAATGGGTCCTATCGGTGAGAAATTAGCAAAGCCGATGTGGCCTTTTTTTGGCTTAACATTCTTAGAAATCCAACTTCTATTTCTTAAAGAACAATTTGGGGTTGAAACTATATTTTTAAATAGCCACCATCTCTATAAACAACTCGAAAATTTAAGTAGCAATGAGGTAAACATTGTCTATGAGCCTGAATTACTAGATCAAGGTGGAGGAATATTAAATATTTGTAAAAGATTTAACCTCTTCGAAGAACCTCTTGTTATTAATAATGCAGATCAATTTTATTTCTTCGATAAGAGTTATTTCAAAGATTCAGTAGATTCCTTAGGACTTAACCCTGTTACTTTGTTTGGTTTGAGTGTTGAAAAAGAAAAGGGATATAATAAGCTAAGCATAGGAAACGAAGGTTACCTCGAAGAGATAACCAAAAATAAGCTTGTTGAGGAAGAGTCTTTTTCTACTTACTCTGGGCTATCTTTATTATCTGTAAAGAAGCAAGATTTTGATGATAAGCCAGTTTCATTTTTCAATTCAGTAGCAAACTATAAAAACATGAAGGTAAAAGTTAAGGAAGTATTAATGGGTGAGTACTTCGACTTCGGAAAGCTTAGTGAATATTATGACCTTTGCTTCTTGACCAAGGACCTTCTCGATAAAGGAAAAACAAATTCTCTTATAGAGTTAATAAAAACCTCTAGTAAGTTTAATTATCTAAAAGGAAAGGGCTTAAATTTTTCACAAGATATCTCGCAAGAAGCCAAAGATGGAGAGATTATTTTAGATCAAGGTAAGATCTTTAAAATAAATGGAGTCATAGAGTCTAGTTAATAAATTCGTCAGAACTATCTACTTCAACCACTTTTATACAATCGATAGGACATACTTCAACGCAGAGCTGACACAGAGTGCAGCTCCAGCTCTCAATACGGTATTCATCGCCGTTCTTAAGGACTGCATTTTCCGGACAAATTAATCGGCAGTTATCACAAGAAATACAGGTATTATTAATTTCCAATACAGGCTTCATAGGTACTATTATAATAGATGTGGAGATATTATGCAGAAATTAAAGATCTATAAAAAAAGTCCGGTAATGAGAAATACAGCTCTCTTCGCGATCTTTTCAGTTCTTTATTTAAGAGTGACGACCTCCTTTGTTAAAGGTGTTTCAGCTCTTGCGACAGGGACTACTGTAGATTTTCTTCTGGAGAATATTTACTTAATCGCAACCCTTATTATTTTCTGTATCGCTTTATTTAGAGGTCGCAAGTATTCGAAGTACCTTTACCTCATCTTTATTTTTCAAGGGATCTATTTAGGTTTTACTCACTACATGGTTGCACTAGATAAATTTATATTGATCTTAAATTTTGCTTATATAATTCTTTCTTATAATTTTTATCTCTTTATGAGTTCAGACCTCCAAGAGGCATCAAACACTCCAACTATAGAAGCGGGTGATCTTTATACTGGTTTAACGATTAATAGTGACCTCGTGGTCAAGACTACAGCTAAAGAAATAAAGGCTAAGTTTATTAATTGGGATGAGACGACTTGTTTTGTTAAAATCGAAGGTCCTATTTCCAAGATCAAAGGAAATGTTGACCTAGCCTGGAACTTTGAGGGCAATACCTATAAGTGTAATGGGCTTATAGTGACTGGTGCTGAAGGACTAGGAATAGGAATCAAGCTTACTGACTATAATATTGAAGAATCGGGCGTTTTTAGTTGGTCTGAGTTCTATGATATAATAAACTCTAGAGGATATACCTCCGAGTTAATGGCGTAATACTATGAAAATTTTCTTTTTTTCTTTTCTCATTCTACTAGTGGCTTCTTGTAATCAAGATGAAGGGCCTGAGCAAGTATTGAGAAGCTATATCAGCATCAGGTTTCAAGAGAAGCAAAACTTCAATGATCTACTGGATAAAACTACAGGTGAACTTAAGGCCAACCTAAAATCTCTCTCAAAAGATGAAAAAGCTAAATTTGATCAAAGTAGTCAGTTTAAGAAGAATGCTCTGAAGATCCTCTCTAAAGACTGTTCAGAGAAGAAATGCGATATTACCTATATAATCTCTTATGAAAAAAGAAATAAAGAAAACCCCTATAAGGCAGAAATTCGTAATATCGCTAAGCTAGTAAATGAAGATGGCGAATGGAGAATCAGCAGTGTTGGCGGTCTAAAGAGCTATTTTGGCTCGAAAAAAGAGATTGCTCCTTGATACTCGATGCTTTTACTCTGGTTTAAGTTTTTCTCTCATATGTCGATAAAGTAATATGAGCTTTCCTGAAGATGATAATTTATTAAATTTATTGGTTGAGAAGACTTTTGAGAAAAACGAAAGCCCTCAGGAAATGGTTTCTTATGAAGTCACTTACCATAGAAATATCCAGTGCTACCAAGTAGAGATAGCTGAAAAGCTTTATACTTTTCCAAGTAATTGGGGTCCTTTTAAATTAGTAGATGAGCGCTCCGGTGATGGAGTGATTCTTGAAAATGATTTAGAGCATTTCAATTCTATCTTTGGGAGTTTAGTAGGGCAAGAAGTGAAGACGGCCTTCGTTTATAAAGGCCATGAGACTTATCTGGTTTTTGTTCCGACTACTATGGAGGCCAATTTGAAAGACCTCCATGAGTTAATCAATGATAAAACAGAATTTAAAATATCAGCCTAGGCTTCTTTAAAAAATGTCTTCATCTTAAGAGCATCATCTTCAAGGTTTGGACTATTACAAATCACATAACCACGACAATCATTCTTTCTTAAAACCTTAAGTAAGTCTTTCCAGTTAAAAGAAGAATCATCAAGATTCAAATGCTTTAAATCACCTTTGGAGTTACTACTGATTCCTGATAGGTGAATGTGCATGTTCTTAACACTTTCTTCCCCGAGCTCAGACTTTAGGGTTTGAATAACTTCGTCAAACTCAACTTCAGTATTGTACTTACCAGTTCTTGCGAAAAGGTGGCTAAAGTCCATACAAGGTCTACAGCTATTTACATTTTTAGTTAGGCTGATAAGTTCTTCAAGAGAACCAAACTGACTAGTCTTACCTGTTAGTTCAGGTCTAAGTTCAATTTCAATATCAAGTCTTCCGAGTCTTTCTTCGATTACATTCATCGACTTTTCAACAAGGTCGAATACATCATAAGGAGAATCTTTCATGTAGAATGCAGCGTGAAAGGTCATGCTTTCTGCGCCACAAAGATCTGAAATCTTTGCCGTCTGAATGATTCTTTCTACAGAGCTATCAATCTTATCCTGCTCTCTAGCATTTAAATTAATATAATAAGGACCATGTGAAGTTAGAGGAACACCTAGTTCATAAGAGATCTTTCTGAGGCCTGAAGAGACCTCTTCTTTCATTCTCACACCATGTGCAAACTCAAGTTGCATACAGTCCAGGCCAAGGGCGTGGATCTGCTTAACACCTTCAATAGGGTTATTCTTTTTCTGTGTGCTGTTCGGAACACCTGCGGTACCAAAAAGTAATGTTTCTAGACTCATAATGTTATCCCATCCAAAGCGCCATTAAATCAACTAGTTAGGTCAATAAGGCAAATTAACTAGTTTCTAAAAAGGCTGCATATACGTAGCTGCGTTATAGCCCTTGGAGATTATATTGTCTATAATTATCACTGCTTCGAGTAATTTCGAAAAACGCACCGTGTTGAGGTTTATTGTGCAGAGCGTGAAGTTTCTAATTTTATTCACTTTATGGGCGGTCACGATTGCTGCTTTTTCATTTCTTATTCTCCCGTTTCGAGGAGAAGTTGTTGGTTTATCCATAGCTTTTATTTATTTGTTAACAACTTGCCTCCTTTTAGATAAATGGGTTTTGTTGTTTTTTTTGGCAGCGCCTCTGAAGCGTAGCGATAAGTTCCTCGATAACTTCGAATCGATATCTTATACACACAACGTTAGAGAAATTAGTTTTTACTACTCAAGATTAGCTTTAAAAAACATCGTCGCCATTCAATGGTTCGGTCGGAAGATTATTATCATCGGTCAGGACTGTAGAAACTCCTCAAATCTAGAGGATTATATTATTCACACTCTTGCAGGCTTTAGGAATGGGACGGTTAAAAGAAATAGAAACTTAGCCTTTATCTTTACGCTCTATAACTTACCAGTGGTGCTCCTTGAAAAGATGCTTGGCAGATTAAGGATTACGCACTTGATAATTTCTATGTGGATAACGCCTTTTAATTTACTCTGCGAATCAAATGAAAAAACAAAACTAGAAATGGATCCTATTATTCAAAATGCGCCAGCAGAGCTTGAGTTAAACTCGTTCTCATTAATGCTTGTTAGAATACTGGGTATCTATAAGAATGAAAGTCACGATTTAGTAAGTATGATTTTTAGAAAAGAGTATGCCTAGGATGATCAATGAGTAAGGAGCCAAAAAAGAAGCGTGTCATTGATATTTCTAAATATTATCCGCTCTTCTTTACGGTCATATTTGTAGTCATCCTTTTTCAGTATTCGTTCTCAGCCCAAGAAGCCATCTTCTACGATCTTCGAGTTAAATGGGACATCGGTACTAGTTACAAAGACAATATAGTGCTCATCACTTTAGATGATGATAGTGATCGTTTTCTTGGTGAATCTTACCCTTATACATATGCCTCCCATAGTAAAATGATGGAAAGGCTTATTCAGGATGAACCTCTTTTAATAAATTACTTTGTTAACTTTCTTGAACCTGTAACGAATCAAGATCAAAAGCATTTAGGTCAATTCACTAAATCAATCGAGATGTTTAAGGGCCAGGGGGGGCAGTTTCGCTTTGGAACAGAATGGGATGCATGGGGTGAACTACTACCACCTACCGAATTAAGGTCCTTTGGGCATTCATCGGCCTTGATTAACCTAGATGGTCTAACCTTCGCCAAAGATGATGTTTGCCGTAGGGCTATTCTGAATGTGGGCGGAGAAGATACGATTCATTTATGGACCGCTAATCAATATAGGCAAACTAAGAGTGAGGCACCTTTAAATATTAATTCTATTCTAGGTGCCTATTACGTCCGAAAAGCAGATGCTACCTTTACTCTCTTTAGATATTACACCTCGCCGTTAGAGTCGAATGGACGGATTAAAAAAATTCCTTTTCATAGGGTGCGAGTAGGAAATTTTCCTAAGGGGTTCTTCACAAATAAGATTGTTCTCATTGGTCCATCCTACATGACCAATGCTCCTGACTTTGTCCTCACTCCTTTTAATAAAGAGGAATATAAAGCGCCTAAGTTAATGGTTCACGCCGCAATAATCCAAGCTTTAACTGATAACAAAACGGTTTATCAGATACCAAGGTCTGTAACCTATACGCTTGCTATTATCATTGCGATTTTCTTGTCCGTTACAATTTCAAAAGTAAAACCAACGAGTGGACTCTTTATAACTATAATTGTCATGCTCGGAATCTTCCTTATTTCCTATATTCTTTTTTCAATGTTCGGCCTATGGCTCTACGTTACGCATTTAGTGCTCACAGTCTTTGTCGTCTATTATATTTGGGTACCCTTTAGGGCCATCGGTGAATACCAAAGACGATATGCGATTCAGGAAGAGACAAAGCTTCTTAAAAAGGTTGAGAATCTCAAACAAAACTTTATTTCACTAATGAGCCACGATCTTAAAACTCCAGTAGCAAAAATTGCTGGTCTTGCAGATATCATGCTTAATCAAAATGCTGATGAGGCTCAAAATAAAAGAAATCTTCATTCAATAATGGAGTCTACAAAAGAGCTTAATAAATTCATTACTTCTATTCTAGATTTAACAAAGATCGAATCGAGAAACTTAGACCTCTCTTTAGTTTCAAGGGATATTAATACGGTTATAGAAAGTACGGTAGAAGGCCTACGTTATGAAGCAGCAAGTAAAAATGTTGAAGTCGAAATGGAGCTTTCGCCACTTTATCCAATAGAGTTTGATCAGAACTTAATGAAGCGCGTTCTAAGTAACTTAGTTGAAAATGCTATAAAATACTCAGGCGAAAATACTGCAGTCAAAGTTAAAACTTGGGATGACGAAAAATGGGTTTATGTTGAAATCCAAGATAATGGTGTCGGAATCCCTCCTGATGACCTAGAACATATCTTTGACAAGTTTTATCGGGTTAAGAATGATGCGAGTCATAGTATAAAAGGAACCGGACTTGGACTATATTTAGTGAAGTACTTTGTAGAACTTCATGGCGGTACAATTATCGCTGACTCGACATTAGGACAAGGTACCAAATTTACGGTAAAATTAAAGAACGAATAAAGCATGATGGAGAATTATAATGCATAGGGTACTAGTAGTTGATGATGATAAGATTTTACAGGACTCAGTCAGGCAAGCGCTTGAGTATCATCACTTCTTTGTTGATGTGGCTGATAATGGAAAAGAAGCTTTAAACAAAGTTACTGCCGAAAAATATGACCTCGTTGTCATGGACGTCAATATGCCAGAGATGGATGGTATTGAAGCTCTTGGGCATATTAAAAAATATGATCCTTCAATCATCGTTCTAATCTTAACTGCTTATTCAAATGTTGGAGACGCGGTTAAGGTTGTTAAAGAAGGCGCCTATAATTATTTAGAAAAACCAATTACTTCAGATAATTTAGTGGCCCTTATTAAAAGAGCTCTAAAAGCAAGGTCACTTGTTGAAACTTCTGTTTTCTCTGCTCCTCAGTTATCCCTAGGCGGAAACTCTGATGATAAATTTGTCGGTGAATCAGATGTAATGCAGAAAGTTTTTAATGTCATTAGCAAGCTAGCTCAAGTAAACACACCGGTTTTGATTCGTGGTGAATCAGGTACAGGTAAAGAGCTTGTAGCAAAAGCAATTCATTATAATGGACCACGAAAAGATGAGAAATTTGTAACGATTAACTTAGCAGCTGTTCCAGAGAACCTTATCGAGTCTGAGCTTTTTGGACATGAAAAAGGAGCCTTCACTGGTGCCTCTGAGAGAAAGCTTGGTAAGTTTCAGTACGCAGATGGCGGAACAATCTTTCTCGATGAAATTGGAGATATTTCTCCTGGGATGCAAGTAAAACTACTTAGAGTTCTACAAGAAAGATCATTCACTCCAGTTGGTGCTAATAGAGATGTAAAAGTAGACGTAAGAATTATCGCGGCTTCACATAAGCCATTTGAAGAGATGATAAAGGAAGGAATCTTTAGAGAAGATTTATTCTATAGATTAAATGTTCTTCCTGTTTATCTTCCGCCGCTTAGAGAAAGACTTTCAGATATTCCACATTTGATTGATTACTATATTAAGTACTTTAATGGTGTTCATAATTTAGAAATTAAAGGGCTTAGTCCTGAATCTACAGAGCTCATTAAAGAATACACATGGCCTGGAAATATTAGAGAGCTTCGTAACGTAGTAGAGCATGCCTTTATTATTGAATCTTCTGATACAATTCACCCCGGTGCACTTCCTGATGTCATCAGAAAGTCTTCTGGCACTAAAGGTGAGAAAGACGAAAATCATCAAAGTATTATCGACTTTAAAGATATTCAAGACTCAGTTGTCTCTGAGAGACCTACCTTTGAGCAATCTGAAGGTTATCAATTTACCTTTGCAACTAAGAACGAAAACAATGAAATCAAGATGGATTTTCAAGTAGCAAAAGAGCTATTTGAAAAAGAATTCATTATTCATGCTCTTCAGCTCAATAAAGGTAAGATTAATCAGACTGCACTAAAGGCGAATATTCCAAAGAAGACCCTTTTAAGAAAGATTGAAAAATACGAAATAAGTCCTAAGTCATACTATTAGGCTTTATGCGTCCGATCCTTTTTGAATTATTTGGTTCACAAGTTTTCTCCTACCCCTTTTTTATGGGGTTCTCATGGGGGCTGGGTTACCAGCTCTCACTTTATATCTTTGATAAGAAAAAAATATCTACAAAAGGCTTTGGTTCACTTTTTCTAGGGATCTTTATCTTTAGTTGGATAGGTTCAAAGCTGCTCTATCTTCTTTCATCTGCTGCTTCAAAGGTTGATGAATATGCAGGGGCTTCCGAGTTTTGGCTTGGTGGTGGGTTTGTTTTTTACGGTGGCTTTCTTATGGCCACGGCATTTGTTCTGATTTACACCTTATGGTTAAAAAAATGGGACCTCAATAAGTTTCAGTACCTACTTCCCTCGATTGCATTTTCACATGGGCTCGGAAGGGTTGGGTGTCTTTTGGCTGGTTGCTGCTTCGGTTCCCAGTGTGATTTACCTATAGCCGTTTTTCAGCATGGGGAATTACGCCATCCGGTTCAGATCTATGAAGCCATTGGTTTGTTCACAATGGGAGGCTTCTTTTTGTGGAAAATTTTAAAAAATAAAAGTAAGGGTGATGACTACCTTCTTTATATTATTTTTTACTCGGCTCTAAGACTATCTACAGAATTCTTTAGAGGTGACTTAATTAGGGGGGTCGACGAAGTGGGCATATCTACAAGTCAGTGGATTGCGGTTGGTCTACTTATTATTTCAATTGGTTTCTTTATTAAGAAGCGTCTTCGCTAGACTCAGTAGGAGCTTCTTCAGCAGCATTAAGTCCGTATTGATCCTTAATCTCATCTATCTTAGTTTCCTCTACATAGAGTTCACTAAAAAGAGTCTCATTACCCCAAGCAGAAAAGGCATCATTACTTTCGTACATCATGATGGTTTCCCATGGGCAATCTTGACTACAGTTCTGACAACCAATGCACCTGGCGAGGTCAATCTCAACTGTTTGTTGAAACTGCGGGTTCGCAGGGTTCGGCCCTGGAACAAGCTCAATGCTATCTACAGGGCAACCAGCGATACAGACTTCACAACCAGTGCAACCTGATTGATGGACTACAGCTAATAGCTTTGGTGGTCTTTTCCCTTTTCTAATAGGCTTTAGACGCGCTGTGTGAAATGGGTTTTCAACTATAATGTTTCTTTCGTCAGTCATAAGTATTAACAGTTTATATCAAAGTGTCTTTATTCCAAAGCAATTTTGCTAAGATGGTTTTATAAGATATATTCCCCGAGGTGTAAATTTAGTGAGTTAGATAAAAATGCTATTATGCGTTAGTTTAAGGGATTTTATATGAAAGCTATCAGGTTTGTCACAGCAGCCAGTTTGTTCGATGGTCACGATGTTTCTATTAATATTATGAGAAGGCTTCTTCAAGCAAACGGAGTTGAAGTCATCCATTTAGGTCATAACCGCTCGGCTCAAGAAGTTGTCGATGCCGTCATTCAAGAAGATGCAAATGCCGTCGCTTTAAGTTCTTATCAGGGCGGTCATAATGAATATTTCGCATACATAAGAGAATTACTCGATCAAGCCGGGGCTCAGAATGTGAAGATCTTTGGCGGAGGAGGAGGGGTTATAACTCCTTCAGAGATTAAGGCCCTTCATGAAAAAGGAATCACTAGGATCTATAGTCCAGAAGATGGAATGAATATGGGTCTAAAAGGAATCATCGAAGATATGGTTGCTAAGAGTGAGTTCTCCACACTAGAAAACTTTGAGTTTAAAAAGAAAGACTTAAATTTCAGAGATATTTCTAAATGCATAACTCATATTGAAAACAAAGGGGAATCCCCAATAGAGGTCGCGGCCTCTAACACTCCTGTTCTTGGAATTACTGGAACTGGTGGAGCAGGGAAATCTAGTTTGATAGATGAAATCTTATTGAGATTTAACCGCGTTTATAAAGATAAAAAAGTTGCTCTTGTTTCTGTTGATCCAACTAAGAAGAAATCTCAAGGAGCTTTGCTCGGAGATAGAATTCGTTTAGGGTCAGCTCAGTATGAAAACTTCTTTGTTAGATCACTTGCGACTCGTAATTCAGGTACTGAGCTTAGTCCACAAATTGAAAAGGTTGTAAGCTTCTTAAAAACTCAGTCTTTTGACCTAATCTTGGTCGAAACAAGCGGTATTGGGCAAGCTTCTGACGCAATTACTAAAGTCGCTGATAAGTGTATCTATGTGATGACACCAGAATATGGAGCACAGTCACAACTTGAAAAGATTGAAATGCTTGAATCAGCAGACTTTGTTGTTCTTAATAAGTTTGAGAAGCCAAGATCTGAAGATTCAATGCGAGATATTCGAAAGCAATATAGAAGAGATCATGAACTATTTGCGGGACACCCTGGAAGTCCAACTGATGAAGAGCTTCCTATATATGGAACAATAGCTTCCCAGTTTAATGATCCAGGTGTGAATGCCCTTTTCAAAGATCTATGTCTTGAGTTTAAACTAGAGACGGAGCCACTCATAGGTCTTGATTGCCAGAAAGTCCCAAAATTAAAATCAAGAATTATTGCACCAGAAAGAAGCCTCTACTTAAGAGACATCTCTAGTGCTTTGAAAACTTATAATCAAGATAGCTTAGAGCTTGTTGAGAAAGTAAAAGAATACGAATCACTTCTAGGAGCATCTAAGATACTTCCAAAGAATAAAGAAATTAGTGACGAGCTTAAGAATGCAAAGAAAAATCTTGGGGCTGAGACGCTTCAAGCAATCGAGCTCTTTGATAGCACTGTTAAAGAATATAAATCAGGTGAATTCAGTTTCGAAGTTAGGGGCAAGAAGTTATCGATAGCCTCTAAATATGAAAGTCTGTCTGGCCTAAAAATTTCAAAGGTCTCTTACCCTTCAACTGAAGTACTCTCTGAAAAGATTAGGTTTATTAGACAACAGAACCTACCAGGGCACTTTCCTTATGTTGCCGGTATCTTTCCTTTTAAAAGAGCTGATGAAGACCCTAAGAGAATGTTTGCTGGAGAAGGTGGGCCAGGTAGAACAAATAAACGATTTCATTACTTATCTGAAGATGATCCGGCAAAAAGGCTTTCAACAGCTTTTGATTCTGTGACTCTTTATGGGGAAGACCCGGATAAAAGACCTGATATCTTTGGAAAGATTGGAGAAGCTGGAGTTAGTATAGCGACTCTCGATGATATGAAAGACCTCTTTTCTGGATTTGATTTAAAAGATCCAAAAACTTCTGTCTCGATGACTATTAATGGACCAGCGCCTATCATCCTTGCCATGTTTATGAACACGGCTATTTCTCAAAACTTAGAAGGTGAGAACTTTTGGGATATTGAAAAACGCCTAGAGATCATGAGACAAGTGAGAGGGACAGTTCAAGCCGATATTTTAAAAGAAGATCAAGCTCAGAATACATGCATCTTTAGTCTAGAGTTTGCTCTGAAAATGATGGGCGATGTTCAAGAATACTTTTGTAAGAATGCGATTAGAAACTATTATACGGTTTCAATATCTGGATACCATATTGCAGAAGCTGGAGCGAATCCAATTAGCCAGCTAGCCTTTACTCTTTCTAATGGATTTACTTTTGTAGAATACTATTTAAGTAGAGGTATGAAGGTAGATGATTTCGCAAATAACCTGTCTTTCTTTTTTAGTAATGGACTAGATCCTGAATATACAGTGATAGGGCGAGTTGCCAGAAAAATTTGGGCCGTCGCCATGAGAGATCGTTATGGTGCTAGCGAAAGGTCACAAAAATTTAAATATCATGTTCAGACTTCTGGAAGATCTTTGCATGCTCAAGAAATTGACTTCAACGATATTAGAACAACTCTTCAAGCCTTCTTAGCCTTATCAGATAATTGTAACTCTCTTCACACGAATGCCTATGATGAGGCCATTACTACGCCAACAGAAGAATCAGTTAGGCGCGCCATGGCCATTCAAATGATAATTAACAAAGAGTTTGGTTTAAATAAAACCGATAACCCTCTTCAGGGTTCTTATATCTTCGAAGAGCTTGCTGAAATTGTTGAGGATGCCGTGTTAGCTGAATTTGAAAGAATCTCAGACAAGGGCGGAGTCTTAGGAGCAATGGAGAGCATGTATCAACGAAGCAAGATTCAAGAAGAATCATTATATTATGAAGGCTTAAAAGATAGTGGTGAGTTTCCAATTATTGGCGTGAATACTTATATCGCTGAGAATATTGCGGATCAAATGAGCCAAGAAATAGAAATCTCTCGTTGTAGTGATGATGAAAAGAATAATCAAATTACTCGCTTAAATAACTTTAAAGAACGAAATGGAAACTCTACTAAAGCATTAGATAGATTAAGAGAAGTTGCTTTAGCAGGGGATAATATCTTTGAAGAATTATTAACGACTGTAAATAGTTGTTCCCTAGGAGAGATAAGCTCTATTTTATATGAAGTAGGTGGTCGCTATAGGAGAAATATGTAATGGCCAAGATTTATACAAAGACAGGTGATGATGGAACGACTGGGCTTTTATCAGGAGATCGAGTTAAGAAATCCAATATAAGATTGAAAACATATGGCGAGTTGGATCACTTGAATTCAGTTGTCGGAAGCCTTGTTCAAGTCGTGGATGAAGAGAAATCGGAATTTTTAATACAAATTCAAAACCGTCTCTTTGATTTAGGCTCTTTGTTAGCTTGCGATGTTGATTCTAGAGAAAAGTACAAACTTAAAAATATTTCATTAAACGATATTCAAGAATTAGAACTAAAGATTGATTCACATACTGAAAAACTCCCTGCTTTAAAAAACTTTATTCTCCCTGGTGGAAGCGAGGCCGCTTCGAGAGCTCATCTTTGCAGAACACAAACGAGAAATGTGGAAAGGCTAATGGTTGAGCTTAAAGATGAAGTTAATGAACTGCCTGTGAATTCAATTGAATTTATCAATAGGCTATCGGATTTTTTCTTTAGCTTAGGAAGAATGATAAACTTTGAAGCAAATAAAAAAGAAATTGAGTGGACTCTCTAGAGCTTGCTCTTTTTTTTCTTTGCTGGAACTCTAGATATCTTTAAAAGCTGAGTTTCACCTGAGGACTCTTCTAAATCAAAATTCTGCCCATCTCTAACTTCACCAATATCTGAAGAATCAGGCCTCTTAACTTTATTTACATTGTTGATAACTCTAGTTTTTAATCCTGGTTCTGAAACACTCTTTTCATCAGTATCATATTCAACTTCTGAAGAACCATCTTCTTGCAATAACCGAACTATTTCTTGTTGCCTCGTTTTAGAAGAAGCCTTCTCAATTTTTTCTCTTTTAGATTCCTTGGCCTTTTTCATAGCCTGACGAACAGCCGTTTCTTCATCAACGGGTAAACTAACAAAAGTATGCTGTGTTTTTTCAATAGGCCTTGTGTGAAGTAATTTTTCTTTTGCCGTAAGCTCATTAGGGTTTATCGAAATTCGTACTTCTCCAATGGCTATCTCGTCATTGATGTATAAAAAGCCTTCTTCGATATTTGACCCATTCAAGAAGGTTCCATTCGTCGTTCCTAGGTCCTTAAAGAGGGTTACACCATCTTTTCCTAATGAAATGGTAAGGTGCTTACCTGAAACCTTTGAATCTATTAGCTTTACACTACAGGAGCTAGAGCGGCCTAGGACCAAGGGCGCCCCTGAGATCTTTTTTTTGATCCTTTCACCTTCTGAAATGATGACGACAATTACTGACATAGCTAATCCTCAATAAATATTATAATTCAATATCAAAAGTTTACAAAATGAACCTATTTGATCCCTGAAACATGTGTTAAAATATAGTTGATAGTAATAGTTTACCTTATAACATTGTGGCCCTATGGAAGAACAACTAGTTGATATTACAGAAAAAGCATTAGACCAGATAGCTGTTATCTATAGTGCTGAGACCCGCGAAGAGAATGTTGGTTTACGCTTAGGCGTAGTTGGTGGCGGCTGCAGTGGGCTTAGCTATAAGATCGATTTTGACTCTAAGAAAGAAAAAGACCATGTTTTAACCTTTAATGGAGTTAATGTTTTTATCGATCTGAAGTCTGCTATCTATCTTAAAGGCATCACTTTAGACTTCAAAGACGGTCTTACTGGTAAGGGATTTGTATTCGTAAATCCAAATGCTTCAAACACTTGTGGTTGTGGCGAATCATTCTCAGTTTAATTTATGTCTGAAAAAAACCTGTTTAATATAGAGAGCTGGACTTCTTTCAAGATGATTGGCGAAGATGTTAGCACCTTTCTCAATGGTCAATTCACAAGTGATATTGAATTGCTTTGTGAAAATAGGGCTCATTTCTCAACTAGAGTTTCAAGAACAGGTCAATTAAAGGCTTATTGTTATATTGTTCATTTATCTAAAAATAAATTCATTCTCTATTGTCCAAAATTTCTAGAAGAAAAACTAAAAAACGATTTAGAGAAGTTCATTATTATGGAAGATGTCTTAATTGAATCTAATCAAGAAGGGGTTTCTTTAAGTTTTGATGGAGCCTTATCTGAAGAAGGTTGTGTAGATTTCTTTTTCCTGAATAGGCCAGCAACACTTTTCTTAAAAAAGACAACCAACCTATATCCACAAGAAGAGATTAAAACAATGGGTATTGAGTTCGGACTTCCTAGTAATGACTTAGTCTTAGATGAGAAAACATTAGTGAATGAAACTGGATTAGTTGATCTTGGGGTTTCATTGAGCAAAGGATGCTTTGTAGGACAAGAAACTGTAAAAAAGATTGAAACTAATAGAGGGGCAGGAAAGAAAGAAATACTCTTTCACGTGCCTAAAGAGTTCTCTGAAATAGTTGATTCATCCCTATTAATTGAAAAAACAGAATACTCGATCTTAGAACACATAAAGAATGATTCGGGTCAGATCCTAAAAGTTAAAGCTTCTAGAGAGCATAGAATTAATGGGAAAAATTATAAAGCTACAATTGGTGGATCAGACTTAGAAGTTACGGCGAAACCTTTCTCGTTAGATTGCGAATCAATATTTGCTAGTGATCTTTTCGAAAAGGGCATTGATCTTTTCACAAAAGATAAAGATGAAGAAGCCAAGTCAGTCTTTGAACTAGCACTTCGCTTTGTTCCAGGGGATGTTGATATTCTAGAGTCCTTAGGAGCTCTTGAAGGGCGTTTAGGTAATTATAAGCGTGCAATTGAACTGATGGATGAATTAGAAAGAGTAAATCCAAGCTCAGTAATGGCAAGTACAAATAAATCCCTCTTTTATATGAAGATCGGTGACATTGAAAAAGCAGAAGAAGAAAAGGCTAAAGCAACTGTTAAAGGTTTTGAAGTCGCGGCGGAAGATAGTAAGAAGAAAGCAGAATCAGATATTAAAGAGATTGAAAGAAAGATCTCTATGTTTGAACAAGTCTTGGAAATAGATGCTGATGATCATATGGCAAATGAAGGTCTTAGCCGCTCTTACTTTAATCTAGGCAAATACGAAGAATCCTTAAAATACTGTGATAAGCTTATTTCTCTCAACGATAAAGACTTTAAGGCCATGGGTATCAAAGCTAAGATTAAAATGAAGGATGGTGATTCTGGATATGCCTTAAATAGTCTTCCAGAAATTATTGAATTAGCGGGAAAGAAAGGTGACTTTGTCTTGGCTAATGAAATGCAGTCTCTTCTAAGCTCTTTAACGAACTCTTAACTAAACTTATTTCTTTCTTCTCTTTATCTGAAAGAGACTTTTCAATCATTGAGACTGATTCTAAATGGGATTTGATATCTTCTAGAACCTTTTGTATTAGGTCCCAGCCCTCGTCAGTAATTAACTCATTTTCCCGTGCCGTATTTAAACTACCTTCGCAATAAACAAGTCTATAGAACTCTTCAACATAACGGGTTTTAATCTTCGAAATCTCATCAATAGAAAAATAAGATTTTAGATCGTTTGAGTTAGCTAATTGACCAAATAATTCTAGGGCCCAATAGAAAGTGAAAACACCATGATAGATTCCTCTAATGGGTCTAAAAGACATCCTCCATGGGGACGGATAATCTTTCTCGGGATCTTCGACTATTAATTCACTGTGATTCAGGATGGTATTTAAAAAATGATGCCCATTCTCATGTAGAAGGTCATCAAAGCAATCTACTTTATCTCTATGGAAAAGATTTATCGAAGAATATCCTGGTAAGGATTGTAAGGAAAAGCTGACCATCTCGGGAACATTCAAAGCTATAACTGTATGAGTGAACTGAGTAAATGTCTTAAAGAGCTCTGGCGTCAATTCAGCGAGGGACTTAAGCGTATATTCAAGCTTTTCTACAGCTGCATTTAGTTCGGCTTCAGAAAGTGCTGATCCTGATCTAAATCCAAGTCCAAATTCGCCTACTGAAATAACCTGCTCTGCAGGAAGTTCTTTATGAAAATTATGCTCTTCAAGGTTCTCAATGATATCTTCATTAGAGCACTTTCTATCGAAGTCTTGTAAATTGAGAGAATAACCATTCTCTGTATAAAAAGTATTATCAAAATCGCCAATTTCAGGAATGGGCTTAAAGTTTAATTTCCCTTCTATTGATATCTCTAGGTGAACATACAGGTAAGTTACCCAAATTTTTTCTAGTTTTCTGAGACAGGTTTTGGATTTACTTAAAAATTCACTTTCTTCTATTTCATTAGAGTCGAAAAAAAGAGAAGTGAACTCTGATCCTTCCCAAAACTCCAAGAGGTCGTCAGTTTCTTCTTCTTCAATTAAATCCCTTAGGTAAGAGGTGTTGATAAAGAACTGAGTCATAAAAACAGAAATAGGCTTATGTGATTGATCTTTTATGATCCCCGCTAAGGAAAGTGGATCAATTGAGAATCTCTTATAAAAACTTAGGTGCTCTAAGACTTCTGGCGAATCCCAATATGCTTCAAGTTGAGAGCTTGTACTCTCAACGATAGTTTCTTGGAAATTGTAATCTAAAAATAGTTTTGACATGGTAAAATGGCTGGGGTGGAGGGACTCGAACCCACGACCAAAAGATTAACAGTCTTCTGCGCTACCACTGCGCCACACCCCAATTGATTGAAATCAGTACATGTTATAAATACCTGAGCCTATTTTGTCTATAGTACAAATTTACCCTAAAAAGCTAAGTCGTTGAAAATACTGTAGCTTGATGAAAATGCTCAAGTAAAAAAGATTTGTTCCGATAGGGTTAATAGGAAGGTTTATGGTTAATAAGAATGTCCTTTTATATCATCTAGTCAGAATCTTAACTCCAGACGAGTTAAATGAGCTGACGTCGACCTCAAAGGGCCGAAACCTAGTCTCTTTAACTAAGATGCTAAGTAACGATCTTGAAGAGGAGAAGGCCCCTCATGAAGGGGCAAAGATACTTCCTTTTAAAAAGAAGGAAGAAGAGCAATCTGCAAAAGTGGCGAGCTCGAGTGTTCTTGCCGTTGATATTAAGTGTGGAGAAAAGTGCTTAACCATTATCGATGACTACGTAAAAAGGATCACTGTATTAAATAAAAGGTTTTCGAAGAACTGTCCCGTAAGCCAAGAGACATCTAGTTTTATCATTAGTGAAAAAACTAGATTTAAAGATAATTATAACAAGATCAAGTCTAAAGAAATCCTATCTCTCTATCAAAAAAATGCTTCGGTAGATATAGAAAGAGAGAAGTCTTCAAAGAATGAAGACCAATCTAGTTCATCAATATTAGGCGTGCTTATAAATAAAAAACAAGCCTAGTACTGAACACCCTTAATAGAGTCTAAATCATCACCTTCATCACTAACTTCTAAACTTGCCATCTGATAGACACAAGCATCGATAGTCGCGATTGAGGCAGGTCTATAATTACCAGAATTCTTAACACCACCAAAAGGAAGTAATGGACTTGCTCCAGCTGTGGATCTATTCCAATTTACAAGTCCACTATCAATTTCTAAGGCGCACTTGTTAAAGATGGCTCGATCCTTTGTAAACGCAGCAGAAGCTAATCCGTATTCATTGCTATTAGCTAATGCGATGGCCTCGTCGATGTCATCATAAGGAACGATAGTAGCATTAGGACCAAATATTTCACTAGTTAGAAATAGGCTCTTCGGGTCAAACTTTTTAGCTAGATGAATTGAAGGAGATACATAGTACCCTCGATATTTCTTTTCGATAAGCTTTCCTCTCATTACTTCATCAATGCCTTCTCTTTTGGCCATACCCATGAAGAGTAAATAGCTATCAACGGCCTGCTTATCAACAAGGGGACCCATCAATGGCTCTAGCTCATGATCAATAGGATGATCGATAATAATCTTTTTAGTATATTCATGAAACTTAGAGACGAATTCATCTAAAAGAGATCTATGAAGGATTATTAGACTAGTAGAAGTACATCGTTGACCAGTGGTCATAAAAGAGCCTTTAATCATCTCTGCTAAGGCATGTCTTAAGTTTGTATCTTTATGAATAATAGCCGGATTCTTACCGCCCAGTTCTAAACTTACAAGCTTGCTTAAATCCTTATAAGTATTCTCTACAATCTTGAGGCCAACTTCTTTGGAACCCGTAAAGAAAACCCCTTTAATAGATTTTTCTTTTAGCAACCTTCGAGCAACTTCTCCATCACCTTGATAGAGGTTTACTACACCAGCAGGAAAGCCTGCCTTGTGAAAGCAATCGATCATCAGCTGAGCACTATATGCCGTTTTCTCAGAGGGCTTAAAGATAATACTATTTCCAGCGATCAAAGAATTGAGTATTTGAGTATTTGCTAAGTGACACGGAAAATTGAAGGGACCAATGATAAGTGAAGGTCCAAGTGGCTTGTAATAGAGTTCCCCTTGAGTTCCGGGCATGATTTCAGGAAAGGACTTTCTCGCAATTCTTTTTAAGCCTTCGTTGATTGTAACATCAACTTTTCCGATAACAGCTTGCGCCTCACCAGTAGCTTCCCAGAGTGGTTTTCCAGTCTCTAAACTAATAGCTTCCGCAATCGCTGGTTTAACTTTTTTAACTTCTTCTTGATATCTTTTTAAAAAACTTATTCTGTCTTCTAAAGACATCGTGCGCCACTTATAAAATCCATCATGAGCACTTTCAACTACATTCCCAAGATGCTTATAGGAGACAGTCATCCTATAGAGGATCTCATCAGTATTTGCAGGGCACTCTCTTTCAATTTGATTGTCCTTACTTGGATAATCATCGTGGAAAGAGCCATTAAAGTAATCACCTAACATTTTAAATTTCATATGCTATTCCTATAAGTAAATGCCGTTACATTCTTCAAAACTAAGCTTTTCTTTATCTAATAAATGATAAGTCTCTGCTTCAATTAAAATCTGGTCACCCTCAATCTTTCCGAGTGCCATAAAGGCGAAAAAAAGATGATCTTTATGCTTTAACTCTAAAAGCATGGGGCTAAGATCTGAACCAGATGAGTCAATGGCAAGGATACCGTTAAAGGCATCCTTAACAGGCTTAATATCTTTGAGCGCGGCTCTATAATGAGGACCTCCATCAAAGGGGTCGACTTCATTTGTATAATTAAACCCGATTGACTCGAGCATCTTCTTGACTGGTTCAGTCTCTCTTCCTACTCGTCCTATTGAATCTCTCGCTTCAGGTGTGAGAAGAGTTTCATAGATAGTCCCTTGTGGAAAAAGGCTTAAAATAAATTCTTTATTCTCTCTACTTAATTTATCCGCATCCTGATAGTTCATGTTCATGAATCGTCTTCCAAGAGATTCCCAAAGAGGGCTATTACCATTTTGATCTAATGGCGGCATAAGTTCACTATGGATTAGTGGAGTGAATTTCTTTGGATGATTACACATGTAAAGGAAGCGGCTAAAACTCAGTTGTTTTCCAAGCTTGAATGGATTCCCCCTATACTCGGGAGATAAAATTAGTCCACCAATTTCAGTCCATCCATCTGTTTCAATTCCAAGCTTAAGAATTCCATGAATAAAGCCAGTATTGATTGATTTACTGTATTTCTTTTCGTGACTAACGGACAAATAAAAATGAGGCTCTTTCTCAGTACCATGTTTGCCATGAATCATAGAAACGCCAATTAACTTATCAGCCTCTGAGTCAATAAGGACGAATATAAAGTAGTCACTTTCAATATTCTCCTCAGGTCCATTAAAGGCCTTAAGAGAGCTCTTAATCTTACTTAAGAGCATCCTTTTATCAGGAGGTAGATTTATAAAAGCCAAATGCTGACTTAAAGTAAACAAGTCTTCTAAATCTTCTTCAGCGACAGCTCTTAAATAAAACATAGTTTAACCTTTTAGTAGCTCAGTCGCAGTCTTATCTAAGATTGAGAAAATTTCTTCTATATGTGCATCAGTGATTGATAGGGGTAATAGAAAACGAATCTTATAAGGGTCTTTTCCGCAAGAAAAGCAAATGATCCCGTTCTTAAAAAGAGCCTTAATATAATTTGCAGTGAAATCCTTTTCTCCGTCTTTAACTTGAAAAGCAAACATCAACCCGATACCAGTTGAAGAATGAAAAAAACCATCGTTTCTTTTAGAAGCTAAATCATTTAAACCCTTATCAAAGGTTTCTCTGATTTTTACGACTCTTCCATTTGGTCCTAAAAAATTACCCATCGTAAGATATTTTAGGATCTTTAATCCAGCCTTGATGCTTGAGAGAGAACCTTGAAAGGTCCCAGCAATCAAGCCAGGTTTTGGATTGAGTTCATTAGAAAAGATTGTTCCACAAACTTGAAGTGCTTTTCCTACAGTAACAACGTCAGGGTATTCATCGAGTCCAAATGTTTGAAAAGCGAAGAGTTGACCGGTTCTTCCAAAGCTTTGAATCTCATCAACCCAGATAAAGAGCTTTTTAGAGCGAGCCCAATTGAAGATCTCAATATAAAGATCTCTATGGTAAGTATTAAAACCACCTTCTCCTTGTACTAATTCGAGAGAGATGCAGCAGTATTCTTTGCCATTAACCGCATAAAGCTCTTCTAGATTTTCTAGTGTTTTTTTAATTTGCTCATTTAAGTCTTGCGAGTCATGAATTTTAAAGTGATCAACATTTAAACTTGTTGGCATTCCTTTTCTATAATCAGCATTATGAGTGATGTCCTGAGTCGCAATAGATCTTCCAGCAAAGCACTTTTCGAGAGCTAAAACCCTAGTTCTTCCTTCAGACTTTTGCCAAATCATCTTCAGGGCGTTGTCGTTGGCAAAACTACCTGATCCTGAGAACCAAAAGTGTTTTAAGTTAGAGCCTTTGACTGAATCGACAATGGCCTTTGAAAGATTAATTGGGTCTTCATATAAATGAAGATTGCCAACCATATTGGTATCCATAGTAGCTGCTTCTAACGAAGCTCTAATCAACAGTGGATGGGAATGTCCTAATAAGTTTACGCCAATACTATTTATGAGGTCGTATTTTATTGAACCATCTATGAGTTCTGAAAATGGACCATGTCCTCTTCCACTCGCTATGAGGGGAAAGAAAAATCCACGACCTCTAACTTCTTCATATTCTTTTAGTTTTTGAGGAATTAAATCAAGCTTATCAAGATCGGGCTCTCTTAGTTGAGAAAATTCTTGTTGAGCCAACAAAATCTCTGAGAAAAGAAGATTTAAATGCTCATCTATTCTATTATTTTGTATTCCAGTACTCATTTTGAACCTGCTTGAAGCAGTGGGACATAATTGCTTGTTGCTTAATATTTCCCAAAAAGGATAATTAACTTATGGAGAATACTAGCATGAAACCACTTCTAAAGTCATTACAGGACCAATATCTAAAGGGAGATTTCGAATCTGTTAAAGAAGGCCTATTAGAGCATAAGGCCTCATTTCCTAAAGGTGAATTTCACTTTAATCTAGGCACCATTTATTCAAAAATGGAAAATCACGCAGTTGCGCGTTTTCATTTAGAGAAAGCTTTATCTGAAGGTTATGAGAATGTTGCTGTAAAGCATAATTTAAAAAGTGTTCAAGGAAGTCTTGCTGTTTCAGATATTAGTAACTCAAGTAGAATCGAAGATTTAGTCCTCTCAAAATCTCTCGAGTTTGGAAATGACTTCTATCTCTTTCTCACTTTACTAATTTCCGTTGTGGCCCTTGTTCTTTTCTTAAAAAAATATGTCTCGAAAACCACCTTCGCCATTCTAGGACTAGTCGCTCTCGTGCCAATTAGCGCGAAAGTATTTTACATAGATAACTTCTCTGTTGGAATCCTTTTTCAAGAATCAGCCATCTACGAAGGGCCTAGCGGCATCTTCGAAAAGACTGGCAAGGTCCCAGCAGGAAGTAAGATCGTTTTAGGTAAGAAAACTGATGGGTGGCGGATGATTGAAAAACCTTTAGAGTACGTTGGATGGATAAAATCTAATGAAGTAGGTGTAATCAAATGAGCTATGAAAAAGAGATAACTGAAAAAATTGAAAACAACGATGATCTACCTCAGAAATTAGATATTTCTATGGTTAAGTATTTTTGGCAAGCTAACCCACTTTCTTCGAGAAAAGGAAGTAATCTTCCAAAGTTTTTAAGGAAGATTGAAGTCCTTAAAAACTTCTCAGACAATGAGTTAAGGATTCTTTCTAAGTTTATGCACTTGAGAACATTTGAGAACAAAGAAGTTGTCTTCAGACAACATGATCTAGGGGTTGGGTTTTATTTGATCTACTCTGGACATGTTGATGTGGTTGTTGACTCTAATAAAGAAGTTGATTCTGAAAGATCAAACTACCTTCTTTCGTTAGAGAGAAGGGATTACTTTGGAGAGCTCGCCCTTCTTCAAGAAAATAGTGCAAGAAATGCAACTGTTGTAGCAAGAGGTAGTAGTACAGAGCTGGTTGGGATCTTTAAACCAGATGTTGAATTACTTATTTCTAATTATCCAATTGTCGCTGCGAAACTCTTACAGTCTGTTTCGCTTATCATAGCTAATAGACTCTTCTCAGTAACCAGAGAAGTAAGAGAATTAAAATATAAACTCTCTCAAGTGGAAGTAGGAAAAAATGCATCGAAAAGGTAATTCATCTAATAAAGAATGGATTCGGATAATCTTCTTCTTTAGCATTTTACTTATTATTGGAGGAGCTCTCTTGATTCTTCCTAGAGCTGCAATTCCTCTTATGATTGCCTATGTAACTTTTTTAATTGTAAATCCAGCTATGCCAACCTTAGCTAAACTTGGTTTGAGTAAACTTGTTTCTATCTTCTTTTTGTTTCTGGCACTAACATTTTTCTTAGTTTATCCAATCGTAAAGGTTGTTCCTACAATAACAAAAGAAGCGAGAGACTTAAAAGATAATATACCTAAGATTGAAAGGTATCTAGAGACTCAGTACTCAGTTACTAGGGGTTTTGTTAAAGAGAAAGTGGGGTATGAAATTCCTAATAAGTACGTTTCACAAGGTATTGAAGTGGCAAGAGAGGGAACAGGTAACTTCCTTTTAAATTTACCGAGGTTCTTAGCCTCTATTATTGAATGGGTTTTTCTAGTCCCACTCTTTTTATTCTTTATGCTTAAGGACGCAACAAGTTTTAAAAGGTCTTTCTTGCGATTGGCACCAAATTCAATCTTCGAGCGCTTTTATTATTTGTCCCATAAATTCAATAGCCAGTTAGGGGACTATATCTTTGCTAAGTTTGTCGAAGCTAGCATTGTCGGAATCATCATAACCAGCGGTCTTTTAATATTAGACATAAAATTCTCACTCCTTCTTGGACTTGTAGCCGGACTTACAAATGTTATTCCATACGTTGGGCCTGTTCTTGGAACTATTCCTGCTATCGTATTAGGTTTTGCTGAGTATGGTCCAACTCCTACGACTGGGGCTATTGTGCTTCTCTATTTAGTTGCAAATACTATTGATATTGGAATTGTTTTTCCTATTCTAGTTTCCAAGATTGTCGACCTACATCCCATTATTGTTGTTATGTCTGTGATTTTAGGCTCTCAGTATCTAGGGATCCTCGGAATGGTTGTTTCAATCCCTGTGGCTGCAGCTGTTAAGCTGATTGTCATTGAAATCTACAATGAAGTGTATTCGGATAGGACCAAATAGCTTATTGATCTTTACTAAATTTGATTCAAAATGATAAACTAGCTCCTATAGAAGAATCTATAAATTTCAACAGCTTAGGTTTATTTTGAATAAGTTCATCGCATTATTTTTATTCGCATCATTGTTTCTTGCTTCTTGTAGTTCAACTCGGCCTTCAGGGAAAACTGAAGCGGAGGTTTTATACAAAGAAGCGAAGATGCTTGTTGATGATGGTCGTTACTTGATGGCCACGGAAAAGCTAAACTCATTAAGGTCTCAATTTCCTTATAGTTATTTCGCAACTCATGCAGAGCTTCTTCAAGCTGATATTTTATTTGATCAAGAAAACTTTGTGGAAGCAGCAGCAGCTTATATTTTATTCAAGGACTTTCATCCTAGGCATAAAAAAATCTCTTATGTTGTTTGGAGAATTGCAGAGGCTTTTAATAATCAAAGACCTGCAAGTTACGACAGAGATCTATCGCCTCTTTACGAAGCTATTAAATATTATGATGAGCTCTTAAGGGTCTTTCCAAATTCTGAGTTTTCAAAAGGCGGAAGAGAGAAGATTGATGAATGTCGTTTATTACTTCAAAAGAAAGAGCAGTATATAGCTGATTTCTACTTCAAGACTGACGTTTTTCAAGCAGCTCGTCATCGCTACTTAGACATCTTAAAGAACTTTACTGATAGAGAGCTTAGAAATCATTCAATCTATAGAGTGCTTAGATCATCTTTGGAGCTAAAAGAACCAGAGGCTTGTAAAAAGCATTACAAGAAATATTCGAATGAAATAACTGGTTCGCTAAAGAAAAAATTATCTACAGTTTTTAAGAATTGTACGAGAAGTTAGGGGGAAGATTGGAAAGTTTATCTAAAATGGATTTGATTACTAAAGGTAAAGAATGTTTCCAGCGTGGCGAATATAAGAAGGCCAATGGGATATTTAATGAGCTTATTGAAGACCCAAGCACTAGTGAATCAATCTTAATTGATGCTTTCTTTCATATGGCCAATATCTTTCATATTCAAGGTGAGATAGGTAAAGCGATTAAAGGTTTTAATAAAGTTTTAGAATTAGAGCCTGGTCATACTGACGCTTCAATAAGTTTATCAGTTCTTTATAACGATATTGGTCATTATGAAGATGCTAAAAAGGTTTTTGATAAAGCTAACCAGAGGGTAAAGCAAACAGGCCCTCAGGGCGGCGTAGATGATACTCATATCAATAAAAAGTTTTCACTTAAGCATCTAGAGCTAGCTGACATGTACAGTTCTTACAATAGACATGACGAGGCCCTGTTCGAATATAATAAAGTTATCGCATTAGATTCAGCCAACCTTGAAGCTAGGATTAAAGTAGCAAAAGTTTATGCTAAGAAGAATTTCATGGCTAAGGCATTTGATGAGTTAAAGAAATTGAAGAACGAATATCCAGCTTATGTTGAGGGGCGAGTTGCTCTTGGTATCTTATATTACGGTACAGGTAAAATTCTTGAAGCTCAGAACGAGTGGGAGAATGTTATCGCTAGAGATCCTGCCAACTCTGAGGCGGCTATGTATCTCAATCTTTCTAAGGCCGCTACAGAAACTACACTTCCATAACTTCTCCAAAAAAAGCCCTCTAAAAAAGAGGGCTTAAATATAATCGAAATTTTATTCTTTTTGATTAAGCTTCTGGACGCTTAAGTTCTTTAACTGGAGCATTAGCATTCTTAGCTTCATTAAGCTCTACAGCTTGAGGCTTGCTAGTTGTCGTTCTGTTAGAATCATCAGAAGAGTAGTTAACAATATATGTTTTTAATTCAGCATACATTGAGTAACGAACTTCTAACTTGCTGTCCTGAAGAACGATCTGTCTCGCTTCCTTGGAACTATTATTGATAATGATCGGTGCCTTAAGGTTGGCAGACATTTCAGTAACAGCTTTTGGAATTGTTAAGATTGTATAAACACTTGCTTCAGTAACTGTATCTAAACTTAAACTTTGTAGTTCAGCAGGAAGAAGTCTTACAGAATAATCTGGTTGAAAGATCTTAGGTTCAATAATTGGAAAAGCAGTTTTTTCATCATCAATAGATTGAAACCAAAGAATTAAAGTTTGATCGCCTGGATCAACAATAAAAAATCTTTTGAGGTGTTCAAAACCTAATAGACCTTCTTTAAAGGTAATAATGTCTTTCTTTTCAACTTCAAGTTCACCAAAGCGGGTAGTATTGATTTTCACTTATTGGCCTCCAGACTAATAGGGAGCCGGCAAGCTCCATAAAGATTTTATCAGCCGTAGGGGCAAAACGGCAAGGAGGAATTTCTTGCTCAAGTATTCTTTATAATATGTAATATCGGTGAGTTAACTACTTTTTATGAAGTTCGCTAGCTAAATCTGAAATAGAACTCAAATCGGCTTGAGAAGCTTCAGTATTTTGATCTTGAATGGCTTTGTAGACTTCTTCTCGGTGGATCTTGGTCTCTTTAGGCGCCTTGATGCCTAAACGAACTTGTTTACCCTTAATCTGGACGACAACAATCTTGATATGATCATCAATCGCAATACTTTCACCTAGCTTCCGTGTCAAAACGAGCATAAATTCCCTCGAAAAGTTCTAAACCTTCCTGATTCAGTCGGCGTCGAATCTAATATTATTTAGTAGGGCAAAAAGCAAGGAAAAAGCTGGAATTTTGTGAATAATACCCAAAATAAGCGGTTTTAGCGTCAAATTTACCTTAAAAAGTCCATTAGATTTTGATTTATAGTGCCCTTGGCCGTTTGATATGTTGTCTTTAAAATACCTTGTTGTTTAGTAATATCAGCAAAAAGTTCGGCGATATCTGCGTCCTGAACCTTACTTTTACGTGTTGCGAAATTCACGTTATCAGCTTCGTGGATATTTTCAGAATTATCGGCTGAGTTAATAAGTGAGCCGATCCTGGTTCTAAGTCCGACGAGCCTGTCCGCTGTATCATCAAACTTCTCTAAGAGGCCTTGAATGAGAACAGCATCATCATTTTCAAGGGCCGTGGCCAAAGCCTCGAGCTGAGAGAACATATTATTATAGGCTGCGAAGCCACCTTCGTTTTCTGTAATCGAAGCTAAGTCTCGGCCCATGCCAAGATCATCAACTTTTTCATTTTCCCCATCGTGCTTAGATTTATTCTCAAGCTCAGGAAACTTTTTCAGAGGGTGTTCAATCTTATTTGATGAGTCATCAGTGGTGAAGAAAACTTCAGCTCCATGAAGATTCAAAGGAACAAAGAAGTCCTTAGCAATCTCAACCGTTACATGGCCTTTATCGCCATGATATTTTCCATCAGGGGTAAAAGGTTTATCTAATGATTTATAACCACCAAAAATATACCGCTGACCAAGTCTTTTATTTGCAATACTTAAAGCTTGGTTTCTTAACTGATAAACTTCGTTAGCAACGTTCTTTCTAATCCCTTCACCATAAAAGTCTGAGGCTTGAGCGATAGCAATCTCTTTGGCCTTTAAGAGGATATCTCCTAACTGCTCTAGAGATTGATCACTTGCATAGAGTTGGGTGAGGGCGTAATCAATATTTCTTTTGTATTGTTTAATATCACTTTGATTTGAACTGATATTAAGAGTTTCAACATTTCCGATAGGGTCGTCAGAGGGCCTAGTGATTCGCTTCAGGCTTGTGCCTTTCATCTGCAAATCTTCCATCTTACGTTTTGCTTTATTTAAAGCAAACTGTAGGGAGGCCGAAGCTGAATTTTCAGAAACTCGAACCATTACTTTCCTATCTCTTTATTGCTAAAATTGTTTTAATCATTTCATCTGCTGTCTGCATTATCTTTGCGTTTGCCTCGTAGGCTTGTTGATACCTAACCATATTAGAAGCTTCCTCATCTAAGGAAACTCCCGAAACTCTTTGTTTAATATTATTAGTTAGAGCAAGTAATCCATCTGCCTGCTCTCCATCTAAACTAGCCTTTCTCGTTTGAAGACCTAGATTACCAATTGAACTTAGGTAAGACTCTTCAAGAGTTGCAACGCCTCCGCCTATGACTCTTTCATGCTGAATCTTAGAGATAGCTACTGCCACCCTGTTATCACCAGGTGAGTTAGGAGAAAGTGCTGTTGCAATATTAGTAAGGTCATTTTTGATAGCATCTTCTAAATCAATCTTTTGAGAGGCGCCTTTGACTTCATCTAAGCTTTTGAAAAAGTTAAGTCCTGTAGTAGGTCCTTTTGCATCATTGAGAGCAGGGTTACCATTGGCATCAAGTTCAACCTTTCTATTAACAAAACCTCTTCTGTGAATGGCATTCACAGTCTGAGTCATCTCATGAGCGATTAAATCTACCTTTTCGTAGAGTTGCTTTATGTCTTCATTTCTTACTCTGATAAGACTAGAAATTCGGCCACTTTTAAACTTATGAGTAATTGAACCGGCAGGGCGTTTCTTAAAAAAGACTTCAACAGCACCAGGCATTCCTGATTTACTACTACTAGCACTAACTGGACCAGTTGCTAACTCCGCTACATTGGCACCCGTTACAAGGGTTCCCACGTTAACTGCACTAACAACATATCTTCCTTTTTCATCTTGATAAGTATGAATCTTAAAACTTTTTGATAGCTCTCTGACTAAATCATCACGCTTATCTCTCATGTCACCAGTTTCACTCTTAACAACTTCTAGAGTGGCGATCTTCCTATTTAAGAATGAGATTCTTTTTGTGATTTCATTTATTTCGTGGACTTCACCTTCAACTTTACGATTGATACCATCTACAAGACCACCAAGTGTCTCGTTGATTCTGTTGAAGTCTTTTGAAACTAGGGCAGCATTATCTCTAACGACTGAACGGATAGTTTCATTCTCAGGGGCATTACTTAACTCTCTAAAAGAGTTAAAGAACTTGTTAAGGACTTTATTTAATCCATCTTGGTCAATCTCATTAAAGATATTTTCAACTTGCTCTAATTGCTCTGAACGATGTTTAAAATACTCACCTGAAGATATATTAGAGTTTAACCTTTTTTCTACGAATTGATCATGATCCCTGGCAATTCTATTTATATTTGCACCGGTACCTTGAATTAAGCCGCCCTTAGAAATAGGGCTATTTGATGATTGATGAACTCTTTGTTTTGAATAACCTTCAGTATTAACATTGGCGATATTGTGCGACGTAGTCTCAAGAGACTTCTTACTCGAATGCAGGCCTGTGACACCAATATTTAAAATATCAGGCATTGTTTCCCTTAGTCAGTTGTATGAGAAGTATGACTTCCTCGTTTATTATAAGTCGAGTAATCCTTGCTTCCCATTACCTCTTCTCTTATCTGCTTTAGTGATAAAAGGGCTTTGTTTATAAAGAGTTGATTTTTCTTATTTTGCTCTTGGATCTTTTCAATTAAATCAATTAATAAGCTATTGAATCTAAAAAGATGCTTTTGATTATTCTTCTTTTCATAAATATCCATAACCATGATTAAGTTAGAGACTGAAGTGATTGGCTCCATTTCTTTTTTTACGAGCACAGAGTTTAATTCTTCTATAACTTGCTCACGAACTTTTTCAAGTGCCGTGATCTCATCTTTTACTGTTTCCTTCTCAAGAGATTTACTTTCTAATCCTTCTAGATTTGACTCTAAAAGAAGAGCGTACTCATCAAAAGTTAAATTCAAAAGAGAAGTGTGTTTTTCACAAAGTCTTTGCCATAGATCAGTAACTCTAAAGTAGATCATTTCAAGACTATCAATATTTTGAGTCATGTTGCTTTCCATATCTACTCCTAAAATTCCGTCTCAAGCAGTTTGTCTGCTATCGCTTCATAGTTCATTTTATAAGTACCGTTATTAATCTGACTTTTAAGCTTTGCGATCTTATCTGTGTTATCAATTTCAGGGGCTGCGTCGACAGCTTTCTTGATACGAGAGAAGTCTCTGACTGCATCAGGGATTTTCACTTTGGCGTCGGACTTGCTCATCTTATCGAGCTGCTGTCTCCTGGCAAAGTCGTTCCTACGAAGGGAAGTTTTACTTGTCCTTGCCGTCTTAGCGCCATCGCTATTAGGGAAAAAGTTAGAACGGTTCGTTACATCCATGTTACTCATTTACAGGCTCCTTGCCTTCGGCGTCTGGTTTCGCCATTTGAATATCATTCTTTTTTATAATTCTATTTTCTTGCGCGGCAAGAAACTGCTTGTAAGCTATTTCACTTCTCATTCTCTGAGGATAGATTTGATCTAGGATTACTTTTTGTAATCCTAGTCCTTGATCCTTTGTGGCCATGATATCGGCACGTTCAGAATTCATAAGAGACTTATAATACTTAGCACCTGAGTTTGTTTCCTCAGCTCCAACAGAGTTATTCATTTGAGTGATCATGAACTCTGCAAATTGTTTTTCCATTCCAGAAGCAACGTCTTTGTAAGCTTTAGGAATAAACTTATAATCGTCTACTAACTCAGGTTTTGTTTTATGAGATTTCTTCTGTTGATCAACAGAAATAGGGGAATGTTCTTTTGTTACTTTTATGCTCAATTTCTCATCCTGAGTTATTTAGTGGGTCAATCCTCGACCTACCTGCATTATCTTAATTTTATCATTAAATAGGGGTAAAAAGCCATTATGATCAAGACTATAAATTTTATTCCTACTAAATGAGTTCAATTTCTCCTATCAAGGCACCGTTTCTCTTAAGTGCTTGAAATATCGATATCAAATCTTCGGGTGTAGTTCCAAAAGCATTGAGGCTTTTAACCAATTCATTTAATGAAGTCTTTTGGTCAAGAAAGTAGAAGCGGTTTGGCTTCTCCTTACCCCCATCTCCATTGTCTCCAATCTCGATAGTAAGGTCCCCATGGCTGATGGCCACGGGCTTTAGGAGAACATCACCACCGGCAACGATAGTACCAGTCCTCTCGTTTATAACGATCTTTGCAATAGAGTCCGTATGAACTTTGAAGTTTTCAACGATGGCCAAAAGCTGAACAACTTTTCTTTGATAGTGTGCGGGAATAATTAAATCAACTGTCGTTGAATCTTTAGAACTGGCAAACTTACCACCTAGTTCTTGATTGATTACCTTTTCTACACGAGCTGAAGTTGTGAAATCTGGTTGCTTTAAGCTAAGTCTGATACTTTTCTTTTTATCAAAGTTTAACTCGAGCTCTTTTTCAACAGTCGCTCCATTAGAGATTAATCCAGCAGTTGGAAATCTCTTTCCATTGTTTAAGCCGCCAATTGAAATGGAGCCACTTGCAATTCCGTAGACTTTTCCATCTCCACCTTTAAGAGGAGTTACTAATAAAGTACCGCCAGCTAAAGAGCCAGCGTTTCCTATACTTGAAACCTTTACGTCTACCTTTTGCCCAACACGAGCAAAAGGTTTTAGCTTTGCTGTGACAATAACGCTGGCTACGTTTTTTGAGGAAATTTCATTTTGAGGATTTAATCCTAGCTTCTGAAACATCCTCCTAAGAGAGTTGTCTACAATTTCTCCGCCACCATCACCAGTACCATTTAGTCCGATGACTAGCCCGTAACCAATAATAGGGTTTTCTCTAACACCTTTAATATCGACTATTTCTTTTAGACGAACGGCTTTAGCGGATGCTTGTGAGATAAGGGCAATTAAAATTAGGGTAAGAATAGCTTTCATTTTTTTACCTTATTACGTTAACGGATGATTCAATGATATTTGAAGAGTCAACAGTATCTGAATTTGTCACATCTCTTCTTGGTACGAGTGCTTGAACCTCAACGAGGCGTTTTCTGTTTTTATATAATAGGAACTTCCGACCCCTTAAGAGAAGGTGATCCTTATTAATTTCTTCTATAACAATGCTACTAATGCGGTCGAAAACCTCTTCCTTACTAGCTTGAGGATCAGCTGGAGCGGCTGCCCCTGCTGCAGGGTTGGCCGCAGCAGCTTTATCTCCAGCACTTTTTGCTTTAGGTTTGCGGACAGTATCTGGAAAAGCTCTTTTTAATTCTGCTGTTATTTCATTCTTCAATGATGACTCAACGTCTATTAAAACGATGTCACCGCTAGATTTTTTCCTATCATTAGTAAAGAGGAAGTTATCGTCACCGCTTCCAACCCAAAGACTACCACTACTGCCATTGTCATTTAGGTCATCTGCTTTAACTCTTTTTTCTTCTTGGTAATGTCTTTTAACCGTAGGCATAACTACCTTTGATTGAGAAGAACTCATACCAGTTCCTGGTCCTTTAGAATGATCCTTTCTATAGAAATCAAATTGATCTCTTTGCTTTCTTTGAGGTCTTCTTTTTCCATCAGCGCGATCAAATTCTTTATGTATTTTTCCAACATAGCTACTGCAGCCAGTGGATACTGAAACTATAAAAAAGAGAGACATTAATAGGACTTTCATAAATCAACCATCACCTTGTTAAAATCGACGACCTTACCAGTTATCATTCTTGATGTTTTAGGGTTTCTTAACCTTATAACCTCGCCAAATTTTCCGCTTTGACTTGGAATAGCAGTTCCTTCAACGAGTAGGGTCTTACTTCTTAAAATTATCTTAGTAGGGGTTCCTGCTGACACTAGATTAACTGGAACTAGATCAGTAAAAAGAAGGCCATCATTTGCTGAGATAGGCTTATTAACTTTGTAAAAGACAAGCTGCTCGATATTGGTAAAGTATTTCTCTGGCCTAGTAACACTTAAGCTCTTTAATTTAAAATCTGAAGGAGCGAGTTGTGGTTCAGAAGGGGAAATTGATCGGTTTGGGATCAAAACCTTAGTAGAAACTAATACCGTTGCAGAAGCCCAATAAGTTTTAGAAAAATTTTTAATAGGATTATAAATAACAAAGGATATGTTTTTCTCGCCAGTTGTATGACAAAACTCACAACCAAAACTTAAGCTATCGTCATTTGATAGACCAAGGGTTGTCATTTTATTTACTAGTTTAAGTTTACTAAAGCTCCAAAGGCTTCCTAAATTAAATTTTTCCTTAAGGCTGTCTTTTAAATTAGAAACCCTAATTCTATTTGGGGTTAAACGGACGGTATAACCTGATTTCTTAAACCTCGCATCGTAGTTTAAGACATTGCTAGAAAGAAGACCGCTTGATTGATAGATCTTTGAGATAAAGGCCGTCTGTATACTTGTTGGGCAATTTGATTCTTTTATTAAGCTCTTGTGATCCTTAGCACCCTTTGTAGGGATATAGTAGATCTTGTCATAGCTTTCTATTGAGCACTCTTTAGAGTGAGCAACAGAAGCAAAAACAAATAGGGCTAAAGCAATAGTTAATTTCATCTTACCTCAGATTATTTACGGCTTGTAACATTTGGTCAGCAACACCCATAACTTTTGAATTCATTTCGTAAGCTCGCTGGGCCTTAATTAAGTCAGTCATTTCCGTCATGATACTAACATTGGAAGTCTCAAGAGCTCCCTGAAGAACGACACCTGTTTTATTTTGACCCGCTACATTTTCACTTGCTGGACCACTTGATCTTGTGACTTTATAGAAGTTTTGCCCTGCTGAAGAGAGGCCCACAGGATTAACAAAAGTATATACGGGGATTGTACCTACTTGAGCGGGCTCAATTTGATTCTTTAAGAAGGCTTCAACTAATCCTTCTTCAGTAATGTTTACACTCATAGTTCCGGGAGGAAATACTAGACCTGGCATAACTTTATAACCTTGCTTAGTGACTAAGGTTCCAGTTTTATCAACATTAAAAGAGCCATCTCTAGTATAAACAACTTGTTGGTTAGGAAGAATGACACCGAAGAAACCATCACCTTTAACCATAAGGTCAAAAGGATTATTCGTTAAATTAGGACTACCATCCGTAAATTCTTTTCGAATGGCCGAAACTTTAACACCACTACCAACCTGCATCCCAACACTATAGACAGTATTGTTGCTGGATCTAGCTCCAGGATCATTTACTGTTTCATAAAGAAGACTTTCCATCTCTGTTCTTCTCTTCTTAAAACCAACAGTGTTTATGTTGGCAATATTGTTAGAGATAGTATTCACATTAGACTCTTGAGCTGCCATTCCTGTTGCAGCTGTATTAAGAGCCTTTAGCATTGCGCTTGAAAGGGGCGAGTACATAACTAGTGATAAGAGAATTAATTTAGAACTTAGCAATTTCATTTACACCTCTACCTGTGACTTCATCATAGGCCTTGATTACTTTTTGAATTGATTCAAAATGTCTGTGAGCTTTAATTAGATTACTCATTTCAGAAACAGCGTTCACATTTGACCCCTCTACAAACCCTTGGTGGACTGCAGATTTAAGTTCTGAATTTTTAATATTTCTTAAGTCTTTATTGATATAAAAAGAATTACCTTCTTTTTTAATGGCGTGAATATCTTCAAATTCAACAATGGATAACTTTCCAGTTCTGTTTCCACTTTGATAAATTTCACCCTCAAGGTTAATGGAAATATTTCCTTTACCAAGGTTAACGATTCTCTCTTCAGGTTGAGGTAGCTTTATTTCTTTATTTGAAGCGAGCTCTCTGTTCAAAGCTGACTCAGGTATATCGAGCTTGCTTAAAACCGGGAAGCCATCGCTAGTTACTAATTGATTCTTACTATTAATCGAGAAGGTTCCCTTTCTTGTATATCTAACACCGTTAGGAGTTAGAACCTCGAAAAAGCCTTTTCCATGAATTCCTAAATCTAAAGGATTGTTAGTTGGCTGAAGGGAGCCTTGCTGATGATTAGTATATGAACCGTCGACTTTTACTTGTGCATTCTCTGCTCCATAAGATCTGTAAAAATCTGCTGGAGCCCATTCTTTATTAGGAAGATCTATATCGTTGTATCCTTTTTCTAGAACTTGTAAGTGCTCTTTAAAGGCCAGCTGGTCTTTTTTAAATCCAGGTGTGTTCGCGTTAGCAACATTGTTGGCTATGGTCTCAACATTTTTTTGCTGTGCTATCGCGCCTGATATGGGAACCCAAAGGTCTTTCAAAAATCATCCTCCTGATGATGTTCTCTAGGTAAATAGTACCTTAAGCGCCAAAATTTCCACACGAGGCAAAATACTCCGTAAAGGTAAGTACTTGAAATTAAGGGGTTAATTTGTAGAAATTACAGGCTTCTTGGATCTTAAAGAGTCTTTCGGGAGCTGCTGCTTGATCGAGGTGCGCGTTGCGACATTAAATAAATAAGTGACTCAAGTATTTAAAACTATTTGGAAAAATCTACCGTTTAAGAGAGAATTCACCGTCATTAAATTGTCTGATCACTGAACTCAACAAAGGGAAGATAGATGGCCGACAAAAAAGCTATTAATTTAGAAAAATCACTCGGAGAATTAGAGTCCTTGGTTGAAAAGCTAGAAGATGGAAGTAGTTCTTTGGATCAATCCCTTAGCCTTTTTGAAAAAGGAGTCTCTTTATATAAGGACTGCAAGAAAGAGCTAGATGTTGCTGAAAAGAAAATTTCAAAATTAACCAAGAGTCTTAAAGAAGAGGATCTTGATTGAGAAATTTTTTTCTATTACTTATTCTACCTATATTTTTAATCAGTTGTGCTTCAAATGAGGCTGGTCCCTTAATAAATGATGATCTTAACGTTGTTAGCTTAGACCAAGAAAATAGATCAGGAACAACCCCTGTTATCAGTAATGATGAGCAAAATATTATTTCAGTAGGACCAAACTCAGGAAACACTAATTCTATTAATGCTCCAAAAAAGAAAGTTTGGGGGCTATTCTTAGGCCCTGGTATCAATAGAACTATTGGCCATGCTGTAGCCGTAAGAGCGATTCATGAAAAAGAAATTAAGTTTAATATGATTTCAGGTACTGGGCTTGGTGCAGTTGTGGCGGCCTACTTGGCAATGGAGCTGACCCCAGAAGTTATTGAATGGAAGTTTCATAAATTCTTTTTAAAAATAAAAAATAAGAGACCGTATTCTACGGAGTGGCTAACTCAAGTAAAAAAATCCCTATTGGCCGATTTTGAAAATCTTCAGATACAATCTACTAAGCTCACTTTGATCATCCCTGTCTACAGCTACAGCGACAATAAAATTGAGTATGCTAGGAGAGGAAATTTAAAAGAGAAGATCCTTGAAAATTTACAATTAGAAAAAGCAAAGGGTAAGTATATTAGTGTTCTAACAAATAAGTCGGTAAGTTTTCAAAAACTAAGAGAACTAGGCATGCAAGTTATTGTTTCAATTGATGCTCTCAGTGGAAAAGTAAAATTTCTTAAACAGGAAGATTTTCTCATCGGAATCTTTGGCAAGCTTGCTGCAGCAAAGTCGGAGTCTACAGCAGACTTTAACTTCAAACTGCCATCATCCGGATTCTCTTTAGATTCAATTGATGAACTTCCTGAATACCTGAGAGCTACATATCTTTACATGCAAACAAACTCTAAGGATTTAGCAATCGAATTTCAAAAAATGAGAATAGAATGAGTAAGTCCATTTTATATAAAGCCTTTGGTGTTTTAACAGCCTTAGGTGTCATAGGAGGAGTCTTTGGAATAAGCATCATTGTTTATTTTTCTTTTACGCTCCCTAAGATATCTAGCTTAAATGACTATGCCCCACCGATTACGTCACAGATCTTATCAAAAGATGGAACAGTCTTAGCGAACCTCTCAAAAGAGAAACGTGAGATTGTAGAACTAGACGATGTTCCTCCACTTATTATCGATGCTTTCTTATCAGCAGAAGATTCTCAGTTCTATGAACACCAGGGAGTTGATTACTTAGGCGTAGCAAGGGCCATGGTAGCAAATATAAAGGCTGGGAAAGTAGTTCAGGGGGGAAGTACAATTACCCAACAAGTTGCAAAGTCACTTCTTCTTTCTCATGAGAGATCTTTTACGAGAAAGATAAAAGACTTTCTCTTAGCTCAAAGAATTGAAAAAAAACTATCTAAGAAAGAGATCCTCTATCTATATCTAAATCAAGTCTATCTTGGCGGTGGGTACTATGGAGTAAAGACTGCCTTTAAAGGTTATTTCGGAAAAGAGCTCTCAGAGGCGACAGTAGCTGAAGCGGCAATGGTGGCAGGTCTTCTTGTAGCACCAGGTAAGTATTCCCCTTATATTAACCCATCAAGAGCGAAGACCAGACAGGGATATGTTCTCTCCAGAATGAAAGCTAATCAAAAGATTAGCGAAGAAGACTACAAACAGGCAGTCGATGAAAAGATCAAGTATAGGCTTAGAAAATCCTCTTATTTTAAAGCAGGTTATTTTACGGATTGGGTTAGGCAGAGGATCATAGAAAAAGTAGGAGAGAAGAACTTTCTAGAAAATGGTTTTAGAGTTGTAACGACTCTTGATTGGGACTTACAAAAAGTCGCTGAAAAAGAAATACAAGATGGCGCTAAGGCCATCGATAAGAGACAAGGCTTTAAAGGTCCTCTTAGTCATCTCGACTCTGACGAGGCCATGCGAGAGTTTTTTAAGAAACAACGTGAAGAACATTATTCGGATAATTCGAATTTCTTTGAGGTTGGCGAAGATTATAAGAAAGTTTTTGAGTTAAGCTATGATCCTAACGAACTAAATGCCGTGGAAGAGAGGATTAATTTAGTAAAAGAAAAAGCAAACTATAAGCGTTTTGAACCAGGTTATTCAAAAGACGATCCTTTTCTCCAGCAAATAAAAGAAGATGAAAACTATAAAGCAGTTGTTCTAAAAGTTTTAGATCCTGAAAGAGTGGTTATCGTTTCTATCGCTGGGGTAACCGCTTTAATGGGCTATGAACAATTTAACTGGGCCCACGAAAGACTGATCCAAGAAGAAAGGCATTTTTACCCTTACGTAACGAGACCTTCGACAATCCTTAAAAGAGGAGATGTTGTTTTAGTAAAACTTCTGAAGAAAAAAGTAAGCTTTCAAGACACAATGACAAAAGCCTCTTTTGATAAACGCCTAAAGAAGCACAAGGGTTACAAAACAGTAAAAAAAGAGAAGTACTTATTATGTTTATTAGATCAGGAGCCTGATGCCCAAGCGGCCCTCGTTTCGATAACGCCCTCAAACGGTGAGATTATCAGCTTTGTAGGTGGTTATGACTTTGGAAAATCTCAATTCAACAGAGCAATCCAATCTCAAAGACAACCTGGTTCATCATTTAAGCCGCTTCTCTTCGCTGCAGGCTTAGAAAATGATTATACTCCAGCGACAATCATCATTGACTCGCCTGAGGCCTTAGGTGGCTATGACGCTTCATTGAATTGGAAGCCAAGAAACTATGACGGAAAGTTTAAAGGGCCAATTACTTTTAGAAACTCGCTGGAGCAAAGTAGAAATATTCCAACAATTAAGATTGCTGAAAAACTAGGAGTTGGTAAAGTCGTGGATTTTGTCGATCGAATTGGGTTTAAGGCCAGTTTAGATAAAGACCTCTCTCTTGCACTTGGCTCTTTTGGAGTGACTTTAATGGATATGGTTACTACTTATGGGATCTTCCCTAACGGCGGTAGGCTTATTAAGGCCAAATCTATTTTAAGTGTGACTGATAGGTATGGTGAAACATATCTTTTTGAACAAGATGAGGTACCTGTAGTTGAGAACCCTGAAGTAGTAGAAGTAGAGGTAGTAGCTCAGCCGACACCAGAGGTTACCCCAGCTCTTGAGATGGCTGAGGGGGATTCTGAAGTGCAGGAGCCGAAAGTTAAGGTAAATCCTTTTCTAGAAGGATTGGGTCCAGTTCAAGTTTATGATGAAAGACTTGCGTATATTATGTCCAATATCTTAAAGGGTGTGGTTCTCAACGGTACCGGACGAGGAGCGAAATCTGTCAGTCATTATTTAGGTGGTAAAACAGGAACTACAAACTCCTATGTCGATGCATGGTTTACTGGCTTTTCTTCAAATGTCGTAACAGGTGTTTGGACTGGCTTTGATGACAATAAAACCCTTGGCTTTGGAGAAACTGGAGCAAAGTCTGCCCTGCCTATTTGGAAAAATTATATGGCAGCAGCTTTAAAGCGCTTTGGAGAGCATGACTTTAAGCCGCCTCTAGGTATTGTAAATGTTCTCATAGACAAAGATACCGGGCGCATAAGTAAATCTTCGAATAGTAGATCTTTTATGGAGGCTTTTGTTGAGGGAACTGAACCTGGGCGCCAAGAGGAAGAAAAACTAAGTAATGAAGGCTCAAATCAAAATACTCAGTTTTACGAAGAAGACGACTACTATAATAATCAATAGTTGGACTATGGGAGATTCTTTCCCATAGGTTAATCTTATCAATTCAAGTTATAGAAACCCACTAAAGCGACGATAAGTTCTTAGGAGCTTTAGTTGTTTTATGAAAAATGAAATAGAAAGAAATTTAGGGATTAAGAGGTATCTAAAGAGATATTCTTTTTGGGCCTTATTCTTTTCTTTTATTGTTCACCTAGGATTTCTAGGTTTCAAGATAGAGCTTCCTAAGTTTAGCGAATCTAAAAAGGTAGCTCAGCAAGTTATCAAGGTTCAGTTAGCCCCTAGAAAAGTTCAAAAGAAATCTGGAAAGATTAAGCAAATCGTTACTACCGAGAACACTGGTAAGAAGAAAGAAAACGATAGTAGATTCCTGTCTGAGAAAACTCAAACTTATGACCGCCAAACCGTCTCTAAGAGAATTGGTGTTTTCAAAGAGACTGGTAAGGGAATTAAAAAAGGAGTTAAGAAATTAACTCAAGCTAAGAAGAATACTAAAGTGACTAAGAAAGTGGCTAAAAGCCAAAAGAAAAAAGGCGTTATAAAAAGAACCAAAAAAATTAGCTTTAACGATCTTGCCCTTGGAAGTGAAACTCCAAAGCGTGAAAAAAAGGCGGAGATGAAAAGGAAGCTAGCGGCCTTAGGACTTAAAAGCGGAAGAGAGGGTCTTTTGGGTCTCTCTCAGAATAATGACTTTATTGAGGACGTACCTTTAGGTGATGTGACCAATTTGAACACAGTAGAGTATAAGTATTACGGCTTCTATCACCGTATTAAGCAGAAGCTAGAGCAGTATTGGGGTAACTCCTTAAGAAAGAAGGCTGAGTCACTTTATAAGCAAGGTAGGAGGATTCCTGCTAGCGAGAATCGAATTACATCACTAACAATAACCATGGACAATGGTGGCAATATTGTAGATATCAAGATCAACTCAACCTCAGGTGTTCGTGAACTAGATGACGCCGCCATTGAATCATTTAAGAAAGCTGGTCCATTTCCTAATCCACCAAAAGGGATGATGAAGGATGGTCATGCGCAAATTGAATGGGGCTTTGTCGTAAAGGGTTAGTGAGGTCTATTTTCAGACGGGTCTTTTAAGAGTTCTTTTAGCTTCCCAAGACCTTCCATCATTACATAGTTATTCCAAATAGAATCAAGCTCTCTGATTGTTTCAACAATTTGAACAGCAGCTTGGTCTCGGCTTATCTTTTCACTGTCAGCAAGAGTAGAGATAGCGTTTGCAATTGCAGACACTGCTGGTTGCTTACAGATCTCAGATAATCTTTTTTCATACGTGCTATCAATCTTTTTTTCTTTTGATTTAACAATAGCAGTGTTGAGTAATTGAATCAGTTCTTGGTTTTCCATTTGCATTGGTGTGTGTGCCTTTTCGCTAAAATGATTTTTGGAGTATCAGAGTTTTTGCTTTAACAGTAAAGCAAAAATATTACCTTCGTGAAAATAATTTCAAACTCTCAAAATGATGCGAACAAAATCATAAAAACTTCGTTTTCCCCTATGAAAACAACTAATTCTTTTAGGTTTTGATTCCTTTTAAGTTGACAAGAAATTCAGAAAAAAAAATATATTTTTCTTGCAATAAAAAACCCCCTTAAAAAGGGGGCTAGCTATGATTTTAATTGAGTTAAGATTTTGTAAAGAAAATATTAAATTAATTTAAAGAATTACAATGCTCCAAGTAGGCCGAGGGAGTCATAAGCTGGTCTAGCTCCTCAGTATTAGTCATCCTAATCTTAACGATCCAGTTTTGATACGGGTCGGTGTTAAGCATCTCAGGGGCGCCTTCTAGGTCACCGTTTGCCTGAAGGACTTCTCCGCTTAACGGGGAGTAGAGGTCACTAACTGACTTAATAGACTCAACAACGCCAAAGGCAGAGTTGATCTCTAGGCTTGCACCTTCTTCAGGAAGCTCTACAAAGACTATGTCTCCTAGAGAGGATTGGGCAAAATCAGTAATACCAATGGTCACTGTATCGCCTTCAATAAGGGTCCATTCATGTTCTTTTGTGTACTTAAGGTTCTCTGGAATATTGTGTGACATTATTTATGTCCTCCGGTGACAAATGGCTTTGTATGATAAGTTGCTGGAAAAACTCGGTTCCTAATTTCAATTGAAAACTCTTTGCTCTCAGGCCAGGCATCTCTTTCAATATGAGCGAGGCAGATTCCTTTTCCTAAAACAACAGAGTGTGTCCCCGAAGTTATATAACCAATTGTTTTTCCATCGAGGTTTAGAACCGAATAGCCTTCTCTCGGTATTCCTTTATCTAGGCTTAGCTTCGCAAGTCTATACTTAGAGCTGTGACCTGAAAGCTTCTCTTTACCAATAAACTTAGGCTTTGATTCTTTAACAGTCCACTTGAGGTTTGCATCAAGAGGAGTAAGTTCATCATTTAGTTCATGGCCATATAATGGATAACAAACTTCGAGTCTTAAAACGTCTCTAGAAGCCAGTCCGCAAGGCGTTACACCTAGATCCAATAACTTATCCCAAAGAACAGTGATTGATTCATTAGGGCAAAATATTTCAAAGCCATCTTCACCGGTATAGCCGGTTCGGGCAATGAGAACCTCTGAATCTTCAAACTTTGAAAAACCGACAGAGTAGTAAGTAAAGTCTTCTCTTGGAATAAGTCCTAGCTCTTTTAAGATCTTCTCTGAGTCTGGACCTTGAAGGGCCAGGAGGGATGTCTTATCACTCTGATTTTCTAGGGTGATATCAAAACCTTCGGTCTTAGAAAAAATCCAATTCCAATCTTTTTCAATATTTGAAGCATTGACGCAAATGAGTACTTCATCTTCTTTTAATTTATAAGCAATAAGATCATCAATAACAGTTCCATCTTCTCTACAGAGAGGAGAATAGACGGCCTTGAGGTTACCAGCATTTAAAAAGTCATTGGTTACGATAAAGTCGACAAACTTAACAGCGTCAGCTCCCTTAACAAGAAACTCGCCCATATGGCTTACGTCAAAGACGCCAGAGGAGTTTCTAACCGCAAGCGATTCGTCCTTCACAGATGTGTACTGGATTGGCATATCAAAGCCAGCGAAAGGAGCCATTTTAGCTCCAAGATCACAATGTTTCTGGTGAAGAATAGTCTTTAATAATTCCATAAGATGTCTCTCATCTATAAGCTGTTTTCAGCTGCTTGTAAAAGATTTTGGGCCAAGGAAAGAATGGTCAAGGGACCAACTCCTCCAGGAACCGGGGTAATGGCTTGGCAGCGCCCAAGAAGATTTTCGTAATCTAAGTCGCCACATAGTTTTCCATTTTCATCATGATTGATTCCAACATCAACTAAGACTTGTTTTCCATTTTCGTTTAAATAATCAGCAGTTAAGAACCTAGGTTTACCTACAGCGCTAATAATAATATCAGCTCTTTTAGTATGTTCTTTAAGATCCGTCGTTCTACTGTGGCAAACGGTTACTGTTGCATTATTGTTGAGAAGTAAGAGGGCTAAGGGTTTCCCTACGATTAGGCTTCTGCCGATGATGACTATATTTTTTCCCTCTACTGGAAAATTGTAATAATTCAAAGTCCCGAGGACGCCTTGGGGTGTGCACGGCATTAAAAACTTTGATTTTGGATCACCCTTGAAGAGCTCCCCAATATTATGCTCATGAAAGCCATCTACATCTTTATTAGGGTCTATGAGAGCGCCTGGGTCTATATGACTTAAGTGACTAGGAAGAGGTAGCTGAACAAAGCATCCGTGAACGCTTTTATTCTCACTTATCTTTTTAACTGCATCAACAAAGTCTTGCTCGTTGATACTTTCATCCAAGTTTATGATTTCACAATCAGCCCCGAAACGTTCACAAAACTTCTTCTTGTTCTTAGTGTAGATAACGCTGGCTTTGATTTGACCCACAAGAATGACCTTCATTGAGGGAGTTACACCTTTAGATTTTAAGAGTTCGCACTTTGAAGTGAGCTTTTCTAGCTCCTGCTCCACTAAAGGGGCAGACCGTAGTTCAATCGTCATAGGATTCCTAGGTTGAAGTGCCTTCATCCTATATTGTTTTTACGACCTTGTGGACTCACTTTGCGTCGTTAAATTTCTTTTGGTAGAACCTTGGAAAGTTAAACTATCGAGAGCTTAATTATGATGTTCTATATCGGATTTGGATTACAGTTAACGGGATTGGCCACAGTAGGTATCTGTTTGTTTTCAGGTATGATGAAAGGTGATTATGGTCAACTTGAGCTTGTTCAGCTTGTTGGCGGTTCTTTAGTCTTCTACGTGGGCAACTTCGTTAGGGGAAGATTTCAGTCTTAAGTTTCCTAGACACTCTATTTCGCAATTAGTTATTATTAAAGACAATGATCATCCTAGGAATCGACCCTGGATCTAGAAAGGCCGGATTTGGTCTTATCGAACTCAAAGGCCGAAAAATAAATTATTTAGAATCTGGCGTAATGAAGTACGACTGCAAGTCAGACTTTATGGATAGGCTCGGAAATATCCATTTATCATGCGCCGAATTAGTAAAAATATATAAGCCCGATCAAATTGCCATTGAGTCTTTGATCTATGTTAAAAATGTAACCTCTCTTGCAAAATTAGCTCAAGCTAGGGGCGCAATGATTGCAGCGTTTATGAATACTCATAAGAGTAAAGTCTTTGAGTATTCGCCAAACTTAGTAAAATCAACGGTCACTGGACATGGGCATGCAAATAAAGAAAGTGTAAATAAAGCCTTGAAGATGATGTTCAAGAATCAAATCCAAACTGACTTTGGAACTGATGATGAAAGTGACGCTTTAGCTATCGCTGTATGCCATAGTATTTTAAAAGATCATGCTGTTAAAAAAAGCGATAGACTCTTCTCAGGTGGAACAAGCTTGAGAGAGGCTTTTAAGTAAAAGGAAGAATATGATTGGTCATATACAAGGAAAGGTTCTTTTTAGTGATGGAGTTGAAACGATTGTTTTAACTTCTTCAGGAATTGGCTATCAAGTTTATTATAACAGAGTTCTCTCTGAAGGATCGTTTCAGAGCTTATTCATTTCTCATCAAATTAAAGAAGCTAGTGAACAACTCTTTGGTTTTCCAAACCTTAGAGATAAAAAGATGTTTGAACTCTTAACTTCGGTTAAGGGTGTAGGTCCAAAGGGAGCCTTTAATCTCTTGGGTTTCTTAGGAACAGAAAATATTATTGAATCAATCCTTTTAGAAAATAAGAAAACCTTAACTAAAGCTCCAGGCGTTGGCCCGAAAGCAGCCGCTCAAATCATCTTGGATCTTTCTAAGAAGATTTCTAAAATAAGAATGTATTCACCTTCTTATAAATTAGATGCTGATAATCTTGAAGAGCTTCCGGCCTTTAAGATTGGAGAAGTAGAAAAAGACTTTTCAACATCGACGACACATCTCTTGATGGACGAAGCGCTTGTCGCTTGTAAAGAGTTAGGGTTTAGGGAGGAGCAAGTTCTTCCGTTAGCACAGAAGATCCTCAACGATAACGAAGTGACAAAAGCAGAACAACTTGTTCACTTAGTATTAAAGGAAATTTAGATGGATATTGATATTGAAACTTCAAGTTCTAGGTTTTTATCTACAGGAAATACTGAACGAGAATTCAAACAAGAAGAAAGATTAAGACCTACCAATTTTAGTGAATTTATTGGTCAAAAAAGAATAATTGAAAATATTGATGTCATGGTGAAGTCGTCAAATATGAGAGAGCAGGCCATGGATCATGCTCTTTTATCTGGGCCTCCTGGTCTTGGTAAAACTTCTCTTGCCATGCTTATTGCTGATGCTCTTGGAACTGAGCTTCATGTTGTATCAGGTCCAGCTATTGAAAAAAAAGGTGACCTAGCTGCAATCCTAACGAATTTAGGGCCAAGGGATGTCTTATTTATCGATGAGATTCATAGATTACATATTTCTGTTGAAGAAATTCTTTATTCAGCGATGGAAGATTTTAGATTAGATATTGTTATCGGTCAGGGGCCAAGCGCTAGAACCATGCAAATCGAAGTCGCTCCATTTACTTTAATAGGAGCAACAACAAGATCAGGCCTTTTATCAAATCCCCTTAGGGATAGGTTTATGGCCCATCTCCACTTTGATTTTTATAACCCATCAGAGCTGGCTTCGATTATCCAAAATAATTCTAAGAAGTTAGAAATAGAACTCGGTGATGGAGCTAAGCTAGAAATGGCAAAATGCTCAAGAGGTACACCAAGGATCGCCAATAGGATTTTAAGAAGAGTGAGAGACTTTGCTCTTGTTGAAGGGAATAAGGTCATTGATTCAGGGCATGTGAAAAAGTCGCTAGATCTTATGGATATCGATTCATCCGGTTTGGACAGAATGGATCGAAAGATTATTCAAGTGATTAAGGATTATTATAAAGGTGGACCAGTTGGTATCGAAGCTCTTTGTGCAACTCTTGCGGAAGATCGTTCTACTATTGAAGATGTCTATGAACCATTCTTACTCAAAGAAGGTTTTATTCTCAGAACCCCTAGAGGGAGAGAGATTTCTGATAAGGCCATTAGGCATATCGAAGAAAATTAACGGTTAGTAATTTTAACTTTTTGATTTGATGTCGAGCTCTCTTGAGAATTCGTTTGTGTTGATGCAATTGTGATGAGGGCCAACAATACGGCTAAGTATTTTATATAAAGCATTTGGTTTCTCTCTTTTCATTTTTGTGTGTGTTCCAATTCTGATGGAAAAATCCTAAAACCTAAAGTGTTAAAAATTTAAAAAAGATTACAGAGAGAGTATTTTTTGTGGATATATCCTAAATGGCGCCAGTATTCTGACGCCCTTTATCGATATTTATTAATCGTAGTCTTGATCAAGTAAGTCTGTATAAGCAGATTCTATTGAGACTTTGTTCTCAAGGTTCCCCGAAGCAGGGTCCATATTCCAGTTTAATTTTTTAGTCCATTTTAAAGGCTTAGGTTTAGAGGTCTTGCTACCATCTTTAACAATAATGCCTTCCCCAGCTTTTACAAAAGTTGATTTCTTTTCAGTCTTAGATCTTACCGAAACAATACCTTCGTTAACACACATCCAAACATCTTTTCCAGTACCATAACTGGCGAAAAATTCAGTACCTCGGACGCCCATGGCCGTTGTTCTTGTTCTTAGGATAAGTTTTGATTTTTGGCCTTTAGCTAGTTTAGATTTTAGAACTTTAATAAATGAGCTTCCCTTAAAAAGAGCAAGCCTAGTTTGGCCATTCTTTTTAGGCGCTATCTTAGAAACCTTTAATTGAGAACTTTCTCCAACCTTTACTTTGTTTCCAAAAGGAAGTTCTAAGACAGCAAATGATCCTGTACCGGTATTGATCATAGTACCTTCTGGAAGTTTTTGGTTTTTCTTAAGAGCTATATTCTTGGCATCTTTAACATCGCCTTTGATAAAAACGACAGTTGCGTAGTTAGCCAAAAGTGAACCTGCCCAAAGAAAAGTGATAAATGCCAAAAATATTTTCTTCATGATTACCTCGTCTTAACGACAGCCAAAGTTAGTTTAGAATTGCAAATAAGTTTTTCTTGATCATCATATATAGAAGTGGTCCAAACTTGAATTGTTTTTCCTATATGTATAGGAGTAGCAATCCCTTTTACGGACTTTCCTTCCATAACTGGTCTGAGATGATTGGCTTCTATAGAGATGCCAAATGCCGTGTATTTCGTTTGGTCTAAAGTCATATTAGCTCCAATTGAAGCTAAGCTTTCTGAAAGAACGCAACTGACTCCACCGTGCAACCTTCTCTGAGGTTGAACGGTTCTCTCATCTATTGGCATTGTGCCGATCAAGCTATCTTCTGTGGCTTCAACTATGACAATCCCATTATTATCGACAGCAGTTTTCTCACACCATTTATTTATTAAATCCAAATCAGGCTCTTTTTTCCAAATCATTATTCCCATCCAAGAACTTGATAACCTTTTTTTCTAAGGCATTGGTTCACATATCTTTGTTTTAATTCATCAGGGCTAAGGGCACCAGCAACCGCGCCTCCAGCTCCACCCATGGCAGCACCTTGAGCAGCACCCCCCGCAATATTTCCAGAAAATATTCCGGCAACTCCGCCAACGACACCACCAAGCAAAGCTCCAGCTCCCCCTGATTTAAGCATCTTTTTTGCTTTTGGAGACTTTAAGAACTTATCTGCTTTCTTCATACAAGCTTCGGTATCTTTCTGAGCTAGATCTGGCCCTACCGCTTCAAATTTCTTGTTAGGGTAGAGAACAGGCTTACTAGCACAAGCAGAGAAGACCAATAGAATGACCAAGTGCTTGTAACCGACTGTTTTTACATTCATCTATTACCTCTTTAGTAGTACTTAAAGGCTATCTAAACTTTGAGGGAATGAGAAATAATTGTGGCTAATATTGAGATTAAAGAGATTTAGTCGGATATCAGAGATGGGAAAAGTACCTGAAATCAGGAAAAATTACACAATTTAGCAAAAAAACCACCTTCTCCGCTGTAGATTTGATAGAAACCGATAAACTAAATCGGGAATAATTGTCCGCTGAAATAACAAGGTAACTCACTAGTTTATACTAGTACTAGATGTTGCCATTAATAAACTCAGCACATTAGAATGATTGGATACTTAAAATTAGGAACACAATGCTTTACCAAAGAACTTTAGCAAAAAAAGTAACTGTTACTGGACTGGGTCTTCACTCAGGAAAGAAAGTAACGTTAACTTTATGCCCAGCTGAAGCAGACTTTGGTATTCAGTTCACAAGAACTGACCTTCCTAATGAGCCAGCTATCAAAGCTTCGGCCGTGACTGTGGGCGCCACAGAAAATAATACAACAATTGGTTCAGGTATAAATAGTATCCATACAGTGGAGCACCTTTTGTCAGTTTTTTACGGCTTAGGGATAAATAATGTTCTTTGTGAAATCGATGGACCTGAAGTTCCTATCATGGATGGCTCAGGTGCCTCGTTCGTTTTCCTACTAAAGGAAACAGGGATAACTTCTCTTAATACTTCGAAGAAGTTCTTAGTTATCTTAGAGCCTGTAAGAGTGGAGCTAGAAGATAAGTGGGCAACGATTGAGCCGTCTTCAAAATTAATCATTGATAGCACAATTGTCTTTCCACACTCATTAATTAAGAAACAAAAAAAGGTCTTCGAGTTTTCTTGTCAGAACTTTATTAGTGAAATCTCAAGAGCCAGAACATTTGGTATGCTTAGAGATGTTGATATGCTTAAGCGCAGAGGCCTTATTAAAGGCGGAAGCTTAGATAATGCTGTTGTTTTAGATGACTTCAAAGTTGTTAACCCTGAAGGGCTTAGATTTCAGGATGAATTTGTAAGGCATAAGATCCTTGATACCATTGGTGACATTAGCCTATTAGGTTATGAGATTGCTGGAAAGATCACGACCTATAAGTCAGGTCATAATCTTCACAATATGCTTTGTAGAAAACTACTCGAAACACCTAGCGCTTTTGAAATTGTATCAGCTTCTTCTCTTCAAAAAGAAACCATCGAAGCCTTTGAACTCCCCCAGGCCCTTGCACCGGCATTTCACTAGATCAGCAGTTATGCGCTAGTGGCCAACCCCGATTTTTCAATGTACTAAATTTATAAGAGCTCAAAGCAGATTTGAGCAAAAAAGGATTGAGACCTATGAGGCTTTCTAAGGCATTTTGGCAGACATATAAAGAAACTCCAGCTGACGCGGAAATTCCAAGTCATCAGCTCATGATTAGAGCCGGTTTAATTCATAAAACAGGAGCTGGTCTATACAGTTACCTACCATTCGGTTTGAAGGCCATTCAGAAGGCTGAGAGGATCGTAAGAGAAGAACTTAATAGAGCGGGTTGCTCTGAACTTCTGATGAGCGTAGTGACGCCTGGCGAGCTTTGGAAAGAGTCTGGTCGTTGGGATAAAATGACTGAGATGCTTAAGTTCAAAGACAAGAGTGGTCGTGATGTTTGTCTTTCTCCTACTAACGAAGAAGCTATTGCAGATATCTTCAGAAAGACTGTTAAGAGCTATAAGCAACTACCAACTAGTTTGTATCAAATTAATACAAAATTTAGAGATGAGATCAGGCCTCGTTTTGGTTTAATGCGTGGGCGTGAGTTCACAATGAAAGACGCTTATACCTTTCATATTGATAAGGCTTGCCTCGATGAAGGTTATGAGAACCTCAAAAAAGCCTATTCAAGAATATTTGAAAGAATGGGGCTTAACTTTTTTATCGTTGAAGCTGATGCTGGAGCCATGGCTGATAGTTCAGCTCAAACTCATGAATTTCAGGTCATTGCTGACAATGGAGAAGACGTAATCTTGTTTAATCAAGAAGCTGGTTACGGATCAAACGTTGAGAAAGCCAGAACCAAGAGGGCCAACCTTAACTTTGATACTTCAAAACCAGCTCAAGAAGAAGTTTCAACTCCAGGAATGACTACTATTGAAGATGTTTGTAATTTCCTAAAAGTAGAGAAATACACAAGCATCAAATCTTTAGTTTATTATGCTGACTTCTTTGAAGAAGATAGGGATGCACAGTTTATTCTGGTTCAGCTGCTAGGAGATGATGATCTCAATGAGTTAAAGCTTTCAAACTATCTCGGAGCCTCTGAGCTTAGACCAGCTCATGAAGATGAGATTAAGTCTCTTGAGTTAGTTAAGGGTTTTATTGGAGCTTTTAATTTAAAAGAAGAAATAAAAGTATTAGTTGATACAGAAATCAATATTGATGCTGCCTATACAGTCGGTGGCCAGAAGCAAGACCTGCATATTAAAAACTTTGTTCCTTCTAGGGATATCAAAGAGTTTGAAGCAGTTGATCTTAGGTTAGCCAAAAAAGGTGACCTAACTGAAGACGGTAAACACACTGTTGATGAAGCTAGAGGGATAGAAGTTGGGCATATCTTTCAGCTTGGAGATATTTACACAAAGGCCATGGGAATCAACGTTCTTGATCAAAATGGAAAAACTATACCACCTCTAATGGGTTGTTACGGTATTGGGATCACTAGAACTGTGGCTGCGGCCATTGAACAATCCCATGATGAAAAAGGAATTATTTGGCCAGTTTCCTTAGCACCTGCCGATGTTTACTTTGCTTCATTAGCTAAGTCTGATGAACTTAAGGCCCTTGCTGAGGAAGTCTACGAAGAACTTCAGGATGCAGGTTTAGATACTGTTTTTGACGATAGAAAAGCAGGTCCTGGGTTTAAATTCAAGGATGCTGATCTTTTAGGACTTCCTCTAAGAGTTGTCTTAGGTGAGAAGACCTATGCTGAAAATAAAGAATTAGAAGTAGTTATTAGAAAAACTGGAGAGTCTTTTAAAGTTCAAAGAGAAGATCTAGTAGTAAAACTTAAAGAACTTATGGCGGCATTGTAATGGCTCAAGAAATCATCGTTGGCATTCACTCTATTGTTGAAGCTCTTAACAACCCTGAAAGATCTGGGCATAAGTTATTCACAACAAAAGAAAATAAAGGTGAATTAACTAAGAAAATAAACCTGAATAATATCTCGGGTCTTGATGTTAGTGAGCATAAGCCCCACGACATTCAAGAAGAAGCTAAGAAACTTTATAAAGAAATGGATTTTCATTTCTCTAGAGTTCCCGCTAATACTTTTCTGTTAACTGAGCGCTTAGAACTTAAGAACCTTACCTTTCTTTATAATCTTATTGATTCAAAGGAAGACTTTAAGATGCTTATTCTTGATCAGATCACTGATGTTCATAATTTAGGAGCTATTATGAGATCAGCTAGCTTTTATGGAATTGATGCTGTTTTACTATCGAGAAAGGGTGATATTCTAAGAACACCGACATTTCACAGAATTTCTTCGGGAGCATATGAGCATGTTCCGTTGATAAATTGTGGCAGTCTGCCGAAAACTATAAATAAATTAAAAGAAAAAAATATTTTGATGCAGGGTTTTTCTGAGCACTCTGAGGACACGAATTTCTCTAAAACGAACAAGATGGCTCTAGTCCTCGGAGCCGAGGATGTTGGTTTATCGAACGCTATTACTAGGATTCTCGACAAAACAATAAAGTTGGAGCCGCGCGGAAATATCCAAAGTTTGAACGTTTCTGTGGCCGCTGCAATCGCTATGGAGAAAATGATTTCAAATAATGCATCGAGCTAAGTAATTAATTTCTTGATTTTAATACTCTAAATGATTATAAAATCTCTCTAGCAAACGAATATGGGCTGGCTTAGCTCAGTTGGTAGAGCAACGGTTTTGTAAACCGTAGGTCGTAGGTTCAACTCCTATAGCCAGCTCCATTTTTTTTTGTTATATTAGTGGCGAGTTTGCCGAGTGGCCAAAGGCAACAGACTGTAAATCTGTCGGGTTTCCCTTCGATGGTTCGAATCCATCACTCGCCACCATCATTCTCATAATAAGCGGGCGTAACTCAGTTGGTAGAGTGTCAGCCTTCCAAGCTGAATGTCGCAAGTTCGAACCTTGTCGCCCGCTCCATTTTTTCTACCAAATTTATCATCGCTCACGTGGCTCAGGGGTAGAGCGCGTCCTTGGTAAGGACGAGGTCGTGGGTTCAATTCCCACCGTGAGCTCCATCATTACAGAATCCCAATTATTTGAAACGCCTCCTTTGCGAACCAGAGGATATTTTTTGAACTACGGTCACTGATCCACCCCAAAACAAAAGCCTATTAAAGAACAGTATCTTTATTTACTAGAACCCCACTCAAAAGATCTATCTTTAGAAGCCCAAACCAGAAAACCCCTCAAAAAGAACCATCAAGATCCGGCTTAAACACCACTACTAAGGACAAAACTCCATAACCGGCCGCAAAAATACCGACTAAAATCGTCCTTAGCTGCATTAGGAAGCGTTTTTAGGCTTGTCAGAAATACAACCTTGCTACATACTGTGCGAACTATACGTAATAAGTTTGTAAAAAATATTTAATAGAAATAGGAGAATATTATGGCTAAGGAAACCTTTGACAGGTCAAAACCACACGTAAACATTGGAACTATCGGTCACGTCGATCATGGTAAAACTACACTAACTGCTGCGATCTCAATGACTCTAGCTGCTGCTTCTGGAATGGATGCTTCTGGTTATGCTGACATTGATAATGCTCCTGAAGAGAAAGCTCGTGGTATTACAATTAATACTTCACACGTTGAGTACGAAACTAGTGTTCGTCATTACGCTCACGTTGATTGTCCAGGTCACGCCGATTATGTAAAAAACATGATTACTGGTGCTGCTCAAATGGACGGTGCAATTTTAGTTTGTTCTGCAGCAGACGGACCTATGCCACAAACACGTGAGCATATCCTTCTTGCTCGCCAGGTTGGTGTTCCAGCTCTAGTTGTTTTCTTAAATAAAGTTGATCAGGTTGATGATGAAGAACTACTTGAACTAGTAGAAATGGAAGTTCGTGAACTTCTTTCTTCTTATGATTTTCCAGGTGATGATATTCCTATCGTAGCTGGTTCTGCGCTTGCAGCAGTAGAAGATAGAGATGCAAATATTGGTAGAGAAAAAGTACAAGAGTTAATGGACAGAGTTGATGAGTATATTCCAACTCCAGCACGTGACGTTGATAAAGATTTTCTTATGCCAGTAGAAGACGTTTTCTCAATTTCAGGACGTGGTACAGTTTGTACAGGTCGTATTGAAAGAGGGATTGTAAACGTTAATGAGGAAGTAGAAATTGTAGGTATTCGTGAGCTTCAAAAAACAACTGTAACAGGTGTTGAGATGTTCAGAAAACTACTTGATAAAGGTATGGCAGGGGATAACGTAGGACTTTTACTTCGTGGAACGAAGAGAGAAGATATCGAACGTGGTCAGTGTCTAATTAAGCCAGGAACAGTTTCTCCACATGCAAAGTTTAAGTGTGAAGTTTATATCCTTTCTAAAGACGAAGGTGGACGTCACACTCCAATTTTCAAAGGATACCGTCCACAGTTCTATTTCAGAACAACAGACGTTACAGGAGCGATCACACTTCCAGAAGGTGTAGAGATGATCATGCCAGGAGATAACACAGCATTTGAAGTTGAATTAATTTCAGCGATTGCTATGGAAAAAGGCCTTAAGTTTGCAATCCGTGAGGGTGGTAGAACGATTGGTGCTGGTACAGTTTCTGAGATTGTTGATTAATCAAAAAAATAATTTTGATATATAGAAAGAGGGAGCTAATGGCTCCCTTTTTTTATGTCTTCAATTGGCCAAGTGCTGAAGAAGACGATGGTCAAATTGACCAAAATTTGTTAAAAATTCTAAGCCTTGCGGGAGTATGGCACTAATTGGTAGCGCGGCTGATTCCAAATCAGTAGGTTGGGGGTTCGAATCCCTCTGCTCCCGCCACTTTTGTGGCCCTTTTTCATCATCCATTCGTTTCACTCTGCGACTCCTTTTCAGTCGCGTGTAGATACACGCTCCCTCAGCGTCGATTTTCGTTCAACGAAGCGATGATAAAAAATGACTCACAAAAGGGATTTGAGGCATTGGAAAGTTGGTTGATTTTGGGGCTTCAAAAGAATCTTCGTTTAATTCTGAAATTGTAAGTGGTTGCTTTGACTCTGCGTTAATAATATGAGGCCCTGTGTCACTGCAAGGCCCTTGCCAAAGTGGTCAAATTGTTGGATATAGTTCAGACTCGCATGAGTAAAGTATTGAAAGTCCGCCCCTAGAGGGTAGGCGTCGGAATATATAAGGAAAGATATGTCGATTGTAAAAAGTGAAGATAGCCGAAAGTGGATCAACTCGTTTGTTGCTGTACTTAGTATTTTAGCAGGTTTTGTTTCAATTCGTTTTCTCGATCAAATGAGTGAATGGTTTGATCTTGAAGCAAAGATTAATCATTTTCTAATGGTTAGTCAGGGTGTTGGGATTGTTATTGGTCTTGTGACTTTTATAGCAGTTATCAAAAATAAAAATGCTTCTACTCATATGCAAGAAGTGTTCGACGAGCTTGTGAAAGTTGTTTGGCCTGACCGCGATTCAGTTATCAAAGTTACGATCGGTATTATTATTGGTGTAAGTATTGTCAGTTCTATTTTAGTTGGAATTGATTTCTCATTTCAAAAGATTCTTGAACTTATTTACTAAGAGGACTGCATGAGCGAAGAAAACAACAACGAAGAAAATACTAAAGTTGAAGAAGTTGCTGCTGAAGAAACAGTTGAAGCTGCTCCTGCGGTAGAAGCTGAAGTCGAAAGTACAGAACCTGAAAGAATAGTTAATGAACTAAGCCAAGGTCTTGTTGCACCAAAAGAAGGTTTTCAGTGGTTCATTGCTAAAACAATGACTGGTCAAGAAAACAAAGCCGCTAAATTAATTAAACAAAGAATTTTACAAAATAAAATGACTGAGTTCTTCTCTGAGATTCAAGTCCCAGAAGAAGAAGTCATTACAAATGCCAACGGAAAGAAAAGAAGAATTAAGAAGAAGTTCTTTCCTGGTTATATTTTCTTAAATATGTCTATGTCTGATAAGACTTGGCACCTAATCAAAGATACCGACAAGATTACAGGTTTTGTTGGTGGGACTCCAGATCGTCCAGCTCCTCTAAGTGAAGAAGAAGCATCTTTCATGATTAATCAAACTTCCGATAGCGCGAAGAAACCTCGTACAAGTATCAATTTCACTGAAGGTGAAACTGTTAAAGTTACTGAAGGTCCATTTGCAACTTTCGTAGGAACAATTGAAGAAGTTAATGAGAAAGGTAAGATAAAAGTAAACGTGTCCATTTTCGGAAGACCAACACCGGTGGAACTCGACTTTACTCAAGTTGAAAAAGTATCTTAACTTTTAATAATAATTTGTTGGGAGATTCGTAGGAATCGCAGGAGTTAAACATGGCTAAGAAAGTTACAGGCTTTATTAAGCTACAGATTGCTGGTGGGAAGGCTAACCCATCACCACCAATTGGACCTGCATTAGGTCAAAAAGGTGTAAACATTATGGAGTTTTGCAAAGCCTTTAATGCAAAAACTCAAAAAGACAACGGTGTAGTACTACCGACTATCATTACAGTTTATTCTGATAGATCGTTTACATTCGTAACTAAAACCCCGCCAGCATCTTATCTTCTTAAGGAAAAACTTAAGTTGAAAAGAGGATCACAAAAGCCAGGAACTGAAGTTGCTGGGAGTGTTCCAGAGAAAGTTGTGAAGGAAATTGTTGAGGCTAAAAAACCAGACTTAACAGCAGCCGATGAAGCAGCAGGTATGCGAACAATTGAAGGTTCAATCCGTTCAATGGGCCTTAAATTAGACTACAAGTAAGGTCGAGGGAAAAGTTATGAAAATGAAATCTAAGAAATACTTAGAAGCAGCTAAGAAAGTTGATTCTGAAAAAAATTACTCACTGATGGAAGGCATTAAGCTTGTTAAAGAAACATCTTATGCCAACTTTGATGAAACTATCGACCTAGCTTTCCGTCTAGGTGTTGATCCAAGACATGCTGACCAAATGATTAGAGGAGCAATTTCTCTTCCTGCTGGTACAGGTAAAACAGTAAGAGTTTGTGTGATCACTTCTGGAGACAAAATTAAACTAGCTGAAGATGCTGGTGCTGATTTTGCTGGATCAGATGATCTTGTTGCAAAAATTGCTGGTGGTTGGCTTGAATTTGATAGAGTTATCGCATCTCCAGATATGATGGGAAAACTTGGTCGTATCGGTAGAGTCCTAGGGCCACGTGGTCTTATGCCTAACCCTAAACTTGGAACTGTTACTCCTGATGTTGCTAAAGCCGTTACTGAGCAAAAAGCAGGGATCGTTGAGTACAGAACTGAGAAAACAGGGATTATCCATGTTCCGGTTGGAAAGAAATCTTTTACTGAAGAGCAACTTAAGCAAAACGTTGATGCAATCATCACCGCTGTTGTTAGAGCTAAGCCTGCCAGTGCAAAAGGTGTTTTTATGAAATCTCTAGTTGTTAGTACAACTATGGGGCCTGGAATTAAGTTAGATACACTTGAAGCAGTAGCTTCAGTTAAATAATAGGATTGAAGAAGGTCGGTGAATCAGCAAGGACGTTGATTCTTAAATCCTGCCTGAAATCGTCCTCCGTAAATCTTGGAGGTTTAAATGATGAAGAGAGCTGAGAAAGAAGCGATCATTGCCGGACTCAAAAAAGATATTGAATCCGCAAGAGCTGTCTTTCTGACGAATCTCATTGGTGTTGGAGCCAATGATGCTGTCGCTATCAGAAAAGGCGTTCGTGAAGCTGACGGAAAAGTTGTTGTTACAAGAAACACACTTTTCAGAAAGGCTGCCGAAGGCACGACAGTAGAAAAACTGCTCACAGAACTGAAAGGACCCCACGCACTTGCTTTTGCATTTGAAGACGCTGCTGCTGTAGCGAAATGTTTAAAAGAAGCTGCTGAGGACCATGATGTAATTGAGTTTAAAGGTGGTTTCCTTAATGGAGAGGAACTCACTAAGGCACAAGTAATTGAGCTTGCAAGTCTTCCGTCTAGAGACGAAATGCTTGGAACTTTACTTGCAACGTTTAATGCACCGATATCTGCACTTGCCAGAGTCTTTTTCGCTATTCAAGAGCAAAAAGAATCAGGCGCTGAATCTGCACCAGTGGAAGCTGCTGCCGAAGAAGCACCAGCAGCCGAGGCAGCACCTGCAGAAGCAGAGGCCGCACCAGCAGCTGAGGAAGTTAAGAAAGAAGGCGAAGAATAATAACAATTTTAATATTAAAAATTTAAGGAGTTTTATATGGCTATTACAAATGAACAAATGATCGAACACATCTCTGCTATGTCAGTACTTGACGTTGCTAACCTAGTTAAAGAACTTGAAGAAAAATTTGGCGTTTCTGCAGCTCCTGTAGCTGTTGCTGGCGGTGCCGCTGCTGCAACTGAAGAGCAGACTGAATTTACAGTTATGCTTACAGACATGGGTGCTAAGAAAATCAACGTAATTAAAGAAGTACGTGGAATTACTGGTCTTGGACTTAAAGAAGCTAAGGAGCTTGTTGAAGGTGCTCCAAAAGCAGTTAAAGAAGGCGTTGATAAAGCAGAAGCTGAAGAACTTAAGAAAAAACTTGAGGCAGCTGGAGCTAAGGTTGAGCTTAAGTAATTTATAGTTGCTTAAAAAGTGTTTTATAAAGGTGTGAAAACGGATTCCGTTCTCACGCCTTTTTGTATTTTTTTAAAATAATTAATTAAAACTATCAGATAAACTTTGACCCTTAATAGGGGAAAGTTGCTCTCGAAGGAGACTGCAAAATGACTCAGGTTTTTTCGCCAAACGAATGGTACAGAAAGAACTTCTCTACAGCGCCTGTCGTACTGGACACTCCTCCCTTAATGAAACTTCAAACGAAATCATTTGAAGACTTCTTACAAAGGGATATTCCACCGGCAAAACGTATAGAGATTGGACTTCAACATGTCTTTAAATCGGTATTTCCAATTCACGATTTCAATAAGACTGTTTCTCTTGAATTTGTAAGCTATACATTAGAGGAGCCGAAGTATCCTATTAAGGAATGTCGTCAAAGAGGTTTATCTTACGAAGCTCCACTTAAAGTGGTTGTCCGTCTCGTCTTTTACGAGGTGGTTGTAGATAAAGACGGTGAAGAACAAAGAACAGTTTCTTCAATTAAAGAACAAGAAGTTTATCTCGGGAATATCCCACTTATGTCTGATACTGGATCGTTTGTTTATAACGGTACAGAACGAGTTATCGTTTCTCAGTTACATAGATCTCCAGGTATTATTTTTGAACACGATAGCGGTAAAAAACACTCCAGTGGAAAGTTACTCTATTCTTCAAGAATTATTCCACATAGAGGTTCATGGCTAGACTTTGAGTTTGACCATAAAAATATCTTATTTGCCAGAATTGATAGAAAGCGTAAGCTTCATGCCACAGTGGTTTTAAAAGCCATGGGTTACTCAACTGAGCAAATTCTTGAAAAGTTTTATAAGACAGAAAAGCTTCTTATTTCTAAAGAAGGTGCTTTCACTCGTAAGCTAGATGTAAATCTTCTTATGGGGACACGTGCTTATAACGACATCCTTGATAAAAAAGGTGAAGTCGTTGTTAAGAAAGGGAAGAAGTTCACTAAAGCCTCACTAAGAAAGCTTAATGAACTTGGAGTAGATACTATTCCTGCAGAACTTGAAGAGATTATTGGAAAAGTAGTTTCAGTAGATCTTTTTGATGAAGCGACTGGTGAAGTTCTTTGTCTTGCTAACGAAGCGTTAAGTGAAGTTAAAGTAGCTGAGCTTGTTGGTGCAGGAATTAAAGAAGTTGAACTCCTTTATATCGATATGATCAACTACGGTGATCAGATCAGAAATACATTATTAATTGATAAGACTGACTCTCAAGACGATGCTCTTATTAAGATTTTCGAAAGACTAAGACCAGGTGAGCCACCAACAGTTGAAGCTGCTGATAACCTCTTCCAAAGCTTATTCTTTGACGACACTAGATATGACCTATCTAAAGTCGGTCGTATGAAGATCAATTATAAGTTTGGAATGGATATTCCTGTTGAGAGAACAGTACTAACTCACGACGATATCCTAAGAACTGCTCAATACTTAGTTGAGCTAAGTAACGGAAAAGGGAAGGTTGATGATATTGACCATCTTGGTAACCGTAGAGTTAGAGCTGTTGGTGAGCTTCTTGAAAACCAATTTAGAGTTGGTCTTGTAAGAATGGAGCGTGCAGTACGTGAGAGAATGGCCATTCAAGAAATTGAAACCATGATGCCTTACGATCTTGTAAATCAAAAACCTGTTTCAGCTGCGATTAAAGAATTTTTTGGTTCTTCACAGCTTTCTCAGTTTATGGATCAAACTAACCCATTATCAGAAGTAACTCACAAGAGAAGACTTTCGGCTCTGGGCCCTGGTGGTCTTACTCGTGAGCGTGCTGGTTTTGAGGTTCGTGATGTTCACTCTACTCACTACGGACGTATGTGCCCGGTTGAGACTCCAGAGGGACCGAACATTGGTCTAATTACTTCACTAGCTACTTTCGCAAGAGTTTCTGAGTATGGTTTCATTGAAACTCCATACCAAACTGTTGAGAATGAAAAAATCGGAGCAACTAAATACTTCACTGCCTTTGAAGAGGAAGGAAAAGTAATTGCTCAGATTGATGTAAATCATATCGTTGACGGTAAGATCGCAGGTGACCATATTCCAGCACGTGATAATGGTGACTTTCGTCTAGTAGATAAGGAAGACGTTGAGTTAATGGACGTTTCTCCTTCACAGATGATTTCGATGGCAACATCTCTGATTCCATTTTTGGAGCATGATGATGCCAACCGTGCCCTAATGGGGTCGAACATGATGAGACAGGCAGTGCCAGTTGTTAAGACTGATGCTCCTATCGTTGGTACTGGTGTCGAGAGAATTATCGCTAGAGATTCTGGTGCAATTCTTTTCTCAAAAGAATCTGGAAAAGTTATCTTTGTTGATTCAAATAGAATCGTTATTCAAAGAGATAAGTTCTCTGAAGGTGAATCAGGAGTAGATATCTACAAACTGATCAAGTACCAAAGAACTAACCAGAACACTTCAAATAACCAAAAAGCTCTAGTTAAAGAGGGTGACCTTGTTACTAAAGGACAGGTTATCGCTGATGGTCCTGGTACTCAGTATGGGGATTTAGCCTTAGGTCAAAACGTTCTTGTAGCGTTCATGCCTTGGGGTGGTTACAACTATGAAGATTCAATTCTTATTAGTGAAAACCTTCTTGCAAAAGATGTGTTTACTTCAGTTCATATTGAAGCCTTTGAAGTAGAAGCCCGTGATACAAAACTAGGTAAAGAAGAGATTACTAGAGATATTCCGAACGTAAGTGAAGAAGCTCTGAGTGACCTTGATGAAGCTGGTATTGTTCGTGTTGGTGCGATTATCAAACCAGGTGATATCCTCGTTGGTAAGATTACTCCTAAAGGTGAAACACAACTTTCTCCTGAAGAAAAACTTCTTAAAGCCATCTTTGGTGATAAGGCAGGAGATGTTAAGGATACTTCTTTAAGAGTTCCTTCATCGGTTCGTGGTACAGTGATTGACGCTAAAGTTTATACTCGTGAGGGTGTCGAGCTTGATAGTCGTTCAAAAGAAATCATCGATTACGAAACCACTCTTATTAGAAGAGATGAAAGAATCGAAATTAAAGCTATTCAAACTTCTGCTATCCAGAAAATGGCTAAGATCCTTAAGGGTGCCACTACTACTGATAGTTTAGTATCTGAAGATGGTTCAACTGAACTTCTTCCTAAAGGTGCTGAGATTAAGCCTGATACTTTATCTGGAATTCCATTCGAACTTATCGGATACCTTCCTCTTGAAGCATCACTTGAAGAAAAAGTTTCTGAATACTTTGCTGACGTAAGAAACAGAATTAATAGAGTTCGTACTAAAGCTAACGAAGAAATTGCTAAACTAAACCGTGGAGATGAACTTCTTCCGGGTGTTATTAAGAAAGTGACAATTTACGTTGCGATTAAACGTAAGCTTCAGTCAGGCGATAAAATGGCCGGACGTCACGGTAACAAAGGTGTGATTTCTAACGTACTTCCACAAGAGAACATGCCTTTCTTAGGTGACGGTACTCCTGTTGAAATCGTACTTAACCCACTTGGTGTTCCGTCTCGTATGAATATCGGACAGCTTTTAGAGCTTCATCTTGGTTGGGCAGGTCGTGGTCTTGGTGAAAAAATCAAGGTTATGCTTGAAGAGCGAGCTAAGGCTGATGAAATGAGAGATTTCATCTACCTAATTTATAAAACTGAAGAAGTTAAAAAATGGTTAGCTAAAGCTTCTGATAAAAAAGTGATGGAAGTTGCAAAACAACTTTCAACAGGTGTTCGTTTCTCAACTCCAGTTTTTGATGGAGCTACAGAAGAGAATATTCACGAAATGCTTAGACTTGGTGATCTTGAAGAGAATGGTAAAACAACTCTCTTTGACGGAATGACTGGGGATGCATTTTCAGAAGATGTTACCGTTGGTGCCATGTACATGCTTAAGCTTCATCACCTTGTTGATGAAAAACTTCACGCACGTTCTACAGGACCTTACTCACTTGTTACTCAGCAGCCACTTGGTGGTAAGGCTCAGTTTGGTGGTCAGAGACTTGGAGAAATGGAAGTTTGGGCACTTGAGGCATATGGCGCAGCTTATACGTTACAGGAATTCTTAACTGTTAAATCTGATGATGTTATTGGCCGTACAAGAATGTACGAATCAATCGTTAAAGGTGAACAAGTTCTTGAGCCTGGTCTTCCAGAATCTTTCAACGTTCTAATTAGAGAACTTCAAGCTTTATGTCTTGATGTGAAATTAGAGGAAAATTCTGAAGAGGAATCAACGTTTAGCTAATTATTAATAAAGTTTTAAAACTTAAAGAGGAAATAAAATGAAAGACCTTTTGAATTTTTTCGACAAGCCAAAAGATCCGATTAGTGTAGAAGCCGTCTCTATTAAGATGGCTTCTCCTGATACCATTCGTGAATGGTCATTTGGTGAAGTTAAAAAGCCGGAAACAATCAACTATCGTACTTTCAAGCCTGAAAGAGATGGCCTTTTTTGTGCCAAAATCTTTGGTCCAGTGAAAGATTACGAATGTATTTGCGGTAAATACAAAAGAATGAAGCATAGAGGCGTGGTTTGTGAAAAATGTGGTGTTGAAGTTACATTATCTAAAGTACGTCGTGAAAGATGTGGTCATATTGAATTAGCAGCACCTGTTGCTCATATTTGGTTTCTAAGATCACTTCCTTCAAGAATTGGTGCAATCCTTAACCTAACACTTAAAGAATTGGAAAAAGTTCTTTATTACGAAGCTTACATCGTGACTGCTACTTCTGAGGAAAACGAAGAAGCAGGACTTGAGGTTGGTGCCGTTATTTCTGAGCAGCTTTATGCTGACCTGAAAGAAAAGGGAATTAAGTTCGAAGCCGGAATGGGTGGAGAAACTGTTAAAGACCTTCTAAGAAAAGTTGATATCGATATTGATAACAAAGAGCTTAGAAGAGCCCTTATGAATACAACGACTGAGATTGCTCGTCAGAAACTTGTTAAGAGATTAAAAGTTGTTGAATCTCTTCTTAAGTCAGAAAACAAGCCTGAGTGGTTCATGATGGAAGTAATTCCTGTTCTTCCACCAGATCTTCGTCCTCTAGTTCCACTAGAAGCCGGTCGATTTGCGACATCAGATCTTAACGACCTTTATCGTCGTGTAATTAACAGAAATAATCGTCTTAAAAGACTAAAAGAGCTTAACGCTCCAGAGATTATTATTCGTAACGAAAAGAGAATGCTTCAAGAAGCTGTTGATGCTCTTTTTGATAACGGACGAAGAGGAAAGGTTTTTACTGGTGCTAATAAGCGTCCATTAAGATCACTTTCAGATATGCTTAAAGGGAAGCAAGGTCGTTTTAGACAAAACCTTCTTGGTAAACGTGTGGATTATTCAGGTCGATCTGTGATCGTTGTTGGTCCAACACTTAGACTTCACCAATGTGGTCTTCCAAAGCTTATGGGTCTTGAGCTCTTTAAACCGTTTATTTACAATAAATTGATTGAGAAAGGTCACTGTACAACTATTAAAGTAGCTAAGCGTATGGTTGATTCTCAAAAACAAGAAGTTTGGGATATCCTTGATGAAGTTGTTCAAGAGCACCCTGTACTTCTTAACCGTGCACCTACTCTTCACCGTCTTGGGATTCAAGCATTTGAGCCAATTCTTATTGAAGGTAAAGCTATCAATCTTCACCCGCTTGTTTGTACAGCCTTTAATGCTGACTTCGACGGTGATCAGATGGCCGTTCACGTTCCTCTTTCTCTAGAAGCTCAAGTTGAGTGTCGTATTCTTGCAATGTCGACAAACAATATTCTTTCACCAAAAGATGGGACACCAATTATTGTTCCTTCGCAGGATATTGTTCTAGGTCTTTATTACATGACTAGGTTTCGTCCTTATGCCCGTGGCTATGGAAAAACTTTCTCATCTAAAGAAGAAGCTCAATTTGCTTATCATTCAGGAAACCTTCACCTTCAAGCTCCAATTAAAGTTCGTGTTGAAGGTGTGATTGTTGAAACATCAGTTGGACGTACATTTGTTTATGATGCTGTTCCTGGTTGTTTAACTTATTCTGACATTAATAAAATCTTAGGAAAGAAAGCACTAGTTGCTCTTATTGATCATGCATATAGAGTTGGGACTGAGAAAGAAACAGTTCTTCTTGCTGATTCATTAATGAGACTTGGTTACTCTTACGCAACCAAAGCTGGTATCTCAATTAACGTCAACGATATGACTATCCCTGACGAGAAACCAAATATTCTAGCAACTGCATCCGCTGAAGTAGATACAATTACTGAAGAATATAACGAAGGTTCAATTACAAACGGTGAACGATATAACAAGATCGTTGATGTTTGGGCTCAGACTAACGAGAAGCTAACGAAAGTTATGCTTGAGCAAATTTCAACTGATACTTTTACTAGTGATGTAAAAGGCGAAGAAGATATTAAAGCTCCATCATTTAATTCACTTTTCATGATGGCCGATTCTGGAGCAAGGGGTTCAACGACTCAGATGAGACAGTTAGCTGGTATGCGTGGTCTTATGGCCAAGCCATCTGGTGAAATTATCGAGACTCCAATTACTGCCAACTTCCGTGAGGGACTAGATGTTCTTCAGTATTTCTCTTCTACCCACGGTGCCCGTAAGGGTCTAGCCGATACAGCACTTAAGACTGCTAACTCTGGTTACTTGACTCGTCGTTTAGTTGACGTAGCTCAGGATGGTATTATTAGAAATGAAGATTGTGGTTCTCAGGACGGAATCGTTCTTACTTCAAGAATTGAAGCGGGCGAGATTGTTGAACATGTTTCTGAAAGAGCAATGGGAAGAGTTACAGCAACTCCAATTGTTGACCCTGATGGAGTAGAGATTTTTCCACGTGGGCATATGCTTGCTAAGAAAGATTATGAAATCTTAAAAGAAAGAGAAGTCGATCAGATTAAAGTGAGATCAGTTCTTACTTGTCGTGAGAGACATGGCTTTTGCTGTTCTTGCTTTGGACGCGATCTTGCTCGTGGAACAATGGTAAGTATGGGTGAAGCTGTTGGTGTTATTGCCGCTCAGTCAATTGGTGAGCCTGGTACACAGCTTACGATGCGTACTTTCCACGTTGGTGGTACTGCAACTGCTGGTGCACAAGTTAACAAAACTGAAGTTAGAACTGCTGGTGTTGTTCATTTAGAGAACGTAACAGTTGCTGATACTTCTGCTGGCGATAAAATCGTAATGAATAAAGTTGGGGAAGTTGTTATTAAGACAGCTACCGGACTCGAGAAGGAACGTTATCCAACTCCTTATGGTGCTAAACTATTCTTCGTCGACGGTGACGAGGTTAAAGTTGGTGACCGTATTGTTGAATGGGACCCGTTCTCAATTCCACTTCTTACTGAAGTTTCAGGTACTGTTAAATACGAAGATTTGGTTTCTGGTTCTACTATTAATGAGCAAGTTGATGCTGTTACTGGTTTAACAAACAGAATTGTTACTGAATCAAAAGATCCATCTCTTCAACCAAGAATTACAGTTGTAGATGCTGAGGGTAATCCAATCTTAGTTCCAGGAACTAAGAGGCATGCTTCTTATCGTCTACAAGTTGGTGCCAATATTATGGTAACTAACGGTGGTCAAGTTGAAGCTGGTTCAGCTGTTTCTAAGCTTGCTAGAGAAACAACAAAAACTAAAGATATTACCGGTGGTCTACCAAGAGTTGCAGAGCTTTTCGAAGCACGTAACCCCTCAAATGCAGCGCAGATTGCTGACATTGCTGGTACGATCGAATTTGGTCCTGAAGTTAGAGGGAATAGAAAAATTCTCGTAAGACCAGAAGATGGTGGAGATCCAGTTACTTATAGTGTTCCAAAGGGACGTTATGTAATTGTTAACGAAGGTGATTATATCCGTGCCGGTGAGCCGATTATGGATGGTCCTTCTAATCCTCATGATATTTTAAGAGTTATGGGTATCAAAGCCTTAGCTCGTTATATTGTTGATGAGATCCAAGAAGTTTATAGACTTCAAGGTGTGAAGATCGATGATAAGCATATCGAGGTAATCGTAAGTCAGATGCTTAAGAAAGTGCTGATCACAAATTCAGGTGATTCTCACTTTATTGCTGGCGACAGTATTACTAAGGGACTATGGATGGAGACTAATGAAGAATTAGTAGCCGCAGGAGAAGCTCCAGCTGAAGCTAGACCTCTTCTTCTTGGTATTACGAAAGCTTCATTAACAACAGATTCTTTTATCTCTGCAGCATCATTCCAGGAGACGACCAAGGTACTAACTCAGGCCGCTCTAGAAGGAAAAAGTGATTCTCTAAGAGGACTAAAAGAAAATGTGATTATGGGACGTTTAATTCCTGCTGGGACTGGTATTTCAAAATACCGCGATTTCGACGCAGTGTGTGAAGACGTTCTAGAGCCAGGTGCTGAAGAAGCAGCACCTTTTATGGTTTAAGAACTAAAGTTACTTGTACTAGCTAGTTCGGTGTGTTACATCAACTAGCTAGTTTTTAAATGTTGAGCGAATGTTGATTTAAGGGAGCTGAAAATGCCAACTATTAACCAGTTAATCCGTAAAGGTAGAACTGACAAATTTACAAAAACTAAATCACCTGCTTTGAAGGCTTGTCCTCAAAGACGTGGTGTTTGTACTAGAGTTTACACAACGACTCCAAAGAAACCTAACTCGGCAATGAGAAAGGTTTGTAGAGTTAAGCTTACTAGTGGATTCGAAGTTTCTTCGTACATTGGTGGAGAGGGACATAACCTTCAAGAGCACAGTATCGTTCTTATTAGAGGGGGAAGGATTAAAGATCTTCCAGGTGTTCGTTACCATACTATCCGTGGAGCACTTGATGCGACTGGAGTTGAGCGTAAGCAACGTCGTTCTAAGTACGGTTGTAAAAAACCTAAGAAATAATTAACCACTAGTTGAACTGCCACTATTCATACGGATAGTGGTCTTTGGTTTAACAAGAGTAATCCCTTTTCGAAGGGGTGAAGAGAGGACTATATGAGTAGAAAACACAGAGCAGTTCCTAGACAGGTTCTTCCTGATCCTAGATTCCAAGACATCGTCGTTACAAAATGCATGAACTCACTAATGATCGGTGGGAAGAAAGCTACTGCAGAAAAAATCTTCTACGGAGCGATGGATTTAATTGAAAAGAAAACAGGTGAAGAGCCTTTAAAGATCTTTAAGAAAGCTCTTTCAAATATTAAGCCAGCTGTTGAAGTTAAGTCTCGCCGTATCGGTGGAGCAACTTACCAGATTCCAGTTGAAGTACGCCCAGCACGTCGTCAGTCACTGGCCCTTCGTTGGTTACGTGAGTATTCAAAAGGTAGAAACGGAAAAACTATGGTTGACCGTCTAGCTGACGAAATAATCGATGCTGCAGAAAATCGTGGTGGAGCAGTTAAGAAACGTGAAGACGTTTATAAGATGGCTGAAGCTAACAAGGCTTTTGCTCACCTTAAGTGGTAATTTAAAAAACTAAAATTTTCAAATTATTAAAAGGCCCTTTCGTTTCACGACGACAGGGCCTTTTTTTTAACCTAAAGTAATGACATGGCAAAAATAGAAAATATTAGAAATATTGGGATTATGGCCCATATTGATGCAGGTAAGACGACTACTACTGAACGTATTCTTTTTTATACGGGTAAGAGTCATAAGATCGGTGAAGTTCATGATGGCGCTGCCACTATGGACTGGATGGAGCAAGAGCAAGAGCGAGGTATTACAATTACCTCTGCAGCTACTACCTGTAGCTGGAAGAAAAGTAATATTAATATTATCGATACACCTGGCCACGTAGATTTTACGATTGAGGTTGAGCGCTCCCTAAGAGTTCTTGATGGTGCAGTTGGTGTTTTTGATGCTGTCTCAGGAGTTGAACCTCAATCAGAAACTGTCTGGGGACAAGCGGATAAGTATAAAGTTCCAAGGATCGCTTTTGTTAATAAGATGGACCGAATGGGTGCAGACTTTCAAAACTGTATCGCTGAGATAAGAGAAAAATTAGATAAAAAAGCAGCAGCTATTCAGCTACCTATCGGAGCTGAGGATGAATTTTCTGGAATTATCGACCTTCTTAAAATGAAGGCCTTAAGATTTACCGAAGCTGATCTAGGTGCCACTGTTGAAGAGGGAGACATTCCTGCAGAACTTCTTGATGATGCTGCAATAGCTAGAGAAGAACTGGTGGAAACTCTTGCTGATTATGATGACGACTTTGCTGAGAAATACTTGGGCGGGGAAGACATCACTGTTGATGAAATCAAAACTGTTATGAGAAAGGCTGTCATTTTTGAAAACTTTGTTCCGGTTCTTTGCGGATCAGCTTTTAAAAATAAAGGTGTTCAGCCGCTTCTCGATGCTGTGATCGACTACCTTCCTAACCCCGTTGATAGAGGGGAAATTAAAGGTATAAGTGCTAAAGATCCTGACCAAGAAGAAGTTAGAAAGCCAGATCCTGAAGATACTTTCAGTGGGCTTGCTTTTAAGATTGCAACGGACCCATTCGTTGGAAGCCTAACTTTTATTAGGATTTATTCAGGCTCACTTAAGATGGGGCAGAATGTTTACAATCCTCATAAGAAAAAGAAAGAGCGTATTAATAAGATTCTTCAAATGCACGCAGATAAAAGGACTGAGCTTCAAGAGGCTAAGGCTGGAGATATCGTAGCAATTTCGGGATTAAAATATACTACGACAGGTGAAACTCTTTGCACGGATCATAAGCCTTTAATGTATGACTTAATGGAGTTTCCAGAAACTGTTATTTCGGTGGCGATTGAGCCTAAAACGACAGCAGATGAAAAGAAGATGATGGAATCTTTAGATCAACTGAAAATGGAAGATCCTTCGTTTACCTATAGAAATAACAAAGAAACAGGGCAACTTCTCATTTTTGGAATGGGTGAACTTCATCTTGAGATTATTGCTGATAGATTACAGCGTGAGTTTAAGGTTGGTGTCAGAGTTGGTTCGCCACAAGTTTCTTATAGAGAAAGCATTATTGGTGAAGCTAAAGCTGAATCAACTTTTAACAAGGAACAGGCTGGAAAGGTTCAGTTTGGCCATTGTGAACTTAAAGTTGAGCCCGCTGACGAGCAAGCTGGAATTCAGTTCGAGACAGCATTAACAAAAAGAGATCTTCCTCAAGAATGTATTGATTCTATTGAAAGAAGTATTCATGACACTGCCCCTGGCGGTGCTATGGCGGGATATCCCTTTATAAACATCAAGGTAACACTCTTAAGAGCAGAATATCGTGATGAAGACTCATCTGAAGTTGCTTACTCTATTGCAGCTTCAGGCGCCTTTAGAGAAGCCTGTAATAAGGCCGGAGTTAAGCTTTTAGAGCCAGTTATGGCCCTAGAGGTTATTACACCTTCAGATTACACAGGCGATGTTATTTCAGATATTAATATGAAAAGAGGGAAGATCCTTAATATGGGGTCCAAGCAAAATAAAGAACAAGTTGAAGCAGAAGTACCTCTCTCAGAAATGTTCGGATATAGTACTGATTTACGATCCAAATCTCAGGGTCGAGCGAGTTTTACAATGAACTTTGATAAGTATGTTGATATCCCGCACGAATTAGCGAAAGATTTGCTTGAAAAAAGAGGCATATATATCTAAATTCGATTGAATTTAAAAATAAAGACTTAATTATACAGGAGAATATTATGGCTAAGGAAACCTTTGACAGGTCAAAACCACACGTAAACATTGGAACTATCGGTCACGTCGATCATGGTAAAACTACACTAACTGCTGCGATCTCAATGACTCTAGCTGCTGCTTCTGGAATGGATGCTTCTGGTTATGCTGACATTGATAATGCTCCTGAAGAGAAAGCTCGTGGTATTACAATTAATACTTCACACGTTGAGTACGAAACTAGTGTTCGTCATTACGCTCACGTTGATTGTCCAGGTCACGCCGATTATGTAAAAAACATGATTACTGGTGCTGCTCAAATGGACGGTGCAATTTTAGTTTGTTCTGCAGCAGACGGACCTATGCCACAAACACGTGAGCATATCCTTCTTGCTCGCCAGGTTGGTGTTCCAGCTCTAGTTGTTTTCTTAAATAAAGTTGATCAGGTTGATGATGAAGAACTACTTGAACTAGTAGAAATGGAAGTTCGTGAACTTCTTTCTTCTTATGATTTTCCAGGTGATGATATTCCTATCGTAGCTGGTTCTGCGCTTGCAGCAGTAGAAGATAGAGATGCAAATATTGGTAGAGAAAAAGTACAAGAGTTAATGGACAGAGTTGATGAGTATATTCCAACTCCAGCACGTGACGTTGATAAAGATTTTCTTATGCCAGTAGAAGACGTTTTCTCAATTTCAGGACGTGGTACAGTTTGTACAGGTCGTATTGAAAGAGGGATTGTAAACGTTAATGAGGAAGTAGAAATTGTAGGTATTCGTGAGCTTCAAAAAACAACTGTAACAGGTGTTGAGATGTTCAGAAAACTACTTGATAAAGGTATGGCAGGGGATAACGTAGGACTTTTACTTCGTGGAACGAAGAGAGAAGATATCGAACGTGGTCAGTGTCTAATTAAGCCAGGAACAGTTTCTCCACATGCAAAGTTTAAGTGTGAAGTTTATATCCTTTCTAAAGACGAAGGTGGACGTCACACTCCAATTTTCAAAGGATACCGTCCACAGTTCTATTTCAGAACAACAGACGTTACAGGAGCGATCACACTTCCAGAAGGTGTAGAGATGATCATGCCAGGAGATAACACAGCATTTGAAGTTGAATTAATTTCAGCGATTGCTATGGAAAAAGGCCTTAAGTTTGCAATCCGTGAGGGTGGTAGAACGATTGGTGCTGGTACAGTTTCTGAGATTGTTGATTAATATAATTTCTAAATAAAATAAAATGAGTAAAGTAAGAAAGGGGCTACTTAGCCCCTTTTTTTACATCTGAAGACACTGTGCGGCAACGCGTTGGCCCAAAAGCAATAAGCAAGTAAAAATACCTTACATTTTTTGACAAAAACTGAATTCAAGATGTTGACAAAGGGCCCTATAAAACTTAAAAAGTCGTTTCAATCAAATACTAGAGGGTTAGTAGGACATGAAAGCGTCGAGACTGAGAATTAAACTAAGAGCATACGATCACAAATTATTGGATAATTCAGTTAATGAAATTGTTCAAACAGCGAAAGAGACAGGAGCCCGTGTTGCCGGACCTATCCCTCTTCCAACTGAGATCAATAAGTTCACAGTTTTAAGATCACCTCACAAAGATAAGAAAGCGCGTGAACAGTTCGAAATGAGAACTCACAAAAGATTGATTGATATTGTTGACCCAACTCAACAAACCGTTGATAGCCTAATGAAATTAGACCTATCCTCAGGTGTTGATGTAGAGATCAAGTACTAATTTTTAATGCTTAGATCTTTTAACGAAGATTTAAATTTAATAACCGCGAACGCATCCCAAAATGAATTGGGTGATGCTGTGGAGGACGAATGACTGATGAAACGACATCTCCTGAAGTAGAAGCGAAAGCTGACGCCACAGAAGGTAAGAAAGAAGTCTCAACCTCAATTGACCTACCCGTTTTTTACGGAGTCAAAGCAGGTATGACACGTATTTTTGACGAAACTGGAAATCATGTTTCAGTTACTGTTGTTAAGCTTATTCCTAATCGTATTGCTCAAGTGAAAACTAAAGAGACTGATGGTTATGAAGCTTATCAAGTTGCTTACAATGTTAAGCGCGAAAAATTATTAAACAATCCCACGAAAGGACATTTAAAGAAGGCAGGGATCACTGATCACTTAACTCGTTTTGGCGAAGTTAAAGCTGGTACAGTTTCTGCTGAAGCTCTTGGAAAAGAACTTTCACTTGAAAGCTTTTCTAAAGACACTTGGATCGACGTTACCGGTATTTCTAAAGGTAAAGGCTTCCAAGGTGTTATGAAGAGATGGAACTTCCAAGGTGGTCCAGCAGCTCACGGTTCAAAATTTCACCGTGCTCCTGGTTCAATTGGTATGTGTGCTTCTCCTGGGCGTGTAATTAAAGGTAAAAAACTTCCTGGTCACATGGGCGCTAAGAAAAAGACAGTCCAAAACCTGCAAGTTGTTGAGCTAAACAAGGAACAAGGATACTTACTAGTTAAGGGTTCTGTTCCAGGTTCTAAGTCTGGTTTTCTTAGAATCTCTAAAGCAGTGAAGAAGTAGGGGTAGGATATGACTGATATAACCGTACTAAATTCGAAATTTGAATCAAGTGGAAAGCTAACAACTGAAGTTAGCCTTACAGCTGAAGATATTAAAGTCTCTGTTGTTCACCAGATTGTGAAAGCGACACTCGCAGGCCGTCGTCAAGGTACTTCATGTACTAAGACTAAAGGCTTAAAGAGTGGCGGTGGAGCTAAGCCTTTTAAACAAAAAGGTACTGGTAGAGCTCGTCAGGGGTCTTCAAGATCACCACTTTTAGTAGGCGGTGGAACAGCTTTTGGACCAACTCCAAGAGATTTTTCACAGAACGTTAATAAGAAAATGGCTCTTAAAGGTATTCAATCAGTACTTGCTGACAAGCTACAAGCTGGAAAGCTGACTGTAGTTGAAAAGCTTGAATCTGATGGAAAAACAAAAGGCATGTACAAGACTCTTAATGATAAAGGTCTTCTACCAGCTCTTGTTATTACTAAAGATAAGAACTCACCAGTTATTCAGGCTGTTAGAAACTTACAATGGGGTAAAGCTATCCCAGTTGAAGGTTTTAGCGTCTATGAAGCTGTTAAGTTTGAAAACTTAGTCATTGAAAAAGAAGCACTTGAAGTACTTCTTAATCGAGTGGTGTAATTATGCAGATGCAAGATGTTATTTTGAAGCCAATGATTACTGAAAAAGCTTCTTCAGCTAGCGATAAATTTAATCGTTTTGGTTTCTTGGTTGCACTAGATGCAAACAAGAATCAAATCAAGAACGCTGTAGAAAAACTTTATGATGTAAAAGTATTAAATATTAAGACAAGTATTAACCCTGGAAAACTCGTTAGAGCAGGTAAATCTGTCAAAAAAACGCCAAAGACCAAGAAGGCATTTGTTCAGCTTAAAGAGGGACAAAGAATAGAATTTTTTAAAGGCGTATAAGGATTGAATGATGGGAATTCGTAAGTTTAAACCAACAACACCTTCTCTAAGAAATACTGCGGTATTAACTTCGGAAGGGCTTACTAAAGGGGTTAAACCTCTTAAGGGTATGCTCGGTTCAAAGAATTCAACTGGTGGTCGTAATAACCACGGTAGAATTACTTGTCGTCACAAAGGTGGCGGGGTTAAGAGAAGATATAGAACTATTGATTTTAAAAGAAATAAATTAGATATCCCTGCGAAAGTTCAGGCGATTGTTTATGATCCGAACAGAACATGTAACATCGCTCAGCTTGCTTACGCTGATGGATACAAGTGCTACATACTAGCTCCACTTGGGTTAAATGTTGGCGATACTGTGATTTCTTCGAAAGAAGCAGATATCAAGACAGGTAACTCTAAGCTTCTTGCTGATATTCCAGTAGGTACTTTGGTTCACAACGTTGAGTTGAATCCAGGTGCTGGCGGACAGATGGCAAGATCAGCTGGTGCTTATGTTCAAGTTATGGCGAAGGAAGGGGATTCAGTTCTTCTAAGAATGCCATCAGGCGAACTAAGAAAAGTTAAGCTTACTTGTCGTGCAACAATTGGTCAGGTTGGAAATCTTGATCATGAGAAACGTCAGTTAGGTAAAGCTGGTAGAGCTCGTTGGTTGGGTAGACGTCCAACTGTTAGAGGTGTTGCAATGAACCCGGTTGATCACCCGCATGGTGGTGGTGAGGGTCGTACTTCAGGTGGTCGTCATCCTGTTTCTCCTTGGGGAATGCCAACAAAAGGCTATAAGACAAGGAAGAATAAGAGAACTGACCGTTTTATTGTTAAAAGAAGAAATAAAAAATAAGCCATTAGGCTTTAAGGAGAAAATATGTCTCGATCACTTAAAAAGGGACCATTTGTTGATCAATCGCTTATTAAAAAAGCAGTTGCTCTCGACGGTGACAAAGCTAGATCTTCAAAGGTCATTAAGACTTGGTCACGTCGTTCAACAGTTGTGCCTGAATTTATCGGACTTACTTTCGCTGTTCATAACGGCAAAAAGTTTATCCCTGTATTCGTAACTGACAACATGGTTGGTCACAAGTTAGGGGAATTTTCAATAACTAGAACTTATTCGGGTCACGGTGCTGACAAGAAAGGTAAAAAGTAAGAGGAAACAATGACGGTAAAAGTTAAAAATAGCAGAGTTGGCATTGCACCTCGTAAGGTAAGACTTGTTTGTGACCAGATCAGAAACAAAAAAGCTTCCGAGGCGCTAAAGTACCTTCGCTTCTGTGAAAAGAAAGAAACGGCCATTGTTTTGGCAAAACTAATTAATAGTGGACTGGCAATTGCTCAGGAATCTGGAAAATACGATATCGACAATCTTGTTGTTGGGACTCTTTACGCAAATGAAGGTCCAACATTAAAGAGAATTCGCCCACGAGCTCAGGGTCGTGCTTTTAGAATTCGTAAAAGAACAAGTCACGTAATTTTAGAACTCAAAGAAGCTTAAGGAAGGATAGAATGGGACAAAAAGTACATCCGTATGGATTTAGACTAGGTTACATCAAAGGTTGGCAATCGAATTGGTACACAGACAAGCGTCAGTATGCCACGAACCTTCACGAAGATTTGGCTATCCGTAACTACATTGAAACGAATATGAAAAACGCCGCTGTATCAAGCGTTGATATTTCAAGAACTTCTGATCAGGTAAAAGTTACAGTAAATACTGCTAAGCCTGGTGTTGCTATTGGTAAAAAGGGAACTGGAATCGATAAAATTCGTGGTGACCTTAAAAAACTTACTAAAGGTACATTAATTTTCAATATAGCTGAGGTTAAAAGACCAGATGCTGATGCGAAGTTAATTGCTGAAAATATTGCGGCTCAACTTGAAAAGCGTGTTGCTTTCCGTAGAGCTATGAAAAAGGTGATGCAATCGGCATTCCGTGCAGGTGTTAAAGGTATTCGTGTTAGAACGGCCGGAAGACTTGGTGGAGCAGAAATGGCGAGAGCAGAAGGTTACTCTGAAAGAAAGGTTCCTCTTCACACACTTAGAGCTGATATTGACTACAATACGGCTGAAGCCAAAACTACTTATGGAGTTATTGGTGTGAAAGTGTGGGTTTATAAGGGTGAGATTTACAAGTAGAGATTTTTGTCTCGGATTAAAAGGAATTGAAAAATGTTAAGTCCTAAAAAAGTAAAGCACAGAAAGCAACAAAAAGGCCGTATGAAAGGCAAAGCTTACCGTGGAAATACTATCACCTTTGGTGAATACGCTATACAGGCAGTTACTTGCGGTTATATTACTAACCGTCAGATTGAAGCTGCCAGGATTGCCATGACTCGTAAGATTAAGAGGGGTGGACAGGTTTGGATTAAGATCTTTCCTGACAAATCTCTTACTAAAAAACCTGCAGAGGTTCGTATGGGTAAAGGTAAAGGTTCACCTGATTCTTGGGTTGCTGTTGTTAAGCCAGGAAGGATCTTATTTGAGATTAAGCATGCTGAAGCAGAGTTAAGTTTAGAAGCATTAAGGCTTGCTACTTATAAGCTTCCAGTTAAGACGAAGATTATTAAGCGAGAAATGGAATAAAGAGGCAGATATGGCTATTGAAACAATGAAATATGAAGAAGTTAAGGGTTGGGATGCTAAGCAGATCGACACTAAAGTTGAAGAGATCAAAACTGAGCTTTTTAACATGAGAATGCAAAAAGCAGCCTCAGGTGTAGAGAAACCACACCTTCTTAAGATTGGTAAAAAGAATATTGCTAAGCTTTTAACAGCTAAGAAAGCAAACTAGAGGTAAGTATGAGCGAAACTACAAAAGCTTTTAAAAGAAAATTAGAGGGTGTTGTTGTCAGTGACAAGAGCGACCAGACTATTGTTGTAACTGTGCAGAGAAGATTTAAGCACAGAGTTTATAGCAAATTTGTTAACTCTTCTAAAAAATATCATGCACATGACGCAAAAAATGTAGCGAACATTGGTGATAGAGTAACAATAATCGAATCAAGAGCTCATTCTAAATTAAAGAATTGGGAACTTGTAAGCGTTAATAAGTAATTAGGCGAGTTGGAGTAAATAATGATTCAAATGCAATCAAAAATGGACGTAGCTGATAATTCTGGAGCTAAAGAAGTCAAGTGTATAAAAGTACTTGGTGGTTCTAAAAGAATGTCAGCCGGTCTTGGAGATATTGTTGTAGTAGCAGTTCAACAAGCGTTACCTGGTGGAAAGATTAAGAAAGGTGATGTTAAGAAGGCTGTAATAGTAAGAACGAAGTACCCGATCAGAAGAGAAGATGGATCTTATATTCAGTTCGATAAAAACAGCGTTGTTATCCTAAACCCAAATAATGAGCCTGTAGGGACTCGTATATTTGGACCTGTAGCTAGAGAGCTTCGTGGACGTAATTTCACAAAGATCTGTTCTTTAGCCCCAGAAGTTCTATAAGAGGATTGAGATGGAAAAGTTAAGAGTAAATGATGAAGTAATTATGTTAGCTGGAAAAGATAAAGGGAAGACAGGAACTGTTTCTCAAATCTTTAGAAAGCAGGACAAGGTTCTTATTGGTGGCGTTAATATTGCTAAAAAAGCAATTAAGCCTAGCCAAGAAAACCCAGCTGGTGGAATCACTGAAAAAGAGATGCCAGTACATATCTCTAATGTGGCAGTACTTAGTCCTAAGACTAAAAAACCTACTAGAGTAAAAATTGTTAATAAAGACGGAAAAAATATTCGCGTAGCTGTTTCTTGTGGAACTGAGCTGTAATTAAGAAGGTTAAAGATGAGTAGATTAGGCGAAAAATATAAAAACGAAATCATTGGAGCAATGAAAGGTAAGTATGAGTATACGAACCCACACTTGATTCCAAAGCTAGAAAAAATCGTGATTAACTGTGTAACTAAAGATTGTGTTACTAATTCAAAAACAGTTGATTCGATCATGGCTGATCTTGAGTTGATTGCTGGTCAAAAGCCAGTAGTTGCTAAAGCTAAAAAATCAATTGCTGGTTTTAAGCTTCGTGAAGGTCAGGCACTAGGTGCAAACGTAACACTAAGAGGAGAAAGAATGTTTGAATTTCTTGATCGTCTAGTTTCGATTACTCTTCCAAGAGTTCGTGACTTTCGTGGTGTTAACAAAAAAGCATTTGATGGTAGAGGCAATTATACTCTTGGACTAAAAGAGCAAATTATCTTTCCTGAAATCAACTACGATAAGATTGATAAAGTACGTGGGATTGGTATCTCATTTGTAACAACTGCTATTAATGACGAAGAAGGCCGTGAGTTATTGACTCAATTTGGAATGCCTTTTCAAAAATAAGATAAGAGGAAACTCGTATGCCAAGAAGAGCAAAAATCGTTAGTAACGAAAAAAGAAAAAAGATGTCTGAAAAACATCTTAAGATGAGAATTGAGCTTAGAGCTGCTGTAAAAAGTACTACGCTATCTGACGAAGAACGTTGGGCCGCGCAAGACAAACTACAAAAGCTTCCACGTAACTCTTGCGAGAACAGAGTGAGAAATCGCTGTGTTGTTACAGGTCGTGCTCGTGGTGTATATAGAGCGTTTGGTCTTTCAAGACTTGAGTTTAGAAGACTCGCCTTGAGAGGAATGTTACCTGGTGTAACTAAGTCTAGTTGGTAATTTAGGAGAATTAGATATGATGACAGATCCTATTGCAGACATGTTAACAAGAATCAGAAATGCTATCCAAGCAGGTCATGATCGTGTTGAGTTTCCTGCAAGTAAAGTAAAAGCTGGTGTTTGCAAAGTGATGAAAGAAGAAGGCTATATCCGTGGCTTTAAGATCATTGCTAAAGATAAAGCAGATATCAGAATTAAAGTTCTTCTTAAGGAAGAAGCGATTGTTGGCCTTAAGAGATTTTCTCGCCCAGGTCTAAGACAGTACCGTGGCTATGGAGACATGCCTCGTGTAATTTCTGGTCTTGGTACAGCAATTATTTCTACTTCAAAGGGAGTTGTTTCTTCTAGAGAAGCTAAGAACAAGAAAGTTGGCGGAGAAGTCCTCTGTACAGTTTGGTAAGAGGAAGTTGAGGTAATTATGAGCAGAATTGGAAAAGAACCAGTTGTTATACCAGAGAAAGTTGATGTTAAAGTTGACGGTGCCCATGTGTCTGTTAAAGGACCAAATGGAGCTCTTGAGTACACATTCACTAAATTTGTGACAATTGAGAAAAAAGATAAAGAAGTTCTAGTAAACCCAATTGATCAAAGCAAAAATGCAAGATCACTTTGGGGAACTACAAGAACACTTATTAATAATATGGTTGTAGGTGTTAGCACAGGTTTTCAAAAAGACCTTGAGTTCACAGGTGTTGGTTATAAAGCTGCTGTAAAAGGTAAAGTTTTAGTTCTTAACCTAGGTTACTCGCACCCAATCGATTACAACCTTCCAGAAGGTGTTTCAGCTAAAGTTGAAAAAAATACAATTCAACTTTCAGGCTGTGATAAAGAACTGGTTGGTTTTGCTGCTGCAAAAGTAAGATCATTTAGACCACCAGAGCCTTATAAAGGTAAAGGTATTAAATACGCCGATGAGCATATTATCCGTAAGGCTGGTAAGACTGGTGCTAAGAAGTAAGCACTAGTCCCAATAGGAAAGAGAGTAAAAGATGAGAAAACCATTAGGTAAAGTAAAGAACCCTTCATTAGCCAAAAAGCTAAGAAGAAAACTGTCGATTAGAGCAAAAATTAATGGGACTGCAGAACGTCCAAGACTTTGTGCTACTAAGACTAATAAGCATTTAAGAGTTCAGGTCATTGATGATGTAACTGAAAAGACTCTTTTAAGTGTTCAGACTTATGGAAAAAATGGAGTTTCAGGAGCAAAAGCAAATAGAGAAGGTGCAAAACTTCTTGGTGTTAAGCTTGCTGAAGAGTTAAAAGGTAAAAAAATTGAGAAAGCTGTTTTCGACAGAAGTGGAAGTACTTACACAGGCGTTTTATCTGTATTAGTAGACTCTGTACGTGAAAACGGAATTCAGATTTAAAGAGGAATCTCATGAGCGAAGAAACTAAAAAAGCTGAGAGTAAAGAAGAAGTTAAGGCTGAAGCGGCTGCACCAAAAGAAGCAGCAGTAGAAGCTAAAGCGGAAGGTAAAAAAGAAGAAAAAAAGGGCCGTCGTAAGCCAGCTCCACGTAAACCAAAGCCTCAAATCGAATCAGAATTCGAAGAGAGAGTTGTTGCTGTTAATCGTGTTGCCAAGGTTGTTAAAGGTGGACGTAGATTTTCTTTCTCAGCACTAATGATTGTTGGTGATAAAAAAGGAAGAGTTGGTTACGGACTTGGTAAAGCCAAAGAAGTTCCAGAAGCAATTAGAAAAGCAACACAAGCAGCTCAAAAGAATTTAGTAGTTGTGCCTATCGCTGGTGGAACTATTCCTCATCGTATATTAGGTGAGTTTGATGCTGGAAAGATCCTTTTTAGACCTGCCTCTGAAGGTACTGGTGTGAAAGCTGCTGGTGCTTGCCGAGCAATTATGGAACTTGCTGGTGTGAGAAATGTTTTAACAAAATCTACTCGTGGTAATAACCCTCATAATGTTGTGAAAGCAACATTTGCTGCCTTAAGAAAGCTTCGTTCAGCTGAACAAGTTGCAGCTATTAGAGGTAAAGACGCTTCGAGCATTAGAATTAAATAGAGGTAATTATGGCCAAGACAATTACGGTTACTCTTAAGAAAAGTATTATCGCTGCTAACCCAAGACAAAAAGCTTGTGTTAAAGGCCTAGGCTTAAGAAAGACTGGATCATCAAAAACTTTAGAAAATACTCCAGCTGTAAGAGGAATGATTAAGAAAGTTATTCACTTACTAGATTGGAAAGAAGCTTAATTAATAAGTTAGAGAGGCATATATGTTAACGTTAAATAATCTTAGTAGTCCAAAAGGTGCTCATCGTAATACGAAGCGTATCGGTCGTGGTCAAGGTTCGGGTCAAGGTACTCAAGCTGGTAAAGGTCACAAAGGTCAAAAAGCTCGTGCCGGTGGCGGTGTTAGACCTGGTTTTGAGGGTGGTAACATGCCTCTTTATTTACGTCTTCCTAAGAGAGGGTTTAAGAACTTTCTTTTTAGAACTAACTACGCAGAAGTCAGTCTTGCTCAACTTGAAGCAAAGTTTGATGGCGGAGAAGTTACTAAAGAAGCTCTAATCGAAAAAGGTTTATTGAAAGGAATCAATAAGAGACGTCCCGTTAAAGTTCTTGCTAATGGCGAGCTTAAGAAAAAGCTTACATTTGTTGGGATCGAAAAGTTTACGAAAGCTGCTTTAGAAGCGGTTGAGAAAGCTGGCGGCGAAGTTAAAGCTAAATAAGTAAAGGATTCAACGGAATGTCGTCCAATCAAACAAAATTAGAAGAGCTTAAAAAGCGAATTTTATTCACATTCTTATTACTAGTTGTCTATAGATTAGCAGCCCAGATACCAGTTCCTGGTGTTAATGGGTCTGCTATTCAAGCCTACTTCAATGAAGGCGGCGGCGGTATATTTGATCTTATCAATACATTTTCTGGTGGTGCTTTTAAGCGTTTCTCAGTTCTTGCTCTTGGGATCATGCCTTATATTACAACTTCAATTATTTTCTCCCTTCTTGGTGAAGTTATTCCTCAGATTGCTGAGCTTCAAGAAGATGCCGATGGACATAAGAAAATTCAAAAGTGGACTCGTTATGCAACTGTGATCCTTTGCTGTGTGCAAGGTTATGGAATGGCTGCAGTCTTTGAAAGTTTTAAAAGTCCAGGAGGAGTACCAGTTATTCCTGAGCCAGGGATGCTCTTTAGATTAACAGCGATGATTACATTAGCCGCAGGAACGATGTTTCTTTTATGGCTTGGTGAAAGAATCACTGAATTTGGTCTAGAAAACGGTGTTTCGTTAATTATCTTTGCAGGTATCGCAGTTGAGCTTCCTTCAGAGATTATTAGAAACCTTACTCTTTATAGAAATGGTGAATTACAAGGAATGACAGTCCTTATTATGTTGGCCGTCATTGTTGTATCATTTTACGTAGTAGCATTTATTGAAAGATCCTTTAGATCTGTTCCGGTTCAATATGCTAAAAAAGTTGTTCATAACCGTGTCTACGGTGGAACACAGTCACTTCCAATGAGAGTTGATACAGGTGGAGTTATGCCTCCTATCCTTGCTTCTTCTCTACTTGCTGCACCTACGACTTTTGCAAGCTTCGTAGCTGCTGATAGTGCAATTAAGCCATATTTAGATACTATTGTTCAGTCGCTTTACCCAGGTAAACTTCTTTTCAACATCTTCTTCGCGCTTTTAATTATTTATATGACGTACTTCTATGCACCGATCCAGTTTAAGACTAAAAAGATCGCTGAAATGCTTCAGAAGAACAACGCTTTTATTCCTGGGATTCGTCCAGGTGCAAAGACTAAAGAGTACTTAGATTTTTTACTAAATAGACTTACGTTTTTTGGAGCCCTATTTCTTGTTGTAATTTGTATCAGCCCGACTTTGATTACTGGGGAACAGACAAGATTTGGTGGAACTTCAATGCTTATCCTTGTTAGTGTTTCGATTAGAGTAATGATGAATATTCAATCATTTATGTTCTCTGATCAGTATGAAAATGCTCACAAATCTAAAGGTAAGTATAACGGAAGTAATAGAAGGTTCTAATGAAAGCGCAATTGATTTTATTAGGGGCTCCTGGATCAGGAAAAGGGACGCAGGCTGCAAGGCTGGTAAGCGACCTGGGATATAAGCATATCTCGACTGGTGACCTCCTAAGAAATGAAATTGCAAAAGAATCTGAGCTTGGAAAGAAGGTTCAGGGGATCATGACTCGTGGCGAGCTTGTAGATGATACTACTGTTCTTGAGCTCCTTAATGCGAACTGTGACCTAACTTCTGGAAGCTATATTTTTGATGGCTTTCCTAGAAACCTTGATCAAGCAAAAGCATTAGACTTAGAAGTAATAAAAGATGTAGCCCACAAGGCCATCTACTTTGATATAGATTTAGATATTCTCGCAGAGAGATTAGTTAACCGTAGGACATGTGGTGATTGTGGCGAGATCTACAATCTTCTTTTTAAAGCACCAAAAGCAAAAGGTGTTTGTGATAAGTGTAGCGGGACAAATCTTAATCAAAGAAAAGATGATAATGAAGAGTCAGTTAAGACTCGTTTAGGTGTTTTTAAGAGCACTATCGACCCTGTCCTTAGTTATTATGAAGAAAAAGGGGCATTGAAGAGGGTTAAGGCTTCCGCAACTAGTGCTGAAGTATTTGAAGAAGTTAAGAATACTGTTAAATAATAGACGCTTAGCGTCGGTGCCCGTGACGATACTTGCCATAGGCGAATGACTGTTCTATATAGCTAGAACAAACAGGTGGAATTACAGCGTTATGTCAAATGGCGAAACGATTGAAGTAGAAGGCGTAGTAACCGAACTTCTGCCGAATACGAAATTTAAAGTTAAGCTTCCCAACGGCCACTCAGTGGTTGCTCACATTAGTGGGAAAATGAGAATGTTTTATATCAAGATCATTCCAGGGGATTCTGTTTTAGTAGAAATTAGCAAATACGATTTAGGTAAAGGTCGTATTACTTATAGAAAGAAAAAATAAGAGGATAATTATGAAAGTACGAGCGTCCGTTAAGCCAATGTGCAAAGACTGCAAAGTTGTAAAAAGAAGTGGTGTTTTACGTGTTGTATGTAAAAAGAATCCAAAACATAAACAAAGACAAGGTTAATAATAACTAAATTAGGAGTGTAGCTATGGCCAGAATCCTTGGTGTTGATATTCCTAGAAATAAAGCAATGAGAATTGCCCTACGTTCATTATATGGTGTAGGTCCAACTCTTGCTGTGAAAGTTCTAGAAGAATGCAAAATCGATCCCAACAAAAGTTCAAATGATTTAACAGAAGATGAGTCGCAGGATATCCGTAAGACTCTCGAAGAAAACTACAATGTAGAAGGTGATCTTCGTAGAGAAATTGGATTGAATATTAAACGTCTCAAAGATCTTGGATGTTACCGCGGAAAAAGACACAGAATGGGTCTTCCAGTTCGTGGTCAACGTACTTCTACCAATGCAAGAACCCGTAAAGGTCCTGCAAAAGCAATCGCTGGTAAGAAGTCTATCAAGTCGATGAAGTAAGGTAGGGAATAATGGCTAAGAAAAAAGAACAGAAAAAGAAAGTTAAAAAGAATATTGTTAGTGGCATCTGTCACATCCAAGCTTCTTTTAATAATACTATTGTAACATTCACTGATACTGCTGGAAACGCATTGGCTTGGGCCTCTGCTGGACAACTAGGATTCAGAGGATCTAAAAAATCAACTCCTTTTGCTGCTCAAATGGCATCTGGCGAAGCTGCTAAAAGAGCAATGGAGCACGGGTTAAAAACTGTTGAAGTTCGAGTTAAGGGACCAGGCGCTGGGCGTGAAAACGCTGTTCGTGCACTAGTTCAGGCTGGACTGAGAATCACTGCTGTTTCTGACAGAAGTCCGATTCCTCACAATGGTTGTAGAGCTCCGAAGAGAAGAAGAGTTTAATTTTAGTATTTAATTTAAGGAGAATATTTCGATGGATACATTTACTTCGAAGAATTGGACAAGCATGATCCGCCCAGTAGCTCTGGAAACGGAAATTGATACAGATACATATGCATACGGGAAGTTCGTAGCTAAGCCTCTTGAAAGAGGTTACGGACAAACTCTTGGGAACTCTTTAAGAAGAGTTCTATTATCTTCGCTTCAGGGTGCAGGTATTGTTGCTATTCGTATCGAAGGTGTTGAGCACGAATTTGGAACTATTAATAACGTTAAGGAAGAGGTTTCAGAAATCATCCTTAACCTTAAAGAAGTTCATTTCAAGCTTAACCAAAAAGAAGACGTTATCTTAACTCTTGAAAAGAGTGGAGAAGGCCCTATTACTGCAGGAAATATTGCAGAAAGTGCTAATGTTGAAGTACTTAACCCTGACCATGTTATTGCTAACATCTCTTCTGGTGGATCTATCAGAATGGAATTAAAAGTTGCTCGTGGAAAAGGTTATGTTACTGCTCTTGATAATAAAGAAGAGTATGACCTTCCTGTAGGTTGGATTTATCTTGATTCACTTTTCTCACCTGTTCACAGAGTGAACTTTGCAGTTACTAATGCAAGAGTTGGGAAAAGAACCGATTTTGATAAGCTTACTCTAGAAGTATGGACTAACTCTGGTATTGAGCCTCAAGATACTGTTGCTTATGCAGCAAAGATTCTTAGAGACCAACTAGCAGTTTTCTTAAACTTCGAAGACGAAGAAGAAATCGCAAGAATGGAGAGCAAGCCAGCTCAAGCACAAAGCCCACAGAACAACGCTTTACTTAAGCCTGTTTCTGAACTTGAGCTTTCTGTTAGATCTGCAAACTGTCTTCAGAATGCAAATATTAAATACATCTATGAATTAGTTTCTAAGACTGAAGGCGAAATGCTTAGAACTAAAAACTTTGGACGTAAGTCTCTTAATGAAATTAAAGAGATCCTTACGAACATGGGATTAGGTCTTGGAATGAAAGTTGATAGCATCATGAAAGACCTCAAAGAGGACGGTCAGTAAGTACTGACTCTTAGGAGAAACAATGAGACACGGTAAAATTAAACATAGAATTGGTACATGTGCTGCACACAGAAAAAGTTTACTACGTAACCTTGCTGTAGAAGTAATTGACCATGGACAAATTAAGACGACATTCACAAAATGTCAGGCTATTCGTCCTTATGTAGAGAAGCTAATTACTATAGGTAAAAACGATACTGTAGCAAACAGAAGACTAGCGGCTTCAAAATTAAATAATAAAGCGGCTGTTCAGAAATTATTTGCAGAAGTAGGACCTAAATTTAAAGAGAGAAACGGTGGTTATACTCGTATTATGAAACTTGCTGACGGACGTGTCGGTGATAATGCGAAAATGGCTTATATCGCTCTTGTAGATTAGTAGATTTATTTTAAAAAATTAAATACGGCCTTCCTGCTTCGTAAGAATAGGAAGGCTTTTTTTATTTTGAAGGCCTATGGAAAAGACTAAAGCACCTTATTTAACATTTGCGCAGAAGATCTTTATTATCATTGCTGTTCTAGCGGCAACCTTTCTTTATTCTTCTTACGAAAAAAGTAAATACGACCAGTTTGTTAATAAAGCACCGAGCTTAATTCTTAAAGAGATGCCTGACTTTACTGCAGTAGATGTTGATACCAATGAACCAATCTCTAAGGAAAGTTTTGTTGGTGCTAATAAGGCTGTGATGGTTCATTTTTGGGGAACATGGTGTGCTCCTTGCGAAGCAGAGCTTCCTTCTTTTATGAAATTTGCCAAGAAGATGGAGGAGAAGAATATAACAGTTCTCATCCTGGCAGTTAACGATGAGTTAAAGGCTGTAAAAAAATACCTCAAAAGATATTCTAAGAATCGACCAAATAATGTTCTATTTGGCATTGATAAAGAAGGTTTGACCCTTCCTTTATATGGATCAGTTAAGGTTCCTGAAACCTACCTTTTTTCTAGTAAACTAAGGCATTTAGAAAAATTTGTTGGGCCACAAGACTGGGAACATCGCAGTTACTTTGATCGAGTTTTAAAGCTTGTTGAAGCAACAAGCCTTAATAAAATGAAAAAAGTTGAGTCACACTAAAATACTCAGTTAATATCTATACACCCCTAATCTACCGAAAATTAAGGCTTATTCTCAAAATTGAAATAATTTTGGGCACTTACCTGTAAAGATTTTCATCACTTTTTATCCCTGAAACCTTAAGAATTTAGACAGTGTGCCGAAAAGTTAAACAGTAATTCGAGTTAGTGGCCGTCAGGTTACATACTTTTTTAAAAAACTGATAGGAGTTTTCAGATGATTGACTGGAAAGAAATGGGTGATCTGCATGTTATTGCAAAACTAGAAGAGATTCTTAACAAGTGGTGGGGAGTCGAAATGTTTTGGACTGACCTTCATTATAAGATTCGCTCTAAACACCTAGATAAAGACTATAGTTTTAAGAATCATTTTATGAAAGTCCAGTTCGGAATGAGCTATGGCTATGAGTATATGGGACAAGATGTTGAGAAAGTGACGGATGGTCTTCATGAGAATACAGGATCCCATGTGGTCTTTGATTCATTCTTTAAACATGTAAAAGGTGTTGCGAGTAAGGTTGTTGTCGACGGTGAGTACCTCGGAACTGTTTTTGCTTATCCTTTTATTATGGATTCTTTTACGGAAGCTGACTCTGAAGAATTAAAGAAACAGATGATTGAATGTGGTTCAGTGGAAGCTGATGCCGTTGCAGCTATTGAGCATTTAAAAAGAATGAGCTCAGCTGATATTGACTATTTCTCGGAGCTTGTTGATCTTGTCTCTGATGAAGTAGTTACTTTTCATTCAGAGATCTCAAAAAGAGAAGCTAGAATTCATGAGCTTAACTCTGAGCTTGGAGATAAGTATCGTTACCATTCTATGATTGGTAAATCGAAGAAGATGCAGGCTATCTATAGTTTACTGGAGAAAGTATCAACTTCTGAGTCGAGTGTTTTTATTCAAGGTGAAAATGGAACAGGTAAGGAACTTGTAGCTAAAGCAGTTCATTTTTCTTCACCTAGAAAAGATAATATGTTCTTGGCCGTTAACTGCTCAGCTTTTAACGACAACTTATTAGATTCAGAACTCTTTGGTCACGTTAAAGGTGCTTTTACGGGTGCTGTTAAAGATAAGAAGGGATTATTCGAAAGTGCAAATGGTGGAACGATGTTCTTAGATGAAATCGGAGACACAAGTTTATCTATGCAAGTTAAGCTTCTAAGAGTTCTTCAAGAGGGAACCTATCTTCCTGTGGGGGCGACTACGCCGAAGAAAGCTGACGTTAGAATCGTAGCTGCCACAAATAAGCCAGTTAAAGAGATGATGGCGAAGGGTGAGTTTAGAGAAGATCTTTTTTATAGAATTAACGTTATTAATGTTAACTTACCTCCACTTAGAGAGCGTAATGATGATATTCCAGTATTGATGGATCACTTTCTTAAAAAGAGATGTGATGAATCAGGTGTTCCTATGAAAACATTTTCTAAGAAATGTATGGAAAAAATGCTTGATTACCCATGGCCTGGAAACGTGAGAGAACTAGAAAACGAAGTTGAAAGACTTGTTGTCTTAGCAGGCGATGAGAAAAATATTACTCCAGATAACTTAAGCGCAAGGATCCTGGACCATGGTGAAGCACCTTCAAGTGGAAACACTAGAGGCATTAATACCAATGGTGGATTAAAAGCAGCTCTTGAAGAGCTAGAAGCGCTTATGATTCGAGAAGGATTGAAGCGGTGCAACTTTAATAAATCCAAGCTATCTAAAGAACTTGGTGTAAGTCGTGCGTCACTAATCATGAAAGTCGAAAAATATGGCCTAGATAAGCGTAAAAAGGCGGCTGGAGAAGAATAGAGCACAGCACAAATTCAGTAAAGTAATAGCCTCCTAGGAACCAAAAAAGTAGAATACACAAGGTTTTTAGGAGGCTTTTTTATGTCTGAAATTTTAGAAGAAAAGAGAAATCTGCTCATCCAATTACGGGAGCAAGCTGAACAAGGTGGCGGTTCCGCCAAAATAGAAAAACAACATGCTCAAGGTAAATTTACCGCAAGAGAGAGAGTCAATCGATTGATTGATCCAGGAACTTTTATTGAGTTTGATAGATTTGTTACCCACAGGTGTACAGATTTTAATATGCAAGAGACAAAGTTCTTAGGTGATGGAGTCATTACAGGAATTGGGGAAATCAATGGGCAGAAGATTGCTCTTTTTTCTCAGGACTTTACTTGTTGGGGTGGGGCCTTAGGGGCTGCTCACGCTAAGAAGATATGCAAGATCATGGACTTCGCACTAGAAAATAGAATACCTATTATTGGAATCAATGATTCCGGTGGAGCTAGAATTCAAGAGGGTGTGGATGCTCTTGGTGGTTATGCTGAGATCTTTTATAGAAATGTAAAAGCTTCTGGTGTTATTCCTCAGATCTCACTCATCATGGGGCCATGTGCTGGTGGAGCTGTTTATTCTCCTGCTATTACAGACTTTATCTTCATGGTTGATAAAACTTCTTATATGTTTGTAACTGGACCTGATGTTATTAAGACTGTTACTCACGAAGAAGTGACTAAAGAAGAGTTAGGAGGAGCAACGACTCACTCTGAAACTTCTGGTGTCTCAAACTTTAAATGCAAAGACGAAGATGATTGCTTTGAGAGAGTAAGAGAATTACTTGCTTATATTCCAGCATCAAATTTTAGAGAACAAACTCCAAAGTTTACATCAGATCCTATCTATAGAGATAACACAAAAATAAAGTCAGTAGTTCCTGCGAATCCTAAGAAACCATATGACATGAAAGAGATTATTCTTGATGTCGTTGATGATTCTCACTTTTTAGAAGTACATCAGGATTATGCTAAGAATATTATTGTAGGCTTTGCTAGTATTGGTGGAATTAAAATTGGTGTTATTGCCAATCAACCTTCAATCCTTGCTGGTGTTTTAGATATTGATGCTTCTGTTAAGGCTGCGAGATTTATTCGTTTTTGTGATGCCTTTGATGTTCCTATTGTGACACTTGTTGATGTTCCTGGTTTCTTACCTGGTACAGTTCAAGAATATGGCGGGATCATTAAGCACGGATCAAAATTACTTTATGCCTATGCTGAAGCGACCGTACCGACAATTACTCTTATTACGAGAAAGTCTTATGGTGGGGCTTATGATGTTATGGCATCAAAGCATATTAGGGCAGATGTTAACTTAGCCTATCCAACTGCTGAAATTGCTGTGATGGGAGCTGAGGGCGCTGTTAATATTATTTTTAGGCATGAGCTTAAAGGACTTGAAGGAGAAGCTTTTGATAAGAAGAAAGCTGAACTTGTTAAGAACTACGAAGAAAGATTTAATAATCCTTATCGTGCGGCTGAACTTGGATATATTGATGCTGTCATCTTACCTGAAGAAACAAGACAGAGGCTTTATGAATACTTAAGAGTCTTGAAAGATAAAAAAGTCGTTCTTCCTAAACGTAAACATGGGAATATTCAGTTATGACAAATGAACAAGTAGGAAAGACAACTTCTCCTAAGCGAATTTTGATAGCGAATAGGGGAGAGATTGCCAGTAGAGTTGCAAAGGCTTGTAGAGAGCTTGGTCATACGGCCATTGGCATTTGGACTGATAATGAAATCCATGCGCGGCACTTAGAGTTTTGCGACGAATGGGTTCACCTTGAAGGTAGCAGTAATGCTGAAACTTATTTGAATATTCCGAATATTCTTAAAGTTATCAAAGATAATAAAGTAGATGCCGTTCATCCTGGTTATGGATTTTTATCTGAGAATGCTGACTTTGCAGATGAGCTTGAAAAAAACGGTGTTGTTTTTATCGCTCCTCACGCTAAGGCCATTAGAATCATGGGTGATAAAGCCACCTCTAAGACTTTGGCCAAAGAAGCCGGAATTCCGGTTGTGCCTGGAAGTAGCGCAGCAGTTGAAACTATTCCTGAAGCTCTAAAGATTTCTAAAGAAATTGGTTACCCTGTTCTCTTGAAGGCCGTCGCTGGTGGTGGTGGTCGTGGAATGAGGGCATGTGCTGATGAAGCTGAAGTAAAAGCAAACTTTGAAGTTGTTCAAAGAGAGTCTGCAGCAGCATTTGGTAATGGTGACCTTCTTGTTGAAAAACTAATTGTTAATCCAAGACATATTGAAGTTCAGATTCTTGCTGATAAGCGTGGAAATGTATTTCACTTTTTTGAAAGAGAATGTTCGATTCAAAGAAGACATCAGAAAGTAATCGAAGAAGCACCATCACCTTTTATTGGTGAAGATGAAGCTGTAAGACAAGATATTTGTGATACAGCAGTAAGACTCGCAAAATCCGTCGATTATGATTCAGCTGGAACAGTTGAATTTATTATGGCCCAAGATAAGAGTTTTTACTTCTTAGAGATGAATACTCGTATTCAGGTTGAACATCCTATTACTGAAGAGATAACAGGGATTGATCTTCTTGTTTGCATGATTCAGTCGGCTTTTGGTGAAGATTTGGGTATTCCGAATCAAGAATTTATTAAAAGGTCAGGTCATGCCATTGAGTGTAGGATTTGTGCTGAAGACCCTATCACTATGCTTCCATCTCCTGGAATCGTTACAGGATTTGAGACGAACTTTCCTCAGGGAACTCGTTTTGATAACTGTATCTTTAAAGACTTAGAAGTGACGCCTGATTTTGATCCTATGATTGGTAAGTTGATTACTAAAGGAATCAATAGAAAGATTGCTATCAGAAAGATGATATGTGCTCTTGATGGTCTTCATATTGAAGGACTAAAGACTAATATTCCACTTCATAAAGTTATTTTAAGAGAAGAAAATTTTATTAATGGTGTTTATTCGACTGATTATATTGGGAAGATTAAACCTCAAGATATGGTGAAGAAAGATTTTGATTTTATGCGAATCTTTAACACTTTAGCTGGAATCGAAGCTAACAGGATGGGATTATGAGAACCTACCTTATAGATAATGATAATAATGAAATTATAATTGATCTTACTCGCACGAGAGTTCACTCACATGAATTAGTTGAGTTTGAGTACAGCGCAGTTCAAGAAAATGAAGTTGTTCAACGAGAGCAGATCTTTGTGAGAAAGTTAGCGGGTAGATATTTCGCTTCCAACGATAATAAGCGTTGGACTCGTTTAGCTAAACAAAACCTTCCGACTCATATTCTGAATGTTGATCAGATATATAAAGTTTTTAGGGGCTATAAGCCTTCAGGACTCTCTGGTGGAGATGACGGTGAGTTAAAGACTCAAATGCCTGGAAAAGTCGTAAAAATATTAGTGAAGAATGAGCAAGAAGTTAAAGCAGGTGAAACAGTTATTATTTTAGAGGCCATGAAGATGGAAAATGAAATCAAATCTGCTGTAGACGGTATTGTTAAAGAAATACATGTAAAAGAAGGCGATGCCTTAGATCAAGGCGTTCTAATGCTTGAAATAGTAGCAAAGTAGGAAAAATGAATGAATTTGAGAAGGCTGTTGGGGATATCCTTAAGAACATAAAGGGGATTGCCGCGGTCGTTATTATTTTGGTCCTAGTTGTTCTAGGGAAGTCTACATTTTATACCGTAGAGCCAGATGAAGAAGCAGTAGTTATTAGATTTGGAAAGTTTATTGGTACTTATCCTCCAGGTCTTCACTTTAAGATGCCAGTTGGAATTGATGAAGTTTTCTTTGTTAAGACTAAAAGAGTACTTCAAGAAGAATTTGGATTTAGAACTAAAAGTACGGCTAACAGAAGAACTGAATATTCTAGAAAGAGTTTTGATCATGAATCACTTATGCTTACAGGAGACTTAAACGTTGCTGAAGTTGAGTGGGTTGTTCAGTATCAAATTTCAGATCCTTTCAAGTATATCTTTCAAACCAGTAATCCAACTATCAATGTTCGTGATGTGTCAGAGTCGATCATGAGGAGAGTTGTTGGGGACAGGTCTGTTACTGAAGTTCTAACAACAGGTAGAGTTGAGATTGCTATTGATGCTCAAAAGCTAATGCAAGGTGTGCTTGATCGTTATGATATGGGAATCAAGATTGTGACTGTTAAGTTACAGGATGTGAATCCTCCAAACGAAGTAAAGCCAAGCTTTAACGAAGTTAACGAAGCTAAGCAAGAGCAAGAAAAAGTGATTAATCAAGCTGAGCAAGCTTATAACAAAGTGATTCCTGAAGCTAAGGGTAAGGCTGAAAAGATGATCAGTGAAGCTGAAGGTTATGCTGAAGGTCTGGTTAATGAGTCTGAAGGTGATGCTGCAAAGTTTACGGCGATCTTAAAAGAATATAAAAGAGCGCCGCTAATTACTAGAAAGCGTATCTATATTGAAACTATGGAAAAGATCTTTAGAAGAATGGAAAACCTAACGATCGTTGATTCGAAGGTTAAAGGATTGTTACCAATTTTTGGTAAAGATGAAGTTGCATCTAAGGTTGTAAAATGAAAAATGGATTAAAAGCGGGGATTATTCCTCTCATTATTATTGTGGCGATTGTCGTTAAAGGTTCTTACTTTATTGTTAAAGAAGGGCGTCAAGCAATCATCACTAGATTTGGTAAACCAATTGGTAACCCTATTACTGAGGCGGGACTTCATTTTAAGAAACCATTCTTAGAAGAAGCTCGTTTTGTTGATAAGAGAATTCTTAGTTGGGATGGAGATCCTAATGAGATTCCTACTAAGGATAAAAAATACATTAAGGTAGATACGACAGCGAGATGGAAAGTCATTGATGCTCTTACTTTTATCCAGACAGTTCGTAATGAAATCGGTGCTAAAACTAGACTTGATACTATTTTAGATTCTATTACTAGAGATGTTATCTCTAATGAGCGCTTGGTTGAAGCGGTTAGAAACTCAAACGCTATTATCGAAAAGACTGAAGCTAAGAGATTAGAGATTAAAGCTAAGAGAGAAAAAGGTGAGCCCATCTTAGAAGAAGAGATCACTGTCGATATTGAGAATATTGAAACCGGCAGAGAAGAGCTCAGTTCTAAGATTGCCGTTCTTGCAGATAAAGAATTGAATAAACTTGGTATTAAGTTGATCGATGTTCAGCTTCGCCGAATCTCTTATGCAAAAAGTGTTGAGAAAAAAGTTTATGAAAGAATGATTTCTGAAAGAACTAGAATTGCTCAAAAAATTCGCTCTATCGGCCAAGGTGAAAAAGCTAAGATTGAGGGTAAGAGAATTAAAGAGCTTAGAAGAATTCGCTCTGAGGCCTATAAGACTTCACAGATTATTCGCGGTAAGGCCGAAGCTAAAGCTTCAGCGATTTATGCCAATTCTCTAGGAAAGGATCCTAAGTTTTATAGCTTTATCAGGTCTATGGAGGCCTATAAGAGCTCTCTTGGGACTAATGCCCGTTACCTTTTAAGTAGTGATAGTGAATTTCTAAGGTTTCTTAAGTCTAACAACTAAGTAGCTGATTTTATGAATGTTTCATCCCTGTAATTAGTACTGAGTACCTAGTTAATTACAGGGGTTATGTTATTGTTGCACTGCATTAACAACGGAACATAACTTGGAAAGAACTCTTTGTCTTATCATTCTCGGCCTTGCCCTCTTAGGCCTAACTAGCATCACTTCAAAGGCAAGTGAGCTAGATTTCTTTGATGAGTTTCAGTCAGACTCAGACAGTAAGGTTGATATAATAGTCGACTCCCTGGATTTTATTAGACCAGAGTCAGGGGCTGGAAAGGCAGGGACATTTAAGTTCAAAAGGTTTCATTTCATAACACCAAATTCCAGTGTCTTTCTAGAAAACCAAGACAATATTTTTGATTCAACTGTTTATATAAAAGATAAATTCATCGGCGTAAAAGGCCCCTATGCAAGGTTTTCATATAACTTAGCGCAAGTCGATGCAGAGTACTTGCATACTTTTCAATGGGCCAAGATTAAGTCGACTAGACTCTTAATGGAAAAGGAACAAATTAGTCTTAGCGGTGAGTATTATCAAATTCGAAAGCCAAAAACGATTCTAGGTTTAGAGAACTTCTCTTGGGATTGTGATCGTCACGCCAATTTTTTAGAAAACAATAGTAAGGGGTTTCTTGCTGGTTGTTTGAATATGGCGACCATCATGCCTATCAATAAATCTAAAGGTATCAATGTCTCTTATCAGTTTATTGAAGAAGATAAAGATGCTAGTGAAATCACTTTTAATTCAAGTATTTCAGAGATTCTCATTGGTCAAAAAAGTTTTAAAGGTCATACAAATGATTCAGAATTGATCTTTGAAAATGGAGTTAAGCTTATCTCATCAGATATGGTGGTTGAATGTGAAAAGCAAGAGGATCTAATAGATATAACGTCTGAATCTGTTCTTACTCCTTGTTTATCTAACTTAACGATGAACTCTGATCTCTTTGCTATAGTGGATAGATCTTTGATGGTTAAGGATTATAAATTCACTAATCCAAAAATATCCTTAACAGGTGATGAAATCGAAGTAGAGACAGATAAACTTCGTTTCGAAAGTGAAGACATCTCTTTTGAATTGAACGGTGGGCGCTTACTTACAAAGAAAATTAAGGAATTTAAGCCTCAAGATTTTAGTGACTATTTAGTTAGCTGGTATAACAACTCAACTTTGATTCCTTCTACTGATAAACCCGTCATGAAAATGGGAATGGATATTACTGGTATAAATGAAGAGACTAACCAAAGAACAGTCTTAAAGATCAGTAGTTTATTAAAAGAACTAAAGGTAACTCAGAGTAATTTAATCTTTGATTCAAGCTCATTTGAAATAGATCAAAATGATGAATATCTTTATAAGTTTAAAACTCTTTATGTCGACTGCTATAAGAAAAAAATCGGTGAAGACCTCGATATGGACTCTGTCTTAAAAGATTGTAAATCTAATGGCCGCTTTACTTTTCCGAAACTTGTTATCGATAATAAAGTTGATGCTAAGAAATCCAAGTACTTCCTTAAATCTGAATTTTTAAACATAGAAAATGGGATTCTTTCACTTGTAGCTCCCGGGTTTCAGTTAGTTGATAAAGAGACGAACATAACACTTCTAAACACTAGCTTAAAGTGTAAGAAAAGCTATGAAAAAGATCTGTTTGATATCTTAGATGTAATTGAAGATTGCTTCTCTCACTCAAAAGCGTATATAGATAAGATTGTTAGTGAAAAGAATAAGAAAAGAAAAGAGACCAAAGGGATATATTCTCTTTATACAGAGATCCTTAATGGCAAAGACATTGATCCTATTTCTCTTATCAGATCAAAAGATGCTTTTGTTAGAGATATCAGGGTAAATATTGACAATAATTGGTTGAAGATTGATCTTGAGATTAAGTTCTTAGGAGCGAATCTAACAGTAAGGGCCGAAGGTGATATCCATCTTGATAGAGATAAAGAGCTGATTACTATAAATGTTAAGAAAGCTAAGCTTCCACTTAGTAAGTCTAAGAAAATCTTGATGTATTTCTTAAAAAAGAACCTAGCAAGCGAGAAGATTTTCTTTGAAGACGGGTTAATTAAAATTAAGCTTTAAAGATGAGGGATGCAATACTATCTGCAGCCGAACCCGGTGTTTTCTTTAAGTTCAATATCTCTTTCTCATATTCAGCAAACTTTTCTTTATAAACAGAGTTTTTTTGAATTCTTGAACTAAGTTCAAATTCTAAAGATCCTTTGAACCATTTCTTTAATTGATCCACTCGCTTTTCTTCCCAGTTCTTTTCTTTAATTGAGCATTCTTGATATTCATTTAAGAGTGAGTGAATCTCAAGGATTCCTTCATTCTTAGTCGCTGAGCAAGTCAAAACCTTAGGGATCCAGAACCCTCTATTATGAAAGAGAGTTATGGCGGATTCATATTGTGATTTAGCTAAGTTCGCTAGGTCTTTAGTTTTTCCATCGGCCTTATTGATGATAATTCCATCAGCGAGTTCTAGGATTCCTTTTTTAATTCCCTGTAGTTCATCTCCTGCATTAGGAAGGAGGAGAACCATAAAGAAGTCGACCATTTGAGAAACTTGAATTTCACTTTGCCCGACACCAACTGTTTCTACCAAAATAGTATCAAATCCAGCTGCTTCACAAAGAAGAATAGTTTCTCTCGTATGAAAAGCAACTCCACCAAGGTGCCCACTGCTTGGGCTTGGGCGGATATAAGCGCTTTCATTATTTGATAGCTTCTCCATTCTAGTCTTGTCACCCAGAATGGATCCCCCAGTCATAGGAGAGGTAGGATCGACAGCTAAAACAGCGACCTTTTTACCAAGGGAGATTAGGTATTCCCCAAAGGTTTCTATAAAGGTTGATTTCCCGACACCTGGAGTTCCTGTGATACCTATTCGGTAACTATTTCCCGTATGAGGAAGGATCTCTTCAAGAAGCTTATGTGCTTCTTCTCTGTGTTCAGCTTTAGAAGACTCAACTAGAGTAATGGCCTTTGCGAGAGCTCGGCGGTCTCCTTTTAGAATATCTTTGCTATTGATCACTTCTTATCTGCCTCAAAGGCATCGAGAACTTTTTCGACACATTCTGGGATTGGTGTTCCTGGACCAAAAATGGCTGAAACACCTTTTTCTTCTAAGAACTTATAATCTTGTTTTGGAATGACTCCACCTACAATAACTTTAATATCTAGAGCCTTAAGATTTTTTAACTCATCAATTAAAGCAGGGACCAGTGTCTTGTGACCAGCCGCTAGACTAGAAACACCAATGGCGTGCACATCATTTTCGATGGCCTGTTTGGCGACTTCTTCAGGCGTTGAAAAAAGAGGAGCGAGATCAACATCAAAACCAGCATCTGCAAAAGCTGTGGCTACAACCTTTGCTCCACGGTCATGTCCATCTTGTCCCATTTTGGCGACTAAGATACGGGGACGTCTTCCGTTATCAATTTCAAATTTATCAATTCTTTCTTTTAACATATTCCAACCACTATTATCTTGAAAGGAGTTACCGTAGACGCCACTTACTGTATGAGTTTGAGCTTGGTATCTTCCCCATTCTGATTCAAGAGCACTTGTTATCTCGCCAACTGTGCAACGAGCTCTTGCCGCTATGACGGAAAGCTCTAGACCATTGCCTTCACCTGTCTTTGCGTACTTGGTTAAGTTAGCAAGGGCAGATTCGACTTCCTTATTATCTCTATTCTTTTTTACTTCGGCTAATCTTTTCAACTGAGACTTTCTAACGGCATCGTTGTCTATGTCCAAGATGTCGAGATCATCTTCTTTATCTAATTTGTATTTATTAACCCCAACAATCGTATCCTGACCGCTATCTATCTTTGCCTGCTTTGAAGCAGCAGCAGCTTCAATCTTTAGCTTTGGAACTCCTGATTCGATAGCCTTGGCCATTCCACCAAGTTTATCAACTTCAGAGATTATAGTTCTAGCTTTCTCTGCAATTTCATTTGTTAATGATTCCATCATGTAGCTTCCACCCCAAGGGTCAACTACATTTGTAATTCCTGTTTCTTCTTGAAGAACAATTTGAGTGTTTCGGGCAATTCTAGCGGAGAACTCTGTTGGCAAGGCAACCGCCTCATCAAGGGCATTTGTATGAAGAGACTGAGTTCCTCCAAAGACAGCGGCCATCGCTTCGACTGTTGTTCGGATCACATTGTTATAAGGATCTTGTTCAGTTAGTGACCAACCGGAAGTTTGGCAATGAGTTCGGAGCATCTTAGATTTAATATTAGTCGGATTGTACTTAGAGATAATTTCTGACCATAAAAGCCTAGCGGCTCTTAGTTTTGCAATCTCCATATAAAAGTTCATTCCTATTCCAAAGAAGAATGAAAGGCGAGGAGCAAACTCATCAATCTTTAAACCACTCTTAATAGCGGTCTCAACATATTCTTTACCATCAGCTAAAGTATAAGCTAGCTCTAAGGCGGCATCAGCACCGGCTTCTTGAATATGATATCCACTGATAGAAATTGAATTATATTTAGGCATATTCTTAGAGGTGTAACTAAAGATATCAGCAATAGCTTTAATGCTTGGCTCTGGTGGAAAGATATAAGTATTTCGAACCATGAACTCTTTAAGGATATCGTTTTGAATAGTTCCTTTAAGATCTTTAAGGTCAACGCCTTGTTCTTCTGCTGCCACTATATAATTGGCTAGGATAGGGAGAACAGCTCCATTCATTGTCATTGAAACAGAAACTTTTTCTAAAGGAATTGAATCAAAGAGAATCTTCATATCCTCTACTGAATCAATGGCAACTCCAGCTTTACCTACATCTCCCATAACTCTTGGATGATCAGAATCATATCCTCTGTGTGTAGCGAGATCAAAAGCGACTGATACTCCTTGGCCACCAGCTGCTAAGGTTTTTCTGTAAAAGCGGTTTGATTCTTCAGCCGTTGAAAATCCTGCGTACTGTCTAATAGTCCAAGGCCTACCTGTATACATAGTGGCTCTTGGCCCTCTAATGAAAGGTTCAAGACCTGGCATGGTATCTGTATTTTCTAAATTTTTTGTATCTTCATTTGTGTAAAGAGGCTTTAAGGCGATGCCTTCAGCGGTATTAGTGACTAAGTTTTCTAAGGCTTTACCCTTAGTTTCTTTGAGTGCTAATTCTTCCCAGTCTTTAACAGTAAACTTGGTCATTGGGTCTTCCTTCTTAGGTTTCTTAAAATTCGCCTCAGCTTATCAAAAGGCCCCTTGTTTCGCTAGTTATAGCTAGTTAAGTGTTTAATATTACATGGATTAATACTCTACTAGGGCAGTTTTTTCGGGGAATTAAGTAAATAGCCAGGTTCGTTATATAATAAGGGAAGGGAGTTTATGGAAAATCAAGATTCTAAAACAGCCAATTTGATCCTCGAGAGTAGCCTTCAAAGTTTCTTCTTTGATAAGTTACAAGAGATTAATAAGAAATCAACTAGACCTGCTTCTAACCAAGAAATATTTTACTTAAGTATTGTTCTCGATCAATTTGGAGAATCTAAAAAGTTCTTTGATGAGGAAGAAGGGAAGCCTAAAGAGAAGATGCTAGGGATGAAGCTTCTTGAAACTTCTCAGCAAAGTGAATCACAAAGAAAGAGAAGCCTAAGAGAAATTGGTGATACGGCGCTGTTTGTTTGCGGGTATTTTCACGAATCTTTAAATTCTAAATTGATAGATGTTGGTTACTATGAAAACTTAGGGCAAATCGCTTATAGAAGATTAAGTAACATCATTCCCCAAGCCTATGAAGTTCCAAAGTTCTTTGAATGTATGTCAGATAGGTTCAACTCACTTTCAAATCTCATTAGTATAATCTCTAAAGATGTTTTCGCTAACGACATGAATGAGATGGCCTATCTTATCATTACAGACGATAAAAAAATTAAAGCCTCTTAGTCTCTACCTACAATAATTGTACTAAATTTTTTCCCAAGAGCTTTCTTTATGCCCTTATTGAAGTCCTCATATTTCAATTTATTGATTTCGACGTTTCTTTCGTGAGGATAATCAATTCCTAAGTTTTGAAATACTGGTACTGAGTATAGACTTGAGTAGTCATCATTAGTTTGGATGTTAAGTAAGGTTTGACCTTCGATCATCTTCTTAATCCTTTCAAACTCATCCCTGCTCAGTCCATTATCTTTGATCTTCTTAATAATATCTTGAATAGCTTTTAAGGCGGCATCGACTTTATCGTATCCAGAGGCAATATATATTCCCCAGTACCCGCCTTCTAGAGCGTTGAAATGTACTGGTTGGGTTGCGTAACAAAGTCCCTGTCTATCACGAACTTCTACAAAGAGTTCAGAACTTTGACCTGATAGGAAAGTTGTTATCATCTTTAAATAAAGGTTTTCTTTTGAGCCTAATTTATCAGTTGTTATACCAGTGAAAATTTGCGTTTGCTCTCTATCAAAGCTGATTCGAGTATCTTTAGGCTTGTACTTAATAAGTTTATTTTTGTTTGTCTTAGGTTTCCTTGGTTTTAAATCTTCAATCCTTTCTAGAACCAATTCTTTAACCTCATCTATATCTAGATCTCCACAGTAGGTGATTAGGATATCAGAATTTCTTACCTTACTATTATGAAGCTTAGCTAAAGAAGTGCTATTCATCTTTTTTAGAGATTCTTTTGTTCCAAGAACTGGTCTTGAATAAGGATGAGTTCCAAAAAATATCTTTGAAACTTCGTCAAAGCAGATTTTTGTTGGATCTGTTTTCATACTCGTAATGACTCTAGAGGTAACTTTCTTTTCGTGATTGATAAACTTCGCACCTAAAAGGGGAGACTTTAGTGTTCCAAAGAAATGATCTAAAAGAGAAGTATAGTGATCGGAAAGACCATGCATACTAAGACCATATGCATTCTTACCTGCAAAACCATTTAAAGAAGCAGAGCGGTCTTCTAAATCTTGTTTTAAGTCGTCATAAGGCATTCCCTTATAACCTTTAGTTAAGTTGGCCGTTAGGAGATGAAAGATCCCATTGGTCGCTTTACTCTCTTCAGTTAGGCCACCTCTTAGGTAAGCTTGCATGACAAAAGTCGGATTGATTTCATTTTTTCTGTGAAGGAGTGAAATTCCCTCTTTGAGTTTGATGATTTGAACTTGAGGATCAAACTTAGAAGTAATGGCAGCTTCTTTCTTGAGTGTTTTTGATCTAGTTTTTTTATTTTTATCAAATTCCGTGAGGAATCTTTTTAACTCTTTTGAAGCCTTTTTTTCGTCGCATTGATCAGGCATTTGAAGGCTTAGATGAACAGGGGAACTTAGGATTTCTTTTAAAGCCGCATTTACTTCCGTTACTGAGGTTCCTCTCAGGCGGGACAAGAATTTTTCATCAAAATCTAAATCACCTGTTTGAGCGTAATTATGACCAACTGAAAAAGAAAAAGATTCCACCGTTTCCATTTCAAAAACCTTAGAAGCTATATATTGATTCTTGATCTTGGTAACTTCTTTATTAGACATACCAGTCGTTTTCGCATCAAGTAAGGTCTTCTGTAATTGATCTAAGATCTTAGTCAGATTCTCTTCTGGGAAGGTAACTCTCGCAATATGAAGGCCACCATCACTCATAAACATTGTCGAGCCACCACTAGAGTTCGCTAAGCTATCGTTAAGAACAAGGTCTTTGTAGAACCTAGAAGTCTCGCCATGACCTAAGCAGTTTAAGGCAAGGTCTTCTGCTGGAGACTTTTTGTCGTTTATATTTGGTGCTTGGATCGTAATATACATTTGGCAAAGGTGAACATCTTTCTTATGAATGGCGAAAGAGCTCTTAGTGTTTAACTCAAACTTTGGAAAAACACTTTTTGGACCTTCAGGAAGTTGAAACTTAGTGATGGTCTCTTCAATCTTACTTTTTTCTTTAAGATCTCCGGCAACAACGAGGAAGCTGTTAGAAGTATTATAATAAGTCTCTCTAAAGTTCTTGAGTTGCTCACGAGAAAAACTCTTAATTGTTTCTTCATTACCAAGAATAGGATGATCATAGCCATTCTTAAAACAGAGGCTCTGAAGCTTTTGAAAACTAAGCTGGCCTGGATTGTCTTGAGATCTTCTATATTCTTCAAAGACGACCTCACGTTCTGGTTCAAGATCTTCTTGTTTGAATTGAGGGTTTGAAACCATATCCATTAAGATCTCAACTGTCTCATTCAAGTGATTCACAGGAGTATTGATATAGTAACAAGTGTAATCAAACGAGGTAAATGCATTAAGCTCCCCACCAAAAGACTCAACTGAGTGAGCAATTTCAGCGCCAGGTCTTTTGGGTGTCCCTTTGAAAAACATATGCTCTAAAAAGTGAGCAATTCCAAAGTCCTTTTCTTCTTCGAGTGCACTTCCTGCTCTAAACCAAATTTGAACTGAAGCTGAAGTGGCTCCAGGTGAATCGATAAATACAGTATTAAGATTATTCTTTAAAACGACTTGGTCTTTATTCATAGAGTCCTCTATTTGTCACAATGAAATTATAATTATAGAAGATACCACCGAGAATAACAGGTTAAAGTATGGATATTATCAGCTCTTTATATATTCATTTTCCCTATTGCAGACACCTCTGCAATTACTGCGATTTTTTTAAGTCTGCGCCTAGCGCAATTGAGAGATCGGCTAAGATACCTGAGTATCATAAAATGTTGGACCTCTCGATTGACCGACTAAAGAACTTTTTTGAAAAAAATGAAGTTACTCTTGGTGAATTAAAAACAATTTATATTGGGGGAGGAACTCCTTCACTTTGGGGAGAAGAAGGTGTTCGTTTTTTAAAATCTTTCTTTGAAGAAAACAATATTTCAATTAGTGATCAATGTGAAATGACTTTAGAGGTTAACCCTGGAACATGGACCGATGAAGGCCTTGAGGCTTTCAGCAATCTTGGCTTTAATCGTTTTTCTTTAGGGGTTCAATCCACTCGAAATGATTTCTTAGAAAAACTAGACCGAGTTCATAGGCACGAAGAAGTCGTTAATACTCTAGAGAAGTTTAATTCTATGGACGCAAACTTCTCCGTGGACTTTATGCTTGGTCTCCCCTTTTCTAAGGAGTACAAACGTAATATCAAAGAAGAGCTTGATCAGATCTTAAGTTACAACCCTTCTCATATTAGCCTCTACATTCTTACAGTGAAAGATAACTATGTTTTTCATGAGGCTCTTCCAGATGAAGAGTGGATTGAAAAAGAATTCTTACAGGTGTCGACTTATCTTAGGGAGCGAGGTTTTCTGCACTATGAAGTTTCAAACTTTTCTCTTCCCGGTAAAGAGTCGATTCATAACTCTAGGTACTGGAGTGGAGAGTCGATCTGCGCTTTAGGGCCATCTGCAACAGGATATATTCAAAAAACAGGCGTTCGTTATAAGTGGAAACCTTACGCTGCTGAGTTTGATTCTGAAAACTTAACAGAGAATGAAATTAGGATGGAAAGTTTCTATTTAAACCTGAGAACTAATAAAGGTATTGATCTAGGAGAGTTCTTCTCTGGTGAAGAATTGAAGAATTCACGCTCTTTAGCCGAGTCTTGGAAAGACAGAGGGCTATGTGAGTTGACTAGTGGAGGTGTCATTTTAACGCCACGTGGCTACTTACTCATGGACAGTCTGATGGATGAAGCTTTTAGCCATCTTAAAACACTATAATATTAATTACTTATAGCTATTAAAATTTTATTTTCTAAGGAACGTTGACACTCGGCCCAGCCATACCATCTTAAAGGTAGAAAAACTTATAAGATTAAAGGTTAAGAAATGAATGAATCTGAAGAGAAAGTAGAAGAAGGTATTGAGCCTGAAGTAGTAACTGAAGGTGAGGCTGAGGCCCAGGCCGAAGCGCAGGATTCTGATGAATCTGTCGAACCAGCTCTTGATAATGTAGAGCCGATAGTTGAAGAGGATTTTAAAAGTAAGTTCATGTATCTTGCTGCAGAAATGGAAAACATGAGACGCCGCTACGAAAGGGAAAAAGAAGGACTTATTAAATTCGGTAATGAAAAAGTTCTCTCTGGTCTTCTTGATGTCGTTGATAATCTAGACCGCTCAATCGAAGCAGTGTCTGGTGAAGAAGATGAGAAGATTAAAAATATAGTGACGGGTCTTGATATGGTGAGAAGCCAATTCATGGAAGTTCTTACAAAGAATGGATTAGAAGAAGTTGAAGCATTAGGAAAAGAGTTCGATCCAAATTTTCACGAAGCCTTGGCTCAGCAGCCATCTGAAGGGAAGGAAGATCAGGAAGTGCTCTCAGTTTTTCAAAAGGGTTATATCCTCAATGGAAGATTACTTAGAGCCGCTAAAGTTGTTGTCGTAAAAAACTAAATTAAAATAAAATAGGAGAAAAATTATGGGAAAAATTATTGGAATTGACCTAGGAACTACAAACTCATGTGTTGCAGTCTTAGAAAATGGAAAATACAAGATCATCGCTAACGAGGAAGGGCATAATACAACTCCTTCAGTTATTGGTTTTGGTAAAAATGATGAAAAAATGGTTGGTCAGGTTGCTAAAAGACAAGCTGTCACTAATCCAGGAAAAACTCTATATGGGATCAAGCGTCTCATGGGTAGAAAAGCTGACGCTCCTGAAGTAGCTAAATTTAAGAAAGTAGCTCCTTTTGAGATCTTCGCTAATAAAAATGGAGATGCTTGGGTAAAGGTTGATGGTAAAGAGCTATCTCCTCAAGAGATCTCAGCAATTGTTTTAGAGAAATTAAAGAAAGCAGCTGAAGATTACTTAGGTGAATCTGTAACTGAAGCTGTTATTACAGTTCCTGCCTACTTTAACGATGCTCAAAGACAAGCAACTAAAGATGCCGGTCGTATTGCTGGACTTGAAGTTAAAAGAATTATTAACGAGCCTACTGCTGCAGCACTTGCCTACGGGCTAGAAGCTAAACAAGACAAAAACATTGCTGTTTTCGACCTTGGTGGTGGGACATTTGATATCTCTGTTCTAGAGATTACAGCTGATGGTGTTTTTGAAGTTAAAGCAACTAACGGTGATACTTTTCTAGGTGGGGAAGATTTTGATGAATCAATCATCAACTGGCTTGCTGACGAATTTAAAAATGAAAATGGTGTTGATCTAAGATCTGATCAAATGGCACTTCAAAGGCTTAAAGAAGCTGCTGAAAAAGCAAAACATGAACTTTCTAATGTTACGAGCACAGATATTAACTTACCATTCATCACTGCTGACGCTTCAGGGCCTAAGCATTTAAACTTAAATCTTTCGAGAGCCAAGTTTGAGTCTTTGATTGGCGAACTTTTAGACCGTGTAACAAACCCATGTGAAACAGCTATTGCTGACTCTGGTTTAAGTAAAGATGAGATTCATGAAGTTGTTCTAGTTGGTGGGTCGACTCGTATTCCTCTTGTTCAAGAAAAAGTAAAAGCAATCTTTGGTAAAGAGCCTTCTAAGGGTGTTAACCCTGATGAGGTTGTTGCTGCTGGTGCCGCTATTCAAGGTGGAGTTTTAGCTGGAGACGTTAAAGATGTTCTTCTTCTTGATGTAACCCCTCTTTCTCTTGGTATTGAAACTCTTGGTGGAGTTATGACTAAGATTATTGAGAAAAATACTACAATTCCTACTAAGAAATCTCAGGTTTTCTCAACAGCTCAAGATAATCAACCTGCTGTTAGTATTCACGTCCTTCAAGGTGAGCGTGAATTTTCAAATGATAATAAGACTCTAGGAAAGTTTGACCTTTCAGGAATCAATCCAGCTCCAAGAGGCGTTCCTCAGATTGAAGTTCAATTTGATATTGATGCCAATGGTATTGTGAATGTTTCTGCTACTGATAAAGCTACTGGTAAGGCCCAGGAAGTTAAGATCACTGCCGGTTCAGGTCTATCTGATGAAGAAATTCAACAAATGGTTCGTGATGGTGAAGAAAATAGAGAAGCAGATTCTAAAAGAAGAGAAGTTGTTGATACAAGAAATCAGCTAGACGCTCTTATCTTAGCTGCTGAAAAAATGATTAAAGAAGGAGAAGGTAAAATCTCTGATGATCAGAAAAAAGAACTTGAAGATGCTATTACTGAAGGAAAATCTAAACTGGAAAGTGAAGTTCTTGAAGAGTTAAAAGCAGCAATGGAAACGGTTCAAACTATTTCTCATAAGATAGCTACTGATATGTACCAAGAAGCTGGTGGAGATCAGCAGCCAGGTGCTGAAGCAGGACCTGGTCCTTCTGCTGGAGCTGAGAGTGAGAAAAAAGATGACGACGATGTTGTCGATGCTGATTTCAAAGAAGTTTAATTAAATATTATTTTTAGCAAACCCCCATCGAGCCAATTCGTTCGATGGGGGTTTTTTATATTGGATCATTAATGAGTAAAAGAGATTATTACGAAACCTTAGGTGTTGATAAGGGCGCGAGTAAAGACGAGATTAAGAAAGCCTATAGAAAGCTGGCGATTAAGAATCACCCCGATAAGAACCCTGATAATCCTGCAGCGGAAGCTAAATTTAAAGAAGCCTCTGAAGCAGCAGAAGTCCTTTTAAATGAAGAGAAAAAGAGTCGTTATGATCAATTCGGTCATGCCGGTGTCGATGGTCAGTCCGGCTTTGGTGGCGGTGGCTTTGGCGGTGGTGGCCAAGACTTTGGTGATCTAGGAGATATCTTTGGAGATATCTTTGGTGACATCCTAGGTGGTGGAAGAAGAGGTGGTGGACGCCGTTCTAGAGGACGTGCAGGAAATGATCTTCAAATGGCCATCAATGTAAATTTTCACGATGCAGCCTTTGGTATCGAAAAGAATATTTCAATCAATAGAAGCGTAGCCTGTACTGACTGTAGTGGAACAGGTGGGAAAGATGGAAGTAAGCCTGTTGGCTGCGACATGTGTAATGGCATGGGTGAAGTAAGAAGACAGCAAGGCTTTTTTACTGTGGCTTCAACTTGTCCTAAGTGTCAGGGAAGCGGCCAAATGGTTTCTGATCCTTGCGGTGGTTGCCGTGGTGAAGGAACTAAGAGAAAGAAAGTAGACTTGGCCGTAAAGGTTCCTGCTGGAATTGATACTGGGCAAAGATTAAAGTTATCTAATGAAGGTGACGTCGGAACAATGGGCGGACCATCTGGAGACTTATATGTTGTTATCCAAGTTGAAGATCATGAAATCTTTGAAAGAGAAGGCTTTAATATTTACTGTACCGTTCCGATTAGTTTTAGTCAGGCAGCTTTAGGGGATGAACTTGAAGTACCAACCTTAGACGGAAAGGTTGCAGTGACAGTGCCAGAGGGAACTCAGGCCGGAAGAAAGATGAGGCTTAAGGGTAAAGGAATTCAAAAACTTGGTGGCTATGGTAACGGTGACCAGATAATTGAAATCCATGTAGAGACTCCAACTCATCTCAATGCTGAGCAAAAAGAATTCTTTCAAAAGTTAGCTGAGCTCGAAGGGAAAAGTAACCCTATGAGTCGTGGTTTTTTTGAAAAAGTAAAAGATTTATTTCATTAATTTAAACTATCATTCCTTTACCGAATCGCGGGCTACGAGTAAAATATTGTCACGATAGGTCAAAGGAATGATGATGTCTAAAAAAGTGTTCATAAAGAGGATCTTCCTCGTTTTAATTTTAAGTGTAGTTGTAGGCTGCGGCGGTATCTCCATGATTAATGGTGGATCAAGTCGCAGTGATCTTTATAGAAAGGATTTTATAAAGAAAATCTCTAAGATTAAGACTGAATATAAGCAGGGTCATAATAAAGCGGCTCTTCAATCGTTAAAGCAAATCCCTGAAGAGACACTCTTACCAGCTGAGAGATCATTAAGACGAAATTTAATGGGCGTTATCTTCTTCTCTGAAAATAATTTTGAACAAGCGATCTTTAATTTTGATCTCGCTTTAAATACTTCAAGGTTAGATCCCGCTTTAACTTCACAAATCCAATTAAACTTAGCCAGTAGCTATTTTAAATTAGGTTTTATGGATAAGTCTTATGCTGTTTTAAGTCAGGGAGACCCTAAAGTCTTGTCTAAGGCTGAGCAGAAAACTTTTTACAAACTTAAATACAAGCTCTCTAAAGAACTTGGAAAAGATCAAGATCAATTAAGCTCTCTTATTCTTTACCTAGGGGATATGAAAAGTTTAAGTGATCTTAAATCAGAACCCCTTTTTGAAAAACTAATATCTAGTTTCTTTTCACTAAATAAAAGAGAAAAAGTTAGAGTGCTAGAAGATCATGCAAATGGCTTACCCTTAAGTGTTGGTTACCTCGCTTACCTTCAAGCTGAAAAACTCTATTACCGTGGAGAAAAAGAAGAAGCGACGGAGCTTCTTGATTGGGTTGAGAAGAAGTACGCAGAAAATAACGAGATAGACTCATTAGTGAAAGGATTTTTCTTTAGACTAGAGAACTACGCAAAGATAGATCCTACTTCTATTGGAATTGTTCTCCCGATGACTGGGCCAAAGGCTTCTTTTGGGAAAAGGGCCATGCTTGGGATTGATCATGCTCTTAGAGAAAAAATTGGCAGAACTCTTCCGGAAGGAAAGCTTCCTTTTCAACTGCATGTTTTAGATTCCGCTGGAAGCGGAGCTGTAGGAAGTTATCGAGTTAAAGAATTAATAGATAAGCATCATGTGGCCGTTATTGTTGGAGGATTATTTCCTCAAGAAGCTATTAAGGAATATTTAGAAGCTAAGAAGTATGGCGTCTTTTTTATAAGCTTAAGTCAGGTCTATTTACCTAAAGAAGAAAAAGACCATCTACTCTTAGAGATTCCTGGCTCTGTAGAATCGCACTTACAAGAAATTTTTTCTAATAATGTTGCAGAAAAGTTCGGGAAACGAGCAGCTATCCTATATCCGTCGACTCCTAGAGGAAAAGCCTATGTTGATGAGTTCTGGAGGCGATCTAAACTATCTGGAATCGATCTTGGTGGAATTGTCTCTTATGATAAGAAGCAGATGGACTTTAGAGAACCCGTTAAGAATCTTTTAGGTCTCAAGTTTACACGTGAGAGACAAGAGGAATTAGAAATACTGACGGAGATTCATTCATTAGAAAAAAATAAGTCAGCTAGAAGAATCCAGACTCTAAAGCCTCAAGTGGACTTTGATTGGATCTTTGTTCCCTCACTTCCGAGAGAGACCTTGCAGCTTATCCCTAGTTTTTCTTACTTTGATGCTTTTAGGTTAAATATCATTGGTGGGCCAAGCTGGAGAAGTAAGGCCATCTTTGATGAAAGTTATAAACTTGGAAGCCTCTTTTTTGTTGGGGATCATGTTGGAGCTGAAGCGGATAAATTTAGTAACGACTTTGTGAGTAGGTTTGGACAAAAACCAAGGATCATTGAGATGCGCTCTAATGATGCTCTTGGAATTGCTATCTCAGCTCTAGAAACTTCAGAGTTTCAGAGTAGGAATGAACTTGATATTCATATTAGAGGCAAAGAACGTCTCTCTGGTGTTACAGGAGACTGGAAGATGTCTGATGGTGTTTGGATCAAGGAAATGGCTTTCTTAAAGCTTTATAAAGGCAAGGTTGAAGAAATTCAGGCTGGTGCAGAGGCAACTCCGGTCACCCAATAAGATAAGCATTATCAATCTAAGTAACGCGGACAGCAGAAAGCAGACTGCCTAAGCAGTCTTATTGTTTTATATTTATTAGAGTCATAACCCTCAAGAAATTCGGATTATTTAGCGAAAAAATAAGAAGAACTAAGTTAACTACTTGTTTTTACCAGCAGCAATTCTCTTTAAGATACGAGCTTTTTTCTTAGCTTGACCTTTTTTTCTACTCATTTTCTTTTCAGTTTTTTTACGACCTTTACCCATTACTAATCCTTTGTGCTTTGAATAATTCAAAAGCTTTGAGAACGGATATTAGATAAAAAACCCTCTCCTGACAAGGGATAGGGTAGTTTTGAAATATTGATTAAACTGATTCTTTTGTTGATAGTATTAGTCCGTAAGTGGTAAATTTTACGGGATCAAACAGCTTCATGGAGGAGTTTTGCCAAAGAGCGTCAAAGGAAAGACGTCTAAGAAGAAAACCAAGGTTTCTAAGAAAAAGAAACCAACTTCTACGACATCAGCCAAAGAAACCAAAAGTTTTGAAAAGATAATTGAATCTGACCCTGTCTTCTATTCCACCCATCCGTATAAGCAGGCACTTGCCTCAAAGCGGATTCATGGAAATGCGGAAAAAAAGAGAATTGCCACGGATATGCTTGAGCGCTATACGGGCCACGATTTTAAGGATTTTCAGAAGCAGATTATTTTAACAAACTTTCATTATTATACAGAAAGATTCAACGCCATTTTAGAAGATAGTAAGCATACAAGAGGATCTGCTTTTCAGGCCTCAAGCTCTAAGAAAGCTAAAGTAACTATTATTGAGTTTGGAGTAGGAGCAGCTATGGCAGCTCTTATTGGTGAACTACTCGCAGTTGTTGAACCCAAAGCGGTTCTATTTCTAGGATTAGCGGGGGCTGTTCATAAGTCGCTTAAAGTAGGGGACTTCGTTCTACCTATTGCATCGATTAGAGCAGAAGGTGTGTCGAGGCACTTTCTTCCGAGACAAGTACCTGCACTTCCAACTTTTAAGATTCAAAAATTCATTTCTCAGATTCTTGTTGAGCATGAATTAGAGTATAGAACCGGTACGATTCATTCAACGGATTACCGTTTCTGGGAATTTGATGAGAAATTCAAAAGAAACTTAATTGAAGAAAGAGTTCTCGCCGTCGAAATGGAAACAGCTGCATTATTTACTTCTGCTTTTGTAAGTAAAGTTAATATGGGAGCCTTGCTTTTAATTAGTGACTGCCCAATGAAAAAAGGTGGAATCAAAACTAAAAAATCTGCTTCAGCAGTTTTTAAGAAATACACGGATATTCATATTGAACTCGGGATACAAGCAATGGCGGATATTGCAGACCGAGGTGAAAAAATTAGACACTATACTTGGTAAGAGTAAGAAAGGAATAAAGCATGTTTAAAAAGATACTTGATTGGTTTTCAAATGACTTGGCCATCGACTTAGGTACAGCGAACTGTTTAGTTTATGCAAAAGACAGAGGTATTATAGTTAATGAGCCTTCGGTTGTTGCTGTTCACCAAGGAGTTAAGGGTGTTAATAAAGTTCTAGCGGTTGGGACAGAAGCAAAGCAAATGCTTGGTCGTACGCCTGGTTCTATTAAAGCTATTAGACCTATGAAAGATGGGGTTATTGCTGACTTTGAAGTCACCCAAGCCATGCTTCGTTACTTTATTCAAAAATCTATGGCCGGTTCAAAACTGATCAAGCCAAGAATTATAATTTGTATTCCTTTTGGAATTACTCAAGTTGAGAAAAGAGCTGTAAAGGAATCTGCTGAGCAAGCAGGAGCTAGAGAAGTTTATCTCATCGAGGAACCAATGGCGGCAGCGATTGGTGCAGGTCTTCCTATCACTGAGCCATCTGGAAATATGATTGTTGATATTGGTGGAGGAACTACTGAAGTGGCGGTTATCTCTCTCGGAGGTATTGTCTTTTCTAAATCAGTAAGGGTTGCTGGTGATAAATTTGATGAAGCGATTACTCAGTATATTAAAAAGAAGTACTCTCTCCTCATTGGTGAGAGAACTGCCGAAGCTATAAAAATCAGTATCGGGAATGCTTATCCATTTGACGATGAAGTTAAAACTTTTGAAGTTAAGGGACGTGATTTGATTGCTGGAGCTCCTAAGATTATCGAAGTCACTTCAGATGAGATCAGAGATGCACTTTCTGACCCTATTAGTGAAGTTGTTGAAGCGATAAAAATCTCATTAGAGAAGACACCTCCCGAATTAGCTGCTGATATTGTGGATAATGGAATCATCTTAGCTGGTGGGGGATCACTTCTTGCAAACTTGGATGTTCTTATTAAAGAAAAAACGGGTCTTCCTGTTTCGTTAGCAGAAGATCCTTTAACAAGTGTTGTTCGTGGCTGTGGTAAGGCCCTTGAAGAGATTCATCTCTTACGACAGGTGACAACCCTTTCATAAGCTATGCAAGGACTCGGAACAAATTTTATTAAGATTGAAACCAATGAAATGGTTACTAAGTTAAAACGTCTCTCTTCAGATAAGGGGGACGTTAGTATATGGAATAAAGGTGAATCGTCGGTTGATTACCGTGCTAATGAAATAGAGCATATTGACGATAGCAGTGGGAAATTTGTTATTCTTAAGATGTTCTCTGAAGAAAAAGATGAAGACTTTATTGGAAAAGAAATCTTAATAAGCTTTTCTGTCATGAATGTTGATTACTTTGGAGAAGGTTCATTTACAAAAGAAGAGGGGGCAGAATTTATCTCTGTTAAACTCGGGACCACTATCTTTAGATCAGAAAAACGAGGGAGTGAGCGCCTCTTAACTTTTCCTCATCACCAGGTGTATTCCTATTTTAAGATCACAGAAATAAAAGAAGAATTAGATAATGTCATTAGTCTTGCCGACTTAAAGTCTAAAGCTAAGTCAGAAAAGAAAGGCTTCGATAGAATGAGTGAGACTGGTACTATCCAGTCAGCTGAACTAGAAGCTGGTGAGAATGAGGAAGTTGTAGGCTTTAGAGTGTTAGACTTGGCCAACAATGGAATCTCTTTCTTGGCCAATGATGCTCAAAAACAATTTTTTATGGAAGAGCGTATCTTTGATACCTTTCTTTTAATGTTCGATGGAGAAACCTATTCTCTTAAAAATGGTCTCCTTATTTATAATGTTGATTATGTCAGTGGTAACCCCGGTGAAAATCAGGTTTTTAAGCTTGGGATCAAATTTGATACTCACGAGGAACTAAGCTTAAGATTAAAAAATGCCCTAGATAGTTCAACTATCCTTCAAACCGTTCGTCACGACTTTGAAGAGTTTGTTGATGAATAAATACCTCCTCTTCACTTTAACTTTTCTTTTACTATCAAGCTGTTCATTTTTGAAACGTGGTAGTGGAAAGACTGGCGGAAATGATACTTCTTCTCTGGTTGAAAACTCAAAGACTCGTTTTAAGTTAACTGATAAATCGGGAGAGTTTGTTGTCTATAGAGAGAATGGGCGTAGCAGCAGTAGTTTTATATCTAAAAGAGAAGTTCTCCCATTTGATGATGATAAATCTAAAGTTTTAGAGCAGGGAATTGCCATCTCTAAGATTGGAGCCGTTGGAAAGAACTTTAAGATCATGAGGCCATATAAGGCGCAATACTCAGTTTGGTTTGACGGTAAGAAATATCAAACGAATATGTCTCTAGATGAAAAAACGAGAAAACTCGATGTGAAATTAAAGAGTCCTGAAAAACAGTGGAATGGTACACAGTCCTTTCCATTTCCTGATTCGAAATCAATCTATTGTTTCTTTTCACAGGTTCTAGAATGTGCGGCCATCACTGGTTACTTTTCAAGAGTATTAGAGAAAAAACGCGGGCAAATGAACTTTTATATCATTTGGGATGGATATCCATACTTTCAAGAGCAGTACTTAAATGTTCCAAACTCTCTTTTTTCAAAAGCTCAGTTTAATTATGACGGAAAGAATAAGCTCGGTGATTCTAGATTTTCTTTAAAGTTTGGTGGTCAAGTGGTTTTCTTCTTGCTTGATAAGAAAAATAAATTTGTTAAAAAGTTTTGGATCACTCAAGGCTTATCAATGGTCGCTAGTGATATCTGAATGGAAAAGTTAATAAAGAAATTTCTTTATTCTTTATTTACTATAGTCTTGGCCGTCTCGGCTCTCTTTTTTATAATTCGTCTTGCCCCAGGAGATCCTGTTGAAAAGATCCTTGGAGCAGAAGCTAGTGCAGTAGAGATTAGTGATCTAAGGGCGCAATTAGGATTAGATCAGTCATTGATCGCTCAATACTCAAACTTTATGATAAATATTTTGAAAGGAGAGTTTGGAGAATCTTTATTCAAGAAAAAATCCGTATCTTCTCTTCTCTCAGCCCATATGCCCGCGACAGTTATCTTGGCCTTTACCTCGATAACTTTATCCGCCTTTATTGGAACTTTCCTAGGTATTTGGGCAGGTTTTAAGAAAAAGAAGACCTTTGATAATGCGGGACGGATCATTAGTTTATTCGCCCTCTCTTTTCCCATCTTTTCGTTAGCGCCACTATTGGTCCTAATCTTTTCAATAAAATTAAATATTCTTCCTGTTTCAGAATGGGGAAGTTTAAAACATGTCATACTTCCAACTCTAACTCTTGTGATACCTCTTTCAGCAGTATTGATGAGAGTTTCTAGGAATAAGTATCTTGAAGAAGTTAATGTTCCTTGGGTTCAAGTTCTTGAGGCTAAGGGGTTAAGTTCTATTCAGATCTTACTGAGAGTGACGAAGGTTTGCTTGCCTACAATCTTAAACGTGGTTGCCATTCAACTATCAGTAGTTCTAGCAGGAACTATGATCACCGAAACGATCTTTGATATTCCGGGAATGGGGATGCTTCTATTTGAAGGAATTCAAAATAGAGACTATCCCGTAGTTCAAGGAGTGATAATCTATTCAACTGTTATTTATATGTTGGTTTATTTTATCGTTGATTACTTAAATGAAATTATTGACCCAAGGATTAAAAGCTAGTGAGTAAAAGGAGCAAGATCAATACAGAGATTAAGATTGGATCCCTTTTATTAGGGACATACTTTTTATGGGCCCTCTCTTGGTTTTTCTATAGCTACATCTATGAAGGAAGCTTCTCTTCTCCTTATTTTCCCGCAAGTGATATAAAAAAAGAACTCTTCTCGCCCCTACAAGATGGTTACCTTTTAGGAACCGATCTTTATGGAAGAAGTTTATTTCAAGTCTTAAGTGCTGGGCTTTTTTATTCATTAGGTATCGGGCTGACTATTAGTTTTCTTAGTGCAGGGATTGGAATCGTCATTGGTTATTTGTCAGTAGTCGGCCCTAGGTCTGTAAAGGCTGCTAGTGAGTTGGTGACGAACTTAATTTTTATTTTTCCTTCGATCCTCATTGCAATTCTTGTCATGTCTCTTACTGGTCAGTCTTTTAGTGGGTTAGTTTTTGCGCTAGTCGTAACAGGATGGCCTGGGTATGCAAGGATTTCCCGCGGTGAAACATTACGTGTCATGGGTTTGACCTATGTAGAAAGTGCTAAAGCCATAGGGGTGGGGCCATTTAGACTCTTTGCCAAGATTGTTTTACCCGCAATCTTACCTTTTCTCTTAGTTCATATCGTTTTAGGCATTAGTGGTGTTATCATTTCAGAAGCTTCTTTAGGATTCTTAGGCTTAGGTGGTTCTGAATATTCTTGGGGAGCTCTTTTATCGAGTGCTAAGACCGTTTTATTAGAGGCTCCTTACATGGGAGTCGTTTTAAGTTTAGTGATGGCAGGCTTGATAATTGGATTAAATTTAGTAGGTGATGGTTTAAGAGATTACTTAGATCCAAAGAGTTGAAAGGGTTTTATAGATGAAAGATTTAGGACAATTGATATTCACTGGTATTAGCGGAATTAGCCTAACTGAAGAAGAAGCTGAATTTATAGAAAAAGAAAATATTGGTGGAATCGTTCTTTTTGCTGAGAACTTTGAAACTCCTGCTCAGTTAGCAGAACTCATCAATTCAATTCAAAAACTTAGAGATGAATATCCTCTTTATATAACAGTTGATCATGAAGGCGGGAGAGTATGCCGCTTTAGAAAATATTTTACTCAGTTTCCGCCAATGATGGAAGTGGCCTCACTTGGTTCACCAAAACTTTGTTATGAAGTTTCTGCCATTATGGCCAGAGAGCTTAAGGCCTGCGGAATCAATTTAAACCTAGCTCCTGTTTGTGACATTCTGACGAATGATTCTAATAAAGTCATTGGTGATAGGGCTTTTGGTCGTGACCCAGAATCTGTATCTAAGTACGTTTCTAGCGCCATTCGAGGGTTCCAAACTGAAGGGATTCAGGCATGCGCGAAACATTTTCCAGGACATGGTTCAACGACTAAGGATTCTCATTTTGATCTTCCTTATATAACGAAGAGTTTAGAAGAACTTCAAAAGGAAGAGATTCAACCTTTTATTAAAGCCATAAAAAGTAGAGTCGAGTTTGTTATGATGGCCCATTTGGTTGTGGATGCTTTTGATAAAGAAAGACCGTGTACTTTAAGTCCGGCAGCACACGAATACTTAAGGAACGAGTTAAAGTTTAGTAAGTTGATCATCTCTGATGATATGCAAATGAAAGCTATTACAGATAATTTTTCAATTGAAGAATCTGCGGTTATGGCAATCAATGCTGGTTCAGATATTATTGAGTACCGAGATTTTGAAAACTCAAAGACTGCCTTGGCCGGAATGAAAGAAGCTCTCAAAACAAAGAAGTTAAAAAATAGTGTTGTTCAAGATAGAGCGCAGAGAATATTAACAAGTAAGAAAAATAATTTGGCCGATTACACTCCGGTTTATATCCCAGAATTAGAAAAGAAGATTAATTCCCGACAAAGTCAGTTGTTTATTGAAGACTTAAATAAGCAACTTAGCCAGGCCTAGCCCCAATTTTCAGGCATTTGTATAAAGATCTAACTAATTGAAATTACGTATTTTGAGGGGACTTTATTGCCCCACGCTATAATACCTCCACTCCTTTGATATCCTATAGTTACAGTATTTTAAGGAGAGATTAATGCTCGCTATTGCAGCAACTATATTAATTTTTGTCGCCGTGTTCATCGTAACCAATATGATGTTCCAAGAAGAAGAAGAATTTAAGGCCGGCGAGAAAATCGAAGAGGGAGCTGCTAGAGGCAGCGATAAGTTAAAGGAACAGGGGATTGTTCTAAGAGCTTCTAGGCCATTCTTTCGAAGGTATGTTGCCCCAATCGTCTCGACCATGAAGAGTAAAAAGAAGATCCGAGAAAAATATAAAAGACCTTTAGCGAGTGCAGGTCTGACAGAGATTTTAACCCCCGAAGAATTCTTCTCCTTTAAGCTCTTTTTAATTATTGGATTTCCTATAGCCTTTCTAGGTATTCGAGCTTTCTTAGAGGAAACTTGGCCTTTATCCTCCATTCCTATCATAGCAATCTTTGGATTTATGTACCCTGATTTTTGGATCAAGGGAAAGATTACCGAGAGACAAAAAGAAGTCATGCAGAACATGCCTTTTGCTGTTGATATGTTGGCCCTCTCTGTTGAAGCTGGCCTTGATTTTATGGCCGCAATGACAAAGGTTGTAGAGAAAGCAAAGCCTAGTGCTCTTAATGAAGAATTTGAAATCTTACTTAAAGAAGTAAAGATTGGTGCGAGTAGAGCAGAAGCTCTTCGAAATATGTCATGGAGAATTGACCTTGTTTCAATTGCTTCATTTTGCGCAACTCTTATTGCTGCAGATTCAGTTGGTGCTTCTATTGGTCCTATCCTAAAAGCACTAAGTGCAGAGATTAGACAAAAGAAATCTGCTGAAGCTGAAAAGGCAGGTGCTACAGCAGCAACAAAAATTTTATTCCCAATGATTTTTTTAATTATGCCTGCGGTTGTATTGATCGTAATGGCGCCCATGGTGTTGGGCTTTATGTCAGGAAAATAAAGGTATTAAATGGTGGTTCAAAACCAAAATAAAATTGAGGTTGCAGCAAATGCTAAAGAAGCATCTAGTATGCTTTCGCGTATGAAGGGACTCATGTTCTCTAGAGAGATGGTGGGGTTTGATGGACTATTTATTAAGCCGTGTAATTCAATTCATACTTTTTTTATGAACTACCCCATTGACGTTTTATTTTTAAATAAAGAGATGGAAATTATAAAGATAAAAAGGAACCTCCGCCCATGGAGGATGACACGGATGTACTTAAGAGCTCATCAAGTTTTAGAGTTGAATGGCGGGAGCCTTGATCAACGAATTCTTGAAGGCGATAAGTTAGAGGTAATATGTACAAATTAGTAGCAGTAGCAGGTAAATTGAGAGGTCAAGAATTTGAACTTCATGATGGCGAAAATATTTGCGGTCGTGATTCAGGTTGTGATGTCCATCTTTCTGTTCAAGGTATTTCTAAGAAACATATGGCAGTCACCGTTACTGATGATGTCTGTTATATAAATGATCTTGGCTCATCAAATGGAACATTCTTAAACGGAAAAATCATTAAAAGAGCGACAGCTGAAAATGGAGACAAGATTGCTCTACCCGATCTTATTATGCAGGTCGTTTATGTAGAAGAGAAAAAAATAATTGTAAAAAAAGCTGTCACAGACGAAGAAGATGAAGATGATGATGAGTTATTCAGACCTGATCCTATGCCGGAAAATATCTTAGGAAAGCTGCTCTGGGCCTTTAAATGGAAAATCATGCCCGTCGTTCACGGCGTAAATGAAGAATATGAATGGAGTCATCTTTTTGGGATCCTTTTATCACTCTTTTCTGTAGCCACAATAACATTAACAATTATTCCTGTCTTAAGAGACAGTAGAGAAATCCTTTATTCGGAAATTGCGAAGAGGGGAAGTCATTATGCTGAAGAAATTGCTCGAATCAATGCCCAGGCTCTAGAAGATAATAGACTAGAGAGAGTTGATACAGCTTTCTTAGATAAAGAAGATGGTGTTAGCTCCTATGAGCTTTTTGATCCAAGTTTGAGAATTGTCCGTCCTATCACTCAGTTAAATGAATATTCAAGAGATGCTTTTTCCGCAGAAGCTAAAGAAGCCTTGATGAATCCAAAGAAGAAAAAAAGTCTTCACGCAAGAAGATTGAAAGACGGATCAATTGGTATTGGTAAAAAGATTATGGCCTTCGATGCAAAGATTGGGCAAAGAAAAGCTGTCGGAATCATTGCCATTAAATTCAACCCAGAATCATTGGTAAAAGAAGCAAAGAGAAGTACAAAGCTATATCTAGAGTCCCTCGTGACTTCTGGGATCGTGGCCCTTATCTTTTTTGGGATCGTTTATTATATGACTCAAAGACCATTAGAAGAACTTCGTTTACAAATTGAAGAAGCACTCAGAGGAAAAAGAAAAAACCTTGAATCCGAATACCTGATGTCATCTCTAGATCCACTTAGAGATTCTATTAACTCGGTCTTGCAGCGGGTGAGAGAACTTAGTAGTGAGGGAGGAGAAGGTGATTTTGTAGAAGAAGAAGATGATGAAGCTTATATCGCTACCTTGAAGGAGTTCTTAAGAGGAGCGAATGGCGGTGCGATGATTCTAAATAGTGAGAAAAATGTCATTAGCATAAATATGATGGCCGAAGATTTAACAGGGATTCGAGAGTCAGCTGCAGAAGGCATGAGTCTGCTTGATGTTGCTAGAGAGCAAGGTTTTGCAGCTACTGTTCTAGATCTTTGTGAAAACTCAGCTAGTAATGCAGGAACTAATCAAGAAGGTGAGTACGAGCTGACGGGACAACCCCATCAAGTTCATGTTGCTTCCCTTATGGGTAAAGATGGCTTTGCCAAAGCATTCTATATTACCTTTGTTAAAGATGAGTAAATAAAATGAAAAGCAGTGCGGTTAAAATTTCTAAAGACCTAAGCGTACCTTCTAAAGAAGGTATGCACTACCGTCTGCTTTGTTTAACGGGTAAAAATAAAGGTATTTCCTATTATCTCAGTGGAAAACGAGCCGTAATGGGAAGAGGCGATGAAGCTGATGTTCAAGTTTTAGATGCGAAATCTTCCCGAGCCCATGCTGAGCTTAAGAAAGTGGGTGCGAAATATGTTGTCACCGATCTTGGCAGTCAAAATGGGATTATCATAAACGATCTTAAGGTTACTCAGCATCAATTGATAGATGGAGATAAGATCATCATTGGGCAAACTGTTTACAAATACAGTGTTCATAACAATAAGGCTTTAAGTGTCATTGAAGAAGATGATGAGGATGATGACGATGATGAATACGAAGAGGTTAAATCATCTAAGAAAGCAAAATCAAAAGAGAAAGAAAAGAAAAGCAGGAAGAGACTCTTTGTCTTAATTGGAGTCCTTGCTCTTGTTTATTTTGTCTTAGATGGAAGTGATCCTGGAGTGAAAAAGAAAAAGAAATCTACAGAGAATCTTCAAGAAGTAACTGAAGCTCTTAATATGGTTTATAACGATCAAAAGAAGATTGAAGATAAAGACACGAGAGATAAGGTAGATACCTTTATTCATAGAGCGAGAAGGGAATATAGGGAAGGAAACTATTTTAGGGCCATTGAAGAATTGAACCTTTGTCTAATACTGGCTCCTAATCATGGTTATTGTAGTTTCTTAGAGCGTAAAGCAAAACAAAGCTTCGATGAAACAATTCGGCAGCATTTTGAGAAAGCTAAGATTGATGTGGACTCTCTTAAATATAAAGCCGCTCTCATTGAGTATTGTGCAGTGGTTAGGCTTTTAGATGAAGTGAAAAAAGCTGGAAAGGAAGACTTAAGGTTAGACGAAGCAGAACAAAATATTTTCTTTGTAGAAGAGAAACTAGGAATGGAAAAAGGTGAACATAAGTGTTTTTAAAGACAATCAATCTGTAATAGAGGTAAATCTCGGTACAGAGGTAATTGGAAACTTAGATTCCGATGCAACGTTCTTTTTAGGAAGATCGCCGGATTGCCACGTTCATTTAGATGATAAGCAGATCTCAAGAGAACATGCAGAGGTTTCCTTTATTAGTGGAGCCTGGAATATAAAGCAACTTAGTCCATTCTCTAAAGTGATAGTTAATGGAACTCCGTACGAAAATAAGATACTTGAAAGTGGTGATATCATTACTGTTGGACCTTATGTTTTAAATGTAAATATCCCTACATTAGTAGCTCCCGAAACACCGGAAGATATCCCAGTTGAAGCTGATGAAGAAGTTGATGAAGGACCAGAACTCTCTGATGAAACGGAACTCTTAGATGATTTCGACGAAGAAACCGTAGCCCTTGATTCAAATGAAGTAAGTGAACTAGGTGATGAAGCAGGCGAAGAAGACTTTTCTGAAGAAGGCTTTGAATCGAGTGAAGATGACTTTTCTTCAGATGATGAATCTTTTGAATCCGATGTTAGTGAAATAGAAGAAGGCTCAGATGAAGATGAGCTCTTTGGTGATAGTGATGATTCAGAAACATCTTTTGACGATAATAATGACGATGATTACGCAATTGATTCATATGATGATGATGAAGATGATGGTGACGAAAGTACGCGTGTCATTCAGGCTTTTGCAAAGATAGAACTTGAACTATTTGGCGAGCACGCTCCCTATGAAAAATATGTCATTGATACGGCAGAAGTACGCATTGGACGAGATCCTGAAAAATGTCAGATTGTTCTTAATGATGCTGAAGTCTCTGGTGTTCATGCCATTTTAAAGAAGAATAATATCACTTGTTTTATAGAGGATCAGGATTCTGGTAATGGTACCTTACTCAATGGAGAGAGGATCAATAAATCAGTCTTAACTAATAATGATGAAATCATCATTGGTGGTACAACTCTAACGGTAAAGATTAGTTCAGACTTTCTTCAAGAAGAACAGCAACGCCTAATGCCTGTTGAAGAAAATCAAATGGTAGAAGTCGAAGAAATTGTAGAAGTTGATGCAGACTTTGAAGGTGAACTCGGAGAAGTTGCAGAAGGAACTACTGAAAGCCAAGGCCTAGTTGCAGATCTTAAAAACTTTAAGAATTTGCCTCCTGAATTACGTAAAAAGTATCTGATTTACGGAGTTGTCCTTTTTATAGTTTGTCTTTTTCTCTTTTCGGGTGATGAAACTAAGAAGAAGAAAGTAAAAAAGGCAGTAACAAAATCTAACCTTTTGAATAATAAAAAAGATGATCCTAATTCTAAAAAGAAGAAGCTTCTAAAGAAGCTTACTCCTGAACAAATAGAATACGTTGAAGCTCAGTACTTGCTCGCAAAAGAGCAATTCGAGGTTGGGAACTATAGAGATGCGGTTACTGAATTCGATAAGATCTTTGTATTAATAGAAGATTATAAAAGCTCGGGACAATTATACCAATTATCTAAAGATGGTTTAAAGAAACTAGAAGAGCAAGAAAAGAAGAGAAAAGAAGAGATTGCCAAAAAATTGAGAGATGAGAAAGTTAAGACTTTAGTAGCTGTTGCAAAAGAAGCTGTAGATAATAATCAGGCCATAAGAGCTAGGTCGACCTTTGATACCATCTTAAGTTTAGATCCTGAGAACTTTGATGTTCCTATTTTGAAACAAAGAATTGAAGAGTTTGAAAGAAAAGAGCAAGCGGCTGCGTTAAAAAAAGCAGAAGCTGAATCAGAAAGAAAGAGGCAAGTAGAACTTCTATCTCCTGGTAAGAACTTCTATCTGAATAAAGAATGGTACAAGGCGATTCAAAAATTAAAAGACTTTGTTAGAAAAAGAAATATTGATGAAGATCTTATGACTGAGGGTTCTAATATGCTTTCAGAATCTAAAGATAAGCTCTCAAATATTGTAGGACCTCTTTTAGGAAAGGCGCGAAGCTTAAAAGAAGGACAAGATCTAAAAGGTGCCTATGAAATATACATTGAGATCATGAACTCTGATCCTTCTAATGCAGAGGCCTTAGATGAGAGCAATGAAATTAGAGAACGATTAAAAAATAGAAGTAAGAAAATATATAGAGAGGCCATCATTGCTGAATCTTTGAGTCTTTTTGAAGATGCCAAGGAAAAATTTCAAGAAGTTCAGCAGGTTTCTCCTAGTGATAGCGAATACTATAAAAAGGCATCAGAAAAACTAAAAGATTATTTAGACTGAGGTAAGCATGAAGCTTAAAAGTTATTCCGCCCACACCCATCAAGGTCCCCATCTACAAATCAATGAGGACGATGTTGAAATAGATTTAATCAATCAGCTTTATATTATCTTTGATGGTTTTGGTGGAAGCTCCATTGGTGATAAGGCCGTTCAAGAGATCAAACAAACCATAAAAAATTTCTATACTAAGATTGGGGGCGATCCCGATGCGACATTGCCCTTTTATTTTAGCCAGAAGTATTTAATTGAAGGCAATGCCTTAGTAAATGCGATGGTTTATGCCCATGAAGAATTGAAGAATAAGAACACGAAAGCTGAGATGAATGAAAGAGGTGGGGCTTCTTGTATTGCAGTGGCCCAATCTGAAAACATTCTGACCATCGTTGGGACTGGAAATTGTAGTGGATTTCTCTATAGAAATGGTCATATAAGCCAAGTCATGTCTCCAGATAATATGGAGTTTTTAGGTCAAGATGAATACTTGAAACACTTTCTATCAATGCCTATGAGCGGATTTGGCCTTTTTGACGATCTTCATTTTAAAGTCTCTGAAGTTCGCATTAAAGAAGAGGATGTTCTTATCTTGCTAACTGATGGAGTATACTCTCGTCTAAGCCCCGAAGAAATCAAGTTTACTCTTGAGAGAAAGCGCCCAAGTGACGGACAGAAAGTTAAGGAACTATTCAAGTTGGCGAATAGCCGCGGGAATATGGATAATCAATCTACTATTCTTCTCCAGTATTAATCTGGGTTGCCGAACTGTGCCTAAATAGGTGAAAATATTCCAAAGGTTTGGAATAAATGACCCAGAGAATTTTAGTAGCAGATGACAGTCTTACAGTTCAAAAAGTGGTTAGCATTACTTTAGCTAGCCATGATTATGAACTAATTGAATGTAAGGACGAATCTCAATTAAATGAACAATTGATTATAGGGGGAGCTAGTCTCCTTCTTCTTGATCTGAACCTTTCTGAATCTAAGTCTGGTTACCAGGTAGCTAAAGAAGCTAAGAAACAATTTCCAGATCTTCCTATTATCCTACTTTTAGGGACTTTCGACTCTGTTGATGAAGAGAAGTTCAATGACTCTGGTCTATCAGATCGAATTGTTAAGCCTTTTGAGAGCAGTTCATTTATTCAAAAAATTCAAACACTTTTAGAATCAAGTGCTAGTGAAGAAACAGCATCAATTTTTAGTGGTGAGACAGAATCAAACTTTTTAGAAAATGATTTAGAAGAAATAACCCTTAGTGATATTGAAGATAACTCAAATGGTGATGGTTGGGTTGTTGATAGCCCATCTCCCGTTGATAAAAGCTCTGAATCTTGGGATTCTTTTTCTCAAGGCTCTAAAGAAACAATTGAAAATCCTTTAGCTGCTAGTTTAGAAGGGTGGGGAATGAATGTTCCTGGACCAATAGGTAATGAGCAAAATGAAATGGATATGGATTTACCTGGAGTGATTGTTTCTCCGAAGGTTTCATCTTCAGTATCTTCAGAAGGTTTTGAGATTGTTCATGAAGAAGAAAAAAACCTCCCACTAGGTAGTGACCTTGATTACCCAGATCTAGGGGAAATAGAGGCCGTTGAACAAAACGTTTCAAAAGAAATAGATCATAAGCCTACTAGTGCTTTCTTAACGACAGATGAGTTCAATTTAGACGAAGCTGACGATGAAGAAGAGTATTTAGAAAAAACAGACCCACAGTTCACTTTACCAACAGAAGAGTTAAGCACTGCCGTAGAAGATGAAGAAGAAGTTGATGACTTTTGGGCAGCTGACGAATCTTCTGGAGAAGAGCTTAGTCTTGCAGATGATATAGAAGATGAACATGAAGAAGAGTTTCACGCTGAGCCTGATGAGGGACAGACTGATGAAGTCATTCTAGAGGGAATGTCACTTGAGCCTCAAAAAGAAACTAGAGAGTATGAGCCCTTAAATATTGAATCCCCACTTGAGGAAAACATTAGTTCAAATAATTCATCTGAAATAAATAAAGATGAGCTTGTTGCTAAGATCATTGAAGATATAAAGCCTCTGATTAGTGAATTGATTGAAAAGCATTGTATCGAAACTATTGAAAACGTAGCCTGGCAGATCATTCCTGACCTTGCTGAAAACCTAATTAGAAGTGAAATAAAAGACATCAAAGAAAATAGTCAGTCTCTTTAAAAGAGTAATGAACCAGAAATAAATTTCTTAGACTCACTAGGCCCTTTAACCAGGGCCTCTCCATTTGGACCTATGCCTTCAAAGGTACCAGAGTAAGAACTCTTTCCATCTACAATCTTTACGGTTAAATCTTTATGAGCACAGAGTTGATTCCACTTAGATATGATGTCATCTGATTGAAGACGATTGTTTAAAATATATTCATAAAACTTATAAGGAAGTGAGTGATAGAAATCTTTAAGCCTTGAAAGGTCCATGTTTAAGGCGCCAGGGGGAAACTTAAAATCTTTGTCCTGAAAACTTTCGTCTTTAGAAAGTTCCAAATTAAGACCAATTCCTACGATCAAAACCTCAGGGCCTTGATAGTGAGAAAGAATCCCTCCAACTTTCTTAAAACCATTACCTTCCTTAATGAGAATATCATTAGGCCACTTTAGAAGGACCTTTTGATCCATTGAGTTCAGAAAACTGGCTAAGTGAATGCCTATCTCAAGAGAGGTTAGGGTTAAAGGATCACAAGGCTTTAAGAGAAGAGAGAAGGCTAGCGAAGCCCCAAACTGATTCCATCGGTTGCCTAGTCTACCCGTACCCTTCGATTGAATGCGCGTAGAGACAAGAGTATTACTGCCTAAGTGGCTAATAATATTTTCTTTTAGCCATATTTGCGTTGAGTCCAATGATTCGAATTTAAGATGGTTAATTTCCATAGTTAGTCATTTATTGTATGTTCGAGAGCAAATGACAAGTGGGAGCTATCAATGAGTTTAATCGAAAGAAATACGCCAAGAGAAGTAAAGTTTACAACGGGAATGAATCCTTATGCTGAAGGAAGTGTAATTGCTGAATTTGGAAATACTAAAGTGCATATTACGGCCGTAGTAGAAAAAGGTGTTCCTCGTTGGTTAAAAGATACTGGTAAAGGCTGGGTTACAGCTGAATATAATATGTTACCTTCTTCAACTCATGAAAGAATGAGAAGAGAAAGATCTAAAGTAGGCGGTCGAACTTACGAAATACAAAGATTAATAGCGCGAAGCCTAAGGGCCGTTGTTGACTTAGAAAAATTAGGTGAAAGAAGTATTGTTGTTGATTGTGATGTTTTAGTCGCAGACGGCGGAACTAGAACAACTTCAATTAGTGGCGCTTATGTTGCTTTAAGCATGGCCATTAAAAAACTAATGGACTCAGGGGATTTAAAAGAAAATCCACTTACTGAAGTTCTAGGAGCGATTAGTGTCGGAATCAATAGGAACGGAAAGATTATAGCCGACCTTAATTATGAAGAAGACTCAACTTGTGAAACAGATATGAACATCGTTATGACTAAAAGTGGTAAATTTGTTGAGGTTCAAGGAACAGCTGAAGAAAAGCCTTTTACTGGTGAACAACTTCAAGCACTCTTAGATTGTGCTGCTGAGTCATTGAAAACAGTTTTCGCGGCTCAAGAGAAAGTATTAAATTAATGAACTTAATCCTGGCTTCTGGAAATTCACATAAAGCAGAAGAGTTCGCGGAACTTTTTGATAAAAAATATCTCAGTGTAGAAGCTGCTTCTAAAAAAATTGAAGTAGTTGAAGATGGAGATAGCTTTCAAGAGAATGCTTTTAAAAAAGCAGAAGCCTATTATAAAGAATTTAAAGCCCCTATCCTCTCTGATGATTCAGGCTTAGTTGTTGAAGCTCTTCCTGGAGAGCTTGGTATTAAGACTGCTAGGTATGGAGGAGAGGGTCTCTCTGACATCGAGCGCTATGAGCATCTGCTCAAGAATCTCGAATCTGAGCCTAACCGTAAGGCCCATTTTATCTGTGTCCTATGTTGTTACCTAAACCCTGAAGAAGTCTTTTTCTTCGAAGGTAGATGTTTTGGAGAGATCTCTGATAAGGCCTTAGGCTTGGATGGATTTGGCTATGACCCTGTATTTATTCCGGAAAATGCCAATGCTAAAGGTAGTTTTGCCCAAAATCCTGAGTGGAAGATGAAGAATTCCCACAGGGCTAAGGCCGTAAAGATAGCTCAGCAATTCTTTGCCTCAAGAGCATGAAATTAATTGCCAATTCTCTTAATATTCATTAGTTTGTAGGTCCCAAGATCATTCGTCGGAGCGTAGCGCAGCTTGGTAGCGCACCTGCTTTGGGAGCAGGGGGTCGCTGGTTCGAATCCAGTCGCTCCGACCATTTTTAAACATCCCTCTTAACTTTCAGTTTTTCAGTAAATGAGCTTAAATTTTACACACTTGCTGTGATAAGATTTTATTTATGATTAAGAGAAGGGAATTCCTAAGAAAATCATTGAAGGGTGCTGGCTTAACCTATCTTACGAGCAAAGCTTTTATTGGAGATCTTGTTGCACAGAGCGCTGCAGAAGTGCTTTCTTCAGTTAATGATCAACAACTTGATAGTCCTACCTACGTACACTTTAATTTCTTTGGTGCTCCACCTCGGTGGTACTTCGACTTATTCTTAAAGCCAAAAGAGAACTCCTCTTTCCAGTCTAACCCGATGACAGCAACTCATTTTTCAGGTGTAAGTTCTCAAGGTTATAAATCTATGCGCGGATGGGCCAAGTATAGAGGAATCTCGATACCACCTTTGTGGACTCAGAAGATTATTAGCCCTAGGGAAAAGAATATTCCTTTAATGACTGACCTCCTTGATAATTCACTCATATTTAGAGGTGTTAAAATGGGGATAGATGGGCACGAAATAAATAACCGTAGGCTTATGATGCCTAGTCTCAATGTTCCTTCACTCCATGGAACCTTAACAGATTTTTCTGATAGGGCCTTACCTTCGATAAACTTACTCGGTCAGTCTGAATTAAGTTCAAATGCTTTGTCTTCATACTTATCTAAAAATAATGTCCCTCCCATAAATATAATGCCTAAAGGGGATGTCGCTAAAGACCTTTTTGGAAACTTTCTTCATCATGATTGGAACGAGGCTGTTGAACATGGAATTTCTGATTTCTTAAAATACAATGCTCCTAAGAATATTCAAAAAAGGCAGCTAAATTATCAAGATAAGATTAGAAAACTTTCAAAGAGTAAGATTGAACAACTTATCTCTCAGTACCCCGCTATATTTAAAAAATATGATTCAATCATTAAGCAATGCCTCTTAAGTAAGAATATTAAGGGCGTAACTGATAAAAAAATCTCAGGATTAGATTCAACAAAGAAAGTAGATACAGATTTTGCCAAGCGCTATCAGAATGAAGACTACTACCTTGGTGGAGAAGATCTAAGAGATACTTTTAAAACATCGCGTATTGATAGTCTTGCTGAGCAGTTTGCACTGACAGAGCTTCTCGTTCTTAATGGGATGAGCCGTTGTGTCGCTTCAGAGATAAATACAATAACAAACTTAAAGTATGAGAATTGCCTATCTGAAGATGACTTTGAAAAATACTCGAAAGGAAAGAAGTTCAACTTAACCAATGGAAGTAAGAAAGACTATTTCTTTGATTTAGACCCTCACTTCTCAGGTGAAGTTCCTCATCTCTTATACGCTAATGTCTTTTGGTTTACCTTTGCTTCATGCTTAAGCGAATTCGTTTTACGATTAAAAGAAACACCCTTTAATTCTAACTCCTCGGTCTTCGATAAAACCCTTATCCATTTAGTTTCGGAGTTTGACCGTGAACCTAATCCTAACTTAAGTGGCTCTGAGCATGGATGGAATGGCCATACCTCGACTCTTATCTCAGGGATGTTCGAGGGGTTTAATATTCGCGGTAATATTAAGATTAATTCAAGTGATAATATGTTCAAAAATAGTGGTACATGGGGAGAGTCTGCCACTATTAAAGAGCTAGACGGGCAACATCTTGTTTATGGAAATATAGCTTCTTCACTAGCCTCTATTCTGGAAATCCCAAGCTCGACTCCTAAAGATGAAAGCTTAGTAAAGAAAATAGCAGGGGGAAAGGTTATCTCTCACTTAAGCGAGTGTGAGAATGTCTAGATCACAGATAAGCTTTATTATCTTAGGCTTGAGCCTTCTAAGCTTGAAGGTTTCATCTGGTGAAAGGTTTTTAAGTAGACCTGACACGCGTTTTATTGTTTCTGAGAAGCTCTTAAAAGTATTTGGATCATCAAAATATAATAAAGACATAGTAGACGAGCTTATCCTCTCAAAAGTTTCCCTTTTTGGGGGACCGTGCGATGAATATAGTGATTTATACAAAAAAGAGAAGGGAGGCGAAGCAAGAATTCTAACCCCTAATGATCACTGTTACTCTAATAGGTTAAATCAAACTTTTTTATCAACAGGAAGAGTCAGTTTCTTGCGAGAGGTGAACTTAAGAGTTAGTTGCGATCATCTAGTCGAAAATGAAAAGAACATTTCCTACATATCGAAAAATCTTCCTAAAGACTATTCGATTCAAGATATTCTTGAATTGTTTTATCCTGGTAAAAAGATAAATAAGAAAAGCTTTGAGAAATTTGTGAATGATATAGAGAGATTAAACAGCAACGAAAAACTTGTCATAATGGTTAGGTTTGTTTGCAAAACGGGTTTATGGCAATACTAAAAATAACAATTCTCCTTTTCTTGTTACTCTCTTGTCAAAAAGAAGAAGTCGTTCAGCCTATTGATTCGTCATTTAAAAATGTACAAAGAATAGTTAGAGAAAGTTGTTATAGATGTCATAAAGACTACGATCTTTCTTCAGAGGCTCAATTCTTGGCCACGAGTGAGATTGTTCCTGGTCGTTCTGATAAGTCAGCTTTCTATAAAGTGTTAGATTATGCCAACCTTACAAAAGATCAAATGCCGCCTGATGAAAAGTTACCTTGGAATGATGTTCTTTCCATAAAGTATTGGATCGATGACCTTGATAGTGGAACATCTCAATTAGAAAATCATTATCAACCTAAGAAGATATCACCTGATGAGCTTTACATGAGGTGCTATTCGCACTTAACGGGAAGCCTGCCAACTAATAAGAAAAAATTTCATTCAAGGGAAGAAGCTATTCATTCATGCTTAGAAATGTTCAAAAATACCAAGCTAGTACTTGATAAGAAAATAAACTACAGCAACGAACAAATAAAGATCATTAATCAATTTTCAAGACTTCATTATAGTTTTTTCATCCCCTTTGATTTCTTTCGCGCTAATCAAGATTGGGCCACTCAAGATGTGATCGATCAGTATGGAGTTTCCTATTATTATATTCTATCGCTTTTCGATGAAGATTTTTCTTTCAAAGATATTTTTAAGTTTAATCAACCTCTCGAGGGCATAAGATTGAGCAAAGTTGAAAGCACTTATTTTAGTGCCTTTGTTCATGGACAAAGGTTTGAAAAGAAAAGCGGGGAGTGGAGGCTTGGAGATGACAAAAAAATAAATGATCCCTGGAGTCCTCAATTAGTAGAAAGGGGAGAGTTAATCGGCATAAGAAGAATTCCCATAGAGCGGGATAAAATTTCAGCTTATGTTCCAGGTCATAGACCCACTAAGGCTATTAAGAAAGACGTCAAGATTCACAAACACTTCGGGGGAGGCGTGCTCGGCTCTCAGCAGTATCTCTTAGCCTATGCCAATAGAGATATGGGTGTGAAAAGTGATGGAAAAGTAAAAATGAACAGAGCTTGGTCAAAGTCGATCTTAACAAATTTTCTTTGCCGAGACCTCCCTGTTATAGGAAAGAAGGATGTCTTAGGTCTTGTAAAAAAGAACTCTACAATTCCCTTTAAAAGAAAAACCAATTGCATGATGTGCCACTACACAATGGATTCGCTTTCAGGACTTCTTAGAAATATTGAATCCTTCCAAACCAATAGCTTCGAGGTTCCTGGAGAAGTACTACACTCTCGGCATATGAGGTCGTTTCATCACAAAGACTTAAAAGCTGAAGTACATGATGAAGACTCTAAGGACTTTCATTTATCGCTACCTTCGGGAGCTTTTATCTACAGAGATCTTCAAGGAAGGTTACACAATAAGAAGCTAGATTCTTTAAATGACTTAGGAGAATACCTAGTTGGGGTACCAGAAGTTTATAGCTGTATCGTAAGCCGTTATTATGAGTTCTTTACAGGACATCGTGTTAAGATCGAAAAGAAAAAAGAGGGATCCAAGCAAGGCTCACATCTTAGATTTGTTTCGCGCCTCGCCGATGAGCTTAAGCAGCATCAAAGCCTTAGAGAGACCATTTCCTCAATCTTGAAATCAGATGTCTATGCCTATGAGTTCTTCATTAATAAGTAGTTATAAGCATTTCCGATCTTTGTTTTTCCTTCCCTAATTAATACCTAAGTAAAATACTCGGTTGCCCCTACAGAACCACTTGATGTCAAGGCCAAAAATTGTATAAATGGGCCTTCAATTAGAAATGTAAGAATGCTCGGAAGGCCTTATATTAAAGGGAGTTACATCAACTAACCGAGCGAAAAAATCTTGTACTATTTGAAGCAGTTGTGACACGATTTAAAGGCAAACACACACAAAAAAGCATTTTAATTACGCACACAGCAAAGGGACGAGCTCGTGAAATTAAAGAGACTAATTATTCAAGGATTCAAATCCTTCAAAGACAGAACTGTAGTTGAATTTGATGATGGAATTACAGGTATTGTTGGACCTAATGGTTGTGGAAAATCAAATATTGTAGATGCCCTTTTTTGGGTAATGGGCGAACAGTCTGCTAAGCACCTTCGTGGTAGCAAGATGCAGGACGTGATCTTCTCTGGTTCTTCAAAGTATAATCCCGCTACATGGGCTGAAGCCTCTCTTGTTTTAGAAAATACAGATGGAAAACATATTCATATTGGAAATAAAGTAGCTTCTCCTTCTGAGATTCAGTTAACGAGAAAGCTTTATAGAAATGGAGATTCTGAATACAGAATTAACAACGAGCCTGCCAGACTAAAAGATATCCAAGAAGTTTTTATGGATACTGGTGCGGGTGCTAAGTCTTATTCGATTATCGCTCAAGGTGAGATCAATAGACTTGTTCAAGCAAAGCCAGTTGAAAGAAGAACAATGATTGAAGAAGTGGCTGGGATTACCAAATTTAAGATTCGTAAGAGAGAGTCTATGAGAAAGATTGAGGCGACTCAATCAAACCTTAACAGGTTAGGGGATCTTCAATCAGAGATTGAGAAAAACCTTAGGGCCCTTCAAAAGCAAGCTGAAAAAGCTGAAAGAGCGAGAACACTTAAGGGTAAGATTCAAAGAAATGAGATGGTTGTTAATTCTCATAAGATCTTTGAGCACTTAAAAGACTTTAGAGAAGCCAGAGTATTCATTAGTGAGAAGACTCTTGATATTGAGAACTGGACCACAAGAAAAAGTTCTCTTGAGGTAAGTCTTGGTGATGAGAGGCTTGTTAAAGACGATAAGACATCTGACTTAGATACTCTTCAAAAAGAATACAATGAAATTTCAAGAACTCTTGCGGCTTCCGAAGAACGCCTGAATCACTTGGCTGAATCAATTACACAAAAAGAAAAATTAGTTGAAGATAAGCAAATTGAGCTTGAAGAACTTAAGAATGATATCGAAAACCGCTTAAGTAAAAAAACTGAGCTTAATGCTGAGTTAGAACAAATCAGAGCCTCTGAAAATGAAGCCTATGATTTTGAAGCTCATGAAATAGCCGTTGAAGAATTAAAAGATCAGTACCTACTAGCGAATCAAGAAGTTGACCAAGCTAGAGAAGAGATTGAAGAGATGAGAAACTCTTTTCAAGATATTGATCAGAAGATGTTTAGAAATACTTCTAAGTTAGAAGAATTCTCTAAAAATATTGAAGACTGGACTGCTGAAATTGAATCTGTTGAAACTGAGTATTCAGGTCTTTCAACGAAGATTGCCAATGAAAGAGAGTCAGTTGCTCAGGCTGAAGCATTAAGCTTAGAGTTATCAAAGAAAGAAGCGAGCTTAAAAGAAGAAGTGAAAGTCTTATCTGAAGACTTTCAAAACCTTGAAAAAGACTCTAGAGAAAAATCTAAAGAACTTATTCAAACGGAATCAAAGTTACAGTCTTTAAGAGAGATCAATAGATCCCTTGAAGGTGTGACAGAAGGCTCAACCCAGTTTCTTAAAGACTCTGAAACAGAGGCTTACCAATTACTAGGAACACTTGTTAAGTGTGATGATAAATACACTGGTGGAGTACAAGCTCTCCTTGGAGACTTCTTACAAACCTTAGTTTCTAAAGAAGTTAGTCCTTCAGTATTACTTGATTGGATTAAGAATCAAGAAGTGGTGGGAGGACTTGAGTTTCTTCAACCAGGTTCTGCTTTTGAGGTTTCAGAAGAATCACTTGAAAGGCTTAGTCTTGCTGGTTGTAATGATTTAATAGGACTAAAAGATGTTGTTCAGCTTGAAGAAGGGTATGAGCATTTAACTTCAATCTTCTCTGGTTACTTTTTAACAAATAATATTGATAACGATATCTTCAATTCATTAAACCCAGAGATGAGGTTTAAAGCTATCTCTAGCTTCGATGGTAAAACAGCTGTTAAAAATATTGGTGGAGCAAAAGTCTTAAGTCTTGGCTCTGATGAAGATACGACTCAAGGTGTGGTTGAGAGAAACAATCGTATAACTGAGCTTGATACTAAACTAGTAAGCCTTACAGAGACAGTAGATGCCTTGCAAACTAAGGTTACTGAAGCTGAAGTTGTTTTAACTGAAAAAAGGTCAGAGCTTGAGACTTTAAGAGATGAAGCCTCTGAGGCTATGGCCGATTCAGCAGGAAAAAAATCGGCTCTAGAATCAAAGCTCGATACAATGCAAACAGGAAATTCAAGACTTGATATTCTTAAGAATAGAAAGAACGAAACTTCCAAAGAAAGATTAGAGCTACTTGAAGAACAAGAACAAATCTCTAAGTCTCATGGTGACTATAATCAAAGAGTCGAAGATAAGAAGGCCTATTTAGAAGAGAGAGATTCAACTCTAAGTGAGCTTAAGGTTAAGTACGAAGAAGATAGAGATATTTTTCTTGCAAAGAAAGCTGAGAGAGATTCTTTCAACGATAGAATGAAAGGCTTTATTAGCCAGCTTGATGATATCGAAGCCCAATTAGAAAGATTTGCTCAAAAAGATGAGACCATTAATGAGTCTATTGCTGCTTATCAAAAAGAAGTAGAAGAAATTGCGATTGATCTAGAGCAACTAGAGCAATCAAATATGGATACTTCAACAGATCTTGGCGCTAGAGAAGAAACTCTTAGTGGAATGAAAGATGATCTCGCTGTACTCCTTCAGGGAATGGCAGATAGAGAAGAAGAAGTTAAGAAGCTGAATCAAGATATTAATAAGACTGATAAGGAAATTGTTCAAAGACAAGGTAAGTTAGAGCATTACCTGACTGAAGAAGAGCAAATTGTTAGAGATATCTTTGAGAAATATAGAATTGATCTTAGGTTAGTTCTTGGAACTTTCTTAGGTTACGAAGCAGTTGATTATGAACACCTAACTGATATTTCTTCTATGTATGTCATGGAAACAGAAGAAGGTGAGATCAAGATTGCAGCTAATGAATATGAGTTTAACCGTCGTTATGGGCAGGACTTAAAAGACTGCTCTTATAAATATAAGCAATACAAAAAAGAATACAATAATCTAGGTGATATTAACTGGCAGGCCATTGAAGATTATGATCGTCAGAAGATGAGATTTGATTTCCTCAAGATTCAAGAAAACGAACTTAGAATGTCACTTGAAGATTTAGAAAAGGCCATTGCTCATATTGATGAAAAATCAAGAAAGAGATTTAAGGTTGCTTTTCATGAAGTGAATACTAGATTTGAAAAAGTTTTCCCTATCATCTTTGGTGGTGGGAATGCTCGCCTTGAAGTGAAGGGTGATCTTGACGATGCTGAATGTGGTGTCGATATTATCGCCCAGCCTCCTGGCAAGAAGATGCAAAATATCAACTTGATGTCAGGTGGAGAGAAAGCTCTAACTGCTGTTAGTTTGATCTTCTCAATCTTTTTAGTTAAGCCTTCTCCATTTTGTCTTCTCGATGAGGTCGACGCCCCATTAGATGATGCAAATGTAGGAAGGTTCAACGAACTACTCAGAGAGATGAGTAACGAGAGTCAGTTTATTCTCATTACCCATAATAAAAAGACAATGGAATTGAACGACACTCTATATGGTGTAACCATGCAAGAGGCTGGTGTTTCGAAAGCAGTAAGTGTTCAACTTCACTAATGAAATTGATCCTTACTGTTTCTATTTATTTTAGTTTTCTAGTCGGTGGCGGGCACGATTTAAGTGCTCGCACAACCAGCTTCCTTCCTAAAAGTTTTAATGCTGATTTCTCTCAAGTCATAAAATCATCAGTCACTGGTGTTGAGAAGAAGATGAAAGGGAGAATCGATTATAGATACCCTGGGCATCTATGGTTTGAAGCAACTCATCCTGATAAGATCATCTTTGTAAGTAATCCAAAGAAGAGTTGGTATTATATTGCTCCATGGGATGATGAAGAGCCTGGAGAGTTGACCATTTCAGTGACGAATAAAAACTCATTAGTTAAGTTCTTTGACCTTCTTAAAAAAGGAATGAAGTCTAATAAGCACTATAGTGTTTCTAAAAAAGATAAAGGAATGGACTTAGTTCTCAGTAAAGAAAATCAAAAAGGAATCGGTATTCTTTCTGCTTATCTAGAATTCAATGGTGAAAACAGCTTTAAGAATATCTCAAACGTAGTTCTAACTAAGAGTGATAAATCAAAAGTTAGGCTACTCTTAAATAAGATTGTGATTAATCCTGGCTTTAAAAAAGGTCATTTTGTTTTCAAGGCACCTAAGAATACTAGGGTTTCTCAATAGACTCTAAATCAGTAAATACCTTTGAGGTCATTTCAAACTCATCTTCACTTAGCATTCTTTTATAGGTAATAAAGTTCCTGAAGACGAGCTTTACGTATTTCTGTGTTTCTTCATAAGGGATTGTTTCTATGAATTGATAAGGGTCTCCCTTCCAATAGCGTCTAAACCAATTATTAACAGCACTTTCACTTGCATTATAAGAGGCTACAAAGTGAATAAAGTTGTTCTTAAATTTTGTCTTTAAATCGCTTAATAAAGCCGCTCCAAGAGAAATATTGATCTCAGGATTATAGAGGTCCTCTAAGACTTTGTAGTTAATATCATGCCTAACGGCTAGCTCCTTGGCCCTCTCTGGGATGAGCTGCATTAGACCAAAGGCATCGGCAGCGGATCTAATTACTGGGTTAAAAGCTGACTCTTGTCTTGAGATTGAAAAAAGAATTCCTGGCTCAATATTATACTTTAGGCCAGCCTTAACAAATTGATCTTGATAGGGAATAGGGAAGGCTGAAGAGATATGATCTTCTAAGATACTATTTCTTTCACTTGATTTGATGCGAAAGAATTTAAAGATTCCTCCTTCGTACCAGCCTAACTTTTCATAAAGAGGAAGAAGCTGAGTGATTTGATTCTTTGACCTAAACTTGCCCTGAATAGACTTTAAATAATTCTCACCAAGCTTAGTTTCCCCTAAGCTAAGTAGCCATTCAAGAGTCGAGTCATAATAGTGCTTCTCTCGATTGACGACTTCAATCGGGGAGAAGCCTCTTTCAAGTTCTATATTTGATATGATTCCGTAGTATCCGAAAGGGTCATTCTTAGCAATTTGAGACAGAATTTTATGACTTCTTCCTTTCTTGCCAATCTTTAAATATGACTTCGCCATCCAGAACTTCAGTTTTAGATTGAATCTTGATTCTTCATTTTCATCCATGTACTTATTAAAGTAATCGATGGTGTTTTGAAACTGATCGAGTAAATAATAGTTCCAACCTAGAGACCATGCAATTCTCTCTTTGAAATTTTGATTAGAGGTTCTTAGATCTGACGCCTTTTCAAATCGCTTGATAGCATCTTCAAAGAGTTTTTCTTCAGCTTTCATCTTACCTAGGATCCAATGAATCTGAACGAGAGGTTCTTTGTCTTCAACACCGAAAGCGAGAAGCTTCTTTAATACGGCTCTTCCTTCATCTCGTTGATGTAGAGTCCAAAGCGCTCTAGAGTACTTTATCGAAGTGTTTACCCAGATTCTTTTAATTCTTTTATCTTTAGGCTTATTGATGAGCTTTTTTTTAAAGAAGTTAACCATCTTTAGGGTTTTTTGAACGTAGGTAGGTTTTTGTCTTTGAAGTTTATAGCTTAGGCGTAAACGGTTCCAGGCCATCTTCTTTGTCTTTAACTTTACAGAGGGGTCTCTTATGATTTTACGGTAAAACATACGGGCCCTATCAAAGTCTCTTATGTTTTCAAAGTCACGACCTACTTTGTAACGATCACTTTCGTGAATATCGTTCATAAGCCTAGGAGCGAGTCTATGGATCTTTGTAAGGAGTTCATCTTCTAGTTCACTATCACCTGCGGTCTTTGATATTTTATGGGCATTCTTTAAAAGCTCTAACCTTTCTTTCTTAACTTTTTCATAGCGAGACTTTTTAGAAATAAAGATGGCCTCGTACTTTCTTAGTTTGTTTTTCTTAGCCACGCTGTAGGAGGTATTTACATACTCTTCGTTTAGCCACTTTGGGATAATAAGGTCTTCTCTTTCCCAGGTATTAACTAACTGATCCTTAGAATAGTGACAGGTTCCAAGAGCTCTAACCCAGGCTAGTTTTTGTAAAACAAAGACTTCATTCTTTGAGAGAAATTCATAATAAGGACAGGCTTCAGTATTTTGGCCCTTGCTGACTAGGCTGTTTGCTTTAAGAAAGAGTAGGGCATAGGAGCTGTTGTCGTGATCTTCTGGGGCGTCAAAACTTGTTATCCTAGAGAGCTTGTTAGCTAAAGCCTTCATATCATCTTGATGAGGGGGTGAGGTAAGGCTCGTGCTCGAGCAGCCTAAAAAAAGAGAAATAAAAGTGAATAAGAAAAGTTTCATCAAGTTTAGTTTAGTTCATTAATCAACTTATTGAAATTACAGGCTTAATTTACCGAATAACAGGGCCTTGAGTGAGTAAAATATTCAGATAAAGATGCCAAAGTAGCTTTCCTGTACTACAAAGCCCCTTATGATGAATATTACCGAAACAACTGACACTTCTAACGAGGTTCTTTTTCAAAAGAAGACCCTTCACTTTACTTCTCTAGGCTGCAGTAAGAACTTGGTCGATAGCCAAGTCATGCTTGGTTATATGGGACTCGATGGTTTTACGATCTCAGAAGATCCGTCAGAGGCAGAAGTTATTGTGGTCAATACTTGTTCTTTTATTGAAGCGGCTAAGGCCGAATCAATTGAAACCATCTTAGACCTAGCGGATTATAAAAATAGCGACAAAGGATCTTGTAAGGCCCTCGTCGTTTCTGGCTGTATGGCCCAAAGATATGCGCAGGATCTAGAGACAGACTTACCTGAAGTCGATCTTATTATTGGCACTGGTGAGTATTATAAGATTGTTAAGCTTCTTAAAGCATTTGAAGATGGAAGGCTTGAGGCCAAAAGCCATGTTGAGATTCCAAAGTTTATTCACACAGAATTTGATCCAAGACTAAATACTTCTCCTTTTTATATGGCCTGGCTAAAAGTAAGTGAAGGTTGTAATAGAAATTGTACCTTTTGTATCATCCCTACTATTAGAGGAAGGCTTCGTTCGAGAAGTGTAGAGTCTCTAGTAGCAGAGTCAAAGATTCTTGCAAAAAGTGGGGTTCGAGAAGTTAATGTCATCTCTCAAGATCTTTCTGACTACGGAGTGGATCTTGATGAGAATAATAATCTTCCAGAGCTTTTAAAAGGTCTTGATACAATCGAAGAGATTGATTGGGTTAGGCTTTTTTACTTCTACCCAGATGAACTAACTGAAGAAGTTATGGACATCTTAGCTAACTCTAAGAAGATTACAAAGTACCTAGACTCACCAGTTCAGCATTTTAGTACAAATGTTCTTAAGAGAATGAATAGAAAGATTGAAGGGGAAGAGATCCTCAGAAGAATCACTAGGCTACGAGAAAAAGTGCCAGGGATAGTTTTAAGAACTTCAATCATTGTTGGTTTTCCTGGGGAGACTGAAGAGGACTTTCAAAAGCTTCTAGATGGAGTAGAGAAAGCCCGCTTTAACCATCTTGGTATCTTTCGTTACTCAGACGAAGAAGGAACACCGGCCTTTAGATTAAAGGATAAGGTCTCTCAAGAGGTTATTGATGAGCGTTTTGACCGCTTGTTCTCAGTTCAAAAAGAAATCTCTAGAGAGCTTAATCAAGAATTCGTTGGGCAAACCCTTGAAGTTCTAATTGAAGGGGAGCATGAAGAAACTGAGCTTCTTATTCAAGGACGTCATCAGGGACAGGCTCCTGATATTGATGGGAAAGTGATCATCAACGATACAAACGATAAGGTCTTAAACGTAGGCGATCTCGTAAAAGTCGAGATCACCGAAAGTTTAGATTTTGATTTGATTGGTCGTATTGTTTAGAGTGCTTCTCTCGGGAAATTTTCCACTGATAAATCGGGCTGTGTGAAATCGAAGTCTAAGTCAGCATTTCCGCAAGAAGAACTTGTGGGAGAGAAGTTATCCCAATCACTGCGATTATTACAGCCAGGGAAAGAACAGAATTCCGTTCCACCAGTAGGATCATCCATTACATTATCCGCGTTTGGAAGATCTAGTCTCTCAATGAGATCAGTTACTTTATAAGTATTATCAAAGTCTCTAACGAGCATTCTAATTCTTGCGATTGTTCCGGCACCACCATTACATGAATACTCATAATAATTTCTACCACCAGCAAAAGGGTTTGCAGCACCGTTAGGAGTATCGGCTCCACTTCGAATGAAGTTCGTCCAATCAAAGGCGTAGTCAGATGTGATACACAAGTTTTCATTCGAATAGTTTGCAAGTTTTAAGTTGGTGGCATGGCCCTCACTGCTAGGAGAAGCATAAACGATATCTACAGGTGTATTACCAACAGTACTATGAACTTGATAAAACTTTTGAAAGGTTTGCTCATCAGTAAAGATATCTTTTGAAGCACCCGCCATACATGAACCTGGGGATCCACCACAGGCCGTTGGTTCAACTGCAGAGGCCGTAACGGCTGAGACGACACATTCTCTCAGAGGAGCAAGTGCCCCAGGTACGGCAAAACTAGCGTCGTTATGAGCACCAGCAAAGACCCAACTATTCGTACCGCCAGTTTCGCAAGCAATTTCAGTAGTACATGTGGAGCAATCTGCAGCACAAGAAGAGTCGCAATTTAAAGGGTCTGAATTGTCACAACTTCCATTATTATCTCTACAGTCTTGAGGAGTATTATCTGCAGTTGCAGTACCACCACCATCTTCACAGAGAAAAGGTGAGAGCGTGTATAACTGAGTAGGATGATTAACTTGACCATCATCACAGTTTGGAAAAGCAGCATTTAAATCTGTATAATCACTTCCCACTGCTGAACTTTTACAAAGATCACCAAATTCCGCATAGCCATCAAAAGTAAAGTCTTGAGCAGTTGCTGGAGGAGCAGCATTTGAAATATATGTTCCTGCTACAACAGATGTTCCAGTTCTTAGGTTTTGAGGCTGTGCTCCACAAAGTGGTTCTGTATAGTCTCCAGAATTGATAACTACCTGTGAAGCTGTTTGTACGTATGGATAAGTAAAAAAGCTGGTTGGATAATGATCAACAGTAGAGCAAATCCCATCACCAGAGTTAATTGTTAATTTAAGCCCAAAGGTGTGTAAGTCAGATTCACCGGCATCAAGGACGCAAGTTAAGTCAATAACATCAGAGGCATTGACGTGACCTGCAGTTGCAGTATCAATGGCTTCTTGAGTTACTCTACAAGGAACAGAGGCCATTCCAAAACCAATTTGATGGATTGAATAAGAGTCTGGCTTAGGATCTTGTGCAGTATTTGTTAAAGTTACTTCGTACTTATCATAAACTTTAAGAGAGAAATCATGTTCAACAGACCCATAAGGATTCGTTACTCTAATGGTGTATTTTTGTTTATCAGCATTAACATCAGGAGTACCGAAGATTCTTCCATTTGTAGTATCAAAGGTTAGCCCTGTAGGAACAATAGCCGCTTCTGTAGGAACCCACTTAACTCCACCTATAGTTCCTTCAGGAAATGTAAGAGTGAAGTTAGTATCGCTTTCACATTGAGTTCTTGTCGTATGGCTTGAACAGTCAGCGTTTCCAACAGCACAAGTTGTTACAACACTTCCAGGAGTACAGTACCCACCACCATCTTGTTCTAAGAATTCAATGATCGTATCACTTGGAACTGCTCCGTTTGCATCTAGTCCAATTCTTAAATCAAACTCGATGCTTGCTTCTTCGTATCTATATAAATAAAAGGTGTGATCAAGCCCTGTATTAGTAATCGCTTGTTCAGGTCCAACATAAGGATTGATATTATCTATGTTCTGAGTAGTAAGGAATATTCCATCAGCAGCATGATAGTACTGTCCAATATAAGCTCTTGTGTTTGTAGCCGTTGTGCTATGAATGACACCTGCACCGCGATTAGCTCCATCATCAGAAGTTATATTTAAACCAGTAATAAAATCTGCATCAGCCGCATATTCAATATACATATTGTCGGCAATGATCTCAGAGATAGCATTTGCCCCCTGGTCAAAGGCACCAGCATTTGAACAATTGGCTGCATTGATTGTATCCGTAGTATTGATCTCACCTCTTTCTACTTGAAGGTAGACTCTGTTATTTGCTGTTGGTCTTAACTGACTTGTATCACCTGAAAAACTATCCCATTGATAAGCAATTGTGCCTCTTGCAGCAGTTCCAGCATTAGCGGCATCGTCATCAAAGTCTGTATTTTCACCATCAATGAATCGATTGTATCTTTTATTAGTAGTACACTTTAGTTCGTCATCAAATTCCTGAGCATCGGCTATTGAAGCAAGCTCTACTGCGGCATTGTACTTAATAACCCCGCCACCTAAAACATAGGTTTGTTGTGAGCTAAAATTAGGTCTATTATCTAAATCGTCAAACTCAGAGAACTTACCCTTAATGATTTGAATATCTAAGTAATCATAACCATTTTCTACAGCAGTAATAATATCTTTAATAATCCCTGTTCCTGCATCGGCATTGTTACTAGAGATATAAGAGCCAATTTGAAAGGCCGATCCACTTGGAACATTAAGAAGAAGGTTTCTATTCATTGAAAGGTTCGCAGGAGGAGCACTAACAGAGAACTTAAAGTTCGTCGAAGTCTGATTTCCTGAATAGCCAGTTGCTGTGATGATAAATTCTTGAGATGAAAGTAAGGTGTTTAGATCATTTACGATAGCGATTCGGCCATGATTATCATCAGTAATCTTTGAACCTGGCTTGAAAACAATCTGAGGTGTTCCTGTTGTTCCTGCAAGGACTTGGTCATTAGTATCGCAGCGAGTTCCACAAGTACTTGTTGAGACTCCTGAGTAATTATCAATAGAATAGCTAATATTTCCTTTTTCCGAAATCCATCTGATTCCAGTAGCAGATCCAGTGTAGTTACCATCAGCTTCACAAAGTGCTTTAGTTGTTAAAGTACGACAGTTTCCGCCGGCGCATCCAGCACCAACATCACCAGCATCACAGAAACCAACATTTTGGTTGGCACTTGCTTCGTAGGCATTTTCAAATGGAGATACGTAAGCAAGTTGACTTACATTACTTGGAATACCATTTGTAAAAGCTGATGAAACCGTAACTGTATGGGCATTAGCTGATAAATCAACAGCTGAAATTGTTCTTGATTGAACTGAGCCATCATCACCTAAGATAGAGAATGATCCATTGACATTAATTTGCTTTAGAAATTCACTAGTAAATTCATTGGCCCCAAAAGGAGTGATGATTAATCCAGTAGCATCAATATCGATAGGCATTACGGCTTTTACTAAGGCGATCTTAGGCTCAAAGTATGTAGTAGAACCAGCAGCTTTACCTAGCTCGAATGTATATTCAATATCTGCAACTGTTGTTTCGCTAGAAAGAAAGGTACCTGAATTATCAATACGGTCGCCCACTACAAAAGCGTAAGAGAACTTGTTCTCAATAGTAACGAAGAGCTTTTTGTTTGTTACATCAATATAAGTAATGACCGCACTTGTACCTCTTCCATTTGACACCTTATTTTCATCAGGTGTCTGAGAGTTGTATTTAAATGAGGTAACATCATCAACAGTTATAATTAGATTTGTTGTATCAGAGGCGCTCGTCCCTTGGTATTGGTAATGAAAAAAGAAATTAGTTTCTTCGGCTTCAGAAGTATTTGTCAAAGGTCTTGGTTGGTGAATATCAGCAGCTTGAACCTTAAAGCTAGTCGTAGCTTCTTCACCTGAATATGTATAAACCTTAGTAGTCACTTGAGTCAGATTGAAAGGAGCCGTTACAGTACCGTTAAATTCACAGGCTCTATCTAAGGCTCCGAGGACATAGTTTGCGCGTCCAGAGATATTAGCTCCCCAGTTATCTATGTCTGTAAATTGAGTAATTGTTGCGTCTTCGCCATTTAGAAAATCAATTCCAAAAGCTGCGATTGAAGGAGTGTATGAACAACGGATCCACTTATCAATCTCTTCACCGTTGGCGGCTGTTAATCCATCAGCTACTGTTGAACTGACAAATCCAGAAGCTGCATCCCAATGAAGGGCAAAGTCATCATTACCAGTCCCACCGATACTTGATCCTGTTTTAAAAACAGCATAAAAATTGTCTAAAGTCGTAATGGAAGCGTTAAAAACTCTAGCGGCAGCGGCTACTTGATCAGGATTTAGCTGATCGATGCTATCGCCTTCAACAAAGAAACTTGTCGATACATCTGCAGTGGGTGTCTTTATAGTTAATTGAATTTTATTATTTGAGTAATCGATATGTTCAATAAGGGCCAATGCTCCTACTTGATTAACAATATAGTGATTAGGTAAAAGGCTACTGGCATCTGCAACGACAGCAGTAAAGGAGGCGCTTGAATACTGTGTATAGAAAAAAGCATCTTCATCGTCATTGCCAGTATTAGCGTCAAGAATTAACTTTAATGGAGTCGATGAAGCGATCTCTATCTGACCCGTAGCTACTGTTCCCGTAATTGGGTTTGTGGCTGAAATTGAATAGGCTTGAAGCTCATTATATCCAGTTGCTACACCTAGGATTTGTCCTTCTTCGTCAGCTGTTGTGGCAAAGGCCATTCCAGTGGGAAGTGATGGTGAAGAGGACCAAACGAGGCCAGCGGTTTCAAAGGCATGCTCTTCTTCATAAGGGTAGAAAAGTGGTGTTGCTTCGTCATCAGCAAGAATACAAATAACTTTTTCATCACCTGTTAGGTCTGTAATTTCATCTACTCCGTCGCCTCTTACAACAAATTCATAATTAGGATTTGTAGATCCATCTAAAGTGAAGGGAGAAACTAAGAAACGTGCGTCTGCTGCAAATACAGCTGGAATAGCCGCAGGGCCAACTAAGGCTAAAGTATTGGTTACCGTTGAGTTACCACTTGGGCAAAAGATTGGAGTTGTAGGATTAAAATCTACAGGTAGTTCTACCGTTCCTCCACTTGTAACAACGGGAGCTTTCTTTGGAGGGTCTTCTTTGAACTTCGTAGCGGAATCAGGCATACAGCCGATCACTGTTAGTGAAGTAATAAGAATAAGAATTTTCAAAGTATAACTTTTCATACTCCTAATTATCGACCTGTTTGAAGTGAATATTTAGGAACTTTTATTTCCTGAGCGATTTTAGTTATTTAGGCAAATATTGCCGCTTAAATATCAAGATTCCTTCACACGTATTTGCCTATGCTTAGAGGCGGATCAAAAGACTCGGTCTTTTAATACCAGTGACTTATCTGCCCTCTCCATGAAATGTGAATAAAATGTTAAATTTAAAGGACTTACATAGAGGAGGGAGTCGTGATTAAGAGAATCACCATCATTATAGGACTTTGTTTTGTATTCTACGGAAACCCTAGTTACGCGGGAGTTTCAGAGTTTAAAGAAAAGTTAAGACCATTTATTACAAAGTACTTAGGTGAGGACATCGCGGTTAAGTTTCTAGGGGAAGGACAAGGGCTTGTTGAGTTGCCTGAAATCCCGAAGATAAACAATAGCGCCACTGATGCCTCGGTTTATTCACGAAAAGAAGACGAAAAGATTAAGAATATTCCAAAGGATAAGAGGGGGCGGCTAAATTACATCTTTATAGATGAGCTTTATCTGGCAACTCGAGGAGCTAAAGGAAATAAGGATCAACTCGGTCGCTGGTATAATATCTTGGCCCAAGGGGGGACAAGAGAAGGCGTTTATCGTGCTTTGGTTTTAGATAATACTTACCGAGGACTAGAGAACTTCAAAAATCCTATAAGTGAGCGGGTCGTGGACTTCGCTTCCTACTTCTTTCCGAGGTTTCTTAATAAGAGTATTAAGAAAGAGGCTTTAAAAGGAATTAACTTTTATACCCTTAAAAGAATTTCAACTGAAAATTGCCTTAGTGTTATTGATGAGTATCTCAAGAACGACCCGTCAAAGCTTTACGCTTGGTATGCCGTCTTCTCTGGTGAGCTTGCTAAGAAATACCCTATGGTCTTTAAGTCAAAACTAAGAAAGATTGAGAAAATGTCAGCGCATCAAAAATGGGCAGAACAAGTTCCGAATCAATATATAAAGTCAGAAGTAATGATTAAGCTTCATCAACTTTATAATCATCTAAAGGTCTAATAGAAGAGATTCTCTTCATTTGTCATGGCCATTAAGAAGCGTTCAACTCCCATCGCAATTCCAGCTGATGGGGGAAGTCCCTTTTCTAAAGCACCATAAAGAACTTGAGGTTTTGGAAGGGTGTAACCATAGGCCTTCTTTTTTTGAAGGGCATCTTTTTCAAAACGGCTCGATTGTATTTTGAGATCTGTTAACTCGTTAAAGCAATTGGCGGCTTCAATTCCATTCAAATATAATTCGAATCTCTCACAAACTCTTGGGTCTTTTTTATTGATTGTTGAAAGGGCACTAAGCGGCGCCGGATACTTGTCAACTATTAGGGCCGGGTGGTTTTTGAACTGTGGCTCTATCAAGTTTAAAAAAAGAATAAAGAAGAGATCTTCAAAGGGCAGCTCTTTTGAAATGCCAAATTGAGGAAAGTCTTTTTCAATCTTTTGATAGAGATCGTTTGTGTCTAAGAAGTCCAAGATATTCATTGAACAATATTCTAAAAAGAGTTCTTCTACGCTAACTTCTTCAACAGACTTAAATCTTGAACCTGGAAAATTTGTTACTAGGTCGTTGCAATCAGCTTTTATCTTTTGATAATTTTCATGAGCGCGGTACCACTCTAGCATTAAGAACTGAGGCCTATGAGTTGAACTCTCTTGCTCGTCTCTAAAGCAATAAGAAATATTGTAAATCTTATCGAAGCCTTCGCTTAACAGTTCCTTCATCGCAAACTCTGGAGAAGTTTGAAGATACCAATCCGTATCAAGGTCATTGATGGCCTTTGTTACTTTGAAGGGGTGAATGTGGACTTCCATTCCTGGGTTTTGAACCATAGGGGGCGTTACTACTTCTAAGAAGCCATTCTTATTAAAAAAAGATTTCAGATCCCTGAGACCAGTAAAGAGCTGCTTTCGCCGTTGATTCATAGGCTATAAGTATCGCATTGCATGAAAAGCTGTCAAACTTGCCAAACGCTTTCTAGACCGTATTATCAGGCTTTTAATTTCAGAGGATCTTATGGAACTGATTAAATCTTTATATGAACTCTTAAATATTTCTGGCCCCGTAAATAGTGGTGATTTGTTTGGTTTAGGCTCCCTTATTTATTTAGGATTTGCCTCACTGGCCCTTCTTTTAGGTAACTCTAATAAGGCCCCGAAAGAAATTGAAGCTAGGCCTGAAACTCCTGTAAAAATTCCTGTTGAAGCGAAAAAAGAAGCCATTCCAAAAGAAGAAGCTCCTGTTGCCGAAGAAGTAAAAGTTGAAGAAGAAAAGCCAGCGGTAGTTGCCACTCCGGCGAAACCCGAAGTTTCTTGGTCTGAGCGCCTAAAGAAAGGTTTAGGCAGATCACGTTCTGAAGTTTGGGGAAAGCTTGGAAAGATATTTAATGGAAACTCTTTAAGCGAAGATGCCATTGAGGAAATTGAAGAGCTTCTTTATGGAGCAGATATTGGTCCTGCTACAGTGGCAGAATTAATGGATGAGCTTCAAGAAAAACTAAAGAAAGAAGGTTTTGGAGAAGAGCAATTTAAAGAATTTCTTTTTTCTTTTCTCTCAGAAAAAATGGAAGGCATTCAAAAAGAAACCCCAAAGGCCTTATATGAATTTAGTGCTGACTCTAAAAATAAGCCTGAAGTCATAATGGTTGTTGGAGTGAATGGTGCTGGAAAGACAACAACTATTGGAAAACTGTCCACTAAGCTAACCAGACAAGGGGCCAAGGTCGTTGTTGGAGCTTGTGATACTTTCAGGGCCGCTGCTGTAGATCAGCTTCAGGTGTGGTGTGAGAGGTCAGGTGCTGAGATGGTTCGCGCAAAAGAAGGGGCGAATCCAAGTGGTGTTGGTTTTGACGCTCTTCAAAAAGCGATTGCTATGGGAGCCGATTATTGCATCCTAGATACGGCAGGAAGGCTCCATACTAAAGATAACCTCATGGTTGAATTAACTAAGAGTAAGAATGTTCTTAAAAAACTAGATGACTCTGCGCCTCATCACACCTTATTGGTCATCGATGCCATCACTGGTCAGAATGCAATGAGGCAAGCGGAAGAGTTTAACAAGGCGCTCGACTTAACGGGTCTTATATTTACAAAGTGCGACGGTTCTTCGAAAGCTGGGTCAGCAATTGGTATAGTGCAGCAGTTAAAAGTCCCAATTGCTTATATTGGTGTGGGTGAGAGTGTCGAAGACTTAAACGCATTCGATCTAGATGATTATTTGAAGGCGCTCTTGGACATGACTCACTAGGCCTAATGAGGCACGTCTAAATTGACGGTATTCCCTAGTTGAACTATTCTATTGGTAGATGAATAGTAAACAAGAAAATTTGGATTTTGATATCTTAGGTTTCAAGGTTAGTTTTAAGCCTGACCATTTCGCCGACAGCAGTACTGCGCAAAAAATCGTAGACTACGTTCGTGAAGAAGCTTCTAAGATTAAAGATAAGGTTCCTCACTTAGACCAAGGCCAAGTGGCCATATTAGCAGCATTACAAATTGCATCAGAAAAAGTTTCAATGGAAATTGAATGCAAAGATGCCATTAATCAATTGCAGTTAACTGCAGGTGATGCGCTTAAGTTTATTGAGGAAGTGTCGCCAGCTACAAACTAGTTAGGATATGTCTTATCAATCAAAGGGCGAAAGCCGAAAACGAATTAAGCAATTGCTTAAGAGTTTTTCTGAAGTAACAAAACAGAAAAAGAGTCTCGGGGTTTCTAAAAACATCTCCAAGTTTCTTGATGAAGTTTTGCCAAAAGAATTTCCAAACTATTCATCGAGTTTGATTATTGGCGGATTTGCCCCAATGGTCGACGAAGTAAATTGGATGCTTGATTTAAAGGATAGCAGACGATTGGCTTTTCCAAGTACGAACGATTCAGGAGAGATGATCTTCTTAGAATCTCGGTATGAGGATTTGGTTGAGTTGAGAGAATTTGGTGTTGTGATTAAGAGTCCTCCGCCCGGTTCTAAGGAAGTTATGCCAGATCTGCTTATAATTCCCGGGTTAGCTTTTGGGAAAACAGGTGAGCGCCTTGGAAGAGGAAAAGGATTTTACGATAAGTTTTTAGAAAAATATAACGGTTTAAAAATAGGAATATGTACTAGCGAACAGCTATTAGATGAAATTCCAACAGAGCCCCATGATATTAAAATGGATGGGGTGATAATGGAAAATCAAATACTACGCTTCAATAGATAATATTCCTTTAAAAGGAGATAACCATGGATACGACCCTAGTTTTAGCAGCAGTACTAGCCGCTCTAATCGGGGCGGGACTTGGTTGGTTTGTTCGCCACGCAAAAGTTATGGCCGACGTTAAAGAACGTACGGGTAAAGCTGATGAGATTATTGAAAAAGCGAAGAAAGACGCCAACGATATCAAGTACAAGGCTCGTAAAGATGCCAAGCACGCCGCCAAAGAAGAAAAAGAAGAAGTTGAAGAAGAGATTAAGAAGCTTAGAAATGATTGGAAAAGCCAAGAAGGTGAACTGCAAGCCAGAGAAGCCAAGTTTGAGCAAAAAACGACTGATCATGAAAAAGACGTAGCAAGAGTTGCTAGCAAAGAAGAAGAGTTAAAAGAATCTCAAAAAAGAGTTGAAGTAGAAGTTGAAAAGTTCAAAGCAAAACAAAATGAACTCTCTGACCGTATGGCCGAAGTTAGTGGCATGAGTAGAGAAGAAGCCAAAGCTATCTTACTTGCTAATATGGAAGAAGAAGCCAAGGTTGATTTTGCTAAGAAATATGGTGATCTTGAAGAAGAAGCGAAAAATGAAGCTGAAGAGAAATCTAAAAGAATCGTTGGTATCGCTATTCAAAGGTTTGCCGGAGAGTATGTAGCTGAAAAATCTATCTCCGCTGTTGATCTTCCATCTGATGATGTTAAAGGTCGCTTGATTGGTAGAGAGGGCCGTAATATTCGTGCCTTCGAGCAGATCTGTGGTGTCGATTTAATTATTGATGATACTCCTGAAGTTGTTGTGATTTCTTCTTTCAACGTTGTGAGAAGAGAGATTGCAAGACAGACAATTGGTAAACTAATTGCCGATGGTCGTATTCACCCAGCTAAGATTGAAGAGTTTCATGATAAATCAAAAGCCGAGATGGAAAAGCAAATGCTTCTTCTTGGTGAGAAAGCTCAGATGGAAATCGGTGTACATGGTATTCATCCTGAAATTCTAAAACTTGTAGGAGCTCTTAATTGGAGAACTTCTTATACTCAAAACCAATACCAGCATGCTCTTGAAGCCGCTTTTATTTGCGGGGCCATGGCAGCTGAGATGGGTCTTAATGTTAAACAAGCAAGAAGAGCAGGTCTTCTTCACGATATCGGTAAAGTGATTGATGCTTCGGCTGAAGGATCTCACGCTGTTATCGGTGCTGACTTTGCGAAGAAATATGGAGAAGCACCAGACATTGTTCACGCTATCCGTGCTCACCATGATGATGAGAAGCCAGAGAGTGTTCTGGCTCACCTTGTAGCTGCAGGAGACGCTTTAAGTGGCGCTCGTCCAGGTGCTAGAAAGGCCATGATGGAATCTTATGTTTCTAGGCTTACTGATATTGAGCAGATTGTTAACTCTTTTGAAGGTGTTAATAAATCTTATGCCATCAGTGGTGGTAGAGAAGTGAGAGTCTTTGTTGAGAATGATAAAGTTGATGATCAACAAACTGTTATGCTCTCTAGAGATATCGCCAAAAAGATTGAAGAAGAAATGTCATATCCAGGAACAATTAAAGTAACTGTTCTTAGAGAGACAAAAGCCATTGGCGTGGCTAAATAGATATGAGTAGCTTAAATGCCCTGGTAACCGGGGCATCTTCTGGAATTGGCTTCGAGGCCTGTCAGTACCTTTTAGAAGAAGGGTATACAGTGTTCGGGGCCAGCCGTTCCGGTTCACCACTAGATCATGATAACTACATAGACATTGAAATTGATATAAGAAGGGACGGGGAAGTGAGAGAACTTTTCTCTGAGATCTCTGAGCAGATAGACGGCGGGCTTCACTTAGTCGTTCAATGCGCTGGGGTCTTTGATGCTTGCCCTTTGATTGAAATGGAGTCAAAAACCTTTCGAGATCATCTAGATACTAATGTGCTAGGTGCCTTTCATGTCTTTAAGTATATTGATGACCTTCTCATTGAAAGTGAAACACATTTTGTGACTCTTCTCTCTGTTGCCTCTCAAAAAGGTTTTCCTAATGTAAGCGCTTATTGTGCTTCAAAGTTTGCTTTAAAGGGATTGGTTGATTCAGTTAAAGAGGAATGGAAGTCTAAAAAAGTACGCTTTACTAATCTATTCCCAGGCCCGATTGATACTCCTATGTGGGATGATGTCATGGATGAATTTAGTGAATATGATAGAGGCTCTATGCTTAACCTCGATGATTTTATTTCGGTCTTTGACATGATCATAAAATCAGCACCGCATATTCAATTCCCAGATGTAACTTTTCTTCACGAGTCTGGTGGATTAGAGCCGTGAAAGAACTTAAACGGCACTATCTCCTAGTTTTTCCTTTTCTTTTATTATTACTGATCACAGCTTTTTTATTACCCCTAAAGCTTACCTGGATTGTCTTTTTTACTTTAGGCTTTCTTTGGCCTTGGGGACTTCTTACTCCTGAACTTCGAGAGAAAGTGAGATCACCTCGCTATAGGTTTTCTTTCTTTAGATTAATGTTTTGGCTTGAAGATCAAATCGAAGGACAAATGTTTTTTGAATCTAAGTTTAGTTTGAAGTTTATTTCGCGAATCTTAGGACCTATTCTTTTTAGCTTTATCCTCTCCCTTATAGGGGGATTTGAAATATTCCTTTCATGTCTTCTTGGTTTAATCTTAGGAGAGTCTTGGCTTTATTATAATAAGAGGCATTACCCGAAGGCCTATGAGAACAAAGAGCCTAGTTTATCTGAGAATTCGTTATAGCTACGAGACCTCAAGAAGCTATCTCTTAAAACACCATCTTCATCAAAATCGTCAAAGATATACCTGCTTAGTGCTTTAAACCTCTTTAAGATGTTTTCAGTCTTCTTTCCTTCTCTTCTATACTCTTTCTCTAATTCGTAAAAATAGATTTCTACAAACTTCTTTCTTTCAATCATGAGAAAGGCTTCGTTTAATTCATCTTGATAATCTCTATATAAAGTAGCCAGCCAAGGTGTTTTAAGGGCGCCTCTTGCGGCCATAACTGAATGACAACCTGTCTCTTTAAACATTCTAGTGATGTCGTCCGTATTCCAAACATCACCATTTCCAATAATAGGAAGATTGCTCAGCTCGACGGCCTTCTTTATATAGCTCCAGTCAGCAAGTCCTCTATAAAGTTGGTCACGTGTTCTGCCGTGAATAGTTATGGCCTCAACACCTTCGTCTTCGAAGAGCTTTAGGAGGTCTTCGAAATTATTGGTATCGCGGTAACCGATCCTTATCTTTACGGTGAAGCATTTACTAAAGTTTGATCTCACATCTTTTAGAATTTTTCTAAGAACAGGGAGGTCACTTAAAAGATAGGCGCCACCTTTATGGGCGTTTACTTTTTTAGATGGACAACCAAGGTTGAGGTCTAGGTGTTCAAAGCCTAAGGCATCTATAAGCTGGACTGTTTGAATGGTATTGGCCCTCTCTGAGGTGAGGATTTGAAAGGTCGTCTTCTTTTTAAGGGATTCATTTTGATAAACAGACTCACCAAAGTGAGAGAGGATCTTTTGAGTCTTATAAAGACCTTGAGAAGGAACTCTTAGGAAGTCTGTGGCAAAGAGATCCCATTCAGGGAAAGCTCTTGAAACCGCTATTCGGTAAGACTCTTCAGTAACGCCTTCCATTGGGGCGAAGAGAAGGGATCCTGGTTTGAAAGGTAATCTGTTTTCCATAAGCTTATATAGACTGATTGTGTCAAATGGGCCAATTTAAAAACCTCATGGTAGCTCTACATAATGATTTTGCCAGTTTCCATTGTTATGTTTGTAAAAGATATAGGACCTAAGGGCTTAAAACTCTGGATGCAAACGAGGGTTTCTAACGGACCCCTTAACGGGCTTATGGAATTCCCAGGTGGCAAGATAGAGCCTGGTGAATCAAGCGAAGAAGCGGGTAGGCGTGAAGTACATGAAGAAGTTGGAGTAAGGGTTGAAGAATACCTTCCCCTTTTTAAGCGCCACTCTTATGTGAATGGAGATAAGACGATCTTACTTCATGTACACTTTTCAAAATTTGATGAAATCCCCTCTTCTTCTGGGGAATGGTTTGAGTTTCATTTTGGAGAATCAAGTCAGTTTTTAGAGGGAAAGATTCCTAAAGTGAATCATGAGTTTATAGATCTATTTCTCGAGTATATAGAAAAACAATACTTAGGAAACCACGTGGAGAGATTATGGCAGAAGTGCTGATGGTCACAGAAACCTTTTTGTTAACGATGGCCTTTGGACTAGGTCTTTTTATGCCAATTGCTGATTCAAAGTTAACGGGAGTTGGCCTGGTTAAATTGATTATGCCCGTGGCCTTGGCGCCCTTACTCATATCGACGATCCTATATCTTAGGTACGCATCTCCTTTTATTTTGCCTTCCTACCTTCATTATATTCCTATGATTTGCATGGTCTTGGTTTGGCTCTTTCACAAAGACGAAAAAAGCCTCTTTATGTGGCTGCTCTACCTAATTCAAAATATATGTTTGCTTTATCTGGTAATTATCACTTTTAATTATCACGGGTTAACTTATCTTTATTTTCTCTCGAGTACTTTCTTGCTTGGGATTATCCTTTATTCAATGCTTTTAGGTCACTACTACTTGGTGGTTCCAAAGCTTACAGTGAGGCCGCTTCTTATTGCCAATATTATCTTGTTTATAATCCTGGCGGTTAAGATCACTCAAGCAGGTTACTTCACGTATAATAACTTTGATTTCTTTGTGGAAGGCACAACTAAGGGAGCTGGTTATAGCTTTAACTGGATGATGCTTCTTATGAGAGTGGGCTGGGGTTATTTAGTGATTGGGATCATGTCTATCTTTAACTGGAAGTTGGTGAAATTACGTTCAACCCAAAGTGCTACAGGAATGCTTTACGCCATGACTTTTTTTGTTATTATAGGCGAGCTCTGCGCACAATATATGTATTTTAGTTTTGGGATGTTCCTATGATGACCGTTGAAATTACCTGCCCTGATTGTGGCTCTGGAATAAATATTTATCCTTCAGTTGAAGCTAAGACGGCTGATTGTGATGTTTGTCAGCATAGCGTGCCTACTAAGTTCAATGTTGAACATACAGAAGGGCAACTTTGTGATTGTCCCGTTTGTGAGAGAAAAGACTTCTTTCAACAAAAAGATTTTAGCCGCAAGATAGGTGTTCTTTTGTTCGTCATCGCGGCCTGCTTTGTTCCATGGACTTATGGGATTAGCTTAATCGTTCTTTGGTTAGTCGACCTCTTTCTGTTTAGAAGAATCCCAAATGTAGTGATTTGTTATAAGTGCCAGACCAATTTTCGGGGAGTTTCAAATCTAAAAGAGATTCCACAGTTTAATCACGAGATGAATGATCGTATCATTTATTCGGATCATGACTTCGAAGGGAAGCCCTTAGAGCACCACTAAATTATCGTAATCACAGCTCTTTGGACTTTACTTCTGAAAAGGAGTAAAATATAAGATGCATCCGCTAAGGTCTTAAACAAATTGGACCTAGTCATGATGTTAACCTCACAAGGTAGGACCGTAATAAAAGTTCCGCTATTCAAGGGCCTCTCGCAGATAATTGCAATGCCCGTTAATAATCCTAGAAAATTCACGAAATTTACGAGGCTCTCATGGAGCCAGTAACTAGCTATTATGAAATTGCTGCTTTGATCTTTTGTTTCTTCGGATCTGGTTTCTTCTCAGGCTCCGAAGCCGTCCTAATGTCGATTGGTGTCGATAGAGCTAAGCAATTAATTGATAAAGGTGGATCCCAAGGGAAGGCCTTTACTTTTATGGTTGAGAAACCAAATGAGCTTCTAACGACTATCCTCGTAGGAAACAATGTTGTTAATATCTTAGCCGCTTCTTTGAACACGGCCATCGCCGCTAGATACTTCGCAGAAGATGCCATCACTATTTCTGTTGGTGTTACGACTTTAGCGATTCTTATCTTTGGTGAGATCATTCCAAAAACATTTGCAAGAAACCATGCTGAGAAATTAGCTTATGGAACAATTAGAACTCTTCAATTTTGTTACTTTCTTTTATACCCAATTATCCACACCATGGTTTGGGTGATTGAAACTGTTCTTGGAAAGAACGCTCAGATCAATGGGCGTCTTATTACTAAGAATGATTTTGAGTACATGCTCGATAAAGCAGAAAAAGAAAACACAATGGATTCTAAGCAGATCGATATGCTTAACAATATTCTAGATTTTCCGACCATCAAAGTTAAAGACATCATGATTCCTAGACTTGAAGTTAAGGCAATTAGCATTGATTGGGACTTTCATAAAGTTATTGAGATGGTTAAAGAAGCTGGTCACAGTCGCTATCCAGTTAGCGAGGGTGAGCTAGATAATACCGTTGGTTTTCTTCATGTAAAAGACTTGGCCTTTGTAAGGGGTGAGATGAAGGGAAGCTTTGATATGAAGTCCATTCTCAAAGACCCTTTCTTTGTCTATGAACATATGAAGATCTCAGCCGTCTTTGATCATATGAACCGTAAGAAGGTTCATCTTGCCATGGTAAAAGATGAGACGGGTATGATCGTAGGGATCATTACTCTTGAAGATATTATCGAAGAGATCCTTGGTGAAATTCAAGATGAGCATGATGAAGAAATTGCTGAAGTTTTAGAAGAATATAGCGAAGCTGATCTTGAAGACGGTATCTTTGTCGACGGGACAACTTCTTTAAGAGAACTCTATAACGATTACGATATTAAGATTCCTCTGAATGATAATTATTCGACACTTGCTGGATTTATCCTAGATATGCTTGGAAACAACTTTCCTGAAGAAGGACAAATTATTGTCTGGGAAGGATTGAGTTTTGAGCTATCAAAAGTTGATGACTATGAAATTCGTCAAATGAGAATTAGAGATGTTGATGGCGAAAAGCATATCTTCTCTAAGAAAGAGGCCACTGAAGCTGAAGATGAAACTGCTGAGTCAGATAAACTTCTAGAGAGCTAATCTACTTAAAAGGTCTAAACTTAACTTTACCATCTTTAACAAGTCTCGCTCTACAGGCGAGGCGTATTTCTTTTCCTTCCACGAACTCCGCTCCATACCTTTCAACAAGTTCCTCTTTAAGAGCGTCTATGGTGTTTTGCTCGATAAGACTGGCGGGCTTAAGGTTGTCAGCACCTTCAACAACTTCAATGCGGCAGGAACCACAGGAGCCGGCTAAGCACCCATGAGGAAGAGGGACTGCTTGCCTTTCACATTCGTCATAGAGAGTCTGGCTCAATTCTACTTCTAGAGTCTTATACTCCTCTGGCTTTTCTAAATCTGGGGCTAATGACACGCTGGGCATACGGTTTTTGTCCTTGAAGTTTTAAGATTCGACCAATTCTAACCTAGGGCGCAATAAAAGTCTTTTATTTTGATGACTTAGGTTATTTGAGGCACATAAAAAAACAAAGCACTATTAAGGAGCAAGAATGTTAACTTTCGAAAAGTTGTACAGCGAAGGACACGAAGAAGTCGTTTTCTTTTCTGATCCAAGTTGTAATTTAAAGGCCATCGTAGCAATCCACGATACTACTCTAGGTCCAGCCTTAGGTGGAACTCGTCTATGGCAATATGCTTCTGAAGAAGAGGCCATCACTGATGTTCTTCGTCTATCAAAAGGGATGACTTATAAAGCTGCGGTTTCAGGATTAAATCTTGGGGGCGGAAAAGCAGTTATCATTGGGGACCCTACTAAAGATAAGTCTGAAGCTCTTTTTAGAAGTTACGGACGTTTTCTAGAATCATTAAACGGAAGATATATAACGGCAGAAGATGTGAACATCGGTGTTGAAGATATTGAACATATCTTTACAGAGACAAGTAATGTTTGTGGTGTTGCACAGATTCATGGTGGTTCTGGAGATCCTTCTCCTTGGACAGCACGTGGAGTCTTTAGAGGACTTGAAGCTTCTTGTGTAAAAGTTTATGGCGATCGTTCTGTAAGAGGAAAAACAGTGGCCCTTCAAGGTGCTGGATCAGTTGGAAGACACTTAGGAGAACTCCTTTATCAAAGTGGAGCTAAGATAATCTTTACTGATATTAATGAAAAAAATATTGAGCTTTTTAAAGAAGCTGTACCAGACGCAAAGTTTGTTGGTGTTGAAGAAATCTATGATGTTGAATGTGATATCTACGCACCTTGTGCTCTTGGAGCGACTATTAATGACGACACGATCAACCGCCTTAAGTGTAAGATCGTTGCGGGAGCCGCCAATAATCAACTTTCAGAATCAAGACACGGACAGATCTTAAAAGATAAAGGAATCCTCTACGCTCCTGATTATTTAATTAATGCTGGTGGACTGATGAATGTTTCAATTGAATTTGAAGGTTGGTCAGATGATAAAGCGACAAGAATGGTTGATACTATCTTTGATACAACTTTAAAGATCTTCAAGATCTCTGATGAACAAAATATTCCTGTTAACGAAGCCACTGATATTCTGGCTGAAAGCAGAATTGAATCTATAAAGAAGATCCAAGGTAAGTTCCTTGGTGAGAATAGAAGCCACCGTTTTCCAGGTAGAAAAGGGGCTCATCTCAGATAAAACTGACTAAATAGCTGTGATTATTATAAGCCCGACTAGAAATGTCGGGCTTTTTTTTGGCAAAGTCTGCAACCTATTATCTCGCTATGTGAAAAACTATAATAAGAGTGTGAAACTTCTAAGAATTTTCTCTATTTTGATTACCGCTTTTTTCATCACTTTTTCAAGTAATGGTCATGCCATTGGGTTTAGTGATGCCACCTTTCCTGAACTCGCCACTTCTGGGCGCGCCCTTGCAATGGGGAATGCTTTTATTTCAAGAGTTGATGATAGCTCAGCAGTTTTTTATAACCCAGCAGGTTTAGGATCTGTCCGTCATGGGCACTTTCACTTTTCAAACTTTCATTTAGAAACAAACCGCGGCTGGATGAATATCGGAACTGGTGGGGGTCTCTTTGATGCCACTTCAAGTTTCGGAAAAAGTATTTCCTTAGATGGACAAAGAGAGCTTTTAAATAAGCCAGGAAGTTTTGGAAAGCTCGCTTACACAAGATTTCATATGCTACCTAATTTTACGACCCGTTACTTTAGCGCTGGATATCTCTATTCAAAACAAACATTGGCCACGATACAAACAGCGACTAGTGATTTTGAGTATGCTCAAAGAATAGATCATGGACCTTATGCTGCTTTTAATCTCTCCTTACTAGGTGGGGTTTTTAAGGTTGGTTTTACAGGGGCTTTAATAAGAAGAAAGGAAGCTGTTGGCACTAAAGACAAAGATGTTACTTTAGAGCTTGGTGATAACGATACAAATAAAGGAACGGCCTTCGTCATTACGGCTGGAACGAAGTTAACTTTTCCTGTGACTTTTCTTCCTACTTTTGCGGCCACCATTCATAACCTTGGTTCTCAAAAATTTTCTCATTCTGGAGGACTCGGAAGACCAACTAAGATAAAGCAAACCTTTGATCTAGGTTTTTCACTAACTCCGCAAATCGGTAAGACAACAAGGCTGCATTTAGAAGTTAACTATAAAGATTTTTCTGATAAGTACGGAACCTCTTCTGCTAGAAGATTAACTTTCGGATCAGAGTTTGATCTCAATAGAACTTTCTTTGTTCGTTTTGGTTGGGGAGATGGTTTTGGGTCTGCGGGGCTTGGTCTTCGAACACGTAGGCTAGAGTTTGACCTAACCACTTATGCTGTTGATACTTCAGGATCTTCCTTTAGAGGAGTCGAAGACAGAAGGTTTTCTATGACCTTATCATCAGGCTTCTAATTCTAATGACTTAACACCTTGTAATTTTTCAGTTTCTTAGACAAATAGGACTCTATTAGATAAAGTCTTAGCGAAATGATGACTATTTTAACGCTGAGCAAGAGATCTATAAATGCTAGAAAAAACTAAGCCTAAGGCAAATACGAAGATGATTTCCGTTGAAGATAAATTAAAACTCGCAAAAGAGATTGGTCTTAAAAAAGATGACCTCGTTTGGATGTTAAGAAATGTTTATCTTTCTAGAAAATTAGACGACGCTGAGATTTCAATGAAGAAGCAATCAAAGGCTTACTTTCAGATCTCTGGTGCTGGTCATGAAGGAATTCTTTCAGCTGTAGCGAAGGCTATGAAACCTAAGTACGATTGGTTCATCCCTTATTATAGAGACCGCGCCCTATGTACTGGTCTTGGTGTAACAGCTTACGAAATGCTTTGCCAGGCCAATGGAAATATTGGTGATACGGCCAGCCATGGTAGACAAATGCCTGCTCATTGGGGAAATGTTGATCTTAATATTGTAACAAAATCTTCTTGTACAGGAACTCAGTTCTTACAAGCTTGTGGCGTTGCTGAAGCCGGAATGTTTCTAGAAGACCTTAAGACTAAAAAAGTATTGAATGCTGAAATCCCATTTGAGAACGACGAAGTTGTTTATACTTCATGTGGAGATGGAACTACTTCTCAAGGTGAGTTCTGGGAAGGGATTACTACAGCTTGTGTTAATAAGCTTCCGGTTATCTTCTGTGTTGAAGATAATGGTTACGCAATATCGACTCCTACTTTTGTTCAAACTCCGGGCGGATCAATTTCTAAAGCCTTAGAGAGCTTTCCTGATCTTAAGATCATTACGACTAACGGAAGTTGTCCTATTGAATCTTACGCCGCTATGATCGAAGCTGTTGAGCATACAAGGAAACGCCTCGGGCCAGTTCTTGTTCACGCTAGTGTAACAAGACCTTATTCTCACTCTCTTTCTGATGATCAAACGATGTACAGAACCAAAGAAGAGCTAGCTGAAGAAAAGATCATTGATGTTTTTAATTCATATCCAAAGACACTTATTGAAGCAGGTGTGATCACTCAAAAAGAAAATGATCAGATTCTTCAAGATGTTAGTGCTGAAGTTAAAGAGGCCATGGCAAAGGCCATTGAAACTCCTTGGCCTAGTATTGAATCGAGCATGGATCACCTCCATAGTATGGATGTTGATATTAGCTCGACTGATTTTGAGACAGAGCCTAATTTCACAGGAAAAGATGATATCCCAATGGCAGGAGCTATCAATAAAGTTCTTCGTTCTGAGTTTGCTAAGAACCCGCTTCTTAGAATGTTTGGTGAAGACGTTGCTGATTTTAGCCAACTTGAAAAATTTGATAACCCAGACCTTAAAGGTAAGGGCGGAGTTTTTAAGATTACTTCAGGCGTTCAAAGAGATAGCCGTGAAGGACAAGTCTTTAATTCTCCACTTGCTGAAGCCAATATCGTAGGACGTGCTATCGGCATGGCCATGCGTGGCCTAAAGCCTATCGTAGAGATTCAATTTTTTGATTATATTTGGACTGCTTATATGCAGCTCAAGAATGAGATGGCCACGACTAGGTATAGATCTGGTGGAGACTTTAAATGCCCTATGGTCGTTAGAGTTCCAATCGGTGGTTACCTGAGAGGTGGATCGATCTATCATAGCCAATGTGGAGAGTCTCTCTTTACACATATTCCAGGAATCTATGTGGCCTTCCCGTCGAACGCTACTGATGCTGCTGGGCTTTTAAGAACTGCTATTAGAGCTGATGATCCGGTTATGTTCCTAGAGCATAAGCATTTATATTATCAAGGTTACAATAGATCAGCGGAAGCTGATGAGAACTTCATGATTCCTTTTGGTAAAGCGAGAATCGCACTAGAGGGAACTGATGCAACTATCGTTGCCTGGGGCGCTTTAGTTCAAAAATCTATTGATGCTGCTAAGAGAGTGGCCGCTGATGGATTCTCTGTTGAGGTGATCGATCTTCGTACACTTGCTCCTTTAGATATGGACGCGATTATAAAGTCTCTTGGTAAAACAAGCAGAATCATGATCGCTCATGAAGAGACTAAGACAAGTGGATTTGCTGGTGAGATTGCCGCGCGAATCAACGAAGAATGTTTTGAATCTCTAGACGCTCCAATCTTAAGAGTGGCGGCAAAAGATGTTCACGTGGCTTATTGTCCTCAACAAGAAGAGTATATCCTTCCTCAAGTTGATGATGTTGAAATTGAGCTAAGAAAACTTCTTAACTACTAATTGATATTGCATTTAATCTTATAATCACTCGGACCTAGCCTATGGTGGCAGGTCCGGTCTGAATGCCAAGTCTTATATCCTAATTTATTCTTTTCTATAATCTGATAGGGAAGCCTCTTATGTGACTTCCTGTATGGTTTTTGTTTCTTCACGTTAAGCAGCGGCTGTGAACAAAAAATAAGGAGAAGAGCAATGATCAGCGACTTCCTACCTCCAATAGAAAGATACAAGGTTAGGAGAATCAAATTAAAGGTGGCCATAAAACTTCCTATTGAAAGAGCAATTGCGCTAGAGAAAGAAACAAGTTGATAAAAGAGGGAGATTAGCTCTTCAGAAAAAGGAACTTGAGGGAAGAGGTAGAAGAGAAAGAAAAAGGGATAGAGAAAACTAAAAAGTGAAGTAAGGGCGAAGTTCCAAAGAAAGCCAGTGGTTGTTAAAGGCACTTCACTAAAGAACTGAGTGATGATTTGTCCGCCAAGAAGAGCTAGGGGAAGAAAGAGCTTTGGCCTATTCTGAAAGCTGATAATTATTCCAAGAAATAAAAAACTATAACTATAGCTTAGAGGACTAAGTGAATAAGTCCCTAAAATAAAATCCCAAGTAAAGCTTAAGAGAAAGACTTTAAAGATATCTCTTTGATCAAGCCAAACAGAAGTTACCTTCATGAGGAGGATTCTTTTAATGGAATGAAAGGGAGTAAAGAAATAGCTAAAACCCAAAAGGGGAATAAGGATGAAGAGCTTATTCTTAGCTCGATTAAGAAAGGGGAGAAGCAGAAAATAGAGGCTGGCTAAATGTATCCCTGAAGGTGTGAATAGGTGTGAGAGGGCCAGGTTATCGAACTTCTTCTTAACAGTAGGATTAATCTTTCTCTTATCTCCAGTGATAAAGGCATTTAAGAGAGTCGCCATGGAGCGGCTTTTGAAGTGTTTTGAGAGGGTGAGCATCCGAGAGGTGGTGAACGAGCGCTCCTTTTTGTACCCTTTGTTAAACTTAGGGGTATCTCGGTAGGAGCTAAACAGGAGGAGAAATCCGATTAAATAGATCAAAAAGAGGCGCCCGTTCACACGCAAGCTATTGAAAACTAAAGGCTCTATAATCTTCCTTAACACATTGAAATTAAGGGGTTATGAAGAGTGTTCGTTCACATAATGAATAGGCAGTAAATGAAAAGTACCTTTAGCAAAACAATTTCGAGTTTCTTTGAAGAAGATGATCTTACGAGGAACATCTTTTATCAAAAGGCCCTACCTACAGACAAGGTTAGCTGTCAGCTTAAGATTAAGAGTGATCTTATCCTAGCGGGTCTTCCATGGTTTGAAGCGGCCTTTCAATACTTAGATGAAGGATTCAAATTATCTCATGAAATCATGTCCTTTGAAGGATCCGAGTTAAAAAAGGGAGATGAGTTAAATTTCGATCTTCCTTTTAATATCGCTTTGAACGGAGAAAGGATTGCCCTTAATCTTCTCTCTCATGGAAGTGCTATTGCTAGCTTTACTAATCTCTTTGTTGAAAAAGCGAAGGGGACTGGGATTAAGATTCTTGATACAAGAAAGACAACACCTGGTCTTCGTTCGTTAGAGAAATACTCTGTTAGATGTGGCGGGGGTTATAATCATCGTCTTGGTCAGACAGATCTTTGGATGGTTAAAGATAATCATAAAAAATTCTTTGGTGGAGTTGAACAAGCGGTAAGCTTCTTTAATTCAGTAGGCTCTTTTTATAATGAAATTGAAGTTGAGATTCACGACTTGAAAGAATTAGAAAAAGCTCTTGAGATGGGAATCAATCATCTTATGCTGGATAACTTCTCGGCAGAGCAAATAAAAAAAGCAGTCTTACTTAAGAAAGATAAAGTCACTTATGAAGTTAGTGGCGGAATCACTTTAGAGACAATTGATAATTACCTCTTACCCGGAGTCGACGCCATAAGCGTTGGTCGTATCACTTACGGTGCACCTCCTGTGGATATCTCCTTAAAATATGAGCGCGTATAACTTTGATGTTCTTATTATTGGTTGCGGCGTTGCAGGTTTAACTACTGCAATCAAGCTTGGTGAGTCTGGCGCGAAAGTCGGCATCATTACCCGTGAGAAAGATCCAAATATTTCAAATACATTCTGGGCTCAAGGGGGAGTGATCTATCCTGAAGCTAACGATGGCCTTGAAAAAGATATCTTAAAAGCTTCAAGTCATACTTCTTACCGTCCTGCAGTTAAGAAGATGGTGGAAGAATCTCAAGCGATCCTAAAAGAGATTCTTCTTGATAAGGCTCAAACGGATTTTGAAAAAGATGAAAATGGTGAACTAGCTTTTACTAAAGAAGCGGCTCATACGGTTTCTAGAATCCTTTATAAAGGGGATTTTACAGGGAGAGAGATTCAGGTCTCGCTCTTAAATTACTTAAAAGATAAGAATAGATTTCCTAATGTAACGATCTTAACCGGTCATACGGCAATTGATTTACTAACGGCTATTCATCACGGCGTGAAAATCTCGCAGCGCTATGAAGAAAATAAGGTTCTTGGTGCTTACGTATACAATCAAGAAACTAGGCAGATTGATAAGGCCCTCTCAAAGGTGACTGTTCTTGCTACTGGCGGAATTGGTTCTCTTTATTTGCATCACTCTAACTCTGAAGGAGCGAGAGGGGATGGGCATGCCATGGCCAAGAGAGCTGGGGCCACCATAACTGATATGGAGTTCATTCAATTTCACCCTACTACTTTCTTTGATAAGTCTGCTCACCGTAGGTTCCTTGTCAGCGAAGCGATCAGAGGTGAAGGTGGGATTTTAGTTAATTCTGATGGCGAAGCCTTTATGGGAAAATATCATCCTGATAGAGAGCTTGCTCCTCGTGACGTAGTGGCCAGGTCAATTGACCAAGAAATGATTCGAACAAAGCACGATTGTGTTTATTTAGATATTAGTCATAAAGACGAGGGCTGGATTAAAGAGAGATTCCCAACTATTTATAAGCACTGTTTAGGTAAAGACGTTGATATCACGCAAAGACCAATACCAGTGGTTCCTGCAGCTCATTATACTTGTGGTGGAATTAAGACGGACCTTACTGGTAAAACAAGTCTCACTAACCTCTACGCTGTAGGGGAAGTCGCTTGTACAGGTCTTCATGGCGCCAACCGCTTGGCCTCTACTTCTTTAGCTGAAGGTGTGACTTGGGGTTATCTTGCAGCTGCCAATATAGAAAAAGAAATCACTAATATTAAGATCTATTCAGAAAACAATATTCAAGAATGGCGCCTAGGAAGTGTTCCTGCTGATCCAGCGCTTATTCACCAGGACTGGTTAACTTTAAAGCAAACCATGTGGAACTATGTTGGGTTAACAAGAACACCCAATAGAATAAAGCGCGCAGAAGCTATGCTTAGCGAGCTCTATGATGAAATTCAGAAATTTTATAAAGATGCTATCTTGAATGATGAATTGATTGGTTTACGTAATGCTGTAGAAGTTGGTTATCTTGTTCTTAATGCCTCAGCTAGGAATAAAGAATCTATTGGTTGTTTTTACAGATCGAACTCTTAAGCCGTAACTCCACTTAACATTAAAACAAAAAGAAGTGTGATAAAGACATTGAGTAGTAGTTCTATGAGTTGCTCTTTTCTTTCCATTTTGATCTCCCTAAAGTGAAGTGCCAGCCGGACCCGAGGGCCCGGCATGGGGGTGGTGATATTTAAGATAAGTTCGGGGGCAAATCCTTTTGCCAAACTCCGAAGAAGATATATATGGCCGCTTCTCATTAGATTGGTTTTTGGCAGATAAATCCTTGAAGCGACCAAGCGTTCATCTCTAGCCAAATTTGTTTTTTCGTTTAGGCGGCTTTTTTGCCAAAGTGGCTTAAAAGCACATTCATTGTTTTAGTTGGGTCTTGAGTACCGTCCTCATTTATAGGAGCATCAACCCATTCGACTTCCTCTGTCATAAAACATGACTCAATCTTGTTATCTTCCTTGGCAACGAAGTAGAGAGTCTTGGCGTCCATACCGCAGCTTGAGAAATCACTCTTCTTCATTGGAGAGCATTCCCATCTGGTATTCGTAAAATCTGTAGCAATAAAGTTGCAAAACGCAAGATTCGTAAATTGAAAGTCGCAATCAATGAATTTGCATCCTACAAATCTGCAATTTTCAATCTTTGATCCAAAAAAAACACAAGACTCAAAGGTAACGTTCTTAAAGGTAGTGAGAGAAAATAGAGAGCCAGAAATTTTTAACCCCTTAATATCACTGTTCATTAGTACTTCGTTTTCAATAACTTCGTACTGAGTGCTATCAAGAAACTTATCAACCTTAACCGATTCCGTTGCTTCGGGGTCTGAGTGAAGCGCTAGGGTCTGGTCAATAAATTTGGTTAAAGAATTCATGTTGCCTCCAAGCCTTGTGTCGTTTTAAGTGACAGTGTGTGTCGCTCAATTTCATAATACAATACCTGACTCATTGCGTCAAGCAATAAAATTGCGTAAAGAAATAATTTTGCATTCCGATAGGAATAATAAGGGCTTATATTGCAATTACGTGCAATTGCTATGAGCTAAGTGGTTAATATCCCGAAAAGGGAGGTTGCAATGGCACAATTTGATGAAACAAAAGTGGACCTATTCTTAGGAGTTGTACGGAAGTACATGCAAGTTCGTGGCTCTCTGACACAGAAAGACCTCTCTGAGCTCGTCGGAGTCGGCGTCTCTACTATGAGCCGCTTTCTCAACCAAAGAACAACAGACCTAAATCCTCAGCTAATAGCCAAAATAGTCGCTAAATTGAACATTCCCCTTCACGAAATGATCGATTTTGTCGAAGAGGGATTTAGTGATCACTTCATTAGACTAGTGAAGCTCTATAAAGACGAAGGTGGCGATAGTGAACCAAGTCTTAATACTCCAGAGCCTACCGAGGATGTTGAAGAGGATGATGACTTTGCAGATGCCTTAAGCGGGGACGAAGGAACAGCTCAAAAGAGTACCTCGGCCAGGATTAAAGTAGGCGGAAAGTCTCATACAGTTAGTTATAACCAATCCGGACAAGCGGGCGGGGATAGCGAAATAAAAGATAAGCTGAGATCTTTATCAGCAAGGCAGAGAGGATTCTTAACCGACTTCTTAAGCTTAGATACTGATGGAAAAGACTTAGTTGTAGATATTGGAAAGAATATTATTACTTATCTTAGGCAAAAGGGAATTGATTTTTGAAGAAGCCATTTGTTTTAACATTTTCGCTTTTTATTCTAGCAAGCAATTGCTGGGGCTCTCCCGATCGCTTAGAAGTTATCTTTCTAAGCCAAGCTAAGTCTGCATCCATCATTAATTTCTTAAATAAAAAAACAAAGAACATCTTTCTCTCCAAGTCGATTGCTCAAAATAAGACTGAAGGTTATGAAGAGGAATATGTTATCGACTTCTCTGACCCTGAAGGATTTGAAGACGCAACTCCTATGAGGAACTTAGAATGCACGCCTATGGGAGACGGATGTTTTCATCCTCAATTAGGTTATCTAAGTGAAGTACCAGGTGCTTTAAAACCAAATAAAAAACTAAAAGAAGAAGTCAAAACTGAAAAGAAGGAAGATCCTTTTAAACTGAATACTTTTAATGCTGATGATATCTCTCTCGTTGAATGCCAAGAGGGAAGATACTTTGATATCTTTTGTGGTAAGGAATCAAGAAAGACTATCAAGACGGCGGACTTAGAAATATGGATCGATACAAGTTCTTCCCTTCGTAATATCGACTACACTTCTGAAGAAAAATATTGTGAAAGACGCTTCTTTGCTTCTAAGTTGAAGAATGACTGTAAAGCCGGAGTGAGCTTTTCTATTTTTGATACTTCAAGAAGAAGCCTAGGCTCTTATGACACTCTCTGTGATTACGTAGGAAGCAATGATGGTCGCCGCATGGTTAACTGGATTGAGGCAAACTCGGCCAAGCACTTAGTTATCGTTACTGATGTTGATGAATACCATGGGCCCTTTAGAGAGTATTTAGAGAGATCAGGCGCTACCGTTCACGGTATTGGGGCGACTCAAATAGCAGCTAAAGACCTAAGTAACTTTATTCCTAAGATCACGAAATCTTGTAAAACTCTGTAAATAATCCATAAGACCAACTTCTACTGGCCATAACCCGCCGAATTTCTTACTTTCATCCGATGGATCTTAAGCACCTTCTTATTTGGTCAAATTCAAATTACAAAGACCTTCCTTGGAGAAGATCTAGAACTCTTTATAAGACGTTAGTCTCAGAGATTATGCTTCAGCAGACGACTGTTTCAACTGTGGTTAATCATTTTGATAGGTTCATCGAAGCTTATCCTAACTTTGAATCTCTTGCGGCAACAACTGAAGAAGAGATCTGTATGGCCTGGAAAGGTCTTGGCTATTATAGAAGAGCCAGAAACTTGCGGCTTGCGGCCATTGATATTGCAGCAAGAAATTCAAGAGTCCCAACAAAACACGAAGAGCTAAAAGAGATTCATGGAATAGGTGACTACACTGCTAGTGCTCTTATTGCGATCGGTAGAAATAAGCCGGCCTTAGCATTAGATGCTAATTTAGAAAGAGTTATTAGTCGGCTCTATATGATTAAAGAACCTAAGGGATTGAAGCTCCAGAAGAAGATTCAAGAGCTTTATAAAAGTGGTTTTGTTTTTCCTCATTTAGAGAAATCCGGTCCTAGGGCCGTGAACGAAGCATTGATGGATTTAGGTAGAGTCTTTTGCCAAGCGAATAAAACCGACTGCAACCTTTGTCCTTTAAAAAAGAATTGCCAAGCCTACCAAATGGGCGCAGTTGAAAAATTTCCTGTTGTTATTGAAAAGAAAAAGGAAAGCTTTGATCTTGAACTAGTTAGGTTTGTCGTTAAGAGAGGCAAGAAAATCTTGGCCTATAAGAAATCAAAAAAGCAATGGCTTGCTGGTCAATTAGAGATTCCTACTTATGTCTTAAAGACTAGTGATCCTAAAATGAAGCAATACCCAAAGCTCGGAGGAGAGTTAAATCTTAAGGGGCTTAAGAAATTTAAAACAGGCATAACCAAATATAAGATCACAAATTACATCTATGAAGTTGAACTGAAAGAATTCGAAAAACTAGTTGGAAATAAAGCTGAGTATTGCTTTGTTGAAAACAATGTTGAGACGGAGAACTTTTCAACGGCTACCCTTAAGACCATCGCTAAAGCCTAAATCAAGACAGTTTACTTAAAATTGACAGTAAAGTGGCAGGCAGCTGAATGAGTTGACCTAAGACTCGGGCATTGTAGAACAAACAACTAAATAAGGAGTTTGTTTAATGAGAATCATCGCTCTAGTAACTGCCGTCATCATTCCTAGCTTTTTCGTCCTCACTGCTGATGCTGGTAACTTGAAAACAAAATGCAGCACTTTAGAGATCTGTGCTGAAACAGTTAGCCAATTAACCAATAGACAGTATATTTTCCCCGGTCATCTCAAGGGAAAGGTTTTAGGTACAGAGGGCGTCGAATTTACTGCTGAAAATGCAGACTCTCTGTACTCACAAATCCTTAATGAAAATGGATATACAAGAATCCTATTAGAAGACAAAAAAACTTATAGAATCATTAACGCAAGAGATGTGCGCTACACTCCAGTACCTCAGGTGAATGGCAGCTTTGAAAATGAGCCGGTTCTTCCTAATACAACTGATTATCATATGATGTCCTATCAAATGCGCTACCCCGACATTTCCTCAGTAGTCACAAGATCTCTTAGACCTTTTATGTCTCGCTACGGCAGGATCATTGATAATAAAGTGAATGGGACATTGGTCGTTCAAGATACGGCGCTTAATTTAAAACGTTTATATGGTCTAATTAAACAAATGGATAATGAGCCTACACGGGAGATGAAAAAGAAGTGGAAGAAAGAAAAAGAGCGCTACCACGAAATTCAATTAGAAAAAGCTAGAAACTGTACTGATAAGAAGTCATAAAAAATTCGGAGGCCACCCCTCCGAAGAGAAGTGGCCCGAATTTAAGAGAAAAGAGATAAGCCGGGTCCTGTCGTGAGTTGTCATTCATCTAGGCCAAAGGTTACCCCTTGGCTCGAGCACTCTACCCGCCTACTTGGACTAGCCGTCCTAAACGTAGGCCTATTTGAGCTTGCACCGTCTAGAGTTTACCTGGTTTCACTACTGCGTGACCGAAGTCACCGTACATACTTTCTGTTGCACTTGTCCTCACCTCACGGTGGATGGGCGTTACCCACTAGATTGCTATATGGTGCCCGGACTTTCCTCCCGTCTAACCCTTCGAAAAAGCTTAGACCGGCGACAACTTTCCTTTCTCTCAAGGGATTTATGCAGCACAGTATATGGATAGTCAATTAATTCTTTAAATGATAGATAGTATGAACTTGATCGAGGGTAAATTAGTGAAAATATTATGTCTCTTAACTTTAGTATGTTTTTCTTTTTCTTCAAATGCGTCTTTAAAAAAGATGACTCAGGAGTACTTAGAAAATAACTCTAGTGTTCTTAAATCAAAAGCGAAAGCGGACTCAAGCTTCTTGGGCATTTCTTCTTATAAGGCTTCAAAGACTTGGTCACTTTCTTATTCAGGTTCAAAAGAAACAGATAACTTAGAAACTGTTAGTGCTTTCTCTACAAGAGATACTTCGACTACGAATCATTCATTATCTGTTGGAAAGGATTTTAACTGGGGTGGTGAATTCTCACTTAATAACTCACTTCTTAAATACAATTCTCCGAGTCTAACAAACCCTAAAAATGGATTTCAACAAGGACTCTCTTATACTCAGGACTTAGGGGCTAACTTCTTAGGAAGAAGTTTCTATAGAGGACTAGATTCAGTAGAAGAAGATTATAACTCGACTAAAGCTGCAATCGACAATGCTCTTCAGTCTTCACTTTACTCATTTGTTGTTTCTTATTCTCAAGCAAAATTAAACTTCTCATTATTAAAACTTCAAGAAGCGGCTCGTGATAGAGCAAAGCGAAGAAAAGAACTTATTAGAAGACGAGTAAGAGATGGGCTGAAAGAAAAGGTTGATCTTATTCAGGCCCGTATTGAACTCCTCTCTTCAGAAGAGCAGGTAAAGTCAGCAGAGATGCAGAGAAAATCAAGCCTAGAGTCACTTTCAAATGCTCTTCATAGAAACGTCACTCGAATTGAAGTAGATCCCTTTGACTCAAAAGAATTAGATTTTAAATCAATCCCAGCTGGAACTTCTACTGGAAACCTTGAAATTCAATCTTTAGAAAGTAAGCTTAGATCCTTGAGGTCTTCTAAAGATCAAGTGGATTATAGCTTTTGGCCTACTATCAATGCAGGAATTACTTATAATACAAACGACTATGATAATCAGAAATCGACTGCTTTAGATGAGGGCTCACTTATAGGTAGCCGAAACTCAGACGAAACGATCCTTTCACTGAACGTGATCTGGAGCATAGGGAGTGAATCTCAAAAAGTTTCAAGAGCTCTTAATAATATAGACCTTCGAGTGACTGAGATGGAAACTAAGAAGTTAAAACTTAATTTCTTAAAGACAGAAGAATCTCTTCTTTCTCAACTAGAGTTATTAGAGAAAAATCTTGTCTCAGTAAAGCAGAGAAAAGAACTAACAAAGAGTGCTCTTAAAGAAATGACGAAACTCTATAATAGAGGCCGTGCTGATCTTGACCAAGTTATTCGCGCAGAAGAGTCTTTGATCAATACAGAAAGAAACTTTATTCAATACCTAGCGCAACGAGAGAACCTTGTTTATCGCCTAGCCAGTTTATATGGAACCCTTGAAGAGTATCTAACAAAATGAAAAATCTCATCTCTTTCTTTATCAAAAACTCTGTTCTCGTTAACCTTCTTACGGTGATGATCATAGTTGTTGGCGCAATAACTGTTTATGGACTACAGAAGGAGACATTTCCACAAGTGGACTTTGATGTCGTTGTGGTTAGGGTTAATTACCCAGGGTCTTCATCAGAAGATGTTGAAAAGTTAATTACAATTCCAGTAGAAAGAAAGATTAAAGAAGTGGAAGGTATAAAGACATTAAATGGGCTCTCAGCGGAAGGGGCTTCCATTATGTTTATGGAAGTAGATCCAGATTATGATCTAAAAGAAGTTGTAGAAGATATTAAAACTGCCGTAGATGGAACCGAAGATTTACCAGAAGATTCAAAAACTCCCATTGTTACATCGGCCAATAATAAGAATCGTGGAATCATAAAGGTTGTTCTTACATCTGAAAACTATGACGATTTAAGGTTTACGTCTAAAGAGTTAAGAGACGAACTTGAAAGAGAGATAAAAGATATTTCTTTTATCAACTTAAAAGGTTATAGGCCTGACGAAATCAGAGTTGAAGTTTCTCCCGAGAGGTTGAACAGTTATGACGTCACGCTTGGTGAAATAAGTCGCTCGATTCGTCAGAGAAATCTAAACCTCTCAGCTGGTAAAATTGAAACTGAAGAGGGTGATATCTTTATCCGAACAGTCGGAGAATTCGAGCAAGCCTCTGATATTGAAAAGGTAGTCATTAGCTCAAATAGTTCAGGGCAAAATGTTGTTGTCTCAGATGTCTCGGAAGTAAAGATTGCCCCTGAAAAAAATACGATTCTTCTGCGCTCCAATGGCGAACGGGCGATTTTTCTAGATATTAAAGTAAAAGGCTCCGCAGATGCCATCACTTCGACAAAGATCCTTAAAGAGAAAGTAGAGAAATTTTTTAAGAATGAAAAGTACAGCAATGTACAATTTAAATACGCTGATGATTACTCCTATTTTGTAAAAAGAAGATTAAGTATTCTGACTGATAGTGGCGTCATGGGGCTAGTCCTTGTCTTTTTCTGCCTTTTACTTTTCTTAAACTTATCAACGTCTATTGTTACTTCGTTAGGTGCGCCTATTGCTTTTATGGTTGCCTTTATTGTGATGTCCCTTATGGGGGTGACGATAAACCTTATCTCGATGTTTGCTTTAATTCTGGTCCTCGGAATGCTGGTGGATGATTCAATTATTGTGGCTGAGCAGTTTTATCAAAGATTAGAGAATGGCGAAGATCCTAAAGAGGCCGCCACGAAAGCAGCAATGGAAACTATTAAGCCTGTCACCGCAACTATCTTAACCACAATGGTAGCTTTCGGGGCCCTTTTCTTTATGGGCGGTATTATGGGGAAGTTCTTATGGCCTGTTCCAGCAGTCGTTATAATCTGCCTCATTGCTTCATGGTTTGAATGCTTTTTTATTTTACCAAGTCATTTAGCTGAATTTTGCCGAGTTAAAGTAACTGAAAAAAAACGCCGTTGGTACGACACACTTACGGATCTATATTCTAAGTGGCTTCTCTTTTTTTTAAAGGGATGGAAAGGAAAGATGCCTTTTGTCACAATTATCTTTTTTGCGTTTCTCCTTATTTTCACTGCGGGAGTTGCAAAAACTATGCGGTTTGAACTTTTTCCCGGTGACGATGTACGAACGGTTTATTTGCAACTTAAAGGAAGAGTAGGGGATCCTCTGAATAAAACAGATGAGGCTATGAAGCAACTTGAAGATGTTGTTACTAAAGAGATGCGTAAAGATGAACTCCTTCAATTTAGTACCGAAGTAGGTCGATTAATAGGAGCGAACCAAAACTCTAAAACAGGAAATCATTACGGTTCTATTGTTCTTTATTTGACTCCTCCAAATGAGAGAGAGCGCTCTACTGATGAACTCTTATCTCTACTTGCAAAAAAAGCAAAAGCTGTGGTTTCTACTGATTATACAGTCATCACCGCTAAGCAAAAGGGCGGACCACCAAGTGGAAAACCTATTGATATCGAACTTCTTGGAGAGTCTATTCCAAGGCTTAAAGAGGTATCAAAGAAGGTGCGCGAACTGCTTATAAAACAAAAAGGTGTCACGACAACGGAAATAGATTTTGAAGAAGGAAATGATCAAATTATTGTTAAAGTAAACGAAGTAGAGGCTAAGAGACTAGGTCTTTCAACTTCACAGATTGCCATTGAATTAAGACAAGGTTTCGCTGCAGATACAATAACAGAAATTAGAAAGTCAGAAGAAGATGTTGATATTAAATTAGTTTTAAATGATGAAGCAAAATCAAAGAAGGAGACCTTAAACCTTCTGCATATAATCAATAATCAAGGACGCAGGATTCCTCTTTCCAAAGTGGTAAGTTTTGAGTCGAATCCTGGAGCCTTTATTATTAGAAGGCTCGATAGAAAAAGAATCTTTTCAGTCTCAGGGGAGATCAATAAAGAAGTTACTTCACCGAGAGAGCTTGTAAAACAAATGAAAACGGTTCTCCCTCCTATAATGAAAGACTATCCTGATATTAAGGCCAATTATGGTGGAGAGAATAAAAATACGGAAGAGTCTATGGCAGGGCTTCTAAAGTCCTTTGCTATCGCCATGTTCGCGATCTTCTTTATCTTGGTGATGATGTTTGGAAGTCTTGGTCAGCCTTTTGTGGTTATGATGGCCATTCCTTTGGGCATGATTGGCGTTATCTATACCTTTCTTATCTTCAATCAATCATTAGGATTTATGGCGCTTATGGGAGTCGTCGCACTTATTGGGGTTGTGGTAAATGATTCTATTGTACTAGTTTCATTTATTAATCAAAAAGTAAGAGAGGAACAGAAGGACTTAGTAACATCTATTTTAGAGGCTTCTGTCTCAAGATTTAGACCGGTTGTTTTAACAACTGTTACGACTGTCGCAGGCCTCCTTCCTATCGCCCATATGCCTGGTGGGGATCCTTTTTTAAAACCAATGGCCTTAGCTTTTGCATGGGGACTTCTTTTTGCTTCTGTTATCACACTTGTCTTTATTCCAAGCAACTTCTTAGTTTATCAAAAGATAATCAGTTGGTTTGGTAGAAAAAAACTAAAGGGTTTTGGCACTAAGAGGAGTCAAGAGTCTTCCGCAACCGGGGCATGATTCGGTAGCAAAGCCCTTTTCAATATCGTTGGCCTGCATTTGATTTAAAGTGTACCTGCAGACACTACAAGAACCAGTCGAAACAAAACAAAGTGGATGGTTGAATTTATGCGTTTTACACGAAAGTAGATAGGCCATTCTGTGATTCTCATCAGCCTGCTCTAACAGAGAGCTTACTCTTTGCTCAAGAGAGTCAATCTTAGATTGATGGGCTAACTTTTCTTTATCTGCTTCGTTACTGATCAACTCAAGTGATTTAGCACTACCAGCAAGAAACTCTTCTTTCTCTTTTATGGCCTCTTCTAGAACTTCAGTTTCTTCTAAGATTTCTAATATTTGATTTTGAAGAAGTTCAATCTTAGGAGTCAGAGTATCAACCTCAGTCTGCAAAGCATTGGCCTCATTTTCATTTCTAGCTAAAGGAATATGTTCGTTAGTTTTCTCTAGCTTTGATTCTGCCGAGGCCAAGTCATTTTCTAATCCTGCAACTAAGGTCATTTTCTCTTTTAACTCAGAGGAAAGCAGGTTTGTCTCTTTAGAAAAAATTTCCCTTTGTTTTTCGATATGGAGTACACGATTAACTTGTTCAGAAATACCATCAAGATGCTCTTTAATAGTTTTTTCAAGAGATTGAGCTTCTATTAAATGTTTAAAATCTTCGATGGCCATGCGCGCTAATTCCGATGAATTATATAAACTACAAAAGTCTGCCGAGGACAGAAAAAGGAGTATAATAACCTAGGTATAACTAAGTAATTAAGTGGTGTCCAATGCGAGGAAATTCTTTCGGTAAAATGCTCTCAATCTCATCTTTCGGTGAATCTCATGGAGCGGCTATTGGAGTCGTTATCGATGGAATGCCGCCTGGAGTAGATTTTACTCTTGAGGGATTACAAAAGGATTTGGATAGAAGAGCTCCAGGTAAACTAAAAGGAGCAACAGCGCGGGTCGAAGCAGATCAAGCTGAGATTCTAAGTGGTGTCTTCGAGGGAAAAACTTTAGGGACCCCAATTGCTGTTATCGTTAGAAATACAAATCAAAGAAGCGGGGATTACGATAAGTTGAAAGATAATTATCGCCCGGGTCATGCTGATAAGACGACTCAAGCAAAGTACGGAATAAGAGATCACCGAGGTGGTGGTCGTGCAAGTGGTAGAGAGACAGTAGCAAGAGTTATTGGCGGCTACTTTGCTGGGCTTATTCTCAAAAAAGTAAAAGTTAGGGCCTGGATTAGTAAGGTTGGACCCTTTGAGTATAAGGAGATTCCAAACCTTGATGCAGACTTTGGAGCTTATTCATTTCCTGATACTAGTAAAACTGATGAAATAGAAAAATACCTCGTTGGGCTCAAAGGCTCTGGTGAGTCTCGTGGTGGTTCTGTGAGAATTGCTATTGATCATTGCCCTGTTGGTTTAGGCGAACCAGCTTTTGATAAATTAAAGGCCGACCTGGCGAAAGCTTTGATTTCAATTGGTGCCTGTTTCTCCTTTAGCTTTGGGCTTGGAGAAGAGATGGCCGATCATGATGGATCGTTTGTTTCTGCTAATACTGAAAACTTTGGAGGGATCGAAGGCGGTATCTCTAATGGAGACAGGATTACTTTAAAAGTCACCTTTAAACCTACTTCGACTATTGGTGAAAAGGCCACGGAAGGAAGGCATGATCCTTGTATCATTCCCCGAGCCATTCCGGTTATTGAAGGAATGGTAAAACTAGTCCTTGCGGATCATTACTTAAGACAGAGAGCTTATTCAAACTTATGAAAACTAAAATAATTAAAGCCAATTTTGAAAAGATCCTTAGCGAGATAGAATCTTTAGAAACAGATACCCTTATTATCTTAGCTGATCAAAAAGTATGGGAGCTTTATAAAGAGAAGCTGCCTCTTGATCAGATTAAAGATAAAAGAATTATCTTAAGAACTAATCCTTCAGGTGAAGATGTTAAGACCTTTGAGGAGTTCGCTTCTTGTTCTGAATTTCTTCTTGATAAAGGGGTTCATAGAAAATGCCATATTGTGGCCTTTGGAGGCGGGAGCCTTTCTGATTTTGCGGGTTATATAGCGGCTTCACTCTTAAGAGGGATTGATTGGTCTATTATCCCAACCACCTTACTTTCTATGATAGATGCTTCCATTGGTGGGAAAACGGCTATTAACTCAAAAGCTGGAAAGAACTTAATTGGGGCCTTTCATAAACCTCAGAATGTTTGGTTGAACGTGGACTTTGTTGATTCTCTTCCAGAAGACGAATTGGTTAATGGCTACGGAGAATTGATTAAATATGCTTTCTTAGATGAAAGGATTAGTAAGTCACTTCTAGCAAAGAAGTTTGATCTGAATGAAATCATCTTTGAGTGCGCGGATTTTAAGTTAAACTTAACTGAGAAAGACTTTAAAGAAGCAGGTTTAAGAAAAAGCCTGAACCTTGGGCATACTTTGGGTCATGCCCTTGAGAAGATCTATTCACTTCCTCATGGGGAAGCCGTATTTTGGGGAATAGCTCTTGCTTTAGAAGTATTCCAAGAGGGTGAGTTTCTTGATCAGCTAAAAAAATATGCTAAGAAATTAGGAATTCATGAAAAGCCAGTGCCTTGGTATAAAAAGACTTTTCCAACTGAAAAGATAATTGATTATGTTAAGAAAGATAAGAAGATGATTTCAAGTTCCGTCGTAGAATTTGTCCTCGTGGAAAAAGTCGGAAAAATAAAATATCAGTCTGTAGAGATTAGTGAATTAGAAAGACTGCTTGAGAGCATGAAGGATAAGTTAAGTGACTTCACCTTATAATGTTTCTCTAAATGAATTTGTAAAAAAGATAGAAGTTCCAACTTCAAAATCTTATGCTAATCGCGTTCTTATCTTAGGCGCTATCACTCCTGGTCTGGTTCAGATTGATCAAGTTCCTAAGTCTAGTGACGTTGAAACCATGCTGAACTTGCTTCAAAGAATTGGATTAGAAATAGAAAGAAAAGAAGACACGGTCTATATAAAGAATAGTTTTCCTGAATGTGAAGGTAGCGATGATCTTATTTTAGAAACAGGGGACGGCGGAACAACCAATAGATTCTTATTGCCTTTACTGGCGAGAGGATCAAATTGTTATACTCTTGAGGCTAAAGGCCATATGAGAAAAAGGCCAATGGAGCCTCTTATCCTCGGGTTAACCTCTCTTGGTGTTGATGTCTCTATGGGCGGGGAAGATTACTGGATTAAAGTTAAAGGCCCTTATCAAAATAAGAGCTCTAAGGTTGAAGTCGACTGTAAGGATTCAACTCAGTTTATAACAGGCCTCTCTTTAGCAACGGCTGATCTTGATATTGAAATAAAGGCCTTAAACTTAGAAGCAAGCCTCTCGTATTTCTTAATGACTGAGAACCTTATTGAAGAATTTAAGTCTCAAAGGTCAGAGTGGACTATTCCCGTTGATTTCTCTGGGCTTAGTTACCCATTAGCCTTGGCGTGTACTACGGGAAATATAGAAGTAACTAATTGCAAAGAGGTAGATTCTTTCCAAGCAGACTCAATTTTTATAAAGATCCTTGAAGAAGCAGGGGCTAGTCCTGAATTTAAAGAGGGGAGCCTTTTCTTAAAAAAGCCTGAATACTTAATGCCTTTTGAAGCTGATGGATCTAAGAGCCCTGATCTCGTTCCGACACTGGCTTTCTTGGCAGCTTACGCCTCTGGTGCGAGTATCATTCGAAATATTGAGATTCTTAGGCATAAAGAATCTGATAGAGTCGAAGAAGTCTTATCTCTTCTAGAAACTTTTTGTATTGAACATGAATTTGATAGCGAGAAAAACAACCTGATCATCTATGGCGATCCTTCAAAGAAGATTGGCTCTGTTGAGTATTATCCCCCTGAAGACCATCGAATTGTCATGGTGGCCTACCTGTTTATGAGAATGAACAGTGGTGGGAAGCTTCATAACTTTGAACATGTTAAAAAGTCTTTTCCTAACTTCTTTGAAGTGATGGATTAAAAAAGCTCCTGAGTTTCCCCAGGAGCTAAAATCCTAATGAACATATGGTGACAGATTCTTTTGAGAAATAGGATCGAGTAGACTTACGTCATCGATCTTAAATATATCGCCGGCTAAATCCTCAATCAAGATAGATCCATCGGGTAGGAACTCTGGCCAGTCTTCCAATTTTGTATGGAAAATTCGCTTACCCTGTCCTGTTAAGACCGTGTATTCACGGAGCTCAACATCTTCTTCAATATGAAGAACTTTTTCTATCTTCATGACAAATTCGGCTGTCTTTAAGTATTCCTCAACAGTTAATCTCGTTAATACATCCAATTCTTTTAAATCTTCAATTAGGAAAACTTCATTTCCTTTTTCATCACGTAGGGAGAGGAACTCATTAGGCTGAGACCAAGGAAAACATTGCTTAACCTTAACTTCAGTCTTCTTACCTTGTTGTTCAAAAGTAAGTTGGTGAGAATCTCCCATATAAATTTTGTAGTCATCGACTATTTTTAAAGCAGTCATAAAAAACCTCCTACTGGTTAAAAAGGGGGGATTCCGGTTCCCCCCTAGTTCTGCTAGCAAAGTACTAGCTCAGCATTCTTCGCTTTGAAGAAGTAAACATTAATACCTCCTTGAAAGAGAAAGGGGTTTTACCCCCCTTCGGTTATAGAGCGAAAAACTCGCTCATTTCTTGTTGCATTCTGTGAAGCTTGCGGTATTCGCCTTCCTCTTTTGAAAGAAGTTCCTCGTGAGTTCCTCGTTCTACGATTTCACCATTATCGATCACGAAGATTCGATTAGCTTTTCGTAGAGTAGAGAGCCTGTGAGCAACAGCAAAAACAGTACGGCCTTCAATCAACCTGTCTAACGCCTCTTGGATGTTACGCTCAGTTTCTGTATCAACAGCACTAGTCGCTTCATCGAGGATGAGAACACGAGGATTCGCCAAAATGGCCCTTGCTATACTAACTCTCTGCCTTTCTCCACCAGATAGGGTATGGCCTCTCTCTCCTACAACGGTGTCGTAACCGTGAGGGAGCTTACCTATAAAGTTATGAGCATTGGCCACCTTGGCCGCCTCAATAACCTCTTTCCTTGAAACTCCTGGAACACCGTAACCGATATTATCCAAAATCGTTCCATGAAAGAGATAAGGGTCTTGTAAAACCATACCTACCTGTCTTCTATACGAACCAAGGTCAAGGGACTTGATATTATGACCATCAATAAGGATCTCTCCTCCATCGATGTCATAAAAACGAGCGATTAATTTTGTGATAGTAGATTTTCCACCACCACTCGTTCCTACAAGTCCGATCATCTCGCCTGGTTTAACATCAAAGTTAACGCCTTTTAAGATCTTCCTAACTCCGTCATAACTAAAACTCACGTTGTTAAATTGAATACGGCCTTCGACCTTTTCAATCTTAACAGGGTTATCAATGTCCCTAATCGTTGGGTTTGTATCTAAAACCTCAAAGATTCTATAGGCACTTGATAAGGCCCTATTTAACATTCTAGCAACTTGACCAATCACTTCAATCGGCTGGGAAAACATTGTGAGGTACAATAAAAAACTCACAAAGGTACCAGCAGATAAGTAATGCGCTTCTGTTGGTCCTGCGATTAGTCTTGGCGTAGCAAATGCCCAAACACCAATAACAATCACGTGGATGCCCATCATAAGCACCGGCCAAAATCCGGTCCATGCTTTGTGGATGTTGTTAAACTCATCCATGATGATTCCGTTTCTGTCACTAAACCTTTTCTTCTCTCGCTCTTCTTGGTTGAAGGCCTTTACGACCTGCACCCCCGGGATCGTATCTGACAACACATCAGTTAGATCCGACCACTTTCTCCAGGCCTTAAGAAACAACCTCTTCATTCCTTCCCCGTGGCGATAAATCGCGTAAAGAAGAACAGGAACCGGAACAGTCATAATAAGACCTAACTTCCAGTCCATTGAAATCAAGACGGCACTTAATCCTGATAGAGTGATGAGGGCGATTCCGACCTCAACCACGCCAAAAGCGACAAAGTCCCAAATTCTGTCGGTGTCCGAACTTACTCGCGTAATAATCGAACCTGTTTGTTTCTTAGAGTAAAAATCCATGCTCAATGTTTGCAGGTGAGCATAAAGTTCATCTCTCAAGTCCCGAGCTACCTTTTCCCCCAAGATCGACATCTTATTAAGCCGTAGCCAAACAAAAAATTCTCGAAGTATGTAAGTAGCGCTAAGGGCACCAACTAAAATCCAAGCGGTTGTTGAAGCTTCATTCACAGATAGAGTTCCATCTTGAAAAGGCTTCACAACCTTATCGATTAAGTATCCAGACACATAGGCTGGAACTAATGAGACGGCCGTTGTTAAAACAGCACCGACCGTCCCATAGATCAACTCTTTACGGTACGGAAGCAAGTAGGCGAGTAATCGCCAAAGGGCTTGCTTCTTATCTGTACTGACAGAGTTTTGAGCTTCTAGGACTGGCTTTAATACTGAGTCGGCATATTCCTCATCAGCGTCAGAGCCTTCATCCATTTGAAACTCAGCGTTCTTAATCTTTTCCTCAATGACATACTTGAGGTGACCCATGATGATCTTTTGTCTCTGAGTAAACCGCCAGGTTGCCACAGGAGGAAGATCATTTGAGGTCAAGCAAATCAAAGTGCTACAGCTTAAAGAGGAGTTCTCGATAATGTCGCTGATTCGTTCAAGGGGAACTCGCACTTCTATTTTTAAAGAGTCTTCATCTCGCTTTACGATAAAAAGATTCTTTTTAGTTAAAACAACCCAAGCCTCATGGAATAACAGATTCTCATTTAAATCTGAAAGTCCGTAGAGCTCAATCCTTGGGTCAACCTCCATCTTTTCCAAAAGAGTCTTCACTTCCTTTGGAAGCCCACCTTCTTGGCGAAGGTGGGTCTTAATAAATTGTTGTTTTCTATTTAAATTTTCCATTTCTATTTCCAAGTTCTCAATTTTCTTGAGATTAATTTAAATTGGGAGGATGAGTGTAGTTTGCATAATGACCTGAGGGTGCATTATCTAAGACATTCTCATATCTCCCAGGGGCTACTGATCTTCTAAGATTTCTTCCGTTGAGAAGAGTCTTGGCCAATAGGTAGATCCCACCGAGTAAAAGTTTTGATGAATAACTAAGTAGTCTCCAAGATCTTCTCCAAAGAAGCTCCCAAGCTCTCATCCAATTTATTAGTTCATGACTAACGTTTAAAAATTCTAGTTTGCGGTACATATATTCTCCGTTTTTGTTGTTTGTTTATGTTCTGGGTGCCGATTTTTGCGATCGAGGGCCTAATCGATCGTAAAAATGGGAACCTAGAGCGGTTCTTGAACTGAAATAGCGAATCCCTGCGCGGAGAAACTCCGTTCCAGTTCAGTTCTTTAGTAAATTTTAGTTTTTTGGTATGACGTTACTTTCTAAGTCTCAGAAATATCGTCGATGTGTAGCCTAACGGCTTTAAGGTAGAGGCCACATCACAGACAACGTTTCCGTTGATTACCGTTCTCATTTTATTTGAGATGATAATATTTTCCATTTTAGCCTCCTGTATTCGGATGAAAGAAGACTTTAGCGTCTTCAGTTGTTTCTAAAGTAACGCATTAAAAAAATTTGTCAAACTTTTTTTTCAAATAAAATTATTTAATTTGAAATGAGAAGGAGATTGAAGCTTATTGATTCTTTCGTTAACCGTTTAATTAAGAGCGGATCTTCATTGGGAAAATGCTGTAAGTAATTAGTATATATAGATTCTCTAGGTAAAATTAAAGCTGAGCTCACTCGTCAGCTATACCCTTAATCTTTTCTCAACTCATTTCTATAATGGGTATAATAATGACTAGATAACATTAAGAAGGGTTGAGTCTCTATGATAAAGTCGAAAAGTTTTTTTAATATCACTATAGCTTTTATGGCTATCTATCTCATAAATATGATTGGGAGTAGCTTTTCTCTTAATGAAGGGCTCTTGGATTTTCATAACCTTGATGAGCTTATTAATTCTGAGACTAATATTCTGCATGTTCTCTTTACAACTTTTTTTAGAACCTCGATGCCCATCACACTTCTTTTAGCCTTTTGTTTTATCGATAAAGACTTTTTAAAAAATAAAAACCTACCTCTTGTCCTCTTTCTTGTTTCAACAGTTCTCTTAATTATAAATAATATGATCATCTACGGATTTGGTGTTTATATTTTTATCGCGATTAAGAACTTGATTAGTATTGAAGCACTCGCAGAAAAAAATACATTGATAGACTACTTCGTTCCTACTTTTGAATTGATTAGCGTGTTGATTAACGATGTTATGAGTTTGATCTTTAGCCCGGTTTTAGAATTTGTAAGAGGCTTTGCTATTGTCTTTATCCTAAAGAGCTATAAATTTAATAAAGGTTTACTGTATTTGGCAGCAGCCTTTTTAATCTTTGATTTTTTCGTCCTTTGTATTTCCTTTTTGAGCTTCCTTGGTTTTGAAGTACCGATGCTGGGAGATATAGATTTTGGGCAGTGTGCCAACGTGGCCTTTCCTTATTGGGTCTTCTTTGTCCTTTGCTATTTAATTTATGGAGCTTGGAAGAAGAAAGAATCAGAAGCATCGCAAAACTAGTTTTCTGAGCACTTCTAAAGTTGGCCTAACTCTCTTTAATACTTAGTGAGTGGGCTTTTCTGGCATAAAACGAGCTTCTCATTTTGATAAGACTCACCTATAATTTCAGTCTATTAACGCATATGCTTTTCTAAGGTGAAACAATGAACCGTTTGGTTGTTTTTAGTTTTTTGATGGTAGCCCTTGTTACTGTTTTGACTCTTAAGAATTATAAGTCTCTTCCTATATCAAATGAAAAATTTAGTATGGCAAAAGCTGAAGAGGCCCATGCTGCTCATATTAAAGAGCTTGCAGAATTGGCCTTAATGCAAAAACCAGCTGTAGCTGTTGTCGAAGATGATAAGCCGGAAGCGCCTTTAGTTGTTTTAGATACTCCTCAGCTTCAAAGCGGAAGTGACTTATATAAAAAATGTATTGTTTGCCACGGTAAAAGAGGTGAAGGTAAGAAGTCTCAGAATGCACCACGTATCGGCGGCCAATTCTCTAGCTATCTAGAAGAACAGATCTTGGCCATGCAAAGTGGAAAAAGAATTAATCAAAAGATGTTACCTTATATTAAGAAACTTTCATCTCAAGATGTAAAAGACCTTTCAGTTTATCTTTCAAAGATTCCTTGGGGAAAATAGCCCATGCCTCTTTACTCATTCAAAGATCATAAGCCTGAAGTCGGTGAGGGATGCTTTATTGCACCTTCTGCTGACGTTATAGGGCAAGTCAAGCTTGGAGCAAATTCAAGCCTTTGGTATGGAGTTGTAGCTCGAGGTGATATTAATGAAATTATCATAGGTGAAAACACTAATATTCAAGATCTCACTATGCTTCATGTAATTGAAGGTACTGCTCTTATCATTGGAGCGGGAGTAAGCGTCGGTCACAACGCTATATTGCATGCCTGTACTGTTGAAGATAATTGTTTGATAGGTATGGGTGCGATTGTTCTTGATGGTGCCCATATTGGAAAGAACTCAGTTGTAGCAGCTGGCTCTGTGGTAGCACCAGGAAAGAGTTTTCCAGAGGGTAGTATGATAATGGGCTCACCGGCAAAAGTGGTAAGAGAACTGAGTCCTGAAGAGTTAAAAGGCTATGGACAGCATTTTAATTCTTATCTTGAAGCAAAGAATGATTTTTCAAATCCAGATCTTATTAAGCTCTTAGACTAAAAGTCATTCTGCTGAAATTTAAATCTTATCTCTTCCATTCTTTTCTTATTAACACCTAAGTCTGATCGACCTGTTCTTGAGGCTGACTTAAAATGAACAAGCTGATCAATTCCAAAATAGAACTCAACATCATCGACGAACTTAAAGACCGAACTCGTGTACTCTGCGTGAATATAATCTGCCGTTGTAGAAATAATCTTCGCTGATCCATTCTTAGTAAGGATCCCTGAAATCTTTAAATGAGCTCTTTCTTTATTAGAGATGATTTTAATAGCTGGTAAGAAATGTTCATCTTCACTGGCAGCAAAGCTTGAAACACAATTTGGTTTATCTGGGCAAGGAGATAACTTTGCCTCGACTATGCCTAAGTTATTAGGTCTTGGTGCAGAACAAGAAGAAACGATAAAGATTAAAAAGAATAACTTAAAGAGGTCCACGGGATTTTCCTTTGCTAGTAACTTGGGCGAGACAATAGGGAATCACCTCGACGAACTTAAATATTTTTTCTTCGGGGTTATCGTTCCACTCTATGATTGATTCATTTAAGGGAGGAGAAATAGCTCCAATCTCAGCAAGCTTACTAATCTTGTCATTATTATCTAAGACCATCATAGCGCCGATCTCGACCATATTGGTTTCTTCTTGGCAGATAAGAAGCTTCCCACTTTTAAAGTAAGGCAGTAGTTCATTCCAAGAACCTTCAACAACGAGGGCTTCTAATTCTTCGATGACTTCTTGTTTTCTTCCTTCCATATTTTTCCAAAAAAGAGGCCAAGGATTAACCTTGGCCTTAATAACTAGAATTTAAATAATTTCTAGAAGTCGCTTGAACGAACTGTCTTACGTCCATTGGCTGAACAACGCGCTTGAGCGTCTTTAACCATAGCGTGAACTCTTTCGTTTAGTTTCTCAAGTGCATCTGAAGATACATTTAGTCCACCGCTCTTAAGGGCTTCTTTAGTTTTTGATCCTACTAGTAACATTTCAGTTTCTTTACTCATTATTTTCTCCTTTTAATGATGACATAATTTTTTATTAAAATGACGTAGATTATTCTTATTAAGAAAAGCCATGTTTTCAACCGAATTTTGGCCTTTAGAGCGGTTTTATTGCATTTTGCACAGCGCTTGCGCAGAGAGGCATCTCTTTTTTAGAGCAATTCTGCTGATTTCTTTCCTTATGTTAGATGTAACAGAGCAATAAGAAGCTTGTCCTTACTCTGAGACTTTAAAGTTTTTTGAGCGATAAATCTTAGAGTTCAATAAGATTCCAATCGCCTGAGTAAGGTCACCACTTTGTTTTAAACTCTGAGAAGACTCTTCTAAGAGGTTTTTAATATAAAGTTCTTCTGGTGTCTGGGCGCCTTGAATAAAGAGATTCATATGAACGTCAATGCCGGTGAAGAAATTGAAGTACTTCTTAACGGTGCAAAGATAGAGGTCATCAGTTTCTAAGAGGGCAGCTCCTAACTCATCAAGAGATTTAATTTCTTTATCTATATAATTCCCTCTGACATCCTGATAAATAAAACGGCCGTAAGCAGGACGTAGGTGAAAGAAGGGATCGTCATCCACTGGAGATAACTCCCTAGGGTATTTCTTATCTTCTTTATGAAACCTTAAATGGGTGGAGTGGATCATTCCATCACCTCCGGCGTCAGCGGAATAAGATTGTTCAACATTCCTGACGAGATTCGCGAGAGGATCCATTGTTGCATGACAGGCCATACAGCTTTCTTTTTTTCTGAATGAGATCTGTGAATTCTTTTGTACAAAACCAATCGCCTTTTTAATGGGGATGACGGGTAAGTCTCTACAAAGAAGTTCATTGATAATCGCCTTCGACCATCTTCTAGGAATGATTCTTCCCCCATTCATCTTCTTTCCTAAGTCTTGACCCAAATTTAGATTAACGAAAACTTCGCTACCTAAGATCCCTCCCCCAAGCCCTTCGTGAATATCCTTATTAATCTTAATCTCAACAGCTGGATTTATCTCTTTTTGATTATCTTTTGAATTCACTACATTCTTAAGGATATCTCGGTTCTTCGGGATTTCTTTTATACCCACCAAGACACCTGAGGGTACTCTATTTGGAAACCATTCTTTGTAATCACTTCCTTCACTTAGTCCGTAAATAAATCTGTAATCTTCTACCTTATATCTTGGCTCATCTTTAAATTTATATACAAGGTACTGTGTTTTTAGAGGAGACTTTCTAATCGCTTCATAGCTTTGACTACCCTTAAAGATTTCTTTAAAACTCATCTCCTTATCAAGCAAACTCTTTGAGAAAAAGTAACCCATTGAACCGGGATCTAAGACTTCAAAGGTTCCCCAACTACTCATGGCGACAAAGAAGTTCCATTCATTGAACCAATTATTATGCAGTTTTTGAAAGGTTAAGAGGGTGTTCCTATTTAAAGAAGTTTCTTCTTTTAGCGATCCATCTTTTTTTAGGTAAGAGCTCTCAATGATCTTTAAGCAGCCTTGAACACCTGAGATATCACCATGCTTAATACTTGTTATTAAGCTTTTTGGGGCCTTGGAATAATCAAAGTTTGTTAACTGTAAGGAGCACCTATCAAAGACCTCAAGATTACTTAAAGGAGTTATACTATGAACGTTTTTCTCGCCAACTAGGACTGGTCTAGGCTTAACATTCTTAATCCAGCTCTCAATAAGACTAAGTTCTTTTTCAGATAACTCACCTCGAGGAGGCATACTTTGGGGACCTTTTGCCTTACTTTTCTTGATGTATTTATAGATAACTGATTGGCTTGGGAAGCCTGGTTTTATATAGCCAAGCTGAGTTAAGTATTGATCGTCTTTCTCAAGATAGCCATGGCAAGAGACGCAGCGGTTCCTTAGAACGTCCTTCGCCGTCTTAGGTTCATAGAAGCTAGAAGTAAACTTGTTACAAGAACTAAGGATAGATATGAGAGTGAAAATGAATAGGAACTTCATATCTTTTGCCACCCTTTAGAAATACAGATCTCTACGACGGCATCTTCTAGTTTTGTGCTTTTAAATGAGAAATTCCTTGAAGGATAGAAAGCCAGAGAGACCTGTTCTTTCTTATTTATTTTATACTTAGCTTTAAAGAAATTAAAAGTTGATTCATTTTCTACAAAGGCGATGCAGCTTTTTAACATAAGTGCTTGTCTTAGTTTACTCGTTGTGGCGTTAAGAGTGATCTTGTTTTCAGTGAGACCGCTATAACAGGTACTTGATGGTAGAATATTAACGGGGAGGTCTTTTTCTTTTTTATAAACCTGTCCATATATATCACAAGGACCATAAAAAATACTTGGTCTTGAAAAAATATACTTTTCGATAATCGGCTTTGAGTTAGGTCCAAACTTTTCCGCGAGGGTGTTTGCTAATTGAAACCTGTTAAGAAAAACCTCTTTTCTGTTTAAGTTCTTACTCTCTGAAAAAACAGAAAAACTGAATAGGAAAATTAAGATTATTTTAAGAATCAATATTTTTAACCTCATTAATAAATGAATTCACTTTACCAGCTTTCCTTTCAAAGAGGGGCCTATCATTAGGAGAGGGACTCTCAATATTTAAGACATTTGCTAGGGATGAAGCAATATTTCCATAACTAATAGGCCTATTACCATTTTCTTTAACGGGAGCTCCCTGCCCCCATGTTCCATTCTTAGTATAGTAACTATCTCCTGGGCTTTGGGTGAATATATTTCCTACAACCTTAAGACCTTTAATGGAGCCTGAATAAAAGCTGCTTATGTGCCCGTTCCAACCATGCTCACTTCCAGAGCAATCAGCTCTCGGGTCTCTATCGAACTCAGAGGCGAGATGGATAAAGGTTTTATCATATAAACTTTTCCCTTCAAGATTAAGCTTAAACTCAGCAAGGCAGCTTGAAATTGATTTAAAGAGAGCATGGGTTAAGAATATATTTGGTAAGAGTCCTGTATCATGACTATCTAATTGAAAGTTATTCAGGTGCTTAGCCCCAGTGTATCTATCATTACCACCTTTATAAGAAAGTTGAGTAGAACCAACTGAAAGGATCTCTCTACTAAATTTATCGTTAGCTATACTATTTTCATAAAAAAGATTACTAACTGTATTTACATTAATCGTGATATTTCCACATAGCCCGTGAGTTAAGAGAAGCTCCGCCGTGGCGAATTGCTCAGCTAAGTTCTTAACCTTGGCCTTAACCAGAATGGTTCTAAAGTCAGAGTTTCCGATTAAAAAGTCATAGTTTAAATACTTAGCTAGAGTAGGATCAACTCTTCCTTCTTTTATGGCCTTTAGATCAGCCCCTTGGACTGGCCTCTCTCCAATACTTGTATAGTATGAAGCGTCTAAAGAAAAATTTATGATTCTTTGGTATTCTGTGACTCGTTTATTAAAGTCTTGAAGCATCTTTTTGTAGTTTCTTAATCCCACCTCACCTAACTCTTCTTTTATTAAATGAAGCCACCTTGCTTTATGCGGCTTACTTATTAAAAAAGGACTAAGTAAGTAAGAGAGGGGATTCTTATCATTTTGAGGCGTGTTGATTTGAATTGAATTCTCTTTAGATTTAAAAGCCCCACCTGCCACCGCTTCAACACCGGAGTCACCTACGAGATTGATCGATGGAAATAGCTTTTCACCCATTTTATCGGCGAGAAGCCCCGTTATGCTCGAGCCTCCAGGGATTGGAGCAGAAAGTTTTCTATTATTTAGGCTATGACCATCATTTCTCATATGGCAGCCTCTAACGATAAGGCAGTTATTTAATAAACTTGAAGCCTGAACTTCCCCAGTGCTTGTGAGAAGCTTGTCCTTCCAAAACTGAGGCATATACCAATCATTTACTTTAAAGCGCTGATAATCGAGTCCTGCAAGGCTAGCGATAGGCCCAGTATTTGAAAAATTATTAACAATCATAGGGTGAGGGACATAAGAGCTGCCCACCAATGGAGCAATAGGGTTATCAAAGCTCCACCTTGAAGGTCCACCTGCTATATTGATCTGTACGTAGTTAATATCTGTTGTTTTGGTTTTGGCCGAAATATTGGAAGGTAATAGACTGTAGCCTAAAGTAGAGAGAAGTTGTTTTAAGAATATTCTTCGATTTGTATCATCCATTTATTTAAAAGAGAGACTCCCTCGCTAGAGGGAGTGAATCTCTATTAGTTATCTAATGCGAACTTTCTAACATCTTTAGTTGGTTCTTTAATCTTAATTCTACCAGCAGCAACATTCTTGAGAGTTTGAATCTTTCCTGAAGGCCACTTCACGACAAGCTTATCAACATGTTCATTCTTATCTAAACCAAAATGAAGGATCTTCTCTGATTGAGCCGTTCCATTATTTCCTATTAAGTGACGAAGATAAGACTTTCCTTTAATATGGGCGGTTACGAAGGCACCAATACCATTGCGGTTAGACTCCGTACCTTCTAGATCTACGACTAAGCTATTTCTTTTTAACTTATTTTGATTCATTAGAACTTGAACTGGTTCGAAATTGACGCCCTTAACTCCAGGATCTCCATTTCGAATTACCATATCCATCTTTCCATCTTTATTAAGATCGGCAAGAGTGATGATATAACCGTCAGCGATACTATCAACACCTTCTAAATAACCAATCTCGGTGAAGCTATCATTACCATTATTTCTAAAAAGACGGTTTCTTTGAAATCCTGCAAGATGGGCACTAGCATTTTTATGAGTGTTAGCGTCCGGAGCTAGAAGATCTCCCTTAAAATAAGCGAGAACCTTCATAAAGTTTGAGGCCGTACCTTCTTCAGTAAGTTCAAACCCTGTTTGAGTATACCCAGTCTGGAGTGCTCTAACGAAAGTACTTGAGAGGTCTTGCTTTCTCGTTGTCCCTGACCAAAGACCATTGGCGACATAAATATCTAAGAGACCATCATTATTAAAATCAATAAACTCTACTCCGGCCATTCCTTCGCCAGCCCATTCAAGACCTGTTATGTCTGTCACTTCACTAAACTTAGCCTTTCCTTTACCTACACCTTGAAAAAGACGTAGACCTTCTCTGGCATAGTCATTGTACTCAAGACCTGGCCAGTTCGATGAACAAGACTGGCTCCATCTGTCAGCTGCGACAAAGTTTACATTCGTGATAGCAAAGTCTAAATGACCATCATTATTAACATCCCCACTAGCTAAACTCATGGCGAGGTCACTATTAACGATACCAGTCTTCTTTGAACTTTCTGTGAACTTTCCTTTTCCGTTATTAAGGTAGACGGGGCTTAGATTCCCTCTGTCATCTAAAACGATTAGGTCCATATCTCCATCTTGATCAATATCGACACTTGCCGTTGAGTGAGCAAATAAATACTCAATCTCTGCATATTCGATTCCTTCTTCAGTACGGTCAACAAACTTTTTTCTAGTTCCGTCGTTGATGAAGAGACCTTGAACTTGGGTTCCTTGACTAACTCCAGTAGCTCCATTGATAAATGTAAAATCTAAAGGACCAGGGAAACCAATATAAAAATCTAGTTTACTATCACCATTAAAGTCAGCGATAGCTGCTGGCATGGCATTGCCTGAAAGTTGTCTGTTTTCAATAATCTTGTCTATCTTCTTAAAATTTCCTTCACCAACATTTTCATAGAAAACGATGTCAGAGAAACTAAAGGCTTCATTCCCCGTTTTATCTTCTTCTTTCTTTAAATGATTAGGGACAAACCTTACGAGAACAAGGTCTTCTCTACCAGTATTGAAGAAGTCACCAAAGATAGCGGTTTTAACTAATCTATTTCCGTCAGTTCCAACGTTTACTTTCTTAAACTTCAATTCCGCCGTACTTTTTAAAAGAAGTCCTTCTTCACGAGTACCGACATAAATATCATGATTACCATCTCCATCATAATCACTGATAGATAGGGCGTAGCCACCTCTTCTAATGGCCTCTGTTCTTAAGTAAGAAGGAATGATGTCACCGATTGTCTTTTTGGTTGTATCTACAAAGGATGGCGCATCAGCCTTAACTAAGGTCTCTCCTTTTAGTAGATCAATTTCTAATACTTTCCATTTCCCTTCTTGAAGTACCACGTCAATAGCCCACATACCTCTATCGTTTCTTCTTTCACCATTTTGAGTAATTCCTCTTAAGTCAAAACGCGCGAGTAATTTAGCACGTTTCATCGATAAGTCAGCGGGGTTTCTAAATCTTATAGGAGAGACAAACTTAAAGGTTGAGAGATCAAAGTCATCAATCTTTTTAAAGCTACCTAGATATTTATTAAGATCTTCTTTAGCAATAGGGTACTTATTAGAGTTCTTGTTACTTGTTGACCAATGAAATTCTTGAATCCCTTCTACAACGTTCTTAGCAACTCTATTGATTCTCTTTTGGTATAAGAAAAGATTGCTATCTTTTGTAAGTGTGGACTCTAGCTTTGAGAGGTTCTTAGTTCTATAGGCCTCTTCGAGGTTATAAATAACATCTCTTTGGATATATTCAAAAAGCTGCTCATCGGCTAAGCATAACTCTACTGTATTTTTATGATTATGCTTTTCATTTGAGCCGCCATAGTACTTTGAGATCTTTGAACCATCGATCTTAAGATTAATCTTACTTAAGATTTCTTTATGTTTCGAGCGACCTTCCTCTTGGTGATTAGAGCCAGTACCAACTCCAAAAGTGGCTGCACTATTCACTTCTTTTTTCATGCAAGAATTTAAAGAAAGCAGTGCTAAACCTGCGAACGCTAGAAAAAGGAATCCCTTTTTTAATTTCATCTTTTACCCCTAAGTATCTATTATCAATATGAGATAATAATAACATAACCATAGGTAATTTAAACTACATCCAAAATTCCCGTACTTATAAAGGCCGCTATTTTTTTGCACTTGAGTTAATGCCAAGTATTTTAGACAGGTATTATTTAAAGATGATGATCCCTTCACGTTACGCTTCTAACGTGTTGAAAACGTTGAAGACCTAAGTACTTGAGATTTCTAGTCAGTTTAGTCTTTATTCAAGATGAAAAAGGAGCGTTTAGATTGAGCTTAAGCCTCGGATAAAATCTTTGTTAAGGCCTTAGTATCGAAACCATAAAACTTATGAATCTCTTCTCTTCCACCATAAGAATAGCAGTATCCGTTTTTAGTATCGGCGCCAATTCTTTTACATGGAATACTAAGTTCTAAATCACTTAAGGCCTCTAGAACTGCTGAGCCAATCCCACCTGGGAGAAAACTTTCTTCCACGCAAATGATTTTTTCATAGTTAGAGACTACTTCTTTAAATGATTCTAGGTTAACGGGATATCTATAGAGATCACAAAGACCTAGGTCGAGTTTGTTCTCTTTAATAATATCTCTACATTTAAATAAGAGGTTTCCGTTTGAGAGGACAAGTGTCTTCTTACCTTTAGAGAGGAGATGGATTCCTTTATCTAAATCAACTTCATCACTAGAGTTAAAGACGACACCATCAGGCTGTCTTTCAAGCCTAATATAATAAGTATTATTAAAGTTCTTATAATCAATGGCGATCTTCTCTGCCACAAACTCATCACTTACTGAAATCGTTGTTATATTCGGTATGGCCCGCATAATGGCAATATCTTCAGAGAGGTGATGGGTAGGTCCTGAATCTGGGTAACTAAAGCCTGCCCCGACTCCTACAATATTAATAGGTATATTCATCATGCCTGATTGGACACGAATCTTTTCAATACAATTTAAAGTTAGAAATGATGCGATTGCGTAGACGAAGACTTTCTTGCCTTCTTTGGCCAAGCCACTTGCAACTAAGATGGCATTTTGTTCAGCGATTCCTGTGTTAATAAACTGAGAAGGAAGATTAGTCCTGAACTTATCAAGAGCCGGAGCTCCCATGTCAGCACTGATAACGATTATATCTCTATCTTTTTGGGCCAATTCATAGATCTTATCCCAGAAAGAATCACGCTGAGTTTTCATAAGCCAATTTCCTTTTTAGCTATTTCAATGGCATCACCCTTAGGTGGAACTCCATGGCAAAGAGGCTGGTAGCTCATGCTTTCGAGTCCCTTTCCTTTGACTGTTTCACAGATAAGCATGGTTGGCTTTCGTGAAGGTCTATTGCGAAGTCTTTTAAAGGCCTTATCTAGTTCTTCTAAGTTATGGCCATCGATAATATGACAGTTCCAGCCAAAGGCCTTTATCTTTTCATCTAATGGCTCTAATTCAATTAAGTTTTCAGTGAACTCAGTGGTGCAAAGAAAGTTACGGTCGATAATACCAACAAGGTTGTTAAGATTATTATGAGAGGCAAACATCATGGATTCCCAGATAGATCCTTCGTACAATTCTCCATCGCCTAGAAGACAATAAGTGAAGTACAACTCTCTGTTCATCTTAGCATTTAAGGCAACTCCTGACGCAACGCCAAGCCCATGGCCAAGCGCTCCTGCCGTTGTCTCAATTCCTGGAACAGTATCTTGAAGATGAACACCGAAGATTCCATCTTTTTGAGCAAACTTATCTAGCTCGGCCATATCGTAATAACCTAAGTCGGCCATGATGGTGTAGATCAGTGGACTGGCCTGGGCCTTACTAAGGATGAGGCGATCACGGTCTTTCATCTTTTCATCAGTGGGGTCATTCTTAATATGACCTTGGTAATATAAAGAGGCGAGTATCTCGATAGAAGAAAAAGAGGAAGTAACATGACCTGTTTCGGCCTTTAGGCACATCTCTAAGACTTTCTTTCTAAGAAATAAGCACTTCTCTTCTAATTGTTTAATGTCCATATTGTCCTCAATGCTAAAAAGCTCGACTATGAAACTCGTTAAATTTTTTAATATGGATATTATAACATGGTTTGAAAGGATGTCTTTACTAAAGCTCTTGAGGGTTATTTAGAATGCTTTCTCTTTAGTTTGATCTTGGTAAAGGATTCAATCTCAGCCTTTGCGCTTGGTCCAAACTTACCATTAACATATTCGAGATAAGCCGGATCTTCAAAGTATTGATGAAACGCTGAGTCTCTAAAGTTTAAAACCTCTGATCCTGATAGACTATTAGTAGGGAGAGGGAGGCAATTAAAAGAATGCTGAGAGTAGCCATCCCAATTCTCTGGAAGGGGAAAGCCTTTTTGAACCGCTTCTTTATAGAGTTCTGACCCAGGGTAGGCCATGGCGGAATAGAAGTTTGCAAAATCAAGCTCTAGTTCCATGGCAAGTTTTAAGGTTTCAGTCATTGATGAAATAGTGTCGCTTGGAAGTCCAAAAATAAAATTGCCAATAATATTTATCTTGTTCTCCTTTAGCATTTTAATGGAGTCTTTTAACTGCGCCTTGGTAAAGTTCTTGTTTACATCATCTAAAGATTCTTCATTAAAACTTTCAATGCCAAGGCATATCCACTTAACACCGGCCATTGAAAGCTTCTTAACGAGGGACTCTGTAATGGTATCGACTCTAGAATAGGCCCAGATATTAAGGTCGTAATTTCTCTCTATTAGTCCATCGCAAATCTTAGTTACATGATTCTTATCAAGGACAAAGAGTTCATCAGCAAACTTGATATGCTTTACTTTATACTTTGTTACCACATGATCGATCTGGCTTAGGATGGATTCACTGCTCCACTTTCTATAGGAGCTAGACTGCGGCTTTAGCCCAACAGAGAGTTCGCCTTCTTTAAAAGGGGCTTGGATACAACAAAAGCTACAGCTGTAAGGACATCCTAAAGTTGTGTATAAAGAAATATAGGGCTGCCTGCTGTCATGACCAAAGGCATGCCAGTTATGAGACCTATAGTTTTGAATAGGAAAGTCGTCCCAAGGAATAGATCCCATCTCAAGATCTAATTTTTCAACAAAGGGAGAGGGATTGGTTTGAATAACTTGGTCATTGATCTTAAAGCAGAGTCCTTCTACATCTTTGATGGGAAGATCTTCTTTTAGGGCCCGCAAAAGTTTATCTAAAGTATGTGGACCTTCGCCAGAGCAAACAAAGTCAGCGCTACTTTCATCCAAGGTCTTTTTCGGTAAAGCGGCGGCATGTCCACCAACTATAATACTCTTCCCTTTAAAACTTGATTCATTGATCTTCTCAATGAGTCCTAAAGTTGCTGGCATCGTTTGAGTTGAAGCTGATGGATTGTGGCCATAGGCTATAACGGCAACGAGAAGAGGACTTTCTTTTAAGACTAACTCTAGGGTTTCTTCAGGGCCTAGGCCCAGGGCATTGGCGTCAATTAGTTTAACCTGATGATCCTTATTTCTTAAGAAAGTCGTGATTAATCCCGCCCAGATAGGAATTTCAATAGCGGTAAAGCCAGAATCTAGTTCTTGATATGTTTTCTTTCTACCAGAGGGATTGATTAAGATTATATCAGTCATATTCTTTAAAGATCTCATTTAAGGCCGAGCAGATAGAATCTATCTCAGAGTTTCTTAAACTATTTGAAGTGGGAAGGTTAAGACCATACTCACTAAAGTACTTCGAATTTGGAAACTCTGAATCAGATGCGTTAAAGATCTTAGTTTCTTTATAAATAGGTTGATCATGGAGAGGCCAGAACATTTCTTTGGCCTCAATATTGAGATCTGCTAATTTCTTTATAGCTTCTTCAGCAGTCATTGAGTAATTGTTAATAACTACTGAAAAATTCCAAAAGATATTCTCAGCTTGATCATTCTTAATCTTTGGAAGACTAAGACAACTTAGATGCTTTAGCTTTTCAATATAATAAAGACCAATCTCTCGTCTTCGTTTAACAAACTTATCTAGCTGCTCCACTTGAGCCAGCCCAATGGCTGCTTGAATATTAGTCATACGATAATTAAAACCTATATCGTCATGAACAAACCGTCTTCCTTCCATAAAGGAATGGTTTCTAAGGGAGCATGCCTTCTTATAGATTTCTTCATCATCAGTGAGGAGCATTCCTCCTTCACCAGTGGTCACTAATTTATTAACATAAAAAGAAAAGATACTTATCTCGCCAAAGCTTCCGCAGGGACGACTATTATAAGTTTGACCATGCATCTCTGCCGCATCTTCAATTATCTTAAGCTTATGCTTTTTTGCTAGATCTTCTATTTTTATCATATTGGCTGGGAGCCCATAGATATGAGGAACTAGAATGGCCTTTGTCTTAGGCGTGATTTTTTTTTCTATTTCATCTGTGTTTAAATTGAAGTCCTCTTCAGAAGAATCAATAAGGACAGGGAGCCCTTGGGCCTTGATTATTGAATTAGTGCAAGAGATGATGGAAAAATCAGAAGTGATAACTTCGTCTCCTACTCCAATGCCTAAGACCTTCATTGAAATCTCTAGAGCGGCTGTTCCGCTCGAGACCGCTACAGCAAACTTTCGCTTGCATCTTTCCTTCATGGCATCTTCAAACTTCTTAATATAACTACCCTGAGAAGAAATCCAGCCCGTATCGATGCAATCAAGAAGATACTTTCTTTCATTCCCTTCAAAAGAAGGCCTATTAATAGGTATTTTCTGATCCAATCTTTTCAACTGATCCTCATTTATAATCTTCTAGGGATTCTATCCATGATTTGTCTTCTTGCGTTCCAACCAGGCCAGAAAGGATCTCCATCTTTAATAAAATGCATGTAGATCATCTTTCTCCAGCGATCATCTTTATTAATATTCTTACTGGCAAAGTGAATGGTGTTTGAGTGAAGTAATATAAGAGAGCCTTTCTTGTAATTTAAGACTTTAGGCTCTAAATCATTTGGAATAGAGACTTCGTTTCCAATAGGAAAGCACTGCTCGAGTTTTCCTTTAGTATCAAAAACAAAGTTCTTTGTTTCTGTAAAAGGGAGCTCTCCTAGCTTATGACTTCCAGGGTAAACACCCAGGGCCCCATTTTCTTCATCGCAATCATCTAAGGCCAAGGCCACAACAAAGTAACTGCCTGTTGGGGCTTTCGCTGCATAATTATCTTGATGAGGAAGAGATCCATTCTCTAGTGGGTTATTAGGCTTTCCAAAAAAGAAGATAGAGCCTATCGGAACCATCCGGGCCCGCTGTACTTGATCAGCTGCATCTAATAGAAAGGGGTGAGTGATCAAAGATTTAAAAGAAGGCAGTTCTCTATGGAAGCTGAGATAGTTATGAATATCTTCTTTTGCAAATTCAAAGGCATCTTTAGTTAACTTCTCACAAGAGGAGAGTTCTAAGAAATCTTCAAGGATTAAATAGCCATTATCATCATAGTCCGCAATCTCTTTTGCACTAAGGGCAAAAGGCTGATCGAAGTTGTCGGTTAAGGATGTTGTTTTCATAATTCTATATAGTTGAAGAGGTGTTAATATATCTTATGCTAAAGTCATTCAAGATTCAATTTGGAGAGTTAATTGCTTTTATTGAAGGAGGATTCTCTTGATAAAAACGATACCGTTTCTTTCACTTAAAATGGATGATCCCAATCTGCGAGAAGAAATGCATGGAGCGCTTGAAGGCCTCCTTAATAGTGGGCAATTTATTAGTGGTGATCAAGTAGCCGAGCTTGAAAGAAAAATCTGTGAATACACAAATTCTCCATTCTCTGTTGGCTGCAGTTCTGGCACCTCAGCTTTGTACATGGCCCTAAAGTGCTTAGACATAGGCCCTGAAGACGAAGTCATTGTTCCTGCTCTTTCATGGTTTTCAACCGCGATAGTTTCTAAAGAATTAGGAGCGACTACTGTCTTCGCTGATATTGACGAAGATTTGAATATTTCAAGTGAATCAGTTTCGAGGCTGATAACTAAGAAAACGAAGGCCATCATTCCTGTGCATTTTATGGGGAATATGGCCAAGATGAGGAAGCTTAAAGAGTTTGATATTCCTCTTATTGAAGATGCCTCTCAGGCCTTTGGCTCTTTTGTTGAAGGTGAGTTTGCTGGAACAATGGGGGACTTTGGTTGTATTAGCTTAAACCCTATGAAGTCCCTTTCAGCTTTAGGGGACGCCGGTATGATCTTGTGTAAAGATGAAGAATATAAAGAGAGGCTCTCAATATTGAAATACTGCGGCATGAGAAATAGAGAAAAAAATGAATGCAGTAGCTTAAACTTTAGAATGGATGATCTTCAAGCAGCCTTTCTTAAAATTCAGTTAGAAGACTTTAAAAATAGAAAGAGTAAAAGAAAGAAACTCTATGACTCTTACGCTAACTCTTTTCGATCTAAGGTTGAATTCCTAGAGCTTCAAGAAGAGGCTTGCCCATACGGGTTCACTCTCTTTGCTCAGCGGCGAGAGGAGCTTATTAGGCATTTAGATGAAAAGGGAATCTCTACAAGAGTACAGCATCAGCCCTTAATGTCAGAGCAACAAGTCTTTAAAAATGCTAGGAAAGAGACCAAGAATGCTGAAAAACTAGTAAATAAAATATTAAGCATTCCGTTCTATGATAATTTAGATACTGAAGATCAAGGTTATATAATCGAAGAAGTGCTGAGGTTCTATGAATAAGTCTTATGAATTCTTAAACATTGATTCATCCTCACTAAGCCTTGATGCTATTAAGGCCTTGATCGCTAAAGCAAAAGAATCAGAGGAAGGAGTCTATAGACTCAATTGCCATGACTCTTTTGAAGATGGCCTGCAGCAGATGATTATTTGCTTAACCAATAAAGAGGGTAAAGTTCATAGGCATAAAAATACTGATGAAGTGATCTCAGTTCTTGAGGGAAGAATGGAAGTTGTTCTTTACGATGAGAGCCTTAATAAAACGAAATCTATCCTCTTAGATAGAGAAGAAAATGCGGGGATCCTTAGGATCAAAAGAAACACCTGGCATAAGAATTATCCTTTAGATGATTTCGTCGTCTTCCATGAAATCTCATCAGGCCCTTTTAAGCCTGAAAATATGGAAACTAAGTAATGTTAAAGAAACTGATTAGATACTTTGTGGCTAAAAGAATTGTCTCTTCTAAGGTTGAAGATCTAGGCAGCTTTCTCCCAAATCGGTTTCTCTATAAGATAGCTTCTCAGTTAACCTATGATTCTGAGTTTCCTTTTCAAATAAATCTAGAACTCTCACGGGCCTGTAATTATGATTGTCCTTTTTGCGCCCGAAATGAAACGGTAGAAGGAAATCATATCAATTTTGATGTAGCTAAAAAAGTTGTTGATGAAGCGACCGACCTAAAGAAAACGACAATCTTTGCTCTTCATATGTGGGGAGAGCCCATGCTGAATCCCAAATGGCATGCAATTGTTGATTATATAAAGACAAGAAAGATAGAGCACTTTGCTAGCATGACTACCAATGGCTACTTATTAACAAAGAACAATATTGACCTCCTTATAAAAACCAAGATTGATCAGATTGTGATTAGCCTGCACACCTTTGATGAGGTGGAATACAAAGTGAGGGTAGGAAAAGAGATAGAGCTTAGCCTAGTAGAACAGAGGGTAAAGGATCTGCTTAAAGAATTAAAGGAGCGCTCTAAGAAAACGAATGTCATTATTAGACTCTTTGATAGTGATGAGAAATTAAAAGACTATAAAGATAAGATTGCTGAGTATAGAAAACTCGGCGCCGACTTTGAATTTGATTATTATGATAATTCCGCAGGGGATCGTGAATCTTGGAGCGAGGTTAAAAAAGAAAAACGTTGGCCTTGCTATCATCCATGGCTGACAACAACGGTCAACATCTTTGGTGAGGCCACGGTTTGCTGCGTTGATAGTCAGATGAAGCTTAAGATCGGGGATAGCCAAACAAGTTCAATTGCCAAAATGTGGGATAGCCCCCTATTAAATGAAATGCGCCAAGAGCACCTCAGTGGGAAGCTCGATAACCACTGCTCTGTTTGTAAGGGCTGTGATACTTGGGCAAATAAGCCAAATATGTTCTTCTCTTCACAACTGCGTAAAGAGGGTTAAAAAGTTTGCAGATATTCAAAACTCTAGAATCGGCCTGTTCTAAAACCGAGAGAATTTGTCTTTTAATATTAATAAGTTAGGAAAGAAAAATTTATCACTTGGATTCAAACTCAGAAAACATGTTATAATTTGTTTATATTTACAGACTTACAGGTACTGGGTTTATGAAAAAACTAATGAAGAAATTATTCAAAGCGGTGGCCCTTAACAAAAATCAAAATGGTTTTAGTTTGGTTGAGATTATGGTGGCGGCCGGCATGCTTGGTGTTGTCTCCTTGGGTGTGATGAGGCTTACTACAAATATGAGTAAGTCTTCTAAAAAATTATACCAAGAAGCTGAATCTCAAGATTTAAGAAATAGATTAAAAGGACTTCTTAGTTCTACTTCCGCTGGACTTGGGACTACCCAAACCGCTTGTCAAAATACATTTGCAGGTTTGACGATCTCTGATGCTGGTGCAGTTATCACTGATATTAAAGATAAAGATGATAACGATGTTATGTCCGTTGGGGACACCATAGCAATAGGGACCCCTGGAGCCTTAAGAATTACTAGTATTAGACTAAGGGGGTTTTCAACAGCTCCTTCAAATCCTAGAACTTACAGTGTAACTTCTCCTTTAAGAAATCCATTTAATGATCCAGCTGGAGCTCAAATGTACCAGGGTGGTGTAGATCTGGAAGTACAGGTAAGAAAGACTTCTAATGCCGCTCTAACTGACGATCAAGTTGCTTCAAAAACCCTTGGTGGTATTACCAAAACAATCTTAGTACCTCTTAATGTTGTTACTAATGCTACCTATGATTTTCAAGATTGCTTCGGTAATCAGGATGAGTATATTACAGCAACTTGTACGGCCCTAGGTGGCTTATTAGACGGGAATGGCCGTTGTACTGAGGTTCACATCTTTACTGGTGCGGGGAATGCTGCTCTAGGTGGTACTCCTGATGGTGCAGTTGCTGCAAATATCGGTTCAGCTTTATCCAGAGATGCTTCTCTTGCTAACCATAATTCAACATCTCTTAAAATCCTTAGAAATGATCTTCAAAGAGATGTTAGGGCATTAATTATTGATGATGATGAAATTCAAGCTATTGATTGGGTCGGGCCAGCCGGGGCACCCGCGGTGCCCAGCACTTTAAAGATTAATGAAGATGGTGGTGAGGTTAATTTTGGTAGCGGAGATAATATACAGGTTGGCGTCTCTGGTACATTAAATGTTTCAGGAAATACAGTTATTGGAGATGACCCCATCGCCGATATCTTGACAGTAAATGCAGTCTCTACCTTTAATGGAAATACAACAGTACAGGCCAACACAACTCTTAATGGAGCTTTTAATAATATTGGTAATGAAGATGCTGACGTTAATACCATTCAAGGGGAAACTACCTTTATAGGTCCCCTTGTTAATATAGGTGATGGTGTCACGGATATTACCAATATAACAGGGGTTACGACTCTAACAGGACCTACTATTGTTGTAGGAAATCAAAATGCTGATACAGTAACAATCCAAGGGACAACTGTCTTAAGAGGGAACAATATAACTGTCGGAGATAATACAGGGGATAGTGTAACCATTAATGGAACTACCGTAATGAACGGGGGGACCCACACAATCAATGGAAACACTACTCTTACTGGAACTAATATTGTTATTGGGAATGCAGATGCGGACAATATTACTATTAACGGCAATACGAGATTAAACGGAGATAATATTCGTATTGGTAATGAAAACAATGAATCGATTACAGTCCAAGGTGTGATGACCCTCTCTCCGGAGCCTTCACGAACGGCCTCAGATAATGTGGTTCCTAATCTAGGAACAGTAAGAGAAATCATTGCGAGAGTACTATCACCAGAAGCAGGTGTGACCTTAGCCAATACTTTAGCAGATATCTTGGCGAGTGAGGAAGGTAACGATTTCGCCTTAATCACTCAATCATCTTTTACTTGTAATAGGATTAGAATCAGAAATAAAAGTGGAGGGTACACACTTCGTAGTGGAGCTACAGGTTGTGACTTTGATACACCAGATACTCGATGTGATGATCCTAATGTTTGTACTAGAGTTTGTATTGGAGCTGTTTGCCGTACTAGTTGGCCTAGTACAACCTTGAGTGTGACCACTTCTTGTACTTATCCTGAATACCGACATCTTTATACTGATGTGAACCCTTCAAACTCTAATAGCGGCAACCAAGGCGCTATAACTGTGAACTGTGGGGCCAATAGAGTTGTTGTTGGTATGCAAAGACAGTACATGAGGTTTAATTGTGGGCATCACGGATGGCGATCAAGAATGAAATGTTGCACCTTAAGTCTTTAGAGAACGGGTGTTTTCTAAAAGAAAGTCTATCGAGGGTAATGCCCTACATTTTATACTCTTTACTCTTTTGGGGAATGTGGTCTACTCATTCCCCAGTTCCTACCGATAGTTTAGAGGGAATAGTAAAAGAGCCTATCCAAATAGAAGGGATTAATAACAATCTTAGTAATAGTAAGAAACTAGAAGTTCTCTCAAGAGCCAATCCGCCTGTCCTTATCATTAAAAAAGAAAGCTATTACTTTCCCATCCTTATGCAAGATAAGCACAGTGGCTTAGTCATAGGCTTCTATAAGGTCTTGAACGATTTGATTGGTCTTCCTGATCTTCTCTTTAAATATTGGCACTTCTTTGCAGGGTTAATACAGATCTTCCTTTTTTCAAGCCTACTTTCTAAAAGGCTTGGTGACTCGAAACTTCAGGAGCTCTCAACAATTGTCTTTGCCCTTCACCCTTTAACCGTCTTCGATTATGGATTCTTTATTACCGAATCTTATACTTTAATCATCTTTTTACTTATCTTAAATATGACTCATTCTCCAAAGAAGGCAACCGCACTGAAAATTGGAGCTCTTTTGGCCTTAGGCTTTTGGTCTAGGGTCAACTTTATATGGCTAGCCTGTTCAGCTCTTTGTGATTTTATAAAACTCAGCCGAAAAAAAATAGTAAAGATCTTTTTTACAGGCCTTATTTTGACTGTGCCGTACTTAGCCTTGATTGATTATGCTAGGCTCTCTGAGCAGATCGGAGGAGTCTATGGTGAAAGGGTTAAGCCTTTGCAGAACCTTTTTCACTTTTTCACCCTTTTCTTTAGTACTGAAGAGTCAATGTCCTTTCTTTGGTCAAATCAATTCTATAGAGATATCGAGATATTTCAAGGAATCCATTTTATCTCAGACCCCGTCTTTATTATTTCTTTAATCTTAGTACTACTGTGGTCAATCTTAGAGAAAGGTAAAAGCCTACTAGAGTTTAGAAAAGATGCTCTTGGGCTTGCGCTTTTTCTTGTCGCTATGACAGTCTCTCTCGGAGGGCTAAGCACCTATGCTAACTATATTTATCCAATACGAATTTGGTCCACCATCTTTTTCTCCTTAATTCTTTTTAATATGTTTAAAGGAGGAATTAAGGGGAGAGTCTTCTGTCTTAGTTTATTCTCTTGTTTAAGTTTTAATGCCTTTAGTACTTATAAAAGTTATTATTCAAATGGTCCCGTCCTTTGGCATAATATGAGTATCACCTCTGAAGTACTCACACATATGAAGGATAGAAAGAACCTCTTTGTCTTAGGTGAAGGGGATATTGGAAAATTTGAATATCTTTCAAATAATACCATAAGACCGAAGCACCTCTATCTAGAGGTATCAAAAGGAAAATACAAAACCTTCTTAGATTTATTAGAAAAGAATAGCGAAGGTAGTATTGCAGTTCCAATGATTGATGAATGGTCTGGTTGGTACTGGAGCTGGGGAGGGGTTAATCCTAAGGACGTCATAGATCAGTCAAGGTTCTATGGTGTGGAGATCTCTAATCAAGCCTGGGTTATAAGAAATAATAAAAAGATGTATTGGATCTTCGACTTTAAAAAGTCAGAGAGAGATTGAAATGGATCTTAACTTAAATACAGATCGTCTTTATAAAGATGATGGTTTGAATTGGTATCCTTTCTCTAAAGGACGGGGTGCTCTTTATTGTTATTTAAAAGAGATAAAAAAAGAGAACCCCTCTAAGATTGAAGTCATAATCCCTGCTGTAACTTGCATAGCGGTCGTGCAGATGATTCATTGCCTCGGCTTAAAAGCTGTCTTTGTTGACCTAGAAGAAGGGAACTTGAATCTAGATCCAATCCTTCTTGAAGCTAAGCTTGGCCCCTTAACCTTGGCCATCATTCATCATGCCTTTTCGGGCCATATCCCGGAGAAACTCTACACTTCGAAAGATTGCTATAATATCTTGGATTTGGCTCAAGGTGATCTCCTCAGTTATGATCTACCCGAGTCTATTGATATGGCCTTTATGTCATGCCATTGGAACAAGCAGATTGCTTTCGGTCTTGGGTCTTTAATGACGACGAGAAAGAGCTTTGAGTTTAAACTTGGGGCTAAAGAAAACCCTTGGTTTAAGTGGACCTCGATTCTCATAAGATTTCTTAAAAAAATTAATTGTTATCAGCATTTATTTCGGTTAACTCGTTACATAAAGGACAGTGACGAAGAGCTTCTCCCAACAGATAGCTTTACTCCCCTCAGCCTAACAAATCATCAATATACTAGTTTGCTTGAGTATATTAATAAATTAAAACGTTCAGACTTAAGTCATATTATCGATTATTTGAAACGTAATAGAGTGATATACTTTAAAAGCAGTAGTGATTTAGGCGAAGTGAAGATCATTCTCTTAGGAAAGAATAAACCACTCATTGTGAAAAGTGGCGTTAAGAAAAATGTTTTCTTATACTTATGGCCACGAACAAACCTATCTCCTTGTAAGAATCTAGAAGAATGGGGTTATAGAGCTGAAGAGTTTCCAAGGGCCACTAGATTTGTAGAGGAAGCTGTAACAATTGTTTTTAATAGTAAAAGGTCTATAAATAAAAACTTTGAGTTTATTAGAAAGAACTTAAATGAGTTTAAAAGATATGAATAAGTTAATATCAATAGTCTATTCCTTTAGAAATGAAGAGAGTCTCCTTGGTGAGCTCATTGAGCGAACAGTGAAGGCGATGGATGATTATGAGTTTGAAATTATCTTTGTTAATGATGATTCAACTGATAAATCTCTTGAAGTGATTCAAAGCTTCTCTAAGAAAGATTCGAGAATAAAGATCCTTAATATGAGTGGCCGTTTTGGCCAAATTCCTTGTTTGATCGCTGGTCTTAGATCAGCTTCAGGAGAAGCTGTTCTTTATTGCGACTCAGACCTTCAAGATCCTCCCGAGTTATTTCCAAAGATGATCAAAGAGTGGGAAGAGGGAGCCTTTGTCGTCAATATGATGAGAAGTAAAAGAAATGGCGAGAATCCAATCAAGATGCTTTTAACAAAGCTTGCTTATAAGGCCTGGAATAAATGCTCTAAGATAAAGATTCAAGTAGAGGTAGGGGATTTTAAGTTAGTAGATAAGAAAGTCCTTACGGAATTATGTAAGATTAAAGAAGAGGACCCTTTCTTGCGAGGTTATGTTCAGTGGCTTGGCTATAAGCAAGTTAATTTAGCCTACGACAGAGAGGCTAGGCATTCTGGAGAAACTCACTTTCCCTTTTGGGGAGGGGATCCTATTGAAACTTTCTTTATAGGACTTACTTCCTTTTCAATAACACCACTCTATCTACCATTGATCTTTATGCTTATCCCCTTGATTGCTCTGGTTATCTACCTTTTTAGCGTAAGCTCTATAAGTCCATGGGTCGTAGGGATCTTTATCATGTTCTTTCTAAACTTTTTATCTCTTCTGATTATTGGAGTGTATGTAGGGCGGATTCATTTGCAGTCTAGAAAGAGGCCCTTATACAATATCGAATCAACTGAAAACTTATAAAAAGGGGTGTAATGAAATCTAGCATAACAGTTATCATTCCTGCTTTAAACGAAGAGTTGAACTTAAGACCGACGGTTCTCAAGGTCCTAGAGGCCTTACCTAAGTATTATAATGAGTACGAAGTCGTTATCTACAATGATGCTAGTTCGGACAATACTGGGGCGATTGCTGAAGAACTAACGTTAGTCGATAAGCAGGTTTCTGTTATCCATCATACTGAATCAAGAAATATAGGCTTTATCTTTAAAGACGGCCTTAAGAAAAGTAAGTCTGAATATATAGTCATGATTCATGGGCAAAATGATATCCTGCCAGAGTCCTTAGACATCCTCTTTTCGCAAAAGGAAGACTTAGTTATTCCTTATCAAGTTAATACTAATGAGAGACCTTTTTCTAGGGCCATCATCTCTAAGCTCTTTGTCTCACTAGTAAATATAATGTTTGGAGTAGGACTTAAGTATTATAACCATTACGTTCTTTATAAAAGAGAGCTTGTTCTAGATTTTAATGAAATGACCACAAGTTATGCTTTTCAAGCGGAAATCTTGATTAAGATCTTTAAGAGAAGTTCTCCCAGTTATATTGAGGTTCCTTTTAGAGATGACTTTCAGAATAAAGAGAAAACAGATGCTTTTACCTTTGGGAATATCTTTGGGGTCTTTCACTTCTTTCGCAGGATGACTTATGAAGTCTATTTCAAAAAAAAATAGTGTAGAGAAAAGACTAGGGTTTATAGAAGAGGAACTTTTAGAGTTCCCTAAGTACCTCCATATTGAAACTATTAATTCATGTAATGCTAGATGTGTCATGTGTGGGATCAATTTTGATGAAAAACAATTTACAAGAATGAACGAAGAGCTCTTTTCAGGAATTGTTCAGGAGTTATCACAGTATTCTCACCATATAGAAAAGGTAATGCCTTACTTAGATGGAGAGCCACTTCTAGATAAAGACATCTTTAAAAGGATAAAGAAGCTTAAAGACGCAAATATTAAAGTCGTCAATATCTCGACAAATGCTAGTTTGTTAAATGAGGCTAAGATTCAAGAATGCTTGAATTCTGGACTAGATCAAATCTATATTACGATAGATTCACTTGTTCCTGCCGTATATGAGGAAATAAGAAAAGGCCTTAAATTTGAAGAGGTTCTTAAGAATACGATGGCCCTAATCGAAGCGAGAAATGAGAGCAACAGCTCTTTGAAGATTAGAATTCAAATGGTCTTGCAGAAAATAAACTCTACCGAAACAGAGTCCTTTATCAAGTTTTGGAAAGAAAAGTTAGGAGAGAAAGACGAGGTCGTTGTTCAAAAGGGCCATAATTGGGCCGGCGCAGTTAGCCCAGAGACACTTCTTGGCTTTAGAAGCGATATGGATCCTTGCATCGCCTTATGGGGAACTTTTGTTTGTCATAGCAGTGGAGAAGTTCCACTTTGCTGTATGGACACAAAAGCAAAGTATAAGATGGGTCACCTAACAGATCAAAGTATAAAAGAAATTTGGACATCTGATAGCTTTACAAAGATGAGAGAAATTCATACTCACCGCAAAAGAGAAGAGCTAGATCTATGTAATAATTGTGATCTATGGAGTGCAGAGAAAAAGGAAGTCTTTTGAAAGGACACTCAAGATCTTCACTTATAATCCTCTTAGCCATTTCAATGGTAATTTCTTTTTGTATAGAAAGAATTTACTCTATCTCGAATCATTCAATAGAAGACTCTACAAAGCTAATAACAAGCCTTAAAAAGAAATCAGACTTTGTTCCTCTTATGGGAGCAGATGAATTTATGACATCGAGCTACACCCTTTTTAAAGAAAGAATCAACTTGAACATGTGGCATGGTCATCAGTTCTTAGAGTTTGAAAAGGCAGAAAGTCTTTATTTTGAACTCTTCCTCTCTAATCAAGCAACAGTTGATTTAGTCTTAGGAGGTCAGGTTGTACGGTTAAGGAAGGGAGATAAAGCTATTCTCTATGATTTTAATGGTGAGCTCTCAAACCCAATTGAGTTGTTAATAGAAATTGAGGATAAGAATAAGATCCTTTATGAAAAGGGAACTTACTTTATAAACTCAAAGAAGTTGATTGACTCTGTTGAGGCAGTCAGAATAAGAAATCATGGAACAGAGGAAAGCTCTCTTGAAAAAATCTCTATTGAAGGATCTCCTCTGAAATTAAGGCCTTCCTTTTCATGGAGCCTCTTTTTAATAGGCGTCATGGTTCTTGCTGTTGCATTCTTTCTCATTTCTTCATTAAAGGCGATATCAATTGGAGTTTCAGTAAGCATAATTTCAGTCCTTTGTTATTTCTTCTATATCTTCTACTTTCAAGGGATTTATCTATTTGAATACTTCGAGAGGCCAGAGAGTGAGGCCAATCTTATTTCTGAAGAAAGCTTAAGAGTGTCAGAAGAATTAAAATTAAAAAAGAATTCAGTCCTCTTTATCGGAAGCTCTCAAACGTTCGGAGAAGGAGCCTCTAAAGAAACGAAAAGATGGACAGATTTATATTGCGCCAAAAAAGAAATAGATAATTGTTTGAATATTGCCATTAGATCTGCCGTCTCTCAGACATTTGTCGACTTACAAGAAGATATTATAAAATCTAGTCCAGATAAGATCTTCTTTGTTCTTTCCTATAACGACAGGGACCCTGAAAAACATAGAAAGAATATTGACCTGCTTTTTAAGGAGTGGTCGGCGCTTAAGATTCCTGTGATCGCTATCTTAGAACCAAGTACGCAAGCATTAAATAACCTTTCTCCTCTGCATTATAATATCCTCTCTATCGCAAGGAAATATAGTATTAGAGCAATGGATCCCACGGGTCTATTTAAACTTAAGGATGATCTCAGTTGGAACTGGTGGGACAATATTCATCTAACAGATCATGGGCATATGCTCTTAGCCAATTATATAGAAGAAAGTGAAGAACGAAACTAAAGCTAGAGGTGATCAACAAAAAGGTAGAGGATAATGTTTTGCTCTTTATTTACAACAAGAGACTCTCTCTTGAATTTTTTTAAAGAAGAATCAGTTTCTAAGTATGAATGAAATTTCATTAAATCTGAAGTGAGTATCGCAAATCCGCCATTTCTCGATGATACTTCTTTGTATGTCTTTGGAAATGAGAGGTCTACTTCTGGGATAAGATATTTAGCATTTAATTTCTCAAAGTCATCTACGACTAGACCCTTGATCTTCCTTTTCGTTAGGATCTCAGAAACCTTTATATAATCAATGACTCCTTTATTAGAGATGATATCTAACTGGGGAATTTGAAACAATAAAGTAAAAGAAAAAACCAAGACCAAAGCTAATTGAATAACCTGGGCTCCCTTTTGAAAAAAATTATTTTCCTGAAACCTGGTAAATCCAAAGTTTATTAAAAGCGGAATATAAAGTCCTAATGAAGAGATGTAGATCATTGAATTACTCTTAGCCTTGGACATTACTAAAAGGTAGGAGGCAATAAAGCATAAAATAAAACAAGCAAAGAGGTGTAGTGTGAACGAATTTCTCTTTTTTATGGCATAAGTTGTTGATATTATGAGGCTTGTCGTGAGGGCAACGAGAGGCAGGTATTCTGTTAATTCTAGATACTCAGGCTGAAAAAAAAGCCCATTTATATAAAAGCTTGAAGGGATAAAGATGAATTCTAAAAACAAAGGAAGGCTCTGGAATATACTACTACTATAAGCAGTTACATCTTGAGTAAGGAACATCCAATTTTTTGAAAACATCGCAAAGTTAAAGATGAGTAATGGAATCAGGCCAATTAGAAATCCGAGAGTATACTTCTTAAGGTCTTTATTTTTGAAGTAAGAAAAATGCAAGATCCACACGGGAATTAACTCAAATAAGAAAGTCATCTTTATGAAGAATAAGCAAAGTGCTGAAAATAATCCCGCTAGAAGGTTTGCCTTATTGTGCTTTGAAAATAAAAGGAGATGAGTAGCAACTATGGCGAGGGGGATGCTCTTCTCTATAAGATAGGGCTCGTAAAGAAAGAAGAAGTATGGGGAAAAGAAAAAGAGAAGGGTGCTCATTACTGGGCTGATTCTCAATCTTTCTGAAAACTTTATCGTAAGATTCAGATAAAGGATAAGAAGTAAGAGGGAGAGGGTCATCTTAAAGATAACAAGTGAGTTCTTCTTACTAAAGAAAGAATTGAGAAAATGAATAGTATCAAAGACAAAAGCCCCACTTCTTTCGGTATGGAGGATCGGTAGACAATTTCCAAAGATATTAAGAACCAGCTTAGGGAAGCTAGACCTCTTGATAAAACTGAACTCATTTGGACAGCTCTTTAAAGATGAGTCGTAATAGCTCAATGACTCTGGGGCATCATCATAAAGAAAGGCGTTATCTTTATAGAAGTGATAACTAAGAATTATAAATAGCGCAGATAGTGGTAAAAGGAGATATAATTTCTTATTAATAGCCACTAAGTTTACTCAACTAATTTCGAGGTGTTATAATATATTATAGTTAATAATTGATAGATATTATAGTGCTAGGAGAAAAACTCTTTATGAAATGGGTAATGACAAAATTCAATCATCGCATTTTGATTGCTCTATCTTGTTTTCTATTCATTTTGATTGGTCATTTTAATTTTTCAAACACTGAACTATCGGTCTATGAATCTTATAGTAGGAGTATTGTTGAGGATGGTGATTTAAACCTTTCAAATCAACTCTTCTATAAAGACGACTTCCGAGTTGTTACAAAATCAGGCTATTTCTATACTCACCATAGTTATGGTAACGCCCTTATTAGTACCCCTTTCTATTTATACGGCAAATTGTTTTCAAAGATCTCAGGCCTTAAGAAGACAACCCTAAATGATGGACTGAGAGCTTCAAATGACAATTTAAAACCCTTTAATCACTCACCTAATAGTGTTGAGAACTTCGAATCTTTTTCAATGGGAGTTGGAGTCTTCCTGATCTTTTTATTTTCATTCTTCTCTTTATTGTCCTCCTTTTCAAAAGAGCTAGGCTTAGGGGGAGAAAAGAATAAACTGTTTGAGATCTATAATTATCTACTCCTATTGTCTGGACCGGCCTTCTACTATCTATTTTGGGGGCAATCAACTCCTAGTTTATCAATCATTGTTCCTCTGGTGTTACTCTTTCACTTCTCAAGGAAACAAGAATCGAAGCTTAATCATCTTTATTTTGGAGTGGCTTTTGGAATCGGCGTTCTTATTCGAGTAGACTTTTCTCTCTATGCTTTATTTGTCTTTTATTGGTGGTCAAAAAAATCTGTAAATCTTAGTGGAAAGTTTTTTCAATTCCTGGGTCTATCCTTAGTTCTCATCCCTTTTATTTTCTTTGAGCACTTAAGACTAGGAAGCGTAGAGGTTGGTTATCTTGAAACAGTTTATATGAATTGGATGAATGTATTAGATTTTTATTTTTCACCTTATAAAGGCGTCTTTTTCTCTCATCCAATCGTTTTAATAATTATTGTAGCCTCTTCCTATGTTTTGATTCGAGACTTTAAAAATAAGAAACAGTCACAATGGAGGGATGAATTCCTCATCGCTTTTATTATCTTAATGGTGAAATCAATCCTTCTTTCTCTAACTTATTCTCATGCTGGAGGAGTCTTAGGACCAAGGCAACTTATTGTGGATATTCTTTTAGTAGGAATATTTTTATCTAGAGAAGCACTTACTAATAAGAGGGTAGGCTTCCTCTTAGTCTTTCTCTTTTTAAACAACCTTATGATGTCCTTGATTTATGCTTATCCTTACTTAGCAAGCAGGCCGCTTTTTCAATTTAATGATGGAATCATCAGTTTTTATCAGAACTATATTGAGATGATCCCAATTCTTCTTAGTAAACCACTTTCAATCTTAAGGCCTGCGAATCTCGTTAATGCATTCGTAGCGTTCTCGATCCCCCTTCTCATCCTTTATTCTCTAAGAAGGTTTAGAAGCAAGGCCGTAGAGGTCATTATTATTTACTTCGTTCTGTTTAATCTTGTTGTTGTTGGCCTTGATGCTAGCTCTGAGAAAAAAGTTAATAATGCTGAAGTAAGAACAAGTTCTATGGATGCTTTAATGTATTACGAAAATGCGGGCTCAATGATTGAAAGAATTCGTTACCTAGAAGGGCGTCATCGGATTAAAGAAAAAGAGGAGTTTCTAATGCTTCTCAATGTTTATTTTAATAAAGTTCAAGATGACTTAGGCTTTAGGGAAAGTGAGATGTTCAAATATCATCCCTTGATTCGGTTTGATAAAAATGAAGAGTTCTTAAAGTCGATTATAAGGAAGCGTTAATCTTTTAATAAAGTATCTAAGCAGTTTCCAGAAAGAGTCATATCTAGGGGCTTAGTTTCTGTGGGAACAACTGCGAAATAGGTCTTCTTCTTCTTGGTATAAGCTTCAGCTTCTTCTGAGTTTGTGAAGCTACAGTAAGAGTCATTGCCATCTGAAAAAAAGATTTTATCTCCAACGCTAAACAGCCCAGAAGAAACTTTTAAGACTGCTTGAGGTTGCTCTATCCCTATTTTTTTACTCTTTTTCTTTATGCAAGAAAAGAGTAAGAGAGTGGAAATGATGAGGAGGTGCTTATACATTAGTACCTTTCAAGAGCTTGTTTTGTTGAATGCTTTCCTTCAATGATATCCTTGGAGCAATGCACTACAAATTTCATCATAGTGGGCTCTTCATCGATTTTTAAGGCAGACTTTTGTTTTACACTGAATCCTTCAGTCATTGAGTCTAGGTGTTTCCAGTCCTTGAAACCACAGTAAAGATCAATTCCGTCAGAGTAATAGATTTGATCTTTCACACTAAAGAAACCACGAGAGATTCCAGACAGCGGAGTGTTAGGATTGGGAGTTGTGTCTTCAGTTTTCATCAAACAACTTGATAGTAAAAAGAGAAGTATTAAAACTGTGGGGGTCTTCATAAAGTTACCTTTTTAAGATTATTGCCTATTTCAATTACTTTGAAAAGTTACTGGAGTCCTTTGGTCAGGAAAGTGAATTAGTAGTATTTAATTGGTATAGTTCTCCCATGTTATCTAGACGGTCATTACTAAAATTTGCAGGGCTTAGTCTCACCACTCCGTTTCTTTATGGAAAGGAAGTTGAGCCTAAGAAGAATGCCTTTCTCTTGCAAGTAAATATGTTCGGGGCTCCCTCTAGGTGGTTGTTTGATCTCCCTCTCTTTCCTTTTTCAGAAGATAAAACTGTACTGCGAAATATGATGGTTGGTAATAGAATAAAAAAAATGGATAGATTTGAGACCTCGTTGGATACAGTGAGTATTGGAGGAGTTCGATACCCCTCTCTATGGGGTAAGTCCTTTTATTCAAGTTTAGGAAAAGGCGACTTATCTAGCCTTTATAGTAATATGCTGACTATTAGAGGCTGCAATATGGCCATCGATGGGCATGAAACTAATAGTCAGAAGCTCATGTCTCCTTTTGGCCTAGGAAATTCAATAAATGCCCAAGTCGCAAAGTATTACCCAGCTGATTTTGGTCCATTGCAACTTCTTCAGAGTTATTCTCCTATGGTGACAACACCAGGAGCTTATAAAAGTAATGAGGGAATCTCTTCAATAAATATCTTTATGAAGGAAGAATATAATAAGAAATTATTCGACTATAAATTTAAGAAAAAAGAGATCCAGTTCGAAAACAGGCTTCTAAGTGCGCTTGCGAAGCTTAATAACCTGCATCAGATAAATGAAAAGGTCTTTAGTAGAAAACTAGAAGTCTTTGAAAAGCAGTTTGAACAGGCTGTTACAAAGTATCAAAAGATATTAAAGAGAAATTATAAATCTTATATTAATGATGAAAGAAGAAAAATCGCTCTGAGATCAAAGATAGATTTCAAAAATGCGAGCTCTTCAGAAGAGCTTAGAAGGAATTATGGCCACCTCTTTTATGAAGACTTATATCTAGAAGGAGAAAACCTTCGTGAGATTGCTTTAGACCTGGAGTTTCCAAGGCTCGTTGAGAAGTTTGCTTTGACAGAGGTCATTGCACTAAATAACTTAAGCTCAAGCTGCCTTATGATGTTAGACCCTCCTGAGAATATTTCTTTTAAGGCCTTTGATCCTATAACTAAGAAAACCTTAAGTAAGACCTCTGTTAAGGGTACCTTTGATACTCATAATGTGGGTGCCGTTGCCGATATCCTAATAGGGAATGCTTTCTATCATGCCTTTACCTCTCTTTTAAATGAATTTGTGATCACTTTAAAAAAGGAAAAGCTATTTGATAATAGCTTGATTCATATTACCTCTGAATTTGATAGAACGCCGCGGAAGGATCTATCAGGTTCTGATCATGGGTATCAAGGGCATACTTCTACTTTGATAGGTGGGCAGTTTAAAGGTACTTATTGCTTAGGAAATATCTTTAAGTCCTACGATGATCCCTCTGCCTTACACCCCGGCAATGGAATTTGGGGGGCCGGCGCTCCTATAAAAGAACTAGATGATAGGACGATTAGTTACAGAAATATTTCATCGACTATCTGTCATCTTTTAAAGATCAAGAGTATTACTCCTGAAGATAAAAGCCTGGTTTCTTTTGGTAAAAATAAAGAACTTAAACCTCTCGTAGGTAAGGCCAGCAATGTATAGGTCCATTATCCTAGTTCTCCTCTTCAGTATAAGTGCAGTAAAAGCTTCAGTTCAGAAGGAAGATAGCTTCTATAATAAGCACTATCTCTCAAGCTTTCTTGGTCAGGTTTACGGTGAAAAAGTATCAGCTATTATTCAAGAAAAGATTATTAAAAGGGGAGATGTCTTCGCTGGAGCCTGTGATCCTTATTCTCTTATTAAAAAAGGAACAATATTATATAGAAAGAACTATGGATGCTTTAGAGGATTTCATGAAATGAATAAATCTCCAGTAGGGAAGAGCTCCTCCGTTAGGAGCCTTCTTATGAACGAGATTTGTAGCGAAATTGTGAAGGTAGAAGGAGCCGTTAAGTATTCATTGCGAGGCCTTAGTAAGGAGTTTAATTTCGAAAATTTCTCTCGTTACTCTGAAATATTTAGGCTTACAGTCGATAAGAATATCTTCAACCAAATTAGAAACAAGAAAAGCCCCTGGGTTATCACTTCTAAGATCTTTTGTAGGAGTGAAAAATGGCAAAAACCATAGTTCTATTCCTGTTCATTCTCACTTTAAGCTCTTGTAGTAAATCTAAGGAATTTATCGTACTAAACGATAGTGATCCGAGGCTTGCTAAGGCCTCAATGGTTCTAAACAATAAATGCCTTTCATGTCATCAGAACTATAGTTTTAGCAGTAACCAAGAATGGATTGATTCAGGCTTAGTTCTTCCAGGGGATTTGAAGAAGTCGATCCTTTTTAGTTCCTTGAGGGGAGCCAAGCAAGATGGACCTGAAAATATGCCCCCAAGTCATTCTGAGTCCTTAAATAAAGAAGAACTTGTTACGTTGAAAGATTGGATTCTTCACTTAAAAGAATATAATAGTGCCAACTTGAAAACTAAACTCAGTTTTCTTAAGCCTAAGACGAGTGAGAAAAGTTTACTCCGTAGGTGCCTGACTCAAATGTCTCAAAGGTTCTATAAAGAACTTCCTTTTTCCTCGTGCCATGATGCTATTGATGCATTAACGATGAAGATAGATACTGAGCTAAAGGGTGACTTTCAACTTGCCTCCCTTAGAAATTTTCAATTTCTTCATAATTCATTCTTTACAGAAGTTAATTTTAATAAAAATAATGAAAACTGGGGAACCTTCGAATTATTTGATCCGAGTGAAACAGCCTACTCTTTAACGGCCAGCCTTTTTATCGATGAAATAAAGTTCGATAGCCTTTTTCAAGGCAGCTCTCTTATTGGAGCAAAAAGAAAGAAAGAAGGGGATTCAGAGTTCTTAGTCTTCAGACAAGATGATGAAAAGTTTCTCCCGCAAGAGCGTTATCAATGGTTAAACGGAAATGATCCAGATTCACCAGTAAAATGGTCCCCTGAGCCAGCTCCTGCACCTCGAGGACAGCTCGTTGGATTTAAGAAGTATTCGCCTAAGAGAAGCCTGATCTTTAATGTCTACAAGAACAACGAAGAAAGAGAGGGTGTTCCTGGAATCTTTCCCCTACATAAAAGTTTTGGGGGAGGGATCTTAGGATCGACTAGTTATTCTATTCTTAATTATTCAAATAACTTCCTACAAGTCATGGATAATGAGAATAAAACTATGCGTAGCTGGTCTAAGGCGATTATTAGAGACTATATGTGTAGGAGCCTTCCTGTGATTAGTATCTATGATAGCTATAATAAGGTGAATAAGACTTCAAAACTTCCCTTCCAAAGAAGTGCTACTTGTCTTCAGTGCCATTTAAGTATCGATCCTACAGCGAAAGCGCTCTCCTTTGTGAGTATGGGTCATAACAATGTCATAGCTGAAAGGATCGATTTGAAAGCTAAGACAATTGGAGCCTTGCAGAGCATTGTTCCCTTTGATGTTCGCCATTCAGGCTTGGTAGAAAAATATAAGACTGACGAAAAAGGAAAGATGGTTTTTCGAAACTATCAAGGCGAATACAAGGAACTTAAATTTCAAAATATTGAAGAGCTTGGAAAGAAAATGATGCAAGAGCTTGATCCTTATCTTTGCTTTTCAAAGAGATACCTAGAGTATTTCTTGGACTTGAGGATTGACCTTGATGACTTAATAAAGAATAAGAATACTCATAGTGCTAAAGATCGCTTTATCTATAATGAGCTTATTAAGTTCGGAGAAAAGCTTAAAAAGAATCAGTCACCAAAAGAGTTACTTAAGGCCATCTTTGATCATGATCTCTATAAGTACGGGTATGAAAATATCAAGGTTGATTATAAAGAATGATCAGAAAGATATACATCAAACATTTATTTGAAAGGGTTAAGAACGAAGGGGCTTTGTCCTTACTTAAATACGCTAAGCGCTATGTGCTAACCTTCTTATCTTTCTCGGTAAATAAAAGTTTTGCTGGACCAATTCAAGGGACTCTTTGCCTTACTTATAATTGCAACCTTCTTTGTGAAATGTGTGACCTACCTCAAAGGCATCTCAACTATAAACAAGATGATGCCCTTGTTGATTTAAGCTTAAACGAGTGGACTGCAGTAATTGATGATTTTGCCAGAATAGGAACTAGCGCTATGGCGATTTCCGGTGGAGAGCCATTTCTCCACAAAGATCTCTTTAAGATTGTGGAGCATATCAAAAAGCGCGGCATGGTGACTCAGATTACGAGTAACGGTTGGTTCATTAACGAAGAAGTCGCTCAAAGGTTGATCGATTCAAAGGTCGATGCGATTTCAATTTCAATTGATGGCAGCACTGAAGAAATTCACGATAAGATACGCGGAGTTAAAGGGAGCTTCTCTAAGGCCATTAATGCCCTAGAGGTTCTGAGAAAGGTCCGTGATTTAAATAATTCCCCTATGTCGATCAGTGTCAGTACTGTTCTTGGGAAATCAAACTATGAAAGTATTGATGATGTTATTGGTGTCTCCAAGGATGCTGGAGCAGACCGGATTGGCTTCATGCCAGTTCATACAATTTCCCCTTTAGTAGACGAAGAAAAGCTCCGCCTTGATGAGAAAGAAGTTAAGGGAGTCTTCTCTAGCATTAAGAAGCTTAGAGAGATTGCTAAAAAAGATGACTTTATAGAGAGCTCTGATAGGTATTTAAAGCTGTTTTATAACTTCTTCAAGAAAGAACCCTTGCCCATGAAGTGCATGGCGGGGTTTACCACCCTTGTCGTTGATTGTTATGGCCGAATCTTCCCTTGTTTCTCTTACTATGAGATGGAAAAGAGTTGGGGGAATATAAAAACCTCCGGAGGCCTTTTAAGGTTTTGGAAGTCTCAAGAGATTGCCCCTCTAAGGACTGAAACAAAGAAATGTAGGGATTGTTATTGGAACTGCCAGATAGAGACGAATCTTTTGTATAAATTTAAGTAAAAAAAAAGGCTCCTTTCGGAGCCTTTTTCATTATTATTTTGAAGCGAAATTATTTGATGTTTTTTGCTTAATCCTGATATTGCCTTTCTTCACATTCTTAATATACTGCTTAGTCCCATCGGGCCATGTAACAGTTAGCTTCTTAACCTTGCTTTCTTTTCCAAGTCCAAAGTGAAGAACCTTTTGTGATTGAGCCGTACCATTGTTGGCAATCATATGCCCTAGAAGCTTTTTATTGTTCTTAAGTTCTATCTCAACGAAAGATCCAATGGCGTCACGGTTTGATTTAGTCCCTTCTAGTTCAACAAGAAGGCTATTGTTCTTCTCGTTGGAGTCATTGATATAAACCTGAACCGCTGGGTACTTAACTTCTGTAATCCCTGGGTCACCATTTCTTAGGATAAGATCCATCTTTCCATCTTTATTAATGTCTGCTTTAGCAACGACATAACCGTCAGCAATAGCATCAACACCTTCTAGGTAACCAACTTCAGTGTATTTATTGCTACCGTCGTTTCTAAAGAGTCTGTTTCTTTGATAGCCTGCCATTGAAGGGTGGGCCTTAATAGACTTATCAGTTCCAAAGATGTCGCCATTGAAAGAATTAAGAACTCTCATGAAGTCTGATTCAGTTTCACCAAAGTACATTTCATCAATAAGGTAGTTCTGTTGTTCTACAAGTGATCTTACAAAAAGGCTTGAGAGGTCTTGGTTCTTACTCGTTCCTGACCAAAGACCGTTTGCTACGTAGATATCAAGGAGACCATCGTTGTTGTAGTCAACAAACTCGACACCGGCCATACCTTCACCGGCCCACTCTAGACCTGATAATTTAGTGGCTTCGAAGAAGTTTCCTTCTCCAACACCTTTATAGAGCTTTAATCCGTTGTTCCCCATTGTCATCTTCTTAACATGCCAGTTAGCAGCACAAGATTCCTGCCATCTTTCAGCAGCAACGAAGTTCACGTTAGTAATAGCGAAGTCAACAATTCCATCATTATCTAAATCTCCACCTGCTGCACCCATGGCGAGGTCATTATTTGTCATTCCTGTGTTATCAGCTACCTCAACAAACTTACCGTCTCCAACGTTCTTATAGATTGGGCTTAGATTTCCTCTATCATCTAAAACAATAATATCCATATCGTTATCTTGATCATAATCAAATGAAAGAGCCGAGTGAGGAAAGATTCCCTGACCTTCAGACTGAGACTTATAAAGCTTCATGTCAGTCGTATCAACAAATCCATTCTTTTTATCATTAAGGAAGAGTCCTTGTGTTTTAGCTCCTTGCATAATCTTCGAAGCATCACCAATAAAGGTAAAGTCTAAACTACCTGGAAAGCCAACATAGAAGTCTAAGAACCCATCGCCGTTCATATCTGAAGCGGCTCCAGGCATAGCATTAGAAGCAACAACTCTGTTTCTTACAGGTGAAGCTTTCTTTTCAAACTTACCGTTTCCTAAGTTTTTATAAAAGACGATATCGCTGAATTTATCTGCGCTTGATTCTTTGTTTGAAGGAACAAACCTTACTAAAAGAAGATCTTGTGAACCTGAGTTAAAGAAGTCACCAAAGATAGCCGTCTTAACAAGTGTTTCATTATTAAGACCACTGTCTTTTACTTCGATGAACTTACCAGACTTAGATCCTTTAAGAAGCTTTCCAGCTCCCCAAGCACCAACATACATATCTTGGTAGCCATCACCATTATAGTCACCCATTGCTACAGCATATCCACCACGTCTAATCGCTTCATTTCTTGTATAGACTGGAATTGAAGAAACACCTGTTTCAAAAGACTGTTCCTTAAAAGTAGCTCTTGAAGAAACTAGGGTCTCACCATTAACAAAGTTAACCTTTGAGATCTTCCAGTCGCTTCCGGCTTTATTAATATTCATTTGGATAAAACTACGGTCATTTCTTCTATGACCTTTTTTATCGAGTCCTCTAATATCAAATCTAGAGATGATAACAGCTTCTTTCATACGAAGGTTTGAAGGCTCTCTATTTTTCTTATAACTTAAGTACTTAACAGTCTTAATCTCTACATCTTCAATAGTTTTGAAGTTGCTTAAATAAGCTTCAACAGACTTCTTAGCGCTAGCTCCTTTTAGAAAACCACTTCCAACATCATTCCAAGAAGATTCTTTAATATTCCCAGTAGTCTTTATATGATTTCTTTTCGTCAATTTCTTAAGGTCATTGATTTGAAAATCAGATGAAGTAAAAGAAGCTAAAAGATCTGTGTTCTTTGTTTTGAACATTTCTTCAAGCTTGAAGATGGTCTGACTTCTTAAAGTAACAAAGTCTTGCTCATCTACATGACACATTACTTGCGGGGAGATTCCTTTTTTAGAGTCCTTTTCAGTACCACCAAAAAACTCATGCAGCTTTGAAGGGTCAATACCTTTTGGCGTTGCGATCTGTTTCTTAATGTTCTCTAATTTTTTATAACCTTCTTCTAAACCATGGTCTGTGGCCAACGTTATCGTTGTGCTAAATAAAAAAGTTAGTATTAGAGCTAATGTTGCTTTCATGACTTCATCTCCAAATTCATAAGTAATGTTTGTTCTCTATAATAATATCATAGCTTTGGAATACGCATAATCCTATAAATCTTGCTACCAAAGTATTGTAATTTAAAGCAGTTGAGTATTTAGATAAGGTTAAGGAAAACTGGATATTGCCCACTATTTATGGGCTCCTTGGAGTGGGGCTATTTCCCAAAAAAACCCATTATCCTAGTGATAAGAGGGTCCCAATCACCAAAGAACCTTCTTAGTAAGTAATAGACTTTAAGGCTCAGGTTTCCGAGAAGGACATTGAACTTCTTAGTTAAATCGTCGGACTCTTTTGAATAATAAGTTGTGGGATGAAAGGTCGGTTTCTTTACGGGCTGGTAGTACCACAAAACGATCGCTTTTCTAACGACAGTTTCTGGGCAATCAATGACTTCTGGTAGGCCATGGATACTATCTTTATTCGCCTCCATGATAACAAGCCTATTATGACTTGGTTTGATCTTAGCAATTGTTTCAGTATTTTTCTTATCCCGAATCTCTAAGAAGCCTTTGTATTCATCTTTCCAATCTGGGTTTAGGTAGACGAGCAAGGAGAGTGAAGTCTTAAGACCTAGGTCAAAGGGATGAGTTTGATTATCTGTATGGAGGTTAACAAAATGACCATCTTGGTAACTAAGAACTCCACCTTGCACGAGGTTGAGATCAGGTACAAGATCTGGTTTTCCAGATAAAACTCTTAATTCTTTGAGAAAGGCATCAGATTGCAAGTGATCTATAAGGTTAAGAATCGAACTTGATAATCCACTTCTACCTATGCTGCTTCTCACTTTGGCATTGAAATGTTTATAACTTCTTAAAATATTCTTATCTAGTCTTTCAATATCTTCTTTAACCTTGTTGGCATCATCAATGTCGAGAAAGTCATCTAAAATTAAATGAGAGAATTCTTGATCTTGAAATTGATCAGAATAATTAGATATATCTTTTGTTTTTAAATATTCCATATAGGTAAGAAGATTTTATTGCACAAAGTAAAATAAAGATAATACTTTTCAAGCGAATAGTGCTTTTTAGCTTGATACTTCTATAAGACTTTAGCCACTTCTCATCTTTAGAAAGGGAAGTTTCTTGAGAAAACTCAAGGTAAGGGTCTTTAACAATATTTTTTTCTTTGATCTCATTATAGAAGAACTCTGTCCCTGGAAAAGGAGAGGCCATATAAGATTGAATATAATCAAACCCAAGACTTGAGACGTCTTTGTAGGTATTAGTAAAATTCTTCGGTGTGTCTTTTGGGAGGCCTGCAATTATATGAGCGATAGTTAAAATCCCGCTGCCTTTTAGAGATTCAATACCTTCTTTGATTTGGTCTCTTGAGAATCCTTTTTTAACTTCTAATAAAGTTTGATCGTTGGTGCTTTCTATTCCAAATGTTAGAAGCCAACAACCAGATTTTTTCATGGCCAAACTTAACTCTGCATCAATTGTATCTATTCTAGAATTTGTAACCCAGTTTATATTTAATGGCTCAAGGGCTTTACAAAGCTCTAAGACAAACTTCTTATTGGCGGTAAATGTATCAGACCAGAATAAGAAATCAGTAATCCCTAATTCTTTTTTAATGGAAGTGATCTCTTTAATAATACTTTCTATTGATCTCGACCTTAGAGCAGATCCAGAATAAAGAGGCGCTGTACAAAAAGTACATTTCCAAGGGCATCCTCTTTGAGGAGAAATCAATAAGAACTTTCTTCCAAGAAGGGGAAGCCTGTATGAACTAAGATCAAAAAGTTTCCAATTTGGGATGTTTAAAGAATTAAGTTCCTTTATAAGATTTAGGCTTTTATCTTCAACTAGCTTATCCTCATAGAGAAACGAGGTCCCTTTTATAGAAGATCTAGTTTTATTTCCCGTTTGTAGAGAGTTAATTATTTGACGTATTGGAGCCTCTGCTTCTCCGTGAATAATAAAATCTACCTCTTTATAATCATGAAGAATCTCTTCAGCATAATGAGATGAATGAGTTCCTATTAAGATGATCTTAATCGAACTAAGCCTTTCTTTTAGATCGCGGCAAAACTTAAGGTCTGTAACAATTGTAGGTGTCCCTGTAGAGATAACGATGATATCTGGAAGGAGCCTTTCTAGTTCATCTAAAGAGGATTTAAAATCAGTACTCGTAGCTGAAAAATCAAAACCATACTGATCTGAGATAAGATCCATTGTATATGAAGAGATTTGAGCTAAGGAAAGAGGTGGATAAGTGATTGACCAAAAAGAACTAGACTGAGTACATCTTCCCTCTCGAGTGTATTGTTCATTATCTAGTGTCGGGGGATTAACGAGGGCCAGTTTCATTTATACCAAGTACCTGAGGAGGAGTGATTTATCTTTATCTAAACTTGCGTAATATTGAAGGGCCATAAAGTTAATCCAAGAAGTTCTATGATTAATATCTTTGCCAAGTCCATCTGCTCCAAATAAGTAAGAATCTTTATTATAATACTCTTCTATATTTTCAATTATCATTTTTTTCTTACATTCTAACTTGGCGATATCTAGGTGATTGATCAAGCTCTCAACTCTTAAGTACTGGAAATAGATATCAAGTCGAGGGGAGTGATTCATCTCACCTTCTTTCTTATAGCGAGGAATACTTCCTTTAATAATCTTGCTTGAAAGGGACTTAAAATTTACCAGAATAAGCTTTTTAAGGTCTTCTTCAGGAAACTCATTGTAAAAAGTGATCATTCCTTCTAAAGCGTATAATAAAGGATGACTATGAATTGAGCCGGCTTCAGATTCAAGTAGGCCGTCTTTTAAGAAATTCTTTAAGATAAAGTCTTTTAGCCTATAAGCTTCTTCCTTATAAAAAGGATCCTTTGTTAGGTGATAGGCTTTAAGTAATGGTAGGACGCCTTTTAAATGGTGAGGGCCTACTGTGGTTGACCATGTTTCTTGGGAATCAAGATTCTCGCCCTTGAGGTTCTTTAAACTATTATAATCTTCATCATCTCTCCAAAAAAGAGATAGTTTTTTTAAAAGGACAAGAGTCTTTTCTGTAAGCTCCTTGTCTTCAATTTGGCTTGAGTAATTAAGAAGCCCTTGGATGATCATGAAGTCATCAAAGAAGAAAGTCCTCGATCCTAATTCATTATGAGTCACTCTATCAATGAATGAGCCATTCTCTGTCAGCATAGAATTTAAAAGCCAGTTGCATGTTTTATGAGCTTGCTTAAAGGCAGGATCATCTTCGTTTAAATCTCCTACTGAATAAAGAAAGGAAGTCAAAGTGAGGAAGTAACCTGATATTTCACTGTAAAGAAAGGAAGGTCCGTTGTCGTTTGATAGCCAGGCATAAATTCCCCCCTCATTATTAAAGAGAGACCCTGCGTTGAGAAAACTAAGAATCTCTGATTTCTTATTTTCTATTTCCATATAAAGAAACCGCAAAAGATTATTCTCGTGGCTCTTAAAGCAAAACGTAAACGGCCAAAGGGAATATCAAATAAGTTTGAAATGCCATGGGCACGTTCGTACCTTCGAACTGGGTGCTCAGCAATCGAGTATTTTCTTTTTAAAGACCTGATAACCAATTCGGTTTCGATCTCATATCTTTTAGCAGCTATAGGAAGTGCTTTTAATTTTTCAGCTTTAAAGGCTTTTAATGATGCTTGAGTATCAGTTAATTTACCTCTGAATAAGAAATTGATAATTCTTGTTAAGGACTTATTACCAAACTCGTTGATAGGCTTAACCGCTTTATCATCAAAACGATCAGTATCACCCATTTTCATAAACCTAGAGCCGATCGCCATATCGCTGCCTCTTCGAACGAGGTCACAAACGGCAATTAAATCCTCGGGGTTATCTTGTAAGTCACCATCAATAAAGGCGATGATCTCTTTACTGGCCTTAGCAACGCCATTTTTAATGGCTATGCCCTTGCCTTGATTGACTTCATGTTTAATAAAGACACATGACTCTTTAGGGATCTCTTTCTCTGTTCCGTCTGTACTTCCATCATCGATTACAACAAGCTCTGTATCACTACCAAAATGCTCAAAGATTTGATCAATCACTGGACGTGCATTTTTTTCTTCGTTGTAAAGTGCAAGTATTATGGAGACATCATTCATTCTGATACTATACGTCAACAATCTAAAATGGTAAATTTAATATATCGCAATGCAACCGGCATAAGTAGAGGCGGCCATCAAGAAGGAGGTTTATAGATGAAAGTGTTTAAGGAATACGATGATCTAAAAACGAGTCTTTCCTATATCTTGATTTCTCTTATTATGACCTTTGCCTACTTGCCGATATTTCAGAATATAGACTTCCTTGGTATTCAAGACTTTGATTATAATTTCTTTACTCTAAGTGTCAGCATCGATGCCATGAAAAACTTTGGTGAAATGCCTCTTTTGAACTTCTATGATCAGGGGGGGGTTCCTCTATTGGCCACCCCATTCTCTCATAGTCTTTCACCTTTTAACCTTCTCTATTTCATTTTCAATCATCTCTTGGCCCTAAAGATTGAAATTTTATTACATGCTTTAGTAGGCACAGCAGGGATGTTTCATCTTTTAAAAGACTATCAATTTAGAAATGATATCTCCTTGATAGGAAGTTTGGTCTTTGGCCTTAATTCCTATCACGCTTTAAATATAGCTCAAGGCCAATACGAATTCTTGCCAGCTTTTTTTCTTCCTTTAGTTCTACTTTCCTTGAGGAAGAAGCAGTTCATCTCGTTTGTCCTCCTTCTTACTCTTATCTTCCTAGGTGGAGGGGTTTACCTCTTAGCGATGTTAGGAATTGTCTTAATCCTTATCAGCCTCTTTAGTGGAAATCAGAATCAATTCATATCCAATTTACGGTTTATAAGTCTAGGCGCTATAGCTACGGCCTGCTTATCGGCGATCAAGCTTTTACCATCTCTTGAGTATATGTCTCGTCACCCAAGAAGAATTGATGATGTTTCAGGCTTTAGTTTAAGCTCTTTATTGCACTCAATGGTCAATAGTGAACAAATCGTTTACGAGTCTCATGATCTGACCTTCTTTCAAGACTTCATGAAGAAGATGGTGAATATAACTGACACCCCAAGCTTCTTGACCGGAATGGATTATGGCTGGGATGAAAATGGTATGTATATAGGATGGTTTTTTCTGGCCAGTGCCATCCTCTCAATCATCTATCACCTATGGAAGAAGAAATACTTACAAGAGATGGGTCTAAGTTTGATTATCCTTCTTCTAACTTTTGGAGATAGGCTTAGTCCTTCTTTATGGGGGCTCTTAAAGCTCTTTCCTCCTTTTGAAAGTATGCGCCATTCAACTCGATTTAGAATCTATTTTATTATCTTTATATGCATCCTTATTTCTGCTCTTTTAGAAAAGATACTAAAACAAAAATCAAAAGCGGTAAGGCTTAGCTTAGTCCTTGCCATAACTTCGCTATCTCTCTTAACCATGGGAAGTGTTAGTCATAAAGTTCTATCGAATACATTTACCCTTGCACCGATCGCGAAGAATCCTTCAGAGAAGTTTCACTACGTGGAGACCTGGCGTGAAGATAAAAAATATGCTGACTCTCATGAACAAGGATTCTACCCCGCTTATCTAAATAATAAGGGAATCTCTTTTAGCATCGAGAATCATTCAATGAAAGTTTCTGTTCTTAATATTGAAGATCCGGAGTTTAAAGGAGAAGTCTCTTTTAATAATGAAGAAGTTAAGATCACCTCAAGAACCAGTTCAACCTTAGAGATCCAAGCCGATGAGATTGGGAAGTATACGGTGAATCATAACTTTCTTGAGGGATGGAAATGCACCCCTGATTGCACGGTTCAAAATGAAAATGGACTTATAAGTCTACTAGTTAAAAAGAAGGGAAGTGTTCTCTTAAAATATGATCCAGTTTCTTTTAAGATTGGCCTGTTCATTAGCTTACTAACAATTCTTTTATTAGTGGCCTTAAAAAAGAGTTCCCTCTACAAACCTTTTGAAAAGTTTATAAAAGTTGTCACCGAGTAATTGATCCATTGATTCTATGAAGTAATCTAATTCAACCTTATTGGTGGTTAAGGGAGGCATGATATGAAGGACATCAGGAGCAGCTCCTGTAAAGAAGGTTAAGATACCATAAGTCTTAAAGAGCTCTCTAATGACCGATCCCATGCAAGCGATTTCAAATTTTCCTGAGAAGGGGAGGTTGATCTTCTTCATTCCTGAGGATGGAAATCTAAGCTTAAGACCTAAGTACATTCCCTGACCTCTCACTTCTATGATCTTGTCTGGGTACTTTGCTTTTAATTTATTTAAACCCTCTAAGAAATAAAGCTCATTTTCTTTAACTTGATCTTGAAAGTCCTTTCTATCAAGAATCTCTAAAGTCTTTATGGCGACAGCGCAGCTTGATCCAACTCCACTAAAGGTGCTCGAGTGAAGGGTGCTATCCATTTTCTTACCGTAGGCCTTCTTATAGATCTTTGAAGAAGTGATCATTGCGCTAATCGCCCTTCTTCCTCCACCTAAAGATTTAGAAACCGTCAGGATATCCGGAGTAGCATTGTCTTCATTCATGAATGAGAAAAGACTTCCGCAGCGAAAGAGTCCCACTTTGATTTCATCAAAGATGCTTAAGATCTTCTGCTCTTTACAAAGCTTAACCAATTGATTGAGATAGCCCGTTGTTGGTGTTGAGATATCTTGACCTTGAATAGGTTCTACAATGATGGCAATGATCTGGTCTTTATACTGTTCGGTAACTTTCATTAGAGCCGGAAGATCATTAAAGGGCACTGTCAGTACTGAACTAGGATCAATTCCTACATGAAAGCCGGTGCTAAAGTTTTCTGATTCTGTAAAAGGTAGAATGCCATGAGTCTTTCCATGAAAAGAGCCGACAGTTCTTATATAATACTTTTTTTCTTTAGACTGCGCCCTAGCCGCTAACTTTAATGCGGCTTCATTGGCCTCAGCACCACTTACTGAAAAAAAAGAGGTGTTCAATTCTCCTGGAAGGAGTTCTGCTAGGTTATGGGCCAAGACGGCCTGAAGCTTATGATTGCCAAACTTTAACATATCCACAAGATCATTATCTAGGCAGTACTGTTCCGCGGCCTTTATCTCTATATGATTATGCCCTAGGTTTAAGACCCCGCATGAAGAAGAATAATCTAAGATCTTTTTACCATTCTTCAAATAGATAAAAGACCCGCTGGCATGAGTATAATCAAAAGGAGTAAGGCCTAGAATCTTAAAAATGGCCGCTAGAGGGGTGTTAACAAAGTCTCTGTATAGCTTATCTGTTTCAGAGCAAGAAAGATCAGAGACCTCTTCAAGCTTAAACATTCTTGTACCTTTTTACATCACGACTTGGTCCACCTTCCATTGCCGTCATTTCTTTCAGCGAGTCTTTTTCATCACTTGATTTATGGGCGTAAGCAATAGAATCAATAGCGACCTTTAAAAAGTGTATCGGATTCTTTGGATAAATATTTTTAAAGATTCTAGTCGATAAGGCGAATACTTCAAAGGTTGCGCCAATCTTATGGTAGAGCGAAGTAAAGGGTAGTTTAATCAAGAGGAGAAGAAGGGGCGTTGCGATCTTTGGTAAAACACAAAAGAGAGGCCCTAAGTGTTGGAGCCTAACTTGGATCTGTTTTTCTTTTTCAGTATAACCATTAAGAACTGAAGGTGAGCCATATTTATTTTCATAGCTATAGTCTGGATCGAGAAACCCATTTTCTAAAGCGTAGTCTGTTAACTCAAGGCCTGGGTAAGGACAAAAGATTGAAAAGGTAGGAGCGCTAACATTAAGATCTCTTGAGAAGAGAAAGGTGTCTATATCATCTTTTAATGATCCACCAGGCAAGGCCAGCATTGAATTAGCATAAGTGTTGATCTTATGCTTTCGCGCCAATTCAAAGGATTGGACTATGATCTTATTAGGAATATATCTTTTTAGAATCTTTGATCGCATTGTTGAATTTCCAGATTCAATGGACATACCAACTGAGACGCAACCCATTTTCGCTAGGATTGATGCGATCTCTTCAGTAAAGGTATTTGATCTCATGAGGCAATAAAAAGGAAGACCAATCTCTGTTCTGTAGAGTTCTGAAAATTCTAAGAACCAATCATCTACTGTGTAGATAAAGGTGTCATCAGCAAAGCGGACAAACTTTGTGTATTTATCTGCAGCTATAACTGTTTTAAGCTCATCGATGATGGCCTGTGGTTTTCTTCTTCGTACTTTTTCCCCAAGGCCTTTGAACATCTTATTAAATGAATGGACATAACAATAGGTGCAATTGAAGGCGCAGCCTCTAGCAGTAAGAACAGATCTTAATCCTAGCTTTTGATAATGAGGACGAGCTTCATAAAGCATTTCTCTATCAGGAAGAGGGAAGATGTCTAGGTCATTGATAAGTTCTTTCTTTAAGTCTTTATCAATGGAAGAGATAACATTTGGAATATTAATAATAGGTTTATTAGAGTCAATGCATTCGCAAATCTTTAGAATGGCATTATCTCCTTCTCCAATACAAATAGCATCTAAGTACATCTCATCTATAATATCTGAAAAATAAGTTGGGTGAGGTCCACCCATTATTCTAATAATATCTTGGTGACCTGAAGAGAGAAGTCTTTCATCAAAGATCTTGAATTGCTTTATATCAGCAGTCATCGCACTATAGGCGATAAGATCAGGGGCAAAGTCTTTGATTTGATCAAAAACGTCATTCTCATTTAGAGCACAAAGCTTAGTCGAATGACCCTTCTCCTTACAGATCGAAGAAAGGAGTAAGACGCCTAGTGGTTCACTAATTATAATTTCTGATACAATAAATAGAATTCGCAATTAAGCCTTCCTGATTCTATAATATTAACATAGATCGGTTTTATAAGAAATTGTCATTACTGATAATTAGAGTTTATCAAGAATACGGTAGCAAATGGCTAACATTCAAATATCATTACTAAAATTCACAGAAAGCTATAAAAAAGAGATTATCTTGAGCCTTCTGTTCATTATTGGCGCCATTTTTGGGGGCTCTCACTACCTGACTTGGAATGATATTGTAGAAAACGCGGCTTTTAAGGCCGGGCTTGTTGAGTACTCAATAGAGACGCCGCAGTATTACTTTCAGAACAGACTAAATAGCTTTTTCTATATAGGCGCTGAAGGCCTACTGCGTTTAGGCTTTAGCGAATACAGCTTGGCGATTTTAACTTCCTCTCTGTTAGGAGGCCTCTCTTTTTTCACACTTGGCTTTATTGGTCTTAGCTTTTTCTCTTCATTTTGGGTAATTGCAGCAGTTGTTATGGTTGACTACTTTTTACTCTATGAGTTTGGAGTCAACTATGATGTATCCATTGTTAATACTAAAAACCCACAAGGTCATTTCGGCTTGATCTTAAGCTTACTTTTATTGGTTTATCATAGTAGCTCAAGGAGCAAAAAGAGTGCCTTTCTTATGGGCTTTTCGCCAATCTTTCATCTAACCTTAGGGGCATGGGCTATTTCAGGAATGCTTCTCTTTGAGGTCTTAGATAAAAATATCAAGGATCATAAGCGAGTTCTTCTTCCTTTAGTTCTTGGAATAACCGCCTCAATCCTTTTTTATACTCTTTCAAGCGATTCGGGTTCCTCTTCCTTCTTTAACGCTGAGGCAGGAGACTTTTACTCGTACCTACAACTTTGGGATCTTCATCAACAACCTTATAGCCTATTAGACAAAGGGATCTGGGTTTCCCTAATGATTCTGACGTCATTATTCCTAAATAACGAAAACAAGCTCATAAAAATATCTTTCAGTGCATTCTTTGTTATCGCAATCATCCACGGATTTCTAGGGCATAGTCTACATCTTATGATCCCGAATATTTGGTGGGGGTTAATGCCTTCAAGGTTGCTGAACTTTATTATTCTCTTTGGAGCCTCCTATTTCTTCTTAAAGGCGATGAAGGGGAGAACTTTGTCGAGTCTTCTAACTTTACTCTTCTACGTCATTGTATTCCTTAATATTCTTTATGTTGGAAAAGGCGAGATCCTCTTCTCAGGGCAGATCGAAAAGTTTAAGAACCTTCTTTTTGGTCTTTATCTAGGGTCTTTCTTACTTCTTCTCTTCTCTCAAAAGCTAAGCTTCCTAAAGAGGACTTATGAAATACCTCATAAGGTTTTGAGGGGGATGGTCGCTATTTGTTTTATCTTTACCCTTGGGACTCAGCTTTATTATTTACCAAAAGCTTACTCTTATAATAAATCTCAGCTTAAATATTATAAGAATGATTCGCAATTAATGGCCTTAAAGAAAAGCTCATCTCTTTTACTTACCTCTCCAGGCATTAAGCAATTTCAATTAATTTCTGGTCAGCCCATTGTCTTTGAACTCGATACTATTGATGATTTATTATATAACCCAGAAAAGATTCAAGACTCTTCGAGGTATATGATTGATCTTTACGGCATTAATTTTTTTAAGCCCGCCAAGGATTACCGAAATAATATTGAGCTCCTCGATTCATGGGTAAGGTCTTATTGGCAGGAGAAAGACTCGATCGATTGGGGCCTACTGAAAAAGAAGTATAAGTTCAGCCATATTGTAACTCCTCCAGATTGGAATCTTAAACTAGAGGTTCATTTAAAGTCAGATAAATGGAAGGCCTATAAAGTTGATTAGGACTTCTTAAGAAGAATATTTCCAAGCACTAAGTAATCAAGACCTGTATTTAAGAAGCATTGATAAGCATCTTTTGGTGAGCAGACAATAGGCTCGTTGTTTTCATTGAAACTTGTGTTTATTAGGACTGAAGTACCTGTTAATTCTTTAAAGTCACTAAGAAGCTGATGGCATTTAGGGTTTGATTCTTTTGATACTGTCTGAACGCGAGAAGTATTATTAACATGAGTTATCGCAGGAAGGCTTGATTTATTAAACTGAACCTTCTCTTTTAAACTAAGCTTAGAAAAATTTTCTTCACGTTTAGTAAGGAGGTCTTTTTTTACTTTAGTTACTAAAAGCATATAAGGAGAGCTTTTAATATTTTCAAAGTATTGAAGAGAATCCTCTTCTAATACTATAGGTGCAAAGGGCCTAAATCCTTCGCGGAACTTTATCTTATGATTAACCTTCGATTGCATATCAACTACTCTTGGGTCAGCTAAGATACTTCTATTTCCTAAGGCCCTTGGTCCATATTCCATTCTATCTTGAAACCAACCAATGATATGACCTTCTTCAAGAAGCTTTGCTGTTCTTCGAGACAGAGAGCCGAAATCTTCTATGACATCAAACTCAGCACCTTTGGATTTAAGAAACTCTAAGGTCTCTAATTCTGAATACATCGGACCTAAAAGCGAATTCTTCATTGAGTCTTGATTGTTTTTCTTTGGAGAGTCTAGGGCAATATGATGAGCCGCTAAGGCACTTCCTATAGCTCCGCCGGCATCTCCTGAAGCTGGTTGAATCCAAATAGATTCAAAGATCTTTTTCTCAGCTAATAATCCGTTGGCCACACAATTCAAAGCAACTCCTCCTGCGAGGCAAAGGTTCTTCGAACCGGTGAGTTCTTTTGCATGACGGGCTAGCTTTAAATAAATCTCTTCTGTTATAAGCTGTACCGCCGAACATATATTTATATAGGTTTCATCAACATCGTATTCTAAGTTCTTATTAGGTCCTATGCCTAGAAGCTCTTGCCACTTCTTTGGTCGGTACATCTTTAGCCTTGAAGAAAAATCGAAGAACTCTAGGTTAAGAGTAAAAGAGCCGTCTTTATAGATTGAAATGATCTCTTTCTTGATCAAGCTGACAAATCTTTGAACGGCCTCTGATTCAGCATCAGAAAAAGGAGCAAGCCCCATTAACTTATACTCACCATCATTAACCTTAAACCCGCAATAACTAGTGAAGCTAGAGTAGAAAAGCCCTAGTGAATGAGGGTATTTTATTTCTTTAAGCTTCTTAATCTTATTGCCATTAGCATGCATGATGGTCGTCGTGGCCCATTCACCAACACCATCAACCGTTAATATAGCGGCTTCTTGAAAGGGCGAAGGGTAGTAAGCACTTGCTGCGTGAGAGAGGTGGTGTTCAGGGTAGAAGATTTCAAACTTCTTAATCCCAAGTTCATTTAAGTAGTGATTAACTGTTTTCTTAATATTTAACTTATCTTTAAGCCAAGAGGGGACTAGCTGTAGATAGACCGCAAGACCAGAAGGAGCATAACTATGAATGTTCTCAAGAATCCTTTCAAACTTTAAAAAGGGCTTCTCATAATAACTAACGAACTTTATGTCAGAGGGATTTCCTCCCCATTCTGAGAGTACATACTTTATGGCATTGATGGGAAAGCTTGAATCATGCTTTAGCCTAGTGAACCTTTCTTCTTGAGCAGCCGCAATGATCTCTCCATCAACGAGAAGAGCTGCTGAACTATCATGATAAAAGAATGAGATTCCTAAGATGATTTCTTTCATAGATTAGAACAAGGTATAAATAAAAGGAGGGACAGCAGTTCCAAGGGATGCAATGACGAGAACCCCTAGGAGAAGTAAGAAGATCAATAGAGGAAGGAGCCAATATTTCTTTCGGCATTTCATGAATAAATAGAGCTCTCTTAAAAAATCCATACTGTTACTCTAAAAAGGATGAGTCAGATCATCTCTCGTGTATTCAACTTCGACTTCATCAAAGTTACTCTTGATATCTTTATAGAACTTCTTGTCATTTATTTTATCTCTCCCTATCAATTTTCTCAACAGTCCAATAGGAAGTATTAATAAAAAGAATGAGAGGCTTAGAAGAGGGACATAAATGATCTTACTAATAACAGGAGAGATGATCTCTAAAGTATCAACTATCTTTAAAATTATAAAAGGGGATATGAGAGAGATTAAGATTAGTGCTGCCGCTATATATAAGGTGTACTGTTTTGAGTTTAAGGCAAAGGCTATCGAAAGGATAAGGGTTGTAGGCAAAATGAATTTCAATATCTTAATTTGATCTTTACTCATTATTTCCTAAGGTTGATAGGCCGTCATTTTCAAACTTAATATTCATGGCCTCAAAACCTATCGATGAGAGGGCCTTTACTATATGAGACTTCTTATCAGTAGGAGCTTGAAATAAAAAGAAGCCTCCGCCTCCCGCGCCTAAGAGCTTTCCACCTAAAGCACCATGAGAGATTGCTGTCTGATAGATTGATTCAAGCTTCGGATTAGTAATGCTTGAAGTTAACTGCTTCTTGAGCTTCCAAGATTTATCTAAAACTTCCCCGATTGAATGGAAGGCTCCAGAGATTAAATCATTATGGAGAAGATAAGCGAGCTTCTTGTTCTCATGAATAAGATCATTCTTGCTGGAATCTAATTGCAAAGACTTTCTCTGTTCATTGTGAAGATCTCCAGAATTTCGCACCTCTTTGGTAAAACAAAGAATAAGGCTTGATTCGATCTTCTTTCTTTTTGAATCAGAGAGCTCTATAGGTTTTAGGCTAATATCTTTTCCGATAAACTCAATTAAATTAAGGCCACCATTACAAGTGGCAACTTGATCCTGCCAGCCGCCTTCAATTTCAAGGATGTTTCTTTCGATATGAAAAGCGAACTGATAGATCTCTTTACGGTTTAATTTATTAGACGAGAGTTCATTAAAGCAGTTGATGATTGAACAAATAACAGCAGTAGATCCACCTAGGCCAGAACCCATTGGGAAGTCAGAGTTGAGTTCTAGATCAAAACCAAAATCTGGAGAAATTGTCTTTATAGTCGCCGTAATTAATTTGAACTTCGGAAAGTTAGAACCGTCACTGTTAACATCAAGCATGATCGTCTGATCTAGATCTTTTGAAATGATCCGAATCTTGGCATCTTTACGAAGAGTTAATTTTGCATAGGAAAAGAGATTGATCGTCGTGCTTAGAACCGCCCCGGTCTGAAACTTCGAAATATAATCAGTCATATCTGAAGCGCCACCAGCGAAACTTATTCTGGCGGGAGATTTTGAAGTAATGGGGGCTTTGTATAAGTCTAACTGGGGCTTCATGACAGGAATTTTCGCAATGGTCTGTCTAAGCTCGTTCTCGACCACATAGAAAACTTGATTCTCAATTGAATTTTCTGCACCTTGCAGCAACATGACCCCTCGCTCGTAAACAAAAGTTTCTCTTAATTAAGCTAATAAGGCAAAGGGAGGTGGTTATATCGGCGTGATTACAGCTGCTTATTAAAGACTTCAATAGTGGATGTAAGCCCCTCTGGCGTCCCTATATCATAGAAGGGGGTGCCGAAAACCTGAGAAGAGATAAGCTTGTTTTCGATAAGCTTTGGGAAGACATCGTCCTCTAGAGAGACTTTAGAATCACCTATATATTTGATGATGTCAGAGGAACAAGAATAGGTTCCCGCATTTTGCAGGATGACGTCTTTCTTGGATTCTTGGTTAAAGCTAGAGACCTTATTTTCGGTATCGATCTCTACAGTACTGAAGCGCTCAATATTCTTCATAAGACTTAGGGCCATGGTAAAAGGCCCCTCTGAAGAAGCTAAGAATTCTTCAAGATTAATATTAAAATAAGTATCACCATTTAGAACTAAGAAGTTCTTAAACCTAGAGCTCTTAATCGCTTTTTTTAATGCCCCGCCAGTCCCAAGGGGAGTCTCTTCCCGTGACATTCGTAAATGAGGAAACTCATCTTTGTGCTTTAAGGCGTAGTCAGAGACTTGTTCGGACATAACCCCTGTCGCTATACAAATATGAGAGAGTTTAATCTTTTTTAAATGAGATAAGAGGTAACTTAAGAAAGGAACTTCATTTATGGGAATTAGACACTTGGGGAGGTCTGGGTGGACAGGTTTAATTCTTTGACCCTGTCCTCCAGCTAAAATGATGACTTCAATATTATCCAAGTTCATAAAGTCATTGTATCTTTGATTGGTTGCTTATTGAAATACAATGATCGACCTATGGTATGATATAGGTATTTCGCTGCGCGTTTAAAACAAAGATTTGAGGAAAATATGAGAAAGATATTAGTGACTGGAGGAGCTGGATACTTAGGCTCGATGCTCGTTAGTAAATTGATCCATCGTGGCGATGAAGTCACAGTTATAGACTCTCTAAGGTTTGGAGGCAGCTCATTGGCCCACTTAGCCGGCTTTAAGAACTTCAAATTTGTAGAAGGGGATGTAAGGGACCTTGATCTAATGGCAGGTCTTATTAAAGACGCTGAGTTTATCTTTCCATTGGCGGCCTTAGTAGGCGCTCCACTCTGTGAAAAATCCCCTAAAGAAGCCGAAGAAGTGAACCTCTTATCGATCAAGAATCTCCTAGAGCTAGTAGGGGATCAGAAGATAGTCTACCCCACGACTAACTCTGGCTACGGCATGAAAGAGGCAGAAGAAGTTTGCACCGAAGAAAGTGAACTGACTCCAGTTTCTCTTTATGGCAGAACCAAAGTCGACGCAGAGAACCTTATTCAAAAGGCCGGAAACGGAGTCTCGCTCAGGCTAGCTACTGTCTTTGGCTCTTCATTTAGAACAAGGTTTGATTTACTCTTAAATAACTTTGTCCTTAGAAGCTTGAGAGATAAAAGAATCGAAATCTATGAAGGGCATTTTAAGAGGAACTTTATTCATATAAGTGATGTCATTGATGGCCTTATCTTCTCCATGGATAACTTTGATAAGATGAGAGGTTCCGCCTTTAATTTGGGGCAGGACAGCGCCAATATGTCGAAAATGGAACTGGCCCAAAAAGTTAAGAGCTTTGTGCCAGATCTCGTTTTAACAGAGAATAATGACCAAAAAGATCCAGATCAGAGAAACTATATCGTTAGTAATGAAAAGATACGCAAGATGGGCTTCACAGCTCGGGTTACAATAGAAGAAGGAATAGTTGAGATGATAAAGGTTGTTAAATTACGGCCGAATATTTCAGAGAACCTATAAAGAAAATGAAATTAGCAATATTGGCGGGAACGCGCCCAGACATTATTAAGTTATCCCCGATCATCAAGGAATGTGAAGGCCGAGGAATCTCCTACATTCTTATTTATTCTAATCAGCATTATTCTTCTTCACTGAGCACCATCTTTTTTGAAGAGCTCTCAATACCAAAGCCCCACCATATAATCGACTATCAAGGCTCTAAGAGCTCAACTTATGTCTCTGATCTAAAACAAGACATTAAAGAAATCCTTAAAGATAAGGACTTTGATTATGTTCTCGTTCATGGTGATACCGATACCGCTCTTGCAGGAGCGATGTCTGCTTATGAGATGGATTTAAAGATCGCTCATATTGAAGCTGGTCTTAGGTCTTTTGATCTAAATATGGTGGAAGAAAAAAACAGAATGATCATCGGGCATTTCTCTGATCTTCATTTTGCCGTAACCGGAATTCAAACGAAGAACCTTAAAGACGAAGGCATCTCAAGCGAGAAGATCTTTGAAGTGGGAAATACCATCTATGATGCAGTTCTGGATTATATAGACCTGGCCCGCTCTTCGAGTACTATAAAAGTTAACCTTGAAGTCGAAGATGGAGAGTACTACCTCTTTACTTCTCATCGAGGGTTTAATGTCGATAATAAAACTGATCTCGAAGAGACAATTAATCTTATAGGCGCCATCCCTGGAAGAGTTTGTTGGCCAATTCATCCAAGAACTTCAAGAAGAATCAAAGACTATAATTTAGAACTATCAGAAAATATTGTGGCCATGGAACCTTTAGGTTATTTGGATTTCTTAAAGCTTTTAGAAGGAGCCAAGTCTGTCATCACTGATTCTGGGGGCGTTCAAGAAGAGGCTTATATCTTAAAAACTCCTTGTATAACAATGAGGGAAAGTACTGAAAGACCTGAGACTCTCTACTCTGAGGCGAATGTCCTTGTTGGAAGAGACATAGGAAAACTTCATGAGAACTTAGATAGAGATATCAAGAGTTGGTCTTCACCCTTTGGTGAAGGGGATACAGCAAAAAAGATTATTGAAATACTTTCGTCTTGTATTAAGACGGCATAGTGAACTCTTTTTAACAGGTTTGACAAGAATCCTGTAGGAAACTAGAATTTTTTATGGCTGCAATTGATTTAAATACATTTAAAGAAAAACTAGAAAAGGATTCAAAGAGTTTTTTAAGCTTTGATCCCTATCCTTGTATCGTCCTTGATAATTTCTTAAACAAAGAATACCTCGAAGGCATTGGTGATGAGCTAAGGGCCTTAGTTAATAAGAAGAAAGACAGTATCTTTAATCCTTTTATCCATTTAAACGCTAGAGTATGGGGCACCATACGAAGAGAAGGTTTTTCTCCTCGTATGAATGAGATTGTTGATACCTTTCAATCTCCAGATTTTTTAGATTACTTAGGTGATCTAACGCAAATAAAAGGGCTTATTGCTGACACTGAATTGATTACTGGTGGATATGTTGTTCATAAGCAAAAAGGTTTTGTTAATTTACATGTGGATCATAGGACTCATCCCCAAGAAAAGAAGTGGAGCCGAAAGGTACTTCTTCTTTATTACCTAAATGATGATTATGAAGATTCTTATAACGGTCAATTAGAGCTTTGGGATAAAGAGGCTAAGAAGATGCATAATAAGATCGCTCCTCTTTATAATAGGTGTGTGATTCAAACCATCGATGATGGATATATTCATGGATTACCTGAGACCATCAACTTTCCTGAAGGTGATTGCCGCAAGGCTTTGGTCTTATGGTTCTATGTTGAAGAAGAAAATGAACTTCCTCTAAAAGTCACAAAGTATTATTCAAGACCTGTAGATCCAATTCTTAAGAAGATGATCATTCACTCAGAGAATATCCTTCTTCATATTCACTATGTCGTTAAAAGGATCTTTGGAATGGATGATGGACTGTATATTAAGATTCAAAAGTTCTTTAGAAAATAAACTCACTCTTCATTAAACTCTTTTGCCATCTGCTTCTTTGAAATAAAAAAGCTTTTGAAGGCCTGATAGGCCAAGTTCTCAAGCATAGTAATAGGATTCTTTTTTGTAAGACGAAAGAGAGTATCAAAGATCCTCCATGGCCTGATTAAGAAATGAACTGCATAAAAGAGGCTCATGCCACCAAGGACTAGCATTTGAAGTTGTTTGTTTGAAATATGATGACTGTAAGATTGCATGCCTTTTACTTTGTTAAAGATATTAGTCGTAAGCCAGATTTCATAGTTCTTAGACTTCTTATCAATGATGCCTTCATCTTCTAGGCGGTCATGAAGTTCTGATCCCGGGTAGGGAACAAAAGGAAAGCAGGCCACATCATGAATACCAAGAAAGGCCATGCGGACGATATACTTTAAACTCTCAAAAATCTGTTTTTTATCTTGATCGGGAAATCCAAAGATGATTGTTGCCTTTACCTTAAGGCCAACCTTTAAAGCTGAGCGCATAGAATCATTCATTTTATTAAGATCAACGTCTTTTTTAATATTCTTCAAAGTCTTAGGAGATCCACTCTCAGGAGCGTAGTTCATTCTCTCTAATCCTGAATCCTTTAAAGTCTGAAGAACTTCAAGGTCAATGACTTCACTTCTCGTTCCAGAAGGAAGGGCCCAGGTTATGGGCAGGTTTCTCTTCCTAAGAATAGCGCAAAAGTCTAAAACCCATTTCTTATTGATGATGATGGTAAGGTCACAAAAATCAAAGTGCTCAATATTATACGCTTCAACATAGTGAGCGATTTCATCAACCACATCCCCAGGATCTCTTGAGTACCAATTAGTTCCGTACATATTGAGATTAGTGCAAAAGGTACACTGATAAGGGCAACCTCTTGAGGCCAAGATGGGCATGACTCTTCTATTATAAGTTGATTGCCCAAGACCGGCGTCTAGATAATTCTTTATCGGAATATCACTCCAATCAGGCCATGGAATCTCATCTATCTCTTTTATTCTAAAGTTATTTCCGTTGGTGTTTATTTCTCCCTTTGAATCACGCCAGATAAGGCCACCAATGGAAGCAAAGTCTTTATCACCTTGAAGCTGCTCTAAAAAGAGGGCCATCTTCTCTTCGCCCTCTCCTTCAATAAGAAAGTCTAGCTCGGGCGTTGTTCCCATAATATATTCAGCATCCGCCGTAGCTGCTTCGCCGCCGCAAACAATACTAATATGAGGAAGTTCTGCTTTAATCTTTTCGATTAACTTTCTACAAACGGGCCATTCATTTGAAAACATAACTGACATCCCAACACATTCTGTTTGCTTAGGAATTCTAGAGATGATTTCGTTAAAACTTAAACCGTTAACAATTAAGTCCACATCAGCGAGCTTGAAAACATTATCAAGAGCTTCGCCAATAGAATCGATGACGGTAACACTATGATTCTTATTCTTAAGATAGCCAGCGATATAGGCAATCCCAATAGGAGGCACTCCACTTTGAGTGGTAAAGCTATCAAGGGGCATGGCCATGGCCGGCTTGATAAGAGTTATATGCATGGGATACATGGGGTTGTAGTTAACACCCTCTAATTATAAGTAAAAATATTAAAAGGTGGTAACTTATCTTCTCTAAGGCTGATTTCAGTTGTTTAAAGAGCCTTTTCTATCTTGATAACTTCATCAAGTGAGAGGTGATGAAATTTTATGGCACAATCACCGAATTTAATAACAAGCTCTGGATTAAGCTCTTTGCTGAGAGCTTTAGTGTCAAAATCAATTCCAGGGTACTTCTTCATTAGATCATCAAAGCTAATATCGATAACAACCTCTATATGCTCCCAACCTTCAACGGTACTCTTTCCTTTCTTTGGAGCAGGAACTTCAACTAAAGGAATAGTGTATCCTTTATAAACAACAGGGTTTGTAAGTTTGTAAGTCGCAATATCTCGGCCGTTAACTTCACTTTCTATCAAAAACTCGCCTAGCTTAGAGAATTCATTCTTCATTGCTTCATAGTTTTCACTATCAGAAGTCCGGTAACAGAGATGATCGATCTTCCAGTGCATGAGATCAATCTTATTTTCTTCAAGAATAGAGAAGAGTTTATCTAGAAAGCTATTAGCTTGATCAATCATCATGCCCTTTATTTACTTTTTTTTGTTGTTCCTTGCTTGATCTCTTTATAGAGGTTACAAGAAACATCGACTCCACTATCGCAGTCCATTTTATAATACTTCTTGGCCAAATCCATTTTCTCTAAGTTATAGGCCATGTCAGCTGCGTGTCCACAAGATCTTTTATCGCCTCTCTCGCAATATTTACTAAAAATAAGTAGTGGAGCTACAAAAAGCTTTAAGTTTTTTGTATCAATGCCCTTTTGGCGTTTAAGGAAAGCTAGTTCGATACAAGACTCTTTGTGATCTTTTAAGCACTGAGCGGTGAACTCTTTTGTAGCGAGCTTTATCTTACCGAGGTCCTTTAAAGCAAGAGCCTTATTAAAGCAGGCGACAATATTTTTCTTTTCTCCGCAAGGAAATTTCCAAGCATCAATGGCCTTTTCCTTATCTTCTATTTTGAACTGATAAAGACTTCCTAATAGAAAGCAGGCCTTCTCTTCTTTTAGAGAACAAGACTTTTTATAAAAAGGAAGAGACGAAGTAATTGAATCTTTTTCTTGAACGTATTGTCCTAGGATATAACAACTAACGGCATCCTTCTTTAAACATTTCGATCTTAGTACGTCTAAGGCCTTAGGTCCTTTCATCTTTACCTCAAAGATGAGCTTTGATGATTCGATATAGATAAAGTTTTTCTTCATTGGATCTTTTTCTGGGGACTTGATAGCAGTTGTTCTGCTATCGATATCGATTGATTTCTTTAACTTGGGTAACTCATTGGCCGGCGCTGCGCTTGTTAGGACTGTGAAGAGGATTGTAGTTAGTAAGATTCTGTAGGTTTTGTGCATCATTCTGGTCCTGTTTCAGTTGCGCTTGGTTTTGTTTTAATAGGATAAGTTGTTATTAAAAAGATTACAAATTAAGGAGTTGATTTGGTGCGGGGATACACCATGTGTACTTTTAAGGGCTAACACTCCTCGGATAAGGGAACTAAATAGCTCAACTTATATATTCGCTTTTATTCATCGATCCTTTTTCGATAATAACCTTTGAGAGCTCCTATTTGATTTTCAGTAAGGCCTTCAACATAACTCTTCAAAATAAAGAATCTATAGAGAATTTCGGCTGAGATCATTCTTGCTTTAGGAGTGTTGATATATAAAAGCAATAACATGAGTCCAAATTCTGTTATATCTACTTTTCGTATTTTTCTTTCCTTACCTTTTTGACCTCCTAAGTATTTGTTTTCTATAAAGTTTTTATTCAGTCCAAATTTGGACTGAACGGATAGCTCCTTAATGCATTTATCGATAGACCTTAAAACGTGTTGATGATTTATTTCAAAATGTTCTGCAATTTTAAGTGAATCAGTTACAGGGCCAAAGGGAGTATCTCTAATCCAAACGTCTCCCATTACATGTTTATTTACGAGGTCTTTAAGTCTAGGTGGTTTTGCTTCAAAAGGTTTGTCGATTCTAAAATTGTTCAATACTGCTCCTAGTGAGTTTGAGTAAACACATAGCTATATCATTCGAATTTGAGCAATTTGATATTATTAAGATTTGTTGAGTTGGTTTTTTCTAAAGTGAAAATGGTGGGACATCGGTGACTTGAACACCTCGGTCGCTTTCGGCTTCACGCGAACATTCCTTTAATGAGAGTTTGGAAGTGTGCAAAGACGGCCGCTTCCGCTCCTGCTCACGCGGCATACCCACATCCTGTGGGCAACCACCTTGGCTGTCCGGAAAAGATACTTTCTATGTTTGAGACGTTTAATTTTTTAGAGAAAAAATGGTGGGACATCGGTGACTTGAACACCGGACCACCCGGTTATGAGCCGGGGGCTCTAACCAACTGAGCTAATGTCCCACAGATGATTTGATTGCCATATTTATACTCTATCGAAATGAGGCTTGGCAATTTATGTTGTTCTGCGTAATGTAGCTTTATGCTAAATTTTTGGAAATATAGTGCCACCGGCAACGATTTTATTGTTTTTGACGACCGAGAAGGAACGACTCCCGCTCTTGATTGGGAAGCTCTTTGTCATAGAGAGACAGGCCTTGGGGCCGATGGAATTCTTTTGCTTGGTAAGTCTGAAATTGCAGACTTTAAGATGACCTACCTAAATGCGGATGGCGGTGAAGTTGAAATGTGTGGAAACGGCGGACGGGCCATCTCACATTTTGCTAAGAATGAATTAGGGATAGAGCCAGAGAATAAAAAAGAATATCGATTTGAAACCTTGGAAGGCGTTTATTCTTCTACTGTTGATGATGACTTTATTAGATTGAATATGACTGAGTTTGATGAGTGGAAGAGAATTGATATTAGTTCAATGTATCCATCCGAGAAATCAATCTATATGAAGACTGGAGTTCCTCATTGCATCTATCTTGTGGATTCTGTTGATAAGATTGATCTTATGAAAGTGGCTCCTCCTATTCGTTATGACAAAGCTTTTGAAAAAGGCGTGAACATCAACTTCATTGAGAAAGTCTCAGATCATCATCTTAAGATGAGGACCTATGAAAGAGGGGTTGAAGGGGAGACCTTGGCCTGCGGAACTGGGGCAACTGCTGCAGCATTGGCCTCGAATGAATTCTTTGGTTGGAAAGAAAAGGTTAAGATTGATGCTCCCGGTGGAGAGCTAGAGATTCATTTTCAAGGATCAAAGGGTGAGTTTAATGAGATCTATCTTTGTGGAAAAACCCTAAAAATATCTAGCGGTTCAATAGATTTGAAAAAGTATGGTCGAGCTTAGATAAGAGGTCCTTAAAAATCTTAAGGCTTAAGTAAGTTCCCGCTCCTCCGCCTACTGCATTCGCTAGTAGATCGAGAAAGCTTGATTGGCGGTAAGGAAAATATCCTTGAAGAATTTCTATAATCCCACTGAAAGTAAGAATGAGAATAAAGATAAGGAATCGTTTCTTATTCTTTGTTAATTGCTGAAAGTAGAAGGTTGCGATCAAGTATCCAGTAAAATGAATGACTTTATCAAAGTGCGGAATAGGCGGCGGACCTTCGTCACTTGGCGCTAAGGAGCCCGCAAGGATAAGGGCCAATCCTAAATACCCAAAAAACCACCACATTTTATTCAATTGATACGAACTCATAGACGTCTCTTAGTATAAAGAATAAAATAGATCCATGTCTCATCTTTTTGTCATCTTAATGGCATTTTTATTTTCTATGCAGGTTCAAGCAAGGCTTCTCGCTAAGGTGAGCATGGTCTATAGAAATGGTATCGATAAGAACCTTGTCTTAGAGTCCGAACTTCATTCAGTTGAAGAAATTTGGGGAAAGAGAGCGGTTAGGCTTGTGATGAAAAATGGAACAAGGCTTCAATTTAAGGCCGGTTTTTGGGAAAGACCAGTTGCGAAGACTGAAGTGGTTGGTCCTAGCTCGAAGATCTTTGTTGAAGGGAAGCTTTATTTAGCCAATGGAAAACTGGTCAAGAATATGGAGAGAAGAAATTCTCAAACTGAAATTGGAGAGTCACTTCTCTTTAGTTTTAAAGATCAAACTCAATTGATAGAAGTCTCTATCACTCCCTATTTAGAATAATGAAAAAAGAACGTGTCGATAAAATGTTGGTTCAGCTTGGTCTTGTTCAGACTAGATCTAAAGCTGTTCAGGCCATTGAAAGAGGCGAAGTTTATTATCAAAAGAAGTTAGTAACTAAAACTTCAATGCTTGTTGGTGATGAAGACTTAGAAGTGAAAACGGAGTTTGAGTACGTTGGACGCGGAGCTTATAAATTACTTAAGGCAAAAGAAACTTTTAAAATTAATTTTGAAGGAAAAACTGTCGCTGACGTTGGCGCCTCTACTGGCGGCTTTACTCAAGTGGCCCTCCTTAGCGGAGCAACAAAAGTTTTTGCCATAGACGTAGGGCATGATCAATTGGCCCCAGCACTATTAAATGATAAGAGGATTGTTAACTTAGAAAGAACTAATATCAGAGGACTTGAAACCTTAGGCGAATTAGTTGATATGGTCGTCACGGACTTAAGTTTTATTTCAATTGAAACTGTCTTTGAAGACATCATCAAACATCTTAAAGAAGATGGGGAAGGTGTTCTTCTAGTTAAACCCCAATTTGAATTAGAGAAGTCTGACTTAGGAAAGAAGGGAATTGTTCGTGAAGGCATCAAGCAGTTGATGGCCTTAGAAAAAATCTATGATGTTGTGAATCCTCAAAAGGCTTGTATTAGTCCTATAAAAGGCAAAGAAGGTAATATTGAATTTCTTTTTTACTTTATTAAGAATAAGAAGCAAGCTGGATTTAAAAAAGAAGAGTTAAATAATCTAATTTCGGAGTAAGTATGAATAGCCTATGCGTATTTTGTGGATCTAAAGAAGGTAAGTCAAAGAAGTATACGGAGCTGGGACAAGAGCTTGGTGCGTTGATGGCCGCTGAAAAGATGCCCCTTGTTTATGGAGGTGGAAGCGTCGGGATCATGGGCGTGTTAGCTGATGCATGCTTAGAAAAGGGAGGCTCTGTTTATGGTGTCATGCCTCAATCATTAATGGACTGGGAAGTTGGTCATGCAGGCCTTACTGAACTGACAGTGGTTGATAATATGCACGATAGAAAGGCCAAAATGTATGAACTCTCTGACGGCTTTGTTGCTCTTCCTGGTGGAATGGGAACTCTTGATGAATTATGTGAAATCATCACTTGGGCCCAGCTCGATTATCATAAAAAACCAATCTATCTTCTTAACGACTTTGGTTTCTTTGATCACCTTATTAAGCATTTTGATTTAGCTGTTGAAGAGGGTTTTCTAAGTCAGGAACATAGGGACTGGATCAATATTGTTGAAGGCCCAAAGAATCTGATAGCGGCGTTCAAGAGTTCTCAAAGTTAAAATCTTTGCAATGACTTTACCTATATTTGACGAAGTTTGGCTCCGGGCGTGAGAGTCTCTTCTAAAGAACAGTGACTTACTCTCTTTTGTGCTTAGCGGTGAAAGGGGAAGGGGACTTTTTTTTACAATAAATGTTTACAGGTTAACATGATAATAATTAGGCTTATTTAAAATTTTAAAAGGAGATAAAAATGAAATTCGTAAAATACCTAATGATGCTTGCTCTAGGTTTAAGCTTAGCGGCAAACGCTTCTTCAATGAAGAAAACTGATTACAAGATTGACTCATCAAAATCAAAAGCTACTTGGACAGGTAAGAAAGTAACTGGTCAACATGTAGGGACCATCAATATTACTTCTGGAAATTTAAAGTATGATGGAACAAACCTAACGGGTGGAGAGTTTGTTATTGATATGAATAGTATCAATACGACTGACCTCTCAGGTGAGTGGAAAGGAAAATTAGATAATCATTTAAAGGGTGAAGACTTCTTTAATACTTCAAAGCATAAAACAGCAAAACTTGTTATTAAGAATGCTCAGTTTGGAAAAGGTGGTCATTGGGATGTTAATGGTGATCTGACTATTAAAGGAATCACAAAGCCAGTTAGCTTTAAGGCAAACCTTGTGAAAAAAGGAAAGGCCGTAACAGCTGACGCTAAGATCAAAATAAATAGACTTGATTATGGTGTTAAGTATAAGTCAGGAAAGTTCTTTAAAGGTCTTGGAGACAAGATGATCTATGATGACTTTGAGCTTGCCGTTAAACTAGTTACAAAATAAAGACCTAGAGGTTCTTCTTCTTTTGGAGGGCCTCAAATTCTTCTCTTTCGAGAATCTCTCTTTCAACTTCACCTTTTCTAAATTTCTTAAAAGTGATGAACAAGATGACTAAAGTTGCCATCATGGAAAAAACAATTACTTTTGCAGGCATTTGAACTCCGAAGTTTGTTGTTGTCTTTTTTTTAAGCACTGTTAGCTCATTTGTCACTTTAAAGATGATAAGTAGCTGAAATTTGCCTCCACGGTTGGCCCTCATATTGCTCTTATAAAGGAAGGCGATCGCCAACATCATCTTTCCAGGAGGGAAAAATGCTAATCGAAGTAGGTCCAAGAACTATCGGAAAATGTGAACTCAGATACACTGACTGTAATGGTAAGAGCTTTAGTATCGTTAAAAAGGTTCTTCTTGCTAAAGACGGGCATACGGCCTGGGTTTGTCATAGTTGCATGATGGAGAAGTTGAAGTTTGATAGAGAAGACACCCATCTAAGGCCAAACCCATTAAAAGAGATTAATCCTTAGGGGCTAACTCAATCCAATATCTTTGTGTGGGGACTTCACGGTCCTCAAGCTGAGTTTCATCTTGAAAGACTCCGGAGCAGGCTTTTATGACCTTTTGCGAAGCTAAGTTATTAGAATCACAAGTGATGAGAACCTTTTTGATACCTATTTCTAATACCTTAGGGAGTGCTAGCTTAAGCATACTCTTAGCATGACCTCGTCTCCTTTCGCTCTTTCTCACCTCATAGCCTATATGGCCTCCAAAGCTCTCTAAGGGCTTGGTGAGCTTATGCCTGATATTTATCCTTCCTATGAAGTGATCGCCTTCTACAAGCCAGTATTCCGTTGAGGGCACCCAGCCTAAGGGAAGACCTAGGCCTTTTGAGTTCTTTGAAAGTTCATCTATATAGTCATCAAATCTGTTCTCAAGAAAAACCCTATCTAAGTCCGTCCAGAGGTCTTCATGATTGAATTCATCAAGGGCCTTAATAAAGCTCTCTTTATATAGGGAACTAGGCTGAGCTAGGAATGGCATGGGTTTCTCCTTAAGTTTCTGTCTAAATAATAGACACTATGAAAGGAATCATCCATTTTTTTCACAGTAGCTTTAGGGTTTCACCAACTTATAGCCGATATCTTTGGCACGCCTCCTGCAATACCTAATGCATATAGATTTTAAATCAGAGAGGATATGATGAGAGAGTTAAACCTATTTGCCATGCTACTTTTAACAACTGCTTCTTTAAGCTTTAGCGCTGTTGCGGGAGATGATTTTTCTGATAAAGAAAAGAACATCTGCGACCGTCTTATTAATCAAGGCGCTTCTAAGAAAGACGTAGAGATTTGTTTCAAAGAATTTGGAAAATCTAAATATAGAAAAGCTGCTGAAAAAGCGGCCCGTGCAAGAGGCGAAGAGATTGCTGCCACTGCAACTGAAGCTGCCAATCTACGCGCTTCTAAAGAAGCTGAAAGAAAGAAATACATCATTCAAAAATTTGAAGGATCTGAACTTAAGTATCTAGGTTACGCTCACTATGTAGCGGTTAAGTATACTGACGAGAGTATGGGTTCTGATGAAACTGTAGATAAGAAAATGACAAGTCCTCAAGAGCTTTGTGTTCAATTAGGATTTGAAGATGCCGTTTCTGATAAAGAAGGCGCAGGATATAAATTAAGCGATAGAATCAGTGACTACAACAACCCAGACTTCCAAGGCATTTATGTAAACTGGAATGGTAAGAAAAAAGAAGTTAAGTGGGATGATCATGATCCAGCAAGCGTAAAATATTACACGGCAGTTGTTTGTAAGAGACTAAGACAAACTGACGAACAAGCTCAATCTCAAGAGATTCAAGATGCCCTTAGATTAATGAGCGATGCTCAAGCTAGAGTAGAAAATGATGATAGAGATGGTGAAGAGCAAGTTGATATTGATAGAAGTGAGTCTGAGCTAATGGTTAGAAGACTTCTTGAAAGTAGAAGAAATGGAAGTGGATCATCAGATCGTTTCACTCACAAAGGTAAATCAAAATAAAAACAAATAAAATAGTGAGAAAAAAATAAGGCCGCTAAATGCGGCCTTTTTTTTTATAGTTCCCAGCCTTCGTAATAATCCATTTCTAGAATCTGATCATAGTCCCTATCATCAATCTCTTGAGTATAGTAATCAGTCAGGATCTTAGTGAAGTGAGTGGAAACTTCTCTTGTATTGATAAAGGTTCTTTGAGTAACGGGGTAGGGAACCCAGAAAAAGCCCGATGCAAGATGGGTTGAATCCATAACCACGTTAAAGTCTTTTCCATCCATTTTAACACTAAAGCTGGTCTTAAAGATTCCTGCATTCTCACTTCTATATGAAGTGGTTCCTTGAAAGTTCTGGTTACAGAAATTAAGGGAGGCTAAGTCACTAAAGAAATCTCCTATATAGGCGCATTTTTGAGTTACGGCTTTTAAGTAGTTCTCCTTTAATTTTATAGCGGGAACTCTTACGATGGTCTTGTGAATCTGAGTTTGCTTACACTTAGGTAGTGGACCTTTCTCGAGGTTGTAAATATCTTTTGAGAAGATCTTAATAAGCTTTGGGTTTTGATTGAGAACAACTCTTTCGCCACTAGCATATTTATAGACGCAATTCTCATTAGTGATCATTTCAATGTCTTGATAGACAGTGACTGACTCGCCTTTTTTCGCGATGCCTTTTAGACCAATTTGATCTTGATAGTTTCTGGTAAACTCATCAACGGTTTGCCCGTTTTGAACTGTAACTTTGTCTTTTCCGCAGCCATAAAGGGCCATGGCTAAAATAATGATTCCTATTTTCATAACTCTTCTCCTCTAGTCATCCTGCTTAAGGGAAAATAAGTAAATCAAGGGGATCTTGAAAAGTAAAACCGGGGAATAACTAACTGAAATTAGACAAAAAAAAGGGCCCCATCCGAGGCCCTTTAAGCAGTTTATCTATTTTTTCTTCTCTCTCTCTCAGATTAGTTACAAGATGAAACCTTCATTCCGTAGCTACAGTTATAAGATTTCTTCACTTCTTTTAGAGCGTTAAACTTAGCTTCTGTTTCAGATTTTCCTGAAGCACCTTTTGTATAAGAAAGGTTAACGTTTCCACTTGAAGTCTTACAACCAGCAACACAATACTTAACTGGCTCATAGTTTTGAACTGAACATTCTACGTTTACGATTCCATAACTACAGTTGTACTTAGATCTAACATCTTGAACAGCAAGGTTTTGTGCTTGAAGTTCAAAGATAGCTTCTCCTGAACCTAGGTAAGAAAGGTTAGGCTGACCGCTTGAAGTCTTACAAGAAGCAGTACAAAAGTTGTTACCTGTAGGAAGGTTTGTTCCTTCACACTGATCAAGACGATCTCTAAGGTTATTGTTTGAATCTCTTAAGAACTGGTTGTCTGATTGAGCAAGTCTTAAGTCTTCTTGAGCTCTTTGAAGTTCTCTTCTTAATCTAGCTGTTTCTCCAAAGTCAGGAGTAGGTGTGCTAGTTAAACGACACATTCTAAGCTCTTCACGAGTTTGTCTTAATTCTCTTTTTAGTCTTTTGATCTCTGGGCGGTTGTTTCCACCAGGAGTGCCCATGTTTTGGCACATACGAAGATCTTGTTCAGTTGACTGTAAAGTCGTCTGAATACTTCTAAGGTTTTTTACACACCTTGCAAGGCGATCATTGTTGGCCTGCGCACCGGTTGAACCGAGCATAACGATAGTCGTTAGACCTAATAGTACTTTTTTCATAACTTCTCCCGATAGATATTGTTTCTCAAAATCTAGGGCAAGCTATCATAGGTAGGGATTTAGTTTAGGATTCTTGTAAAATTGACAAGCTGCTCAATTTTCAGCTTTTTCGAAGCAAACCCACTGTAATTGTTGTGGTTTTATATTGAAGACAAGCTCTTGGTCTTCAAGGGAGATAAGTTCTTCGTGCCTAATCTCTCTAATATTATCGCAGGCAAACTCAGGTGACCAACGGAGCTCTACTTCTTCTTCTGAATAGTTATAAAGAACAAGGGCCATGTCTCTTTGATCAGGAGCCACCTTGAAATACGAGATGATTCTTTCATCGATAAGAAAGTCAGACTTAGATGAATCTTTAGAAAAGGCAGGGTGTGAAGTAAAGTCTGGCTCTATTGATTGAAGGTTTGACTTGAGAGCTAGGCGCTCTACTCTTGAAGTGTACTCTTCATCAAAGTCTAATCCGAATATTGTCTGTAATGTTTCTTCGATTGAATTCATTGGCCGCTATATCTAAAAAAGGAAAAAAAAAGGCCCTAGTGGGTTAAACAAGGGCCTTAAATATGAATCACTCCGAAGAGATTTCCACTAAAATTGTGTAGTCACCTACGAGACGAATTTGCCACGCAGAATAGGCCTTGGCAAGTTTTATAACTCTTCTAAGAGCCCCGAATTACTCATTTTTTTCATAAGAGGAAATTATTGTCGTCTCTAGGACTGAGCCCTCAAAGAATTTCGCCTTAATTTCTAAGTACTCTGGATTTGAAAAGAAGGTCTTCATGACCTCATTACTCGGGAAGTTAATAGTGAAGACCCGGTTTATCTCATTGCCGCTTTTATTGATTAAGACTTCAGAGACCTTAAAGTCATAGCCAAAACCCCCTCCGGCTGCGGTGAGTAGTGGAGTCATGCCCTTTCTATAAAGAGCATAGTGTTCATCATTTGAGACATTGAGCCCGACTAACATTTCAATCATCTTTTTCTCCTGATCTTTTTTAGGATTATGCTGCTTTCTAGAGGGACTCGTAAAGCTCATTTAGTTACGTTAGAATAAATAAAGAGGTTTATGTGAAGCAATTGAATATTCTAGTTATAACTTTTCTAAGTTTGATCTCCCTATCATGGGGATCTGAAAATAATCTAAAGCTTACTTGGTTTGGAACAACTTGTTTAAACATCTCTGATGGAAAGAGCGCCCTCTTCTTTGACCCTTTTATAACTCGTCCTTCTCTCTTTGAGCTTGCGACCTTTCAAAGATTAAACTCTGACGAAAAACTGCTCGACTCTTGGCTTGGAAAGTTAAAGAACAATAATATCGAGGCCCTCTTTGCTAGCCACACTCATTACGATCACGCCCTTGATTTGGTCTCTCTTCAAAAAAGAACTAAGGCCAAAGTTTATGGAGGAGCATCAGTTTTAAATATTCTCAAAGGAGAGAAGTTAGAATCAAGTTTTCAAAAGATCTCTCCTGGAGATGTTGTAAACGTGGGAGACTTTAAGATTACTATCTTTAAAGGAATACACCCGCCGCATCTCTTCTCTCTTACCCTAGCTTCAGGAGTCATCGAAAGACCCTTAGCTCATGGAGCTACCGCTCTTGAGTACAAGTTAGGAGAGGTTTTTAGCTATTTAATTGAACACCCTAAAGGAAGAATTCTCTTTCACCCAGCAGGGCAGGTTTTGGGCGCGGCTCAATTTAAAAAGATGGGAAAGGTTGACCTATTAGTTCAAGGAATAGCTAAGCGAGAGAGTACAAAAGATATATTAGAGAAGCTTATTGGACCTCTTGATCCAAAGCTCGTGATTCCAGTACATTATGATGATTTTCTAGAGCCGCTTAACGATGGAATTCAAGAAATGCTGACCATGAATCTAGATGAGTTCATAAAAACAATCATGAAGGCAAGGCCTTCTCAAAAGATCAGCTTGCCTAAGTATGGCGAGGAAATTGGTCTGCTTTAAATTAAGTGTTCTTCCAAGTTTTACCGATAAGTAGAGATATATTATTGAGGATCTTAAATCCCTTAAAAGGAATATTATGAAGCTATTTAAAACTTATTCGGCTCCTTTAATTATCTCAGCACTGATTCTAGGCAGTCAGTCTGTAAATGCGGAACCAAAGAAGCTAGGGAAGAAGCCTAGGCGAATATTGATATCGGATATTCCAAAAGATTATGAAAAACTAGGAGCTTGTGAGAAGCAAGACTTCTTATGGAAAGAAATAGAAGGCTCAAAGCATGAAAAGCTTCCTAAGTTTGAAAAGATGAATGTCTTTAAACTTGTAGGCATGGGTTTTCAGAGCATGACTAAGAAAGTTGAGCATGCTTATGACGTGGCCCCAGATGATTGGAAGAAGTATCTTCATAGAAGGGGTGCCGTGGCCAAGGTCAAGATTGTCGCTAACCCTGAATCAAATTTTACGGGAGTTTTTAAAGGAGCCGAATGTGGACTCTTGAGACTCTCTCTTACTTACAAACCAACGAAGAAAAGAGACGTAGCGCCAGGGCTTGCTCTAAAGGTTCTAAGAGATAAGATGCCATCGGCGAATATCTCAGCTCTTTATACTTTAAAGGGGCAGGGAAAAGATTATAACTTCTTTAAGAACCCACTTTCAAATATTGTTCCTATTGGATCTGATATTGGGCTTAAGTTGGTTCATTCAATCTTTAAGAGAGTAACAGCTTATCCTGAGCAGTTAGGGGCTAAAGATATGGCCTCTTTTGATTCTAAAGGAAATAAAAGCGCTTCAGTTAATTCGCCAAAGCAAATTTTCTTTGTTCCAACGGATGCTATTTCTAAGAAGTACTCAGATAAAAAGCATGATGTTAGAGAAGACTTTTTGACGATCGATAGTGGAACTGTTCTTTATAAGATCTATAGTGTGGATTCAGTTCATAAAGATTTTAATTATCATGATTATTCAATTGGTAAAATGGAGGAGTTCTTAAAGGATTCTACTGAAATAGGTGAAGTTGTTATGACCTCTCCTTTTATCGCTTCTGAATTCGGTGATACTAAGATTTTCTTTAAACATCAAACGGCAGATTAAACCAAAAAAAAGGGCCATCAGCTGGCCCTTTTCTTTTTATCTCAATTTTATTTATTCTTAATTAATTCGACTTATCTTGTTCGCCTTCACCATTTTCTGGATGCTCATAGTACATTAGAAAGTCTTCAGGATTGTTAGGGTCCACTAGGACTAGCTCAACAACATCTTGATTCAGAGCAACTCTTGCATCGAAAATATCAATAAAAAGGCCAATACGTCCCTCTACATAAGCTTGCCCAGGAAGATCTTGTTCCATTGGCTTGAAAAGAAACATACCTTCTTGCGGGTTAGAGACTTTATAACTTCCAAAAATATAAGCAGACTTTGGATTAGTTAGTTGCTTCTCTCTCTTCTTTTGAGACAAGTGTGCTCTCTCTTCATTAATAATAAAGTGAGCATAGTTACCTTGATCATCGGCATTGAGATCTAGAATCTTATCTCTAGTGTCGCCATAGGCTCCAAGATAAGGTCCTTTTAAGAAGTCCATTCTCCAAGTTGATTCTAGCTTAATCTTATTATACGTAAAGTTAGCTAGCTTATACTGGATTCCGTATTTCCCTTTCGTTTTAAACTTTGGAAAATAAATCTCAACGGGCTCACCACCAGCAGCAGCTGTAATAGTAGCTCCTTCAAGTCCATATTCATTTTCCTCTTTATCTAAAACTAATAAACTAGGAGCTTCATGTTTTTGAGTTACGAGCTCTTCACCTGAGACTTGCACTTTAAGAAGTTCAAAAGTCCCTTCTTGTCCATTTGGAACTGCTTTATAAACTGTAATCCTCTTTGTGATTTGATTGAGAAATCCAATCACGCGGCTTGTTCTTGGAAGCTTATTTGAGGCAATATACTTTGGGGCCATCTTTAATAAGTTCACATACTCTAAAAGAACAACACTATAGCTTCCAGGTTCATTTGGAAGCTCTTTCATATAGACGCGAGCAGCTCTATATTTTGGTTTATCCTTTCTTCTTAAGATTAGACTTCTGTCTTTTGTATATTTAACTATTCCTAGAATTGTTCCATCTAAGCTCTTTCCTGCTGATGCTATATAGCGGTCATTAGTAGAAGAACATCCGGCAAGTAGGAATGAACTAATAAGCAGTGCATATATAATTTTCATATTATTTCGCTCCATCTAATTGTTTTTTTACTTCTGTATAAACTGGCAGCCAAGGTCTAAAAGCATTTTTAACGACTCTTACATTCTTCGTGTACTTCGTCTTTTTAGCTCCGCCTTTTTTTCCATGGTTTGTTCTAGTGAATTCTTTGTTGGCATAAAACTTTCCTCTCATTTCAGGAAAATGACGAACGATAACGTCAGTCATGAACTCTTTGTTCACATGTTTCATACCAGGTTTCGTATAATATTCTTTTGTGAAATAATCAGAAAAGAATGGATCTGCCATTAGTCTTCTAGAGGCCATAACAGCAAAGATATAAAATGGAGTGTTACCAAAAGCATAACCAGGGTAACGATCTTTCTCAGCAAGAGAACCAACGATAAGATCAACTTTCTCAATATCATCATTATATAGTTCTTTTAAAATCTTAAGGTCTTCTTCGTTACTAGTTAATTCTTCAAAGTTAGCCATTTCAGGAAGACCTAGGGCCCTTCTAAAAGCATTGTATCTAGGAACGCCTCTTTCTCTATCTCTAAAGATATCGATTGCTCCCATATCCATTGAGGCTGAGTCTCCATGCTTGTTCCCTGTGTTTCTCTCTGCAGTAAAGTTTTGCATAAAAGAAGGGTAGTTATGAAGAGTAAGAGCGCCCGGGTGAGAAGTACCAAAAGAATAAAGTAGGTTAGATGTAGTCTGTGACTTTAAGGCCTTTTGAGCATTTCTAAAAACCATATCCTTAACATCCATCTTTGAAGAATAGTTAGGATCGTATACCTTTCTTAGTTTTACATCTTCTGGAACTAGTGGGTGCATTCTATAAACGGCCACAAACTCTTCAGTTAAAGTAAAAGGAGTTGAATATAAATCTAAGGTCTTTTTACCTGTAAGTCCTGAGACTAGATGCTTTAGGCTTTTAGGAAGAGCACCTCTTAAAAAGCTAGAGCTCACTCCTAATCCTTCTTTCATACCAAACCAGTTACTTCTCATTCCAACATGAAGAACTGGCGTATCAAGAAGAGCTGGTGTCCATTCTACTGTGTGAATCTTTGCTAAAAGAGCCGCATTAATCAAACGAGCTTTTTGAAACATCTCTTCAGCACATTCTTCTCTAGAGACCTTTTTACAAATCTTTTTTCCTCTTAGAGGCTTGAGAACACTTTCAACAATATAATTATGTTCTAGATGAAAAAGAGTATGGATAAGTTCAAGTCCTAACCACCAGTTGTCATGAAAACCAGTAATAGGTAATCCGTCTTTTCCATAAATAAGTCTCTTATTTACCTTATCAACGGCAATTTTCCCGTCTGGCATTAATTGACCAGTATGAGTTCCATCAGTTCTATACTTTCCTCTAACTTTTAGAATTGTCTCAGCATCACTTCCATAAATCTGTGAAGCATCCCACCAGTGAGTATTTACGTTTCTTGAAACATAGTCATAGCCGTGGTTATCTGTTTTCTTCTGATCTTCAGTCTCACTCGCAGTAGCTGGAACTTTCATTCCTTCTTTAAAGTGAGGATGAGATTTAGATCCTTTAATAGTATGATGCCTCTTCTTAGAGTTCTTTCCATGTGAAAACCAATCGTGATTCATGGACTGTAGCCAAGCTGCAGCAAGAACATTAATGACCTCTGCTTCTTGAACCTTTCCGTCTTTTCTATTAAGAAGACGAGCACTAATCTCTAGTGGGTTTGGATTCATCATGTCAGCACGAGAAGCTTTGTTGGCGACTTTTGAAGGGAAGTTACGACCAAAACGTTGATCACGAGATCCCATCATTACATCAAGGGCCAAGTCTTTATCTCTTTTTGAGAGCTTATCTTCCATATTATGAAAGTAACATCTTCCCATTGGAGTTCTATGAACAGTTTTCATCACTTCATTACAGTCAACGCCACTTTTATTGTCGCTACCTGTATCAAAGAGGTTGTTCTCAAATAAGTATTGTCTGTGACCGCCACTTACCTTAACGAGCTTTCTATTTTTGCCTGAAAGCATAGTCTTAATAAATTTACCTTTACCCGGCTTGTAACCATCATAGTCAAACTTTGAATGACCGTTGCCACGGTTTTGGTAATACTCTTTTTTTGTAAATCCAATTTCATCACTAGCAATCTTTCGATCGTGCGGTTTATCAGATGAACTTGAACAGGCACTTAGAAAAAGTGCGAAAATTAAATACTTTAATTTCATGAACTACCCTTTATTAAGTTAACAATTTTTGGCTTTTTTCTCAGAGACTAAACTCTTTTTCTTTCGCCTAAATTTTATATTAAATATGGGTCCAGCACCATCGCTATAAGGTTGAGTAAAATTTGCCACTTTGTTTTGATCAAGTATTTTTGACGGACTACTTTACTCAGTTACTAGGAATTCCATTCACTTATAAACTCTTTTCATTTTTGAGGATAAAAAAATTACTTTTGAGAGAAATTATTTTTTAATTCTGATGAGAAACCTTACTCGTTTGAAGGAAGGAATAGCCTAATTGAAAAAGAAGTTAGATTAAGGTACTTGTCCAGAGAATATCCTCTAGTAGACTAGCAGCATGACAACTTATTTATCTTATTTCATTGAGGGATTTCTACTACAGGCGAGCCTTATTCTAGCGCTTGGTGCTCAAAATATATTTGTTTTAGAATCAGGGCTCAAAAAGAATAGGGCATTGATTGTCGCCTCTGTGTGTTCAGTCTGTGACGCCTTCCTTATTCTTCTAGGGGTCTTAGGGGCAAGTTCTCTTTTCGTAAAGGTTCCAGTACTTAAGTCAGTTTTTGGGGTTATTGGCGTTGGTTTTTTACTCTTCTATGGGGTTAAGAAAATTAAAGAGGGGTTGTTTGAAGGTCACTCTGAAAAACTAGAAACGGATAGAACTCCTACGATCAAAAAGGCTATCATGCTATCTCTTGGCTTTAGCCTTTTGAATCCTCATGTTTACTTAGATACTCTTGTTCTTATAGGTGGCTATGCAGCTAAATACCCTGAGTTGAACGAACGTCTAAGTTTTGGAGCAGGGTCAAGCTCCTTTTCTTTTTTTTGGTTTTTCGGTCTTGCTCTTTTTTCTTCTAGGATGAATCGAGTTTTAAATAATAAATCGGGCATGAAGGTCATCTCTTTAATTTCAGGCGTGATTTTATTAATACTCACCTGGAAACTAGGAATTGATGTCATCAGTTGGATAGAGTTTTAAAGGAATAAATATGAAAATGTTTAATATGGATTTATCAAAAAAAATTGTTATTGATACCAATCTTGAAGAGTGGCTTGATTCTCCATCGGGAGGAGTTAAGAGGATTCCTTTAGAGAGGGAAGAGGCTGAAGCAGGCCATACGACTTCTCTTGTTGAATATAAACCAGGAGCCTCTTTTGAAAAACACTTTCACCCCTTAGGAGAGGAAATATTTGTTTTAGAAGGAGTTTTCTCTGACGAAAATGGAGACTACGGACCCGGTTCTTATATAAGAAACCCGCCAGGATCGTTTCATTCTCCTTTTAGTAAAGAAGGATGCCTCATTTTTGTTAAGCTTAATCAAATGGATCCAACCGATTCTCAAAAAGTAGTTATTAATACTGAGGAGTCCGAGTGGAGACCTGGCCATGGAAATTTAGAAGTGATGCCTCTCTATAGCTTTATGACTGAAAATGTTGCCTTAGTGAAATGGCCAAAAGGGGAGAGGTTTATCAAACACTCTCACTTTGGCGGCGAAGAAATATTTGTCCTAAAAGGTGAGTTTATAGATGAGTTTGGAAAGTATCCGAAAAAGACTTGGATAAGAAGCCCACATCTTTCAAGTCATTTGCCCTTTGTTGAAGAAGAAACCATCATCCTCGTAAAGACAGGGCATTTAGCGTAGAAAATAAATATCCTACGCTAATGGACCTGTTGATTTAAGCGGCAATAGCCTTCTTGGCTATTAGACCCTGATAATTTTTTCTATAGCTATAAGCTAAGTAACCATGAAGAGCATGAAGTAAGATCATCATAGGTATTCCCGCAGGATTCAAAAATAAGTGAATTGTTGTGATTCCAACAAGAACTGGAGTGATCACTACCACAGCAAGTGGAGCAAAGAAGTTTGTAAGAAGAAGTACACCTACAATTATTTCGATAATCTTAATCATTGGAAAAAAGTAACCTGTTTTTGCAAAGGCTCCCAACAAAGCACCAGCTTCTGGTGACATAGGAGGAACTGGCATGAAGTTTAAAAACCCGTTAATTCCAAAGATCAAAAAACCGAGTCCAAATATAATACGTGCCCCTAATTCTAATTTTTGCTTCATGTATTCTCCTTTTAATCATTTTAGTCTTTATTTACTATAAGCGAGTGTTGCACTAGGACGCAATCTTGAGTGCAGCTTACTTAAATACTAAAGGGCAAATCATTCAAACCCTCTTTATTCATGGTGTTTTATGTCTTATTCGTTTATTTTAGCTACCAAGCTTTATAAAGAAATTAATCAAATGGAAAACCTATGCTGGCAAATGATGTTTTAAGAAGAATCCGTTACGTCTTTAACTACAAAGATCAAAAGATGATCGAGATCTTCAAGCTCGGTGACCTAGAGGTCTCTCCTGAAGAAGTAGGCCTATGGCTTAAAAAAGACGACGACTCTGAATTCAAAAAGATGAACGATCTAAGCTTGGCGCATTTCTTAAATGGACTGATCAATGAAAAGCGTGGAAAGAAAGAAGGGGCGAGTCCTGTCGTCGAAAAAACATTAACTAATAATATAATCTTAAGAAAATTAACTATCGCTCTAAACTTGAAATCTGAAGACACTATCGAGGTTCTTGCTGATGCCGATCTTCGAGTTAGCAAACATGAGTTAAGCGCTTTTTTTAGAAAGGCAGATCATAAGCACTACCGTGAGTGCTTGGATCAGATCTTGAGGAACTTTTTGATTGGGCTTGAGGGGAAGTACTGATTTGTAGTTAAAATCGAGTCTGTAATATTTTTCGAATCTAGGTTAGAATCGAAGTTAATCAAAAACTAAGGGACTCGCCAGATGAGTAATAATATCGAAAGCGATAAGAAAGAAAACTATGAAAAAGTTGCTGGTTGGGCCTTAGTGTTCTCACTTGTTTTAGTTCTTAGTATCGGAAACCATGTTCAATCCATTATAAAGTCTTTTAACGATGTAAGCGAAGCAGCCAAATTGATCAATCCGCTTATTAGTTACGCAATGCCAGGCCTACTCGCTATTTGGGGAACATGGCTCCTCGTTATTTATAACTATCAAAGAAAGGCAAATGCTCCTAAGAATGCCATCTATTACTTATGGACTTCACTTCTTTTAACCCTTGCCCTTAGTTGTTACTTTTTAATTGGAAAAGTTTCTATAGGAACTGGAGCGGTTATTCTTTTAAAGAATTCTGGTTACCAGCTCTTTGTTTGTGTCTTGTGGACAGCTTATTTTTTGAAATCTAAAAGGGTTAAAGGGACGTTTGTTAACTAGTAGACTTGTGCATTTGCACAACCTTCTTTGGATCAAATATTTATTGGTCAGTGCTGGTGCATAGAACCCCATTAAACTCTTTATACGTAACAAATTTCAACTGGATTTCTTTTCGAGGTAATTTTTCCTGTTGGGAAAAATTTTAATGGGGTGGCTGATGGGACTCGAACCCACGACAACCAGAATCACAATCTGGCGCTCTACCAACTGAACTACAGCCACCGCAACGATAGGATAGTTTATAAAGACATGCAGGGGACTCGTCAATAAGTCCCCTTAGGTTTTTACTCTCAGGTATGATTAAGTAGCTGAAATTACTATAGGTTGAAAGAGAATTTTCCTGCAATTCTGCTGGTTCCAAGAGCGTTCATGTATTCGACCCCTAGGTTTACGATAAAGAGATCGAAGACTACGCCTGCCATGAAGTGAGCTGAGGTATGTGAGGATTTTATGGCGCGACTGCCGACTAAGCTTACATCAGTTACGGTAACGTTGGCAGAGAGGTTTGTGTCTGTGCTTGATTTAATAAGACCGAGACCTGCGTAGGGCTCGATGATTCCGAAGAAGTCTCCACCGATGATGACCTGGGCACCATAAGTATTTGTATCGAAGCTTGTGGAACCGACGGCGTTTCCTCCTGCCACTGTTGTTGTATCGACAAAAGAGAGTTCGTTTGAATTGAAATGAACTCTGGCCGCGACTTGATAGAGGATATTGTCGAGGAAGGTCCACTTGGCACCGATGGCCGTGTTCTTTATGCTTGCTCCATCTTTTGAAGTTTCTGGAATGATTCCAAGTTCAACAGTTAGGCCAATGGGGCGAAAGCTTACTGTGCTTATAAAGTTTAAGTGGGGTAGTTTATCAAGGTCTGTTGTAGGGTCTTCCTCTTTAATTAATTGGGCCCATTTTGGAGCGCTTGTAGCCCCTGCCACGACACCAATCTCGACACCTACCATGGGAAGAAGATCTCCTGTTGCTTTGGCGCTTGAAACTGTGGTGAAGACCCAGTCGGCTCCAAGCTCTTTTGTTAGAGCGTCAATCTCTGCTTGGTCGATATTATCGATGGTAAAACTTCCAGCGTGCACAAGATTTAGTGAAAAGGTTATGAATAGAAATGTGATAAAAGTTTTCATTTTTTCTCCGAGATTGAATTCCTCTCTTTATTATACCTTATTTATTCCTAATATTTGTTAACACTATACGGCCCCGTGTTAAAAAAATAATTGTGAATAATGCGGGGCCGTAGATTGTTAAGGCCGACTGAGTAGGCCTCTTGAGAGTTATCCACTTTTTGTTAACGTTGAAAGAGTTGCTAGGAATGTGGATTACTTGATAAAAAAAGTTCAAAAAGATTTTGACGTATTGTGTTTTGCGGTGAAAACTTTAGTTAACAACTAATTACACACTGACTTAATGATTTTTAACCAAGGAAGGGATGAAAATGAAAAAGAGTAACATACTCCTTTTTATCGCCGGAATGCTAACAGCGTCACAAGCGTTTTCTTACGGTATCGGGCAATCTACTTATCCAATGCTAGAAAAGCAACACATGCTTGCAACTGAAATTACGGGTATTACTTCGACTGGTGGCGGCGTTGGTATCCAAGGTCGTTATACAAGAAAGATGAACAAGCAGCTTGTTCTTGATGGTGGTATCGGGATCGGTGCTGGTGAGCGCTCGAATAGAGTCTTTGCTGGAGCGGATTGGGAAATCTTTCCTGACTATATGAACCAACCACGTATCTCTGTGAAGACAACTTTAGAGAATGCAAAAGAATTTAATAAAAGAAGAAATATTCTTACTGTGGCACCAACTGTCTCAAAAGGATTTAGTTTTTGGGGAAGAGAAGCTTTCCCATTCGTGTCCATCCCTTTTGGCGTGCAATTAATAAGCAAAACCAAGCAATATGAAACTATAGCGAACCTCAATGTCGGTATCCTTGGTCGTCTTCCTATCGAAGCGCTCAAGAAGTTTACTGCTAGTGCTGAGGCAACTGTCGGAATTAAAGACAGCTATACTGGTGTATTTCTAGGGTTATCCTATCCCTTGAACTAATACTGTGAAAACTAGGCTGGTTTTCTCAGATTTAGACGGGACCTTGACTCATGGAGTAGAGTTGGGTCCCGTTTTTTTTGATTCTATTTCACTTCTTGAAAAACAAAACATCCCTCTTGTTATCGTAACTGGCAGAAGTAAATCTTGGGCGCATTTTCTTTTAACTCATGTTCCCTACCTTAAGCATATTATCTCTGAAGGTGGCGGGAATCTATCTTGGAGAGATGAAGAGGGCGCCTTACATGACAAGCTCTTAGTTGATGCTCGTGAACCTATGAGATTGATAGAGGCCACCAATAAGCTCTATGAATCTTTTGAAGATCTAGAACTTAGTGCAGATTCTTTTGGGAGAGAAACAGACCGGGCCATAGAGCTTGGTTGGTTAAAGAGTGATCCTGCTAGAGAAAAACAAATAAAAGATTTTTTTGATAAGGAGAATGTTAGTTGGTCAGAATCCAGCGTTCATTTGAATTATTGGTGTGGAGATATTTCGAAGTACACCGCCGTCTCGTACTTCTTGAAAGCTCATACCGACTGTAGTGAGGATGAGTGCTTGTATTTTGGTGACGCCTTAAATGATGAATCCATGTTCAAGCACTTCCCTCTCTCAGTTGGAGTCTCGAATATTAAAGATGTTCTTGATAAGTTTAAATTTAAGCCGAGTGTTATCTTAGAAGGCGCTGAGAACGAAGGACCTTATGGGGTCTATAATTATTTAAGCAATCACTTAAAGTAATTCTTTAATTCAACTTCAATTCTTGATTCAAGTTCATCATCTTTGATTTCAAACTTATCTTTTATCCAAGGAAGAAAGTCTTTTGGAAGAGCTGCATTGAATAACCGCTTCTCGCCTTTGTAGTCAAAGTAGATCGCTACCGCATGAAGAGCATGACGTGGTAGTTCCATCAGGTCATGATCTTCTTTTGAAGCGTATAGATCTTTAAAACCTTGAAACATCTTATAAGAACCTAGATAGAGCTTATCTCCTACAAGAGGTAGGCCTTTGGCCTTAGCATGAACTCGAATTTGATGCTGTCTTCCCGTCTTAGGAAAGGCCAAGCCGAGAGCGTACCCATTATTAGTGAAGAGAACCTTGAAGTCAGTCTCTGCTGATTTTCCTCTCGTATCATCATTTTCATAAGCATGAATATAAACCCTATCCATGCCTGTACTCTCTGTTCCCATGCGAAGATCGCAACTAAATTCAGGATTACCTTCATAGTTACCACTGATCTTTGCCATGAAGAAGTACGCCTTTCTTACAAGACCTTCTTCAAATAAAGGGGTTAGATCCTGTGCCGTCTTAGGCGATTTTCCAAGAAGAAGAACTCCTGAAGTTTCACGGTCGAGCCTATGGATACTATGAATCGTTTTGTTGTGAATATTCCCAAAATGAACCGTGGCGCAGTTAAAGAGGTGCTTACCAGTGGGGTGTGTCGCCATATAGGGAGGTTTTGAGATAACGATTAAATCATCGTCTTCAAATATTATCTTAGGAATTAATTCTAAGACCAATTGTTCCCCATTCCAGTATTCATCTTCATGAGTCGTTTTATGCAGAGTCATGGTAAGTCTATCGCCAGTCCGTAACTTCGTCGTGGGCTTATGCTTGCCTGGCCGGTCAAGAATCTCTACAACACCGCCCTTGATTCTTCTCTTGAGCTCTTCTCGGCTAAAGGAAGGATTGTACTTTCCTAAAAATTGATCAAGGCGAACCCCATCTTCGTCCTCTTCTACGAGGTAGGTGATGGTAAAAAACTCTGGGGTAAAATTCTTATCTGTTATCAATACTGTTCTTTAATTAAAAACTTAAGGACACTAATAGCTCCAAAGAGTGAGTATCCATATTTGCTTTGTAGATTATCAACAATCTTTTGAATCTGAGATCTATGTTTTTGAGATAGAGGAGAGTTTCCACTAGCCTCGTTATCAGACACTTCAGCTTCAAAGAAAACAATATTCTTGGCCACATTCTCGATAACTTTCTTCTGCTCTTTACGAAAGCTTTCTTGAAGACTTGTTACTAGCTCAGGAAAGACACTGCAGTAGCTTATACTTTTTCCTGGGTTATCTAGAAAATAGGCGCCTAGTTTAGAAATAAGGTGAGATCTGTATGTTTCAACCTTTTCTTTAAGACCGATATTACTTTCAAACTCTTTAATAAAATAATCATCTACTGTTTCAAAACGTGCGGTGATTGTATTCTTTACTTTCTCGCCTTTAATAAGGGCGTTCACGTTTTCTATATATCTCTTAATATAGTCTTCGTATGACCTTTCATCGACTAAGCCTAAAGATTCTCGCAGTTCTGTATCAAAAAGCTTAACCGCGTGTTCTTTAACAAGAGCGATAAAACGAGAAGGATGATGAAAGTCACCCTGAGGAGTCATGTTTAAAAAGTCGTAGTCATTTTTCTTAAGGATTAATTTTTGTAGGTATTCAATGATTTCGATAAAGGTAACTTGCTTATGATAACTTGAGAGCTTGAAGATGATCTTCTTCATATCTCTTGGAGAGATTCCAAATTTCCCTTCATAGAGGTTTTCAGATTCAAACTCACTAGCGAATTCTTCCTTACCATTGAAAAGGATCTGCTTACTCTCTGAGTCTAACTTCTCTGGAAGCGCCCCTTCAGCGAGAAAGAGTGCTTTCTCTAAAGGATTCATATTTGAGACGATAGTGGCAAGTTTCTTGTCATCATAGTTCTTTGTTTGACTCGAACGAAGTCTAGTCATGACGGCAAAGAGGCAAAGCGCTTTTAAAGAATGAGGTTCAAAGTTAACCTTGTCCTGTAGGCCATGAATCATCTCTTCGTAAATATTAATCTCTTCTTTGTAATCTAATAGGTATGGCACCCTAATAAAATTAAAACGTCCCTTGAAGGAGTTAAAGTCTGGGTGTTGTTTAAAAGCTGCGAGGTGAACTTCATTACTCGTTCCTATAAAGAAAATATCTAGTTCAGTGACAATCCCACCGAGGTTGATATTTCCTGTCTCCATAGTTGTCAGAAGATACTTATAAGTATCAAGAGGTCTTTTTAAGAGATCAGAGAATTCTAAGATCCCTCTATTGGCCAAGACAACTTCACCGCTTAACTGAAAAAGGTTAAGAGATTGAAGGCTCGGAGGAAGGCTGGCGAGTCTTTTATCCATTGTGATCTGTTGCATTCGAGCGTCCACATGAATCTGTGGTTCAATAGTGACAGCGCTAGAAGAATATCTCTTAGAGATCTTAATCCTCTCTACTCTAATATGTTTTAAGACTTCATCGTGCTTGCCTTTATAATTCTTAAGAAGAGCATCGTAGATCATTCTATTCTTCTTAGAAAGATCTCCTTGATAGAGAAAGCTTTTCTTAACGTGGTCTAAGAATTCAGGAAAGTCCTGAAGCTTTTCTTCTAAAATCTTTTGCCTATATTCTTTAGGCACCAAAAGAAGAGGGTGGTCTTTTAATTCACTAGGTAAGATGGCCGATATTTCTTTATCTTCAAGATCAGCATAAGTGAGAAGCTCTTTGCTTTCATTTGATGAGCCTGAACTTAACCCTAAGGATCCTTTAATATAGTTATCTATTGGGAAGATCCAGCTGAAGGAAAAAAGAGATCCTTCATCGGTTTCAGAATATTCTTCAGCACCCTTCATGAGCTTGCGAACCATTGAACTCTTAGAAGAACCATTTGGTCCAACTAAAAGGATGAACCTATTATTAAAACCTTCTTCTTGAAAGTTGATTAAATTTTGAACGATGCTTTGTTGAACCTTTTTTTGGCCAAAGACTTTTTGGCAATCAATATGATCTTTTGTGAAAAGTGTATAAGCACCATCTTTATCGATACCAAAATAATTTAGCATATCGTTTAGATACTCGAAGGTCGGTCTGGATTCTCGCCTTGGGTCTTTGTTAAAAAGCTCCATGTAGGCCTCAAATGAGAGAACTTCTTGATGATGTTGATTTTCTTGATTCGCTTCCTCAATCCAATCCATAAAATACCCTTTTATAAACAGCTAAAATCTCTTTATAATTGTATCATTTCAGCATCGATTTCCCTTGGAACGGCACATTTTATGCAGAATGCTAAAATATTCAAAATTCTTTTTCCAGCATTGCTTCTAATGGGCATTGGATGGTGGTTTTACGGGAATCATTATAATCCCGACAGAATGACTCAGGAACTTATAGTAAAGAAACAACTCTTAAAAAAGACGGAACTTGTTTGGGATCTTTGGATAAATGGAAAAGAGGCCAAGCTTTTTAAAGAATCCGGCGAGTATTGTAAGGAAAAAGTGGCAGGTGACGGTCGCTGTAGCCATGACCTTTTAAACTGCGTTCTTCCAAAGTCAAACCTCCGAATAGAGAGAAAAGGAAAGAATAAGATTCAATTCTTTAAGATTGAACCGGTGAAGCGTCAAACACTGATTAATTATACTTCTCCCGTAGGTTCAAGAGTCGTCATGGGAATCTTGGAAAGTAAACTCACTCTCTTTCTCGAATCAAGCTGCGATAAGATCTTCTTACCTAAGAGGCATTACGCTATTGGAGCAAAGAAGAATCCTGGTCTTAGAGATCAATTTGATACGCTTCAAAGTAATATCTTTATTGATAAAGAGATGACTGAAGCTAAGGGCATGACTCTTTTTGAAATGAAGAAGCATTGTGCTGATAGAGGTATGCAACTTCTTGAGAGTCATCTTCTAGATGCCGCCTCTTTTCATCCGGTAGATCTAAGAAACCATCTACCTAAGTATTTCTTGCAACCTCCACTGCCATGGACAAGAAACTTTAAGAGTGAATTTGTCTATTCCGCCCAAAATGATACTAACTTCTTGTTTGAAAAGAAGTACTGCAACTTTATCTATTCTAAAGAATGTAAGGGTTTTAAAAATACTTCGCTGCCTTCATGGATGGGCCTTAAAAACCCACTTGGATCTCTCATAGAAGTCGTAAGAAATCCCTTTGACGTTGAGATGAAACTAATCCCTTCGAGTATTTATTATTCTATTCATAGTAAATGGCATTCTTTAGGAAAGCGTGCCTCTTGGAGTGGAAATTCCTATCATAGAGATGACTTTAACTTCTCACTTTTTAAGAATCCAGTTGAAGAAAAATTTGAAGATCTCAAGCTTGGTTTTCGCTGCATGCAAGAGGAGTTTCTTAAATGAAGAAGTTTCTTTTAGTCATACTAGTTGCTCTCATAAGCTGCACACCTGAGAAATCTAAGCTCCTAGACCTAGAGCTCTTTCTAACCAATAACTGGTCAGAGGCTTTGTCGATAGAAGCTACCTATCCCGAAGCCTTCTACCCCGGAAAATCAATCATAAAGCCTCAGATGACTTGGAAGACCCTCTTAAAAGTAAAACTTAGGGATTCCACGCATTGTTTGTTTTATCGAATCCCTCATAAAAGGCTTAGCAAAGGGGAAGGAATCCTTAAGATAACAAGTCTTGGAAGTAGTGACGATTGCACTAGAGTCTTAGAGAAAAGGGAATTATTTAAAATCGAAGGGATTAAACATTTAAAACTTTATTTTACTTCGACTACCGAGAAAAACCTAATTCAAAAAACAAAGTTTAAGCCTTTCCATCTTTATTTATCAGCAAGTAAAACGAATCAAGGGGAACTCCTCATTGAACTCCCACTTTTTAATATTCTTAAAGAAGAGACGATTAATCCTAACCGGCTAGGTTCAAGGGATTTTCAATTTAAGAAGTATGACGAGCCCTGGAAGAGGACTATGTTTAAAGGCATGCAAGTTTTCAATGGCGACTTTGAATTAGAGAAATCAAAAAAAGCGAAAGTGATAAATTACAAAGAAGGGCGGGTTGATTACTGTTATCGAGTAAATAGTGAATGTAAGCCCATAATCGAATATGAATGCGGCCGCTGTGAACAAGGCTGGTACTCCGTTGTTGACTTTAATTGTAAGGGCGGCGGAAGTAAGCTGTGTGGAATCTCTGATTGCGGAAATCGAGGACAACCTGCTTGCCCAAGAGGAAGCCGATATTCTGACGAAGGAAGCAGCCTTAATTGTTTTAAGGGGTCAGTATCTGGGATCTGTAACAAGGGTCTTGAGACCTATTGTGATGAGAATAAGATCTTAGTTTGTAGGTAACCTACTTTAGAATGGGTAAGAATGAATTCACTGACAGATCTGGCTTAACTTCAATTCCTAAAAAGAAGGCTGGCTTTATCTGAAGAGAGCTTTTCTTAAGCCTTATTAATCTCTCACTATATCCAGGAGCTGAAGTGGTTAGACTACAATCAGAAGTTACTCTAAAGAAATTTTCGCACAATTGAATCTTGGGATGAAGGAGGCTTTTATCCCAAACAAGCTTCTTTTGATTCTTATCGTAAAACATCTCTACCATGCTTATAAAGCCCGATGATGGTGGGGTCGTAATAACAGGAGTATCTATTAGGAATCCTCTCAACTGTTTTTGATTGTTGGCCAAGACTAAAAGGTCTAATGAGCCTCTCGGAATCCTCTTTAAGAATCTAAGCAAGTCATCCTTTGAGTCTTGGCAATAGATCTTAGCCCAGCTTGGACGGGGAGAGTTTAGAGTCCTAGGAGGCATCTTACTTTCACAACTAGTCTTTAAATTAGCCATGAGAATTATAATCTCAGCACCCTTTCTTTTAAGCTTATTCTTAAATTCTAAGAACGTGACAGCAGGCTTTTCAAAGTAAAGCCCTTTAAAGTGATCGTTGGCCTTGATCTTTTTTCCATCATAAGAAGTGATGCCTATGATCCCTATTTTAAGATCCCCTTTAGTAATCAGCCTTGAATCCATTTCAACATTTCTAGTCAGGAGTTTTTTCGTTTTGAGATCGATAATATTTGAATTGATAAAAGGAAGCTTAGTAGGATTAAATTTCTTTGCGTTTTCTAGAAATTGAATGACTTCTTCTTCAGAAAATAAAATCCCATCATAATTGAGGTGAGTATAAAATTTCCTAAGCGATTCAATGTCTTCAATCTTAGAACTGGATTTAATAAATCTTCCAGAGTCTAATAGGACTAAATTATTCTTAAACCTCTTTCTTAAAATATCGATATAACCAGAGAGAACTCTAGGTCCACCATATTCAATAGAGTGCTCTGCCCCAGGAACGAGGATTTGTTCAGGAATAGGAGCTCTTTGACTACCGAGGGCTCCATGCTCATTATTGGAGATGGCCACTACAAAACGACTAAGGTTATCTCCAGCCTCGGGGTTCCATGTGGGCATAGAGTATAGCGGATCTTGTTTCTTCTTTGTGCAGCTAAAGGCTAAAATTAAAATGATTACGAAGCTAAATACTTTCATTAATAACTTTGGATCTTTCCAAGTTTTTCATAAGCTCTTGAAAGAGCATCAAAGACTTGATCGTACCATTCAACTGGAGAGCAAAGTCCTAAACTAATTCTCACAACGCCTCTTCCGACTTCATCATTAACTCCCATTGCCTTCAATACTTTTGAAGTAACGGGTTCGTTATCTGAGCAGGCTGAACTAGTAGTGACATAAATATCTTCACTCTCAAGCTCGATTTGAACCGCTTGACCGTGAATTCCTGGATAAGAAATATAAGTAGAACTCGCTAATCTTGGAGCGTCTTCACCCATAATAACAATACTTGGAAATTTTTCTTTTAACTTCTTTTCAAAATCAACTCTTTTGGCCTTAAGGGCCTCAAGCTTCTCTTTGTTTTCCTTAAAGTAATTAAGGGCCACAGCAAGAGTCTCATTGCCAAGATAGTTTTGCGTACCACCTCGAAGATCTTTTTCTTGACCACCACCAATGATGAAAGGCTTTAAGGTTGTAAGGTCTTTGGCCAAGATCATTCCTGTTCCTGTTAAAGCTCCAATTTTATGACCCGAGAGAACTGCATAATCTAATCCTGATTCATCAAAAGAGAATTCATCCTTTCCAATAAGTTGAGTTGTATCGCTAAAGATTGGGGCGTCGTACTTCTTACAGATCTCCGCCATCTCAGCATAGGGCTGAATCACTCCGGTTTCATTATTAGCGGCCATGATGCAAACCAAGGCAACCTTTCCTTCATTCTCTTTAAGGGTAAGCTCTAATGCTTCGAAGTTGATAACTCCGTTAGGAAGGGTAGGGCATACCTTAACTTCGAAACCTTTTTCCTCATAGAACTGAGCTGTTTTAACAACAGCAGAATGCTCAATTCCACTAGTGACAATGATATTCTTTCCATCGTCTAGCTTTCCACAAAGAAGAGAGTAAAAGATATGTGAGATACCTTCAGTCGAACCAGAGTTAAAAAGAATCTGACCAGGTTTACAACCTAAAATCTTTGAACAGCTAAATCTAGCATTCTCCATTCCCATTAAAACCTTTTGCCCAAGATGATGAATGGCATTTGGATTTGAATAAGGGCCTTCTTGAATTCTTTTAACAAGGTATTCTTTAACATCAGCACAGATGGGAGCTGAACCATTATAATCTGCATATATCATCTTTTTATTCCCTTAACGTTGTCTTATGAAATTGAAAGCATTCTTTCGAGTGCGATCAGTGACGGCTCTCTAATTTCTTTTGGAACTCGTATTACATTTATTGGTTTATCTTTTTCAATGGCCTGAAGAGAGGCAAGAAGCCATCTTGGCCTTACTCTATACATAGTTGTGCAAAGACATTGATAGGGAGAAAGAGAAATGATTTCTTTATCCGTGAACTGCTCCGCCAATCTATTAACTAAATTGATCTCGGTTCCCACTGCAAACTTACTGCCAGCAGGAGCGTCTTTTATTTTATCGATTATATAACTAGTAGAGCCAGCATCGTGAGCCGCTTGAACAACTTCAAAGCTACATTCAGGATGAACGATGACATTAACGTCAGGACGGTCAGCTTTAAACTGATTCACTTGCTCAGCTGTAAAGCCTTGGTGAACGCTACAGTAACCATACCAAAGAATCACCTTAGCTTTATCAATTTGCTCAGGAGTCAAACCCCCATTAAGCATATTAGGATTGAAAACCACCATTTCATCAAGAGGGATTCCCATATCAAAACAAGTATTTCTTCCTAAGTGTTGATCGGGAAAAAAGAGAAGCTTCTCTCCTTGCTTGAACGCCCATTCAATAATCTTCTTTGCATTACTAGAGGTACAAATTGCGCCGCCATTTTTACCAACAAAGGCTTTAAGAGAAGCTGTGCAATTAATATAAGTAATAGGAGTTATTTTCTTAGAAGTGCTAGCTTGAAAAAAGCTCCAGGCCTTATCAACTTGTTCTCTATTGGCCATATCTGCCATGGAACAACCAGCATTTAAATCAGGAAGAACAACTTGCTGATCGTCCCTAGTTAACATGTCAGCTGTCTCGGCCATAAAGTGAACACCACAAAAAGTGATGTAAGGCTTACTGATGCTAGCCGCTTTCTTCGCAAGGGCCAGGCTATCCCCAATCTCATCAGCGAATTGAATGATCTGATTGCTTTGATAGTGATGACCTAAAACTAAATGCTTTGGAAGAATTCTTTCTTTCAAAGCTTTAATCTCTTTGATCACATCAGCATCGTTAAGATCATCGCTGCTTATTGGAGGTAGGTTTGAATTTGTTTCTTTAAATAAATCGAGCATTATTTTTCTACTTCAAATCCATTTGCTTGCCAGCCTAAGATTCCGTCTGAAAGATTAGTTAAATTTTCCCATCCGTTGTTCTGTAACATCATGCAAGCGTTCATGCTTCTTTTTCCACTACGGCATTGAAGAATAATTTCGGCATCGGTAGGACCAACTTCGTTATGTCTTTTTTCAAATTCACTGAGAGGGATAAGCTTGGCGCCGCCAATATGACCTGCATCCCACTCATCTTGCTCGCGGCAATCGATAAGAATTATATTTTCTTTGTTTTTTAATCGAACACTTAGTTCCTGCGAATTAATTTCCTTAATCATTGAACGATCCTCGTAGTAGGCTATTTGAAAACTTGAGCATCTTTGTAGCATATTTTTAAAGATAAGTTTTGGTGCGATATGTTTTGTGCAGAGCATTTTAAAAGTAAGAAACTTTGACGATGTGTAACAACCTTTCTAAAATTTTAGTAGTTTAGCTATTTTCATATTCGAAGGAGTGAATCCATGGAAGTAATAACAGTTGCAAATAATAAAGGCGGAGTTGGAAAAACAATGCAGTGCTATCAGTTGGCCTGCCATCTAGCTCACAAAGGTAACAAAGTTCTCGTTATTGATTTGGACTCTCAGGCCAATTTGAGTTCGACCTTCGGTGTACAAATTCAAAGAACATTAATCCCTGAGTGGTTAATTGGAGATATAGAAGCGGAAGAAGTTATTGTTCAAGTCGATAATGGTGAAGAATTTCACGAAAATATCAGCCTCATACCTGCAAGTAGGCACCTAGCAAATCTTTCAAAGCTTATGATTCTCTCGGAAGCTGAAATTAGAAAAAGCGCCGGAAGAAAAGAGCGACTATTAAAAATTCGTCTCGATAAGGTCGCTGCGAATTTTGATTATGTTGTTATCGATACACCGCCAATGCTTGGTGATGAATTGATCATGTCGCTTGTGGCAAGTAACAGAATCTTAATTCCAACTCAAGCTCAAGATTATTCAATTGATGGTCTTGAAGAACTTATGGATACTTTTGAAATTATCAAAGAGACTGAAAATCCAAAACTGAAATTTAATATTATTCCTTCAATGGTTAACACCAGAAGAAAAATTGAAAAACAGAGGTTATCAGAACTCTCACAATCTTTTGATATTACACCACCTATTAGAAACTTAGTTCAGATGCAGGAATCGATCTCTACGAAAAGACCGGTTTTTATGATGGGCAAGAAATCTAAAGGGCAAGACGACTACAAAAAACTTTGGAAGTCTCTTAACTTGTAATTATTTAAAGGATTATTTATGGCTAAAAATTTCGCCCCTAGAGTTACTAAAAAACAAAGAAAGACACTTGATCTTTCAAATAAACTTGAAAGAGATCTTTTTAAATTAGCTGACGATCGTCTTTTAAAAGGGGCGCGTCTTGCTGAAGTAAAGTTGAAAGACGTTGTTGTTAGAGATCAGGTGAGAACTAAGTTTAATGACTCATCTATTAGAGAACTAGCTAAGAATATTCAGGCGAATGGTCTGATTCAACCACTAGTTCTTCACTTAAAAGGTCACAAGTATACTTTGATCTGTGGGGAGAGAAGATTTAGGGCCATGTCATCCATCAATATGGAAGACTGTCCTTGTTTTGTTCTTGAAGGAAAGACTGATGAAGAGCTTATGGCCATTCAGTTCTCTGAAAACTCTTCGAGAGAGGCTCTTCATTTTATTGATAAAGCCGATGGTATCTTAAATTATCAAATCGCCACTAAGGCTAGTGAAAGAAAGATAACTGCGGCCCTTGGGATTTCAAAATCTGAAGTTCACCGTTCACTTCTTATAGCAAAGCTACCTAAGAAGATTAGAGAAGCTGCTAAGGCTTATGATATTGAGAAGTATGTTCTGCTTGAATGGGACGCTCTTAAAAAAGGGAAGCTGAGAAAAGAAGTCGAGGGACAGATCGTAACTGGGCAGATGACTAAAAGAGCTCAGCTGAAAAAAGTTCTAAAGGCCGGCGGAGTTGTTCAGGCCGGGCGCAAGCAAACAAAGAAATCTCCCGCATTACCTCGTGGTCTTTCGGCCAATGCCTTCTTAAAGGCCATGGAAGCTAAGTCTAAGGATTTACCTATGGATAAGAAGACGAGAAAGCTTATGCAGCAGTTATTAGATGAGACAAAAGAGATCGTTGATCTTTAAATACGTAATTTTAGGCACTTAGAGAAAACAAGGACTGTAAATAGTTGCAACTGTACGCGTCAACGACAGATCTTTGCTAGAATTTTGATATGGTACGCCGCTTGCACTTTAAATTAGAGAAAGTGTAAACGAAACCATAAATTCAAAGGGTTAGCATGTTTGTAAAAACGAAAGAGTCTCTAATTAACTGTTTAAAGTTTGGACACCTGTCGGTGTTCTGTCTTTCATCAATCATCGCCACTTTCGCCTTTGCTGGACCATTTCCTGAAGATGATATGGAAAATACCATCATGCTTCAAATGCTTAACCCTTCCGTAAAGGTAAGAGGAAGAGGACCTTCAAATTTTGTTCCTGATGATCAAATTCAACCTCTTCCAATAGATAGCAAGAGCTGGACTGAGCAAATCCTTATAGAAGATGATGCTGGAGTTTTGGCCGGTGTTCGTAAAGACCTAACGGATTGGCAAAATACTCAAGAGTACGCCAGGACTTGGAACTTAGAGAGTACTGGGGTCTATGATGTTGATTCAGTTGATCAAAAGAAGGCTTACTTGCAGAAGATGATCTTAAAGTACGCTGATAAAAGACTCTCTGGTGAAGTCAGAAACGCAGAGGAAGGTTCAGCCTTACACTCTGTTGGACAAGCCCAAAAGGCTTTGAAGCCTAATGCAGAAGCATCTGTAAGTGAAAATATTAAATTAAAGTTTAAGGCCAGAATCCTTCAAGGAAAGGCCGTTATGGAAGTTAAGAACCCATATGTTCAATACTCAACGACAGCTAATCTAAAGGGTGAAGTAAACCTTGATGCCAGTAAAGAATTTAAAGAGCTAGGCGTCAATACTACGGCTAATTACAGAGCCGATGAAGATAACCTAAAGATCAATGTCGCCAAGACTTTTAAAGAGTTAAATGTTCAAGCCTCTATCGATTACCAAGTATCAAATGAGACTTGGACCGCTAGTCTTCAAAAGCCACTTTATAAAAACCTTATTGGCCGTGTTTCTTCTTCACAAGCTGAGAAGGAAATGATTTTGGGCAACGAGTCTAACCAAGTCATGGAAGTGATGTTTAACACCGCTTTCTAGTCATTTTAACTATTGGAATTTTTGTAAAACCACGATAGATTGCTCTTAATCTATACAAGCGTTTTAAAGGAAGATTCCTATGAGTTTATTTGAAAGTCCTCTATTCAAGGATGCGTTTGAGCAATTAGAAATTGCTGCTGCAACAATGGATCTAGATCCAAACATTCTTGACCGTCTTAAGTACCCAAAGCGTGCCTTACAAGTTGCTGTTCCCATCAGGTTAGATGACGGAACTGTTAAAACTTTTATGGGTTACCGAGTTCAACATAATATGACTATTGGTCCAGGAAAAGGTGGTATTCGTTATCATCCTAAAGTGGATCTTTCTGAAACGGCTGCTCTTGCAATGCTTATGACTTTTAAGTGTGCTCTTGTTGGTCTTCCTCTTGGCGGTGCCAAAGGTGGGATTCAAGTTGATCCTAATGAACTCTCACGACAAGAACTTCAGGCTTTAACTCGTCGTTACGCTACAGAAATTAATATGATTATCGGTCCAAATATTGATATCCCAGCTCCAGACATTGGAACTGACGGTCAGACTATGGCCTGGTTTATGGATACTTATTCTCAGATCAAAGGTTATACAGTTCCAGGTGTTGTAACTGGTAAACCAATCGGTATTGGTGGATCTTTAGGAAGAGCAGAAGCCACCGGAAAAGGTGTAGCTTACTGTGTGAACTTTGCTTGTAAGAAATTAGGAAGAACTGTTAAAGGTTCAACTGTTGCCATTCATGGTTTTGGGAAAGTTGGTGCTCCAGCTGCTGAAGACCTTGGAGAGCAGGGCGCTTTGATCGTTGCTATTAGTGATGTCTCTGGCGCTATTTATAATAAAGATGGATTAGATGTAGAAGCCTGTGTTGAATGGGTAAAGAATAGAAACTACCTTAAGGACATGAAAGGCGATCACAAGATGATCTCTAATGATGAACTTTTGGCCCTTGATATTGATATCCTTATACCAGCAGCTATTGATGGAGTTGTGACTAAAGACAATTGTCATACAGTTAAAGCTAAGATCATCGCTGAAGGTGCCAATGGTCCTTTAACAATTGATGCTATTGAGCACTTAACAAAGCAAGGGGCTTTTATAATCCCCGATATTCTTTGTAACGCTGGTGGTGTGATTGTTTCTTATTTTGAATGGGTTCAAGGTTTACAGAACTTCTTTTGGGATCTTGATCGTATCAATAAAACACTGCACGATATCTTAGAAGAATCTTTTGAAGTCGTTTGCGAAGCAGCTGATCATTATAAAGTCGATATGAAAAAAGCGGCTATGATTGGAGCTCTTAAAAGACTAGAGAAGGCGATGAGACTTAGAGGTCTTTTCCCGGCTTAATGAAAGTTCTCTTTCTTTTAATTCTTTCCTTCCCCGGGTGGTCAAAAGTCATTGACCACTCTGTTACCTTAAAAAGAATCGAAATCTACTCCATGAAAGAAGCTTGTCAGCTCCTTGGGCATACAGACCTCTTACTCGTTGATAAAAAAGACCGTTCACATCTTGATTGCATGGGAAAATATGAAAAAGTGACGAGCTTCTGTGAAAAGAAATTTCCCAAAGACCCAACCCTAACGAGAGGTTATATTGATGGTACTTCAAATCAGGTTATTTGTGAGAGAGGGAAGAACGTCGTCTTAAAGGTTGCTTGCGATAAAAGGGATCTTCCTTATTGTAAGAAACCTAAAGAGGGATGTGAAAAACTCGGTAAGATATTTGCGATCAGACTAGAAGTCTTTAGGTCTACCTTAACAAAATTCTCAAAAGGCCGTGCTCTTAATTGTTTTTATTCAGTTAAAGAAGATGAGAATGAAACCATGCAAAACTTAAAATTAGAAATCAATAAGTAACTCAATATTTAATCCCCAAGATAAAATTCACAGGCTTAAACAGGATCATCAATCCCTTCTTTTGAAATAAGATCAAGAGAGGAGAGAATATGCAAAATGGTGTTTATCGATTAAAGGCCTTATACCCTGGGCATGATAAATTGGGGGAGCTTGAGATCTTTGGCTATTGCTCAAAAGGCATGCCCGGAGTTGAGATTGTAGGCCTTGGCCCTTTAGGTCGGTCTATCAAGGAGAAGCTTATCTTCTTATCAAGACAATTTGGTATCAAGATACCTCTCAAGCGATATGTTCTCTGTATTGATCTTCCAATTGAGCTTAAGAAAGAGAAGTCTTTTGAGAGTTGCCGTTGGCTAGAGCTTCCGATTCTTATTCTCTTTTGGACTTTATCAGGAAGGCTAGGGCTTGAGAACCTAGATGATTGTATCGCCATTGGTAAGATTCAAGTTAACGGAACCATCATTTGTCCCGAGCTTAATTCTTATATTTCTAGTGGAGAGTCAGAGTCAAAGATCTTAGCCCCAAGCTTTGTTAGTATCCCTGAATGCAGTTATTTAATTCCTCTTGAAGAGCTTTTAAATAGTGCCGGGGCCGTGGGGCTAAATTATCAGCTCTCTAAATTGAAAGCGTCTTAACAAGTTCGTAGGCTTGAGGCCTTTGCTCAGCTTTCTTACCTAAGCAATCCTTTAAAGGAACTAATTCAACTTCGCCTTTAACATAAGCGGCTGCACTGGAATAGTTTCCTGCTATTAAACCTTTCACAGCTTCGTAACCCATTCGGCTTGAAATAAAGCGATCAATGGGTGAAGGACGTCCGCCTCTTTGGATATGACCCAAAATGCAGACATGTGATTTTAATTTATGTTTATCAAAAAGATTCTCTTGAATCTTGTAAGCAAGTCCGGGGACTTCACCTTCAGCTACAACAACGATTGAAGAGTTCTTTCCTCGTTTAGCGCCTCTTTTTATATCGGAGATGATCTCATCGTAATCAACTTCTTTATTTGGAAAAACTACATTCTCAGCGCCTGTGCAAACCCCAACATGAAGAGCAATTGCGGGAGACTTTCTTCCCATAACTTCCACGATAAAAGTTCTGGCGTGTGAGTGGGCGGTGTCTCTGATCTTATCTACTGCTTCTACAGCTGTTTGAACGGCCGTATCAAAACCAATAGTGTAGTCAGTTCCAGCAATATCATTATCAATAGTTCCAGGAATCCCAATAACAGGAATATCCTGTTCGCTATGAAGGGCGAAAGCTCCATTATAAGAACCATTGCCACCGATGACGACGAGGGCATCAATCTTCTTTCTTCTTAGGATATTGGCAGCTTCTTTTCTCGTTCCAGCATCATGAAACTCTTTGCATCGAGAGGTCTGTAGAATAGTTCCCCCTCTTTGCATGATATTTCCGACAGATGAAGCGTCCATCTTTTCGATAGCCCCTTCAAGGAGTCCTGAATAGCCGCGTTTAATCCCATAAACTTCTAGTCCCTCTGAAATCGCAGTTCTTACGACAGAGCGTATTGCACAGTTCATTCCCGGTGAATCTCCACCGCTACAAAGGACTGCTATTGATTTTATCTTCTTATTCTTTTCCATTTATATTATTCCTTTCTTATTCAAATATTGTTTCGCCAGTGAATTGTTTTGGCTTTTCAATTCCCATACCGTGAAGAATTGTAGTGGCCACGTCCATAAGGGCCTTATCATTATGGGTTCCTATTTTTTCATTTTTTAATAGGGGATGAAAAGCAGAAAAAGGAACCGGAGCTCCTGTATGGCTTGTATGAGGGGAGCCGTCTTCATAGGTCATCTGATCACTATTTCCATGATCCGCGCAAAGAAGCATGAGAACACTCTTTTCAGCGCAAACCTTTTTGAGTCTACCAACACAAAGATCTAGGACTTCAATAGCCTTTACAGCTGCCTCGTAGTTTCCGGTATGACCTACCATATCTGAATTGGCAAAATTGACGAGGGTGAAGTCATACTTCTCACTCTGAAGAGTCTCGACTAGTTTATCCGTCACTAAGTGAGCAGACATCTCTGGTTTCTCATCATAAGTTGCGACTTCTTTAGGTGAAGGAATAAGGAAGTGATCCTCTCCTTCAAAAGGAGTCTTCTCTCCACCATTAAAAAAGAAAGTAACATGAGCATACTTTTCAGTCTCGGCGATCTTTAACTGTTTAATTCCTTTTGAACTGAAGAATTCTCCTAGGGTACCCTTGAGTTTTTCCTTATCAAAGAGAATAGGTAGCTTTACTTCATCTGGAATATAAGGAGTCATGCAAAGAAAGTATCCGGGAGTAACTTCTCTCTTAAAAGAATTAAAGTTAGGATCCGTATAAGCAAGAGAGAGTTGTGAGGCCCTATCTGGTCTAAAGTTTAAAAAGAAGATACAGTCATCATCTTGAATAGCTGCTTCTTTGTTAAAAAGAGCAGGCTCAATAAATTCATCGAAGACGTCTTTTTTATACTGCTCTTGAATATATTCTTCAGGAGTAAGGGATGAAATATGCCCTCTTCCTTCAAAGCAATCCATAGCGGTTTTAATTTTCTCCCATCTGCGGTCTCTATCCATTCCGATAGAACGGCCCTGCATGGAAGCGAAGGTAGCCCCTTCAACCTTATTTAACTCGTCTATATATTTGTGGCCCACATTCTTTTGAGTATCTCTTCCATCCATAAAGGCGTGGAAAAAGATTTCGAGGTCTTTATCCATACTAAGGCACTCAATGGTTTTCTTGATATGATTAATATGAGAGTGGACCCCGCCATCAGAGAGAAGGGCCAAAAGGTGAATGCGTTTGGTTTTTTGCTTTGCCTTTTCTTTCAGTTCACTAAGAAGGGGAAGATCTTGATAAGAATCATTATCTATGGACTCATTGATCCTGACTAAGTCTTGCCTGACGGACCTACCAGCTCCTAAGTTCATATGGCCGACTTCAGAATTTCCGACGACACCTTTTGGAAGACCAACCTTTTCTCCGCCAGCTTCAATTGTGGTAAAGGGATAGTTTTCAAAGAGGTCATCAAGCTCAGGTTTCTTGGCGTCCTTAATAGCGTTCTTTTCAGTATTAGAATTAACTCCATAACCATCGAGGATAACGAGAAGGACCTTCTTACTTATGCCCTTGATTGATTGCTTCATCTTGATTCTCCTGCAAACTTACTTATAACTTCTTTGTACAATTGTGACATGGCCTAAGGTTTAACTGATCAAAAACTGGACGAAAAGCTAGTTTTTAACCCCATTCTTTTGCTTTAAGGTCAGCGCCAAGGCCTTGTTTGCAGTCTAACTAGTTGAAATCTCGAGCCTGTAAGAGTTCACCGCTTTTTCTGAACTGTCTAAACTTTGATCAACCCTTAGATAAAGGACAAAGGCGCCTTAGGCAACCCTTTGAAACCACATCCAGAATCATGGCACGACCATTGCAAATATAAATACATATTAATTGAATTAAAAATGAATCAATAGATCTTTAAGACAGAAGTCTTTGGACAGGAGGAAAGGAAATGAAAAAACTATCAACTCTTTTACTAGCATTGGCCCTCGTCGGTTTTAGTGCATGTGGAAGCAAGAAGAACAAGACAGACGAGAATGCAGTCGCTAACCAATTTTGTAATAACGGTGTTTGTTATAACAATGGTAGTGGTTACAACGGTCAAAATGGATCCGTAGCTAATGCAGCTCAATTGGCTCAAAAGATAGGCCAAGGTGAATTTAAAACACAAACTAATCCAACTGAAACTCATAAGTTTGTAACCGGTACGGTTGATTATGATACTTCAAGCTGGTGGATCTTTGATTGGAACACTTCAAACTTTAATCAAAGCAGTACTTATAATGTTGTTTCTTCAAACTCAGGAGCAGTAAGTGGAAACCCTTACGGTTCAGGTTTTTCAGAAATTTTAAATAATTTAGTTGTAGCTGTAAGCAGCGGACAAATTATGCAAGTTGCCCCAAATGTTTATAAGGCCCTTACTTCTGCTGGAGATGTTATTTATATCGACTTCAATCAGACAATTGGTGCTAACCCAACTCAGATTGAGTACGCTAACGGTGACATCACTTATAGACAAAGTTCACACGTAGGTTTCTAAGAATAAAAAGATAGACGAAAGAAAAAGGCAGCTTATAAAAGCTGCCTTTTTTTTGCGTAAAATTCCTGACACATATCAACTAGCTCCTGACCTCAAGTAAGATATAATTAAATTGATTATAGATAAGTACTTGAGGAGAACAGTATGGCTCAGTATAAAACTGATTTAAGAGATATTAACTTCAATCTTTTTGAACTTTTAAAGGTTCATGAATCCGGCAATGAATTCGGTGAACAAGACTTAAAAGAGATTGTAAGTCAGTTTGACTACTTTACGGGTCAAGAAATCTTTCCTACTCGAATAGTTGGAGATGAAAAAGGTGTTCAGTTAAAAGATGGCGCCGTAACTGTTCCAGAAGAATTTCACGCTGCTAACCAAGCATTCTATGAGAATGGATGGTTTGCTTTAGGTTACCCAGAAGACATTGGCGGAATGATGGTTCCTTGGGCCGTAACGTTTGCCTGTAAGTCTATCGGCATCGGATCAAACGTAGCCTTTTCAATGTACAACGGATTAACGGCCGGAGCATTAAACGTTATTAATAAGATTGGTAGCGATGAGCAAAAAGCCAAGTACGTAGCACCTATAATGGAAGGAAAGTGGGGGGGCACCATGTGTCTCACTGAATCAGGGGCGGGCTCTGATGTAGGGAACTGCGTCTCTACAGCAACTCCTAATGATGACGGAACCTATAATATAAAAGGCGTTAAGATCTTTATCTCCTCAGGCGATAATGACCTATACGAAAATATTGTTCACCTGGTTCTAGCTAGAACACCAGGAGCTCCAGAGGGAACAAAAGGTATCTCTCTTTTTACAGTACCTAAATTAAATGATGATCAAAGCCCTAATAATGTTGTCTGTACAAAGATTGAAGAGAAGATGGGGATCCACGCTAGTGCAACTTGCGAGTTAACTTTCGGCGGTAATGGAGAGTGCAAGGGGCAATTGATTGGAAAAGAATTTGAAGGCATGGCCAATATGTTCATCATGATGAACGAAGCAAGATTACTATGTGCACTTCAAGGTGAAGGGCAGGCCAACCTTGTGACTAGCTTAACAGAGCAATACGCTAAAGAGCGTTCTCAGTTTGGTACTGAGATTGTAAACCTTCCAGATGTAAAAAGAATGCTTCTTAGAATGAGAGCTTACTCAAGAGGCATGAGATCTCTTTGCCTGTATACAGGAAATCTTTTTGATGCTGAAGATAAAGGGGACGAAGAAGCGGCGAAAGAGATCGCTTTTTTAATTCCTATTTGCAAAGGGTTTTGTACTGATGAAGGTTTTAATGTTTCAGTAGAGGCGATTCAAGTTCATGGTGGCTATGGTTTTTGTAGCGAGTATGGAATTGAACAATTTGCTCGTGATACAAAGATTGGAACTATCTATGAAGGAACCAATGGAATTCAGGCCATCGACTTTGTCATGAGAAAGAACCTTCGCGAAAAAGGTGAAACCTTTAAAAAAGTAGCCGCAAAGATCAGCGCTTCAATAAATGCCGCCGATCAAAAGAACCTTCAAGATGAATTAACTTATTTAGGAAGTTACCTCGGTAACGCCGCTAAAATGATGGAGCACTTTGGTAAACTAGCTGCTGAGAAAAAGATGAACACTATCCTTGAATCAGCTACAGATTTTCTAAACTATTCTGGTCACCTAATTGTTGCTTGGCGTTTACTCGAGGCAGCTAACTTGGCGCATGAGAAATTAAAAGATGCCTCTGGTGAAGATAAAGCATTTTATGAAAGTAAAGTGGCTGATTTTAAAGTCTTCTGTAAGCATTGCCTGACTAAACATGGCGGGATTGTTTCTTCGGTTCTAGAGTTCGAAGAAGATATATCTGGCTTTCAGGTTTAGAGGTTCTAGTGTTAAGATAATTAAGACTATTATTTAAACTTAAAATTTAGGATTAACATGAACCTCGAAGTTCTTTATCGTGAGATTAAGGACTTTAACAAGGAGACTCACGGCAGCACAGATTACGACAAAGATGAAATCTATGTGATGGGTGAAAGCCCAGACGAGTTTGCACCGTTAAAGTACTTATCAAAGAAGATTGAAGGTCTAACAAAAAGTAGGGACCTCTTATCTTTAGGCTTAGTTCACGACACTTATGACTTATTCGAATATGAAGACTTTCCAAAATGGTTTGAGTCTCAGTTTAGCCGCAAGTTAAACCGAACTCTTTCTAAGAAAATCTCTATTCTTCATCTTCCAAAGAACAAAGAAATCTTTGATGCGATTGAGACCGTAAACAAGTGTTACGAGATTCTAAGGACAGAGCAGATTTTAATGAATGGCAAGAACCTCCCCGTTCAACTCGGTGAGTGGTATTGCAAAGCGATCTTTGGTTTAGAGCAAAGAAAATCTTCTTCTCAAAGAGGCTTTGATTTCTACCTTGAAGATAAAAGGATTGAAGTTAAGGTCCACTGGAGTGACGTCTCCTCGCCTAAGGGTGTGAAGATGAGAAAGTCTCTCGTTGATTTAGCCGACCACTGTATTCTTATTTATATTGCTAGAAACTTTATGATCAGAGAGATCTGCTTCCTAGACAGTAGCTTTATTTTAAGAAAGTTTGGTGGCAAGGGTCATACGATCTTTTTAAAAGATAGTGATGTTTCTCAATATTTCTTTAGTAAGTCGGATAAGCATTATATGAAAGTGGCCAATAATATGGCGTTACTTAAGTATAGTAATCCTACTCTTGCGATGACTTTGGCTGAGCATTTTAGCAAACCTGAAATTTAAGATCAGCGAAGCTCGTATCTCAACAACCTACACTCAATCTTCCCGTTCCAGTGTCGTGTCAAATTACAAAGTAATTTGATGCGTTTCACACTTAATTGCTTTGCAGAAGCGTTAGCGCCTGTAATGCAATTAAGCATAACTTCAACGAAGCTCGTATCTCAACAACCTACACTCAATCTTCCCGTTCCAAAACGGAACCCTAGCTGATGTTTGAAGTGCAATCTTCTTACGCAGCTCTGGGTTACCGGTGAAGACATAGCCTCTATAGCCTTTGAAGTTATTCTTTAAGTTCTCACCGATCTTATAATAAAGGCCTGCAAGATCATCAAAGTCTCCAAGCCTCTCTCCGTAAGGAGGGTTACAAATAAAGACACCTTTTTCTTGAGGTGGCTCAAGCTCTGTTACATCGGCTAATTCAAGTGGGATATAATCTTTTCCAAGACCTAAAAACTTGAGAGTTTCTCTCGATACGTGCATGGCCGTTCTATGATTATCAAATCCATAGATTCTATCCATAGGAAAGTTGCTAAGTTTTCTTCTCGATTCAGTAAGTACTTTTTCTTTTAGATCTAACCACCACTTCTTTAGGCCTTCGTCATTTTTAAACCAAGGGTGTTTTTCAAAGCTAAAAGAATCTTCTTTATTAAGTCTTAAATAAGCTGGTGTTACATCAGCAACCATTAAGGCCGCTTCAGCGAGGAAGGTTCCTGATCCACACATTCCATCAACTAAGACATCTTCTTTAGGGTTCCAGTCACTGGCCATTAAGATAGCAGCAGCTAGGTTTTCTCTAAGAGGAGCTTTATGTCCAGCAGGACGGTAGCCTCTGTTTGAAAGGGCTTCACCGCAAAGGTCAACTGAGACAATACCGCGAAAGCATTGATAGTCTCCTTCAACTCTAAAGTTGAAACTATGAGTAGGGTTATCAAGTTCAACAGAAGGTCTCGTTCCTCTAATATTTTTAATCTTATCGACGATACCGTCTTTTACAAGCTGACTCATATAAACAGAGTTCTTATAGATCTTCTTTCCATCTCTATCGAGAATCGTTTGAATCTTTAGAGTGTCTCTAGTGTCGATATAGTCTTGCCATTCAAAACTCTCTACATGCTTAGGAATATCTTTTTCATTCTTAAACTTAAACTCATGAAGCTTGAGAAAAATTCTACTAGCGAGTCTTGTGGTGATAGTAAAAATAAGGAGAGAGCGCCAATCAGCTTTAAAGAGAATCCCACCCTTTCCTAACTCTGCTTCTTGAACAAAGGGAGTAGCTTCTTCTAGGAGCATTTCTTCCATGCCTCTTGGGCAACTTGCGAAAAATTCTTTCATTTTTTATTTATCCTATGATGGAAAAGGTAAGCCTTATAAAGTAAATCTTTATAGCTATCGGCCATTTCTGGGTTTAGCTTTCCAATCTTAAATCTTTTAATCCGCCATAGGGCAATTGAGAAAAGTCCAATGAGGATTGCGTCTGTTAAATGTTCTATTTCTTGACCTTGAAGTGGTCTTACCTCTTCGTACCCTTTGAGATAAGAAGCGACGAGCTCTGGTAGGATTCGTCCTTTTTCTAAACATGTCCCAGACATGGAAATTCCAATGTCTAAGATAAATGGACCAAGCCCCGATTGTTCGAAGTCTAAGAGGTGCCCTAATTTATTGTGATCAAATAAGGTATTGTCGTAGTAAAGGTCACCGTGAATGATGCCCTCTTGCCAAAGATTTTCGTCGAAATCTTCTAGGTTATCAGGGAAGATATCGAGAAAGGTTTCTTTGAAATCATCAGGACAATCTGCAGAGTTCACAAACACTTTTATCTCTGGAGTTCCAAAACCTACTTCACTATGAGGTCTTAGCTTTTCGTTAACCTTAATTTTATGAAGAGTGGCTAATCCCTTTCCAATTTCAAAACAAGTGAAATCACTTGGCCCTGGAGGGATGCCATCAACAAAAGGAAAGACTACCCCGGAGTATTCCTTATAGCGGTAAACAAGTTCACCTTCTTTAGTCTTGATGGGCTCAAGAGAATAAGAGAATTTTTCTTCTTTTAGGTATTGGAGGATTTCTTGTTCTTTAAGAAGTTGATCATGATTCTTATCATTTGAGATCTTTAGTAAGTAATGACCAGATTCAGTATTCACTTCGTAGTTTGAGTTTGAGATACCAAGGCTTAGGGCCCTGATCTCAGTCAATTTACCTAAAGAATAGAAATCAAAAATTTCAGCTGCTTCGTCTTTTTGAAGCTTAGTATAGTCACCCATAGCCCTTTATTATAACGCAATGCCTAGAATTGCTACCTTTTCTAAGCTATTTACGTAAGATTCTCATGACTCATAGGGGGCTAGGCTTGTTGGCCTGAATACTGGGTGCTATAGTCTGCCGAATTAAAATATCAAATAACGCTGTTTAACAGGAGATTAGCCGTGAGCGAACAGAACTATAAAGTTGCAGACATTGCCCTAGCCGATTGGGGTAGAAAAGAAATTACAATCGCAGAAGGCGAAATGCCAGGTCTTATGGCCCTTCGTAAGGAATTCGGAGAATCTAAGCCACTTAAAGGTGCTAGAATCGCAGGTTGTCTTCATATGACAATCCAGACTGCCGTACTTATTGAAACTCTAACAGCACTTGGTGCTGACGTTACATGGTCATCATGTAATATCTTTTCAACTCAGGATCACGCAGCAGCCGCTATCGCAGCTACAGGCGTTCCAGTTTATGCATGGAAAGGAATGAACGAGGAAGAATTTAATTGGTGTATCGAGAAAACTCTTGTTTTCCCTGACGGTCAACCTCTTAACCTAATCCTTGATGATGGTGGAGACCTTACAAATATGGTCCTTGATTTATTCCCTCAATATGTTGAAGGAATCAGAGGACTCTCTGAAGAGACAACTACTGGTGTTCATAGATTATACGAAAGAATGAAAGCCGGAACTCTTACTCTTCCAGCTATCAATATTAACGACTCAGTTACTAAGTCTAAGTTTGATAACCTATACGGTTGTAGAGAGTCTCTAGTAGACGGAATTAAGCGTGCCACAGATGTAATGATCGCAGGTAAGACTTGTGTTGTTGCTGGTTACGGTGATGTTGGAAAAGGTTCAGCTGGATCTCTATTAGGTCTTGGTGGACGAGTTATTATTACTGAAATCGATCCTATCTGTGCTCTTCAAGCATCTATGGAAGGTCATCAAGTAATGCCAATGGATGAAGCTGCAAAGCTCGGTGATATCTTCGTTACAACTACTGGTTGTGAAGGCGTTATCAATGCAAGTCACCTTGATTCAATGAAAGACGGAGCGATCGTTTGTAACATCGGTCACTTTGATTCAGAAATTGAGATCAGCCATCTTCATAAGACATTTGATGAAATGAATATTAAGCCACAAGTTGATCAGTATACTAAGAACGGGAAGAGCATCATTCTTCTGGCTCAAGGTCGTCTTGTTAACCTTGGTTGTGCTACAGGTCACCCTTCGTTTGTTATGAGTAACTCATTCACAAACCAGGTTCTTGCTCAATTAGAACTTTGGGAAAGAACTGATAAGTACGAGAATAAAGTTTATATGCTTCCTAAGCATCTAGATGAAAAAGTCGCTCGTCTCCATCTTGAAAAGGTTGGCGTAAAGCTTGATAAATTATCTGACTCACAAGCTAAGTACCTAGGTATTTCAGCAGATGGTCCTTATAAGCCGGATCATTACAGATACTAAGAAAATTTAACACATTGCTATATCAAAAGGGCTGTTTTTACAGCCCTTTTTTGTTAAACTCAGTCTATGCAAAAGATATACATGGCATGTGATCATGCCGCCTTTGATGGCAAGACTGAGCTTAAAAACTACTTGTCTAAAAAATTTGAAATCATAGACCTTGGAACTGATAGTAGCGATAGATGCAACTATCCTGATTACGCCATCAAGTTCGCCAAGGCCTTCCAGAAAGAACCACTACCTGGAATTCTTTTATGTGGATCAGGTATTGGAATTTCTATAGTCGCTAATCGCTTTAAAGGCATAAGAGCCGCTCTTTGTAGAACACCTTTAGAAGCAGAGCTTTCAAGACAACATAATGATTCAAATGTTCTTTGCTTAGGAGCTCGTCTTAATTCAGCTGAAGAGTTAGTGGCTATTTCAGAGGCTTGGTTTAAAGCTGAATTTGAAGGTGGCCGTCATAGTGAAAGGATTGAGATATTCAATGAACTTGGAGAATTAGCATAGACACACTACCTCGAAAGATCTTAGAAAGAGTCTTCTTCTCTCTAATGACAATTACTGTTTTGGCAGGGGTTTATTACTCTAGAACTGACTTGGCTTTCTTTGAAGGAAAGCTAGTCGTTGAAGACGGTATTGTTGAATACCTAACAGTCTTAGCCCTCTTTATGTGTGCCTTCCTCTGTTTTTACAGGGCCAGCATCTTAGGTCCCTTTAAAAAGAATCTTTTTATTATCTCTCTTATCGGAATGGGCTTTGTCTTTGTTTTTGGCGTAGGTGAAGAAATTTCTTGGGGACAAAGACTTATTGGATTTAAGACTCCAGAGTTCTTTTTAAAATACAATACTCAAGGAGAGTTTAACTTTCATAACCTAAGGTTTGGTGGCGGAACTCCAACTGAAAAAGGCTTTAGAGTTAACAGAATTATCTTCGGAACGGGACTTGGGATTGCTGTTGCAATCTACTTTTTAATTCTTCCTGTCCTCTATAGAAAAAAAGAGAAGGTAAAAATTTTGATCAATCGGTTGGCCCTGCCTCTTCCTAGAAACTATCATATCTTGGCCTATTTAATCTTATTTGGTTTAGTGCAATTGATTCCCACTCCTAAAAAAGGAGAGATCCTAGAGTTTGGTGGATGCTGGATCTTTTTATTGATGATGTTCGAACCACTTAATAGAGAGATCTTCTCTCGAAAATTGGAAAAACGTTAAAGAGTACCAAAGATCTTTTTGAGTCTTAATCTAAAAACAGCAAATAAAGCTTCGAAGATAATTCCTCCGGCCATCTTTGATTGCCCATCTCTTCTTTCGTAAAAGATGATAGGAACTTCTTTTACCTTAAGCCCCTTAGACCAAACCTTATAATTAAGTTCAAGTTGAAAGATATATCCACTAGAGATGATATGATCGAGATCAATAGAGGATAAGGCCTTTCTGGTAAAACACTTGAAGCCACCTGTTGTATCTAAAACAGGAATATTCGTCATAAAGCGGCAGTAGATACTAGCGAGGTATGAAAGAAGCAGCCTTCTAAAAGGCCAATTGATAATTCTAATTCCATCAATATAACGTGAGCCAATAACAAGGTCGTTGGCCATAGCCGCTTGAAGAAGATCAGGAACCGCCTTAGGGTCATGACTAAAGTCACAATCCATCTCAAAGACATAATTATAATCACGATTTAAGGCCCACTTAAAACCAGCAACATAAGCAGAACCAAGACCTAATTTCCCCGTCCTCTCAATCATATGAAGAGATTCTGGATGCTCTTTTTGAAGAGCCTTAACAACATCAGCTGTTCCATCAGGAGAGCCGTCTTCAATGATGAGTAAATGAACATTTTCATGGAGCTCAAAAAGAGTCTTGATCATTCGCTCAATATTATCGATCTCATTATAAGTTGGAATGATGATCAAGGTTTCGTGAAAGGGGAGTATTCTTTTATCGTTCAACTATGCTCCGATATCTGGGGTTCTCTTGCGATGATGCTTTTTATTACATCCTGGGCAATCTTTTTTCAATTTCTTTCGATAATTGGAAGCTATATGGTGAAAGTAGTCAATGGCCTTCTGCCCCATTTGAGACTCTATGAGCCATGAGAACTTCTTAACATTAGGAAATTTATTGATAAGGATCTCAGGAACCTGGGGACCTTTTAAGATCTGTCCCTTTTCATCAATATAATGAATCTCTTCATAGCAGGCGTCCATCGAGAGCTCGCTAAAATGATTGTAAAGGTTTTCATCTTGAAGAGGGATCTTAGTGATGGTCTCTGTCCCTGGAAGCTTCTCTAGGGCCTGCATAAACCTGAGACAAAGGGAGCATTCCTCATCGTAGATGAGCACAGGTAATTTGTAATGTGGCTGATTCATGTTACTTCCTTGTAACTTTAAAAGTGATTATTCGATATTTAGTCTTTTGTATCCTGAAACCTTGTATCTTCTTGAAATGATTTCAAAGATGGGTCTGCTTTTATCTTTATTAATGTCCGCATCTCTCATGGCCTGATCACTATAGTTTAGGACCTTGCTGGACTTGCGGCCTTTGCCTTTTTTTCCATATTTTTTTAGATACTTATTAAATTGATTTCCAGAAGTTTTCCTTGAAACTTTCTTTCTTCCGCCTCGTCCACCACTAAAGTTTAAGACATTGCCTCTCTTCTTTGCTCGTGCGTATGATCTACGGGCGCTTTTTGCTCCAAGGTAACGGCCCTTAAATGTATTGCCTTTAAGTGAAGCCGTTATAGGAGCTTTACTAAAAGCGGCTCCTAGTTTTGGAGGGAGACCTAGATCATTAAGGCCTTTAACCGTATTTTGCTGGGCTGATGTTAGTTGCCCCGAGCTTGGAACTTTAGAAGCTAGATCACGAAGACCTTTTCTAATATAAGCATTTTGAGCACCACTTCTAGAACTTGCAATATCTCCAGCTGTTAACTGACCTCTTGCTAAGTTTGATAAAGGCTTTGTAGCAGCGCTATGAAAGGCACTACCAAAGCCAAAGGGTTTAATTTGACTCATGAACTTATTATCTAAGCAGGCATTTGAGTCTATACAGGTACATGTAGGATCTACTTTTCCTTGAGCGTCAACGCAAGCGACACGGTAATTTCCAAGCTTAACCTTTTGCTTATGTAGCTCAGGAAGACAAACATTAGGATCATTCATGGTTTCTTCCTCACCACAATAGCAATCCTTTTCAGTGACAGGATTACAATCTCCTTTACCAGGTAGTTTATCAGCGATAGCTTTTACGCTTTTATAATAACCTTTATTAAGTTTTGCTTGATCTCTAAAGAAGAGAAACATTGTAGAAGAAGCTGCTAGTTTGGCGAGATTTCCCCAGTTGGCCCATGAGGCAGGAGTGGTGGATAGCATGGCAATATAACAAACTGAGGTTGCTCCCCATCCGATCTCTTGCATGCTGTGAGTTTTTGCTCTGTCTTGATGACTTCTTGCTGCTTTATAAAGAATTTCTTTTTGTGATGTTGTTTGGCCAGCAGGAATATCAGCCACCTTTGCTGATTGAGTTTGCTGAAAAAATGCGACAGCTTCAATTCCAACAGCAATATACTTACAATAATCTTCGGTAGAGTCTTCGTCCTTACCTTCTTTTCCCTTATCGGCAGCCTTTTTATCAGTAGCAACCGGCTTATCACCAGCTGGTTTACCGCCTTTTGCTCCTGAAGTATTTGTCTCGGTAGTCGCCTTATCCGAGGACATAGTATTTTCGTGGGAGAGTCCGGATTCACCCATACCAATAACCAATGAATACATTTGCGAAATGGCCTTAACCATATTGGAATCAATTCCCATAAATTTACTTTTGGGCTCTGAACCACGGCAAGCACTAGGATCATCAAGGGCATCACAGGCCTCTTTTTGTTCTCTAAGGGCCTTACCATCATGAACGAATTGTTCACTTAATTTCTTCTCAGCATCTGTAAGGTTTAGCTCCGTCGATCTTTCAGGCCCGTCTGGCGTTTGTGTCATAGCACCATCGCCGCTTGGCTGGATGACTGCTCCTGCTTCTACGCTAGGGTTTTGTAGAGCTTGGTTATAATAGGCTTCATTATTAGCTTGAGAATCTATGACACCTTGATTGAGCTGGGCCCCTAGATCAGGAGTTGCCGTTCCATTATTAGAGTTTGAGACCTGTGCCAGAGCAGAACCTCCGGTGATCAGCAAAAATGTGATAATGGCTTGTAGACACAGTTTCATAACAATTTCCTTAGCTTGTATTTTATCACTCAACTGAAATTGTTCTTAGGGAGAAAAACTATCCTTCTTATTTTATGTGTAATTATAGGTAGTTATGACATGCTTAGCCTCGAGCTAGGTTCCTCTGGCATGGCCCAAATAGTTGACATAATTGACTCGAAAAGGAGCTATTGATAGAACCTGTGTATGCAAAATCTAAATGAAGAGTTATCCCATTCAATGGTTCATTATCTTTTAACTATCCATAAATTAAAGGAAGGCAAAGGATACGCTAGGGTTACTGATATTGCTAAAGACCTAGAGCTTACTAAAGGTTCTGTAAGTACAGCGATTAACAACCTTAAGAAAAAAGGCCTTGTCGCTGAAGAAGAGGATAGTAAGTTCCTTCTCTTAACCGAAAATGGTCATGATGAAGTTCATAGAATCCTCTCTTCAAGAACACTTATTTTTTACTTTCTAAGAGACTTCGTAGGCGTTAGTGAAGTGATCGCCGAAAAAGATAGCTGTCAAATGGAACATCTCATGAGTCCTGAGACTAGTGAGAAGTTTTTTAACTTTATGAAAGACCTTGCTTGTTCTTGTGAAGAAGAAGGAACTTTAGCTAAGTTCTCTACAGCTCTTGATCTTTGTGAATTTAAAACGGCCATTGATTTCACAGAAAGTCAGTTGGGCGATAAGCATTTACCAGAGAAAGAATCTTAATTTGAAATCACTTTTGCTCATCCTTTTTTTTATTCCTAGTCTCTCTTGGTCAGCCATTTATGGCTATTGTTTCTCAAGAAATACCTCCCTCGATAGTGCGATTTCTCATCTTAACAAAGTGAGATCTCCTAGAGATAGTTTTCATAAGAGAACGAGTGTCCACTGTTTAGAAGTGAACGGAAATCCTAAATTCTATGGTCTCTATAGAAAGTACCTAGCTTCTAACTTTAAAGTTCTTAGATCATATAAAGGGGCTGATGCAAACACTTCCTCGGGGCAGGTTCATAAGCTTGGTATGTGTAAGATTAAGATTATTAAAACTGGAAAGGAAAACTCGTCAAAAGATGAAATAAAGCTTGGAAGAAAACAACGCTTAGCTCGATCTGAAAATAAGAAACAAGTTAACTCCGTAAGCAATATGGTCTTAAGTTATGGAAAGAAAGCCAGTCTTCGAGTTAACGAAGATTCCGTGGCCATCACTTGTGATAAATCTGGAGGCGGCTATCAGCTTGGCTTTAAGATAGAAGGAAAGAATAGTAACCTTTCCTCAAATGCCTATGTAGCAGCTGGCGGGAAGTTGGATTTAGGTCAGATTGTTAATGATCTCAATGCAAAGAATCGTTCTGTTTCAATCAATGATGGAATGAGTTATCAAAAAGATAAATCAAATACGACCTATAATTATTCTTTAGAAGTTAAGTAAACCTTTCTTATAATAAACCAAAATATATTGCTCACCCGGTGCATTCCAAGGCTTATGCTTAAATGAGTAAGAGAGAGCTCGAGACCAGGTTAATAGGTTCCAGTCGGGCACCCACCAATGTCTTAAGGGAAGTCTTTTTACCTCATAGCCTTCAATCTTAAGTTGAGAAGGCCACTTATCTAAAACGACATCAAATTCAGTATAGTCCCTTCCTCCTTGGAAATATGAGAAGCCGTCTCTTTTATAAAGAAACCAAGATAGTGGCCAAGAGTTATCTCTAAGGGCCAAGACCTCTATTCCTTTTTTAGAATCAAGTAAGAGCCTTAGGTCTGAAGCGAGTTTTTGATAATCTTTACTCGTATGAACTTGGCTAATGAACTCTGTCTTGCTGCCGGCATTATTAAATTTCAATTGGTAAGCCTGATACCCATTAAATAAAAGAGTAATCGTAAAAAGAGGAACGAATATATTTTCCTTTAAATCTTTATAGTAATACGCGATAAAAATAATACCACTGACGAGAGTATATAAACTAAGCCAAGGAACTTTCTCGCCTAAAAAGGAATAGGTGAAGAAACTAGCGAAGGTCCAGTAGTAGAAAAAAGCCAGAAGCCTAGTATTGTTTTTAATAAGCAGCCAGGTTCCTGTTACGGAGGTTATTAGTAAAAAGAAAAAGCCATAGAAATCAATCCCAAGTTTAACTTTAAAGACTGATGACCATAAAGAAGCACTAGATATATCATGACCATATGAAAGATGAAAACAAGCTCCTATTATTAATGAAGCAAAAGGAATGATTCTAAAAGGAAGCGACCTCTCCCAATGAATCTTGAAGACAGAAAAGATTAAGATCAAGAGAATAGGTAAGTCGTACCAAAGAAGGACAAAGAACTGAGTCAGAAATGGACCTGTTAGTCTTTCTACTGAATGCTGATTGCTCCAATAAGCTAAGCTCTTTCGAAAGAGTCCATCAATGATTCCTTCTGAATATCTAAAACCTCCAGAATAGTAATAAGAATAAATAAAAGCGCTTAATATTATCCCAATGATAACGATCCATTTCTTATTGTTAAAAAGTGGTTTAATCAAGCTATCTTTTTTAGAGACAAAATAATCAAAGAAAGCAAAAGCTAAAATGAAAACCAAATGAATATAACTGTTTTCTTTAGTACAAAACTGAAGGGCCAAAGCGATAAGAAAGATGATCGAACTTATTTTTTTGAAGCGGGAATAAATCGAGAATCCCGAGGCCATCAAAAGAAAGAGCACTAGTCCATCGTGCCTTAAGAAGTTTCCCCAATAGATAAACCCAGGGGAAGTGAGAAGTAGCGCTGCTGGGATAAGATATCTTTTACCTAACCTCTCTTTTAAGAGAATGGTAAATCCTATAGGAAGCAGAGTGAAAAATAGTGCGGGTAAGAACCTTAGGGCGCTTAAGCTCTCATCAAGAAAGTGATAGACCCATGGCATGAGGTGATAAAGAAGGGGGCCGTGAAGCATGGGGTCATATTTATAGAAAAGTTTAGCTGGATCAAAATAATAATAGAGACCGTAAAGAGCATGCAACGATTCATCATGATGGATGGGTCTCAAATCACGTTTGAGCCAGAGGAGGCAAAGACCTATAAATATTGGGATGAGGCATAGGAGCCAAGCTTTATGGGATTTTAAAAGTTTTCTCATCTTCATCCAGAATTTTCTTATTAACCCATTCCACTCCCTGCATAAAGGTGTGGTCTTGATTACTGATCTCGTACATCCAAGCGCCGAATCTTCCTCTAGAAGAAATACCTTTTTCCTCTAGGCTTGGAAGAATTTCTCTCAAAGCCTTATTCCTACTAAGGGATGGTGTAGGGTAACCTAATGGTGCATGAAGCTTCCAAGTTGAAAGAATCTTTTCATCTTTAATAAGTTTTGAATTCTTCAAACCATCTATAACCTCTTGAACTAAGCTTTCTTGGTCAACTTCTTTTAAGTGAGATTCACTTATCTCTGCCATTAAGGAGAATTGATTTCCTGGGGAAGGGACATTATTTGGGGAGTAATTTGAAAAAACAGTGACTCTATAAAAAGGAGAGTCATCTTCAGGGAAATACATCCAGCATTTTGTTTTTAAATGTTCAGGAACTTCGCCTTCCAGACCAATTCCAACAACGTTAGTGGCAGAAGACATAAGCTCCGAAGAGCTTGCTATCAGTTGAGGGTCTTCCAATAACTCAGAGATATTATTTAAGGGAATTGTGCTTAGAAGGTTTTCATATTCGAAGATCTCTTCTCCTACCTTAACCCTCTTTTTTTTCCAATCAATATGAGTGACCTTTGAATTTAAAAGGACCTTCTTTAAATCAATGATGGAAGCTACTTCATCCCAAATCTTCCCTGTCCCACCTGATTTTGGAAACTGAAAGGTATTATTAGGGCCCCAACTAACATCATCAATTCCAGTTTCAATATTCTTTTGAATCCTTTCTAAGTCGATTTTTGCAACTCTTTCACCAACCCATTCGTAATTAAGCATCTCGGTGGGGTAGGCCCAGACTTTAAAATTATAGGGAAACATAAAGAGTTCGCAGAGGCCTTCGCCAAACGAAGAGAGTAACCAATCTTTAAAGCTGTTGAGTTTTAAATGAGTATCTCTTTTCTTTAATCCATTTAAGCAAGTATCACGGTCTTCTTTAGGAAGGCGGTGTAGGTTGTTTTGAAAAGGATAAGGAACAAACCTGTCTTTAATCCAAACCCAAGCTTCTCTTTCATGATTGAGCCAACCATCTTTACCGAGAGCGTGATTCATGGCCTTATCAAAGTATTCATAATGAGAGAATTGGACATGACCACCAACATCCCAAGTGAATCCTTTTTCATCTATATAACTAGTAGCAAGGCCGCCAACTTTATGTGAGGCTTCTAGGATAAGGTAGTCTGATTGATCTAAATCTTTTAAGCGATACGCAGCCCCTAGTCCACAAGGGCCAGCACCAATAATAAGATGTTTAACTTTTCTAGGCATAGAGCTTTTCGAGTTCAAAGTTCTTTTGATTTAATTCTAGCTCGATTTTAGAGACTTTGTAATTTAATTCAAAAGAGAACTTCAATAACTCGAAAAATGTTCTAGCACAGGCCTTGAGTAGACCCAATCTGATCAATGAGACTTGTCCGGTTTGTCTTTCTATATGTTCAACTTCAACTTCTGGATATGAACCTAAGTAGGATTTTGCCAAAACTGAGATAAAGACATTAGGTGCAAAGCAATTTAAAGGAAGACAATGAAGCATGGCCTCAAGGAGGTCGGTCTTCATTAATCTGTAAGGAATATTCGCATCAGCCACTTTGATACCTATAGAAAGGTTAAGAGTAGCTTTTAATATCTTAGAGATAACGATCCTAAACCAAGGGTCATTTCTTTGGTGGCGAATACCACTTATGAACTGAGATTCATTTCTTAATGCCCAGAGCTTTGAGAAATCACTTGGCTTAAATTGATCATCACTATCAACTTGGAAGATATATTCTGGTTTCATCTCAATAGCTGCGCGGTAACCATTGATTAAGGCATTGCCGTGACCACCATTAACTTGATCGAGTATGTATAATTGTGAGTGTTTTTTATCAAGCTGGTTAAGAACCTCAAGAGTATTGTCGGTACTTCCGTCGTTTACAAGGATGATTGAGAAGTTAATCTTTTGAAAACTTAAAGCACCTATCCATTCATCGACAACTTTCTCGATACAAGAGGATTCGTTATAGACAGGGATGACAACGGCTAAGTTATTCTGCTTTTGCATTTAGTCCTTTTTCAAAAGAAACAACTCATTTATTATACTAAGTATTAGAATTTGGTATTAGACGGTAAAAAAGGGTGTATCTATCTTTAAGACAATCTCCGAGATAACTACTCAGGTTAAAAACCTCGATAAGTCTCTGAAAACAAATATATTATTTATATCGTTATCAGCTTTCTTTGTCTTAGGTTCCTATCCTTTTATAAGAGCGTCAGCCACGGCACTGTTTATCCAACATAATGGAGCCAAGAATTCTCCTTTGGTTTGGCTGGGTTCTGTAGCAACTCTAAGTCTTCTTGTTACTTTCTATAACTTTTTTCAGACCAGATTTAAGATCCAAACATTGTTCTTATTTTCTTCATTAGGAACCTGTCTTGGTCTTTATTTTTTTTACTTTCTCCTTGAAGGAGGGGATTCCTTGTGGAGCTATCCACTCTTTATCTTAAAGGAAGCCTATATCGTTCTTCTCTTTCATATGGTGATAGGTTTTCTTAATAGTTCAATTGACCTAAAGCTAGCCAAGTCCCTCTTAGGTCCTCTTGGAGCCATTGGGAGTTTAGGCGGAATGATTGGAGGAATTGTTACTTCGAGCTACGCGAAGGTATGGGGATTAGAAGTTATCATTTTGATTGGTGTTTCTATGGTCTTGTTGGCAGGCCTTTCTTTTTGGTTTACTGATCACTCAATTAACCTCTCTGAAAATAAGAAAGCACCGAATGAGAAGAAGGATAGTTTATTTTCTGATATAGGTTCTGTGAAAGCTTATGTTCTCTCTATTGCAGGTATCATTGCCCTGGCCCAGTTCGCGATTGCACTTATGAACTTTAAGTTCAATCTTCAACTTGAAAGTATTTTTCCAGATAAGATTGGAAAAACAGAATTCTTGGCACAGCTCTATACGGCCGTAAATGGCATGAGCCTCTTTCTACAACTTCTGATTCTTCCTATTGCTCTTAAAGTTATAAAACTAAAGAATATTCACTTGTTCTTACCTAGTTCCTATTTAGGACTAATGCTCTTGATCTTACTTCTCCCTTATGGAGGCTTGTGGCCGATAGCATTAGGATTTTGGTTTTTCAAAAGCTTCGACTATTCGGTATTTCAGGCATCTAAAGAGCTTTTGTATTACCCCCTTGGAGCAAAGCAAAAATTTGCTGCTAAGTACCTAAATGATTTAGTCGTTTACAGGTTAGCGAAAGGGGCAATTTCTTTGATTCTCATCTTTATACAAAGCCCTATTGTTGTTAATATCATGCTCGTTGCATCTCTCGTTATTTGGGCCATCTTACTGATTCCCTTATTTAAATTTAAACCAAGAGAGAGCTAGGAGTTTAAATGAATCCATTTCTAGGAAAATTCGACACCCCTCACGGTGTTATGCCCTTTGATAAAATTAAGAATGAACACTATATGCCAGCTCTAGAAGCTGCGATTGAAATTGATCGAAAAGAAGTTGAAGCTATTAAAACTAATAGTGAAGAGCCTTCTTTTGAGAATGTCATCGAAGCCTTGGATAAAACAGGTGAAAGACTTGGCTATGTAACTGGTGTCTTCTTTAATCTTCACTCAGCAAATACTAATGATGAAATGCAAGAGATTGCAAAAGAGTTGTCTCCAAAGCTTACTGAATACGGAAATGAAGTTCTTTTAGATGAAGTACTTTTTGAGAAGATCAAGGCTGTCTTCGATAAACGTGACTCTCTTGGGCTCGACTCAGAACAATTAACACTTGTAGAAAAATTCTATAATAGTAGAGCTCAAAATGGTGCCCTACTTAAAGGGGATAAACGAGATAAGTTAAAAGAGCTAAACAAAGAGCTCTCTAAACTCTCTCTGGAGTTTGGTGATCATCTCTTAAAAGAAACGAATTCATTTGAAATGATCATTGAGAATAAAGATGAGTTAATCGGTCTTCCTGATAGTGCCATTGAAGCCGCTGAGATGACGGCTAAAGAAAAAGGTCAAGCCGGAAGCTGGGTCTTTACATTAGACTTTCCAAGTTTCTTTCCTTTTATGATGTACGCGGAGAAGCGTGAACTTAGAGAGAGACTATACAGGGCCTATATCTCAAGAGCTAATAATGGTAACGAGTGTGATAATAATGAGATTGTAAAAAAGATAGCTAATCTTCGTTATGAAAAAGCTTCTCTTCTTGGTTACGCTTCTCATGCTGATCTAACTCTTAAAGAAAGAATGGCCGCTAAGCCAGATACTGTTAAAACTTTCCTAGAAGACCTTCTCAATAAAGCAAAGCCGGTGGCTGAAAAAGAAATTAAAGACTTAATCGAATTTGTAAAAGAAAACAATGGACCAGAAGACTTTCAAGCATGGGACTATTCTTTTTGGGCAGAAAAACTTAAGAAAAAGAAATTTGATATTAATGATGAACTCTTAAAACCATACTTCAAGTTAGAGAATGTTGTTGATGGAGTCTTTACCGTTGCAAGTAAGCTGTACGGGTTAAGCTTCAAAGAAAATAAAGAGATTCCAACTTACCATGAAGATGTTAGGGCCTTTGAAGTCTTTAATGAAAAGAATGAATTTCAATCAGTCTTCTACGCAGATTTTTTTCCTCGAGGAGGAAAAAGAAACGGTGCTTGGATGACTAGTTATAAAGATCAATACATGAGAGATGGAGTTGATTCACGTCCCCATATCTCAATTGTTTGTAACTTCACAAAACCTACTGAAACAAAGCCTTCTCTTCTTACTTTTAATGAAGTTCTGACTCTCTTTCATGAGTTTGGTCACGCTCTTCATGGAATGCTTTCTAAAGGAAAGTATGAGAGCCTATCAGGTACAAATGTTTATTGGGACTTTGTAGAATTACCAAGTCAGATCCTTGAGAACTGGGCCTTTGAAAAAGAATGCTTAGACCTCTTCGCAAAACATTACGAAACAGGGGAAAGCATTCCTCAAGAGTATATTCAAAAGATTAAAGAGAGTTCAAACTTTCACGAAGGTCGAGCGACTCTAAGGCAAATCAGTTTTGCTCTAGTTGATATGGCCTGGCATAGTGAAAACCCTTCAAAGATTACCGATGTCTCTGCTTTTGAAGAAAAGATTACAGAGAGAACAAGAATTCTTCCCAAGGTAGCTGGAACTGCCTCAAGCTGCGCTTTTGGTCATATCTTTCAAGGTGGTTATTCCGCTGGGTATTATAGCTATAAATGGGCTGAGGTTTTAGATGCTGATGCTTTTGAAGCCTTTAAAGAAAAAGGAATCTTCAATAGAGAAGTGGCCGATAAGTTTAGATCCGAGATCCTTGAAAAAGGTGGGTCTGAGCATCCGATGGAACTTTATAAAAGGTTTCGAGGGAAAGAACCTACTCCTGATGCTCTTTTAAAAAGAGGCGGATTACTCTAATAAAATAAGGAAGAGCTCGCTCTTCCTTTTTTTTAATCTTTTGTGTCAAAGCTCTCAGGATCCCGGAAGACTTGCTTAACTTCACTGGTATAGAGGCTCTTCGTCTCAGGGAAAAACATCCTTATAGCTATTAAGATGACAAAACCAATTGAAGCGTAGTTGAGAATTTCGAAGGTACTCATTGTATTGCCTATGATTCCTATTAAGATCCCAGCGCCGACGTTGGGAATAATAAAGCAAATATCAAGAAGGCTATAGATTCTCGTTAAGTACTCAGTCTCGACAGTTTCTGAGAGATAATTGAGTTGAGAAGTAATCCTAACAAAGACCACAACTCCCCAAACAAAGATAACAACACAGTTTAAGTTAAAGTCTGAAACTCTTATCCATAGAGGAAAGAGGATGGCTTCAAGAACGACACTAATAATAATAAGCTTACTAGAGGAGTAGATCTTAGAGATCCTCCCGGTGATAGCTGCGCCAATAAGGCCACCAAGGCCAAAGGCCGCCATGAGAATCCCATAGTGAAAATCACTCTTGCCTAGGATTTCTTTTATAAAAGGAAGAAGTAATGGGATGAGTACGCCAATACTTCCGCCTAAGATAACTGTGTTTACAAGGACACATCTGAGTTCTGCTCGCTTCCAGACAAAGCTTAGTCCCTCCATTATATCTTTTCCCATTCCTTTTTTAGATGGGGTGACATTAGTAGGAGCTTTATAACTCATTCTATATAAAAGAAAGATCCCCAAGAAATAAGTCATTAGGTCAAAGAAGACAACTTCATTGATTCCTTTAAGAGAAGCATAGAGGCTAGCTCCAAGAAGGGGACCTAGCATATGGATGATCGCGAAAGTAGATCCAAATAAAGAATTAGCATCTTTGATTCGATCTGAAGGAACAACATCATTAACGAGGGTTTGTCTTGAGGGTTTAAAGATCCCTGTAAAGAAAGCAATAAGGCCGTTTATAAAAACCAACATCCAAGGACTACTGACAAAGAGCAACGAGAAGACAATGGGTATTCTTACGATCTCACAAAAGATGAGAAGTTTTCTTCGATTAAACCGCTCTCCTAAAGAGCCACCAAGTAAGCTTCCTAAGGTTAGAAAGACGAGAAAGACGGCACGATTAATTCCCATAAAGGATTTATCATCATTGGTGATGCTAAAGAGATAGAGCATCAACGCAGAGTCAGTAACAAAGCTACCTAGCTCACTGGTAAGCCCAGCGAGGTAGAGTCTTCTATAATTAGGAAGTTTTAAAATATTCTGTTTAGGCATCTTTTAATGACCCTAGACGGGTCAATGCCTCCGAGTACTCAGCCATTATTCTATCTACAATAACCTTAGTAGGTTCAATCTTATTAACAAACTCGATTGAAGGACCAGCACACCAAACGCTCTTGTAAGTTGCGCCCATAGCAGCTTTTTCTAAGAGCTTCATTCCTTTATAGAAGGTAAGCATCTTTACATATTTCTTAATCTTCTTATTTTTATTTAATAACTTCTCAATTGGATTTTGGTCAAGTCCGATCTCTTCTACATAAGGAGTTTTAATAACGGTACAAGGAGTGCCAGAGAGTTTTGTCGTTAGGGCAATATCTTTTGCGCCGTAATCAACAATGGCCTGCTTATATTCTTGAGTTACAGGAGCTTCGGTAGTAGCAATAAAGGGGCTACCCATACTTACACCTTCTGATCCTAGGGCAAGAACAGATAAGAGACCGGCTCCTGTTCCAACTCCACCAGCAGAAATAACGGGAATCGAACAATTCTTTTTTAACATTGGAACTAAGATTGAAGCTGGTGTCGGACCAGCATGCCCGCCGGCACCAGAGTTAACCGCGATAACAGCATCAGCTCCTAGCTCTTGGCACTTAATCGCATATTCAATATCTACAACATCACAAATAACCTTCACACCTTTTGATCCACAACGCTTAATAACGTCCTTTGGAGAACCAAGAGAAGTGATAATATAGTCAGGAAGATATTTTTCACAAAGAGCGATTTGTTTCTCTAAAAGAACATTACTCTTATTTACAATAAGGTTGATTCCAAAAGCTCCAGGACATTTTTCTTTAAGCTCTTTTAAGGCCGCTTCGAACTCTTCTGCGGTCCTATAATTGAGGGCAGGAATACATCCAGTGATTCCAGATTCCGCTGCTGCAATTGTCATTTCTATATTTGAAACCAAAAACATTGGCGCCATTATGATGGGGTATTTAATGTTAAACGTTTTAGTCAACCATGTATCAATCATCTGAGTGTCCTTATACTTAACTCTAAGTACTTGTTAATTCGTTTCTTTGACGTGAAATACGTCAAACTTACAACAAGTTTGTAAGAACATATTAGGTGAAAAAAAACGCAATTCATATAGGTGTCGCTAGACTTATTGAATAAGTAAAGAAGGTCAGGGATGACCAAGTCAAGCCAGTGGAGGGCGAGGATGCTAAAGACAGCAATAATTTCAACTATATTTTTAAGCTTGAGCCTGACAGCGAATGCTCACGAGGTAAAATGCGACTATAACGAGAAGAATGATTCTTCACCTTTAGTTTGGATTTCAATCGGAAGTGACGCTGTTAGTGAACTTCAAGGAACTTTTCCAGGTCAAAAACTAACGACTAATAAGAGCAACGATGGAATCTCTCTTATTCAAGTTAGAGAAGGACAAGTAAACTGTATTTCGGCCATGATGCACGAAAAATTTAAAAGATGCGGTGGCTTTGTTGTTCATGACAATGAAGAAAAAGGTCTTGAGACTCTTTACGCTACTGGCGAGAGAGAGTTTGGAGCAAAAGCTCTTACAGAAGACTACTCAATCAATAGAGGAGACATGGTTCGCCCCATGATTGCTCAAGTTCAAGCAATAGAGATTCAAAAAACAATTGAAAAACTTTCAAGCTTTAGAAACAGATACTACAAGTCTTCAACAGGTGTTGATTCTCAGAAATGGCTAAAGTCTCATTGGGAAAAGATCACTGCGGGAAGAACTGATGCAACTGTTAAATTCTTTAAGCATGACCGTTGGCCTCAACCATCTTTAATAGCAACTATTAAAGGTAAGTCTGATGATGTGATAGTTATTGGTGGACATGCTGATTCAATCGCAGGGTTTTGGGGACGTGAGAAAGCAAGAGCTCCAGGAGCTGATGATAATGCATCAGGAATTGGGACAGTAACAGAAATTATGAGATTACTTGTCGATTCTTCTTTTCAACCAGAAAAAACGATTAAGTTCATGGCCTATGCCGCTGAAGAAGTAGGGCTTTTAGGTTCTAAAGAAATTGCGACTAGTTTCAAGAATAAAGGAATCAATGTAGTTGGTGCCCTTCAACTTGATATGACTAACTATAAAGGCTCAGAAGTTGATATCGTGATGATGACGGATTTTACTAATCAGGCCCAAAACGCCTTCTTAGGAAAGCTGATCGACACATACCTTCCTACAATCAAGTGGGGCTATGACAAGTGTGGTTACGCTTGTTCTGACCACGCTAGCTGGAACAGACAAGGTTACCCTGTTTCTATGCCTTTTGAGTCTAAGAAGAATGATATGAACGGAAAGATCCACACTGGGAAAGACACTATCTCTCAATCTGGTGGAACTGCAGAACATGCTGCGAAATTTGCAAGAATGGGCGTAGCCTTCGTTCTTGAACTCGACAAGTAAACCCCAAAAACAATCAAAACCTTTGTCATTTTACCGAATCCTCTGGATTTGGTAGAATGGCTTAGTATTAACGATTTGAAAGAAAAGAGTTACCTTGGGTACAGAATCCCTTCAGGAAATCCCTGATTTTGCCGCCATCCGCGATTTACTAGAATCAGAACGGCGGACCATTATTAAAATTAATAAATTCTCAGAAGAAGACGAGTACGTTCGTTCTGTTGAGGATGCGGGTCTTGTTTTAGACTTAGTTGAAGAGATTCAAACGAAGCTTGATAAGTTCTTAAAAGAATATCCTTCCTTAACTAGTAAATTCAATAAAGATTATATTTCATACCTGGAATTTATTAATAGAGACTTTGTATTAGATCTTATCTTCTTAGATGATTGTTTATTTCCAGAAAAGGAAATGTTCTACTTTGGACAAGATGGGGGCCTTAGCCCTGAGTTCTTCAAGCTTCATATTAAAAGTATTGATGAGTGGTGTGAAGTAACCGAAGGCGATCACACTAAGACCCAAACAAACTTAAAAGAAAATTTTGATATTGATTTAAAAATGTCAGAGATGAACTGCCATTGTGTAAAATGTGTGGCGGATTATAGGGCCTTTACAAGAGATAAAGTCTTTGAAGACTGTAAAGAAGTTATCTCTGGTATTGAAGCTGAGATGTCTTCTCTTCTTGATGAAGGTGTTGAAGATGTAAATGATACCTATCGTGAGCTCCAGAAAAAACTCGATAGGATCTTTCATAAAGTTAGAACAAGGCTTAAGAGATCGACGATCAATAGACTAGATAGTCAGGTGAAATCGATTGTAAGAGATAAATTCACTTATCCATCTGAGTTGGCTAAAAGACGAGAAGTTGTTATTAAGCCAATCCTTATTAGGATGCTTGAAGAACAAGAGCTTAGTCCTGAAATCATCGAAGAAAGTGAATACAAAAGATTCTTTAATCAGATAAAAACTAATATCTGGAGAAACGAACATTATATTGGGCGAGAGTTTAATAAGATGGTTAAATCTCTCCTTCTTTTAAAAAGAAAAGATATCTCGGGAACAATTCTTCAAGAATACCTAGGAGAATTTTGGGTTCACTCTCAAGCGAGAAAGATTAAGAGAAAGATCGTCTATCATATGGGGCCTACTAACTCGGGTAAGACCTATCATGCAATCCAAAGGCTTTGTGAAGTTCATACTGGTTGCTACTTAGCACCCCTAAGACTTCTTGCGGCTGAATTATACGATACTATGAATCAAAAAGGCGCGGTCACAACGCTTCTTACAGGTGAAGAAGTTATCGAGATTGAAGGCTCGACCCATTATTCGTCAACGATTGAAATGGCACGGCTTCAAGAACATTTTGATTGCTGTGTTATTGATGAAATTCAAATGATCACTGATCCTCAAAGAGGCTGGGCTTGGACAAGGGCCCTGGTTAATATCTCAGCGGATGAAGTTCATATCTGTGGTGATCCATCAGTTCTAGAATTGGTCAAAATGATCGTCGAAATGTGCGGCGATGAAATGGAGATTAAGAACTACGAAAGAATGACTGAGCTTAATGTAGAGAAGAAACCCATCACTCTAGGAAACCTAGACCGCTCTGATGCACTAATTGTTTTTTCAAGAAGGCAGGCGCTTAAATATAAAATGGATCTAGAACGGCTAAATTTTAAAGTCAGTATCGTCTACGGAAGGCTATCTCCAGAAGTGAGAAGAGAGCAGGCCCGTAAATTTGATCAAGGTGAAACAGATATTTTAGTAAGTACCGATGCTATTGCTATGGGGATGAACCTTCCTATTAAAAGGATTATCTTCTCTACACTTTCAAAGTTTTTTAATAATCAAGAGCATGTCATTAGTGCTAGTGAGATTAAGCAAATCGCTGGTCGAGCTGGGCGCTATCAACGTTTTCCTGTTGGCTTTGTTTCTTGCCTAACTCGAGTTGAGGATGGGATTGATCAGATTGAAGAGGCCATTGGTGCTATTCTTGATCAAAAAAAGAAATGTATGGTTGGTCCCGATTTAGATATCTTTAGCCAAGTGAATAAGGCGCTAGAAGATAATAGCCTTCCAATGCTTAGGCTCTCTGAGTTTCTTAGGCTCTTTAATACTATGCAGTTTAAGAAACCTTTCTTTTGCGTAGAGCTTGGGGAAATGATTGATCTAGCTGAAATAGTTGAAGAAGCAAATTCTGAAGAAGTATTAAGCTCCTCAGAAATATTCGGCTTTACTTGCGCTCCTGTAAACCAAGGGCTCTTGGAGCATGTTCAATACTTTGTTTGGATCTTAAATAAATACGTAAATAATGATCCGATCTTCTTTGATCCCATTGATCCGAACTCAGATGATATTGATTATCTAGAGACAACGATTAAATGTGTGGAGCTATACCAATGGCTTGCTAGGCACTTTGATAATAAGAACTTTAGCTTTGATGACGAAGTTCTCCATGCCAATAAGGCTCTTGCTGTAGAGAAACTAAATCTACTTCTTTCAAATAAGATTGTTCCAACTTGTTCAAGCTGTGGACAAAAAATTGAAGAGAATTCAAAGTTTGCTATTTGCGAGGCTTGCTTTAAGCAGCGTCGTTATGGTGGATCTTCTCGAGGTAGAAGTGGAGGCGGAAAAGCTGGATCTGGAGCAGGAAGAAGAGGCTCAAGACCAGGTAAGCAGACACCAGGGACGAAAGATGGTAATGCAAAGAAGAAATCTAGAAAAAGAAAATTCAATAAGCGCTAGTGATGAAAGCTAGCGACTTTAGTAAAGAGATTCTTTTAGGTAGCAGTTTAGATTCTAAACTTTTTAACTGCAATGATCTTGTCTTTGATGAATTTGAGGGTAGAGATATTCCTTTGACTCCTAGCCGATCAAATGAAATTCAGTTCAGTGAAAAGCAAGGTAAATTCCCTAAAAGAAATACCTTAAATAATGACTCCAATAAAGCCTTGGCGCTTCACTTCTTTGCTAATCATGAATTATTAGCGATAGAGATGATGGCAGCTGCTCTTTATTGCTATCCGACTATAACTGAAGAGGATAAGAAGTTTAAAAAGGGAATTGTATCCGCTTTAAGGGATGAACAAAAACATTTTAAGCTTTACGTTGGTAGAATCAATGAACTCGGATCCGATTTTGGTGATTTTCCGGTCAATGATTTCTTTTGGAAACAAATGCCTGATTTAAAGACCCCAAGTGAATTCTTTTCCATGATGTCTCTTACCTTTGAGATGGCGAATCTTGATTTCTGTATTCATTATAAAGAAATCTTTGAATCTCTTGGGGATGAAAAGACGAGTTCAATCCTTAATACAGTTTTAGAAGATGAAATCTCTCATGTATCAATTGGGCGTCATTGGTTAGAACAGTGGAAACCTACTGGTAGTTTATGGGATTATTATAAGTCTTTATTACCTGAAAAGATTACTCCCGCTAGAGCAAAGGGGATGATCTTCTCTAGAGAGGCCAGGGCCAGAGCAGGCTTTAGTGAAGACTTTATTGATTCTTTAGATAATTACCGAGATGACTTCTTAGTTACAAGTAGAAAAAAGTGGAAGAAATAAAGAGCCTCTTCAAGGCCAACTTTGATTATGAATCAGTCCTTTTTGAAAACCGCACTGACCCTAAGGTAAATGAGTTATTCGAACACTTGTTTTTTTATTGCAGCGATAAAAGTGAAGGTCTTCTAACGAATAAGAATTATAGCGAAGAGTATTTTGAGTATATAAAGAAGGCTACCGGATTTAAGAATCAAACTAAAAAAAATGGGAAAGCTCTTAATTGGTGGGGCGACTTATCTAATTTAAAAAAAGAAAAAGAGCTTAATTCTAAACTAACCTCCCTTGAAATATCAAACCTCCTAAACTCAAATGCCTCTGTCGCTACAGAAGTCAGGGAAGTTAATGAAATTGAACTCCTTCTAAAAAAGCATGACGAGATCTTTATTCGTACTCCCTATGAAAGATCGGGAAGAAAAAACCTAATCATAGATAGAATTGAAGACTTTGATAAAAACCTTAATCAAGTAGAGAAACTACTGAAATCTAGTTCTCTGCTTGTTGAAAAACATCAAAAAAACCGAGACTATGATTTAGGAAGTACATTTGAAGAATCGGGGGGGAAGTTCAAGCTTTCTTTTCAGATTAAAAATTTAAATGATTCAAAGGGCGTCTTTAGAGGAGGAATTCTCTTAAAGTCTAAAAGAGGCGGTTTAGAATTAGAGAAGATAGCAAGCGAGTATTATAAAAGAGGAGCTAGATCTAAACTTCAAATAGACAGTTTTAGATTTGGTGACGATTGGAATTGGCTATGTGAAGTCAACTATCGAAAAACGATGGGGCATATTATTAAAAAACTAAGCCGTCTCTGTCCTCCTGCGAATGAAACAGCTCTTTTAGTAACTCCATCATCTTGGCTTAAGAAATTTCCAACCCTGAAAAACCTTAGTCATAAGCTAGAGGAAATAGATGGCATCTTTCCTCTTTCCCCTATAGATTCACCCGTAAAATTTTGGCTAGTAACAGCAAGTGATACTAAGAAACTTTATAAAGAAGTCATTGATTGGTGGAGTGTCGTAGGCCTTAAAGGACGTGAGTTTCCAACAGTTTTTTCAAAAATTATAGAAGACTAATAAACTCCAGAAACCGAACCCCCGATTCAATCGCCAAAGAGAAGATTACTCAAGTAAGGGATCCTTTTAAATTTAATAGCTTAAGTCATTTAGAATAAATTTCGATAAGTATAATAGGTAAACAGATAAAGGTTATCAAAATGTTTGAAGACTTAATTAAAAAATTAAAAACATCGATTGAGGAGCTCCGTAAAAAGCTCCCTGGTGGAAGTTCGTCTGAAGATGATGATGATGAGTATGAAGATGATGATGAGTATGAAGAAAAGTACCATGGCGATGAAGATGAAGATGACGATGGTAAAACAGTAAAAGTTCAAATCAAAGACCTTCTCAAAGAGGGAAGCGATACTGGTGCAGATACTAAAGAGAAGACTCAAAAGATTTATTCAGATAGTGAAGATGATGATGAAGACTATGACGATGAAGACGATGAAGATGAAGATGAAGACGCTGACGCTGCTGCAAAGAAAAGAAAAAAAATATTAATCTATGGTGCAGCCTTGGCCTTAGTAGGAGTACTCCTTTTAGATCCTCAAAAAGAAGAAGAGATTCCTGCGCCAGTTAAAATCGTTAAGAAAAAGAAGAGGGCAAGGAAAAAACCTAGAAAGAAACCTGCTGCACCAACTGCAGTAGAAAAGCCAGCAGAGGTTCCCGAGGTAAATGTCTTAGATGAGAAACCTAAGGTCGTAGACATACCACCAGAAACTCCTGTGGAAGTTATTAAGCCAATTGAACCAATTGAGACCATAGAGCCTCTAGAGCAACTAGAAGCAGATCCAACTCCAGTGGCAGAAGCTCCGGTCACTCCAGAACCTGCTGCAACGATAGAGCCTCTAGCAGAAATTAAGCCGATGGGAGAAGCCTCTGATGTAGGTGAGATTGATACTGGTATGGACATGAAGATTGGAGATGATGCTGGAATGACTGAAACCCCTGAAAAGAACTCAATGGCCTCAATGATTGAAAAGAAGGTTGAATATATCTCCCCTCCTAATTATGAAAGAAGCGGTAGAGGTCTTGTTTATAATTGCGTAGCAAAACATTGGGCTTGTGTTGATAAGTTTAGTTATCTAACTTGCCGAGAGAATACAAAATGGTCAACGGAGAATTCTAAGGTTCCTGAGTGTGTAACTAAGAATGTGTATGCATCGCTAGACGATTGCGTGACTATTCAAAAACATTATATCGAAAAATCTGAGCCGACTGGTTTCTGTGACGGATCTAAGCCTTCTGTGGAAGAGACAAGCGTGGAAGATGAATTAAACCTTCTTGAGTAAATTACCAACCACGATAGCCTTCGACTTTCTTTTTCTTCTTCATTTTTAGAATTTTCTTACCATCAACGATCTCTGTGTAGTTAAAAGACCAAGATAGCTTTTCATCAGCTTCAAAAGGCCATTGGACAAAGCTTGGTTTAAAGACAAGTTTAAAGCCTTTCTTCATTTCGATAATAGCATCAGCACAGGCTTGCCCTGCTAAGAACCACATTGTTTCCTTACCGTGATAGGTGAACCTTTGTGAACTTATTGGTGCCGGTAGAGCTATATCTAAAGGGGGCTCTGTTAACCATTTTAAAGTGTAAGCTCTATTACCTGAATCTAACAAAGTGACACGCCAGTTCTTCAAATTATTTACACGTTCGAATTCTTTGATGGTGATATTTATATCTACACAAACCTTATTATTCATATACTTTTCATTTAATTTTTTCTCAAACCTTTTAGCTTGGGATGCTGTAAGGCTTCTTCCTGCTGAGAGCTCTTTAGCGTGAGCGTCTAGGTAGGCTCTGCTAATGGGATAAGCGCTAAGTGCGTAGTTTCCACCTGCCATCGTTTTCTTTCGAGTCAGGTTGACTCTGATATCTTCACTAGATAAAGATTCCGTTCCGACCCCAGTAATATAAGATTCGGAGTAGTCGACTTCATCTTGTTTTAAAGTAGAGCAACTTGAGAGAGATAAGATAAGGCAAATGGAGAAGATGTTTTTCATCCTCCAAGTATGCCTCAAAATTTGTTAATTAGGAATGTCTAGGCAGCGTCTTTTTTGAACTCGCCTGCGATAATCTTTAATGAGAAAGTGTCAGATTGGTCCGCTCTATCCTTAGTTAGGGCCTTGATGAATTTCTCTACTAATTCAGGGTCAAATTGTGAGCCCGCGAATTCATCAAGTTCAGCAAAAGCAACTTCATAAGGAAGACCCTTTCTATAAGGCCTAGTAGAGGTCATGGCGTCAAAAGTATCTGCAATTAAAATCATTCTAGAAAAGAGGGGGATATCTTCGCCTTTCAACCCATCAGGGTATCCGCGGCCATCATATCTTTCATGATGGTGTTTAGCATTTTTAGCAACTTCTTCAAATGGTTCAAAGCCTTCTAGGATCTCAGCAGACTTTGAAGGGTGCTGCTTCATTTGTAAGAACTCTTCATCATCAAGTCTGGCTGGTTTTAAAAGAACAGCATCAGGTACGGCAATCTTTCCAATATCATGAAAGAGAGCAGACATTTCTAGGTCATAAAGAGTCTCTTCATCAAAGCCCATTTCTTCACCAAGCTTTAATGTAAAATGCGTAACTCTAAGACTATGGCCAAATGTATAATGGTCCTTACAATCAAGTGCCTGAAGAATAGATCTTACGGCCTGTTCACAAACTTTCTTTTGTTGTGACTTTAGTTCCTTGATTTCCTCTGCAAGAGCTTTGGCTTTTTGTTCAGCTCTGGCTTGCGCAATAGGAAGTACATTTGATTCTTTTTCAGTCTTTTTCATATAGCTAACCCAAATAGTCGGTTATTGTCCTTCTTCTATTTTAAAGGACTAACAGGTTCTTTTCGGCATTTGTGGGGTAATTCTTTAGAATTTAGGGGGGGGCTCTTGTAATTACGACGAGTTGTCACAAAAGGCATTTTTGGGTGAACTGCCTCTATCCTTGGGCATTTTACTTAAGTAATTGGAATCTTTGGGTCCATAACTGTTCAAAATAGCGTGAGGCCTGTAGTATAGGAAAACGTGAAAAAGCTAATTTTTATATCTAAAGGAATGGAAGAGGGAGATGCTGCTGCCTACATCGAGAAGATGGCGGATCAGCTGAAGGCAGATTTCCAAAAACATGACCTTGAAGATTTTATTTCTTCCCCTACTGATCATTGTCTTTCTGAACAATGGGTCTTTTTTAAATGGCCTCTTACAAGAGAAACTGAAGAGTTACTGGATGTTCTTAAGTTAGGGCATTATGTTGTCTATGATAATGATCAAGGACATGACTCAGAATTTATTTCTTATCTAGAGAAAAACTCTAGCTTGATCTGTCCAATAGATACATCACGAGACTATAGATTTCATATTCCCTTATTGAGAAGTGCCTTAGAAGTTAAAAGTGAAATCGGTAGGAAAGACCTGGCAGAGGTTGGCGAGGATTTGAATGATATGATTCAGTTCTCATTAGAAGAGCTACAAAGAGTTAAACGCCTCCATGAAAAAGTCGTTCCTATGAAGAATGATAATTTTAAGGGTGTTCAGATATTATCAAAGTTTGCTGCTGGTGAAGGGGCGGGAGGAGAATTCTTCGATATCGTCAAAGGCGACCAAGAAGTCCTACTCCTTTTAACTAATACTTCTAGCTACGTTGCCTCAAGTGTTATCTTATCTCACTTTGAAAAACTTAGGGCCTATCAAACCTTTGGCCTCGATAGAATAAAAAGTTTTGTTAATGAACTCTCTGCAGAACTAAAAGACCTCGAACTCTTAGACACGAAGAACTCAGATACTCTTCAGATTCTAGTGGCGAAGATAGATCTAAGTAAAATGAAGATTGAAGGCTTTCAGTATGGAAAAACCGAATTGGTTTCTTCTAAAGGGCATTATCTCTCATCTAATGAGATACCTCTTAGTAAAGAGTTTCTCGATCAAGCGGCGTTTAGTTTTGATTTAGAAAGAGGAGAGAGGTTAGTTATCTCAAGCCCTGGTGTAAGAAAGAACTGTGGCGGTTTCATGGATAATAAAAAGTATGAAGACTTTGTAAAAGAAAGACTTCCTCTTGGACCAAGAGAATTATTAAACGAAGTATATTTTCAATTAAAGAAAAAAAGAGAGTCAGACTTTCTACAGTTTGATGCATCCGTCATTTATCTAGAGGTAGACAAAAATGTTATTATCGAAGTTTAGTTTATTACTTATGTCACTTATCCTAACGAGTACTTCTTTCGCTAACTTTACAGAAAAAGAATGCTTAGATTCAAGTTTCGAATTGAAAGTAACTCACAAAGATAAGCGTACTTTTGGTTTGGCCAAGGTCTCTCTTTCAATTGTTAAAGAAAAATGTGAGCTGACTGTAAAACACGATAAATTTAAGTTTGTGAAAAATGAATGGAAGGTAGATGTTTGTAGAGAACCTGTTCATATTAAATCAGGTGTTAAAGGTGTCGAAGTCTTAAAGAAGATAGGACCTTGCCCTAATAAAAAATCAGCTGATTTTTGTGATGCTTTAAAGAGTATTAAAGAAGTCGTTCAAGATGACGGGCTTATTTTTGCCCCTGGAGAAAAAGAAAATATTTCAACAGACCACGGGAAGATCTATTGTTCGTACCAGTTATTAAAAGGTTACTTAGACAACGATAGGATTTATAGCCGCTATGCTCAGCCTAAAAAGGTAATTCAAGAAGTTATGATTGAAAAAGAAGCTCCTTCAAGTGAAGGTACACCAGAGCCTTTCGAAGGCGGACCAGCAGTTGATCCTACTCCTCCAGAGAGTAAGGGTCAGACCGGATCGTTCTAATTATTTAACGGCCTTGAAAGCCTTTTCAAGGTCGAGGATTAAATCATCAATATGTTCAATGCCTACAGACAATCTAATAAGGTTGTCTGAGATTCCTATTTCCTCTCTGACTTTCTTTGGAATTGAAGCATGAGTCATAATGGCAGGATGTTCAATGAGACTTTCAACGCCTCCTAGACTTTCAGCTAAAGCGAATATCTTAACAGTTGAGAGAAATCTTTTACTATCGCGAAGTGATCCCTTGAGGAAGAAAGTAATCATGCCCCCAAACCCACTCATCTGCTTCTTTGCTAGTTTGTGATGGGGATGAGACTTAAGCCCTGGATAAACAACTCTTTCAACCTGTTTGTGATCCTCTAGGAACTTGGCCACTTTCAAAGCATTTCTCTGATGCTCTCTCATACGAATGGATAATGTCTTAATCCCTCGGAGAACTAACCAAGAGTCAAAAGGGGATTGCGAGGGACCAATAGCATTTTGCAAGTACCAAATCTTGTCGTACCACTTCTTTGAGTTCGTCATAAGGCAACCGCCGACAACATCACTATGACCATTAATATACTTAGTCATAGAGTGCATAACAAAATCTGCACCGAGACTTAGGGGGTTTTGAAAGATGGGACTCATAAAAGTGTTATCCACCATGACGAGTGTTCCGTACTTCTTGGCAATGGTCGAAGTTTTCTTTATATCTGTTATTTTAAGAAGTGGATTGGTTGGAGTCTCAAGCCAAAGCAAAGCTGGCTTATGCTCTTTGAGTGTCTGTTCCACTAGTTTTGAGTCAGTGGTGTCAACAAAGATAAAGTTGTAAGACTTATTTAAAACGGTCGTGAAAAGCCTATATGTTCCACCGTAGACATCATCACCGCAAACAATAGTAGAGCCTTCTTCAAAACTTTTTAAAGTTAACGTGGTTACAGACATTCCGGAAGACATGGCCAAAGCATACTTAGCACCTTCTAGGGAGGCTAAATTTTCTTCGAGTCTCGTTCGTGTTGGATTATGGCTACGCGTATATTCATAACCTTTGTGTTTTCCAGGAGAGGATTGCACAAAGGTTGTTGTTTGAAATATCGGTGGCATGATGGCGCCTGTTTCTTTGTCAGGCTCACCACCAGCATGAATAACCTTCGTCGATATATCGAGTTTTTCTAATTCAGATCTTTTGATTAGAAGCTTCCTTTTTGTGAAATATACTGAAGGATATCGATATCAGTCATAATATTGATAACTTTCCCGTCTTCAGTAACAAGCACAACTTCTTTATTAAGAAGAGCTTCCGTTACTGTAGAGAGAAGCTCACCACTATCAATCACTTTAAACTTATTACTATAAGCTAATGAGATATTATCAGTTAAAGCAAAGTCACCATTGAAGACAGGTCTTAAAAGGTTCTTCTCTTGAACCATACCAACAACAGAATCATGACCATAAACAGGAATCTGACTAATGCCTTTTTCTTCCATCATCTTAACGGCGTCACCAATTGTATTGATATCTTTTAGAGTAAAGATTGTTTGCTTATCTTTTCCAAGGTCAGCAAGCGCCTCGGAGACCATGACATTAAAGCTAGGATCATTATAATTATTATCACTCATCCAGTCGTCGTTATAGATCTTTGAAGCGTATCTGTTTCCAGAATCGTGAAGAAGAACAAGAATTTTTTCAGGCTTATCTAGCTTTTTAGCATATTTGATAGCGCCGCAGATAGCCGCACCAGCAGAACCACCAGCGTAGATTCCTTCTTTTTTAAGAAGAGCTCTTGTCATTAGAAAGCTTTCTTTATCTCCAACCATTTCCCAAGAATCAATTTTATCAAAGTCGTAATTCTCCGGGATAAAGTCTTCTCCAACACCTTCAAGAACATAAGAATAAGCTTTTCCCATCTTTCCCGTTTCAGCGAATTCTTTTACGATTGAGCCTTCACAGTCGACGCCAACAATTTTTTTGGTTGGGTCTTTTTCTTTAAAGTACATTCCGCAACCAGTGATCGTTCCACCAGTTCCGACTGTCGCCATAAAGGTGTCAAATTCTCCACCAGTTTGTTCCCACATCTCTGGAGCTGTCCATGTGTAGTGAGTATTTCTGTTATGAAGATTGTCATATTGATTGACGTAAAATGAATTTGGGATAGTTTCACTTAGTCTCTTAGAAACTGAGTAATAAGATCTTGGGTCTTCTGGTTCTACAGCAGTTGGGCAAACAATAACTTTTGCACCGAAGGCACGAAGGTTATCAACTTTTTCTTTAGACTGCTTGTCGGCCATCACAAAGATGCATTTATAATTATGAACCGTGGCCCACATCGCAAGACCTACACCAGTATTACCTGAAGTACCCTCGATGATTGTTCCACCTGGTTTTAACTTTCCCTCTTTAACTGCTTGATCAAGCATGTAAGCACCAATGCGATCTTTTGTTGATCCGCCTGGGTTCATGTATTCAAGTTTTACATAGATTTCTGATTCGACATCTTTAGTCACAACGTTCAATTTAACGATTGGTGTTCCACCAATGGCATCAAGTACGTTTGCTTTAGTTCCTTTCAACATAATAATTCCTCTTTGGAGATCGAGGAATCTAAAGCATTTTTTCCCAGTTTTTAGTGAGCATGATGACATGCTCAAGGGGAGAAGGGCCTAGAACCTCTGGAAATTCCAAGATTGTTTTAAAGTTCGTCTTCGCAAAGCTTTTTAACTCATTTTCTCTCTCTAGCATAGAGTTACGAAGAATTTGTCCGTCAGGATTTGTCTCCTCCCAACTGTCTATATAAGGAGCCAGGCATTTATTGATCGCCAAGAAGTTGTCGCTATGCATAAATTCAACAGCTTCCTCTTGTAACTCTTTCGCTTCACCAATCTTATGCTGCTCTACAGAGGTGACGAGAAACCAATTTGAGAAGCTTTGTTGACGAAGTTTTTCTTGAAAATTAAGAGCCGCTAAAAAGGATTCTCTATTTTTATAAAGGGCCGCAACAGCATCAACAAAGACATCTACAAACTCAGCCCCTGTTACCTTTTCTAAATAAGAAAGTAGCTTCTTAACACCACTAGAGACAAGTTTCCCAAAGATGCTTTTTTCTTTTTCTATGCCGCTAGCAATACTTTTCCCTAGATACTTAAAGATCTCTACAAAAGTCTTATCAAAGAATTGATTGATCTTCTGGCTAGCATTTAGGAAATCCATAAAGTGTTTTCCAGGAGGAGTGTCTAAGATAATGACATCAAATTCTCCATCAGTAATACGACTTTGAACTTCAATGGTGGCCATGATTTCATTCATACCTCCATGAGGTCTAGTGAGAATCTTTAAAATAGGATTATCGAGGTCTTTAATGGAGTTGCTTTTTTCACCCATTCGTTTCAAGGTGTGGCTCGGAGACATCAGAAGAGCGTGAAGTGAGCCCTTGAATTCGCCAAGTTCCTCTTTAAAATCATCAATTGGTACTTGTTGAACTTCACCTGAGTCATCATCACTTAGGTTTAAGATTTGCTTAAGTCTTTTAGCGGGATCGATTGTGATAAGAAGAACTTTCCGTCCAAGCCTTGCTAAATATATGGCCCTTGAAGTAGCTAAAGTTGTTTTACCAACGCCACCAGTGCCACAGAATATTTCTATTTTCTTATTGTTTAACTCCATTTGAAATCACCTTTAAGGTATTTATTGGCAGAGTTAACAATGTTTTCAAACTTAATATCGGTAAAGTATGGCAGCACTCCTATCTTAGAACTTGTTAGTTCTGAGATATTCTTAAGCGCTTCATCTTCCATGGAAACTTTCTGTTTCAGAAAATCTGGGAGTTCAGCTTCTTTGGCCTCTATATAAGGAACCTTGCTAAGGTTTCCATTGGCTAAAAACTTAATATTATCGATATTCATAGAGGCGAGCTTCTCACCTAATTCCACACCTTCTTGAATCGCCATACGAGAAGGAAGAGTGGCAATCCAAACCTCTAGGTTACCTTCTGTATGAAGGAACTTATGCATCTTATTGATGTCTTCTACTAAGAGCCCATCTTTAAACATATCTTTAAAATTATGAGTTGATTGAAAGAGAGTTAAGGAATGTCCCGAGGCCGGTGCATCTATAACAATATGCAAACTAGGATCAGCATTGAGTTTATCAATGATATGACCCAAGAGGATCATTTGGCTGAGAGCTGGAAGCATATTAAAAAGAGAGCTAAAGAAGGGAGTTTTCATGATCCAGCCAGCTACCATTTCACTCTTTAACTTTCGTCCCATATATTCTTTCATTGATTGCTCTAAGAAGAGTTCAAAGTGAGGAATACCAAGGGCAGTTAGAGTTTCAAATCTTGGAGAGACATCAAAGCTATTGTATTCGGCGTTTATACCTTGGTCTTTCAAGGTTTTCGTTAACGCCATGGCCAGAGTTGTTTTACCAACTCCGCCTTTACCTGTTACGACATATAATCTTGAAGGCAGATCCGTATTAGAAGTGGAAAAAGCCTGTGATGAGGAGTTTGAAATAGGAACCTTCTACATCTGGAGCGAGCTCTTGTTTAATATCAAAAGGGTTATGGTATTGCGCCAGAAGACCAATTGTAAATTTGTCATTTAACTTTAAGTCACCGCCAGCACCAAAATGGTAACCGAAAACAACCTTAGATTGAGACTCCACAAGAGCATTATTGATTATTCTTTTAACCTTTGGAGAGTAGAAACCTAATCCTACAACAGCAAAAGGAGCGAAGTTATCAAAGTTATAAAGCTTTGCCTTGATCCCAGTGGCTAGTCCCGTAAGTCTTACATATCTTCCTTCGTGGGAATGCTTATGTGAGTGCAGATCTACGAGGAGGTCAAAAGAGTGACTTGCAGAATAGTTATAAAGAATATCAAAAGTGATCTTGTCTTCACCATTATCGTCAAAGTCTCCTAAGATGGAGGTTTGCCCAAGTCCAATTCCTAGGGAATGAACATTAAGAGCGCCTTGTGGACGGGGTGATTCACTTCTAGCTGCAGGAAGGGCAGCTGCCTTTTTCTCATTCTCTTTAGAGGTAAGCTTTTCTATCTTAGTCTGAGAAAACGAAAAACTGGTAGAGACTACAAATAATGTAGCTCCTACCAGTATATTTCTTAAACAATTAAATTTCATAATCTTACCGTGAAACGGTTAGTACAAACTATAGCTTAGTTTAAAGTACTTGGAGTTTCAACAGTTGCGTTAACTTCTGTATTCATGAAAGGCTTGAATTCAGTAGTTGTTTCAACTTCAGGAGCCGTAGTTCCTTCTAATGATCTGATATAACCAGTAAATGTACCTTCTTCAGAACGGATAACACGCTTTAGAAGTTCAGTATCACCAGCTTTCAGAGACTTTCTTTCTTGATCGAAAAGAAGTTGGATCTGAGTAGTGTAAGTGATGTCATTCTTAGTCTTGTTGTCGATTACTTGAATCTCGTGACCTTCGCGGATAATCTGAGCGATTTCCTCAAGAGTTACGTAACATGACTGATGCGTGTCATACAGCTTACGGTTTTGGTACCTTTTGATAATTCGTACTTCGTTCATCTTAGTTTCCCCTATGTGATGAAAGTAATTAAACTTTGTTTTCCCTTGTTTTTTTATTTCCCTAAAACAAAAACAATTCATTCTTTATGCGAACTCAGAGCGTTTATAGCATCATTTGTTATGATTTTAACGTGGCGTGTAGAATTTTCTATGACGCCTTTAAAACCATGTATAGGGCAAATGATAACAGTAACTTAGATAAGGAATCATGGTTCCTGACCCGCGGCTACTAATGCCTTGCTTCGCTTTAGTGTCCGAAGAAATAGCAACTTTCATTTGATGCTGTCAACCATGATGGACGAAAAAATGGCCCTCGAGGTCAAAATTAACCAATTTTTGTCTAAAATAGGGGTTTTGATGCGACGCACGTCCGATAACCGTACAATAAAACATGGGTTTCATGGCAATTTATTCCATTTAACCAGTAAATGCAGTTTTTTCTAAGAAGCTTCTTCAATAGATCGAAAAGTAACTGAAGCTGGAGGGTTTTCCCACTAAGGGATCACTGACCCCAGTTTATGGAAAGGCTAGTATGAGTAAAAACCTTATTTTGATCGCTTTAATAATGTCCATGTTCTCAGCGTGTAGCTCTCTTAAGAGTGAACCTGAAGATGTTGCTGAGCAGACTCAAGAGACGAAAGTCCATAGCATTGAGTCAGCTGAAAAAGAGATGGATGCTCTAACTGATAAGGCCATGAAGTCATCTAAAGAATCAAGAGAGTACCTAGCGACTGACCTTTATATTAAAGCCAATGATGCCTCTATTAGAGGCGATGCAGCTACAGCAGCCTTTCTTTTTAAGTATGTTTTAAAGCTTGCACCAGAAGATCTTTACCTAAAAAAGAAATACGCCATTGAACTGATCAGAGTTGGCCAGCTAGTGGAGTCTAAGACCTACCTAGAAGAGATCTTCGTAGAAGAAAAATTCAAAGATGAGACGACAGGCTTAATCCTTGGTGGTGTTTATACTGCTATGGACCAGGGGGCCTTGGCCTTAAAGACCTATGAAAAAGTTGTTAAGTTCAATCCTAAATCAGAAGAAGCCTGTGTCTTTCTAGGAAAGGCCTATGCTCTAGATGACGAGCATAAAAAAGCAGTGAAACTCTTAAATAATTGCCAAAAGAGAATGCCAAAGAACGGCATCTTTTCTTACTACCTCGGGAAGATAAACTTGAACCGAGAGAAGAGAAGCTTAGCGATGAAGGATTTTAAGAATTCTCTCAAACAAGATCCAAGCTTCTATCAATCAGCAGTGGCTCTAGGTCTACTTTACGAAGAAAAAGAAAACTTCAAGAAAGCGAAAAAAGTATACGAAAAATTCTTAGTCAAAAACCCCACTAGCTATCCAGTTCTTACGAGAATTGTTCAGTTAAAATTCGCGACTGAGGATTATGAGAATATTATCGATTATGCTGAGAGGCTTTCAAGCCTTGATTCAGATGATCTTAACTTAAAAGTTAGGTTAGGGATTCTTTATACTGACAAGAAGCAATACGATAACGCCATTGGGATCTTTAAAGAAGTTCTAGTCGCCATGCCAGATAGTGACAAAGTCCTTTATTACCTAGGTTCACTCTTCTTACAAACTGAAGAGTATGAAGTGGCTATTGGTTATTTTAATAAAATCGAATCACAAAGTGCTCTTTTTCATGACAGCCATATTCAAATGGCCCAAATCTTAAGTGCTATGGCCCTTGATGAAGATAAAGAATTTGGTCGTTTTGAAGAATTTGTTAAAACTAGTTCTGAGAAGCATGAGGAATTAGCCGTAGAGCTTAAAGTAATGCTAGCGAGCTATCACGAAGAGAAGAAAGACTTCGGGAAGGCCATCGATCTAATGAACGAAGTTAGAGAGAAAAAGGCTTATACTGAAAACCATGATTACTATCTCGCTTCTCTCTATGAAAAAGTGAGAAAGTTTGAAGAGTCTAGAGTGGTTATTGAGCAGCTCTTGGCCAAGAACCCGAATAATGCTCACGCTCTTAATTTTTTAGGTTATTCCTTACTAGAACAAAATACTGAGCTTGATAAAGCCTTTGCTTATATTAAAAAAGCGGTCGACTTAAAGCCTGAAGATGGCTTTATTAGAGACTCTCTTGGTTGGTACTATTATAAAACCGGCAATTTAGAAATGGCCCTCGTTGAGATTAAGAAGGCTTGGGAATTGGTTAAGACAGATGTTGTCATCACTAAGCACCTCGCTATAATCTATGAAGGGCTCAAGAAATATGGGCAAGCTAAAAAGTTCTATAACGAGGCGTTAAAGCATTGCAAAGTTCAATCAGAAACAGACGAAGTGATGAAGGCGATTACAAACTTAGAGAGCTTGCGTCTTCCAGCTTCAGAATAATACCGATCCTTTTAGGAGCAGCCTTATTTTTAGGAAGCTGCTCAAGCCTCACGAAAACAAAATCTCAAGCAGCTTTTAAATCTCTTTGCCTCTCTGGTGGTGGCAAGGGCAGGATTGCCTTAGCGGATGGAAAATACGTATTCAGCTATGAAAACCTCTTTAAGTTAAAAGAGGAACAATGGCTGCTCGGTCTCCAGCTTCCCTTGCATGGAGAAGAAGTTCTTAAGCTTGGCTTCAAGGAGGCCCTTGAATCTAGAGTGGCCATTGGGGGAAGTTTTTATAAACGCCTCTCAGTTGCTGCAAGAGCTGAGAAGCGTGAAGTGGAATTAGCTCAATTGAAAAAAGTCCTTATTAAGATGAGTGTTTTCTTGAAGACTGTTCATATGGTTCGAATAGGGGACTATTCCTGCGCGAAGGGCCAATGCCATAAAGGTAGTCCTCACGCTTTTACTTTTAGCGAAGACGCAGAGGGCCTCAAAGTAGAGTTTCCTTTTGATTCAAATCATAAGTTCATTATCAACGCGCGAGCTAACTCGTCGTATTATAGGAAAATAAATTTCATTTTGATCGATAATCGCCGAAGAAGGGAAGCGCGCCAGCCGTTTTCGCTCTCATTGATCCATCGTCAGTGTATTAATGAATAATGCCGCGACGACCAAATTAGCCTAAAACCTTGGCAATTCCCTGTTTTTTTATATATATACACTACACTTGCCTGATTCAAACCTGCTGCCGACAGTAAGTTAACCAATGATGGTCTTGGCAAAATTATTTTTAAACCGTGGACTTTTAAGTTCATTACAAAGGATTGACTCATGAAAAAGATCAAGATCTTTCAAACCCTGATCATCGGCTTGCTCCTTGCCACTGTCGTTAGTTGCACGAAAAAAACAGCATCTAATGAAAGTGTCCTTAATTTAGCCGTTAGTTCAAAAGTAAAAGGAATGGATCCAATCTATTCAAACGACCGTTATTCAAGCAATGAAGTTGCGAGAGTTTACGAAGGACTTTTAGAGTATCACTACCTAAAGAGACCTTATACTCTTAAGCCAAACCTTGCTGACGGTATGCCAACAGTTTCTGCTGATGGTCTTACTTATACATTTCAAATCAAAAAAGGTGTCATGTTTCATGACGACGCTGCTTTTACTAATGGTAAAGGTCGTGAGCTTGTAGCAGAAGATTTTGTTTACTCAATCAAGCGTCTTGCTGATCCAAAACTTCAAGGTCTTGGTTACTGGCTTCTAGACGGAAAGATTATTGGTCTTGACGAGTGGAGAGCAAAATACGCTGAACTTCCAAAAGCAGATTATACTGACGAAGTGGCTGGTCTTAAAGCGACTGGTAAATACACTCTTCAGTTTAAACTTAAGAAAAGCTTTCCTCAGTTTCTTTATTCACTAGCAATGCCATTTACATTTGCTGTTGCAAAAGAAGTTGTTGAAAAATACGGAGAAGAATTCCTAAACCACCCAGTTGGAACAGGTCCATTTCTTCTTCCTCGTTTTGAGCAAAGTAACAAGATTACTTATACAAAGAACAAAGCATTCAGAGAGAAAAAATACCCATGTGACGGAAGTCCTGAACTTAAGGCCCAAGGTTATATGGCCGATTGTGGAAAGATTCTTCCTTTAACAGATAAGATCGTTGTTAATATTATCGTTGAAAGTCAGCCTCGTTGGTTAAACTTCCAAAAAGGTAAAGTAGAATACATCAGTGTTCCAAAAGATAACTTTGAAGCTGCTATTCCTGATGCAAAGAACTTAGATCCTAAGTTTGTTGAAAAAGGCGTTAGACTTTCAGTAACTCCTTCACTTGATGTGACTTACACAGCTTACAATCACGATAAGAAACTTTTTAATAATGTTAAGCTACGTCAGGCTATGAGTCTTGCTTACAATGTAGAAGAGTCAAATAAGCTTTTCTATAATAACACGGCTATGCCTGCTCAATCAGTTGTTCCTCCTGGAATTGCTGGTCATATTCCTAACTACAAGAATCCTTATAGAGGTTCTGGTACTCCTGCTAATATTGAAGCGGCTAAGAAGCTTCTTGCTGAAGCCGGTTACCCAAATGGTGAAGGTCTTCCAGAGATTTCTTATGATTGTCCTTCTTCAACGACTTCACGTCAGACTGGAGAGTTCTTTAAGAAACAAATGGCTCAAATTGGAATTAAGATCAACGTGATCACTAATCCATGGCCTGAGCTTCAAAAGAAAATTACAAACAGAAACGTAGACCTTTATGGGATTGCTTGGGGTGCTGATTATCCTGATGCTGAAAACTTTCTACAACTTCTTTATGGTCCAAACAGATCTCCAGGAGCAAACGGTTCAGGGTATAATAATCCAGAATTTAATAAGCTTTTTGCTTCATCAGCCACTATGCAAGATTCTCCTGAGAGAACAGCTCTTTATGAGAAAATGTACAGAATCGCTGCTGAAGAAATGCCATGGATTTATGGAGTTCACAGACAATCTTACACAGTTGTAAATGGTTGGCTTAAAAACTATATGTCTACAGACTTTGAAGCTGGACAAGGATCTTACTTAAGAATTGATCTTGATCAGAAGAAAAAGCTTTTGGAGAAATTTTAATTAAATGAATATCTGGGCCTATATAATCAGACGACTTCTTTACGTTATTCCAGTTCTACTGGGAGTCTGTCTGATTATTTTCGTATTGTTTAATTTGGTTAGTCCCGACCCAACACTTATCATGCTCGGAAAGCATGCTAGTGTAAGTCAAATGGAAGATCTCAGAAGAGAACTAGGCTTAGATCGGCCCTGGTTCCTTCAGTATCTTGATGTTGTTAAATCAGCATTTACCTTTGATTTCGGGAGATCTTGGTCAACAAAGCAAGAGATTATTGAAATGATTAAGGCGGGAGCAATTCCGTCTTTAACTCTTTCGATTCCTGCTTTTGTTATCTCAACATTTCTAAGTATTTCGATTTCACTCTTTGTTGCTTTTTTTAGAGGAACAATTCTTGACCGTACTATCGTCTTCTTATGTGTAACTATGATGAGTATCTCTTCATTAGCTTACATTCTCTTTGGACAATGGTTCTTTGCTTTTAAGCTCGGTCTCTTTGAAATTTCAGGTTATGAGTTTGGTTTTCCATACTTTATTCCTTACGTCATACTTCCAGTGTTGATCTGGGTAATGCTTGGGATTGGTCCCGACGTTCGATTTTACAGAACGATTATCCTAGATGAGATCTATCAAGATTATGTAAGAACAGCCCGTGCGAAAGGTCTTAGCGAGAACAAGATTATGTTTAAGCATGTTCTTAAGAATGCCATGATTCCTATTATCACTTATGTGATTATCCAGATTCCTTTCTTGATCTTAGGGGCTCTTTTACTAGAGACCTTTTTCTCAATTCCAGGACTTGGCGGAATCGTTTTAAGTGCTATTAATTCGTCAGACTTTCCAGTTGTGAAAGCCATGACTATTTTGATCTCAGTTGCTTATATTATCTTCTCAGTTTTGACGGATGTAATGTACACGCTAGTGGATCCTAGAGTGAGGTTGAAGTAATGTCTGAAACTAAAACTCAAAAATCTAAGTCTTTATGGCAACACGCTTTTAGTGAACTGACACGTGATAAGCTGGCTATGCTTTGCTTAACTGTTGTTATTGTTTACGCCATCTCGGCCATTGCTTCGGCACTTGGCTTTATTGGTGCTGACTGGGCAAAAGAAGTAGGACCTTCATATGCTCCACCTTCAGGGGATCATATCTTCGGACTTGATATCTTTGGGAGAAGTGTCTTTGATAAGATGGTTAAGGGAACTGAAGTTGCCATGTCGATTGGCCTTGTAACGGCTTTAATCTCTATGGTGATTGGTGTGACTCTCGGAGCAACTGCTGGTTACTTCGGTGGTAAGATCGATGAATTCATCGTCTGGTTTTATACAACCTTTACTTCGATTCCTTATATTATGCTTCTTGTTGCGATTACCTTTATCCTTGGAAAAGGCCTGGTGGCCATTTACTTGGCTCTAGGACTTACCTCTTGGGTTGGCCTTTGCCGTCTTATTAGAGGTGAAGTGATCCGCCATAAAGATAGAGAATACGTTCATGCAGCTGCTGCCATTGGTGGAGGGGATTTTAGAAAGCTATTTCTTCATATCCTTCCTAACGTACTTCATATTGTTATCATTAACTTTTCTCTTCAGTTTCAAACAGCCATTAAGGCTGAAGTTATTCTTTCCTTTTTAGGCCTTGGTGTTCAAGGAAGACCTAGTTGGGGAACAATGATTGATGATGCGAAGCTTGAATTAGCCCGAGGTGTTTGGTGGCAACTAGCTGCAGCAACTCTGGCCATGTGGATTGTGGTCCTCTCGCTAAATATTTTAGGAGATGCTCTTCGTGACGCACTTGATCCTAAGCTAAAAGGTAAGTAGACTTTAACTTGAATTTAACAGGAATTGCTTAATGGCAGAGAAAATTTTAGAAATCAAAGACCTATGTGTTGAGTTTAATACTGATAGAGGTCGTATCCGTGCAGTTAATGGGGTTAACCTTGAAGTATTCAAAGGTAAAACTCTAGGCGTAGTGGGCGAATCAGGTTCTGGGAAGTCTGTTACAGCACTTTCTATCATGCGCCTTATCCCAACTCCTCCAGGTAGAATTGCCAATGGAACAATTGATTATAGAGGTGAAAACCTTCTTGAGATTCCTTTTGATGAAATGAGAAGAATTCGTGGAAATAAGATAGCCATGATTTTTCAAGAACCAATGACATCATTGAATCCTGTTTTTACAGTAGGAAATCAAATTGAAGAAGTGATTGAACTCCATCAGAGTGAATTATCTAAAGAACAAAGAAAAGAAAAAGCAGTAGAGATGCTAAAGCTAGTGGGGATTCCTTCTCCAGAGCAAAGAGTAACTGAATACCCTCACCAGCTTTCAGGTGGTATGAGACAAAGAGTTATGATTGCCATGTCTTTGGCCTGTGAACCAGATATCTTGATTGCTGATGAGCCGACAACTGCACTAGATGTTACTATTCAAGCGCAGATATTAGAGCTTATGAATAAGCTTCAAAAAGAACTTGGAATGGGGATCATTATGATTACCCATGACCTTGGTGTTGTAGCTGAGACTTGTGACGATGTTGCCGTTATGTATTGTGGTCAAATTGTTGAGCGAGCAGATGTTAAGACTCTTTTTAATCATCCTCAGCATCCTTATACAAAAGGTCTGATGGAATCGATTCCTTCATTTGATTCAACGTCAGGACAAACTAAAGGTAGGTTACCAACTATTGAAGGTATGGTTCCTTCATTATTTGACCTTCCAGATGGTTGTAACTTTCAAGACAGATGTAAAAATGTAACAGATAAGTGCCGCGGGAGTGAAGGGGAGCCAAAGCTTCGTGAAATCAGTCCTGGTCATGATGCCGCTTGCTTTCATCCTTTAAGCTAAATAAGAGAGAAAATAAAATGAGTGAATATATTCTTGAAGTAAATAATTTAACAAAAAGATTTCCTATCAATGGAGGGATTTTTGGTCGCGAAGTTGGAGCTGTTAGCGCTGTCAATAACGTGAGCTTTAAGATTAAAAAAGGTGAAACCTTAGGTCTTGTTGGTGAGTCTGGTTGTGGAAAAACAACCTTAGGACGCTCTCTACTGAGATTAATTGAACCTACTTCAGGTGAAGTTAAGTTTAATGGTACGGACATCACTTCACTTGATAAAGATGGAATGAGAGAGATGAGAAGAAAGATGCAGATCATCTTTCAAGATCCTTATGCTTCTCTTAACCCAAGAATGACTGTTGGTGGAATCTTAGCTGAGCCAATGGAAATTCATAAGCTCTTCATGGACAAACAAGAACGTCATAAAAGACTTCTTCAACTCCTTGATCAAGTTCAACTTCCTTCAGATGCTTTAAATAAATACCCGCATGAGTTCTCAGGTGGACAACGTCAGAGAATCTGCATTGCCAGGGCCCTAGCTGTTGAGCCAGAATTTATCGTTTGTGATGAGCCAGTATCCGCTCTTGATGTTTCTGTTCAGGCCCAAGTTGTAAACCTGATGATGGATTTACAAAAAGACTTAGGACTAACTTATCTCTTTATTGCTCATGATCTAAAAGTTGTAGAGTATATTTCAAATAGAGTTGCTGTTATGTACCTCGGAAATATGGTTGAAGTAGCAAAGTCTAGTGAGCTTTATGGAGCTGCAAGGCATCCATATACCAAAGCATTGTTCTCAGCTATTCCTAATCCTAATCCAAATGTGAATCCAGACAGGATCATCCTAGAAGGTGATATTCCTAGTCCAATGAATCCACCTTCAGGTTGTCATTTTCATCCAAGATGTTGGAATGCAACTGATGAGTGTCGTAGTGCTTATCCGCCAGTGACGGAACTAAGTGCGGATCATGCCTATAGATGTTTTAATCCCAACCAAGTTTAGACCTAGAATCAATAGGTTCTATTCCCGAGTAAAATCCTTTAGGTAACTGAGGGAAATACTTTGTTCCTGTATCTTTTTAAATAAAGATTTCATTAATTCTATATACTTAAAACCCGAAAAGATCATGAGGTGTAATATCTTATGAGCAAAAACCAGTCAGAAAATGCAAGCTTCCTTTTGGAAGATGAAGAGGAATCAGTAGAATTTCGCGAACCGATTTCTATTGAATCGAAACCTCTTGTATTAAATATTATGGAAATGCACTTTTCTGTAGGTCAGATATTTTGGACCATGACTAGCGGCAAGAGGATCAATCTATTCAACTCAGGCGACTGGATTCAAAAAAGTTACTTAAACAAATTTTTAAAGGCCAATAAAACTTTAGAGATAGAGCCACAGATTAATGAACATTATTGTTCGTTAGGACTAGAGCTATTCAAGTCCTTTGTTGAAGCAGAGGAAGAGTCTGACAAGGCTGAGATTCGTGAAGGACTTATTGAGTGGTTAGCTAAGGGGTACTGGAACGCGGAAGAAGAAGTCGGCATGCTCGATTTAGCTTTTGTTTGCGCGCAAACCTTCTATTCTTTTTCTGAAGAAGAAGAAGATCTTCTCTTTGAATCAAGTACTGAATTGTTTAAGAGATCAAGCGTGATTGGATCTATGCTTGTTTGTCTTGGAGTCGTCGTAGGTTATCTAGACACTAACCTTTTAAGAGACCTCTATCATATCTCGTTTCTCTTTGACTGTAGCCTAGATGAAGTCACTCTAAGTACAAATCTCATTTCAGCACTTGAAAACGAAAGAAATAATGGATCAGAATGGGAAGAAGCTTTGAGCGAAAGCGAAAAAGAAACCTTTCTCAATCATTCAAAAAATAGCGCTTCGAGAGCATCTAGTTTATTCAGCAAGAGGATTTCTAATCCTGGTCTCGTTCACTTTATCGAAGTTCATCATGAAAAGATTAATGGAAAGGGTTTTCCTCTAGGACTAAGAGAAGGGGAAATTTCAGATATCGAAGGTTTGATTATCTTTGTAAATAATCGCCTTCCTTTTCGAGACCTCAACTTTGAAAGAGGAGATGCAAGCTCTCTGTTTAAGAATTTAATGGAAAGAGGTGCTCAGCTAGAAACAGTATTAACAAAAAGATTAAAAAAGATAATAACTAACGAATTTGAAAACAGAGATTCAGATCACGCTAAGTATCTAGAAATCTCAGGAGTATAGAGGACATTTTGGAACAAGATAAGATTCTTATTCTAAATTTATTCGAGAAACTATCTCAAGAAATTGAAGAGGTGTTAAGCCTTGATATTCTTGAAGTGGTTCAATCTATCGATGAACTCGATAATAGGGCTCCCCTATACATTCTAAAGCCGGAGAGTCTCTCTCTTGAAGAAAATGCACTTTTCGAAGACTCTAGAATTCTTAGTTTTCAAAACATTGGTCAAACACAAGAATTCTTTAATAATCAGGGAGATGTCATTTTTAACCCTGACTTTGCAAAATCTGATATTGGTAAAGTAATCCTCGAAAGATTCTTTACAAAAAGTGCTGTCGTTCAAATGGAGTCGGCTTATGAGCAGATCCTTCAAAAAAGCTTTTCAACAAAGTTTAGTAATCCTCTGACAGTTGGGTACTATTCAGACATAGTGACTAAATTTGCTCATAGTGAGAAAGCTGATGTTTCAGGTCTTAGAACATTTTTATCGGCTGGATCTTCCTTCTTCTCTTTTTTAGCAAAAGAAGACCTTGGTTGGTTCCCTCTTGATGTTGATTATGGAGTAACAGAGGACGCCTTAGTCGTTCAAATTACAGCTCCAGTATCAAAGATGTATAAGGACTATATCCTTCAATCTCTTCAAGATAAGGAGAGCTCTAACGCTTATGTGGGCCTTCTTAATATCTGCTCCAAACAAACTCATGCTCTTGATCTTCACTATCTAGAAAAGTCTAACAAGCTTCTCTTTACTGGGGTTTGGCTAAAAGACGAGTCCTCTTTAAGTAAGGACTTTTTTCCTTCAGTGCTTATTAATCAACTCTATACTTACGAAGAGCATAAAGAGCTTAGGAAAAATAATATCACGAGTAAGATTAAGCTATCCCAAGAAGAAGTTGAAGTTACCTACGAAAATATTCCGGGTTCTATCGTTGAAACCTTTGAAGAAGAAGGAATAGAGGAAACTCGAAATTTACCTAATATTAAAAAACTCGTTCAATTTATAAAAAAATATCGAGAAAATGAAGAGGATGCACCTCTTGATGAAGACTTAAATATTCGCGACATTGCTAAGTATTTAAGGAAATTTCCTGATCAGTCCGTTATTACTCAATTAGAGCAAAATGATAGAGAGTTAATCTTAAAGTGCTTTAAGAGCGAAACCATGGCCGAAGAGGTTGAAGAAACGATTAACACTGTAAAGGGTGGTTTAGATAAAGAAGAATTTCTGCAAACCGTATTAGATAATCTAACGGAGCTTGAAGTTGATGATGTCGTAACTCTATCTAACTCAGATGAAGAAACTGAAGTTCAAAATATTAAAAGCCTAGAAGATGAAGAAGATGAAGTTCAAAATGTTAAAGGCCTAGAAGATGAAGAAGAGTTTAGTAAGAAGGTCTCTGGTGGTGAAGAAGAAAAAGATGATTTTAAAACAATCATTGGCTCGACTGAAAAGAAGAAAGAAAAAGACCTCTTTGTTAAGTCTTTAGGAGGCGAAGAAGAAGAAAAAGGTGTTCTAAAATTTAAGAACCTCAATTCTCAGGGTGCTCCTAAGTCTAAGAAGAATCAGCAAGAAGAAATTTTAAATATTAAAACGGAAAAAACTGAACAAGAAGATGTTGAATTAGGAAATGTCCGTGAAGAAATGCGGGCAAGAAATAAAAGAAAGCATGATCAAGAAGAATTAATTCTAAGTGGTGAGTGGGAAGAGAAGAAAAGAAAGATTACTGAAAAACTAAATGCGAACTTAGAGAAAATGAGAAATGGAGAAGAGACCTCTAGTATTGAAGAAATCGAAGAAGAACTAAAGCAGGTTTTTAAAGAGGGATTAGGAAGTGAAGAATTAGGTGAGGCAGTTGCAAGAGGAATCGCAGATAATTCATCTGATAGGCTTATTGCGGAGAAGCTTGATTCAGTTCAAAGAACAAAAGAAAAATTGGAAAAAGAAAGATCTCTTCAGGCCGTAGCCATGAGGGATGAACAAATCCTTAGGATGAAAAAAGTCCTTGATACAATTAAAGAAGAAAACAGTTCACTAAAAACAAAGTTATATGAAGAGAGTCAGACTAGTGAAAATGATAATATTACGTCAGCTAATAGTGAAGAGACAAAAGAGTTTAAACTATTAAAAGGAAGTGTTGATCTTCTTAAGAAAGAAATCTCAATTAGAGATATTGCTTTTGATAAATTAAAAGAAAGCCAATCTGTAGCCTTAGAAAACAAAGATAAAAAGATTGAGCAGTTAGAACAAAGAATAAACACCGTCCTTGATTCAAAAAGTAAAGATGGGGATAACGACCTCGCTGTTGAAATGAAGAAGGTCTCGAATGAAAATAGGCTTCTTCAGAGTCAAATTGAAGTAAAAGATAGGACTATCGACAATATGAATCGTCGTATCGAGATGGGAAAACAAGACGGCAACCATAAAGAAAATGTAGAGCTAGAAAGAGTTAAAGAGCAAAACCGTGCTGCTTTAGAGGCGATGCAAGCGTTTAAAGTTGAAAAAGCCAACCTTGAAGTTAAGCTTCGAGCGGCCTTGCGAGAGATTAAACAAAAAGAGACAGAAGCGACCATCTTAAAAGATAAAGACTCTAAGCCAAGCGCTGATCATTCAATGGAATTAAAGGACAAAGATAAAGAGATTCAAACCCTGAAAATCGAAAATGGAAAAATCTCTGATCAGACAAAGGCCATTACGATCCGTTGCAAGCAACTAGAACAGAAAATGAAATTCTTAAATGCTCAAGTAGAGTCAGCGAATAAGGGAAGAGGGAAGATGTCCTCAGGTGGAAAGTCTCCATCATCAGGTAGAGAAGCTAAGTTAGCGTTAAAGTTAAAACAACTTGAAACCTCTAGAGAAAAGATGTCTATGGATACGCAGAGGTTAAGTTCTCAGCTTGATTCTAAGAAGAAAGAAGCTGTTGGCTTAACAACAGAGAACAACTTACTTAAAAACAAGATGGCCGAGCTCGAGCAGAAGCTCAATAAGATCGAACGCAAAGCTAGTTAGGGCTAGCTTCAAACACTCAATCAATAAATTTAAAATGATTTTTTAAGTGGAATCTCTAAAAAAGAGTTGGTGCCCAGGAGAGGACTTGAACCTCCACACCAAAGGCACTAGATCCTAAGTCTAGCGTGTCTACCAATTTCACCACCTGGGCACTGTGAGATATGTTTTACTGAGATTTTGAGGGCTTGGCAAGAGTTCTGTTATGGCGCAGAGCTAAATAATGTCGAGTTTTTTTGAGTGATTTTGAGTCAGGCTAGAGAGAGAGGGTTGGTTAGGCTGGTATTTAGCTAGTTTATGATGCTCACTCTCTGTTGTAACTTTTTTCCAAGACAGGTCCCCACTATAGACGCTCTTTCCGACGTTTTTAAGTTTCTCACGCCTGTCTATGGCCTCCATAACCTTATTGGCTATCTCTAGAGGTTGTTGTTGAAGAATATTATCTATCTTGGGCATATAATCTCATCGGTTAGGCGAGGGATTGACTCAAGAACTATCTTATAGATTTTAGTGATTTCGATGGGTTGTAGGGGAGCCTCCAGGCCAGGAGCTCTGTCCTGGAGGCAATTCGGGCACATTAAATCGATCCTAAGACCGGTCTAAATCCTTATTTTGTCTTCTTTTTTGTTACTTTCTTTTTCTTAGCAGGAGCTTTCTTGACCGCTTTCTTTTTAGTCGTCTTCTTAGCTACTTTCTTTTTTGTCGCCTTTTTAGCTACCTTCTTTTTCGACGCCTTTTTCTTAGTGGCTTTTTTCTTTGTCTTAGAAGTTCCTGTGGCCTTTCTTGCTACAGAAGTCACATCATCTAAATGTCTCTCAACAGTTTTCTTGATGCTTTCAAGCTCTTTAAGTTGCTGATCTAGAAGCTTCTTAGTCTTTGCGATCTCGCTTTCAAAGAACTTCTTCATGTTCTTAACTTCTTTGTTATATCCCTTGCGAAGCTCTTTGATGTTTGAATTCAACATCTTATCGACTTGCTTTTGTCTCTTTGTTTTCATTTTCTTTACACTTTCGATAGTCTTTTGGATTTCACTGTTATGAGCGAAATCGATGAAGTTCTTCTCGAGAGTCTTAAAGGATCCAAGTATCTTGTCTTTTACGTCAGCCATTCTTTACCTCTTTATGGTGGGCTTGTTTACAAACCTAATGTAGCTTTTATGGAGAAAAATGCAAGGTGGGGGTGTAATGCATACTTTACATGCCTATTGTAATGTAATGTAAAGTTTACGATATTAGGCGCACCTTTTTAAGGTGAATAACTACGGTCAGGAATAATTGTATGATTACAAACAATTTAAAAGACATCAGGCGAGACTACGGCGTTACCCAACAAGAATTAGCTGAAGGTGTAGGAACGACTAGGCAAACTATCCACTCAATTGAGTCAGGTAAGAGCTTACCTCAATTAGAATTAGCATTAAAAATGGCCTACTATTTTGATGTGAACCTAGAGGAACTTTTCTTTTTAGATGTAAAGGGAACTATGGAAGAATCTGTAGAACCATTTTCAATCTTTGGAAAAAGTTAGCTAATACGCCTTAAAAAATAAGTGAAATCTTCTCCAGAAAGATTATAATAATCATTCTTAAATGATTTGGAGAATCTAATGGACCAAAAAATAATTCTTAATAAAATGAATCAAGACTTAAGCGCCCTATGTTCTACTTCTTTAGGAAGAAGGGCATTCTTGTCAGCCCTTCCTATCTTAATCGCAAGTTGTTCTAGTTCTGAGAAGTCTCGTTATAGAGAAGGAGATAATAAGGGGCAGGATACCGCTCTTAGTGTCGCTGACGAAAAGAAAATGACTCAAGAGTACTTACCTCAAATGATGAAAGAATATCCTCCTGTTAAGAATAGTTATGCTCAGGGATATATTTCTAACTTAGGGCATAAGATAGCTTCGGCTAACGGTTTAAATGGAAACCCTTACCAATACCAATTTACCTTAGTGGACGCAAAGATGGTTAATGCCTTTGCTCTTCCTGCAGGGCAAGTTTTTGTAACGACACCCCTACTAAAGATGGCTAAGACTGAAGCAGAACTGGCAGGAGTTGTTGGTCATGAGATTGGACATGTTCAAGCTAGGCATACGGCTGAGAGGATGAACAAAGCAAAGTCTGAACAAAAGAAGTCCCTTATATACGGAGCTATTGGGGGATTGATTGGAGGGGCAGGAGGTTTTTTCTTAGGCAAGAAACTTTGTAGAGAAGATGACCGAGATTGTCTTCAGAGAGTGGCAGCCTATGGGGCTCTAGCTGGAGGGGCAGGTGGACTCCTTATTCAAAAATTTAAATTCATGGCAAACTCTAGAGAGGATGAAATGGAAGCTGATCGTATCGGATTTAAAACGGCAATGAAGGCCGGCTTTCATTCTGGATATGTAGGTAACTTTTATGCAGAACTATTAAAGATGGAAGAGCAACATAAGAGCGGGCAAAATAGAGTTATGGCCTCTTTTACCGATGCTCTCTCAACTCATCCACCGAGCAGGCAAAGAGTCGCCCAGCAACAAGAACTCTCAAGAGAGTTCTCTGGTAGTGCTGGGATTATTTCTTCTAGAGAGTTTAAGAAAGCTCAGTCTCTTTTTTAAGAGGCTGTACTCTTTGGTGCATTCTCTAAAAGAGAAGATCCAATATTCTTATCCGGAAATAACTCACAGTAACTTCTAATAATTGTAGGAGACACACGCCTCCAGACAGAAGACCTGTTGAGTTTCAGAGTATCTTTATGTCCCATAGAGGCTAACATCTCAGCCACTGCATGAACTGTCTCGTGATGATAACTTGCAACTCGGTAATGCTTATCAGCGACATCAAGCCCCTTGTAGAGCGCTGGATTTTGCGTAGCAACTCCTGCTGGGCATTTATTTGTATTACATTCTAGGGCCTGAATACATCCTAGAGAGAGCATCATTCCTCTTGCTGAATAACAAGCGTCTGCTCCAATAGAAATAGCGCGAATAATATCAAAACCTGTTAGGATCTTTCCTGAGGCCAGAACTTTAATATCTTTTTTAAGGTCATAAGCTTTTAAATAGTCCGTTGCGTAGATAAGTCCATCTCTTAAGCTCATTCCAATTGAGTTTGAGAACTCAAGGGGGGCAGCTCCAGTTCCACCTTCGCCACCATCGATTGAAATAAAATCTGGAAGTATCTTTGTCTCAACCATGGCCTTACAAAGGTTTTCAAAATCTACGGGATTACCAAAGCAGAGTTTAAATCCTACTGGTTTTCCACCTGAAAGTTCTCTGAGCTCAGCTACAAAGTTTAAAAGACCTTTATGATCTGAAAATGAAGAATGATTCGATGGGGAAGAAACAGTTGTATAGGGTTCAACGCCTCTAGCTTTTGCAATAAGGGGAGTGTTTTTCTTCGCAGGAAGAATTCCGCCATGCCCAGGTTTTGCTCCTTGAGAGAGCTTGATTTCAATCATTTTCACTGAAGGTGAATTGGCCCTTTCAGCAAAGGCTTGGGGGTTAAAAGTTCCATCTTCATGTCTACACCCAAAGTAACCTGTTCCAATTTGCCAGATGAGATCACCTTCATGTTTGAGGTGAAAGATTGAGGCTGAACCTTCTCCAGTATTATGTGCAAAGCCACCAATCTTCGCTCCCCAATTGAGGGCCTCGATGGCGGTAGAGCTTAGTGAGCCATAACTCATGGCTGAGATATTTAAGATTGAAAGGCTATATGGTTTTGCGCAACTTGGCCCACCAACAGTTATACGAAGGTCATCTGCTTTAACATCTTCTAATGGAAGAGGGTTCATTGAATGATTTACCCATTCATACCCTGGCTCGTAAACATCAAGTTGAGTTCCAAAAGGAGTTGTCGCTGTTTGCCTCTTGGCACGTTGATAAACAAGTGAACGGTAGATTCGAGAGATAGGTGTTCCATCAGTATCTGATTCAACAAAGTATTGATAGATCTTAGGTCTTAGAATTTCCATCACATACCGCATTCTTCCAAAGAGAGGGTAGTTTCTCATCAAGGTTCTTTTTCTTTGAAGCATTTCATAAACACCTAAAAGAAAAAGTGGTGCAGTTATAATAAAACCCCAAGCTGAAAGAGGATAGAAGTATGCCAGTGCACCTTGGGCAGCCAAAATAATAAGACTTACAATTGTAAATTGGGTTCTCATGAAGATTTCCTATCAAAGTTGTTTAATTAAATTTTAATGTATTCTCAGGCCTAGGAGTATAGGTAGGTTTTTCCGAATTAGTTGAGCGACTGTCTCTTATACACATCTCCGAGCCCACGAGACTAGGCATGATCTCGTA